>JAESGQ010000018.1_pt1 | contig 557406 bp, 514 predicted proteins | sample 9266251 | NCBI WGS metagenome assembly JAESGQ01 (sample SAMN17056778, study PRJNA650883) | algae metagenome | isolation source: Kaiparowitsia implicata GSE-PSE-MK54-09C and co-occurring heterotrophs from... | place: USA: Kaiparowits Plateau, Grand Staircase Escalante National Monument, UT ...
GGGGCGGGTGGTGCCGTCGTCGTTGAAAACGAAGGTGCCAAGGCCGCCGGTGTCGCCGCGCAGGCCGACGACGCCATAACCCGAAAAGCGCAGTGCCTCGCCGCCCGCGACGACGATCATGTCAGGGATGCCGTCACTGGGGCCGGTGTCGGCGGGGTTGATCATCGCGACATAGTTTTTCATGTCGGCCTGGGCTGGCGTGATTTCCTTCACCTTCGTATAGTCGGCCGCGACGGTGATGTTGCCGCGGCCTTCGGCGAAACTCTTGCCGGCGACGAGGCTGGCACCATAGGTCAGGCCTTCCGACCCGCGCGCGGGCTGCGATCCGTTGAACGACAGGCGGACGCCGTCGAAATCTTCCTTGGTGATGATGTTGACGACACCAGATACCGCGTCCGAACCATAGATCGCCGACGCGCCCCCGGTGATCACTTCGATGCGCTCGATCAGATTGGGATTGATCGAATTGAGGTCGATCGCGGTGCTGTCGGTGGAACCGGCGACGCGGCGCTTGCCGTTGACGAGCACGAGCGTGCGGTTGGCCCCGAGGCTGCGCAGGTCGACGAGGGCGAGGCCGCCGCTGTTCTCGCCGCGCGAGCCCGATGCGCCGCTCTGCTGGCTTTGCTGCATGCTGCCCGAAAAGCCGATCGATGGCTGCTGCGCGAGCGCGCGGCCGATGTCGAACTGGGCATTGTTGTTGTCGAGCGCTTCGGAGGTGACGACGCCGACGGGCGTCGGCAGATCGAGCACGGGGCGGCCGATGCGCGACCCCGTCACGACAATGTCACTCCCGCCCTCTATCGCCTGCTCATCGGCCGTTGCGATGACGTCCTGCGCATGTGCGGTGCCGGTCAGGCCTCCGCACAGCGCGATGGCGAAAAGCGATGTGGAAATTTTGAGCTGGCCGCTCTTGGCTGCCGTTGCCGGTCCCTGGATCATGTTTTTTCTCCGCCCTTAACCCTGCCAGAGCCGTCCGTTCGTCGGCTAGTGCTAGGGTCCAGCCTGTCTATGGACATGCGGACATCGTTCCCAATGCCGGTTCGACATAGAATCATTCGTGCGACATCAGCGGCATCTGCGCAGCATTGTTGCGCAGTGGATTTCCGGCGGCCGCGGGCCTATTGCGCGGCTTCGGCCTTCAAGCGATTTTTCAGCATCGTCCAGAACGCCTCGACGCTCGGACTCCGCCGTGCGATCGGCTTATAGATGCGGATCTCGATCGGGACATGCCAGCGGGCATCGCCCGCGGCGACGAGGCGGCCGCTTTCAAGGTCGGCGGCGGCGACGCTGAGCGGCGCCCAGCAAAGGCCGCGCCCGTCGCGCGCCATTGACAGCAGCGCAGTCGCCATATGCGACCGGAATACCGTCCGCAGCGATGCGGAGCCCGCCGAAATGACCTGCGCCGCCTGCAGAATGCGGCCCATGCCCGACTTCTCCTCGAACTCAAGATAAGGGAGCGGCTGGTCGCCGCTGCCCGGCAGGACGTGCGTGGGGCCCCCGTCGCCGAGGGGCGCGGTCACCGGCATCAGCACATCTTCTCCCAGCGGAAGCGAGGCGAAGCCGGCGGGATCGAGACGGTGCTGCGCCGCGGTATGATGATGGCAGAGCAGGAAATCGGCCTTGCCTTCGAGCATGAAGCGTTCGCACGCGACCATATGATCGGCGATCAGCGTGATCGTGCCTGCTTCCTGCCCATCGTGCAGGCTGCGAAGCCAGGCGGGGAAAAAGGTCGTCGACAGCGCGTGCGTCGAGGCGAAGCGGATTTCATTGCTGAGCGTGCCGCCGATCTCGCGGACATGGTCGCGGCCGAGCGTCAGGCGGCGCATGATTTCTTCGGCGAGGACGCGGAACGCCTGTCCTGCTTCGGTCAGCGCGATGCGGTGGGTATCGCGATCTACCAGCGTCGCGCCGACCCAGTCCTCGAGCGCGCGGATGCGGCGACTGAATGCGGGCTGGGTCAGGTTGCGCGCTTCGGCAGCGCGGGAAAAATTGCCTTCATCCGCGAGCTTGATGAAGTCTTCGAGCCACATGATATCCATTTGATTCCACTCGTTGCATCAATTGATACTGTCCCGGCATTGGCTTCGCTTGAGCCGCTGACGGTAATTCCTGCCCCGCGAATCCGCAGGAAGGACATAAGGATGTCGGCGCCAAAAACGCTCTATGACAAGATCGTCGACGAACACCGCATATTATCTTTCGACGAATCCGGCGCGGCTGGCGAACGATTATTGCTCTATATCGATAGAACGGTGCTCAACGAATATACAAGCCCCCAGGCGTTCAGCGGGCTGCGCGCCGCCGGAAGAGCCGTCTGGCGCCCGGCCGCGTCGCTGGGGGTCGTCGACCATGTCAATTCGACCAACCCCGACCGCGATGCGGGCGAACTCGACGACGGCGCGCGGCGGCAGATCGAATATCTCGGCGAAAACGGCCGCGATTTCGGGATCGAGATTTTCGACCTCTTCGATCCGCGGCAAGGGATCGAGCATGTCGTGATGCCCGAACTCGGACTTGTGCTGCCGGACATGGTGATCGCCGCGGGCGACAGCCATTCGACGACTTACGGCGCGTTCGGCGTCGTCGGCTTCGGGATCGGCACGTCGGATATCGAACATCTGCTGGCGACCCAGACGCTGGTCTATCGCCGTCTCAAGACGATGCGCGTCACGATCGGCGGGACGCTGGCACCCGGCGTCACCGCCAAGGACTTGATCATGGAGGTGATCCGCCGCACCGGCGCCGACGGCGCGGTCGGCCACGCCGTCGAATTCGCCGGCGAGGCGATCGACGCGCTGGGGGTCGAGGCGCGTATGACGATCTGCAACATGGCGGTCGAATGCGGCGCGCGCGTCGCGCTGATGGCGCCCGACGACAAGGTCGTCGATTATATCGCCGGTTGCCCGCGCGCGCCGTCGCCGGACCTGCTCGCGGTGGCCCGCGCCGAATGGCGGACGTTGCGCAGCGACCCCGGCGCGCGCTTCGACAAGGAGGTTGCGATCGATGCCGGGGACATTCCGCCCATGGTGAGCTGGGGGACCAGCCCCGACCAGGCGCTCGCGATCACGGGCAGCGTCCCCGATCCCGAAGACTTGCCCGCCGAGCGCCGCGCCGACGCGATCCGCGCGATGGCTTATATGGATCTTGCGCCGCACACGCCGCTTCAGGACATCGCCATCGACCGCGCCTTCATCGGCTCGTGTACGAATGCCCGACTAACCGACCTGCGCGATGCCGCGCGGATCTTGAAAGGGCGCAAGGTCGCGCCGGGCGTGCGCGCGATGATTTCGCCGGGCAGCAGCGGCGTCCGCCGCGCCGCCGAGGCGGAGGGGATCGACCGCATCTTCATCGACGCCGGGTTCGAATGGCGCCGCTCGGGCTGCTCGCTCTGCCTGGCGATGAACGACGACAGCTTGGCGCCGGGCGAACGCTGCGCGTCGAGCACCAACCGCAATTTCGAGGGGCGGCAGGGCATTGGCGGGCGCACCCACCTGATGAGTCCCGCGATGGTCGCGGCGGCCGCGGTTACCGGACGTCTGGCTGACGTGCGAACGCTCGCGGCGGAGGAGTTGCCCTGATGGAGCGTTTCATCCGCCTGTCGGGCCGCGTCGCCGCGATGCCCGCCGCCAACATCGATACCGATGTCATCATGCCGAAGGCGTTCCTCAAAGGAATCGACCGTTCGGGGCTGGCGATCGGCCTCTTTCACGACCTCCGCTTCGACGACAGCGGCGCGCCGAGGGACGACTTCATCCTCAACCGCCCCAACATGGCGGGCACGCGCTTCCTTCTCGTCGGGCCCAATTTCGGTTGCGGCTCGTCGCGCGAACATGCGGTGTGGGGGATGCTGCAATATGGCATCCGCGGGATCATCGGCACCACCTATGGCGCGATCTTTGCCGACAATGCCGCGAATAACGGCTTGCTGCTGTTGTCGCTACCGGCGACCGAGATAGCGGCGCTGATGGCACAGCTGGGCGATGGGGCAGGCGACATGACTGTCGACCTCGATGCGCAGCGCATCGAAATGGGCGACTATGCGGCGGGGTTCGACATCGATCCCGCGACGCGGCAGACGCTGATGCTCGGACTCGACCGAATTGGGGAGACGCTGACCCACGCCGAGCGCATCCGCGCGTTCGAGAAGGCCTATCTCGGCCGCAAGCCCTGGCTTATGGCTGCCGATCGTGATGAGCATTAGGCCCGAATATCCCGACCTCATGCCCGGCTTCCGCTGGCAGGACGTCAACGCCGGCGGCGTGCGCATCCGCGTCGCGGTCGGTGGGGCGGGGCCGCCCTTACTGCTGCTCCACGGCCACCCGCAGACGCATCTGACCTGGCACAAGGTCGCGCCCGCGCTTGCGAGGCGCTTTACCGTCGTCGCGACCGACCTGCGCGGCTATGGCGACAGCGAAAAATTGCCGGGCGATCCGGCGCACGCGAATTATTCGAAGCGCGCGATGGCGGCCGATCAGGTTGCGGTGATGGCGGCGCTCGGGTTCGATCGCTTCGACGTCGTCGCGCACGATCGCGGCGCGCGCGTTGCGCATCGCATGGCGCTCGATCATCCGGACTGCGTCGCGCGGCTCGTCCTGCTCGACATCGCGCCGACAGCGACGATGTATGCCGAGACGAACCGGGAGTTCGCCACGCGCTATTTCTGGTGGTTCTTCCTGATCCAGCCGTTCGACCTGCCCGAACGGATGATCGCGGCCGATCCCGACCATTTCCTCGACCGCCACCTCGCCGGCCAGATCAAGGTCGAAGGCGCGCTCGATCCGCGCGTCGTCGCCGAATATCGCCGCTGTTATAGCGACCCCGCCACCCGCCACGCGATCTGTGAGGATTATCGTGCGGCGGCGAGCATCGACCTCGACCATGACGCGGCCGATGATGACCGGCGGATCGAGGCACCCTTGCTGCTGCTCTGGGGCGAATATGGCACCGTGGGCGCCTTGTTCGACCTGATCGAAAGCTGGCGTTCGAAGGCGCGCGATGTGCGCGGTCGTGCGCTGCCATGCGGTCATAGTCCACAGGAAGAAGTGCCCGAATTATTACTCGCCGAACTCGACGCCTTTCTGGCCTGAGCCGGCTACGGGGCTCAGCGCGCCGGAAGGATGACCGCGCGGCATTCGCCAAAGCCGATCGGGACGAAGCCGTCCGCCTCGGCTTGCGCGCGCAGGATGATTTCGTCGCCATCCTCCAGAAATCCGCGCTGTTCGCCGCCGGGCAGCGCAATCGGCTCGGTCCCGCCGGTCGTCAGCTCGAGCAGGCTGCCGAACCCTTCGCTTGTCGGCGCCGATATTGTCCCCGTGCCCAGCAGGTCTCCGGGGTTCAGATTACAGCCGTTCGAGGCGTGGTGGGTGACGATTTGCGCGAGTGTCCAGTACATGCTCGTTGCCGGGCCGCGGCTCAGGCGAAAGGGTTCGGCGCCCGCGGTGCGCATGTCTGCGGTGAGGAGGAAGACCTCGAGCGTCAGGCCCAGCGCACCGTGCGCCTGATCGTCGGCATCCCACAAATAGGGTAGCGGCGCCGGGTCGCCCTCGGGACGCGGCGGCTGCGCGACGCGAAAGGGCGCGAGCGCCTCGGTCGTCACCACCCATGGCGAGACGGTCGAATGGAAATTCTTGGCGAGGAACGGCCCGAGCGGCTGATATTCCCATGCCTGGAAATCGCGCGCCGACCAGTCGTTGAACAGCGACAGACCGGCGATATGGCGCACCGCTTCGCCGATCGGGATCGGCGTGCCCAGCTCATTGCCCTCGCCGACCCACACGCCGAGTTCGAGTTCATAGTCGAGCCGCTGCGTCGGCTCGAAGCGCGGCGCGTCGCCCTCGGGTGGCTTGCGCTGGCCGCGTGGGCGGACCACGGGTTCGCCCGAGGGTCGTACCGACGACGCACGTCCGTGATAGCCGATCGGCACATATTTATAGTTGGGGAGCAGCGGATTGTCGGGACGGAACTGCCGCCCGACATTGTTCGCATGATGGATGCCGACATAAAAGTCGGTGTAGTCGCCGATCCGTGCGGGCAGGTGCATGGTGCAACGCGCTGCCTCGTGCAGCATCGGCCCCAGCGCCGCCTCCATCGCCGGATCTGACAGCATTTTGCTCAGCCGTTCGCGCAGCGCACGACGGTCGGCGGGGGCGAGCGCCATCAGCGCGTTCAGCGTGTCGTCGCGGCAGGCGACGACGGCGGGTTCGGGCAGCAACCCGGCCGCCGCGGCGGCGCGGAGGTCGAGGATCGCATCGCCGATCGCCGTGCCGGCGCGCGGATCGCCATCCCCCGGCGAAAAAATCCCATAGGGCAGGTTCTGGACCGGAAAGTCGCGATGGCCGTCCGCCGATCCAACCCAGCTTGTCCGCGCGGGGTCATGCGTTTCGTCAATATGGGGCCGCGTCACCGCCCGTCACCGACTTCGAGATAGGGCCGAAGCGCGCGGGCGAAAACCGGCACCGTGTCGGCGCGCAGGCCCGCGATATTGATGCGTCCGTTTCCGGCCATATAGATGCCATGCTCTTCGCGCAGCGTCGCGACGGCTTCGGTCGATAGCGGCAGCATCGCAAACATGCCGCGTTGGTCTGCGATCGCCGACAGGCGAGGATGCGTAGCGGCGAGCGCCGTGCGCAGGCCGTTGAGGCGGGCGCGCATCGCGGCTAGTTCGGCCCGCCAGTCGGCGCGCAGCGCATCATTCTCCAGGATCGTCCGGACGATCGCGGCGCCATGATCGGGCGGCATCGACCAGAGGCTGCGCGCGAGCGATAATATGTTGGTGCGGACAATCTCGGCGATCGCGCTGTTCGCCGATCGGACCCATAGCGCGCGGACGCGTTCGCGATAGAGGCCGAAATTCTTGTCGCAGCTATAGGCGACAAGCGCAGTCGGCAGTGCATCGAGGATCATTCGCGTCGCCGCCGCATCCTGCGCCAAACCGTCGCCCAGCCCCTGATAAGCGAGGTCGATGAAGGGGATCAGCCCGCGCGCCGCGCAAAGCTCGGCAACGGCGAGCCATTGCTCGGCCGTAAGCGCGCTGCCGCTCGGGTTGTGACAGCAGCCATGGAGCAACAGGATGTCGCCCGCGCGCGCCTCGGCAAGGTCGCCCATCATCGCGTCGAAATCGACGCGCGCGGCCGCGACGTCGTAGAAGCGGTGAGTCCGTGTCGGAAGTCCGGCTTCGGCAAAGATCGGGCCGTGATTGGGCCAGGTCGGCGTGCCGATCCAGACCCGCGCTTCGCGGTCGGCGCGCGCGATCAGTTCGGCGCCGAGACGCAGCGCGCCGGTGCCGCCGGGCGTCTGCACACCGTTCAAGCGATCGTCTGCCGCGCGATTGCCGAACAGGACTTCGGCCAACAGCGCGGTGAAGACGGCATCACCCTCCGCCGCCAGATAGGATTTGGTAGCCTGCGTCTCCAGCAAAATGGCCTCGGCCGCTTTCACCGCACGCATGACCGGCGTGTTCCCCGCGTCGTCGCGAAACACACCGACGCCCAGGTCGATTTTCTGCGGGCGGCTGTCCGCCCGGTACAGCGCAATCAGCCCTAGCAGCGCATCGGCGGGCTGTGCGGCCAGGGCGCCGAAGGGCAGGGTGGTCGGGATGGATCGGGAGGGCAGCGTATCGAGCGACATGCGCGAAATATCGCAACAAATGGGCGAAAAATCTTTTCAAAATTGCTTCAGTGCGGCAGTTTCTGGAGAATTTGTTACGCATATTGAGGAAATAATGACAGAAATAGTCAAATGCGATCCGCTTGACCGCCGAATCCTCGACGAATTGCAGCGTGATGGCGCCCAGAGCAACGCCGACCTGGCCGAACGGGTTGGGAGTAGCGGGCCGTCATGCTGGCGACGGATCAGGGCGCTCGAAAGCGCGGGGGTGCTGGTGAAGAATGTCTGGCTCGTCGATGCGGCGCGGATCGGGCAGGGCGTCAATGTCATCTGCAATATCCGGCTCAAGAGCCATTCGCCCGAACATACCGAGATGTTCGAAAATTTTGTCCTGGCGCAGGATCGTATCATGGAATGCCTGTCGATGTCGGGCGAATGGGATTATCAGGTGCGCGTCGTCGCTACCGGCGTCGCCGACTATGAAGCGTTTCTGATGCACACGCTGCTCAGGAACGAAGCGGTCGCCGGGGCGGCGTCGCACTTTGCTCTCAGGGTGGTCAAATATCAGACGGCGATCCCGCTACCGAACGGATAGCGGGAATTCAAACGGGTCTTCACTGCCGTTCTAAAGCAATCGCTCCCGCTGCTCTTGGCTCAACAGAGCGCAATAGTCGGCCTTGCCAAACCAGCGATAGCGGTTGCGGGCGATCAGCGCGTAGAGCCAGTCGCGCAGGCGCTCAGGGATGACGGCGGAAATGCGGAGAGCATGCCACCAGCCCCCCAATATCCGGCAAAGCTCCAGATAGCCGCGAGAGGCGGTGTAGGCGCGGCCGTCCGCGATCAGCAAATAGCTCTCGTCCATCTCGATGCCGTAGTGGGCATAGAGCGCCTGACCCAGCGCCTCCTGTGCGGGTGTGAAGTTGACAAGCGCTTTGCTGTCATGCCGCATGATCCAGCTCGCACCGCCCGAGCACAATACGCAGATGCCGTCGAACACGAACAGCGTCCTGCTGCCATCGAAAACGGGAACCGCCGAATCGTCGCGATAGCTGAACGGTTGCTTTGAGACCTCAGGCATCGATGTCGTCTCGAATGATCTCGATATCGAGATCTGAGAGCGCCTCAAGATAGCTCTCGAGATCAATCAGATCGACGCAGGGCATCGCGCCGGGTTGCATAACCCTATCTCTTGCCAGCCGCCGGGCCAGCAGGATTGCCGGCATGCACGGAATGTAGGGGCCATGGCCTGACCTCGCGACGATCCAGAATCGTCGCTCCAGCGGATTGCCGTCATGGCCAACTCCGCTCATGAACATGTGGAAGCCGCTGCGCCCCGACCCGAAGCGGTCGAATGCGAAAGCGAGCTTGAGCAGCGACCCGGCATGGTCGCTGAGCGATCCGATCACCCGCAACCGTACTAGCACGCCCAACATACGCGTGCCGATATGGAGGGTCTTCAACTCATGCCCGGCGCAAAAACGCATCGATCGGAGCGTGGGATAGCGTTCGGGAAACAGTGTCAGGTCGGGTATATTGCAGTTGCCGAATAGACGGGTGCCAAGACCGGGATAGCGCACGGCATGCGTATCTTCCCAGCCATAGACGGTTTTCATCGCGCCATCGCGCAGCATCTGCATCGGCTTGCCGACATAGCTCAGCACAGCGGAGGTTGTTGCCAGACCTCGATTGGTGTGTTGCGCCGCGCTGATCCCATAATCGACAGCCTCCAGCCGTGCGAAGGACGGGAGATAGGCGTCGATCACGGCAGCGGTCAGACAGGGGACGGAACTGGCACCACTGACGACCAGCACATCCTTTGCCTTCGCCTCGGCATCGAGCCGGTCGATCGTCGCCACGAACTCCCGCGCATCGGCGAGGTCGAGATAATGACAGCCCTGTGCGATGCATGCCCTTGCGACGCGATGATCCTGGGTCTGGAAAGGTCCAGTGGTATGGATGACGATGTCTGGCCCGATACGGGCCAGTACGTCGGTGAGGTCGTGATCGATGTCGATCGCATGACCCTCGGCGGCATGGGCGGCTTCGAGCGATGCCGAAAACGCATGTGCCTTGTCCGCCGATCGTCCACCGATCAGCAGACGGATGCTCTCGTCGTTGGCAAGGCTGCGCGCAATATAGCTGCCGAAATTGCCATAGCCGCCGATGATCAGGACGCGTGCTACCATGTGGGTTTGGTCACCATGAGCCAGAAGATGACGACGAGACCGCCGAAGGCGGGCCAGCCCAGCACGAACCATTTGCGAAACAGGCGATCATAGGCCGCTTCATCGATTGCCTCTCCGCGCGCATGCGCTTCAAGCATCACCTTCATGCGGATCTGGATGAATACGACCGGCACCCAGCACAGCGCCGCCAGCAGATAGAGACCATATGTGACGACCAGCCAATAGTCGTCCCACAGGAAGCCCCCCTGCCACACCAGCCATGCGCCGCTCAGTGGCTGAACGATCACCGAAGGCAGGGTGAAGAGGAAATCCGCCTTCACCGTCATGCGTGCGGCAAAGGCGCGCTCGACCGGAACGCGGCTGCGGCTTCCGAAGAACATCAAATTGGCGATGCCGATCCCGGTTCCGAACACGATCGTCGCACTTACAATGTGCAGCATTTTGATGAGGGAATAGAGGTCCATGACGTGTCGCTACAGCACTGCGCACGGTGCCGCTAGAATTACAGAAGATATAGGCCGCATCCGATTTATTGGTGGGCTGCTCCGCATCTGCGAAGCGCGGCTTTGTAGATGACAGTTACCCCGATTGCCTGCACTAGGAATGGCAGCTATCGAGCCCTAAGTTATCAAAACCTGCCAGTCTGCCATCGGCCAGGTCCAGCAATAGAAATGGCGCTGGCGGTGAAGGTCGAAAGCCGAGTGCGGCCGCCCGATGTCACGTTGATGACCGACTGGCCGATCATCGCGCAGCCGCCCATGCCGCCAACGAAGGCGGCGGCGATGTTGGCGCTGCCTTGCCCCGCGCACCCAGGGCGCTTGTTGCTGTTGCTGTGGGTGATACTGGGACGGCGAGTACGCGCCCCAGCGGCGGTCTTTACCTGCCGCGTAGTCGACCCGCTCAGGAAGCTATGCAACCTAGCCCAACACGAAAAGGCAAGCTCATGAAGCGTCCCGTGCCTTTTCGACTCCCCGTACACTGGATTTCAAAGGGCGGAACATGATTGATCGGACCCGAAACGCATCCGGCAGAAGAGTTGGTCGCAGCGCGCTCGCCATCTTAGCCGGGTTGGGCGCGAACATCTTGCTTTCGACATCTGCCGATCAGGTCTTCCACTTCACCGGCGTCTACCCGCCTTGGGGCGTGCCGATGGAGGAGACGGGCGACAATATGCTCGCCCTCTCGTATCGCTTCGTTTTCGGCGTCATCAGTGGGTACATCGCCGCCCGCCTGGCGCCGGATCGGCCGGTGAGGCACGCCATTGTACTTGGAATGATCGGCACGGCGCTAGGCCTGCTCGGGCTGATGGTGGTGATGCAGAATCCGATGGGGCCGACCTGGTACCCTGTACTCCTCGCGGCATTCGCCCTGCCGAGCACCTGGCTTGGGGGGAAGTTTTTTGTGCGTCGCGCTGGTACGACCTAGGGATGCGGCCCATCGAATCGATCTCGGGCATCATAGCAAATGGTCCACTTGATGACCGAAGTGCTTGAAATCGCGACCATATTGGTCGTCGCCCTGACCGGAGTAACGTCGATAGCACACGCGCTCGAGTTTCCTGGCAAAATGAGGCTTTCGCGCGAAGACTATCTCGCAGTGCAGCCAATATATTATCCTGGCTTTACATATGCAGGTGCAGCCGAGCCACTCGCGATCATTCTGGTAGCAATCTTGTTCGCGCTTGCCCCAGCAGGCACAGTAGCATTCTGGCTAAACGCCGGGGCCCTGGTAGCCGTGGCCGCCACCCATATCATCTACTGGACTCTGACCGCTCCGGTGAACAAGTTCTGGCTCAAGGACGAGGAGTTATCGAACAGCGCGAGGTCTTTTTTCGGTTCGGCGGGGACCTCACAGAATGGCGAGTGGACCCAATTGCGCGATCGCTGGGAACGATCGCATCTCTATCGGGCCGTTACAGCTTCAATCGGGTTGATCCTGATGACGACAAAGGTCGTTATCGATTGAAGAACGGCGCCAGGCTGTCGGCAACGCAGATGTCAGCTTTAGCGATTATCGCCCCAAAAACTGCCTGACCGCAATCAGCCAGAATTTGCCGCGCAGCGATGAGCGCCCGCCCGGCCCGAAAGCCAGGATGATTTCCGGGCACCCTCGCATCACCTATCAGGCTTCGTTTGATCGTCATCCTGCCCGCGTTGGCCGCCCATGACCGGATAGGGGAGGAATGCACGACCTTCGCGGTGCGCCTTTTCTTTCATCGGGTTGTCAGGAATAATATCGTCAATGCGGTCGAGCCGGTTGGGCTCGACCCGCCAGGCGTCGGGGAAGGGGGCCGATCCGGTACCGTCGCGGTTGCGCCGTACGCTGCCGCGCGCGTAGCGCGCAGTGAAGGGAATGGCATGCTCGCCCTCCCGGTTCGCAAGCCCCTCATATAGTGCGGCGCGAAGCGACACCTTACGATCGAGATAAGCAGGATCGTCGATCAGATTGTTCATTTCCTTCGGATCTTTGGAGAGGTCGTAGAGCTCCTCGGTGTCATAAATCCCGTAATATTGGATATATTTGATCCGGTCGCGCTCGATCGCGAAGGTGCCCGGCGTCATCGGGAACTGCCAGTCCCAATAATATTCGTAGATGAAATCGGGCGGCGACCATCTCTCCGCCGGGACGCGGCCGGTCATGAGCGGCAGGGCGCTCATTCCCTCGAACTGCCGTGGCGGTGCAGCGCCGGCGAGATCGAGGAAGGTCGGCGCGAAATCGAGATTGCGGATGCGCCCCGCATTCGTCTTCCCGGCAGAAACGAGACCCGGCGCCCACACCACCATCGGCACGCGCACCGAGCCTTCATAGGCGTTGCGCTTGTCGATCAGCCCATGGTCGCCGATCAGGAAACCATTGTCGGACGTGAATATGATCATCGTGTCCTTTTCGAGCTTGTTCGCACGCAGATAAGCGAGGATCTCGCCCACGCCGTCATCGACGGCGGACAGCGTCGCATAATAGCTGCGCAGATACTCGGTCATCTTCATGTCGCTGTTGTAGAAGAAATCGATGCCGTGCCAGGTGTTACGCTGGTTATAGACCCACATCGGCTTGCCCTTGTAGTTTTCGGGCGTGTTGGCGGCGCTCGCCGGTATGGCAAAGTTTACTTTGTCATATTGATGCGCGTAGCGCTGCGGTGGCAGCGGGTCCGAATGCACCGCCTTGTGGCTGAGGTAGAGAAAGAAGGGCTTTTTCGGATCGCGCTCCTTCTTCAGCCAGTCGAGCGCATAGCCGCCGAGCTCGTCAGTGATATAGCCCTTTTGGGGCACATGCTTGCCATCCACGTTGAGTTTGTTCACCGCGCCTGCGCGGACCGCCGCAGGCGGCAAATCTCCCGTCGGCCAGTAACTGCCCTGTCCGCGGAAACTCACCCATTTGTCGAAGCCCGCACGCGGGGCATCGGTGTCGTTGCCCATATGCCACTTGCCGATGAACGCCGTCTGGTAGCCGACTTGCTGGAGATAGGATGGGAAGAAAACGAGCCCCTCTTCCGACGAGTTGGTGTTGTCGACGACCTGGTGGTTGCGGGCGGTGCGACCGGTCAGGATCGTCGCGCGGCTGGGGCTGCAGAGCGATGAGGTAACGAGCGTGTTCGGGAAATAGCTGCCCCCGCGTGCCAGCCGGTCGATGTTGGGCGTGCGGACCTGCGGCTGGAGAAAGCCGAGGCCGTCGTAGCGCAGATCGTCGACCAGAATGAAGATGATGTTGCGGGGTTTAGCGGGGGCAGCGGGTGAGGCGGGAGTGGGCATCGATGACGCGCTGGCGGGGGCGAGGGCCAATACAGTGGCCGCAGCCAAAACGAACTTCCGAAAACGCATAGGTCCTCCCCGCAGATATCTTGCCGCGGCGCCCGCCGCTTCTTCAGCCACGTCATTGCTTGAAATGACAAGCTTGTCAATTTCTTCAGAGCGAGCTAGGCACATGTGGAGAACGAAACAGATCGGCAGCGCCGCACCGCGCGGTGGCCCGGCGACAAATGGGAGGGACCAATGCGAAATATCTCTAAACTGGCGTTTCTTATCGGTGCGGGAACGGCGTTCGTCGCCGTGCCCGCTGCAGCGCAAAGCAGCGAGTCGGATTCTGCAGAAACCGCAGCGGAAGCGGCGGATGCGGGCGAAATCGTCGTGACAGCGCAGAAGCGCAGCGAGCGACTCCAGGATGTTCCGCTCGCCGTTACCGCCATCACTGGCGACGCGCTGGCGGCGCGTCAGATCGGCGATACGCGCGACCTGGTTCAGGCGGTCCCGTCGCTGACCTTTCAGCAGGCCGCCAACCCGGTTGCCAGCAGCTTTCGCATCCGCGGTGTCGGCACATCATTGTTCGGGCTGGGCACCGAGTCTTCGGTCGCCCTCGTCGTGGATGGTGTCGTCAGTGCGCGCCAGGCGCAGAACTTCACTGACTTTGCCGACATCGAGCAGGTCGAAGTGTTGCGCGGGCCGCAGGGGACGCTGTTCGGCAAAAATGCGACGGCCGGCGTCATCAATGTTATAACGGCGCGCCCCTCACGCGAACTGGAAGGGCGGGCAAGCGTGACGGTCGCCGAAATGGATGAATATCGGGCGAGCGGCACCATATCGGGTCCGGTCGGCGATACGATCGGCGTGCGTCTGACTGGATATTATAATGATATCGGCGGCAATTTCCGCAATATTCTGACCGGTAGTGATGCGAACCGAGCAAAGAATTGGGGCGCGCGGGGCAAGCTCGAATGGCAACCAACCGATCGGCTGACGTTGCTGTTCGCGGCCGATTACCGCGAGAGCGATTCCCATTGCTGCCAGAGCGTGCTGGTCAAAATAGGCAATCCGTTGCGCGCGATCGTTTCCGGCCCGATCACGGTGCGTGCCGACAGCGGCGAAGTCTGGAACAATGACGCGACCCATGTGCAGAGCGACCAGCAGACCTATTCTTTGCAGGCCGATCTGGATCTCGGCGCGGCCACGCTGACCTCGATCACGGCATTGCAGAAATATCATCTGAGGCAGAATGGCGAGGTCGATGCTTTCGGTCATGCACAGCCGATCTTTATCAGCCCCGCTTCGTCGGCGCAGTTCGACGTCAACTCCGGCAACTCGCATATCAAAAATTTCACGCAGGAATTGCGTCTCGCCTCGAGCGGTTCCCGCCCCTTCACTTATGTGATCGGCGGCTTCTATTCGAAGGTCTCGATCGACCGTTATTTCGCGCAGCGGCGGGCCATATGTCTGGCGGGGGTTGTCGGGCAGCCCTGCGCCGCACCGATCTATCAGTCGCTCGTCAGCGATGCCGATCTTTCAAACGAAAGCGTCGCGGGCTTCGGTCAGGCCGAGCTTGAACTTGTCCGCGGCCTCAAGGCGATTGGGGGGTTGCGGGTACAATATGAAAAAATCGCCGTGGATGGCGAGCGGTTTGGCGTGCTGGTTCCAGGTGACCTGCTTTTTGGCGGCGCCCCCAGTGCGCGCGCGGGTACGTCGGCCGACGATACGGCGGTAACCGGTAAAGCCGGCCTTCAATATGAGTTCAGCCGCTTCGCGCAAGTCTATGGCACCTACACGCGCGGCTATAAGGGTCTGGGTCTCGACACCGAAATCAGGGCAAATTTCGCCGGGCAGAGCCCTGTTCTGCCGGAACATGTCGATGCTTATGAAATCGGCTTCAAGGCGCGCACCGTCGATGGAACCTTCGGGATTGCCGTGGCGGCTTTCCTTGCCGACTATACCGATCTTCAGGTCCAGGCGAACCGTTCCGATCCGCTGAACGGCATCCCGTCCTTTGTCCAGACCAATGCGGGGAGTTCGCGCACCAAGGGATTCGAGATCGAAGCGACCTTCCGCCCCTCCCGCGAATTCACGCTCACGGCCGCCGTCACCTATGCGGATAACAGCTTTGACATCGATGGTCTCAATTGTCCGCAGCAGTTCCGGCCCGGCGCGCCCGTCATCGCGATCGGCGGAACGCGCCCGATCAATAGCTGCTATCGTTTCCAGTTCCGCGATAATGCAGGCACATTGCGGGTCAGTGGACCGGTGCAGGACGTCAAGGGCGGGACGCTGCCGGCATCGCCGAAATGGCGGGTGAACCTGTCACCGCGCTACGAACGTGCCTTGTCGTCCAATCTCGATGGTTTCCTCCAGGCAGATCTGTCATTTCAGAGCGATCAGGGTTTCACGCTCGAACAGGATCCGCTGCTGCAACAGGATGGCTATGCTATCGTCGATCTGTCGCTGGGCGTGCGTCAACCCGAGCGCGGCTTTGGTTTCACCGCCTATATCAAAAATCTGTTCGACCAGAATTATTATACGGGCATGACCGCGGGCGCCCTGGTTCCGGCCAACCTCACGCTTGTCGACAGCTTCGCAGTTCGTCCGCGTAACGCGGATCGCTACGTCGGGGCGACGTTGGACTATCGTTTCTGATGCGCAAGCGGCTCCTTCTCGCCTTGCTGGTCCTGGCCGTTCCGTCGGTAGCCATGTGCCAGGGGGGGAGGGAGCCGCCACCGCTCGCATCGACTTCTCCCGGCGGAGTGCGGGCACTCGCCGACGTCCCCTATCGAACGATAGACGGTCGCGAGTTGGCGCTCGATCTCTATCTGCCGCCCGAGGGGGGGAAGCAGCGTCCCGCCGTGCTTTTCGTGCATGGCGGCGGTTTTATACAGGGGCACCGGCGCTTGATGGGGGCCGCGACCGATTTCCCGGCCCGTCTCGCCGCGCTGGCGGCCAGTGGTTATGTTGTCGCATCGATCGAGTATCGTTTCTCGCCGAAAGCCTTTTTCCCGGCCCAAGTACAGGATGCCAAAGCGGCGATCGCCTGGCTGCGCGATCACGCCGACGACTATGGAATCGACCCCGACAGGATCGCCATTTGGGGAACGTCGGCTGGCGGAACCATCGCCACCACGGTCGCGCTGAGCTGCGGCGATCCGGTGCTTGAGCCGGATGGCGGCGATGCGCAAAGCGGCAAGAGCTGCGTTCAGGCGGCCGCCGACTGGTTCGGGCCGACGAGCATCGATTCAAGCCGTCTGTCGCTCATCTATTTGGGATGCGTGACGGATCTCAGCTGTGACGCCGACCGCGTCAGGGCGGCAAGCCCGATCACGCATATTACGCCCGACGATCCGCCCTTCCTGATCGTCCACGGCGACAGCGACGTCATCGTTCCTCTTTCGCAATCGCAAGAGCTGGACCAAGCGCTTCGAGCGGCCGGAGTCGATGTGGAACTTCAGATCGTGAAGGGGGCGGGGCATGGCCTGTATGCCAAGGACCCGGCGCGACAAATGATGGTACTCGACGATGCCATGGCGTCGTTGACAGACTTTCTCGACCGGACGATAGGTTCGCCTTCCTTGCGCGGAAGCGAGCCTGTGGCCGCGGGTGGAGATAAAGCCGGAGACTAGTTTGGGCGTCACCATCCACGATGTCGCGGCGCGCGCGGGGGTCTCGATCAAGACCGTTTCGCGCGTGATGAATGCCGAGCCCAATGTTCGCGACGCGGTCCGCGAGCGGGTGCGGGCCGCTATGGCGGATCTCGATTATATTCCCAACGCCGGGGCGCGGCGGATGGCCAGTGCGCGCTCGCTGCTGATCGGGCTTTTCTTCCATCCCAGACTGGCGAGCTATATCACAGGGATCCAGCTCGGCGCCGCGCGGCAGTGCCGCGACCGCGACTATCTGCTCGCCGCCGAGCCGATCGAATGGCCGGAGGTGGATGTGGTGGCGCTGATTGAGCGGACGGTTCGCCGGGCTCATCTCGACGGCGTCATATTGGTGCCGCCGCAATCGAACGACCTGGAAATTGTGGCGCTTCTAGAACGTCTTCAGGTCCCTTTCGTGCGCGTGTCTCCCACCGCAGAACCCGATCGCGGCGCGAGTGTGTTCGTCGACGACCGCCGCGGCGCGGTCGAAGCGACCCGACATTTGATCGAGCTTGGTCACCGCGACATCGCTTTTCTGGGCGGCCCGTTGGCGTCGAAGGGAAGCGCTCCCCGCCCGCGGCGCGACGGCTTCCTCGATGCGATGGCTGACGCCGGCCTGCCGGTCCCCGAAGGCCGGATGATCTATGGCGAGTTCACCTTTTCGTCGGGACAAAGATGCGCCGATACCCTGTTGAGTGCGCGCGCGCGGCCGACGGCGATCGTAGCCGCGAACGACGCAATGGCAGCGGGTATCCTGTCGGCGGCAGCGCGCCGCGGACTCAAGGTTCCGGGTGACTTGTCCGTAACGGGTTTTGACGACGCCGAGATCGCGAGCGTCGTCTCACCTGCGCTCACGACGATCCGCCAGCCGCTCGAGCAAATCGGGGCGGCTGCCGCGGATATGCTGCTCGCTGCCCAGCCGAGCGGAAAACTTGATCCCGTCCGGCGACGCCTCGACATCGAGCTGGTGGTTCGCGAAAGCACCGCGCCTCCGCGATCCGATTGACCGCGAAGACGGGGGAAACAGCGATCAGCTTGCGGCAGGAGGCGCAGCGGGCGGCCGCATCCCGATGATCGCCGACGGCTGGGTCCGTAGCGGCGCGAAGCGGGCTCGGGCTGCTTCGACGCGAGCGGTGAGGTCGGCGACAATGTCCGGATGGCGCTGCGCGACGCTGTAGCTTTCCGATGGATCCTTTTGCATGTCGTAAAGCTGCGGATAGCCGCGCGCGGGCAGGTCGAGCAGATAGTTGCGGTAATAGTCGGCCGTGACGAGCTTCCATCGCTGGGTCCGCAGTGCGACAACATCCTCGTCGTCGAAGAGCAGCAGGCCATCGTGCGGTGTCGGGGCACCGTGCAAAAGCGTCGCCGACAGATCCTGGCCGTCGATCGTCACCCCCGTGGGAAGAGCGATCCCGGCCATGGCGCAAAAGGTCGGCAAGAAGTCGATGCTCATCCCGATCGCGTCGTTGCGTCGTCCCGCCGGAATCGTCCCGGGACGCCAGACGATGGCCGGAACGCGGTAGCCGCCGTCATAGCCAGCGCCGCCCTTGCGCGCTCTGAGCCCGCCGGTCGCGCCTTCGAACCAGGGGCCATTGTCCGAGGTGAAGATGACGAGCGTATCGCGCGCAATATTATGCGCTTTCAAGCGCGAGAGGATACGGCCGACGATCGCATCAATCTCTTCGATCACATCGCCATAGGGGCCCGCCGCCGATTTTCCGTGGAAATCGGGGTGGGGGACTGCCGGCAGGTGTGGTGCGCTGAGCGCCAGGTCGAGAAAGAAAGGGCGGTCGCGATTGGAATCGATGAACTCCAGCGCCTTGTCGCAGAATTTCTGCTGCAGCGTCGCGATGTCGGCGGGCGACGTTTCGGCCTCGGCGCCGCGCCGCGCTTCATAAAGTGCGAGCGGTTTCATGTCGTGACTATAGGGAATGCCGTAATAATAATCGAAGCCGTGCCGGGTTGGCATCCAGTCGGGACCGGTGTGCCCGAGATGCCATTTGCCGATCAGGGCGCTGCTGTACGTTGGCGCAAGCGCCGCGGCGATCGTCTTTTCGCTGAGCGGCAGGACGCGCTTGTCGTTGGGCTGGATGACGCGATGCCCGAGCCCGGTGCGGACGGGGTAGCGTCCGGTCAACAGCGCCGCGCGCGAGGGCGTGCAGACATTCGCGCCGGCGTAGAAGTCGGTCATCGTCGTGCCTTGGCGCGCCATGCGGTCGAGGTTCGGGGTCCGGATCGCGCCTTTCGCGGCGGCGCCCCAATCGCCATGGCCCATGTCGTCGCACTGGATGACGATGAAATTCGGCGGCCGCCGGGTCGCCGCCCATGCCGGTGGCGCAAGCAAGGCCGCAGCAGCGCCGCCCAAGGCGGTCGTTAGCAGATCTCTGCGGTCCATCATCGTCTCCCTCGTGGCTTTGCGGCCATCATAGCGCGAAATGGAATATTGACAAGCTTGTCATTTTCATGGATGAGGCGGCATTCCATGGCCAAGACGGCATAAACCTATCGGAGAGATTTCATGCGCCTTTTCCTTTCACTCGCTCTGCTCTTGTCCAGCCCCGCGCTGGCACAAACCGCACCGGCCCCGGCGCCTGCCGCCGAAAAATTGTCGATCGATTGGCCGATCGAGGCGCTCATGGCCGATCCCGTCGGCAAGGCGGTCATGGACAAGGAGATGCCGTCGCTGATGTCGCACCCGGCCTATGAGCAGTTCAAGAGCATGAGCCTACGCCAGCTTCAGCCTTATTCGGGTGGCGCGATTACCGAAGAAAAGATCGCGGCCGTTGAGGCTGCCCTCGACGCTGCAAGCAAAGCCAAAACCTAGGTCGCCGACAAAGGAGCAGTCGGGCCAATTGAAGCGGGGGAGTTCAGGTGATGCGAGGAAAATATGCGGCAATGGCAATTACGTTGGCGGGAACGTCGATGACGGCGCAGGGATATGCGCCCGCCGCCACCGATGCCGCCGCCGACGAATGGGCGGCAAAGACCGAAGCGCAGATGACCGACGACGAGCGCTTTTCGATGCTGCATGGCATCATGCCCATTCTCATCGGGCCCTATGCAAATCCTCAACTGAAGACGAAATGGCCCGACGATCTAGTGCCTGGGGCCGGCTATATCAGGGGCGTGCCGCGACTGGGCATTCCATCGCTGCGGGAAACCGATGCGAGCCTTGGCGTGACCAACCCGTTCGGCATTCGCAAGGGCGACACGGCCACGGCTCTGCCGGCGGGTCTGGCGATCGGCGCAAGCTTCAATCCGGAGCTCGCCTTCGCTGGCGCGCGGGCGGTGGCCAGCGAAGCGCGCGCGAAAGGCTTCAACGTCCTACTGGGGGGCGGCATCAATCTCGTTCGCGATCCCCGCAACGGCCGCAACTTTGAATATATCTCCGAGGATCCGCTACTCTCGGGAGTCATGGGTGCCGAGGCGGCAAGGGGGGCCCAGTCGGTCGGCGTCGTCTCGACGGTGAAGCATTTCTCGCTCAATTCGAACGAAACCAACCGGCACACATGGAATGCCGAGATCGACGAATCCGCGCACCGCGAAAGCGACTTGCTCGCTTTCCAGATCGCGATCGAGCGGGGGCAGCCGGGCTCGGTCATGTGCGCCTACAATATCGTCAATGGCGAGCCTGCCTGCGGGAGCGACCATCTGCTCAACACCGTGCTCAAGAAGGACTGGCGCTACAAGGGCTGGGTCATGTCCGACTGGGGCGCAGTGGCGAGCGCCGACTTTGCGATCAAGGGCCTCGACCAGCAATCGGGCGAACAGCTCGACAAGCAGGTCTGGTTCGACGCGCCGCTCAAGGCGAAGCTCGCCAACGGCAGCCTGCCGCGCGAGCGCTTGTCGGACATGGTGAAGCGTATCCTGCGATCAATGAAAGCGAACGGCCTCGTCGATGCCGGTCCCGCACCGGCGGTGGATATGAAAAAACACGCCGAAATCGCTCGCGAGGTCGCCCGTCAGGGGATCGTTCTGCTCAAAAACGATGCGGGGGCGTTGCCGCTTGTCGCGAGCGTCGGGTCGGTGGCGGTAATCGGGCGCAATGCCCATGTCGGGGTCCTCTCGGGCGGCGGTTCTTCGCAGGGCTTGCCGCCGAGTGGCTGGGCCGCATCGATACCTATCGGCGGCGGCGAAGGATCTATGGCGTCGTGGCGGGTCGAGCGCTGGTTCGCCGGTGCGCCGCAAGCGGCGCTGAAGGCTGCCCTTCCGAAGGCGCAGGTTCGCTTTGACCCGGGCCTTTACCCGCAAGATGCGGCGGCACTCGCCGCACGCTCCGACGTCGCGATCGTCTTCGTCAGCAAATATGAAGCCGAAGGGTTCGATTCGCCGAACCTCTCGCTACCCGGCAATCAGGACGCAATCGTCGCGGCGACCGTTGCAGCCAATCCCAACACCATCGTCGTCCTCCAGACCGGCAATCCGATCGCGATGCCCTGGCGCGATAAGGTCAAAGCCATCGTCGCGGCCTGGTATCCGGGACAGGAAGGCGCCGCAGCCATCGCCGATGTGCTGACCGGCAGGGTTAATCCCTCGGGGCGTTTGCCGATCAGTTTCCCGGACACGATGGAAACGCAGCCGCGCCCTACGATACCAAGCTATGGAACGCCCGACCGGACTGAAGTCAGCGTGCGGATGAACGAAGGATCGGACGTCGGTTATCGTTGGAACGCGAGCAAAGGGATCAAGGCGCTCTTTCCCTTCGGCCATGGCCTTTCCTACACGCGCTTCGCCACGAATGGGCTGAAGGTCGACGGCTCGACGGCCAGTTTGACGGTGCGCAACATCGGGCATCGCGAGGGCGCGACGGTGGTGCAGCTCTATCTTTTGGCAAGAGGCGAAGAAACGAAGCAGCGCCTGGTTGCATTTCAGCGTGTCGAACTCGCCCCGGGGGCGGAGCGCAAGATCGCTCTGAAGATCGACCCGCGCCTCCTCGCTGACTGGAACGGGCAGGGGTGGACGATCCCGGCTGGGGAATATCGTTTTGCGCTCGGGGAGAATGCCGAAACCGTCGGGTCGCAAATTCGCGTGAAGATGAAACAGCACACTTGGCGGGACTGACGCACGACTTTGGGCGGGCCGTCTTCTGGAAGTCGTCATCGAGGCATTCTGCGTTTATGACGGGCGGTCGTCCATCTGGAGTCCAACAGTTGCGTAAGCACATGAGATCACCGATGGCGAAAAATGTCCGAACGGCTTCTACCAGCCGCTCATCGGTTGATTTCGAGCAACGGTTGGCCGGCATGATCCGTGTTGAAGGTGGGACCTTTTCGATGGGTTCCGATGAATTCTATCCGGAAGAGGCGCCCATGCGGCGCGTCCGGGTAGGCGACTTCTTCATCGACGCCAGCCCCGTTACCAATCGCGAATTCGCCGCCTTCGTCGAAAGTACAGGCTATTTGACAGACGCTGAAACTGCGCCCGATCCGCGCGACTACCCGGGCATGGAAGCCGCTTTGGCGGTTCCGGGCTCGCTCGTCTTCGAACGCACGCGAGGTCCGGTGAATCTCGAGGATTTTACCAACTGGTGGCATTTCCGGCCCGGTGCCGATTGGCGTCACCCCACGGGCCGCGACAGCGCGATCGACGGTCTTGAAGATCATCCGGTGGTGCATGTGACGTATCGGGACGCGCTCGCCTATGCCGAATGGGCGGGGAAGTCGCTGCCAACGGAGGCCGAATGGGAATATGCCGCGCGCGGCGGGCATGACGACGGACGCCCTTACGCGTGGGGAAGGGAACTGGCACCCGGCGGCGCGATGATGGCCAATTATTGGCAAGGCTTGTTTCCGTTCTCGAATCTCTTGACCGATGGATGGGAACGCACCTCGCCCGTGCGAAGCTATCCCCCCAACGATCGTGGTATCTACGACATGATCGGCAATGTCTGGGAGTGGACCGCGGACTGGTATGCGATGCCGCAGGTTGGTGCCAAGCGGAAGCGGGGCGCTTGCTGCATCATCGACAATCCCAGAGGTGGCCGCAAAGGCGAGAGCCGCGATACGAGCATGCCGGATATGAAGATCGGGCGAAGAACGCTTAAGGGCGGGTCGCATCTCTGCGCTGAAAATTATTGCAGGCGATATCGCCCCGCTGCACGCCACCCACAGACCGTCGACACATCGACCGGCCATATCGGCTTCCGCTGTATCGTCCGCTTTTGACATTTTTGATTTAGAAGCAGCCTGTCTGGAATCGGCCACGAGCGGCCGAGCGAACCTATTCTGACGCTAATAGCGCAAGGCCACCTCGCGCCCGGATGAGCTGGAACTCCCGATATCTCGGCTCGGGCCCGCGATGACCCGCCCTGCTCCCAGCACTGAATGCATATGTTGGCACGGGAGGGTTGAGGCGTTCGGCTGTCCGGCGCTTTCAGTTTCATGCTGGCACCAAGCGGCAGCGCGACGCCCTGTCGCAGGCGCACCGGCCCGTGGGCGTCATTCCTCGATATTGGGATAGGGTATGGGCTGGCCGGCGGCCACAGCGGCGGTATTCGCACGTATTCTGGCAAGCACGACCTCATTGCGTTTTGCTTCGCGAACGGAGGCGCTCGTATCGGCCGACATCTGAGCCAGTTCGAACTCGAGCACGCGCACTTCGCCGCGGGTCCGGGTGGCGTCGTAGATGGCCTGGACCGCGCCCGCCTCCTTGGCCGTCGCCGCGGTCGCCGCCGCCAAGGCCGCGGCGTCGCGTTCCTTTTCCGCCGTCTGGATCGCCTTGTGGGCAGTCTGCACGGCGTCGAGGCCCGTCGCGACGTTTGTGAGCGTCTCGGACGCCTTGCTTTCACCGGTCAGGCTGGCCGCGCTGATCGTTCCGTCGATGCGCTGGTCGACTTTCAGCGAAGAATTGGCAAAGGCCTGCCCCTGGAAGTTCTGGACATGGACCACGGTGGGGTTGGCAAGCAGTTCGAGCTGCTTGCCGCGGCTCTCATAGCCGTTCGGGCCCAATTCCATCACCTCGATCAACAGGCGCTCGCGTTCGCGGTAAGGGATGCCGTCGACCACCGTCAGGGGCTGAATGTCCTCGGGCACCGAGCTCGTCCGCATGGTGGAGGCGCAGCCGGGCAATGCCAGCAAGGCCGCACCAAGTGCCAGCTTGTTCATGCTCCGCATATGCCACTCCCATTGTCCCGCGGCGTGAGCGACGTTCCATCGGCGCGACGAAGAACCACGACGAAGCGCGGCGCGTCGATCCCTTCGGTGTGGCGCCATTTTTCGCTCTTCGACTCCTTGATGCATTGCTCGCCGACCCACGGCGCCTGCGGGGGCAGGGGCGCGGGCTTGTCGGCCTTGGTGCTGGCGGTAAGAGCGGTCGCAATCGCCTCGTTGACCCGCAGATCCAACGCCGCGACCTGTTTGCGATACTCCTCATATTCGATGGCGGGCGAAAGCCGTTCGCCGGTCGATGGTGGCGGCATCCGGTCCAGCAATCTGCGAAATGACTGCGCTCGGTCATATTCGGAGCGAACGCCCGCAAGGGACGCGATCTTTTCCCGCAGGGCGAGGATGTCGGGGTGCGACTGGACGTTCGTAGCGGGCGCCGCCGCGAGGAGCTCGACTTCCCTTTGGATGACGTCCATCTGAAGAGAGGCCACATAGCGCGAACGCCAGGCTTGCGGATCGAGGGCAAGCGCCGCCTCAATCGCCTTCTTTCCTGCATCGATGTCGCCGATCGTCCGAATCCGGTTGAGCCCCGCATGATCGGCCGCAGCGGTATCATCGGGGAAAATCTTGATCGCATCGGCGCGCAGGACACGCGCGAGGCGGGCCGCATCCTCGATCTTCGGGTCCACCGTCCCGCCCAGCAGCTTGCCAAAGCGCGCAAGGCCGCGCTCATCGACCGCAGCGTCCGCGACATAGGCGAGACGCTTCATCCCCTCGGCATTGCCGGCCATAATATTCTTTTTGACCGCGTCCAGAATTGCTTCCTTCACCAGATCACCGGTTTTGGGCGGCACACCGTCGGCGGGCGGAATGTCGTTATCGGCGTCGAAGGCCGTCTCGACCATTGTATAGAATTTGTCGGGGCTGGCCGTGGCGGATGTCGTCAGATGCGTGTGGAGCGCGTCGCGCACCTTCGCAAGGCAGCGCTTCTCCTTGTCGTCGCGGGCCAGCAGGGATAGGATGCCCGGCGCCTTGTCGGTGCCATCGGGCTTGACATAATATCCGAGACGCCGCTCCAATTCGCTCGCGACCGAACTGCATTCGGCAGTCCCCGCGTTCAGCGTGATCGCACATCTTGCCCTTGCCGCCGTGACGCGCTTGTCGATCAGTTTGAAACAATCATCGTAGGCGGTTGGAGCGTCGAGCGAAAAGGCCCCACCGGTTCCGAAGGTTACCGCCGCGCTCGACGCGACCTTGAACAACCCGAGGAGCGTCGGCGCGGCCTGGTCCTTGACCGTCGCCGAGGTCGAACTGAGGGCGCCATTATCGCCATAGACGAGGTTGAGGTCGATCGAAGCAAAGGGTGAAGATGCCATGCGGATCGCATAGCGTTCGGTGATGTCGGGAACATAGGTGACGCCGACCTGATATTGCTCCGGATCAGACCCTTCCACCTTCTTCACGATGAACTCCGGTCGTGGCAAGGTCGTGATATTCCCGGCCTTTACGCCTTTCGGAATGCGGCCGGATGAATCGAGCTTGACGGCTTGGAACGAGGAACAGCCGCAAACCAGCATAAAGGCCAATATCAGAAATAGCTTCCGCATGCCGCCCCCCTATAGGTAATCTGCTCTCTTCAGCTCCACCCCAGAGCGCAAGAGACTCGAATTTACCGCAGAAATGGTAGAAGTAGCAGTTGAATTAAGGAGCGCAACCAGTATTGCTTTCATATCGGGGAGAGCGGATGATCTTAGCTCGGCGCCTTGCAACTGCGATTGCGGCATCATATCTCGGCGTTTCCGCCGCGGCAGCGAACGACCTTCCCGTAAAGGGCAATCTTGCTGCCGAAGAGGTGCTGGAAATCGAGCGAGGCATCTATGCGGCGCCCCAAGGAAGCAAGGCGAGAGCAAAGCTCTTCTCCGTCTTTTCTCGAAAGCTCACGTGGCAGACAGGCATTCTCAAGGTCTGTTTCTGGAACGGCAATGCTGACCGGCAATCCGCGGTCGCGACTATTGCCGACGAACTGGTCGCGGGCCTGCCGGTGAAATTCCAATGGCACGAGAATGGCGCGCTCGTGAAATGCAGCGGCGGCCTCGAAGGATCGGCGCCTTGGCGAAGCTACCAGGTTCGCGTGTCGCTCAATCCCGCTCCGGGCTTGCTCAAGCCAGGGGACAATCCATCGGCGTTCTTTTCGCTGATCGGACGCCAGAACCGTGCGGATCGGCGCGCCACGGTGAATCTCCCGTTCAGCGCCGACGATGGCACTGAAGAGGTTCGCCATCGGACGTTGCATGAATTCTGCCATGTGCTGGGCTGCCTGCACGAGCATCAGCGCGAGCTCTGCGCCCGCGATTTCGACGAGAACAAGATACGTGCCAAGTTCAGCCTGACGGCTGACGAATATCGCAATAATTTCCTGACCATTCCTTCGGGCCATGCCTATGGGCCGGTCACGGCCAGCGCATTCGATTCCAAATCCGTCATGCTCTATCGGCTGACGCCGGACATGTTTGCGGAAGGATCCGCAAGTCCGTGCATCGTCTCCTCCCCCGCACAGCTGCTCTCGCCGCTCGACATACAGGGTCTGCAGGGTGCGTATCAGTTCGCCGCCATCGGACTGCAACTGCGGCTCGAGGATTTTCCGCGGCTCGAGAAGGAAGCCCGATCAACCGCCGCGGCCCAGCGGCTGCTCGCAAATCGCCTGCGATCGACGAGCCTGCAATGGCAGTCGCGTGTCAAGAACATCATCTTCGACAAGAGCGGCGAAATCGCTGCGATCGAAGCATTGGCCGAAGCCGCGGACGAAAGGGCGCGCGTCGCGGACGCCGAAGCAGCAAGCTATGCGCTGACGCCGGGCGAACTCGCGGCGGCCAGGAAGGCCTTGTCCTATTTTCCGGACGATTGAGCACCGACGCGTTGGGCCAGGTGGATAGGAAGGGAGCCAGCATGCTAAGCCGCAGAGCGATGATCCAGATATCCTTGGCGGCGGCACTGGCGCCGACATCGGTGACCGCACAGCCACCAGCTAAGCGGATCGGCTGGGCGAAGTTCGCCGGCACGCCGGCGTTCGCGAATTTCGTGAAGGCCGTCGGGGCCATGCGCCAGAATACGGCCGCCAACGATCCCGCCAGCTGGCAATATTGGGCCAATATCCATCAAAACTCCTGCCCGCACGGAAAGCCCTATCTGCTGGCATGGCACCGGGGATATCTGCACCTGTTCGAACAGCAGCTGCGCAAGGTGGCCGCCGATCCCACGCTCTCCCTGCCCTATTGGGACTATTATGGATCGGACGTGCTCCCGGCGGAATTCACGGCGGCCGGACCGGACAATCCCTTGTACGTTCCGCGGATCGGAAGCTCGGTTTCCGCTGCGTTGGGCGTGGATGCGTTCGCACCCGGCTTGAAAGGATTTCAACGGGGCGTCGCCAACGCATTTGAACCGGTGCTCGAGCGCCTGCCCCACAATCAGGTTCACAACCTGATCGGCGGGAAAATGGCGTCGATGCAGTCGCCCCAGGATCCGATCTTCTGGCTCCATCACAGCAATATCGATCGCCTGTGGGTCGCTTGGCTCGCAGCCGGCGATGGCCGCGCGCAACCGCCTGCTGGCGATCCCTATTGGTCCGGAACCTTCGACTATGGCCCGGCGGGAAGCCTTCCGAGGCAGTCCACCTATGATACCTTGGGCGCCCTTGGCTACGCCTATGACGACCTCACCCTTCCTGCCCGACCCAAGGCGCCGGTGCCGATACGCCCGCCCGTGCGCCAACGAACAAGGGGGGGCATCAAGGTCCTCGGCGGATCGTTCTTGGCACTGGGCGAAGCCGGGAATGTGTCGCTCGACGAGCGCTCGTTCAGCATCGAGGTGCCTGTTCCGAACAGGATCCGCAACCAGAGCAAGGCTCTGCTCTCGAACGACCGTCCCGCGCCCGGCGACATCAGCTCGCTGAGCATCGCTTTCGATGATGTCAGAGTGACCGCCGCCGGTGGCGACGGAGGCTATTTCTACAAGGTCTATGTGAATCTTCCCGCTCGCCCCGATGCGAGTTTGGTCGAACCCCGCTTCCTCATCGGCACGATCGGGGCCTTTGAAATCGCGGCCGCCCGGCACGCCGACCATGCCGGCCATGGCGAAGGCGTCGCGGCCGCGCCCCTGATACTGGAATTTCCCGCAACGGCCATCCTGCAAGCGCAGGGCCAGGGCGGGCTCGACAAGCTGGTCGTATCGGTGGTCCGCTTCGACGGCGAGAATGCCCCCAAGGGCGCGGTCATCGAGATTCGGAACTTCCGCGTCGTTGCATCGACCGCAGCCGTCGAATAGCGGTTTTTATATTCTCGCGTCGCGAGGGGGCCCTTCCACGCGGAGCGCTCAAGCCTCCAATCGAGCCGCCGCTGCGACTTGATCCGGCGGGCCCGGTCACGGCGACGCGAGTTCCCGGCGTGTGCACCGTCCGAAGCCATGGATCGTTGGACCTGACCGACCCACGGTTCGCGCCCTAGTCGGAAATGCGCCGTAGGGGCGGCCGGGTGCGTCGGGGGCCAGCTGTGAACCCGTCCCCTTGGCGAAGATTCTAGTGCCCTGTTCGGACATATCCGTCCGGACGGGAGCCTGCCGTGACCCCGACCAAATTGCTCGTCGGACAGATACTGATCGTCTTTGCGATCGTCATCCTCGACGTCTGGGCGGTGACGCAATGGGCTGCGGCGATGCTCGGCTAGCAGGGCCAACTCGGGGCTCCGTGGTTCGTCTCGTCACGCTTCCAGTCTACCGTCCGTGGGCACTGTTCTTCTGGTGGGTCAAGTGGAAGGAACTCGCCTTCGAGCGCCGTAGCCTCGCGTCGACCTCGCGCTGGACCGCGATCCTCACCGTTGCCGTCAAGCCGCCGCGCAGCGCCGAGGTGCTCCGCAGGAACCCGCTTGGCCTCTATGTTGAGGCGATCTCCCAGAGGCAGATTCACTTCCAATAGACAGCTGTTAGGTCCTCTTGCTTGGTTTGCATCTGGTCGCGAACGTCCGCCCGCGTGGTCTTTTTTCTAGAAGCTGCCGGTCCGCTATCGGCCAGAAACAGATGGTCGCTCATGGGCTTTGTTGGTTCACAAGGGTACGCTAGCGTAATGGAAACGGGCGTAAGACTACGCTGCTTTACCTATAAGTGCGCTTGGCAGCCCTGTGGCGTTGTTGACGGGTGACGATTTCGAGGTCGGGCGCCGGGTGCCGACGGGCTATAATGTCTATAATGTGCCGTATCAGTATCGTGAGCAATATTACGATCGGCCCGATGCCCAATATCGCTATAGCGACGGCTATGTATATCAGATTGACCCAAAAACACGCCTGATTGCTGCGGCAATCGAACTGATCGTCTGAAGGCGGAAACATGATGCGGAGCGGATTCTTCGCGGCAATTGCCGCTATCACGATTTTGACCAGCGTCAGCGCTTGCGACCGGGGCGACGATCCCAAAACCACTGCCGTTGAAACGAACAAGGACATCGTCGACTCTCTGGGCGACATGGATGGAATGGATACGGCGAGCGATTTGATCGAGCAGGCCGGACTTGAACGGATGTTGAAAGGTGAGGCAGCCTATACTCTATTCCTGCCAAATGATCTGGCTTTTGCCAAATTGCCAGAAGATGAGATCGCCTGGCTTCGGTCCGAGGACGGTCGCCCCGATCTGATTGCCATGCTGCGCCTGCATATGGTTCCCGGCATGGTCGCCCAGCAGGATCTAGAGACAACGTTGAAAAATACAGGCGGCAAAGTGGCCTTGGCAAATCTTGCAGACTCTCCACTCAGCATCCGCAAAGAAGGGGAGACAATCCTGATAGGTAACGTCACCGCGGGTCCGCAGATTTCCTTGCCGCCCCATATTGCCACTAATGGTGTCGTGTATCAAATCAGTTCGCTTATCCAGCCAGAAAGCTGACCAACATTCGAGAGGCGGGATCACACATCCCGCGTCACTATTTACCTTGCCAACCTTGATCGCCCCATTCGTGCCGAAACCAGCATGTAGGAAGCCCGAAATGGCACGCCACTTAGTTTGACAACCTGGGTCAGCCGCTGCTGCTATCCAACGGAGCGCCTTTGGAACGGCCGCACCGAATTAAGGTAGTGCAGGGCCGAAGTCGGCTGACTTGCATTAAGATACCTGAATGAACACCATACTCAATTGACGAACGTCCGCTTTTCCCGATTTGCGTCGATAAGCGAAATGTCTCAAACCGGCCAGTCTAGGCCAGAAAATCTCGTATCCGTTCGATCGCGCGCTCCCACGCGGGCTCATTTTCGAGCAGGAGATGGTTATGGCTCTCGAGCGCCACGAATTCGGCTTTCGGGATGCGCGCTGCGAGTTCGCGACCCGCGGCGAATGGTATTACCGCGTCGTCGCGCGCGTGCAGAACGAGCGTCGGCACCGAAACCTGCTCCAACATCGCGCGAACGTCGATGAGGGCAAAAGCCTCCTGCAGCCGCACCGCATTGTCGGGCGAGGTCGACATTCGCTGCAATTCGTTGAACCATTGATGATTGGCGGCGCTCGCGTCGGGAAAGAAGAGGCTGGTGAACATCTGCCGGAAGGCAGGATTGTCCTGGCCCCAGCCTTGCCGCGTCAACGTCAGCATCGCCTCGCGCCGTGCGATTTCTTCCTCCGATCCGCGCAAGCGCCATCCGGCCGCATAACCGCCGAACAGGATCAACCTGCGAACCCGTTCGGGATGCCGCACCGCATAGGCAATCGATACGCTGCACCCCTGCGAAATCCCGAGGAGGTCGAAGCGGTCGAGGCCGGCGGCATCGACCACGCTTGCAAGGTCGTCGACAAAGGCTTCGAACGAGATGTCGGCGGTGTTCCAGTCGGACAGCCCGTTCGCGCGCTCGTCATAGCGCACGAGCTTGCGTTCGCGAATGATGGCGCGCAGCCAGTGCCGCCACATCGGGCTTTCCCAGTCATAGTCGAGATGGTTGAGCCAGTTCGCGGTTTTCACGAGCGCAGGGCCTTCGCCCACGACCGAATAGGCAAGGCCCGTTCCGTCGGAGGCGGTGCAAAAGCGGATATGGTGGGGTGGCAGCCGGGCTTCGGAATCATCGTCCACTTCGGCGATTGGCTTGCCGTCGGCAGAGGAAGGCGCGCGCATCGCGGTCGGAACGGGGATTTCGGCTTCATCGAGCTTGCGGACGCCCAGCGCTCGCTGAGCATCTGCTTCGCTACGCCGGCCGGTGCGCTCGAGAAAGTCGATCAAGGCCACGCGGGCGAGCGCATCATAAGGATCAATTTCCACCCAGAGGCGCGCAACTTCGAGCGCGCGTTCGGGGTCGATCGGGCGGCGGATCAGTTCGCGCAGGATCGCCGCCTGCCAGCGCCGGACATCCTCGCGCATCGCCGCCAGCCAGGCCTGAAAGCCGTCGCATCGCGGCAGCTCGAGATCGGCCAGCAGCTCGCCCTGCAGCGTCGCGGCGCGGTTCAGGGCGATTGTGTCGATCTTGCGGATATCGTCGGTGCCCACCGCGGCAAGCCGCCGCCAGTCGATGTCGATGTCCGAGCATTCGAGCCGAACCGTCTCGCGGTCTGCGACGAGCCGCGTCCGTTCGTCGTCTATGACACCGCGTAATTTGGAAAGGCTCCACCGCAGCGCGCCGCGCGGGTCGTCGGGAATATCCCACAACATGCTGCAAAGATGGTCGCGCCGCACCGCGCGGTCGGTCACCGCGAGATAGGCGAGCAGCGCGCGCGTCTTGCGCGAGGAGGGGAGCGCCACGGGGTGGCCGTCGCGCTCCAGTTCCATCGCGCGCAGCAGGTTGAGCGATACCGAAGTCATCTTGCCCCCCAAGGTCACCGTGGAAAGTAGCAAATCCGCGCGCTCACGGCAATTCACACGCTTTTTCTAACGCCAATTCCCACGACCGGGTCTCAAGAGGGGCCATCGGCGGCTCCGACCGCCTTGGCAAATGAGGAGTATCGATATGAGGAATAGCGACTTCCCGATCGCCCCGATGATGGGAGCGTTTCTGGTAGCCGTGCTGAGCAGTCTGCTGATCGTCGGCAGCGCCACGGCGATTGCCTGACCGCGCTGCAGGGAGATCGGCCATGTATCTCGACACAGCGTTCAAGCGCGCCGGCACCGTATCGCGGCGGGTGCCGTGGCAGATCGAGGACGTTATCGGCGACGACGACGTCCTCGATTTCTCGCGGCCCTTTCTGCCCGAGACCCTCGCGCGAACATCGTCGCTCGCAGCGCTCGACGCCGATGAGCGGTTGCTGGTCAATCATATCCGCGCGCACGAATATCTAGGAATTTTCGGACTGGTCGAAGAATTCATCCTGCCGTTCGTTCTCGACCATGCCCGGCCGCAGCTTGGCGACGATGATGACCACACCCGCGCGCTGCTTCAGTTCGCGAGCGAGGAAGCCAAGCATATCCAGCTGTTCAAGCGCTTTCACACCGCGTTCGAGGCGGGGTTCGGCCACGCTTGCCCGCTGATCGGCCCGTCGGCCGAAGTCGCGCGCGTGGTGCTGGCTCACGATCCCTTGTCGGTGGCGCTGACGGTGCTCCAGATCGAATGGATGACGCAGGCCCATTATGTCGAAAGCGTCCGCGGCGACCCCGATCTCGATCCGCTGTTCAAGAGTCTGCTTCGCCATCACTGGATCGAGGAGGCGATGCACGCGCGGCTCGATACGCTGATGGTCGAGGCGCTTGCGCAGGGACGCGACGCCGACGCGATCGAAAGCGCGTTCGCGGGCTATCTCGAAATCACCGCCTATCTCGACGCGGGTCTCGCCGCCCAGACCGAGATCAACCTCGGCATTTTCGAGCGGGCCGCGGGCCGAACACTTGACAGCGCCGGGCATGGCCAATTTCTCGCCGGACAGCGGCAGGCGGCGCGTTGGACCTTCCTCGGTTCGGGCATGTCCCATCCCCGGTTTCGCGCCACCCTCGGCCAGATCGCGCCCGCCGCATTGGCCAGGCTGGATGCCCTCGCGCCTGTATTTTCCTGATCAACCGATAATTTAATGAGCAACAAAAGGAGCAAAAAAATGGTCGCAACCACCACCTACGCCGACATCAATGGTCTCGATCTGGGCGCGCTTGGCGCGATGGTCGACGGCATCCGCGCGGATGCTGCCCAGGGCATCGTGCGGTTCCGCGTCAAGACGCGCTGGACGGGCCAGACGCGCAGCGAGACGACGATCGAAGGCTATGAGTTCGCCGGCGAACATGTCGGACGCCGCTTCAAGATCGTCGCCGACGAGCCGAGCGAGCTCATGGGCCAGAATACCGCGCCCAACCCGCAGGAACTGCTGATGACCGCGCTCAATGCCTGCATGATGGTGGGCTATGTCGCCAATGCGGCGCTCCACGGAATCGAGCTCGACGCGGTCGAGATCGAAACCCACGGCCAGCTCGATCTTCGCGGCTTTCTGGGGCTCGACGACAATGTGCCGCCCGGATACCGCGAGCTCGATTATACCGTGCGCATCGGGGGTGCGGGCACCGCCGAGCAATTCGACGCCATCCACCAGGCGGTGATGAAGACGTCGCCCAATTTCTTCAATCTCAACCAGCCGATCCGCATGAACGGGCGGCTGGAAATTCTCTGATCGGTTTCGCTGATCGGCTCGTCACCCGGCGTGCGCTTTGTACGCGGGCCAACCACTGGAAAGTCAAGAATATGTTGAACGATCGTTACGGTAACCGCATCTCCACCACATCGACGTCTGCGCTCGCGCGTTATGACGAAGCGCTGTTGCTCAACCGCCTGTACCGGGGCGACCCGATCGCCGCACTCGATGCGGCGCTCGCCGAGGATCCCGATTTTACCATGGCCTGGGCAGCGCGGGCTCAGATCCTCGTCCAGCAGGGCGACCGCGCCTATCTCGAGGAAACCGAGCGGTCGCTCGATGCGGGCTTTGCAAGCGGCGGCACCGACGATGAGCGCGCGCACCTCGCGGCGGCTGCCGATTGGGCGCGCGGGCGGGTCGAACGCAGTGTGAGCGGCTTCATGCGAATTGCGCGCGACAATCCGCGCGACATGATGGCGCTCCAGACCGCGCATCTGGGTCATTTCTATCTCGGGCGCGCATCCGACCTGCGCGACGGCCCGCTTCAGGCCCTGCGTGCGTTCGGGCGCGGCGATGACGGCTATCACGCGGTGCTCGGCATGGCGGCCTTCGGGCTCGAGGAGTGCGGCGATTATGGCCGCGCCGAAGCTTTGGGAAGCGAGGCGGTCGCGATCGATCCGCGCGATGCCTGGGCGCTGCATGCGGTGGCGCATGTCCACGAGATGCGCGGCGACACCGAAAGCGGGATGGCGTGGCTCAACAGCAACGACGAGGCGATGGCGGCCGAGTGCGGCTTTTCCTATCACAATTGGTGGCATCTCGCGCTGCTTCATCTCGATCGCAACGAGCATGACGCTGCCTTGGCGCTTTATGACAGCCATATCCGGCCCGATCCGGACGGCGATGCGCTGCTCCAGTGGATCGATGCTTCCGCCCTGCTGTGGCGGCTGCACCTCGACAATGTCGACACCGGCGACCGGTTTGCGCGGCTTGCCGATCGCTGGCAGCGCGCGAGCGACGACCGTTGGTACGCGTTCAACGATTGCCATGCGATCATGGCCTTCATCGGGGCCGGACGGCTCGACGATGCGCGGGCCTGCCTCGCTTCGTTGACGCGGGCCGCCGACCAGGGCGACGACAATGCTCTCGTCGCACGATCTGTCGGTCTTCCTGTGGCCGCCGCCCTGGTCGCCTTTGCGGAAGGACGCTATGCCGAGGCAGCCGAAGCGTTGATCGCGATCCGCGGAACGGCGGCGCGTTTCGGTGGGTCTCATGCACAGCGCGACATATTGTCGCTTACCGCGCTCCACGCGGCAAAACGCGGAAATATGACGTCCGCCGCGGACGCGATCGTTGCCGAACGGCGATTTCACAAGCCTGCGAGTCCGTGGGTCGCGCGCCTTGCCGACGATACGATGAACGGGAGGATCCTGGCGATGTCCTAGGTCGGTCCACGGCTGCTTTCCGGCCTCGTTATCCGGAAAGCAGCCCGTCCGCTAGCGGCCATTACCAGCCACGCTGCGGCCTCACGGCCTGAACTGATGCCTAATCCCTAGTGCGATTTCCGCTGTGCGGAAATCAACCGGCTCGGCTCATCTGGGATAGGACGAGCCCGTCTTTCTTAAGTGGCCCCTTCCTAGGCGTGATCAACCGGGCGCATCGTGCCAGCGTGCGGGAACCCACCTTTCCGATACGCGGCATAATAGCCTGCGAGCTCTTCGCGAGACCCGGCAATAAAGGGCCCCTGCGCAACCACCTCAATGTTCTGAGGCTGACCAGCATAGACCAGCATTCTCGCGCCATGTTCGTGCGCTCTCAGTGTCAGGGAGCTTTCGCCCTTGTTTGCGGGCCCCGTCCACCCCACTGAACCCGTATCGAGCCGATGACCTTCATCCCCAGCGTCTACTTCGCCATCAATCACGACGGCAAAGGCATTGTAGGAGGCGGGCAGCGGCAACTGGAACGTTGCACCTGGCCTCATTTCGATATCGACCAGAGTCACCGGTACAGCGTTCCTCGTCGGGGCTTCTGCGTTCCCTAGTTTCCCGCTATAGACCGTCGCCGTGACGCCCGGTTCTGTATGCACCGGCATCGCGGAACGGCGCAGTATCTGAACCCTCGGCGGCATGTTGCGCTCTGCCTTAGGCAGGATCAGCCAAAGCTGGAACAGGCGCATTCCGGTGGAGACCATCGCGTTCTCGGAATGGACGATGCCGCTGCCGGCAGTCATCCACTCGACATCGCCTTCCTCCAGCCGCCCGCCGGTATCCTCCATCGTGCCGTTGAGCATGAAGGTGACGGTTTCCAGGCCGGCATGAGGGTGCGCCTCTCCGAATCGTCCCTCCAGCGTAATGTTGTCATCGGCCATCAGGAAGAACGGGTCGGTCGCGGCCAGTTCGCCCGGTGCAATTACCAAAGCGGCCTTGTGCCTCTCGCCGTCGAAGCCCGGACCCAACGCCGGTATTCTGGTGATGCGATCCAACGATCTTTCAAACATTGCCGAAGTCCTTTTCTTGGCGCGGCGCCGTCTTCCTCATGGAATGACATCGCCCCAGCCGGGTTACATTTCATCTCGGAAACGTCCGGGCTGGATCAAGATACGCGGTCAGGAACCCAGCGTTGCCTATCAAGGAACCCAAAGGTTCGTGATGGTTTCGGGCCGGCCGTCTACATTTGCTCCATGCCAGATTCAGTCGATAGTCGGCATGAGCGCCGCCCCATGAACCCGATGCGCGGCGTTCTGGACGAGGAAATCCATGAGTTTCCCGAGCATGAACGCGCGCCCATCGCCGGTTCGCCCGCGACGCCGACTCATGGCCCGGCGATTCGACTTGCCTATGCGCTTGTCGCGGTGCTGGTCGGGACGACCGCGGGCATGGGCAGCGCCCTGGTGAGCGTCAACACGCCGCAGCTGCAACAGTTCTTCGGTCTCAGCGCCAATCAGGTGGCGTGGCTGTCGACCAGCTATGTGATGACCGCTGTCTCGGCCAACCTGTTGCTGATCAAGGTTCGACAGCAATACGGCCTGCGCCGTTTCACGCTGATATTCCTGAGCCTTTACGCCGTGCTGGCGTTGACACAGCTTTTCGTCGTGGACCTTGGGGCGACATTGCTGCTGCGCGCGATCAGCGGGTTCGTTGCCGTAGCACTGATACCGCTTTGCCTGTTCCACATGATGCAGGCTTTCCCTGCGGAATGGCGTCTGCGGGGGCTGGTACTCGGCATCGGGGTGACGCAATGCGCGATGCCGCTGGCGCGAGTCCTGTCGCCCTCCTTGCTTGCCAGCCAAGGGTGGCGTTCGCTGTTCATGCTGGAGGCAGGACTCGCGCTGCTGTCGCTGGCGGCGGTCGGCCTGCTCCGCCTGCTCTGCACGCAGCCCGCCAGGCTGAGCGCCAAGACTGCGGCTGCTGACCGGAAGGCAAGTCGATGATATATAGTCATTTCTCTATCCTTTGTTCGGGATGGCCAAGGCGGGAGGAATGGAAGGCGCCGGCCGTGTAAGCGACGTTTCTGATGGCGAGCTGTCAGGCGCCCGCTTCACCCGACACGTCGATCACGACCTTGCCGCGGAGACCCTGTGCGGATCCGTTCTCCAGCAGTTCGTGCGCCTCGCTTATGCGGGCGAGCGGAAGCGTGGCACCGATCACGGGTTTGACCAGTCCGCGCTCCACCAGGTCCGTGAGCGCGTCGAGCTTGCCGCGGTTCTGGCGGGTGAACACGAAGTGATAGGTCGCGTTCTTACCCCAGGCCTCGATGACGTTCTGCGGCTGCGCGATGTCGACGATGCTGACCACGCGTCCTGCATCCGCCAGAGTGAGGGGGCTTCGAGCGAGCGTATCACCGCCGATCGTGTCGAAGACGACGTTGACGCCTTCTCCGTCGGTCAGTCGGGCAACAGCTTTCACATAGTCTTCGGCGGTAAAGTCGATCACCTCGTCGGCACCAAGCGAGCGCACGAAGTCGTGGTGGCGGCTACGCGCTGTGGTGATCACGCGCGCGCCCAGCGCCTTGGCAACCTGGATGGCGATCGTGCCGACGCCACCCGAACCACCGTGGATGAGGATCGTCTCACCTGCTTGCAATTGGGCGCGCTCGACGAATGCCTCCCACACCGTACCGCCAACGAGTGTAAGACTAGCCGCCTCGAGGTGCGTGATATTCCGGGGCTTGCGGCCGACAAGTTCGACGTCGGCGACATGCTGCTCGGCATAGGAGCCGGCGTCGCCGAAGATTCGTGGCGTATAATAGACCTCGTCACCGACTGCGAACTCGCTAACGTCCGAGCCCAGTTCCTCGACAACACCCGAGACGTCGTGACCGGTGATCGCGGGCAGCGGCACATAGTCCGTGTAGTCGCCGCGGCGGATCTGGTAATCGAGCGGATTGAGGGCCGTAGCGTGTACCCGCACTCGCACCTGGCGCGAACCGACCTCCGGCACTGGCACAGCGCGCAGTTCGAACGCGTCCGGGCCGCCGAAGCGGGTAAGGACGGCTGCCTTCATGGTCTTGGTCACGACAATATCCTTTCATTATTTCAGGTATTCGACGGACCATGACGCATGGCACCGTTGCGATGCCGCCTATTTGACTTGTCGCGACTATCCTTGGTAGTGCGCTATATTCTGGATCAGTTTCAAAAAATCTTTGAAAGAGAAGTCATGGAGGTGAACGACCTAAACCTGTTCGTTCGCATCGCTCAGCTCCGGAGCATCAGCGCCGCAGCCCGCGACCTGGACCTCACTCCGGCAGCCGCGAGCGCGAGACTGGCGGCGCTTGAAAAAAAGCTCGGCGCGAGACTTCTCCATCGAACGACACGGCAGGCGACGTTGACCGAGGACGGACTCGCCTTCCTGCCGCACGCCGAAAATGTCGTGCACGCGGCGGAGTCTGCCCGAGCGGCGCTGGGGCGAGAGCAGGCCGCGCCGCGCGGCACTTTGCGCGTGGCGGCTCCCGGCTCGTTCGCGCGTATGCATATCGTGCCGGGTCTGCCCGACTTCTGCCGCCATTATCCCGACTTGGCTCTCGACCTCCGCATCTCGGACAGCATTGTCGATCTCGTCGAGGGCGCTTTCGATGTGGCGGTTCGCTACGCCGAACTCAGCGACTCGACCTTCATCGCGCGCCGGCTCGCTCCCGATAATCGGGTGCTCGTTGCGTCGCCCGAGTATATCGAACAGCGCGGGCGGCCAAAAACTCCCGACGACCTCTCGAACCATGCCTGCCTCGTTGTGGGTACGCTCGATCTTTGGACATTCCGGGGGAAGGGGGGAGAACTGTTCGAGAAGCGTGTCACTCCGAGCCTGCGTATCAATGACGGCGTTGCGGTGCGCGATGCGGCCAGTGCGGGGCTCGGCATCGCTTTGATGGCAACCTGGTGCGCCGCGGACGAGCTTCGATCCGGGGCGCTCGTACCAGCCCTTCCCGAATATCCGCTCGTTTCGACACAGACGCTTTGGGCGCTTTACCCAAGTTCGCGCGAATTGGCACCGAAGGTGAGGGTCTTCATCGACTGGCTTGTCGAAAGATTTTCGGGGGAACCGTACTGGGATCAGGGCTTGGAGAGGATTCTAGCGAGTAGCCAATGAGATTTGACTGTGACTGTCGACGGCCAGACGGCGCGCCGCAAGAGTCCGCTTTCCTGAACTCCCCGCTAAGAGCGGCCTGACGGCAACCGAAGGTGATTGGGGTGGAAGGTGCTGGCCGGGTCATTGCGCTCGGCGCGGGTGTCACGGGCTTCGCGATCGGTGACCGCGTCGCCTGGGTCTATGCGCCCGGAAGCTATGCGGAACAGGTCGAGGTACCGGAGGGCGCGCTGGTTCCCGTTCCCGACGCGATCGACGACCGTACCGCAGCGGCAATCATGATGCAGGGGCTGACCGCCAGTCACTTTGCAACCGACTTCTATCCGATGCAGCCGGGCGACGTCGCGCTTGTCCACGCCGCCGCAGGCGGTCTCGGTTTGCTCCTGACGCAGATCGTCAAGCTGCGCGGCGGCACGGTAATCGGGCGCGTCTCGAGCGCCGCAAAAGCCGAGGTCGCGCGCAACTCCGGCGCCGATCACGTCATCGTCGATGCCGAGGGACATTTTGCGGATCAGGTTCTCGCGCTGACGGGCGGCGAGGGAGTTGACGTCGTTTTCGATGGCTCGGGCCCGGCGACATTCGCAGGCTCGCTTGCATCACTCCGACGCTCGGGGACCTTCTGCTGGTTCGGGCCGGTGCTGGGTGGACCGGGACCGATCGATATCATGAGCCTGCCGAAGAGCATCAAGCTCGGCTACGCCGTCTTCTCCGACCATATCCCGACGCCCGAGTTGCTGCGCGAGCGATCGGCGCAATTGTTCCAATGGGTGATGGAAGGAAAGCTGCGCGTCGAAATAGGCGGTGTCTATCCGCTTGCCGATGCGGCGCGCGCGCATGGCGACATGGAAAGTCGCCGGAGCACCGGCAAGCTGCTCCTCATTCCCTGACGCTGTCAAGGTGCGCGAGCGTGACTGGATGTTCGCGCGCCAAGCTGTACGCCCTAAAAATTTGTTTAATAGTGGAATATTCTCTCAATAAAGGAATTTATGATGAGCGGTTATAGTGGAAGGGTGGTGCTGGTGTTCGGCGATTCGCGCGGGATCGGCGCAGCCATTGTCGAGCGGCTCGCGCGAAGGCGGCGCAAGCGTGACGATCGACGGCGAATTTACCCTATAAGCGTTTGGGGGCGGCGCGATTGGTTTCGCGCCGCCGATCGATTGAGTTCAACGTCCGGATTCACTGCTCACACGCCGGCAAGCTGACAGTCCGCTTCCGGCCAGAAACAGATGGTCGTTCATGGGCTTTGATGGTTTCCAAGGGTAGGCCAGCGTAATGGGAAAGCGCGCAGGACTACACTGCCGTACCCACAAGTGCGCTTGCAAACGCTGTGGCTTGTATTTCTACGCCAGCCTACGCGAAGGCGATTTTCCCGTTGCAGTGTCGGGGCGACCTACGATATTTTACTCTGCGACAAGAGTTTTGGCTCTTTTCATCGCCGCCCCGGAGGAGGGGCGCCAAGGCTGGCGAATGCCGCGCAAAGCCAGGGTGCTTTGGCGTAGCCTTTCGTGCGTCTGGAAAGAAACGGCTCCCCGACGACGGTGGTGACTAGTACCTGTGGTCGGAAGACATTGAAAAACCTAAAAAACATAGGCGTACTCCAGCGAAAGTTGGTTTGGAGAGCCCCAAGCGCCCGGAACCGCAACCCCGATTATCATTGCGGGAGCGTGCAATCGAACTGGCCGAACGGAGTGGAACTGTTCGGACCAAAGATTTGGAGGCCATCGGCGTTCCCCGACAATATCCTCCCATGATGTGCAGGGAAGGGCTTCTTATTCGAGTTGGCTATGGAGTCTACAGAGCTGCTGCCGAAGGTAGCAGGGTGGAGGAAACGGGCCTCTCGCCAATGACAGAGAATGACAAACCGTCCGATTTTTACTCCGAATGAGGGCTATCCGTTTTCGAACACGTCGCTTCCCTATGCCCCCATGCTCTTCATCTCTCTCATTGGTCCGAAGTCCTCGGTCGACAATGCCGTCGCGCTTTCTATCCTGCTGCCATGGAGCTGAAATTTCAGATCATTGATGGACTTGCTGTGCGTAGCGACATTGCGGCGACCGAATATGACCTGCTCGATTATTATGGCCCGGCGTCGAGACGGCGGGATGCCAAGGAATGGACCGTTGTCGACGACCTTCCGGAAATCATGCCGATCGACGCTCAGCTTCTCGACATTCTCGAAATATGGTTTGGTGACATATTGGACGAACTCTTAGCCGAGGGCTCGAGCCGTGAGCATGGTCACCATGCTCACGGGAATTAGAAGTTATCGGTCAGACCCGTGACCGGACGAGCAGGTGCGGATATCCTGATCCGCCCATTCTTGCAGATCCTGAATGGAATACACCACCCGGCAGCCAAGCTTTCGATACTGCGGCCCGGTGCCGTAAAGCCGGTGCTTTTCCATCGTTCGTGGTGAGAGGCTAAGGAAACGCGCAGCCTCGCTCGTACGCAGATATCGGAATGGTGGGGTTTTCAAAGTCATTGTAAGCATCCTTCAGACAAGCGCCGGATTGGCGCGCCTGACTCAACCCACTTGCTCTCGCAGCATCTTTCGATCGCAGCCTTTTCGGGCGCCCTGATAGCCTCCTCTGCGGCTGCACGCCGTTCATCGCGGCGCTGCGCCATTCGCCGAATGGGGGGTCTGATAGTTGGGGGGTATTCCTAAGGCTGCTCGCACGTCCGCAGCATCGCGGGCGATCACCATGCGCGCCAAGGGAGGCGAATTCGCTCGGGCGCCATGGGCTTTCTACAGGGAGTGCATGACATGAAAAAGACTGTTCGCGGGCGCCTGCTGGGTACGGGCGCCGCGTCCTTTGCCATTGGGATGGCGCTGTTTTCGGGATCGGCAGCAGCGCAGGAAGTGGCGAACGACGGCGCCAGCGAGGGGGAGGCCATCGTCGTTACCGGCTCGCGGATCGCGCGGCAGGATGTGGATGCCCCGGTTCCCCTGTCGGTCGTCAGCAATACCGATCTGCAATATGACGCGGCGCAGAATATCCAGGACACGCTCAATGAAATGCCGCAGGTGGCGATCGGCCTGACGCGCGCCAATTCCAACTTCCTGATTTCCGGAACCGGCGTGGCGACGATCAACCTCAGAGGCCTGGGCGAGTCGCGCACGCTGGTGCTGGTCAACGGCCGCCGCATGGTCGGCGGGCTTCCCGGCGATTCGGCGGTCGACGTCAACAATATCCCCACCGATTTCGTCGAGCGGGTCGAGATCGTCACCGGCGGATCGTCGGCGGTCTATGGGTCCGATGCCGTCGCGGGCGTCGTGAACTTCATACTGAAGGACCGGTTCGAGGGGGTTTCCATCCGCGGTCAGGCGGGCCTTACCGGGCGGGGCGACAACGCGCGCTTTATGACGAGCTTAACCGCCGGCACCAGCTTTGGCGCCGACGATCGCGGTAACATCCTGACGAATTTCACCTATGACCGCGACGACGGGCTGCTGTCGCGCAAACGTGCGCGATCGGCGCAGGATTGCGCGGGCCTGATCTGCGGCCCTGCCTCGTACAGCAGCTATGCGTCGCAGGGCTGGTTCAATCTTGTCGACACCGACGGCGTCGCCAATAACGCCTTTCAGGGTGGCAGCCTGTTCACCTTTGACCGCGAGAATGATGTGGTGGCCGGTTTTCCGACCGGTTCCGGTTACAACCGCAACAACGACCGCTATATTTCGGTGCCCGTCGAACGTTATCTGGCGTCCGCTATTGCCAATTTCGAGATCGCCGATGGCGCGAAGCTGTTCGGCGAGCTGACCTATGGCCGGGTCAGTTCGAACAGCCAGATCGAACCCTTCGCGCTCGAGTGGACCGACGTTTATACCGGGGCCGACGACCTGGGTATGTCGATCACCAACCCCTTCATCCCTGCCGAGGTCGCGGCCGCGATTGCGGCGCGCAACAGCGATGCCGACCCCGACAATGATGTGGCCGCTATCCAGTTCCGGCGCCGCCAGAACGATGTTTTCGACCGCAGCAACGTCGTGCGGCGCGACACCTGGCGCGCGGTTGCCGGCATTCGCGGCGACCTGGGGTCGCGGTTCAAATATGAAGCCAGCTATGTCTATGGCTATATGAACGATTACAACGCCAGCGAGGATATCGACAACCGCCGCTATCGCAACGCGTTGAATGCCGTCCGGGTGGGGCCGGGCGATGTGTTGGGCGTCGACATCGTCTGCGCCGACGCCTCGGCCCGCGCCGAGGGTTGTATTCCGATCAACCTCTTTGGCTATGACACCGTCGATCCGCGCGCGGCGGCCTATGTCCAGGCCGTTATCCCCAAGTCGCAAGAGATCACGAACCAGCATCATGTGGCGACGGCAACGATCAGCGGCACGCCGTTCGATCTGGGCGCGGGCGATGTCGGATTTGCGGTTGGCTTCGAATATCGCAAGGAAAAATCGGTCAGCGACTGGGATACGCTGACCAACACCGGCGGCAATTCGGGCAACCAGACGCCGGATCTTGTCGGCAGCTATTCGGTCAAGGAGATCTATGGCGAAGTGAACATCCCGCTGATCCGCGACAGCTTCGTCGATCATTTCGGCCTGATCGCGGCGGCGCGTCTGTCCGATTATTCGACCGTCGGCAGCGTGCTGAGCTGGAATGTCGGCGCCGAGCTTCAGCCGTTCGAAGGGCTGCGCCTGCGCGGCGTCTATGCCGAAGCGAACCGCGCACCCAATGCGTCCGAACTGTTCGGCCAGCCGTCCGAAACCTTTGCGGCGGTCGCCGACCCCTGCAACGGCGTGACGGCGTCGACGTCGAACGAATATGCCGCGGCGTGCCGCGCGATCCCGGCGATTCAGGCGGCGATCGCGGCAAATGGCGTGTTCGAATATACGCTCGCCGACCTGCAGGGCATCAATGGGTTTCAGGGCGGCAACCTGGACTTGCAGGAAGAGCAGGCGCGGACCTTTACCATCGGCGCGGTCATCACGCCGGTGCAGGTGCCCAATTTGTCGTTGACGGTCGATTATTACGACATCGCCATCGACAGGGCGATCAACACCATCGAACGCACCTATTCGATCCAGCAGTGCCTGCTCACCAATCTGCCGCTCTATTGCGACAATGTCGTCCGCAATGCGAACACGGGGCGGGTGACGCGGGTCGACGGCCAGTTGATCAATGTCGCCGGATACAAGAACAGCGGCATCGACTTTGGTCTGCGTTACTGGACCGGGCTGGGCATCGCGCCCGACGACCGGCTCTCGATCACGGCCAACTATACCTATCTGATCGAAAATTCGACGCAGGCCGATCCGGTCGCGCCGGTCGAGGACGCCGCCGGCACGTTCGGACAGGCTTTCTCGCGCCATCGCTTCACCGGCCGGGCTGCCTATTCGATCGATGATGTCACCTTCAGCTGGCAGACTAAGTTCATGAGCGGCGGCGATTATGTGCTGAATTTCACCAGCGCCAATCCCGACATCCTCGCGCTGAACAAGATCGACGATTACTGGCTGCACGACGTGCAGGTCCGGTACGAGATCGATCAGAAGTACAGCTTTTATTTCGGGATCGACAATGTGTTCGACACCCAGCCCCCTTACCTCCCCGGCACCCCGTTCCGGACGCCGACGGGGCTTGAGACGGGCGACGCATTCGACCTGTTCGGCCGCGCTTTCACGATCGGCGCCAATTTCCGCTTCTGATTCGTCACGCCGAAGCGGGAAGGGGGCGGGTTCGCGAGAACCCGCCCCCTTTTTTCCTATGGACATCGAGCGGCTGCAACGAAGGTAATCGCCAGCGCGTCGAGCGTCGAATAAAAGCCGTTCGCCCTGAGCTCGTCGAAGGGCCGTTCTTTCTTTCTAACGCCGAAGAAAAGGACGGTGCTTCGACAAACTCAGCACGAATGGCTTTGGGCAATGAAGCCGATTTAACGCACCCCGCCCTAATCCCCAGCGGGCGGGCGATATTCCTGGAGCTGGGGGCTTTTCGGTCGCTGCGGAGCAGCCTGTGTATTGGCGCGAGGGGGGAGGACGGGGCCTTCGCCGCCTTCGGGCGTTCCGCGCAGTCGATGGTCGGGATTGGTGCCCGGTCGCCCGTCATATTCGGAAAGCGGCGGGGAGTCCGGGCGCTCTGCGGGTTCGTCACGGCGCGGCAGTTTCGACGGGTCGAGCGCACGCGGCTCCACCATTCGCCAATCGATCGTTTCGAGCTGCTGCTGGCGCGCCCGATATTCGTCGGGTGCGTTTTCGCGCAGGAACGCCTGATAGCCTTCTTCGGCGAGCCGGACCCTTGTCGCTTCGCGCTCGGCCAACCGGATCAGCTCCTGATTGCCCGGATTTTCGTCGCGCCGCCGCATGGCGTCGGCAAATTGGCGGCCCGCCTCGCGCCGGTCGCGTTCCAGCGCCTCGCGTTCCTGAACCGGATTGCGTTTCCTGCGCGGCGCTTCGTCCTGGCGCTTTTCTTCGGTGGGCTTGCGCTTCACGCCCCTGCGCGCTGGCGGTTGGTTGGGGCGCTCGCCGACCGTGATATGGACCGTGTCCTGATCGGGGATAAGGACCGGGCCACCCAGCCACCGGCGCGATCCCGCGTCGTCGCGCAGATCGCGGTTCATTTCCATCAGCACGCCTTCCCAATGGGCGAGAGCGGCGGGATCTTCATTCTGCATCGCGCGGACGAAATCGGGGTCGGTGCCCAGCTGATGCGGCGGTGTGGCCTGCCAGCGCGCGATGACTTCGGGCGGCACGGCCGAGCTTCCGGCCGGGCCCGCTTCGCGGGCGCGCCGGATTTCGCGCGGATCGATTTCGCCGCGCCTGCCGCGCTCCAGATTCTCGCGCGCTTCGCGCCGGCTGTTCTCGATCTCGCGCCGCGACTCCGCCGCCGCCTGGTTCGGCGTCGGAGGGAGCGTCTGCGCTGCAGCGGAGAGCGGCAGGGTCAGACTGACGAGAAGCAGGGCGCGGGAAGAAAGGGGCATGGGGCGTCCATTATATGATCGATCGAAATGCCAAGCTCGATGCCATGAAAACGGCAACGAGGTCCGCGACGAACGCGCGAGCCGGGGGACGAATGGCGGGCGTTTCTCCGCATCCTTGCCTCGATGCAGCGAACCGCGCGCCTTGGTCGCATGAGCGGGCCATTTGTCGCGGCGCCGGTCCCCTTGCCGGTCGAGGGCGGTCATATCCGTGGATGCCAATAAGCAGTCCCGCTTGAGTGGCGATGCCGGGGAGCGCGGTTCCGCGCGTTCCCCGGCATCATTTCGCTGTCAGCGCGAAGGCCCGGATCGATTTGCGATCGCCGACGGCGGCATGGCCGTCACTCTGCGCCCTGTTCGAACGGCGCGTATGTCGCCTCGTCATAAGCGCGGAACTTTTCGGATCCGCGCGTTTCGATCCAGCCCCCGGACAGAGTGCGCGCGGCGTCGGCGGCGTCATCGGCCAGGAGAGCCTCACGGATTGCCGCACAAGGCACGGCGGCCGCCTCACGGCACACGACCGGGCCGGGCGGCAAGGGCGCGGAGCGCCACAGCAGGCGCAACGTGGCGGCGTGTGCGGGCTGCGCCGCTTGCAGCTTGCGCCAGGGCTCTTCGGCCGATGCCGCAAGATCGGCCCGCCCGGTCAGCAAATCCTGAAGCGCGGCGTCATGGGTGCCCGAACGGCGCGTTTCGGCAAAGCGGGCGGGCGAGATGCCAAGCGTGCGCAATTCCGCCGCCTGGACAAGCGCACCCGACGTCGATCCGGGCAAGACTTCGCTGTATCGAATATCGGCCGCCTTTGCGGCAAGGTCGCCAAGGCTGGCGATACCGGTATCGGTGCGCGTGAGCAGCACGCCGCGATATTTTTCAAGTATTTCGGGCGGAACGTCGAGCACCGCGACAGCGGTGACGGCAGGACAATCGCGCATCGTGACATAGGCGCCGAGATTGGTCATCGCCACATCGACGCGCCCGTCGCAAACCGCCTGTGAAAGCGCATCCGGATTTTCGAACAATTCGATCCGCACCGGCCGTTTTGCGGCCCGTTCGACGCGATCGGCCAGGGGGGCGAGCGCGGCGCGGCGGTCGACACCGGGATAGTGATAGGATGCGACAACGAGCGGCGCTTCGGCGGCGGGCTGGACGAACAGGGCGGACAGGAAAGACAGGATCATAGCGCCGCGACTTTCGAAATCGCCATCAGGCGAGCAGGGAGAAAGAGTTGCCGAAATTGTGAAGGAGGACGGGCAAAAGCAAGCTTCCCGTCCGCAGACGCAACCAGACCGCAAGGAACGCGGGGACCGCCGTCAGCGCCATTATGATCGCGTCGAACGAGAGTTGCCCGTCCGAATATCCGAAAGCATGGGCCATGCCGAACAACATGCAGGAAAGCACGGCGCCCCAGCCCCAGTCGACGCCGAGAAACCGTTTTCGGCCCCGAAACGCCTGGTCGAGAGCGAGCATCAATATGCCGCGATAGAAGAGTTCTTCTTCGATACCCGGCATGGTCAGCTGAAACGCGGCGGTTTCCACGTCCGCGGACCCGCCGGGGAAAGCAAGCGCGATAGCGATGAAAAAGGCGCAATAAAGGGCTGCGACCGGCATTGCGGCGCGAAGGCTTCCCGGTTCCTGCGAAAGCGTAAAGCCGGCGCGGCGCCAGCCGAAGGCGGGCAACGAAGCGATGGCGAGCGTTGCGCAAAGGGCGAGCAGCTTGCCCTGCCAGTTCCATGATCCGCCGATCATTTCGGGGAGCAGCCCATAGGCGCGGGTCAGAAGCACATCGTTGAGCGCCACGAGCAAGGCTGCGACCAGAAGCCAGCGCAAGGAAAACTGCCGACGATCGGCATAGCCCACCACCAGTCCCGCCAGCAACAGGACGGCCAGCGTTCCTCCCAATCCTGTCAAACCGTTCACGCTGCTGCCTTCCGTTAGCCTAGAGCGAAACCCGAACGCGGTCCGCCGTCGGTGTGCCACAGTGGCGAATGCCCCGATTGACAAGCAGGCGTGCGATGAACGCAGCGACGGTTCGACGAACGACGCGGGTCCGGTCTGCAAACAGCACTGGCCTGACCGATGGGGTTCAGGCGTCCATCAGGGTCAACCGCTCGGCCGGACCTATCCCGATCAATCGCTGCCGAAGCGGTTTCAGATAGGTCCGTCCGACCTGCACCGTGGCGCCCGACCGGAGCAGAATCTGAATATCGCCATATCCGCGGTTACGGACGGCGCTGATGCGGTCGAGCCGGACGATCGCCGACCGACGAACGCGAACATAGCGGTCATGCCCCAATCGGTCGTGCAGCGCGCCGAGCGTGGTTCGGAGAAGAAACGCGCGTTCGGCGTTGTGGATATGGACATAGTCGCGTTCCGATTCCGCGCGCTCGATATCGCCGGTGCGCAGCCGCACGAACTCGCTTCCCCGCATCGCCCAGATCTCTTCGCGGTCGCGCGGATCGTGCGGCGGCTCCGACGATATGCGCATTTCCTCGAGGCGCCGTTCATAGTCGCGGGCCTCGGCCGACAGGCGCTGGTGTTGCACCAGTGTGCCGACACGCGCGATGGCCTGTTCGAGCCGCGCATGGGTTACCGGCTTCAGAACATAATCGATCGCCTGGGCCTGAAACGCCGTCACGGCATGTTGTTCGAACGCGGTTACGAAGATGACGAACGGGCGATAGCCCTCCATATGGAGCAGCTTCGTCGCCAGATCGAGCCCGTTTGTCCCCGGCATTTCGATATCGAGCAGGACGATGTCGGGCTGCCGCTCCGCGATGAAGGCCCGCGCCGCGTCGGGATCGCCGCTCGACCCGATCAGGCGGGTGCCCGGGATATCGCGAACGAGCAGCGCCAGTCGCGCGAGCGCGAGCGGTTCATCGTCGATCGCGACAATATCCAGCGGCCTTTCGATGCGCCCTTTCATTGCGCGGTCCCCGCAGGCGCGGCGAAACGGCGGTAAGGAATGACCAGTCGAACGCAAAAGCCGTCGGCGAGGACTTCGGTTTCCACTCGCCCGCGACCGCCGCCGAACAAGGCGACGCGGTCCCGAACGTTGCTCAGTCCGACTCCTGTGCCGTCGGGAACGATCCGGGCCGCGTCGGCGCCGATGGCGACGCGCCGGTCGGTGACGGTAATGGCGAGCAGGTCGCCCGTTCGTTTGACGTCGGTCTGGACATGAATGGCGGTATGCGGGACCGCGAGGCCGTGTTTGACGGCATTTTCGGCCAGCGGCTGAAGGATGAGCGGCGGGATGGTGGCGTCCCACGCATCGGGCGCGACGCTGAAGGCAAAGGTCAGGCGATCGCCGAAGCGCAGCCGTTCGATGGCGAGATAGGATTCGGTGGTCGCGATTTCGTTCGCCAGGCTGACGTCGCTTTCCGCGGCTCCCAGCATCGTGGCGCGCATGAAGTCGCTGAGGCGGCAGATCATCGCATCGGCGACGCGGTTCCCCCCGGTCGCGACCAGCGCGGCGATCGAATTGAGCGCGTTGAACAGGAAATGCGGATTGAGCTGAAGGCGTAGCGCCTGTGCTTCCGCACGGCGCCGTGCGCCCAGCGCCTCATCATGCCGCCGGGCCGCGACTTCGACCGAATGCCGGGCCTGAAGGAGCGTCAAGACAAGCAGGCAGCACAGGAAATGCAGGGTGTACACGTAAATGCCGAAGCCGAACTGGCGATGCTCGGTCGGGACATGAACCCGCCAGTCGGGAAAGAGCATCGCCGCCGCGACACGGACGGAGGCATAGTCGATCATTCCCTGCGTCACCGCCGCGCCAAAGGCGGCGGGGGCCAGCAGGAGCGCGATCGGGACGGGGCCGAGGTGGAGCAGCCGCCGCCGTAGCCGCTCGAGCGCGATCGTCAGGAGCGGGGCGGTGAGCATCATCGGCAGACTGATGACGATATTGCTGACGAGGGTCGATCGTCCCCCGGCCCACATGATCAGGTCGATCGCAAGATAGCTTGCGATCCAGATGGCGAAGATCAATGGCTGCGCCGCGGCGGACACGTCGGTGCGCCTTGACATGTGAGTATCCGCAAACGGCTGAATCATGGTGCCCATCGCTGTTCAATGATGGGCGGCGGTTTGGATTGCCGGCGCCGCAAAAGCCATGATGGCGACCTGATGGCCGGCTGATTTTCTGACGATATATCGCGTTCAAATCATGGTTCTTTTTCGGCGAGGTGCGACCATTGGTCGCGTGAGTGCGCCATTGGTCGCGGCGCCTATCCCGGCGATGGCGCCGGTCGGCCAATGCGCCGGGCGCCATGTGGACTCCCCGGTCGCGTGGTGATGCCGGAGCGTGCCGCGTGTGCGCTCCGGCAACCATTCAGGTCATTGAAAAGGTCCCCACCCGTGAAACCCACCCACCCCCGCATCGCCCGTCCCCGCGTCTCTCGCGCGCCCAGCCGCACGTCGTTGCTGGCGAGCGCGGCCGGCATTTCGATCATCCTGGCTTCGGCGGCGCATGCGCAGACGGGTGATGATTTCGTCTATCTGCCCGAAGGCCAGACGCAGCAGGGCGATGTTGCGGTGCCGACAAGGGATGGCCGGGTCGTGCTCGACATGGACGGCGGGCGGCTCGACCATGCGACAGGCGACGTGAACCTGGGTGCGACGGCGAACAGCCCGGCGCTCCTCAGCGGCGACCTGATCATGGAGAACGGCGTCGATGAGCTGTGGCTTCGCGCTCAGGGCACGACGACCGAGAGTGTGTTCGAGGGCACGGCGCGGCTCGCCGATGGCCGCACCTTTGGCTCGGTTGGTTACGAGGCGTCGGGCAATGATTCGATCCTGACACTCACCGCGCCGGGCGCGGGCGTGAACAACGAGATGGAGCAAACACTCAACCTGGGCGGCGACGGCACGATCTATGTCGATGCGGTGGTCAATACGACCGCCACAGAAGACCGATCGGCGATCGTCGTTCGCGACGTTTCGACCTCGCGCGGGTTGGGCGAGGGCGGCGACGGTAAAATCGACCTCGTCATTCGCGCGAACCAGAACGGACGTGCGAACAATCTTAACGCGCTCGTCGACGCGCGGAACGCCGACAGCGTTGTCGTCGAAGGCACGGCATCGCTGACCACGACCAGCGGAACTGCCCTTAACGCCGGTGACGCCGAGACCCTTATCGAAGCGGGCGCGACGGTCCAGATTCGCGAAACCTCGCTGACTACCGTAGCCCGATCGGCCGCGATCCGCACGACAAATTCGGTCGATAATCTTGGTACCATCTCTGGCATCAACACGCGGGCCGCGGGCGGCACCAACGCGAACGCGATCAATGCGACCGACGCGACGATCGTCAACCGACGCAACGGCGGCCAGGTCGGCAAGATTCAGGCGTCGGGCGATGCGATTCTGGCGCAGGGCAACACGCTGATCGTCAACGACGGAGAAATTTCCAGCCTGTTCGGCGCAGCGGTGCGGTCGCGGGGCTCAAGTCCGACCACGGTGCTTCGCAACGGCGCGCAGGGCCTGATCCAGGTCGGCAGCGCATTCGAGAGCACCGGCACCAGCACCACCGCTTATCAGGGAAGCACCGGCACGGACGTCGTCGTCAACGAAGGGACGATCGTCGGCGATATCGACCTGGGGCAGGGGAACGACATCTATCTTGCGAAGGGCAACGGCACCGTCACCGGCAACATTCAGGGTGGCAGCGGGGACCACGACGCCTATGGCCGATCCTATTCGGCAAGCGCGAACGTTGCGCTTGCCAACAACACGCTCAACATCGACGGGCGCAGCGGGTTCGAGATGCACGGCATCGAGGCCTCCGGTGCCGACACGGTCGTGACCGTCACCGCCGAAGGCGCGCTGTCGAACGGCATCCAGATGATCGGCGACGGAACGGTCGTCAACGACGCCGACATCGCGTCGGGAGCCAGCTATGGCGCCTATTTGCGGGGTATCGCGAATATTCCGGGCGGCGGCACTTTTGTGAATCGCGGCGACATTAATTCGAGCAACTATGCGCTCTTCGGTCAGGGTTTCAGCGGAACGATCCGCAACGAAGGATCGATGACCGGAAGCCTGGGCGTCAGGCTTGAAAGCGGGTCGACCGACGGCGATATGCTGGATTTCATCAACTCGGGGCTTATTTCCGCCACGTCGCAAAATAGCTCGGCCTTTTTTGCGGCTTTCTCGTCAGAAGATCATCTTGCGAGGATCACGAACAGCGCAGGCGGGCGGATCGCACAGACAACCCCCGGCTCGAACGCCGACAGCGATTTCGGCATGACCGTGCGGTCGCTGGGCCGCGTCGAACTGGACAATGCGGGCGAGATTTCGGCTGGCAGCCGTATCGACGGCGGCGTCAGAATCGAAGCGGCGTCGATCGATATCGACAACAGCGGCACGATCGACGGCAGCGGAGCAGGCGGCAGCGGCCTGACGGTCATCGCCAAAGGCAGCACATTGAGCGGCGATCCCGAAACCGTCGCATCGGTGCGCAACAGCGGTACGATCCGCGCCAATGGCGGCGGTGCCGATATCGATGGCGGCACGGCACTCGCTTATGGCTTCGGCGCGCAGATCGATGGCGATAATGCGATCGTCGAGCTGGAGAATGACGGGACGATCGAATCGATCGGCACAGACTCGGTTGCCGTGTTCGTTCAAGCCAATAATCCCGATGGCGCGGGGCGCTCGTTCTTCCGCATGACCAACAGCGGCACGATCCGCGGCAGCGGCGCCGACACGGTGTTCGCGGAAAATGATATTGTCCGCCGCACCGCGATGGAGATCCCGGACGCCATCAACAACACCGACGATGAACGGGTGGTCGCCAGCGCGATCCAGACCTTTGGCACCACCGATGACATCGTCAACGAAGGCAATATCATCGGCAATGTCGATCTGGCCGATGGCGACGACCGCTTCGAGAACCGCGGCACGGTCGAGGGCGATGTGCGGATGGGCGAGGGCGACGACGCCTATGTCTTCGCGCTCGGCGGAACGTTGACCGGGACGGCCTTCGGCGGCGACGGCACCGATACGCTGCTGATCGATGGCAGCGGTAGCGAAAACGGCCGGCTCGACGCTGCCAAATATCGCCAGTTCGAGCGGATCGAGGGGTTGGCGGGCGTGCCGCAGGGCACCGGAATCCTGTCGGTCGTCGGCGATTTCGACGTCGATACCGTCGGCCTTGCCAATATTTCGGTTCAGGTCGATGCGGGCGACACGGTCAGCAGCCAGGGCGGTGTAACGTTCACCGGCAGCGACGGGGCCGAACGCATCACCAACAATGGCATGATCGCGGGCAGCGTCGATATGGGCGCGGGCGACGACATCGTCGTCAATTCGGGGACGATCCAGGGCGACGTGCTGCTGGGCGCGGGCAACGACCGCTATGTTGCGCGCGCAGGCAGCGTGATCGACGGGCTGCTCGATGGCGGCGAGGGCATCGACACGTTCGAATTCCTGCTTTCCGGCGATATCGGCGATCTGCCGAGCGGCCTCACCGGATTCGAATCCTATGCCGCGCGCGGTCAGGGAACGATCAACGTCACGCTCGATCAGGATATCGATACGATCGAACTGCTCGACGGCGCGAATTTGGTCCTCAATGACGGCACGGGCACGATCCAGAATATCGTCGGCGACGACAGCAACAACGTCGTCACCGTGACCGGCGCGCTGGCGGGCGGCGTCAATCTTGGCGGCGGTGACGACACGCTGAACCTGACGCTGGCCGGGGTGCTGTCGGGCGCGCTCGATGGCGGGGCGGGCAATGACACCCTCAACCTGACGCTTGCCGGAGCTTCGACCATCAACGGGATGAACGGCTTCGAGATCGCCAATATCTTTGGCGATGCCCAGCTGACGCTCGGCAATCTGGGCGCCGGACAGACGGTCAATTTCGACGGATCGGACAATGAACTGATCATCGCCTCCGGCGCGGCGTTCGACGGAACGGTCAACGGCGGCGATGGCCGCGACCTGCTCCGCATCCAGTCGGGCGACGACGAAAGCCGCACGGTCATCGCCGCGCAGATCCAGAGTTTCGAGGATCTGGAGCTGGAGGGGCCGGGCACATTGGCGCTGATCGGAGGAGCCTACAGCTTCCAGACCGTCGGCATCGATGGCGCGCTCGAACTCGGCGCGGGCACCAGCCTGACGTCGGCAGGGGGTGTAACCTTCGGGTCTGGCGACAATCGCTTCCTTCTCGGCAGCGGCGCGACCGTGACCGGCGGGGTTGACGGCGGCGACGGCGACGACCTGCTCCAGCTCAATCAGGGCGAAGGCACGGTGCGCACGCTGTCGTCGGTCGGCGCGACCAGTTTCGAGCGGCTCGAAAGCTCGGGCGCCGGCGAACTGCGCATCGACTTCGACTCGACCTTTGACTCGGTGTCGATCGACGGCGGGCTGACGACGATCGTCGCGGGCACGACGCTGACCGCGCCGGTCATCGGCGGTGCCGGCAACGACACGCTCGCGGTGCTGGGCTCGCTTGTCGGCAACGTCGATCTGGGTGCAGGCGACGACCGTCTGATCCTCGCCAATTTCGATCCGGCCAACAGCTATTCGGGCGGGGCGGGGAGCGACACGATCGAGCTTCGCACGACGTCGACCTATGAGAACCCGCTCGCGTTCAGCGGCGGCGAAGTGTCCGACTTCGAACGGCTCGCGGTCAGTGGCGGCGTGGTGTCGCTCACCGACGATACGAGCTGGGACGGCGTTTCGATCACCGGCGGCCGCCTGATCGGTCAGGCGGGGACGACGATCACCTCGTCGTCGGCAATCCTTGTCGGGACGGGCGCGACCTTCGGGTCGGCGGGCACCGTCAATGCCGATATCGACGTGCGCGGAACGCTGTCGCCGGGCGCTTCGCCGGGCACGATGACGGTGAACGGCGATGTGATGTTCCGCACCGGATCGAACCTGCTCCTTGAACTGACGCCGACGGTCAGCGACCTGCTGAACATTTCGGGGACGATGACGATCGAACAGGGCGCGGCGGTCGACATCACCGGCGTGCTGCAAGGGGCGCCGGGCGAGCTGCTCGACCTTGTTGTGGCCGAAGGCGGGATCGAGGGACGCTTCACCACGATCAACAAGTCCGCCACGATCTTTGGCTTCGTCGTCCAGAACGGCAATCGCCTGCAAATCCGCAGCGAGTTCGAAAATGACGCCGATTATCCGTCGAACGTGCGGACCAGCATCGATTATTCGAACCAGGTGCTGCGCGGCGGCTATGGCGTGCAGGCCTATACCGACGCGCTGAACGTGCTGACCGATGCCGAGGGCCGTGCGAACCAGACCGCCTTTGCACAGCTCACGGGTGAAGCCTATGCCTCCGCGCTCCATATCGGTGCCGATGCGGCGCTGACGCTGTCGGCCAGCACGCGCCAGATGGTCGCCTTTGCGCCGAAGCGCGACGGCCTGTTCCTGTTCGGGCAGGCGGCGATGGGCGACGGCAAGCTGCGCGGCAGCGCGCGGACCGGCGCATCGGGCGGACACAGCAGCACCGACGGCGTTTATGGCGGCATCGGCTATGGTTTCGATGAAAACAGCCAGGCCGGCCTGTTCATCGGCTCGCTCGACACGCGGCAGCGCCTGGGTGCGCTTGGCGCCGAGACAAAGGCGGACGGCTTTGCGGTCGGCGCCTATGCCAATGCGCGGCTTGGCGGGTTGGGGATGCACGCGATGATTGCGCGCGTCGGTTCGGATGCGACGACGACCCGCTCGCTGCTCGCCGCGCCCTCGTCCGACGCGGTCGGCCGTTACGACCTCGACAGCTGGGTTGCCGACCTGACCGTCGATTATGGCGTGGCGCTGGGCGACATTCGGTTCGCGCCGCGCGTGGGCCTGACCTATGTCGATACCAAGCGCGATGCGGTGGTCGAAAGCGGTGCGGGTGCCTTTGCCCTGTCGATCGACAAAAAGCGTATGCGCGGCCTTTACGGCGACGTCGCGTTGCAGCTCTCGTCGACCTTCGACGCGGGCGGCACGGCTTTTACGCCCTACATCGAGATGGGCTATCGCTTCGCGCTCGACGGCATGTCGGCCAGTGCGACCGGCGGCTTCACGGGTGCGCCGGGTGCGGGAATGCGCGTCGACGGCGCGCGGCTCGACCGCAGCGCGGCCAATCTTGCCGCGGGCGCGTCGATCGATCTGGCGCCGTCGGTGCGGGTCAATGTCGGCTATAGCCGCGACCTTGCGAACAATGATCGCGGTACCTTCTCCGGCGGCCTGTCGATCCGGTTCTGATCACCCTTTTCCGTCGCCGGGACGTCTGGTTCGACGTCCCGGCCCTTGACCCCGGTCGCACCCAGGTGCGGCCGGGGCTTCTTTGTTCGCCCGCTCGTCGCATCGTTCCGCCGTTCGTCGCGCACGTGCTTATGTCGCGCGGCCGGGCAGGGCAGGCGAGACCCGTCCGGCGTGACTGGTAGGGCTTGATGTACCGCCGTCCGCTGATCCCGATCATCAGAGGAGATAGCAATGAAACCTGTATTCTGGGCAGTTCTGCCCGCACTTGCCCTTGTCGCACCCGCTTCGGCTGCGACCCCCACCGACGAGCAACCGGCGACGGCCGCGGCGCCCGAGCAAGTCGACCCGCCCAAGGCGTGCAAGAAGAAAAAGAAGGGCTTGGGCGGACTGCTGCGGGCGGCGCGCAGTTCGGGTCTAGTCAGCGTTGTCGCGGGCAAGGCGGGCACGGGCGGTGCGCTTGTCAATTCGGCCGCGAACACCGCGATCGACGTCGCCGATGCCACCAATCGCATGGCTCCGCCGGCAGAGAAGCCGAAATGCTGAAGCCATCCAAGGCCCTGTTGATCGTAGGCGGCGTTCTGTTGCTGGCCGGGTGCAGCACGGCCAAGAACGATGACGCGAGCGAGCGATCGACGCTGAGCGCGAGCGGTGAACCGCTGCGCGCAGGCCTGTACCGCGTCGTCCAGACCGGCGACGTTGACCATCAGGACGAACGGTGCATCGACGCGGCGGACGTTGCGGCGGGGCGCTTTGCGGTGCCGGGGACGATCGAGGACGGCTGGACGGTCGACACCAACCGCATGTCGGGCGGCACGATCGAGGTGGCGGCGCGGCACCCGACGGGTAGCCAGCTCAATATCGAGGGGACGTTCCAGAAGGAATCCTTCGATGTCAGGGCACAATGGAGATGAAGCTGAACGGCGAAACGCACGTCATTCGCACGCGGCAGGTGGGCGCGTTCGTGTCGCCGACCTGTCCCGCCGAGGCGGCCTGACGGAACGCGTATCGTGGCGATGCTGATAAGCCGGTACGGCCTTGTGGCCGCCGCCGTTTCGTTTGCGCTGGTGCCGGCGAGCGCGATGGCGCGCGTGTGCGACGACCCGCTCCAGTCGGCGGCAGAAGCGGTGTCGCAGCTGCCCGGCGACGTGCCGTATCAGGTGCCGGACGCGCTTCAGGCGCTATATGACGAAGCATCGGAGCTGGCTGAAAGCGACCCCGAGGAATGCCTGGCGGTGGTGCGGCGGATGAATGCGTTGATGGCGCGCCACGGCGGAGGCGGCGGCGCGGCGGCGCCCGTCGAGGTCGAGGAACCGGCGGACGCGGGAAACCCCGACGCAATCCTGGCGGACCTGCATCTCGACGATGCGGAGCGGCTGCGTCGGCGAATCGAGCGGGCGTCGGACGATGAGGGTCAGCAGCTGCAGGCGGTTGGCGACTATCGCGACGCCGCGCGGCACTATGCGGGCGCGATGCGCGCCTTTGCGGTGTCGCGCCGGAGCGCGCCGGCGGCGCTGGCCGAGATCGAGACCGCCGTCGCGGAGATCGACACGCTGACGAGGGAGTTCGAACAGATCGTCGTCGTGAATGCGCCCGACGATGTGATGCACGCCCGGCTGGAGGACGCCGTGCGCCGCGTGGTCGAGGCGCGGCGCGCGCTCGAACGCGCGTGGCAGCGCTATCACGCCCGTGAGGCCGCCAAAGCCGACGGCTACATCGCGCCGCTGGGCTCGCCGGGGTTTCAGCCGGCGCCGCTGGTCGATGATTTCATCGCGCCGCTGGGCGATGCCGAAACGCGCGCGGCGCAGATCCGACTGCGCGATGCCGAACGCGCGCTGAAACAGGTCCGCAACAGCTGGGACCCGCATGTTCACCGGACCGACTGGACGTTCCTCGACATGCGCGAGGGATATAAGCAGGCATATAAGGACGAGTATGAGGGGTTCGCCGACGAGCTGGAAGCCTTCGACGCGACGCTCCACGCCTATATGCCGGGCCGCGTCGCCGACTTCACGCGCCGCCGCGTCGAACTGTCGGAACGGCACGAGCAGCGGCTCGACGCGATTTTCGAGCGTTATGTCATTCGCTGAACTTCCGAGGATTTCATGATGTCCCGTTTCCTGTTCGCCGCCGCCCTGCTGGTCGGCGCTCCAGTCGCCGTGGAGGCGCAGGCACCCGTGAAGGGCGCCGTCCAGGGGCAGGTCGCCGATGAGCAGGGGCGGCCGATCGCCGATGCCGAAGTGACCGTGCGTTATCAGTCGAACCCCGGCGGGGTCAGCATCAGCCGGTCGGCGCGGACCGACCGGCAGGGACGCTATCGGATCGACCTTCGTCAGCCGCCGGGTGTGTGGACGGCCCACGCAAAGGCGACGCTGAGCATCGACGGGTCGCGCATGACGGTCGACCTAGTCCCCGATAATAGCGCGCCCTTTGCCGGCAATGTCGGCGCGGTGCGGAATTTCCGGCTGCACTTTGTCGAGCAGACAGCTGACGATGCGTATGGCGTCGGCGGGATGCTGGTCGTCCAATCGGCGATCGGCGATTACACGCCGCTGGACGAGGTAATGGTGACGCTGCATCCGGTTGGCGGCGGCGCGCCGATCGAAAAGCGGCTGCGCAGCACCGGCGAGGGCTGGGTCGTCACCGGATTGCGCCCCGTATCCTATCGCGTCACCGCGAACCATCGCGGGCGGCCGATGCTCGTCAGTGCCGCGCTGACGCCGCAGCGCGACTATGACTGGCAAGCGTCGGTCGTCGGACGCTTCGAGCGCACAGGGCCGGGCATTTACCAGCTGCGGATCGAGGTTCGCAGCCGATGAAACGCGACAATCACTCGAGGGTGATCAGCATCAGATCGCGGTCGCCGGCGATCAGTTCCGGGGTGACGATATCGCCGCCGGGGGCAATTGCGAACGGCGTACGTGGAGCCTGACGCAGCGCCGCAAGCCGGCGGCTCGCCCCCGCCCATGTCGTCAGCCACAGTTCGGCCGTGAGGCCCGCCCCGCGCACATGCACAATGCCATCGGCGCGCGGCGCCCAGCTTTCGACCGCTTCGACATCGATATTGGCTGGCAGTGGGCGGATGGCGCCTGATGCGGTGTCGATTTCGACGATGCCGTCGACGCCCATCCGCCGGGCGAACAAGCGGTCGCCTGCGCGCTCGATGATGGCAATTCCCGCCGTGTTGCGCACCGGGGTGCTGCGCCCCGATCGAAGGTCATGCCTGACCAGGTGCCAGCCCGAACCGTTGACCGATGTGAAGAAAAGTTGATCGCGGTTCGACGACCAGCTGGCGCGCCCCTTTGGCGCGCCGTCGCTCGTGACGCGGGTGAGCCGGGACCCGTCGGCTCGAATGGAAAAGATGTCGGTCTTTCCTTCGACGACAGCGAGAAAGAGAAGTTCCCCGCCATCGGCGGACCAGCGCGGCGCGAAAACATAACTGGCGTTCATATCGGTCAGCCGGAGGAGACGCCCGTCGGGCCGACGCACCCACAACTGATTGGTGCCGTTGCGATCCGACGCGAAAACGATCGCGCCATCGGCACTGACATCCGGATCCCAGTCGACGCCTTCGGGGGCGATGAGCGGCGTTGACTGCCCGCCATCGCGGCCGATCCGCGACAGCGATGCCTGAATCCTTCCCGTTTCGACCGCAATCGATCGCCCCTGCCGGTCCGCCGACAATCTCCCGAGCGGCAGCATCCCCAATGTGACGCGGCGCGGTGCCGATCCGCGCACCGTGTCGATCGCCCACAGGCCAAAATCGCCGCCACGATTGCTGCTGAAAAACAATGTGCGCTGATCGTTCGCCCAGGTGAAACCGGTCGCTTTCCACCCACCATCGGCCAGAGCTTTCGTCGCGCCGGTCCGCGTATCGAGCACGTGAATGGAATCACTGCCGAGCGCGGCTGTGCGGCGAAACGCGATCCAGCGGCCGTCAGGCGACACGGTCGGAGCCCCGTCGCCGAGCATATCGGGCGGCGGATTGGTCAGCGCGCGCGCGCGTCCGCTGGGAACGTCGATCGCGACGAGACGTCGGGCACGCGACCCGGCTGGCCGATTCTCGATAACCAAGGCGTTCGGGTTCAACCAGGCCAGGCCGGCATAGGCATCGGCGCATTTGCTGACGATGCGCTCCGAACCGTTGGGCGGAGCCATGATGACAACGGAACATTCCCCCGCCGCATCCTCGCGCAGGAAGGCCAGGCGGGAACCGTCGGGGCTCCACGCGGGCGCATATTCGTCAGCATCGGGTGTTTGCGTGAGGCGTACCGGCGTGGCGTCGCCGACGCTGACGTTGCGCAGATAGATGTCGCGGGGCTCCCAGAAACCCGGCCCGGCGGTGTAGGCCACCGCCAGCCCGTCGGGCGACATGGCGGGGAACATTTCGATGCCGGCTTCCTGTGTCAGGGGACGTATGCCGCTGGCCGACCAGTTTTTCGGCGCGCCGGATTGGAACGCGATCGCGCCCGCAAGGCCGCAGATCGCCACGACCGCGATCGAGGCGACGGCCTTCGCGCGGAAAGAAATCCCGGGCCGCGACAGCGAAGCAGCGGGAACCTCGACGGCATCTTGCGGACCGACCGACGAAAGCAGTCTATAGCCGACGCGCGGGATCGTATCGACCGATACGCCATCTTCGTCGGCGAGCGCCTTGCGAAGCTGGCTGACGCTGCGGTTGAGCGAATCGTCGCCGACGATCCGGCCTTCCCAGCACAGTTCCAGCAGTTCTTCGCGGCTGACCACGCGCCCTTCGGCGCGATGGAGTGCGACGAGAACCTGCATCACGCGCGGTTCGAGCGTCACGACATCGTTGCCCCGGCGTATCTCCAGCGCCGCCGGAGTAACCTCCAGCGTTCGCAACCGGAACGGCGGTTCGATCGCAAGTTCGATCGGACGCGCCGGGATGGAAGACATCTCGTTCATCGCCGCCTGGACCGTGCCGAAGGACAAATCGTCAATCGCACCCTGCGTAACGACTTCATTGGCCGATGAACAGGTGTCGTTGGCGGCCACTATGCGCGGTGGAGCGCGCCGACCGGAGCCAGGCCAGTTCAAGGCGCGGGCTTCGCCGGGGGCGATGCGGTGAAAGCTGAACCCACCGAAAGCGTGGCGTCGAATCCTTTGCGGGTGCTGCCCGGTGCGATTCCGCGTGGGCGGGTTTCACCCTGTACACGTATGGGTCGGGGACCACATGTCTCCTCCGCCTCCGGCGCTTCGCGGCCGCACGCCCAGATCTCTCCGCCCGCGACATGGAAGGATATCGCCAGCGTTTTCTCGGCGGGCAGAAGCTGCGACATGGCGGGGAAGGGCGGGCCGAGCGATGTCCATTCGCTCTTGCCCGCGTGGCCGTTGCCGGTCAGCGCCAGCACCGGCGCGGCGGGCCGGGCACGTTTGGCGGCGAGCAACAGCTCCGCCATGCCTTTTTCGCGCGCCGCCGATGTTCCGGGGCGCTCGCTGGGATGGTCGAACGCGACCACCGCCAGATGGCTGTGGAAGGCCTCCATTTTTCGCAAGGCGTCGACCAGATCGAAGATCGCCTGGCTGGCGCGACCATCGCGGATTGTCCAGGCGGGGGAGGCCAGCAGCGCGGCCTTTGCCGCGTCGTCGCCACTGGAGGCGAGATAGGCGTCGAGCGCCGGTTGTTCGGCAGGCAGAAATTCCAGACCGACGGTCAGCGGTGTGCCCGCCGCGGCGTAGGCGCAAACAAGGTCGGCGAAGGCGGCAGGGAGCTCGGCGGTACCATGCGCTTCGCCCATGATCAAAAAGTCGGGGCGCTGGACGTCGCGCAGCGCTTCGACACCCGGCAGCGGCGTGCAGGTTGCGACCGCGGGCTCATGGGATGCGGGGGCGGTCATTGCCAAAAGCGCAAACAGGATCGTTTTCATTCGTATCTCCAGAGGCGCGATCGCGGCGCTTCAATAGTTCATCGTCAGCGACAGGCGGAACGCGCGGCGGCCGGGACGGTCGAGCAGTTCGGAACGTGTCGCGACCCAGCTGTCGGCATTGAACAGGTTCGTCACGCGCGCGCGCAGTGCCATCTTGGCTCGGCTCACGTCGAACCCGTGCCGCAGGCCGACATCGACGGTCGTCAGCGACGGCGTACGCAATTCGCCCCGCGAAGAGACGCGCCTGCTCGACGAATGGTTGATCTGTCCGTCGAACGACAGACCTTCGATCCCGGCGGCCGCATAGGTGAGCCCGGTCATCGCCTGAAATTTCGGTAGTCCGACCGCCTCTTTCGACCAGACGCCGGTCTCGACCGGATCGCCGCTGCGCCGGGCGTCGAGCCAGACGGCGCCCGACACGATGCGCAGCCGCGGAGTAATATTGCCTGTCAGCGACAGTTCGGCGCCGCGGTGCTGAAGCTGGCCGAACAGCCCGAAGACATTGTTCGCATCGAAACCTGGCGCGGCCTTTTTGATCGAAAAGAGCGAGCCGATCAGCGTCAGCCCTTCGGTCGGGCGCCCACGGAACCCCAGCTCCTGCTGGGTCGAAATCGCCGGTGGCAGAATGGCGTTGCGGTTCGCCGCATTGTCCGGAGCAGCGCCCGATTCCTCAAGCCCGCGCGTGGCGCTGGCGAAGACCGTCCAGTTGCGGGCGAGCGCGAAGGCGACCGATGCGTCATACAGCCACGGACTTTGCGTCTTGGACTCGCGCGGGCGAGCCGGGGCAGTGATTTCCCGCCGGTGCCACGTCTTCTGGACGCCGGCCTTCAACCGGAGCCGCCCGGTCGTCAGTTCATAACCCACGGCGCCGCTATACTGGTCGATCGCGTCGAGCGTCGTCGGCAGCGGCGGCAGATCGGGTTCGGGCGACGGCGCGATACCCTCATCGAGATTGAAAGCGCCCAGGTCGACGGAAACGCCGGGGGCGAAGCGATTGCGCGTCTGACGGCCGCGCAGTTCCGCGTACAGTCGATGTCCCTCCGCCGGGCGCCAGCCGCCGCCGAACGACGCCGACCAGGTCTGATTGTCGCGCGGGCGGTTCGAAAAGCCGACGGCGCGGCCGACGCCGCCCTCGCCGACTATCAGCTGGGTGAAGTCGGCGCGATCGAGGTCCAGGCGCGAATAGACGAGCGACCCCTTGATGTCGACGACGTCGGAAATCTGTGTCGATCCCAGGACGCCGAGGTTGAGATCGGTCCCGTCGTGATCGCTCCAGCTCGTGACATAGCGGCGGGGGTGCTTCATTCGGGGGGGCAGCGCCGCGCCGGTTGCGCTGACGCCGTAGAAACCCTCGAGGTCGAAGATATTGAGCGACGCAAAGCCGGTGAGGCTGGTTCCTTCGGCCGGCCGCCACTCGGTCACCGTGCCGAAGCGATAATATTTCGGCGACAAGCCCGACGAGCTTTTGCCAAGCAGCGCCTGCGCGCCGATCAGACCGGCCAGGCGACCGTTGGCGCTGGCCTGCGCCAAGCGAAGGTCATAGGATCGACCGCCATATTCGCGGAGCATGGCTTCGGCATGGACCGCTGAGGCGTCGAAGGGCGAACGCAGCCGATATTCGACGACCCCCGAAGGTGCAGCAAAGTCGGCGTCGAGCGCATTATAGCCGACCCGCGTGACCACACCGGCAAGGACACTGTCGACGAGGCCGCCCGATTTGGCGAAATAGGCGTCGTCGATCCGATAGTTGCCGGCGTCCTGCAGATTGAATCCGCGCACTTGGGTTTCGTTGTAGAGCCCGATCTGTTCGACGCCGATGCGAATGCCGAATGCGTCGGCCGCCCGTTCGACCGCGCGTTCGTCGGCTTCGTCCGCCGACTGGGCGTGAACGGGAAAGGCGGTGATGGCGGCGGCAGCCATCACCGCGCGGCCAAGTGGCCACGGGAATAGATTGAACATCTTTTTTGCCTCTGGTCTGAAGTGCGAAACTGCCGCGGCCGCTATCGAATCGGAGGCATGAGGGCGATGATGGCGGGCTGATGATGTCCCGATATTTTGACGATTATTGTAGAGCGGCCCCTTTAGGGATCGCGACGATCAGCTATCCATCGCTGCACGGCGCAGGAGTATCACGGTGCCCGTCGAACCCGCGCGCCGGTCGATCGAGATTTGCTGATATTCCGCGGACTGCATCCATCCTTGGAAAAGCTCTTCCGTTTCGAACTCGATCAGAATGGCTTTCTCCGCACACCATTCGCCTTCGATGACTTTGGGATTGGTGTCGGCAACCAGAAGGCGGCCGTTGAAAGCTCGAAGGGTGGGCAAAAATGCGTCGCGGTAACGGTTGTACCGAATAGGGTCGGTTATCCTAATCTGAGCCAGCACATAAACCGTCACGATCGTCCCTCCTGTCGCTTTTTGCCCGCCAGATCGCGGATGCATTGCTCGCGTATCGACCATAATCGTTGGACCGGTATCGAAATTCGCTTCTTTTGAGCCCATGTCGCAAGCGCGGCGCGGTGAAGGGCCTGCTTTTGGTCCAGCTGATCGAGTGGCAGCTGCGCGAAGTCGGAATATTCCGGCAACGGATCACTCGGCGGCAAGCCGGTTAGGTCAAATATCTTTCCCTCAAAGCCGAGGAGGCAGTGCGCCTCGCGAATAGATGCCAACCCGGCATGGGCGAGGTTTTCGGCGACGGCGGGGTGGGTTTGTCCGCTCATGTCAAAGAAACAGACCAGCAACTGCAACGGACATCCCTGTTCGTGGCTCAATGCGGCAAGGAAGGCATGCTTGGTCGTGCAAGTCCCTCGCTGTTCGATCGGTACCAGGCGGTAATCGATCGGCCGACTGTTCCGCCCGTAAGGCAAGTCGGCAATCCAGCGTGCTGCATCATGGAAATTGCCGACATTCCCCAGCAGGCGGACAAGCGGTCCCGGCCTATCCAGCGCGAAACTCGGAAGCTCGTCAAACCGCGCTGACATCGATCGCTGGTCCCACCAATGGCTCACTGTTCGTCTGCTTGGCCCGCTCGTTGAAAACCATCATCTCGCAGGCCAGTCTGCTGAGTCGGGTCATATTTAAGGGACGGAATCGAGCAAAGCCGTGCGATCGAATCTCACGCTGATTTGGCGGGCGCCAACCCATGGGCGGCGATTCGGAAAATCGAAGCGCTATAGCACGGATGGAAGTACGAAAGCTCATATACTCAAGAGGGATGGCGCCCTCGCCAAAGCAATCGGGTGGGCGACATTTGGGCGAATTCCACGACGAACTCCTGATTTGGGGTGTCTGACTGGACGCCGCGCAATGGAAAGGCAGAAAAACGGCTCCAGAATGCAACGAAAACCCGAGCGCGGTAGCCGTTCAGGACTTACATGGGTTCAGACCTCAAGCTCAAACGGCCGAAATTGCATAAACGGAATGTCCGCTCACTCCGTCTTTTGGTCGAAAGCGGTCAGTCCGCATCCGGCCAGAAACAGATGGTAGATCATGGGCTTTGAGGGTTCACAAGGGTCGGCCAGCGTAATGGGGAGGGCGTAGGACTACGCTGCTGTGCCCATAAGTGCGCCTGGAAACGCTGTAGCTTGTAATTCTACGCCACCCTACGCGAAGGCGATTTTCCCGTTGCAGTGTCGGGGCAGCCTACGATATTTTACCCTGCGATAAGAGTGTTGGCTCTTTTCATCGCCGCCCCGGAGTAGGGTGGCTGAGGCTGGCGAATGGCGCGCAAAGCTAGGGTGCTTTGGCGTAACCTTTCGTGCGTCTGGAAAAATATGGCTCCCCGGGTAGGATTCGAACCTACGACCGATCGATTAACAGTCGATTGCTCTACCGCTGAGCTACCGAGGAACACGCCGCCGATGCGGGCAAGGCGGCTCCTTTGCCGCCAACCGGGACAATTATCAAGGGGGTTTTGCCGTCTTTCGTGTCTCTCAGACGATAAATTGTTCCATCGCGATGCGTTCGTCCAATCCCTGGTCGGGATCGAACAGCAAGGTCAGCGGTCGGCTGCGGTCGGTGGTGACGAGAACGGTCTTTACGTCGCGGATCTCGCGCTGGTCGGCGACGGCGCTGACCGGGCGTTTCGCCGCCTCGCGGACATTGAAGCGGATGCTCGTCGATTCGGGGACGAGCGCGCCGCGCCAGCGGCGCGGGCGGAAAGGGCTGATCGGGGTGAGCGCGAGCATTGCCGAATCGAGCGGCAGGATCGGGCCGTTCGCGCTGAGGTTATAGGCAGTCGATCCCGCGGGCGTCGAGACGAGCACACCGTCGCACGACAACTCCTCCAGCATCGTCCGCTCGTTGATCATCACCTCCAGCTTCGCGGCCTGGCGCGTCTCGCGCAGCAGCGAAATTTCGTTGATCGCGGGCAATATGTGTCGCTCGCCGCTGACCGTCATGATGTCGCCCGACAGCGGATGGATCAGATAGGGGCGCGCCGCCGCGATGCGGTCGAGCAGCCCCTCGACGCGAAACTCGTTCATCAGAAAGCCGATCGTGCCGCGGTTCATCCCGAACACGGGCAGGCTGCGGCGCTGGTCGAGCAGCTGGTGCAGCATGTGCAGCAGAAATCCGTCACCGCCGAGCACGATCAGCAGGTCGGCCTCGCCCACTTCGACAAAATCATACAGCGGCAGTAGTTCAGCCTCGGCCTCCATCGCCGCGGGCGCGTTCGATGCGACAAGCGCAATCCTGCGAAACATGTGGTCCGGTTCCCCCTTGCGGTCGGCGTGTCAGCCGCCCGTTGCACTCATATGACGCGCGACCGCCGGTCTGGATTCGCGTTCGATCTGAAAGTCGTGCGCGCGCGGTTTGCCAGCGAGCGCGCGGTCGATCAACCCGTCGACGTCGCCGCCCTCGCGAAGTGCCGCGCGCAGATCGACATGATCGTCCTGGCCGAGGCACATATAGACGCGTCCCTCGACCGTCAGGCGGATGCGATTGCACGTCGCACAGAAATTGTCGCTGAGCGGGGTGATAAGGCCCAGGGTGACCGGGCTGTCCTCGACCGCGAAATAGCGGGCGGGGCCGCCGGTGCGCTTGTCCACCGGATATAGCGCGTGCGCCGCGCGCAGCGGGGCGATGAACTGGTGCAGCGGGATATAATGGTCGCTGCGATCCTCCTCGACCTCGCCGAGCGGCATGGTTTCGATGAGCGTGAGGTTGCAGCCATTGTCGGCGCACCAGCCGAGCATCGGCAGCAGCTGGTCCTCGTTCAGCCCGGCAAGCGCGACCATGTTGATCTTGACTGCCAGCCCCGCGCGCCGTGCCGCGGCGATGCCATTGAGCGCAACGGCGAGGTCGCCGACGCGCGTGATGTGGCGGAAGGCGTCGGCGTCGAGCGTGTCGAGGCTGACGTTGATGCGCCGCACCCCCGCCGCCGCGAGCATCGGGGCATGGTCGGCGAGCCGCATCGCGTTGGTGGTCAGCGTCAGCTCGTCGAGGCCGTGGCCGATCAGCGCGCCGAGCCGCTGCGCCAGCGTGTCGATTCCGCGCCGCACCAGCGGCTCGCCGCCGGTCAGGCGGATGCGGCGGACGCCGCGCGCGACGAATCGCTCGGCAAGCTCGGCCATTTCTTCGATGCTCAGCACCGCCGATTTAGGCAGGAACTGCATACCCTCGGCCATGCAATAGCGGCAGCGCAGATCGCAGCGATCGGTCACCGAGAGCCGTAAATAGCTGATCTGGCGGCCATGACCGTCGATCAGCGGCGCCGCAGCGGGGGCGGGTTGGGAAAATGTGGCAGCCACGCGCGCCTTGTGATGCAAAAGGCAAGCGTTTGGCAAGCAAAGCCTGTTAGAGGGGCCAACATGAATCGCTTGTCCGAATCCCTGACCGCCTGCGCCCGGAAAATCGAAACCCAGCACGTCCGCCACGACTGCGACGCGGGAGTCCTGCTCGTCCAGATCGACCAGATGGCGCGCATCAACAACAGCGCCGGTACCGCGACGGGCGATGCCGTGCTTGATGAAATCGGCCGGCGGCTCGAAAATTTCGCTGGCGACGAGTTTGGGCCGGGTTCGTGCGTCGAACGGCTCGACGGACCGCGCTTCCTGATCGTGCCCGCGACGCCGCTGGCGCTTGGGGCGCTGCGCGCACAGGAACGCGCGCTGCACGTCGCGCTCGCGGAGCCGATCGTCGGCGATCCGAACGGCCGCCTGTCGATCCGCATCGCCGCCGCGCTGATCGTGCGCGACGAATCGGTCGCCGAACAGCTGTTGCAGGCGTGCGACCAGCTCGCGCGGCCGGCGTCGGCGCGCGACGGGGTGATGGTCCATGCGGCGTTGTCGCGCAACGAGGTCGTGATCCATTACCAGCCGCAATATGACGTCGCGACCGGCGAAATGACGGGGGTCGAGGCGCTGCTGCGCTGGCAGCATCCCGAACTCGGCCTGCTCGGTGCGGGCCCGCTGGTCACCGCGGCGCGTGCGGCGCGGCTCGAATGCGAGCTGACCGAACATGCGCACCGCGTCGCGCTTGCCGAAATGGCGCGCTGGCCGCGGCAGCTCGATGGGCTGCGCGTCTCGCTCAACATCACCGCCGCCGATTTGGGCGATCCCGAATTTGCCGCGCGGTTCGCGGCGATGGCCAAGGATGCGAAGGTCGATCCCGACCGCCTGACGCTCGAACTTACCGAACAGGCGATGCTGAGCGACCCCGCGAGCGCCGCCGAACAGTTAAAACAGCTCCGCGCGCTGGGCGCGGCGATCGCGATCGACGATTTCGGCACCGGCTATTCCAGCCTGTCGCTGCTCGCGCGGCTGCCGATCGATTATCTGAAGATCGACAGCGGTTTTACGCGGACGATCGACGGCAGCGACCGCGACCGCATCGTCGTGCGCGCGATCGTCGACCTGGCGCGAGCGCTGGGGCTGCTGGTCGTGGCCGAGGGGATCGAGAACGAACGCCAGCTCGCGCGGCTGTCCGAAATCGGGGTGGCGACGTGGCAGGGGTTCCTGAAATCGGGGCCGGTGCCGGGGAATCAGTTGCCGGGGTTGATGGGCCAGTAACGCCCCTCCCCTTCAGGGGAGGGCGTGGTTTAGGTGGCCTGTTTCGCGAGTTTCCCCAACCCTTTTGACAGCTGCAAAGCGCCATTGAGACGCGCGCCGGTGCTTGCCCAGTCGCCGCTGATCGACAGCTTGTTGTCGGGGCGAAGCCGGGCGCGGCCTTTCAGCCGTTCGACATAGGCGATCAGGCCGGTGACGTTGGCAAACTGGTCGCCGTGGAAGCTGACGAGCGCGCCCTTGGTGCCGACGTCGAGCTTGGCGATGCCCGCGATCCGGGCGTTCGCCTTGATTTCCATCAGCTGCACCAGATTCGCGGTTTCGGGCGGCAGCGGGCCGAAGCGGTCGATCATTTCGGCGGCAAAGGCGTCGAGCGCGGCGCGGTCCTCGGCATCGTTGAGGCGGCGATAGAGTGCCATGCGAAGCGGCAGGTCGGGGACATAATCCTCAGGGATCAGGATCGGCGCGTCGACGGTGATCGTCGGCGACAAGGCTTCACGCGGCGGCAGCTTGCCCGCGCCTTCGGCCTTGGCCATCAGGATCGCTTCTTCGAGCATCGACTGATACAGTTCGAAGCCAACCTCGCGGATATGCCCCGATTGCTCGTCGCCGACGAGATTGCCCGCGCCGCGAATGTCGAGATCGTGGCTCGCAAGCTGGAAGCCCGCGCCGAGCGTGTCGAGATCGCCGAGCAGCTTGAGCCGTTTCTCGGCGGTGTCGGTGATCGCACCATGTTCGGGGGTGGTGAGATAGGCGTAAGCGCGGGTTTTCGCGCGCCCGACGCGGCCGCGCAGCTGGTACAGCTGGGCGAGGCCGAAGCGGTCGGCGCGGTGGATGATCAGGGTGTTGGCACTGGGAATGTCGAGGCCCGACTCGACGATCGTGGTCGACAGCAGCACATCATATTTGCGGTCATAAAAGGCGCTCATCCGGTCCTCGACCTCGGTCGGGGTCATCTGGCCATGCGCGACGACATATTTGATTTCGGGGATGCGGTTGCGCAAAAAATCCTCGATGTCGGGCAGATCCTTGATCCGCGGCACGACGAAGAAGCTCTGCCCGCCGCGGTCATGCTCGCGCAGCAAGGCTTCGCGCAGGACGACTGCGTCCCATGGCGCCACATAAGTGCGCACCGCGAGGCGATCGACGGGCGGCGTCTGGATCACACTGAGTTCGCGGAGGCCCGACATCGCCATTTGCAAGGTGCGCGGGATCGGCGTCGCGGTGAGGGTCAGGACATGGACGTCGGCTTTCAGCTGCTTCAGCCGCTCCTTGTGGACGACGCCGAAACGTTGTTCCTCGTCGACGATCACGAGGCCGAGATTCTTGAACTCGACCGATTTGGCGATCACCGCATGGGTGCCGACGACGATGTCGATCTGTCCGCTCGCCAGCCCGTCGCGCGTTCGCTGCGCCTCGGCGGCGGGGACGAGGCGCGACAGGCGGCCGATGTTGACCGGGAAGCCTTTGAAGCGTTCGGCGAAATTGGTGAAATGCTGGCGCGCGAGCAAGGTCGTCGGCACCACCACCGCGACCTGCACCCCCGCCATCGCCGCAACAAAGGCGGCGCGCAGCGCGACCTCGGTCTTGCCGAAACCGACGTCGCCGCACACCAGCCGGTCCATCGGCCGCCCCGACGCCATATCGGCGAGCACGTCGCCGATCGCGCGGTCCTGATCGTCGGTTTCCTGATAGGGGAAGCGGTCGGCGAACGCCGGATAAGCTGCATCGGCCGCGAGCAATTCGCCCGAACGAAGCGCGCGCTGCGCCGCGGTTGCGAGCAACTCGCCCGCAATCTCGCGGATGCGTTCCCTCATCCGCGCCTTGCGCCGCTGCCACGCCTCGCCGCCCAATTTGTCGAGCGCAACCCCGTCGCTCTCGCCGCCATAGCGCGAGAGGACGTCGAGATTTTCGACCGGAACGTAGAGCTTGTCGCCGCCCGCATAGGTCAGCGCGACGCAATCGTGCGGGCTGCTCCCGACGGGGATCGAGGTCAGCCCTTCGTAGCGGCCGATGCCATGGTCGAGATGGACGACCAGATCGCCGACGCTGAGCGTCGCGAGTTCGGCGAGGAAGGCGTCGGCGCTCTTGCGGCGCTTCTGCCGCCGGACGAGGCGTTCGCCGAGAATGTCCTGTTCGGTGAGCAGGCTGATCGCGTCGGAGGCGAAGCCGTGGTCGAGGGGGAGGACGACCATCGCCACCGTGCCCGTTCCCGCCGCACCTTTATTCCCGTTCGTGTCGAGCGAAGTCGAGACACCCGTCGGGGTAGCGCTTTCCTGCGGGGTGTCTCGACTTCGCTCGACACGAACGGAAGTTGAACCCAACGCTTCCTGCCACGTATCGACCTGTACCAGCGAGGTCACGCCATGGTCGCGGAGCAGCCCGGACAGGCGTTCGCGCGCGCCGCCCGAATAGCTGGCGATGATCGTGCGGCGCCCCTTGCGGCGTTCGTCCGACAGATGGTCGGCGACCTTGTGATAGACGTTGAGGTCGGCGGCGCGCTCGGGCGTGAAATCGCGCGCGGTAAAAGTTTCGAGATCGACGACCGTTGCCGATGGCGGGACGTCGAAAGGGGTGACGATATGGATCGGGCGATCCGACGCGGCGGTGCCCCACTCGGCCTCGGTCAGATACAGCGCCTCGGGCGCGAGCGGGCGGTAGCTGCCCGGCGATTCGCGTTCGGCGGCGACGCGGTTCGCATGATAATCGGCGATCGCGGCAAAGCGCGTCTCGGCGGTCGCGTCGGTGCGGTGGCCGCGCAGCACCGGCGTCGCGGGGTCGATATGGTCGAACAGGGTCGCCAGCCGTTCTTCGAACAGCGGCAGCCAATGGTCCATGCCCGCCTGTCGCCGCCCCTCGCTGACCGCCTGATAGAGCGGGTCGCCGGTCGCCTGCGCGCCGAACAATTCGCGATAGGCCGACCGGAAGCGCTTGATTGTCGCCTCGTCGAGCAACGTTTCGGATGCGGGGAGCAATTGCAGTGCTTTGGCGGGGCCCAGGCTGCGCTGGTCGGCGGGGTCGAAGCGGCGGATGCTTTCAATCTCGTCGCCGAAGAAATCGACGCGCAGCCCCGCCTCCTCGCCCGCGGGAAACAGGTCGAGCAGGCCGCCGCGCACGGCGAACTCGCCCTGATCGGCGACGGTATCGACGCGGCTGAATCCATTTGCGACGAGCAGCTCGGCAAGCGCGTCGCGGTCGATCCGCTGGCCTGCGGCAAGCGTCGTCGCGAGCTGGCGGATGCGGAAGGGGGTGAGCGTGCGCTGGGTGATCGCAGCGACGGTGGTCAGGATCAACTCGCCGCGCTTGGGCGGTGCCTGCAAGGCGGAGAGCGTCGCGAGCCGGTCGGCGCTGACGCGCATCGACGGCCCCGCGCGGTCGTAAGGAAGGCAGTCCCACGCCGGAAAGCGGTGGACGGTGAGGTCGGGCGCGAAGAAGGGCGCGGCATCGGCAATCGCCTGCATCGCGGCGTCGTCGGTCGCGACATAGACCAGCCTTTTGTCGCTCGCGCGCGCGAGATCGGCGAGCAGCAGCGGCAGGAAGCCGTCGGCGACGCGCGCCAGCGTCAGCGGCGCCGCGGCCGATGCGATCGCGGCAGATATGTCGGCAGCGCTTCGGGTCATGGCAGCGGGATATAGTCCAGCCGGCGCATCGCCGCGATCAGCTCGGGCCGGTCGAGATGCGCGGGCGGCGCGGCGGTACCGAGCGCCCATGCCATGATGTCGACGTCATCCTCCTCGACCACCAGCTCGAACCACGCGAGTTCGGTTTCGCCCCATGCGGGCGAATAGCGGTCGAAAAAGCCGCCGATCATATAATCGGCCTCGCGCGTGCCGCGGTACCAGGCACGGAATTTCAGGCGTTTGAGGCGGTCGGTCATCTATTTCTCTTTCCCTTCTCCCTTGACGGGAGAAGGATACGAAGCCTTGGCGCAAAGCGCCTAGGCGAAGTTGGATGAGGGTGAGCGCTCGCATGGCGAGCGCGCGCTTGCTTTGCAAGCGCTACCCCTCACCCGCTGCGACTAACGAGCAAGCTCGTAAGTCTCGCTGCCCTCTCCCGCAAGGGGAGAGGGGGTGTAACTTTGCGCTGTCAGCGTTAGACATGATGATCCATGCGACCCGAAATCCTCAATCCACTCTTTGCCGCGCTCACCGACCTGAAAGGCGTGGGGCCGCAGCTCGCCAAGCCGCTGACGCGGCTGGGGCTGGAGCGCGTCGTCGATGTGCTGTTCCATTTGCCGACGGGACTCATCTCGCGCGTCCCCGTCGATCGGCTCGATCAGGCGCAGGCCGGGCAGACGATTATCGTCGATCTGACCGCGCAGGATTACCGCCCCGGCCGTTCGCCGCGCGCGCCCTTTGGCGTCGAGGCGTTCGACAGCGCGGGCGACCATGTGCGGCTCGTCTATTTCGGGCGGACGTCGGGGCTGGCGCGCAAGCTGTTCCCGCTGGGCGAGACGCGCCGCGTGTCGGGACGGCTCGACCTGTATGGCGAGATGCGCCAGATCGTCCATCCCGACCATGTCGCCGAACCCGGCGACGCCGGCGGCATTGCCGAGCATGAGCCCGTCTATCCGCTGACCGAAGGGCTGACCAACGCGCGGTTGTCGCAGCTCGCTGCGGTCGCGCTCGAACGGCGGCCCGAGCTGGCCGAGTGGATCGACGCGCCGCTGCTCGCCAGCCGCAACTGGCCCGCCTGGCGCGAGGGGGTAGCACGCGCGCACGCCAGCCCGCGCGACGAGGCGGCGCGCGACCGGCTCGCCTATGACGAGATTTTCGCAAACCAGGTGGCGCTGATGCTGATCCGGCAGGGGCTGCGCAACCGCAAGGGGCGGGCGATCGTTGGCGATGGCCACCTCACCGACGCGCTGCGGCTGCCCTTTGGGCTGACGGGGGCGCAGGAGCGCGTCGGGCGCGAGATTGCGGGCGACATGGCGCAGGACACACCGATGCTGCGGATGCTGCAGGGCGACGTCGGATCGGGCAAGACGCTGGTGGCGCTGCGCGCGATGCTGACCGCGGTCGAGGCGGGGACACAGGCGGCGCTGCTCGCACCGACCGAAATCCTCGCGCGCCAGCATTTTGCGACCTTGCAGGCGATGCTCGCCGGCCTGCCGGTGAACCTCGCCATATTGACCGGGCGCGACAAGGGGCGGGCGCGCGAATCGACGCTGATGGGGCTGGCGGACGGCAGTATCGACATATTGATCGGCACCCACGCGATTTTCCAGCAGGCGGTGACCTACAAGGATCTCGCGCTCGTTGTCGTCGACGAACAGCATCGTTTCGGCGTCGCCCAGCGGCTGATGCTCACCCAAAAGGCGGCGCGGCCGCCGCATCTGCTGGTGATGACCGCGACACCGATTCCGCGCACGCTGCAATTGGCCAATCATGGCGAGATGGATGTGTCGCGGATCGACGAGATGCCGCCGGGGCGCACGCCGGTCGATACGCGCGTCGTGTCGGTCGAGCGGCTGGACGAGGTGGTCGCCTCGCTCGAACGCCATTTGGCGACGGGCGCGCAGGCCTATTGGGTGTGCCCGCTCGTCGCCGAAAGCGAAGCGAGCGAGCTGGCCGCGGCCGAGGCGCGCGCGGCGCTGCTCGCCGAGCGACTGGGCAGGTCGCGCGTCGGGCTCGTCCACGGGCGGATGAAGGGCCCCGACAAGGATGACGTCATGGCGCGCTTTCAAGCCGGCGACATCGGCGTGCTCGTTGCGACGACGGTGATCGAGGTCGGCGTCGATGTTCCCGCGGCCAGCTTAATGATCGTCGAACATGCCGAGCATTTCGGGCTCGCCCAGCTGCACCAGCTGCGCGGCCGCGTCGGGCGCGGGTCGGCGAAATCGGTGTGCCTGCTGCTGCGCTCGCCCAATCTTTCGGAAACCGCGCGCGAGCGGCTGGCGCTGATGCGCGAGACGAACGACGGCTTCGTGATTGCGGAGAAGGATCTGGAACTGCGCGGCGGCGGCGAACTGCTGGGGCTGAAGCAGTCGGGGGAGGCTGATTACCGGCTTGCTGCTCCCGAACAATTGGTGCGGCTGCTGCCCGTGGCGCACGACGACGCGCGCCTGTTCGTCGAACGCGACGGCGGGATGGAGGGCGCGCGCGGCGAAGCGGTGCGACACTGCCTCTATCTGTTCGAGCGCGATGCGGCGGTGCCGCTGCTCAGGAGTGGTTAGTTGACGTCGGCGCGTGCGCCCATCGCGCGGATCATCGGCAGATAGTCCTCGACCGAAATCGATTTTTCGAACTGCACGCCGGTCTTGCCGCCCAGCGACCAGACCACTTTTGCGGCGGCGCGGCCGATGATCGGCATGCGGAACACGATGAGATCGCCGGGCTCCAGCCCGCGCTCGAAGCGCATCAGCAAACCGTCGGCGCTGATGTTGACGCAGGTGCACATTTCCTGCCGTCCGTCGGGCATGACGAAGGGCAGGCGGCAATAGACGTCGCTGCGCGGAGCGATCCGCTGGTCGAGGCCGACATAATGGGCCTTGCTCGTGTCAATCTTGCGCATTTTCGTGGACCTTGTTGATTTGGGCATGATGTTCCAACGGAATGCTGAAGAAGTGGTAAATCGTCTTTGCCAGCTTACCGGGTCACAAGGCCATGTTTTTTGGCGCCGAGGCTCAGCGGAACGTCGTCGCCCGACGGAATGATGCGATAGGCGGGGTCGCGAACGACGCTGCCGTCGACCTTGACCGCGCCCTCTTCAAGCTTGCGGCGCGCCTCCTTGTTCGAGGCGGCAAAGCCGAGTTCGCGCAAGGCATCGACGATGCCGATCCCGTCGGCGGGCGCGGCGACGTGCGGCAGGTCGCCGCCAATCTGCCCCTTTTCAAAGGTTTGCGCAGCGGTCTCGGCCGCGGTCTTTGCGGCGTCCACGCCGCGGCACATCGCGGTCGCCTCGTTCGCGAGGATCTTCTTCGCCTCATTGATCTCGGCGCCTTCGAGCGCTTCCAATCGCGCGATCTCGGCGAGCGGCAGGTCGGTGAACAGCTTCAGGAACTTGCCGACGTCGCGGTCGTCGCAGTTGCGCCAATATTGCCAATAGTCAAAATGGGACAGCTGTTCGGGATTAAGCCAGACCGCGCCGGCGGCGGTTTTGCCCATTTTGGCGCCCGCAGCGGTGGTAAGCAACGGAGTCGTGAGGCCATAGAGGTCGGCGCCATCCATCCGGCGGCCTAATTCCATGCCATTGACGATATTGCCCCACTGGTCCGACCCGCCCATCTGGAGCCGCACCCCCATCGCTTTCGACAGGTGACGGAAATCATAGCCCTGGAGGATCATGTAATTGAATTCGAGGAAGGTCATCGGCTGTTCGCGTTCCAGCCGCAGCTTGACCGAATCGAAGGTCATCATGCGGTTGATCGTGAAATGCGTGCCGACTTCCTGCAGCAGCTCGATATAGCCGAGCTTGCCGAGCCAGTCCTGGTTGTCGACCATCACCGCGTCGGTCGGCCCATCGCCAAAGATCAGGAACTGCTGAAAAATGTTGAAGATCGACGCGATATTCGCGGCGATCGTCTCGTCCGACAACATCTTGCGGCTTTCGTCGCGCCCCGTGGGGTCGCCGATCCGCGTCGTCCCGCCGCCCATCAGCACGATGGGCTTGTGCCCCGTCTGTTGCAGGCGGCGCAGCATCATGATCTGGACAAGGCTGCCGACGTGCAGACTGGGCGCGGTTGCGTCGAAACCGATATATCCGGGGACGACCTGCCCGGCGGCGAGCGCATCAAGCCCTTCCGCGTCGGTCATCTGATGGATATAGCCTCGCTCGTCGAGAAGGCGCAGCAGGTCGGATTTATAGTTGGTCATAGCGGGCGGGCGCTTAGCATGGGGTTTGATATTTGGATAGCATGCGCAAGGAGCTGATCTGTCACCCAGGCACGCCCGCGCGGGCCGTGCGGTCGGTTGCGGTCGAGGTCAGCCTGTCGTTCGACGATGGCTTTGCGCTGCGCTTCCTGATCGACGGGGCGATCGCCGATCTGGTGCTGCCCGATGGCGAGGGCGAGCTGGTTATCGCCGACAGCGCGACCGACGGATTGTGGGAAAGCACCTGTTTCGAGGCGTTCCTGACCGAAGAGGGACAGACCGACTATACCGAATTCAACTATGCCCCCGACGGGCGCTGGGCCTGTTACCAGTTCGACGATTATCGCTCGCTCCTGCGCGCCGACGACCTGGCGCCGTGGGAAATCGCGGCCGAACGCGGCGAGCAAAGCTATGCGCTGCGTGTCGAACCCGGCATTTTTCCCGATGTCGGGGCCAAGCTCGGCCTCGCGGCGGTGATCGAGGAACTCGATGGCACCAAAAGCTATTGGGCGCTCGCGCATCCGCCGGGGCAGCCCGATTTCCATCATCCCGATTGCTTTGCCCTGACGCTTGAGGCACGCGGACGGGCATGACCATTTCCTTCGGTATCGACCGCCTGCTCGCCGACCCCGACCTGCGCAAACCGCTCGAAGGCAAGCGCGTCGCGCTGCTCGCGCATCCCGCGTCGGTCACTAGCGACCTGACGCACAGCCTTGACGCGCTCGTTGCGGCCGGGGTGAAGGTCAGCGCGGTGTTCGGGCCGCAGCATGGCGTACGCGGCGACCTACAGGACAATATGATGGAGTCGCCCGACTTCACCGATCCGGTCTATGGTGTTCCATGCTTTAGCCTATATGGCGAAGTGCGCCGCCCCACCGGCCAGTCGATGCACAGTTTCGACGTGATGCTGGTCGATCTCCAGGATCTCGGCTGTCGTATCTACACCTATGTGACGACCCTGCTCTATGTGCTCGAAGCCGCGGCGCAGCATGGCAAGGCGGTGTGGGCGCTCGACCGGCCGAATCCGGCGGGGCGACCCGTCGAAGGGACGCGCCTGCGCCCCGGCTGGGAAAGTTTCGTCGGCGCGGGGCCGATGGTCATGCGCCACGGGCTGACGATGGGCGAGATGGGGCATTGGTTCATCCGCCACTTCGGCCTCGACGTCGACTATCGCGTGATCGAAATGGAGGGGTGGCAGCCCGAGGGGCCCGGCTTCGGCTGGCCGACCGACCGCGTCTGGATCAACCCCAGCCCCAATGCCGCGAACGTGAACATGGCGCGCGCCTATGCCGGCACGGTGATGGTCGAGGGCGCGACGCTCAGCGAGGGTCGCGGCACGACGCGCCCGCTCGAACTGTTCGGCGCCCCCGACATCGACGCGAAGACGGTGATCGCCGAAATGCAGCGCCTCGCGCCCGAATGGCTCGCGGGTTGCAAGCTGCGCGACATCTGGTTCCAGCCGACCTTTCACAAGCATGTCGGCCAGCTGAGCAGCGGCGTCCATATCCATGCCGAGGGCACTTGGTACGACCATACGGCCTTTCGTCCTTGGCGCGTGCAGGCGCTGGGCTTCAAGGCGATCCGCTCGCTCTACCCAGACTATCCGATCTGGCGCGGGCTCGATTTCAAATATGAATATACCGACGATGTGCTGGCGATTGATGTCATCAACGGCGGGCCGGACTTGCGCGAGTGGGTCGACGATGCGGGCGCGGTTGCGGGCGACCTCGACGCGCTGGCGCTGCCCGACGAGGCGGGTTGGCGGGACGAGGTGGAAGAGCTTCTGCTTTATCGCTAGAGCATCACTCCAAAATCAAAACAAAACCATTTGTCCTGAGCTTGTCGAAGGACCGTTCTTCCTTTCAGCGTTAGACAAAAGAACAGCCCTTCGACAAGCTCAGGGCGAACGGAAAATGGGGTTATCTTTATGATCCAGCGCAGGCAATTTCTTGGCACCGCGGCCTTTGGCGGACTGGTCGCTACGCTGCCGCTGTCCGCTTGGGCCGCCGACACCTCCGGGCTTCCCAATCTGGCCGCAAAAGCCGTTCCCATCGGCGCCGCCGAGCGCATGGCGCGCATTGCCAAGGCCAGGGAATTGATGGCCGCGAACGACATCGGCGCGCTGCTGATCGAGCCGGGGTCGAGCCTGATCTATTTCACCGGGGTGCGCTGGTCGCGGAGCGAGCGGCTGACCGCCGCGGTGCTGACGCGCGAGGGCGAGGTCGCGGTCGTCACGCCCTTCTTCGAGGAACCCTCGGTGCGCGAAAGCCTGGGCATCGAGGCCGACGTGCTGACGTGGAATGAGGATGAGAACCCGCTCGCCGCGGTCGCCGCATGGCTTGGCAGGCGCGGGCTGGCGAAGGGCAAGATCGGCGTCGAGGAAACGGTGCGTTACTTCGCGGTCGACGGGATGGAGAAAGCGATGCCTGACGCCACCGTCGTCAATGGCGCGCCCGTCGTGCGCGGGTGCCGGATGCACAAGTCGGCGGCCGAAATCGCGCTGATGCAGGTCGCGAACGACATCACGATCGCCGCCTATCGCCACACCGCGCCGCGGATCGAGGCCGGCATGACCCCGGCCGAGATCGGCGCGATCATGCGCGCCGCGACCGTGGCGCTGGGGGGCAAGAGCGAGTTCGAGCTGATCCTGCTCGGCGAAGCGAGCGCCTATCCACACGGATCGGGCAAACCGCAGGCGGTGAAGGACGGCGAGGTCGTGCTGATGGACTGCGGTGCCACGGTGCATGGCTATCAATCCGATATTTCGCGCAGCTTTGTTTATGGCAAGGCGACCCCGCGGCAGCGGCAGGTGTGGGACCAGATGCGCAAGGGACAGGACGTCGCCTTCGCCGCGGCGAAGCTCGGCACGCCTGCGGGCAAGGTCGATGATGCGGTGCGTGCTTATTATGAAAGTCTTGGCTGGGGCCCCGGCTACAAGCTGCCCGGCACCTCGCACCGCACGGGGCACGGCATCGGGCTCGACGGGCACGAGCCGGTCAATCTGGTGCGCGGCGAAACGACGATGCTGGCACCGGGCATGTGCTTTTCGAACGAACCGGGGATTTATATTCCGGGCGAGTTCGGCATCCGGCTGGAGGATTGTTTTTACATGACCGATGGCGGACCAAAGTGGTTCAGTGAGCCGCCGCCGTCGATCGATCGGCCTTTTGCGTAGCCCGTCGCCCCCGCGAAGGCGGGGGCCGCTGTCGGCCTTGCTCGGCATTGAGGCGTAAACCGCTGGCGGCGCCCGCATACGCGGGGGCGACGGTCAGGGGGCTGTGTTCGGCGCTTTCGGCCGCTGCACCAAACTGACCAGCACGAACGAGATGATCATCAGCAGATACCAGCTGCCAAGCTTTTCGACGCTGACCATGTGCCAGCCGTCATTCTGGCTGGGATAGGTCCACGCGCGCGCAAACGTCCCGATATTCTCCGCAAACCAGATGAACAGCGCGACCAGCCCCCAGCCGACGAGCAGGGGCATTCGCCGGTGGACGTGGAGCGGGCGGAACCAGACCTGACAGCGCCAGAAAAGCAGCGCGGTTGCGGCGAACAGGAACCAGCGGATGTCATAGGTCCAGTGGTGCGCGAAGAAATTGACATAGATCGCCGCGGCCAGCGCATAGCTCGTCCAGACGGGCGGATAGCCCGTGTAGCGAAAGTCGAAGATGCGCGACACGCGCGCGATATAGCTGCCGACCGCGGCATACATGAAGCCCGAGAAGAGCGGCACCGCGCCGATGTGGAGCAGGCTCGCTTCGGGATATTGCCACGATCCTGCGGCGGTCTTGAACAGCTCCATCACCGTGCCGACGATGTGGAAGATCAGGATGACGAGGGCTTCCTTCGGCGTCTCCAGCCGCAAGGCGAGCATGGCGAGCTGGATCAGCACCGCGCCGATGGTGATTGCGTCATAGCGGTGGACCGGCGCGTCGTCGGGCCAGAAGACATGCGTGCCGAGGAGCAGCGCAAGCATCAGGCCGCCGAACAGGCAAGCCCACCCCTGTTTGAAACCGAAGACGATAAATTCGAGGAACCAGCCGCGCAGCCCCGGCTCGACCGCCATCGCTTCGAGCCGCGTGCGGACGGCATGAAAGCGCGAATGGCGCCCGCTTTTCTCAGTCATCCCGATCGTCGCGGGGCATGGACGTTGGCTGAAAAGCGCCGGTTTCCCAATCGCGCAGATATGCGCTGCCCACGGGCGCGTCGATCAGGTGCAGCCAGCTATCGTCCGCGTTCAGCACCTTGCCGATGGCGATATAACTGAAACTGGGATTTTCATATTCCTGTTCGGTCAGGCCGCGTGTGTCGCATCGAAAACGCCAGCCGCTGTCGGGGTATTTGTCTCCGTCGCGTGGCGGGTCGGGTTCCTCGCGATACAGATATTCCACCTTGAGCCGGCCATCGAGAATTTGGTCATCGACGAAGCAGCGGTCCCAATACCAACGTCGTTCGGGCATAGGAGGTGGAGGAACCGCCCGATCCTTTGCCCAGTCGATATCGATGATGTGCCCGCGCTGGAGGCTTACGACGTCGCCATGTTTCAACTGCGGCATATCGAAGGGATCATTGTCGAGCGTGCCGATCAGAGCTTCGCCGTCGATCGCGGTGACGATGACCCACATACGCTCCGCGCCCCATTCTTCACTGGGTGGAATCGATTCGAAGATGATCTTGACAATATCGCCCGGCGCGACGGCCAGCAGTTCGTTCTCTGACGGCAGATAATAGGTATAGGGGGCAGCAGCGGCCGTAGGTCGCGGATCATTAATCCGATAGCGACCGAACCAGCCGCGCAACCTGTTCCTGATGCCGATCAAGCCGCCCTCAATGCTTGCGCGTCAACTCGCGCATCGCGTCGTCGAGGCCGGCGAGGGTCAGCGGGTACATGCGGTCGTTCATCAGCTGTTTGATGAGCTTCACCGACTGGGTGTAGCCCCAATGCGCCTCGGGCACCGGGTTGAGCCACACCGCGGCGGGATAGACATGGGTGATCCGCTGGAGCCACACCGCGCCCGATTCCTCGTTGAAATGTTCGACGCTGCCGCCCGGATGGGTGATTTCATAGGCGCTCATCGACGCGTCGCCGACGAAGATCACTTTATAATCATGGCCATATTTGTGGAGGATGTCCCACATCTGGTGCCGTTCGGACCAGCGGCGCTTGTTGTCCTTCCACACGCCTTCATAGGGGCAATTGTGGAAATAGAAGAATTCGAGATTCTTGAATTCGGTGGTCGCGGCGCTGAACAATTCTTCGCACAGCTTGATGAAGGGGTCCATCGACCCGCCGACGTCGAGAAACAGCAGCAGCTTGACCGCATTGCGCCGCTCGGGGCGCATCTGGATGTCGAGCCAGCCCTGCCGCGCGGTGCCGTCGATCGTGCCGGGAATGTCGAGTTCGTCGGCCGCGCCCTCGCGCGCGAATTTGCGCAGGCGGCGGAGCGCGATCTTGATGTTGCGGGTGCCAAGTTCCTTGGTGTTGTCGAGATTCTGGAACTCGCGCTTTTCCCAGACTTTCAGCGCGCGCTTGTGCTTGCTCTCGCCGCCGATCCGCACGCCCTCGGGATTATAGCCCGAATTGCCGAAGGGTGAGGTGCCGCCGGTGCCGATCCACTTGCTGCCGCCCTCATGGCGCTTCTGCTGTTCCTCAAGCCGCTCCTTCAGCGTCTCCATGATCTTGTCCCAGTCGCCGAGCGATTCGATCGCCGCCATCTCCTCGGGCGTCAGGAATTTCTCGGCGACGGCTTTCAGCCAGTCGGCGGGGACATCGACCGGGTTCTGGCCATAGTCGGAGATGATGCCCTTGAAGACCTTGTTGAACACCTGGTCGAAGCGGTCGAGCAGGCCCTCGTCCTTCACATAGATCGCGCGGCTGAGATAATAGAATTGTTCGGGACTGCGGTCGATGACCTCGCGGTCGAGCGCCTCCAGCAACATCAGATGCTCTTTCAGGCTGGCGGGAATACCCGCGGCGCGAAGCTCGTCGAGGAAGCCGAAAAACATGGAACCGGGGTAACCTGTCGATGCGGCGGGCGCAATCACTTTACGTTTACGGAAAGAAGGGGCTGCCGTTTATCCAACCCGTTCGCATCGAGCGAAGTCGAGATGCCCCTCGGGCTGGGCTTGAGGCCGATGGGTGTCTCGACTTCGCTCGACACGAACGGAAAGGGAGGATTGTCCGCTCTCCACTTCAAGCGGCCTCCTGCTTTGAAACTGGCGCCTACAGCAGGAAATCGCCGACCAGTGTCGTGACGCAGGTGCCCGTCAGCTCAACCATGTCGCCGTCGATCCGGCAGCCGACGTGACCGCCGCGCGCGCTGGCCTGATAGGCGGCGAAGGCATCGCGGCCGAGCCGCGCCGTCCAATAGGGGGTGAGCACGCTGTGCGCCGATCCGGTGACGGGGTCTTCGTCGATCCCGGCGCCGGGCGCGAAGGCGCGGCTGACGACATCGGCGCCCGACGGGTCGCCCGCGCCCGGCGCGGTGGCGATATAGAGGATGTCGCCGCCCTTGCTCAGCGCGCGCAGGTCGGGCGTCAGCGCGCGGATGCTCGCTGCGTCGGGATAGACGATCAGCGCGTAACCGCCCTCGTGCCACAGCGTCTCGACCGGATCGCCGCCGAGCGCGCGGACGAAGTCGGGCATCGCCTTGGGCGCGGGCGGATAAGCGGGCAGCGCCATCCGATAGCCCTCTTCCTCGCCATTGCGCGCGACGCGCAAGATACCCGCCTTGCGCGTGCGAAAGCTCATGTCGCCGCGCCACTGCGCCGCCGACAGCAGCACATGCCCGCTCGCCAGCGTCGCATGGCCGCACAGCGCAACTTCGACCGTCGGGGTGAACCAGCGCAGCTCATAATCGGCCTCGCCGCTCTCGTCGGGGACCAGAAAGGCGGTTTCGGCCAGATTGTTCTCGGCCGCAATCGCTTGGAGAACCGCATCGTCGAGCCATTCGTCGAGCGGCATCACCGCCGCGGGATTGCCGGTAAAGGGCCGGTCGGCAAAGGCGTCGACCTGGCTGATCGGAAGGCGTCGCGATGCGCTCATGGGAACAGATATCCTTTCGTCCAGCCCTGGCCTGCGCGCTCGAACAAAGTGCGTTCGTGGAGCCGGTGGGCGCGGTCCTGCCAGAATTCGATGCGTTCGGGGGTCACGCGCCAGCCCGACCAGCGCGGCGGGCGCGGCACGTCCTGCCCCGCAAAGCGCGCCTGCATCTCGGCAAAGCGCGCCTCGAAGGTCGCGCGGCTGTCCAGCGGGCGCGACTGATCGCTCGCCCAGGCGCCGAGCTGGCTGTCGCGGCTGCGCGTCGCGAAATAGGCGTCGGCGGTCGCGTCGTCGACCGGCGCGACGCTCCCCTCGATGCGGATCTGGCGGCGCAGTGATTTCCAGTGGAACAACAGCGCGACATGCGGGTTCGCGGCGAGCTCGCCGCCCTTGCGGCTGTCGAGGTTGGTGTAGAAGACGAAACCGTCCGGCCCATGCCCTTTCAGCAGCACCATGCGCAGCGACGGGCGCCCGTCGGGCGTCGTCGTCGCGAGCGCCATTGCGTTGGAATCATTGGGCTCGCTAGCGCGCGCTTCGGCGAACCAGATGTCGAACAGGGCCAGGGGATCGTCGCTCATGCGCGCGGTCATAATGCGCATGGTGCGCATGGTCGAGCGAGATGTGCCGAACTTGACCGCCGCGGCCCGCATTCCCACATGGCGGCGCAATGGGCCTTCACGGCCAGTCACTTATCGGGCTACAGGAGCAAGATGGCCGATCCCTATTCCACCCTGGGCGTTGCGAAGAGCGCGAGCGAAGCGGACATCAAGTCCGCCTATCGCAAGCTTGCCAAGGAATTGCACCCCGACAAGAACAAGGACAATCCGAAGGCGTCGGAACGCTTTTCCGACGTGACCAAGGCCTATGACCTGCTGTCGGACAAGGCAAAGCGCGCGCAATTCGACCGCGGCGAAATCGACGCCGAGGGCAATCCGGCGATGCCCTTCGGCTATGGCGGCGGGGGCGGCTTTCGCGGCGATCAGCGCACCGGTCCCGGCGGTTTCAGCGGCTTTGGCAGCGAGAGCGCCGATTTCGGCGATATTTTCGAGGGCCTGTTCGGTGGTCGCGGCGGCGGCGGGCCGTTCGGCGGGCGCAGCGCGCCGCCGCCGAAGGGGGCCAATGTCTCCTATCGCTTGTCGGTATCCTTCGTCGACGCGGCGACGCAAGCGCCGCAGCGGATCACGCTGGCCGACGGCAGCACGATCGACCTGAAACTGCCCGCGGGGGTCGAGACTGGAACCCAGATGCGCCTTGCGGGCAAGGGCCAGCCGGGACCGGGCGGCCATGGCGACGGCATTGTGACGATCACGGTCAAGGACCACCCCTTTTTCGTGCGCGACGGCGCGAATATCCGGCTCGACCTGCCCGTCACGCTGGCGGAGGCGGTGAAAGGTGCAAAGGTGAAGGTGCCGACGGTCGACGGCCCGGTGATGCTGTCGATCCCCGCCGGCTCCTCGTCGGGCAAGGTCATGCGGCTCAAGGGCAAGGGCTTCAGCCAGAAAAGCGGCGACCGCGGCGATCAGCTCGTCCGGCTGATGGTCGACCTGCCGACCGACGACGCGGCGCTGGTGAAATTGCTGAGCGAGTGGAACGATCCGCGCGACGTGCGGGCGGATCTCGGCGTGTGATGCGTGGTTGAATCCGAAAAAAACGGACGTGTTGCGGCGCTGGAGCGCGAGGTCGCCGACGAGGTCGGCAAGGAATATCTGGCCGAGGGTCATTCGCCCGAATCGCCCGAGGCGCGCGCCGAACAGGCCAAGCGGGTGCATCTGCGCGCGCGGGCGCAGGGCGTCATCGAGCGCGGGCGCGACCAGCTTGGTCCCGGCACGCGTGCCTATCGGGTCGTGCGCCGCGTCGTTGTCGGCACCTATACCGACGGCTTTATCCATGCGGGCAATCTTGCCTATCTGGCGCTGATCGCGCTCTTTCCCTTCTTCATCCTGCTTGCCGCGGCGCTGTCGCTTCTGGGCGGCAGCGTCGGCGGCGAGCGCGCGGTCGAGGCGGTGTTCTCGACAATGCCGCCGACCGTCGCCAATGCGCTGGCCGGTCCGATCCGCGAGGTGATGACTGCACGGACCGGTATCTTCCTCTGGCTCGGGGCGCTCGTCGCGCTGTGGACCGTCGGCTCGCTTATCGAAACGGTGCGTGACATTCTGCGGCGCGCCTATGGCACGCATTTCAGTAAGGGATTTTTCCATTATCGCCTGCTGTCGATCGGCATCATCACCGGCGCTGTCGTGCTGATGATCCTGTCCTTCTCGATGCAGGTGCTGATCGTCGGGGTCGAACAGTTCGTGACCCGCTTCCTGCCCGATCAATATCAGGATTGGGGCGTCATGCTCATTTCGCGCGCCGTGTCGGGGCTGGGTCTGTTCGTTGCGATCTATCTGCTGTTCTACAGCCTGACGCCGTCGAAATACCGCCAGCTCAAATGCCCGAAATGGCCCGGCGCACTGTTCACGACCCTGTGGTGGATCGGCGTCACGCTCGCGCTGCCGCCCCTGCTCGCCGGCCTGCTCAGCTATGATGCAACCTACGGCAGCCTCGCGGGTGTGATGGTCGCGCTGTTCTTTTTCTACCTCGTCGGATTGGGTATGGTGATGGGCGCCGAACTCAACGCGGCGCTCGTCGAGGTTGAGGATTTGGACCATGGCGCTATTGGGCGCGTGGACGACGTGACAGTCGAAGATAAATAAGGCCGGAGAAAACGGAAATGACGGGTCTGATGAAGGGCAAGCGCGGGCTGATCATGGGGCTTGCGAACGACAAGTCGCTCGCCTGGGGCATTGCGAAGGCGCTGCACGCGCATGGCGCGGAGCTGGCGATCTCCTATCAGGGCGAGGTGATGCTGAAGCGGGTCAAGCCGCTCGCCGACCAGCTCGGCTGTGATTTCCTGATCGATTGCGACGTCGCCGACATGGACAATCTCGACAAGGCGTTCGCGACGCTGTCGGCGCGCTGGCCGACGATCGATTTCGTTGTCCACGCGATCGGCTATACCAACAAGGAAGCGCTGCGCGGCCATTACGCCGACGTGACGCTCGACGATTTCCTGATGACGATGAACATCAGCGTCTACAGCTTCACGGCAGTCGCGAAGCGCGCGGCGGCGATGATGACGCCCTTCGACCCCGAAACGGGCACCGGCGGCGGCTCGCTGCTGACGCTCAGCTATTATGGCGCCGAAAAGGTTATCCCGCATTATAACGTCATGGGCGTCGCCAAGTCGGCGCTCGAAACCAGCGTCAAATATCTCGCCAATGATTATGGGCCGCAGGGGGTGCGCGTCAACGCGATCTCGGCGGGGCCGATCAAGACGCTCGCCGCCTCGGGCATCGGCGATTTTCGCCTGATCCTGAAATGGAATGAATTTAACGCCCCGCTGCGCCGCAACGTCACGATCGATGACGTGGGCGGTTCGGCGCTCTATCTGCTCAGCGATCTGGCGAGCGGCGTGACGGGCGAAACGCACCATGTCGACGCGGGCTATCACACCATCGGCATGAAGCAGGAAGACGCGCCGGATATTGCGCTTGCCTGACGGCCTTGTCGTCCGTCCCGCGGGCGCGGAGGACGCCGATGCCGTCGACGCCGTCATCCGCGCCGCCTTTGCCGGAACCGAATATGGGCATCAGGGTGAGGCTGAACTAGTGCGGATGATCGAGGCTGACGGCGACGCGCTCGCGTCACTTGTTGCCCAAAGGGGCGGCGAAATCGTCGGGCATGTGCTGTTCAGCCGGATGGACGTGGAAGCCGACGGCCGCGCCGTTGCGGCAGCGGGTCTCGCACCCGTTTCGGTCGCGCCCGATAGCCAGGGGCAGGGTGTCGGCGATGCCCTGATCCGAGCGGGACTCGATATGCTGCGTAAGCAGGGCGTCGCGATGAGCTTTGTGCTCGGCCATGAGAATTATTACCCGCGCTTCGGCTATTCGCCCGAGCTTGCGGCACGCTTCGTTTCCCCCTTTTCAGGCCCGCGTTTCATGGCGATGATGCTGGACAGCGCTGCCGAATGGCCGCAAGGCGGCCGAGCGGATTATGCGCCAGCATTCGACCGGTTGGGGTAAGCAATGAGTTTCAACAGCTTCGGGCGCGTCCTTCGCTTCACGACCTGGGGGGAAAGCCACGGGCCCGCGATCGGCGCTGTGGTCGATGGCTGCCCGCCGCGGCTGTCGCTGTCCGAAGCCGACATCCAGCCCTTCCTCGACAAGCGTCGTCCCGGCCAGTCGCGCCACACGACGCAGCGGCAGGAACCCGATCAGGTGCGTATCCTGTCGGGAGTTTTCGAGGGCAAGACGACGGGCACGCCGATCAGCCTGATGATCGAGAATGTCGATCAACGATCGAAAGATTATGGCGAGATTGCGCAGGCCTATCGTCCCGGCCACGCCGATTACAGCTATGACGCCAAATATGGCATTCGCGACTATCGCGGCGGCGGCCGGTCGAGCGCGCGCGAGACCGCGGCGCGCGTCGCCGCGGGCGGAGTGGCGCGGCTGGTGATCCCGGAGGTTCAGATCCACGCCTGGGTCGCCGAAATCGGCGGCGATGCGATTGATCCCGCGAACTTCGACCTCGAAGAGATTGATCGCAATCCCTTTTTCTGTCCCGATCCCGCCGCGGCGCAGCGCTGGGAAGGCATGATGGACGCCGCGCGCAAGGCGGGCAGTTCGCTGGGGGCGGTCATCGAATGCGCCGCGAGCGGCGTCCCCGCGGGATGGGGCGCCCCCATCTATGCCAAGCTCGACAGCGACCTTGCCGCCGCGATGATGGGGATCAATGCGGTGAAGGGCGTCGAGATCGGCGCGGGTTTCCACGCCGCGCGGCTTCGCGGTGAGGAGAATGCCGATCCGATGCGTCCCGCGAGCGACGGCAGCAACCGCCCCGATTTCCTGTCGAACAATGCCGGCGGAATCGCGGGCGGCATTTCGACCGGCCAGCCCGTCGTCGTGCGCGTCGCCTTCAAACCGACCAGTTCGATCCTGACGCCAGTGCCGACGGTGAACAAGGCGGGCGAGGCGACCGACATCGTGACCAAGGGCCGCCACGACCCCTGCGTCGGCATCCGCGGCGCGCCGGTGGTCGAGGCGATGATGGCGCTGGTGCTCGCCGACCACAAGCTGCTGCACCGGGCGCAGTGCGGCTAGCTTGGTCGGGCTGGTTTGAAACAGAACCTCACATCATGTCGTCATTCCGGCGAAGGCCGGAATCTCGCCGCCGTGGCAGAACGCCACGGTGAGATTCCGGCCGTCGCCGGAATGACGATTCAGATGAAGATGAGCAGGCTCCGGTGGTAAAATGATCGACGTCGCCCGCGCCTTCGTCACCGAATACCAGGCGATCATCGGCCTTGTCGTCCTTGCGGTGATGTTCGTCGGTTTCGTGATGGAGCGCTTTCCCGCGACCGTCGTCGCGATCCTCGGCACCTGCACCTTTCTGTTTCTTGGCATCCTGTCGGGGCGCGACCTGTTTTCGGTCTTTGCCAACCCGGCGCCGGTTACGATCGGGGCGATGTTCATCCTGTCGGGCGCGCTGCTGCGCACCGGCACTCTGGATGCCATCGCCAGCCGGATCATCGCGCGCGCGCAGCGGCATCCCAAGCTGGCGCTCGCCGAAATGTTCCTTGGCGTCTATGTCGCCTCGGCCTTCCTCAACAACACGCCCGTCGTCGTCGTGATGATCCCGATCATGCTCCGGCTCGCGGCGGCGCTGAACCTCAGCGCAAAGCGCCTGCTGATCCCGCTGTCCTATGTGGCGATCCTCGGCGGCACGACGACGCTGATCGGCACCTCGACCAACCTGCTCGTCGCCGCGGTGGCAGAGGAGAATGGGCTCGACCGCTTCGGCATCTTCACCATCACTCCCGTCGGACTGATCGCCGGCGTCGTCGGCGCCTTTGCGCTGCTGTCGATCGCGCGCCGCTTTCTGCCCGACGAGTCGCCGAACCAGATCGCGCTCAGCCAGGACCATCGCTCCTTCCTGTCCGAAGTGCGGATACTGAAGGGCGGAAATCTGGTCGGGCGGCGCGTCGGCGACGTGCCCTTTGCCAAGCGTGCGAATGTCAAGCTGGTCGGGCTGAAGCGCGGCGTTGCGCTTCGCCGCACCGGGCTCGCCGACGAAAAACTGCAGGCCGACGACCGGCTGGTGCTGCGGCTCGAGCTCGCCGAACTGCTTTCGCTTCGCGCCAACAAGAATCTTGCGATCGGGCTGACCGCGGGGCACGACGATGTCGAGCAGGATGAGGAAGAGATCGTCGAGGCGATGATCGCGCCCAGCCATCCCGCGATCGGTCGCCGCCTTGTCGAAATTCCCTTTCTCTCGGCGCTGCGCGTCCGCATCCTTGGCATCGCGCGCTTTCGCAAGACGCCGGGCCCCGATCTGCCCAACGCGCGCGTCCAGGCGATCGACCGCGTGCTCGTGACCGGTCCGGCGGACCAGATCGAACAGATGTACGGCAATCCGCACCTTTATGGTGTCGGCTCGACGACCGAGCGCGAGTTCCGGCGCAGCAAGGCGCCGATCGCGATCGGCGCGCTGCTCGGCGTCATCCTGCTCGCGTCGCTCAACGTCATGGACATCGGCGTCGCGGCGATCATCGGCGTTGGGCTGATCCTCGTCACCCGCTGCATCGACGCCGACGAGGCATGGGATTCGATCGACGGCAATGTGCTGGTGCTGATCTTTGCGATGCTCGCCGTCGGGCTGGCGCTCGAAAATTCGGGCAGCGTCGCGCTGATCGTCGGCAAATTGACCCCGGTGCTTGCCGACGTGCCGCCGTGGGGACTCGTGCTCGCCACTTATGCCATATCGGTGCTGCTGACCGAGGTGGTGACCAACAATGCGGTTGCGATCCTCGTCACCCCGCTGGCCATTGCGGTGGCGCGCGACCTGGGCGTCGATCCCTATCCGCTGGTCGTCGCGGTGATGTTCGCGGCGTCGGCCAGCTTTGCGACGCCGATCGGCTATCAGACCAATACGCTGGTCTACGCGGCCGGCAATTATCGCTTCGTCGACTTTTTGCGTGCGGGCTTGCCGATGACCTTTCTGGTCGGGTCGACTACCATCGTCGCGATCAGCTTGCTGATGTAACGCCCCTTTGTCGGCGCGGACGCTGGACGCTGGCGCCGATTTGGTGAAGGGTGCGCGCCAATTGTGCGGCGGCTTCGGTCCGCGGCGGGGCGGGAAAGGATAGAATATGGGTTGGTGGTTCCGGATTCCTCTGTGGCAGCGCGTGGTCGCCGCGCTCATATTGGGTGTCCTGACGGGGTTCCTGTGGGGGCCTGAAGCCGCCAGCATCAAGTGGATCGGCGATTTCTTCATCAAGTCGGTGAAGATGCTTGTCGTCCCGCTGATCTTCTTTTCGCTCGTTTCGGGCGTCGCCGCGATCGGCGACCTCAGAAAGCTTGGCAAGGTCGGCGGGCGCGCGATGCTGCTGTTCGTCGTCACCGGCCAGATCGCGGTGTGGCTCGGTCTCGCGCTCGGCACCTTCGTCCAGCCGGGGTTGGGCGTCGATACGAGCGCGATCGAGCGCGGCGCGGTGCCCGAACCCAGCGCGACGAGCTGGACCGACATGATCCTGTCGATCGTTCCCGAAAGCCCGGTCCAGGTGATGGCCGATGTGCAGGTGCTGCCGCTGATCGTCTTTGCCCTGCTCATCGGCATCGGCATCCTGATGGCGAAAGAGGAAGGCACGCCGGTCGCGAAGATTTTCGACAGCGGCGCGATCATCATGCAAAAGGTGACGATGCTCGTCATGGAGCTCACCCCCTTCGGCGTGTTCGCACTGATGGCCTGGGTCGCGGGCGTGCTCGGCCTCGATGCGCTGCAATCGCTCGCGCAGCTCGTCGGGCTCAACTATTTCGGCTGCCTGCTCATCATCTTTGGCATGTATCCGCTGATGATCCGCTTCCTCGCGAAAGTGCCCGTCGTCGGCTTTTTCCGGGGGATGATCGACGCGATGGCGGTCAGCTATTCGACCGCTTCGTCGAACGCGACGCTGCCGGTGACGCTGCGCTGTACCCAGCGCAATCTGGGCGTGTCGCCCAGCGTGTCGAGCTTTGTCGTGTCGCTCGGCGCGACGATCAACATGAACGGCACGGCGATGTACCTGGGGCTGGCAACGCTGTTCGGCGCGCAGATTTTCGGCGTGAATCTCGACCTTGCCGACTATATCATGATCTCGGTCACCGCGACGCTCGGCGCGATCGGCGCCGCGGGCATCCCCGGCGCGGGCCTTATCATGATGGCGCTGGTGTTCGGCAGCGTCGGCGTTCCGCTCGAAACCATCGCTTTCGTCGCCGGGGTCGACCGGATCATGGACATGATGCGCACGACCACCAACGTCACGGGCGACGCGGCGGTCGCGGTGACGGTGGCGTCGATGACCGGCGAGCTCGACGTTGCCGAACTGGCGTCGGCCGACGACGTCTAGGAGTTGGTGCCGCCGGTTCGCCCGGTCAGTTGTCGCGGACCCTGGCCGGTCGGTCGGCGCGGTTCGGCCGCGGGGTCGGCGCGGGCCGTGCGACGGGGGCAGGCTTCGGCGCCGCTGCCGCAGGGCGGGGCGCCGCCGCCGGAGCGGGGCGCGATTGCGGATCGGGCCGCCGGACTGCCGCAGGCCTCGTCGTCGGAGCCACGCGATCGCGACGGATCGCGCCCCGATCGCGCCGGCTGGCGGCTCCACCGCGCGGTCGCGAATAGCTCTCGCCCGGATCGGCGGGGGGTAGGGGACGGATCACGCCGGGGGTGTCGGTAGCCCCCTCGACAGGACGGCGGGGCCGCGTTCCGCGTGGGCCATCGTCGTCGCGATCGCCCCGGTTCCAGTTCGGCCGCCCGTCACCACGACCGCGGTCGTCATCCCGGTCGCGATCGCGGTGCCAGCCGGGGCGGCCGGGTTTCCCGTCGCCACGCTTGCCATGATGTTTCCACCAGGCGCGACGCCCGCCCCAATAGTTCAGATATTGACCGTTCAGCGGATAGCGGTTGCGATAACTGTCGAACATCCACAGGCCGTGGCCCGGATAATAATAATCGTCGTACCAGCCGCCGCCAAAGCCGATCTGGACAAATCCGCCGCCATAATCCGACGCATCGTAGCAGTCGTAACCATAGCCGTCGTCATAGGCATAGCCGTCATAATCATAATAAGCGTTGCCATAGCGCGCCGCACAATCGCCGCGCGAGGCATAGCCTGCCCCGTAAACACCGCCGTCATAGCAGCCGCTGAGCGCCATCGCCGCGAGCGCGCCGAAAGCGATGGTGAGGGGGCGCGTGAAACGCTGGGGCATGGCTTGGTCCTTTTGAGATCGACAGATGACGACCCTTGAGGGGAAGTTGCCCGAGTCGAGTTGAATTTGCGTTGAATGGTGCGCGGTGTCCTGCGAAGCCTTACTTGCACCATTGTCAGTAGTGCGATACCCATCGTTGCAACGACAGGATGGACAAGGATTCGACCCGATGAACGCGCCGACGCAAATCCAGCCCGCCAGCAGCGCATGGGCCGCCGCCCGCTTCGGCCCCGACACCCGGCACTGGCTGCCGCGCAATCCCGACAGCGCGATCGACCATATTCCGGGCGAGGATGGGATGCCGGTGATCGGCAACACGCTCGAACAGCTGCGCGACTATCCCGCCTTCGCGCGCCGTATGGTCGCCAAATATGGCCGCGTCTATCGCAACAACAGCTTCGGCGGACGCAGCGTCGCGCTGCATGGGCCCGAGGCGAACGAGCTGGTCATGTTCGACCACGACAAGATTTTCTCGTCTGAACAGGGGTGGGGGCCGGTGCTCAACCTGCTCTTCCCGCGCGGGCTGATGCTCATGGACTTCGAAAAGCATCGCGCCGACCGCAAGATATTGTCGGTGGCGTTCAAGCCCGAACCAATGCGCCACTATGCCGAGGCGCTCAACGAGGGTATCGGGGGCCGCATTGCAAGCTGGAGCGGCAAGACGTTCAAATTCTATCCCGCGATCAAGGAACTGACGCTCGACCTGGCCGCCACCAGCTTTCTCGGCATTCCATGGGGCTCCGAAGCCGACAAGGTCAACAAGGCGTTCGTGGACATGGTACAGGCGTCGATCGGCGTCGTCCGCCGTCCGCTGCCCTTCACCGCGATGGGGCGCGGCGCCAAGGGCCGCGCCTATCTGGTCGATTATTTCAGCCGCATGGTCCCCGAACGCCGCGAGGGTGCGGGCGAGGATATGTTCAGCCAAATCTGCCGCACCCGCGATGACAATGGCGAATATATGCCGGTCGAGGCGATCGTCGATCATATGAACTTCCTGATGATGGCGGCGCACGACACGATCACCAGCTCGATCACCACGCTCGTCTGGGAACTCGCGCGTCACCCCGAATGGCAGGACCGGCTGCGCGAAGAGATGCTCACCGTCGCTCCCGCGGGCGAGGGCGTCGGGCACAACAGCCTTGGCGAGCTCGAGCTCACCGAATGGGCGTTCAAGGAAGCGCTGCGCCTGATCCCCCCGGTGCCGAGCTTTCCGCGCCGTGCGCTCAAGGATTTCGAATTCGGCGGCTATCATATCCCCGCGGGCACCTCGGTCGGCGTCAGCCCCGCCTTCACGCATATGATGGAGGAACATTGGCCCGAACCGGAGAAGTTCGACCCGATGCGCTTTTCGCCCGAGGTCGCGCGCGAGCGGCATAAATATGCGTGGGTGCCCTTTGGCGGCGGCGCGCATATGTGCCTGGGGCTGCACTTTGCGTATATGCAGGCGAAGATTTTTTTCCATCATGTCGTCACAACGCACCGGATTACCGTCGCGCCCGGCTATGCCCCCGAGTGGCAGATGCTGCCGATCCCGCGGCCTAAGGACGGGCTGACGGTGACGTTCGAGCCGCTGAAATAATCGTCGCCTTCGCGAAGGCGGGGGCCGCCGTCGGTTTACGCAGCGCCGCGGGGTAAGGTGGCCAGCGGCCCCCGCCTTCGCGGGGGCGACGTGTATCCTTGTTCGGACGGTCCAAGTGCGTCATCTGGGGCGCGTGACGAGTCTCCGCCCCTATCTCCTATGGTTCGCCGTCGCGCTGCTGCTCGCCTTGGGCGCCATCTTCGGCATGCAGTGGATGCGCGACCATCCCGAACATTTCCCCGGCGCGCGCTTCGAGCTCGCGCATCCGCAGGGGTGGGCGACGCACCGCAAGCTGGTGGCGCTCGCCGCCGACGATGCCGCCTGTTTCGCCGCCTTCGACCGCTCGGGTGCGGGCTATTTGCGGCGGCCGGTGGTGGGCGAGGGGGTGTGCCGCGCCAGCCAGCGGATGATCCTGACCGGCAACAGCCTCGTCCCGACGATGCGCCCCGCCGGCGCGGCGCCCGGCTGCGCCGTCACCGCGTCGCTGGCGCTGTGGACGCGCGACGTCGTCCAGCCGGCGGCCGAGCGATACTTCGGGCAAGAGGTCGTCGAGCTGGAAAATCTTGGCAGTTACAATTGCCGCACGATTGCCGATGGAGAAGCGCAGAGCCAGCATTCGACCGCCAATGCGATCGACATTTCGGCCTTTGTCCTTGCCGACGGAACGCGGATCGCGCTCATCAACGACTGGGAACCGGGCGACCGGCGCAGCGAGTTTCTGCACGCGGTGCGCGACGGGTCGTGCGGCCTGTTCTCGACGGTCCTGTCGCCCGACTATAATGCCGCGCACGCCGATCATTTCCACTTCGACATGGCCGCGCGGACCGCGGGCTGGACGGTGTGCCGTTAGCCGCGCGGCTTGGCGCCCCCCATGCCGGGAACCAGCATCGGCGTCGTTTCGCGATAGGCCAGATAGTCGGCGCCGAAGGTATCGACGAGGTTTCGTTCCTCCAGTCGGATTGCGATCAGCATATAAACCGACATGCCGCTGGCGAGCAGCAGGTGCCCGAAACTCATGACCGGCGTCGCCCAGAAGGCGAGGAAGAACCCGGCATAAAGCGGGTGGCGCACCAGCTTGTAGAACAGCGGCTGGCGCAGCGCGGGCCGCGCTTCGCCTCTTGCCCGCGCGGCGAGCCAGACTTGCTGAAGCCCGAACAGCTCGAAATGGTTGATCAGGAAGGTGCTGACCAGCACGATCAGCCAGCCCAGCCCGAACAGTCCCCACAGCAGCGCCGCGCCCGTCGCGTTGGTCACCGTCCACACCGGCGCGGTGATGGGGTGCCAGCCGAGGAAGAGGATGACGAGCACAAGGTTCGTCATCATCACATAGGTGGCGCGTTCGATCGGCGGCGGTACGATGCGCGTCCAGGCCGCCTTGAACGCGGGCCGCGCCATCACGCTATGCTGCAAACCGAACAGCGCGATCAGCGCCAGATTGACCGCCAGCGCGACCGACGGCGCCGACTCCGGCCCGCGATCAACCGTCAGCGGCGCGCCGGGCAGGTTGCCGGTGAAGGCAATAAGATACAGGAATATTGCGAGAAAAATCGCGTAGGCGATACCGGCGTAGGCGAGATAGAAGATGCGCGTCATGGCAGACCTCCCCCGAAGCAGGAGGTATAGCATATCTTTCGCGGAAAAGCGCGCCTAGACGGTAAAGCTCTCGCCGCAGCCGCACGCGCCCTTGGCGTTCGGGTTCTCGAACACGAAACCGGCGGCGAAATCATCCTCGACCCAGTCCATCACGCTGCCGATCAGATAGAGCACCGATGCGCCGTCGATATAGAAGACGCCGCCGGGGGTTTCGATTTTCTCGTCGAACTTTTCTTCCTCGGTCACATAGTCGACCGAGTAAGCGAGCCCCGAACAGCCGCGGCGCGGCGTCGACAGCTTGACGCCGATCGCGCCTTCGGGCGCAGCCGCCATCAGCGCGGCGACGCGCGCCTCGGCATTGGGGGTCAGTGTCACCGCGGCGAGGCGGGTGCGGGTTTTGGTTTCAGTCACAATTCGTTCCTTTCCCCGTTCGTGTCGAGCGAAGTCGAGACACCCATCGGCGTGGCGCCTACCCCGAGGGGCATCTCGACTTCGCTCGATGCGAACGGAAAATTGTTATGGGCCTGTTTCACAACATCCCCAACTCTAACCGCGCCTCATCGCTCATATTCTGCGGCGACCACGGTGGATCCCACACCAGATTGACCTCGGCGTCGCCGACCCCCGGCACCGCGCCGACGCGCAGCTCGACCTCGGCGGGCATCGATTCGGCGACGGGGCAGTGCGGCGTCGTGAGCGTCATCGTCACCAACGCATGCCCCTCGTCGATCTCGACGTTATAGATCAGGCCGAGGTCATAGATGTTCACCGGAATTTCGGGGTCATAAATGTCCTTGAGCGCCGCGATCACCGCTTCGTACAGGTCGCCGCCGACCGCCGCCGGATCGGCCGCCGCGGGTTTGGCGGCCAGGAAGCCCTCCAGATAGTCGCGCTTGCGCTCCAGCTTCTCGCCCAACGTTTCTGGCGCACTCTCCGCGTCGAGCGCGCGCGCCTTGGGCGGCGCCTCGACGCTCGTGACTTCCTCGACCTTGATGCTGCCGTTGTCGCTCATCCGAAAATCCTTTCGACGCGGGCGAGGCCATCGATCAGCGCTGCCACATCGTCGTCATTGCTGTACAAACCGAAACTAGCGCGCGCGGTCGCGGGCACCCCCAGATGCTCCATCAGCGGCTGCGCGCAATGGTGTCCGGCGCGGATCGCGACCCCGCTTTCATCCAAGATAGTGCCGATGTCGTGCGGATGAACCCCCGCCATCGAAAAACTGACGATTCCGGCGCTGTTTTCAGGGCCGTAAAGGGTGATGCTGTTGCGCCGCGCCAGCGCTTCGCGCAGCGTGCCGACGAGCGCGCATTCGTGCGCGTGGATCGCCGCAACCCCGATGGCCTCGACATAATCGACCGCGGCGGCCAGCCCCAGCGCCTCGATGATCGCCGGCGTCCCGGCCTCGAACCGGGTGGGGGCGGGGGCATAGGTCGTGCGCGCGAACGTCACGCGATCGATCATCGAGCCGCCGCCCTGCCATGGCGGCAAGGCGTCGAGCTTGTCGCTCCACAACACGCCGACGCCGGTCGGCCCGTAAAGCTTGTGCCCCGAAAAGACATAATAGTCGCAGCCCAATGCCGCGACATCGACGGGCAGCCGCGGGACCGCCTGACAGCCATCGATCAGCAGCTCGGCGCCGACCTTGTGCGCCAGCTCCGCCGCGCGCGCCACATCAAGCGGGCTGCCGAGCACGTTCGAGACATGGGCGAAGGCGACCATATTATGTTCGGGGGCCAGGATTTTCTCGGCGGCATCGATGTCGATGCAGCCGTCGGCGGTCAGCGGGCACACGTCGACCTGCCACCCCGCGAGCTGCCACGGCACGATATTGCTGTGATGCTCGAGCGTGGAGAGCAGCACGCGACCCTTCTTCGGATGCGAGTAAGCGACAAGATTGATCGCCTCGGTCGCGCCGCGCACGAACGCGATCTGATCGTCCTTTGCACCGATAAACGCCGCGATCCGCCGCCGCGCCGCTTCATAGGCAAGCGTCATGTCGGCCGAGCGCGCATAGACGCCGCGGTGTACGGTCGCATAATCGCGGCCCATGGCGTTGACGGTGGCGTCGATGACCACCTGCGGCTTTTGTGCGGTGGCGGCGGTGTCGAGATAGTGCCAGCCGGGGGTGAGGCCGGGGAAGTCAGCTCTAATGTCCCCCTCCCGCTTGCGGGAGGGGTTAGGGGAGGGCATGTCGGGGCCGGACGCTGAAGAAACAGGCCCTCCCCCGACCCCTCCCGCAAGCGGGAGGGGAGAAGAAAGATCGCCGCCGCTCACACCAATTCCCCCAGCTTCGCGAGCGCCAGTTCCTGCAACCGCGCCTCATCCTCCGCCCCGTCGAACACGCCCGCGACGAACGCCTGCAACATCAGCTTCTTCGCCTCACCCGGCGGCAGCCCGCGCGACTGGAGGTAATAAAGCGCCATGGCGTCGAGCTCGCCGATCGCGCAGCCGTGCGCGCATTTCACATCGTCGGCGAAGATTTCGAGTTCGGGCTTGGCGTTGGCGGTCGCGCTGCGGTTCAGCAGCATCGCCTTCACATCCTGTTCGCTATCGGTCTGCTGCGCGTCGCGCGCGACGGCGACCTTGCCAAGATAGGTGCCCGTCGCAGTGCCGCCGAGCACCGATCGCACGACCTGCCGCGACGTCGCGCCGGGTTCGGCGTGAGTCACCGTGGTGACGATCTCCAGATTCTGCTCGCCGCCGCCGATCTGCGCGGCGCCGAGCGTGAAGTCGGCGCCTTCGTGGAGCGTCACCGCAAGTTCGATGCGGCCATAGGCGCCGCCGATGTTGAGGATATGCAGCGCGACGGCCGCGTCCTTGCCGACGCTCATTTCGATCTGATGGATCGCGCCGCTATCCTGCACGATCGCGCGCGCGAACCGGCCGCCCGCGGGCACGATGATGCTCTCGGGCGTGGGCAGCGGCCATGCCGCGGCGACCGCATCAATGTCGGAGTAGCGCCAGGCTTCGTCGCGGCGAGTGGGGAGGGTGATCATCGGCCCGTCTTCCCCGCTTCGCGCCTGATTTGTTCGATCAGCTTCGGCTTGCTTGCCGCGATGCACTGCTGAATGGCCCCGTCGTCCGATGCGCCTTTCCTGACGCATTTCGTGACCGCCCTGCACAGCCGGTCATCGAGCCGCGCGAGGCCCGTGCTGCCGCTGAGGCTGCAATGATAACGGCCCTTGGGATCACGGCCAACGCTCGCTGAAATCTCGTTCAGCCGCCGCGCAATCACGACAATCTCCGCGTCGGTTGGCACCGGCTCCGCCGCGATCGGCACGCCTTGTGCGGCCATCATCAAGGTCAGCGGCAGGATCACGCCGCAATCTCCGCATAGCCATGCGCTTCCAGCTCGCGCGCCAGTTCAGGTCCGCCCGATTTCACGATCCGGCCGTCCGCCAGCACATGCACGAAATCGGGCTGCACATAGTCGAGCAGCCGCTGGTAATGCGTAATCAGCAGCACCGCCTTGTCGGGGTGGCGCATGATCGTATTGATCCCGTCGCCGACGGTGCGCAGCGCGTCGATGTCGAGGCCGCTGTCGGTCTCGTCGAGGATGGCGAGGCGGGGATCGAGGATGCCCATCTGCACCATCTCGTTGCGCTTTTTCTCGCCGCCCGAAAAGCCGACGTTCACCGGGCGCTTGAGCATGTCCATGTCCATCTTGAGCAGCCCCGCCTTCTCGCGCGCCAGCTTCAGGAAATCGCCGCCCGACAGCGGTTCCTCGCCGCGTGCCTTGCGCTGCGCATTGAGCGCTTCGCGCAGGAACTGGACGTTCGACACGCCGGGGATTTCGACCGGATACTGGAACCCCAGGAACAGGCCCGCCGCGGCGCGCTCGTGCGGCTCCATATCGAGCAGATCCTGTCCCTCGAAGGTCGCCGACCCCTCGGTCACCTCATACCCCGGCCGCCCGCCGAGCACATAAGACAGCGTCGACTTGCCCGCGCCATTGGGCCCCATGATCGCATGGATTTCGCCCGCATTGATGGCGAGCGACAGGCCCTTCAGGATCGGCTTGTCGGCAACGGTGGCGTGGAGGTTTTCAATTTGGAGCATCTGCTTTCTCAAAATCACTTTCAAATATTGGTGCCTATGAGGCGTCCAAGAATGCCAAGAAACACTTTCCAAGCTTGCATTTTTTGCCATCGTCGTTTTGATGGTTTTCTTTGAACGTCGCACGAACAGAAATGTGTCCGCCTGATCCCCGGCAATTTCTGCGCTTCCGTCCTCGCCATATCCAGCGCCATGCTCGCGATGATCGCAAGCATGGCGATGTCTGATATCAAATCCTATCCGCGCGGACCCCGCTCGGTCAGGAGGCCTTTTGAGTTGATTCGCTGGTTCCCCGTGGCCGTGTTGGGAAGAATCGCCTTGATATAGCGCATGAAATTGACGTTGCGTTGCACCATGTTGTCGGACCGGTCACGCGCGATATAGGCGCTGTAGGTGTCCTCACAGGCCCTGAAAGCATCCGTTCCGCCGATGAAAACGCCGCGCTGAAAATCCTGCTGACCGCGGATCGTGTCTGCCACGCAGCCCATGAAGGATAAAGTTTCGGGCGCAAGTGCCTTGTCGTTCTCGCGGAATTTGACCGATTGGCGTTCCATATCGTCGAACAGGAAACGCAAACTCCGCCGCGCTTCGAGCCCGTTTCCCGCATAGAAACGAGCAAGAACCGGTTCGGCCTCGGCAAGCAACGCGTCGCGCGTGGAGGCGCACTCGGTTGGGCCGGAGTGAGCGTAGACGCAAGTACCATAGGCCAAAGCGTAAGGAATACTCGCGCCGTCGATGTACGATGTTGATGCGTGAGACACGCCCGGCATCCCCGCCGTCGCAAACAGTGCCGTGCAGAAAAACGTCGCAGATTTTGCCAGACTTTTAATATTCATCATGACCTCCTCTGTAATGTTGGACAATTCTCATTATCTACTTACCCAACGCTTCCTTCAAGACTAATTCCCAGCAGCTTCTGCGCCTCGACCGCAAACTCCATCGGCAGCTGCTGTAGCACTTCCTTGGCAAAGCCGTTGACGATCAGCGCCACCGCTTCCTCCGCATCCAGCCCGCGCTGCATCGCATAGAACAGCTGGTCGTCGCTGATCTTGCTCGTCGTCGCTTCATGCTCGACGGTCGCGGTCGGGTTGCGGACTTCGATGTACGGCACGGTGTGCGCGCCGCTGAGCGACCCCAGCAGCAGGCTGTCGCACTGGGTGAAGTTGCGCACCCCCTCGGCATTCGGCGCCACCCGCACGATGCCGCGATAGGTGTTGTTTGACTTGCCCGCGCTGATCCCCTTGCTGACGATGGTCGAGCGCGTGCGCTTGCCATTGTGGATCATCTTGGTGCCGGTGTCGGCCTGCTGGAAATTATTGGTGACCGCGACCGAGTAGAATTCACCGACACTGTCGTCGCCGTTGAGCACGCAGCTTGGGTATTTCCAGGTGATCGCGCTGCCGGTTTCGACCTGCGTCCACGACACTTTGCTGCGGTGTCCCAAGCACAGCGCGCGCTTGGTCACGAAATTATAGATGCCGCCCAGCCCCTCGGCATTGCCGGGGTACCAGTTCTGCACCGTCGAATATTTGATCTCGGCATCGTCGAGCGTCACCAGCTCGACCACCGCAGCATGGAGCTGGTTCTCGTCGCGCATCGGCGCGGTGCAGCCTTCTAGATAGGAGACATAAGCGCCCTTGTCGGCGACGATCAGCGTCCGTTCGAACTGCCCCGTATTCTCCGCATTGATGCGGAAATAGGTAGAAAGCTCCATCGGGCAGCGCACCCCCTCGGGCACATAAACGAACGTTCCGTCCGAAAAGACCGCGCAGTTGAGCGCCGCGAAATAATTGTCGTGCATCGGCACAACCTTGCCGAGCCACTTTTTCACCAGCTCGGGATATTCGCGGATCGCTTCGGAGATCGAGAGGAAGATCACGCCCGCGCGCTTCAATTCCTCGCGAAAGGTCGTCGCGACGCTGACGCTGTCGAACACCGCATCGACCGCGACCTTGCGCGCACCCTCGACGCCGGCGAGCACCTTCTGCTCCTCGATCGGGATGCCTAGCTTCTTATAGACCTCAAGGATTTCGGGATCGACCTCGTCGAGGCTGCCGAGCTTGGGTTTCGGCTTGGGCGCCGCGTAATAATAGGCGTCCTGGTAATCAATCGGCGGCACGTTGAGCTTCGCCCAGTCGGGCGTCTCCATCGTCTGCCAGTGGCGAAACGCCTTCAGCCGCCAGTCGAGCATCCATTCGGGTTCATTCTTCTTCGCGCTGATGAAGCGCACCGTATCCTCGGTCAGACCCTTGGGCGCGAAGTCGGTCTCGATGGTCGAGGACCAGCCATGCTCATAATCGGCGACCTTCGCCGCGGCGTCGTGCGCGGCCTGATCCTTGACGGGGGTTTCGGTGTTGTCGGTCATTGCAAAATTCCGTTCGCCTCGAGCGAAGTCGAGAGGCCCTTCGGTCGTGCACTGTCGAGGGGTGTCTCGACTTCGCTCGACACGAACGGGTTTGATTTGGTTGGCGCGACGGTGAGGCTCGCCAGGCTGATCTCCGCCAACGCCCCGCGCACCGCGCCGTTCACGACGCCCCAGTGCGGCTGCACCTTGCAGCTGCCCTCGAGCGAGCAATCGTGGCGCCCTTCGGCGACGCAGGAGGTGAGCGCGATCGGCCCTTCGACTGCCTCGATGATGTCGGCAACGCTGATTGCCGCCGCGGGTCGCGCCAGCCGCACCCCGCCGCCGCTGCCGCGCGACGCGACGAGCAGGCCGGCGCGCGCAAGGCCGCTCACCAGCTTTTGCGCGGTCGGTCCGGGGATGCCCGTCTGTTCGGCCAGCATGCCCGCGTGAATCGGCACCGACCCGCATTGGCGGGCGGCGGCGCTCATCAGCACCACGGCATAATCGGCAAGGTTGGACAGGCGCATGATCTTTTCCGTCGCAGTTGCGAGCGATTCTTAACTGGAGTAATTTACTCCACTTATATAGGGGAGGCTTGCGCGGGGTGCAAGCAAGCGCGGTTGCATCCCGCGATAGAAAAGCTGCGGCGCAAAAAAAAGGCACCCATCCGGCCGGAGCCAAATGAGTGCCAAGATGAAGGTCTCAAGTCCTCGTCCACGAGGATGAGCTCTTCTGGGTCGCGGGGATCGATTATGCGCAGCGGTCGATTCGCGATTGTATGGAAACGCCAAATCGACATTGCGCGCAATTTATGGTGATGAACGCGCGCGCCTAGGTCTCGGACACGATCCGGCCAACCTTGCCGGCCAGCTGCTTGCGGCCCTTGGTCGTCGCCTGCGTGTACAGCGTCGGATTGCCGAGCTGCCCCGGCGTCGCGCCGGCAAAACGTTTGATCTCGCGGATCAGGTGCGACTGGTCGTAAAAGGCGTCGCCCAGCTGCGCCGATTCGAGGCCTTCGCCGCGCGCGAGCGCCGACGCCGCGCGCACCGCGCGATATTTGCGTGCGAGCATCCGCGGCGACAGGCCGTAATAATATTTGGTCATCCGCTCGACCGAACGGATCGACATGCCCGTCGCCTCGACCAGCGCGGGCACCTGCGGCGAGGGCGTCGCGGTCAGCCATTCGTCGACGGTGCGGATGAACCACATCGGCGCGGCCTCGCTGCGCGTCAGCACTTCGCGCGCGAAATTATTGCCGATGACCAGCCGCTCTTCGTCGCTTGCCGCGCGTTCGAGCGCCGCAGCGACCTCGTCGATCCAGGGGCCGAACAGGTCGACAGCGTCCATGGCATCGTCGGTGAGCTTGTCGGCGTCGTCGCCCATCAGCGCCGCCCAGCCCGCGGGCAACATGCCGAAACCGAACATCGTGGTCGGGCAGTTGGCAATGGCGCGCACGCGGCCGCTGGTCGGGCCGACGATATTCGCGCGGCACGCGGGCGAGCGATTGCCGTCGGCAAAGATATATTCGCCGTCGGGCACGGTCATGAAACGGAATTGCGGGCGGTCGGCGCGTTCATATTCGTCGAACCGCGGCATGTTGATGCGCGCGACGTAAAAGCTCGACACCATGTCCGCCAGATCGGGATCGGGCGGAAAATAATGCAGTTCGAACGGCGCGGTGCCGTCCACGCCCGTCGGCGAGGAAGAAGATTGCGACATGACAGACCCAGACCCCGGCGGCCTTTCCCCGGCCGCCCCTTTATCTGAACCAAATCATTTGCGTTTCCGTTCCGCTCGTCAAGCGGCATTTGTCAATTTGCTTAACCCTTTTCCGCCGCGATCCAGCCGTCGACGCGCCGTTCGAGGATATCGAGCGGCACCGGTCCCGATTCGAGCACGACATCGTGGAAGCGGCGGAAATCGAAGCGTTCGCCGAGCGCCGTCTGCGCCCGGCCGCGCAGTTCCATGATCTTGAGCTTGCCGATCAGGTAAGCCGTCGCCTGTCCCGGATAGACGATATAGCGTTCGATCGCCTTTTCGATGTCGCCGTCGGGGTTGGGGGTATTGTCTTTCAGATATTGCATCGCCTGCTCACGGCTCCAGCGCTTGTCGTGGATGCCGGTATCGACCACCAGGCGGCACGCGCGCCACAGCTCCATGCCCAGCCGCCCGAAATCGCTGTAGGGATCGGTATAGAAGCCCATGTCCTTGGCGAGTTCCTCGGTATACAGCCCCCAACCCTCGGTATAGGCGGTGACGCCGCCAAAGCGGCGGAAGGGCGGCAGGCCGGTCAGCTCGGTCTGCACCGCGCGCTGGAGGTGGTGGCCGGGCACGCCCTCATGATAGGCGAGCGCCTCCAGCTCGGTCTTCGACATGTCGCGAAGGTCATAAAGGTTCACATAATAGGTGCCCGGCCGCGACCCGTCGGGCGAGGGCGACTGGTAAAAGGCCTTGCCCGCCGATTTTTCGCGGAACGCCTCGACCGGTTTGACCACCAGCGGCGCCTTTGGCAGCGTGTTGAAAAAGGCGGGAAGCCGCGCCTCCATCGCTTTCACATATTTATCGACATCGGCCAGATAGTCCGCGCGCGAGGTGTGGAAATATTGCGGGCTCGTGCGCAGGTGGACGAAAAATTCCTGCAAGCTGCCCTTGAAGCCGACCTTCGCCATGATCGTCCGCATCTCGCCATGGATGCGCGCGACTTCGGCGAGGCCGAGGTCGTGGATCTGGGTCGCGGTCATGTCGGTCGTTGTATAATTGGCGAGCAGCGCTTCATAATAGGCCTTGCCGTCGGGCAGGCGCCAGATGCCGTCGGCGGTCGGCGCAATCGCCTGCTGCCGCTTCATCTCGGCGAGCAGGCTGCCATAGGCCGGGGCGGCGCTTTCGGCCCAGGCCGCCTTCGCCGCCGCCATCAGCCGCGCCTTTTCACTATCGCTGGCGTCGAGCTTGCCGACCTTCGCTGCGATGTCCTCGATCACCGCATTGTCGGCGCCCAGCAGGTTGCCGATGTCGGAAATCATATAGGCATAAACCCACTTCGGCGGCTGGATGCCCCGCGCGGCGCGTTCGGCCGACTGCGCCGACAGCGCGTCGAGAACGGGGCCGATCCCGCGGATGCGCGACACATAAGCTTCGGCCTCGGCGACATTGGCGACGCGGTGGATGTTGATGAGGAAGGCGGGCAACTGGCTCTGCGCACCGTTCATCTGGTCGAAGATATAGTCATGGTTACGGAACGGGAACAGCCGCTCGGCGCGCGCCGCGGCGGCGTTGAACAGCTCGAACGACAGCGCCTCGTCGACCGAGAGCGTCGCGGGATCGAAGCTGCCGCGCATCGCCGCGGCGCTCGCCTGCTGCAATTTGTGGCGCGCGACCGCGGCCTCGTCGCCGACGTCGTTCCAGCGGCCATAATCGGCGTCGCGGATGCCGCGATACGCCTTGCCCTGCGGGCTGAGCGACAGCTGCGCGGCGTCGTAATTTTCGAAAAACTGGGCAAGGTCGGCGCCCGCCGGTACGGCGTCGGCAGCCACTGGCGGCGCGGCCGTCGCGGGTGCATCCAGCACCGCCATGGGCGCACACCCCGCCACGGCAAACAGGGCGACGCCGGTGGACAGGCGAGCGAGGGTGCGAAGGTGCGACACGATTTTCTCCCGGTTTTTGCGGATATGGTCGGGGGCTTGCCATAGCGTCGCCGCGCGCGCAATGGCGGGCCATGTCGCTTTTCGCCTCGCTCACCGATGCCGCCTATGCGCTCGCCCGTCCGCTGGTCCATGCCACCGATGGCGAGGCGGCGCATAATCTGACGCTCGCCGCGCTCCAGCCGTTGCCGCGCGCACGCCATGCCCTGACCAGTCCGGTGCTGGCGACCGAGCTTGCCGGACTGCACTTCCCCAACCCGGTCGGGCTGGCTCCCGGTTTCGACAAGGATGCACGCGTCGCGCACGCGATGCCGCATTTCGGCTTCGGTTTTGTCGAGGTCGGCACGCTGACCCCGCTGCCGCAGGACGGCAACCCGCGCCCGCGGCTGTTCCGGCTGGTCGAGGACCGCGCGATCATCAACCGCATGGGTTTCAACAATGGCGGACAGGCTGCCGCGGCTGAACGCATCACCTGCCTGCGCCGCCACGGCCTGCCGGTGCCGCTCGGCATCAACATCGGGGCGAACAAGGACAGCGCCGACCGCATCGCCGACTATGCCAAGGGCACGGCGGTAATGGCGCCGCTCGCCGATTATCTCACGGTCAACATCAGTTCGCCGAACACGCCGGGACTGCGCGCCTTGCAGGACAAGGGCGCGCTCGAGACGCTGCTCGACGGCGTCGCCGCGGCGCAGCCCGTCGGCGCCGCCAAGCCCGTGTTCCTGAAGGTTGCGCCCGACCTCGAACCCGCCGACATCGACGACATTGTCGCGGTGGCTTTCGATAAGGGGCTCGCGGCGGTGATCGTGACGAATACGACCATCACGCGGCCGGCGCTGGCATCGCGCCATGCCGCCGAAGCGGGCGGCCTGTCGGGCGCCCCGCTGGCCGAACTCGCGCTCCAGCGCGTGCGCGATTTCCGCGTCGCGAGCGGCGGCAAGCTGCCGCTTATCGCCGCGGGCGGGATCGCATCGGCCGATCAGGCGTGGGCGCGTATTCGCGCGGGCGCCAGCTTGGTGCAGATCTATTCGGCGATGGTCTATGAAGGGCCGGGCCTTGCGGGCCGCATCGCGCGCGGACTGGAGGAGCTGGCGATGCGCGATGGATTTGCGCGCGTGAGCGGCGCGGTGGGGGTTGGGGACTGATATCTTCTCCCTTGATGGGAGAAGGATACGCAGCCTTGCGCCGAAGGCGCTAGGCGAAGTTGGATGAGGGTGATGGTGCGTCCTAATACCGTCCGTTTCGGGCCGAAAGCGCACCCCCACCGCTGCGACTAGGCAGCAAGCTGCCAAGTCTCGCAGGGAAATCTTGGTTCACCGGGGTTGCGCCAGCCTTTCCCCCGCGCCAATGTCGCGCGCATGTTGAACCGTCTCCTCGCGCTCGTCGCTTTCGTCTCCCTCGCTTGTCCCACACTCGCCGCCGCGCAAGGGGTCACCTCCTCCGCCGACCCGCGCGCGACCGAGGCGGGGCGGGCGATCCTGCATCAGGGCGGAACCGCCGCCGATGCCGCGGTCGCGATGGTTGCGGTGCTGACGCTGGTCGAACCGCAGTCGAGCGGCATCGGCGGCGGCGGCTTCATGCTCCATCACAACGCCAGCGACGGCAGCATATCGACGATCGATGGCCGCGAGACCGCGCCCGCCGCGGCAACCCCCGACCGCTTCCTTGGCCCCGACGGCCAGCCGCGCAGCTTTATGGATGTGGTGCCCGGCGGGCTGTCGGTGGGTGTTCCGGGCAACATGCGCCTGATGGAAATGGCGCATAAAAAATGGGGCAAGCTCGAATGGAATGCGCTGTTCCAGCCGGCGATCGCGCTGGCCGAAGGCGGTTTCGAGGTCACCCCCGCGCTTCACAACTGGCTCGTCCGGTTCGAGCCCGTCTGGAAGGATTTTCCCGACGCGCGCGCGATCTATTATGTCGATGGCAAGCCCGCGCCGGTCGGCACGCGGATCAAGAATCCGGCCTATGCCGCGCTGCTCCGCGACATCGCAGCGCGCGGCCCCGATGCCTTTTACAGCGGCGCCAATGCGCGCGCGATAAGCGATGCGGTAGGCAAGGCGCCGCGCAATCCTGCGACGCTGACGCTGAAGGATCTGGCATCCTATCAGGCCAAGGAACGCCCCGCGGTCTGCACCAGCTATCGCATCTACAAGGTTTGCGGCATGGGGCCGCCCTCGTCGGGCGCCACGACCGTCTTCGGCATCCTCGGGATGCTCGAGGGCTGGGATATGGAGGCGATGGGCAAGGATAATCCGATGAGCTGGCACCTGCTCGCCGAGGCGATGCAGCTATCCTATGCCGACCGTGCCGCCTATCTTGGCGATGGCGATTTCGTCGACGTGCCGGTTCAGGGTTTGCTCGACAAATCCTATCTCGCCGAGCGCCGCGGGCTGATTTCACCCTATGGCGCCGCCGGCCGCTATGAACCCGGCACCCCGCCGGGTGCGAAGCCGCGCGCCGCCGCGCCGCCGGTCGCCGAACAGGGCACGACGCATTTCGTCACCGCCGACGCCGCGGGCAATCTTGTCTCGATGACCTCGACCGTCGAAAGCATCTTCGGCAGCCAGCTGATCGCGAACGGCTATTTCCTCAACAATGAACTTACCGATTTCGACCTGGTGCCGACGCAGAACGGTGTGCCCACGGCCAACCATGTGCAGCCGGGCAAGCGCCCGCTGTCCTCGATGTCGCCGACGATCGTCTATGGCCCCGACGGCAAGGTCGTGCTCGCAGTCGGCTCGGCCGGCGGCAAGCGCATCATCATGCATGTGACGAAGACGCTGATCGGCGTGCTCGACTGGGGCCTCGATGCCAAACAGGCGATTGCACTTCCCAACCTCTTTTTCGGCCGCCAGGGCGTGCTGATCGAGGATAATGACGCGGGGCAGGCGATTGCCGCGAAAATGCAGCCTTTCGGTTACAGCTTCACCCCCACCGACTTGGGATCGAAACTCAACGCGATCGAACGCACGGCGGAGGGAATGCGCGGCGCCGCCGATCCGCGCGGCCCCGGTACCTCGGCAGTCGATGACGCGCCGCCGCAGGGGTGAATGCGCTGATCTTGCTATCACGTCATTGCGAGGGCCGAAGGCCCGTGGCAATCCAGAGCGGCGCAAGGCCGTCCTGGATTGCTTCGCTTCGCTCGCAATGACGTGTAATTATTACGATCAGAATAGAGAAACAGTCTCCCTGGGAGAGAGGTAGAATGAAGCTGGAAAACCCCCATCTCGACCATTTCCCCAGCCTGGTCGCGATGTTCTTCGATCGTGCGGATCGCGGCGGCGACGATCCCTTTCTGTGGCGCAAGGCCGATCGCGCGTGGCAGGCGCTGAGCTGGCGCGAGGTCGCCGAGCAGGTCGCGGCGCTCGCGCACAATCTGCGCGAGCTGGGGCTGAAAGAGGGCGACCGGGTGGTGCTGGTGAGCGAGAACCGCCCCGAATGGTGCATTGCCGACCTTGGTATCATGGCGGCGGGGTGCATCACCGTCCCGACCTATACGACCAACACCGAACGCGACCATCAGCATATCCTCGACAACAGCGGGGCCAAGGCGGTGATCGTCTCGACCGCGAAGCTCGCGCGCGCGCTGATGCCCGCGGTGATGCGCTCCGACGCGCATATCGTCATCGCCATGGAAAACCTGCGCGTCGGGCAACAGGGCGATGTGTCGGTCCACGACTGGGCGCCGCTGGTTGCCGGCGGCGCGGCGTGGGTCGAGGAGACCAAGGCGCGCGGGCTCGGCGTCAAGCGCGAGGATACCGCGTGCCTGATCTATACCAGCGGCACCGGCGGCGCGCCGCGCGGGGTGATGCAGCATCATGGCGCGATCCTGCACAATGCCGCGGGCGCCGCGGAAATCCTGGTCACCGATTTCGGGATCGGCGATGAAGAGGTATTTCTCTCCTTCCTGCCATTGAGCCACGCTTATGAACATTCGGGCGGACAGTTCCTGCCGATCATGGTCGGCGCGCAAATCTATTACAGCGAGGGGCTGGAAAAGCTCGTCTCGAACATCGAGGAAACGCGCCCGACGATCATGGTCGTCGTCCCGCGCCTGTTCGAGGTGATCCGCGCGCGGATGATCAAGGCGGTCGAAAAGCAGGGCAAGCTTGCGAACTGGATGCTGAACCAGGCGCTGCGCGTCGGTGAAAAGGATTATGAGCGGCGCATGGGGCTGCTGGACCGGCCGGTCGACCTGATCCTCGACAAATTGTTCCGGCCCAAGATCGGCAAGCGCTTCGGCGGCCGGATGAAGGCGCTGGTGTCGGGCGGCGCGCCGCTCAATCCCGAAATCGGGGTGTTTTTCCATTCGATCGGGCTGACCCTGCTTCAAGGCTATGGTCAGACCGAGGCGGGTCCGGTGATCAGCTGCAACCGCCCGCGCGCCGGGATCAAGATGGACACCGTCGGCCCGCCGCTGATGAACACCGAGGTGCGCATTGCTGACGACGGCGAAATCTGCGTGCGCGGCGAGCTGGTGATGAAGGGCTATTGGCGCAACAGTGCCGAAACCGAGCGCGTGCTTGTCCCAAATCCGGCGGAGCCGGACAAAGGCGACTGGCTCCACACCGGCGACATCGGGCATATCGACGAGCAAGGGCGCATCGTCATCACCGACCGCAAGAAGGATCTGATCGTCAACGACAAGGGCGACAATGTCTCGCCGCAGCGCGTCGAAGGGATGCTGACGCTGCAACCCGAAATCCTGCAGGCGATGGTCTATGGCGACAAGCGTCCGCATCTTGTCGGCATCCTCGTGCCCGACCCCGAATGGGCGGCCGAATGGGCCGAAGCGGAGGGGCTACCGAAAGAGATGGCTCTGCTGCGTGAACATGAAAAATTCCGCGCCGCGATCCGCGCCGCGGTCGACCGCGTCAACGGCCAGCTTTCGGTGATCGAAAAGGTCCGCAAGTTCGACTTCGCCGATGAAGCCTTTACGATCGAGAATGAACAGATGACGCCGTCGATGAAGATCCGCCGCCATGTGCTGCGCGAAATTTATGCGGGCAAGATTGCGGCTCTTTATAAGGCTTGAACCCCCCCCTTGATGGGGGAGGTAGCGAGCTTGCTCGCTAGTCGCAGCGGTTGGGGGTGCGGTCTCGGCCAGAAGCGACGGCGCGATGAGGCACCATCACCCCCATCCAACTTCGCCTAATCGCTGCGCGATAAGGCTGCGTATCCTTCCCCCATCAAGGGGGAAGGCCGTTAGAGCAGGCGGGGTGCGACCCGAAGAGCTCGGCGCAAACCGGTCCCCGCCTGCGACTGAACCCATGGGCTCAGCCTTCGTCCCCCGCCGGTTTGCGATAGGGAACGAATTCGCCAAAGACACAGGTCGGGCCGCGGATGCCGCTCGACCGATCGACCAGATGAAAGAAATCGCCGCTGCACGTCGACGATCCGAACTGACGCACAACCATGATGTCGCTGTCGCGCGCCAGGCCCGGACAGCTGCCTTTCAGGTCGTTGCGATAGACCAGATTGCCGCTCGACCGGTACAGCAGGATGCTGTCCGACACGCGGATCGTGTCGTTGCTGCGATAATTGGGCAGGCATTGGATCGGGGCGCCCGGCACCTTGCCGGCGAGCTGCTTGTCGAGCCGTTCGGCCTGTTTCGGCGTAAGCGCGGCGGCGCCCGGCTCCCCCGATCCCGCGGGGGCGCAGCTCGCGGCCAGCGGCGCCGCTGCAACCGCCAGCGCAACCGCGATCGGGTTCAGCTTGGCCATGAAAATGCTCCTTGTAACGGGTCAGAATAGGCGTGACCGATGAACCGGTGCTGAAGCCGCCCGCGCATCACGCCGCATCCTTGAGCGCGCGGATACGCGCCAGCTCGGCGGCATCGGGCGCCCGGAAAAAGGGGTTGGTCGCGCGTTCGGCGCCGATGCTGGTCGGCACCGTCGCCTCGCCCGCCGCCCGCGCGGCTTCGACCGCGGCGAGCCGGGCCACCAGCGCTTCGTTGCCGGGATCGACGGTGACTGCAAACCGCGCATTGGAGAGCGTATATTCGTGCGCGCAATAAACGCGCGTCGCATCGTCGAGCGCCCCCAGCTTTTGCATATTGGCGAACATCTGCTCGGCCGTCCCCTCGAACAGGCGGCCGCATCCCATCGCGAACATCGTGTCGCCGACGAAGATCGCGGCGTCCTCGGCGAAATGATAGGCGATGTGCCCTGCGGTGTGCGCGGGAACGTCCCACACTTGTGCGATATGTTCGCCAAGCCGCACCGTGTCGCCGCCCGTCACCCGGACGTCGAGCGTCGGGATGCGGTCATATTCTGCCGCGGGGCCGGTGATGGTGCAGCCGGTTGCTTCCTTGATCGCGGCATTGCCGCCGGTGTGGTCGGGGTGCCAGTGCGTGTTCCAGATGTCGGTGATCGTCCACCCGCGCGCCTTCGCGGCGTCGAGCACCGGATCGGCGACCGCGGGATCGACGACCATCGTTGCGCCGCTGGCAGGATCGTGGACCAGCCAGACATAATTGTCGCTGAGGACCGGAATACGGACGATGTCGAGCGCGGTCACCATGTCTCCTTTCCATCTCTCGCATCCCCAAGACGGAGTGGATGCCAGCGGACCTTGGTGCGCCACTCTGCCACAGCCGCCACGGAAAGTCTCGCCTCCCCGCGCGACTGCGTGTCACCAGCTTCCCGTGTTCGGCATTGATGCCCAGGGCTCCTGCGGCGGCAGATGGCCTTCCTGCAACAGCTCGACCGAAATGCCGTCGGGCGAGCGCACGAACGCCATATGCCCGTCGCGCGGCGGGCGGTTGATCGTCACCCCGGCGTCCATCAATCGCTGGCACGTCGCGTAAATATCGTCGACCCGGTACGCGAGATGCCCGAAATTGCGGCCGCCGCTATATTCCTCCGGCGCGCTCCCGTCCGCGGACGGCCAGTTATAGGTCAGCTCGACCTCGGCGATGCCCGCCTGTCCGGGCGGGGCGAGGAAGATGAGCGTGAAGCGCCCGGCTTCGTTATCGAAACGGCGCACTTCCTCCAGCCCGATCAGCTTGAAGAAATCGACGGTGGCTTGCGGATCCGACACGCGGATCATGGTGTGAAGATATTTGGTCATGCGCCCATATTAGGCGCGAAGCGGCCGACCTTCAAATGCTTCGAACAAGGATACGAATTCATCGGGCACCGGCGCGGTCGCCCCTTGCGCTTCCTCGACATGGACGTTGACGATCGTGCCCGCGGCGCGAAGCCCGTCCTTGCCCTTGCCGTGGAGTTCGAACAGGAAGGTCATCGAACTCTTGCCCACGCGCGCCGCGCGCACGCAAATGTCGATTTCTTCGTCGAGCAGGATCGGCGCCTTGTAATCGACCTCGGCGCGCGCGACGTGGAATTCGGGGCTGTCGCGTAGCGGCCAGCGGTCATAAACCCCCGCCGCGCGCCAATATTCGGTGATGCCAAGGTCGAAATATTCAAGGTAGCGGCTGTTGAACACCACCGCCTGCGCGTCGATCTCGGCATAGCGAACGCGTTTGGTGACGTGAAATTTGAAGTCGCTGCGGGCCATATCTGTCCTCTAACTGTTGGTGAGCCGCGCCACCGTATCGATCAGCAGCGCGATGTCGGTGTCGCGCGACAGGCGGTGATCGCCGCCCTTGACGAGTGTGACCTGCACATCGTCGCTCGCGAGCGCCGCGGCGAGGCGCAGGCTGATGTCGGGCGGCACGTCGCCATCCTCCTGCCCGTGCAGCAGCCGCACCGGGCAGGCGAGGGGGATTTCGGCATCGAGCAGCCGGTTTGCCTCGCCCGACTGGAAAAAGCCGCGCGTCGTCATATAGGGCTGGTTGCCATAGGGCGTCTCTTCGATCAGCGCGCCTTCGGCGAGGATGATTGCCTTTTCGCTATCGCTGAAGCCCCAGTCGGTAAAATCGGGCGCCGCCGCGATGCCGACCAGCCCGGCCAGGCGGCCGGGACCGTCGCGCTGGACGATTGCGAGCGCGGTCAGCAGCATCAGCCAGCCGCCCATCGACGAGCCGACGAGTATCGCCGGTCCCTCGACTTTTGCATCGATCAGGTCGAGCACATCGCCGCGCCAGTCGAGCAAGGTCTGCTCGGCGAACAGCCCATCCGACAGTCCGCATCCGGCATAATCGAGCAACAGGCACGCGCGCGCCTCGGCGGCGGCCCAATCGAACAGCGCGGTCGCCTTGCCCCCCGCCATGTCGGACATATAGCCGGGCAGGAAGACGATCGCGGGCCCCGCGCCCGGCGTGAAGCGATAGGCGAGCCGCGGGCGGCCTGTGCGGTCGAGGAAATCGGCAGCGGCAAGGTCGCTCATTCGCTGATTCCGTTCGTGTCGAGCGAAGTCGAGACACCCATCGGGACGGCGCCATGTCGAGGGGCATCTCGACTTCGCTCGATGCGAACGGGATATCGTGCGCGGATGAAACGCACCGCGATCAGATCACCCAGTCCACGGTGCTCATCTGCGCGACCGCCTGTCCCTTGGCGCGGCGCTGTTCGACCATGATCCTGTTGAGCCGCTGGATCGTGTCGCTGCCGGTGGTGATGCACCATCCCGGCACGACCGCATGGACCAGCGCACACAGCCCGCCCCAGATCATCGTCACCCCGAAACGCGAGGCAACGAAGAAATGCTCGACATAATTTTCATCGACGCTTTTCGGATGATCGACGAACAGGCGATTGAACATGATGGCGACCCCTTGCTGCGGCTGGGTGCCGCCCTAGCCGGAGCGGGGCGCGGTCGCAAGGCGGCGGGCCATCAATCCTTCAGGAAAATCGCTTCGATGGGCAGGCCGAACAGGTCGGCGATGCGAAAGGCGAGCGGCAGCGAGGGGTCATATTTGCCCGTCTCGATCGCGTTGACCGACTGGCGCGATACCTCCAGCCGGTCGGCCAGATCCTGCTGGCTCCAGTCGCGCTCGGCGCGCAGGACTTTGAGGCGGTTTTTCACAGACAGGGTCCGCCGTCGCCGATCGTCACCTTGTTGACCAGCGAACCCACCGCCAGCCCGAGGCACCAGACCGGGAAGACAAAGAAGAGGGGGACGCGCGGCACGTCGGTGAACAGCTCCAATATGCCCCAGCCGCTCGCAAGCGCCAGCGTCAGGCCGGTTGCGACGAGCATCTTGCGGACTTCCAGCATCCGCACATATTCATCCGTCAGCTCGGCGACATAATTCGCCATCGCCCAGATGAAGCCCGAGGTTGCAAGCGCCGGAACCAGCGCTACCGCCACGGTCAGCGGCGTTGCCGCGGCGTCGTCGGGAATGATCCAGCTCGCCAGCATCACCGCGGCGATATAGGCCAAGGAAAGCGGGATCATGCGGCGGACGTAGCGGCGCTGCGCGGGATTGTTCGCCACCGTTCAGCCCTCCAGCCGGCGACAGCGCGCCGAACCCGCGAAGATCGCCACCGTGACGAGCGGCAGCACCGTTGCGAGGCTGCTCGCCACGTCGGCGGGAATGATGTCGGCCGCCCCCAACAGCGCGATGGCAAGGATGGCGATCGCCCAGGGCAGGGCGCGTAGCATTTGTGGCATTGGTCAAGTCCCCTTGTTAATTAGTCAAGGAACATTGACACCATAATTTGTCATTGTCAAGCGACATTGACTAAATGGCAAGCTCACCAATCAAAATGCCTTCGTGTCCGGACGCGATGAGGCGGCCGGGCCTAGCGAAGATGCTCGCGCACATCATGACGCCAGCGCCGGTTTAACAGGTGCGCAGCGGCCAGCGTGGCGGCGCCGATCGACGTCAGCACCCGGTCGGCGGTTTCCGGGTCGGGCAAAGCCAACCAGCCTTCGTGCGCCGCGAGGCCGGCCGCCAGCAAGCCGATGCCCGCGGCCGCGAGGAGGGCAGGGGTGGTGCGCCCGTGCCGCTGCCGCCCGCCGGTCATGGCTATGACCGCGGCGGGGAGCGCGATCATCAATATCGCTGCGTGCACCCATTCGGGGAGGTCGATCCATACGCCGAGCGCGGGCGCGAGGAAGAGGAGGAGCGGCAGGGCAAGGCAATGGACCAGACAGGTGAGCGACAGCGCGATTCCCAAAAGGTCGGCAAGGCGCGGGCGCGCGGCGGGGAGGCACATGGCGGCAAACTTTCGCGGGAGGGGCTTGTCGTGCGCAATAATGATACAACATATCATTGCAAGCCCGATTGTGAATCCGCCCCTTGCCGCTCCTGTTGCATACTGGCAAAGGAGCGCGGCAATTTTGCCCAGAAAGGCCGTTTTTTCGATGTCCGAGATGATCCGCGTCACCCTTCCCGATGGCTCTGCCCGTGAAGTCGCGCGCGGGACTACCCCGGCTGAGATCGCGGCCTCCATCGGACCCGGCCTCGCCAAGGCCGCGCTGGCGGCAAAAGTGGACGGCGAGTTGCGCGACATCACGCGTCCGCTGGAGGCGGACACGAACCTGTCGCTGGTCACCAGCCGCGACGAGGCCGACGCGCTCGAACTTGTGCGCCACGACTATGCGCATGTGCTGGCGGAGGCGGTGCAGAACCTGTTTCCGGGGACGCAAATCACCTTTGGCCCGTCGACGAACGACGGTTTCTATTACGACTTCGCGCCGACCGCCGAGCATGGCCCGTTTCGCGACGAGGAACTGCCGCTGATCGAGGAGGAGATGCGCCGCATCATCGCCGCCGACAAGCCGCTGCGCCGCGAAGTGTGGCAGCGCGACCAGTTGATCGCCAAATGGCAGGCCGATGGCGAGACGTTCAAGGCCGAGTGGGCGCATGAGCTGCCCGAGGGCGAGGAGCTGACCGTTTACCGTTCGGGCGGTTTGGAAGGGGTGGGGGGCTGGATGGATATGTGCCGCGGGCCGCATCTGGCCTCGACGGGCAAGCTCGATCCGGCGGCGTTCAAGCTGACGCGCGTCTCGGGCGCCTATTGGCGCGGCGACCAGAAAAATGCGCAGCTGTCGCGCATCTATGGCACCGGTTGGCTGAACAAGAAGCAGCTCGCCGACCATCTCGTCCGGCTGGAGGAAGCCGCCAAGCGCGACCATCGGCGGCTGGGGCAGGACATGGACCTGTTCCACCTGCAACAGGAAGCGCATGGCTCGGTCTTCTGGCACCCCAACGGCTTTGTCGTGTGGCGCGAACTCGAGGCCTATATGCGCCGGGCGATCGACGCTGCGGGCTATCGCGAGGTCAAGACGCCGCAGGTGGTGGACGCGCGTCAGTGGGAACAGTCGGGCCACTGGGGCAAATATCGCGAAAATATGTTCGTCATCCCCGACGAGGTGCCGAATACCGAGGACGAAGGCCCGATCGTCTCCGACGATGCCGAGTGGATGGCGCTGAAGCCGATGAATTGCCCCGCGCATGTGCTGATCTTCCGTCAGGGCATGAAAAGCTATCGCGACCTGCCGCTGCGCCTCTACGAAAATGGCTGCTGCCACCGCAATGAGCCACATGGCGCGCTGCACGGGCTGATGCGCGTGCGCCAGTTCACGCAGGACGATGCGCATATCTTCTGCCGCGAGGACCAGATCGTCGAGGAAGTCCGCAATTTCTGCGCGCTCGCCGACCGCATCTACAAGGACTTCGGCTTCGACTATGCGATCAAGCTCGCGCTGCGTCCCGAAAAGCGCTTCGGCACCGAAGAGATGTGGGACAAGTCCGAGGACGAGCTGCGCAACGCGGTGATCGAGGCGGGGCTGGCCACCGAACAATATGGCTGGGAGGAACTACCGGGCGAAGGCGCCTTCTATGCGCCCAAGCTCGAATGGCATCTGACCGACGCGATCGGGCGGACGTGGCAGGTCGGCACGATCCAGTCCGACCGCGTGCTGCCCGACCGGCTCGACGCCTCCTATATTGGCGAGGATGGCGAGCGGCATCGCCCGGTGATGCTCCACCGCGCGATTTTCGGCAGCTACGAACGCTTCATCGGCATTTTGATCGAGCATTTCGCGGGCCGTTTCCCGACCTGGCTCGCGCCGGTGCAGGCGGTCGTCGCGACGATCGTCAGCGACGCCGACGATTATGCGAAGGCCGCGACCGAACAGCTCACCGCCGCGGGTATCCGCACCGACAGCGACCTGCGCAACGAAAAGATCAACTACAAGGTGCGCGAACACAGCCTCGCCAAGGTTCCCTACCTGCTCGTCGTCGGCAAGCGCGAGGCCGAGGAAGGCACGGTCGCAATCCGCACGCTCGGCCAGGACGGCCAGCGCATCATGCCGCTCGCCGAAGCAATCGCGATGCTGAAGGCCGAAGCGACCCCGCCGGATCTTAGGGATTGAGCGCGAAGCCGCGGCGCTGGTTGCGGTGGCTGGCGCTTCTCGCGGCGCTTGGCGTCGCGCTACTTGCGCGGGGCTATTGGAACGCGACGCGCGATCCTGTCGTGCGCACGGCGACGGTCGGGGTGGAGGCGTGGCCTGATGGGCAGCCGCCGCTCCGCATTCTGCTGCTCTCAGACACGCATGTCGCCGGCCCCGACATGCCGCCCGAACGGCTGGCGGGCATTATGACCGAACTCAGCCGGCTGCGGCCCGATCTCGTGCTGGTGGCAGGCGACCTGGTCAGCGAAAAGCGGTTCGCCACGCGGATATACACGCCGCGCGATGTTGTTGCTCCGCTGGCCAAACTGCGCGCGCCGCTCGGCGTCGTCGTGGCGCCGGGCAACCATGATCATTGGTTCGCCCCCGACGCCCTTCGCGGCGAACTAGAGCGACTGGGCGTGCGGGTGCTCCAGAATGAGGCTGTCAGGCGTGGTCCGCTGGTCATCGGCGGCATCGACGACGATTATTCGGGCCATGATGACGTGCCAAAGACGCTGGAGGCGATGGACGCGCTGGGTCCCGGTGTGCCGTTAATCCTCTCGCACAGCCCCGATGTCATACCTGCCATCCGCCGCCCGGTCGCCGCGGTCTTTTCCGGGCACACCCATTGCGGCCAGATTCGCTTTCCGTTGGTGGGAGCGATTACCTATATTTCGCGCTACGGCGACCGTTTCGCGTGCGGTGACATCCGCGACGGTTATCATAGGATCTTCGTGGGTGCGGGGCTGGGCACGAGCATCCTTCCGCTGCGATTCCTGACGCCGCCCGACGTATGGCTTGTCACGCTCGGACCACAGTGAGCAGTTCCGAATCCTCCCGCCTTGCAGGCATCGGCCGCCACGCGGCGGACGAGCGGCTGCCGCGGCATCGCCATGCCCATGGCTATCTCGCGGTCGTGCTCGGCGGCGGATATGAAGAAGCGGGCGACGAGGGGCGGTTTGCGGTGCGGCCCGGCATGGTCGTCGTCCATGGCTGCTGGACCGCGCATCTCGACCGCTTCGGCGCGCGCGGGGCGGAGGTACTGAACCTGCCCGTAGTGTCGGGACTGGCGCCCGGCGTCGGCACGATCGACGATCCCGACACGGCGGCGCGGCTGGCCGAGCGCGACCCGCGCGCCGCGGCGGCGTTTGTTGCGGAGCGGTTCCGCGCGAGCGGCGATCGACACACCGACTGGCCCGACCTGCTCGCCGCCGCACTGCGCGCCGACCCCCACCTTGCGATCACGCCGTGGGCGCGCGACGTCGGCCTCGACCCGGCATCGGTCAGCCGCGGTTTCGCGCGCGCCTATGGCACCAGCCCGAAACGCTTCCGGCTCGAGGCGCGGACACGGCGCGCGCTGGCTGCCTTGTCCGGATGGCGCGGCACACTCGCCGATCTCGCGGCCGATCAGGGCTTTGCCGATCAGGCGCATCTGGCGCGCGCGGTTACCGCGATGACCGGATTGCCACCCGTTCGGCTGCGGGCAAAGTCCGTTCAAGTCAGCGGGGTGCAGCAACGCTAGGCAGCAATCATGCACCGCCGACACCTCCTCGCCGCCGCGCTCGCCGCTCCCGCCATTTCGCTCTTGCCCGCACTGCCCGTCGGTGCACAAAGCGCCAAGCCGCCGATGCGCACGCGCTGGAATGTCATCGGGTCGGAGGGTTATGACGCCATCGCGTTCCTCGGCCCGCTTTGCGGCCGCGATCTCTATCGACGCTATTACGCCGCCGAAGCCGACGCCTTTGCAGCGCGCCTTCCGGCCGATGTGCGCGCCGACATCCCGCGGCTCGCCGATGAATCCGACAAATCGCCGTTCGGCCTGCTCTGGCCCAAGCTTGCCAATGCGCTGAGCAGTGCCGGTGTAACGACGCTCGATTCGGTGATCGTGTTACTGTCCGATCCCGACGCGCGGATAAAGCCGACCTATGCGACCAATCGCAACGGGTCCGACGAGGAATGGGTATGGCTGCGGGCACAGTCCGCGCGCCTCCTTCGCGTTTTCGCTGCGATGCGCGATGCCGATTTCGGCGCCTTCCGCCGCCAGACCATCGGTGCGGGCTTCGACGACCGGCTGGCCGAAGTTTCGCGCGCGCTTGCAAGCTATGACGTCGTCCATTGGCAGGAAAAGATCACCGGCCGCGCCTTCGATCCCGTCATCAACGTCGCGCTGCTCGCCTTTTCCAAGCCGCATGGCGCCAAGATGCAGGATCAGACGTTCCTGCAAGCGGCCGATTACGACACCGCGACCACCGTCCGCATCGCGGCGCACGAGATGCTGCACCCGCCGCTGCCGATGGACGGCCCCGCGGCAACGGCGGCGCTCGCGCTGCTTGCCAACGACCCGCTGATCCCGCGCATCGTTGCCGACCATGATCCCAAATGGGGCTACACGACACTCGAAGGGATGCTCAACGAGGATATGGCGCAGGCGCTCGATCAGCTCATCAGCGAGGCGCTCGGTGTTGCGCGCAACCCCGCCGACCGCTGGCGCAAGGCCGACGACGGCATCCATGTGCTTGCGGGTGCGATCTACGGAATGCTGCGGCAGGATCGCTGGACCGAAACCGGCGGCTCGATCGAGGCGTGGCTCGCGGGCGCGGTGCGCGCGGGGCGTTTCGATCCGCCGCAGCTGCACGCGATCGCGGCGCAGGTTCTCGAACGGCCGGTGAACGCGCTCTGGCCGCTCGGTTGAGGGACTAGGCGGGACCGTTTCGCTGCGGTATCGGCCGCGCGATGAACGGCTTTTCCCAACTCGTCGGCCTCGCACCGCTGACGCTCGCCGGCGCCGCCGCGATGACCTTTGGCGCCGCCTATGTCCGCGGGCTCACCGGGTTCGGCATGGCGATCATCCTCGTGCCGCTGCTCGGGCTCATCATGCCGCCGGGTGAGGCGGTGGTGATGGGTATATTGTTGCAATTGCTGATCGGCCCCGTCGGGATTGGCATGATCGTCGCCGATGCCGACCGCGCGACCGCTCTGCCGATCGGGCTGCTCGCGATGGCGCTGACGCCGCTCGGCATGGTTGCGCTCGATCACACGCCCGCCGACCTCGCGCGGCTGCTCATCACGCTCGCCGCCGTCGCCGCCTTCGTCGCGGTGCTGCTTCCCAAACAGGCGGAGGGGCACCGGCCGGGCAAGCTCGCGGTTGCGGGAACGGGGATCGTGTCGGGCATCCTCACCGGCTTTGCCGCGATGCCCGGCCCGCCCGTCGTGCCTTTCTACCTGCGCCGCCGCGTCGAACCAAGGGTCGCACGCGCGTCGATGCTGATGATCTTTTTCATGACCGCGATCGCGGGAACGCTCGCCGCGCTCTGGCTCGGCATCGCCAGCTGGCGACTGCTGATCGTCGCGCTGATCCTCTTCGCGCCGATGTGGCTCGGCAACCGCGTCGGCGCCAGCCATTTCGGCCGGGTTCCCCCACACATCTGGCAAACGATGGTCGCAGTGGTTCTGGGTGTCGCCGCGGTGTCGGCGGTGGTGCGCCTGTTGAACTAAAGACTCCGCAGCGCCTGCGCCGGTTTCGCCGACAGCAGCGGCCAGCTTCCTGCGATGCCGATCAGGAAGGACAGGCCAGCGCCGCCGATCAGCGTCGCCCCGACGATCAACGGGTCGGGGGCGAAGGTGAATTCGAACAGGCTGACGACGACATAGCGCGCCGCGATCAGCCCCAGCCCCAGCGCGAGCAGCGCCAGCACCGCCGCGAGCACCGCATATTCCATCGCCTGCGCGCCCAAAATCTGGCCTCTTGTGGCGCCGAGCAGCTTCAGGATCACGCTGTCATAGACGCGCCGTTCGCGGCTTGCGGCGATCGCGCCGATCAGCACCGCAATGCCCGCCAGGATCGCTATGCTCGCCGCCGCGGCGATCGCCTGGCTCATCTGGGTGAGCAGCAGTGTCACCTGGCTCACCACATCGCGCACGGCGATCAGCGATGCCGAGGGGAAAGCGCGCGGTATGCTGCGCGCCAGTTCTTCCTCGGCCGCTCCCTCCACGGCAACGGTCGCGACCATATTGTGCGGCGCGGCGTCGAACGTGCCGGGCGAAAAGACGAGCACATAGTTCAGCCCGAAATTGTCCCAATTGACGGTGCGGAACGATGCGACCTTCGCCTGCACCTCGACCCCCAGCACATTGACCGACAGCGTATCGCCAAGTTTCAGGCCGAGCGAGGTCGCCACCTCCTGCTCGACGCTGACCAGCGGCGGTCCCGCGTAGTCGGCCGCCCACCAGCTGCCGCCGACCAGCTCGCTGCCGTTCGGCAAACTGGGGCTATACGTCAGCCCGCGGTCGCCGCGCAGCACCCATGCGCCTTCGGGCAGTTCGGCGAGTTCATCGACGCGCTGCCCCTTAAATTCGGTGATGCTGCCGCGCAGCGCGGGGATCATGTTGATATCGGCCTTCGCATCGGCCCCGGTCACGATGGTGCGAAAGCGCTCGGCATCGCTGCGCGGAACGTCGAGCACGAAGAAGCTCGGCGCGCGCTGCGGCACGGTGCGGGTGATTTCGGCGGTGATGCTCGTCTGGATCGCTGCGAGCGCCACGAACAGCGTGAGGCCAAGGCCGAGCGCGACGACGAGCGCGCCGGTCGCGGCGCCGGGGCGGTGCAGGTTTGCGAGCGCGAGGCGCAGCAGCGGGCGGCGCGGGCGCGGCAGGCGGCTTGCGATGCGGCGCACCAGCCAGCCGAGCGCGACGAGGATCAGGAGCAGGCCGGTCGCCGCGCCGACGAAACCCAGCGCAAACAGCGGCTCGCGCGCGGTGCCGACCGCCAGCGCGACGATCGCCACAAAAGCCACCGCGACGGCAACCAGCGCGGGCCGGTCGATCCGCGCCGCGCGATCTACGGTGGCGCGATACAGCCCCGCCGCGGGCACATGCTTCGTCGCCGCGAGCGGCGGCAACGCAAAGGCGATGGCGATGAGCAGGCCATAGGCGGCACTGACCGCGAGCGGCAGCGGATAGAGCGCGAACCCCGGCCGTACCGGCAGCACATCGCCCGCGATCCAGCCGATCGCGGCGGGCGCAAGCGCGCCGACGGCAAGCCCCGCGATGATCGATACCGCCGCGACCGCCAATATCTGCAACCCATAGATACGCAGCACCGTCGCGCTGTCGGCGCCGAGCACCTTCAGCGTCGCCAGCCCCGGCCGCTTGCCCGCGAGATAGCTTGCGACGCCGTTGCCGACGCCGATCCCGGCGATCACCAGTGCAGCCAGCCCGACGAGCGACAGGAATTGCCCCATGCGCTCGATGAAGCGCCGCGTGCCGGGCGCGCCGTTGCTCCGGTCGGTAATGTCCCATCCGGCGTCGGGAAATTCGTCGGTCAGCGCCTCGCCGACCGCCTCGGGGTTGGCGCTGTCCGGCAGGCGCAGGCGATATTTGCTTTCATAGAGGCTGCCGGGCTGGATCAGCTGCGTCGCGGGCAGATCGCCAAGCCCGATGATCGCGACGGGCCCCAGCGTGAAGCCTTCGCCCAGCCGGTCGGGTTCCTCGGCGATGATGCCGTCGATGCGAAAATTCTTGTCGCCAAACTTCACCGCGCCGCCGACCGCGAGATCGAGCCGCGAGGCCATATCCTTGCCGATCCAGATCGCGCCTGCGGGCGGCGGCCCCTGCCGCGCGCCGCTTTCGAGCCGCAGCTGGCCATAGAGCGGATAGGCGCCATCGACCGCCTTCAGCTCGGACAGCAGCGCATCGCCGTCGGGGTCGTTCGCCATCGCGCGCATCCGCACCGTCGCCGATGGCGTGCCGACGCGGCGAAAGGCGGCCATCTCCTCGGGCGTGGCTTCGCGTTGCGGAATGCCGAATTCGATGTCGCCGCCGAGGATGGTCTGCCCGCGCACTTCCAGCTCGGAGGTGATGCCGCGCGTCAGGCTGCCGATCGCCGCGAGCGTCGCGACGCCGAGGAAGAGGCAGACCGCGAGCAGGCGCAGCCCGCGAATGCGCGCGGCAAGGTCGCGGCGCGCGATCCGCCAGAGCGAGGCGAGGGGGAGCATCAGAGCTGCGCCCTCTCAGCCCGTTCGTGTCGAGCGAAGTCGAGACACCCATCGAAACGGAGCAAGGTCGAGGGGCATCTCGACTTCGCTCGATGCGAGCGGAATGGGACGGTCATCATGCCGCCCGTTCCTCGATCCGCCCATCATGCATCACCACCACCCGGTCGCAATGCTCGGCCAGTTCGGGATCGTGCGTGATGATCAGCAAGGTCGCGCCCAGCGCCGCGCGGCGTGCAAAGATCAGCTCGATGATCGCATGACCCGTCGCGGTGTCGAGATTGCCCGTCGGCTCGTCGGCAAAGATGATCGCCGGGCTGCTCGCCATCGCACGCGCGATGGCAACGCGCTGCTGCTCGCCGCCCGACAATTGCGCGGGATAATGCGTCAGCCGATGACCGAGTCCGACCGCTTCGAGTTCGGCAGTAGCACGACCGAACGGATCGGCGATGCCCGCCAGCTCCAGCGGCACCGCGACATTTTCGAGCGCGGTCATCGTCGGCAGCAGGTGAAAGGCCTGAAGCACGATGCCGATGCGGCCGCGGCGCGCGCGCGCCAGATCATCCTCGTCCATCGTCGCGAAATCGAGCCCCGCAACCTTGATCGACCCGCCGTTCGCGCGTTCGAGCCCCGCGAGCACTGCCATCAGCGAACTTTTGCCCGATCCTGACGGACCGAGCAGCGCAACCGACGTGCCCGCAGCGACCTCCAGGTCGACCCCGCGCAAAATTTCGACAGGGGCCTTGTCGCTCCCCAAGGTCAGCGTCACATTATGAGCGGCGATCGCCAGATCCGGCGAAGGTCGGGAAACGTCGGGCAAGGAGAGAACCCTTTGGAAATGAAAACGGCCGGATGGCGTTCTGCCTTGATATATGGTTGCGTCATCGCGCTTTGCCAACCGCTTGCCGCCTGCGGCTCGGCGGAGGCGCCACCGGCATCGACGAACGACGGGAAGGCAGCGCCCAAAACCGCCGCGATTCCCGCCGACGCCCCGCTCGTGATCGCCTTCGGCGACAGCCTCTACGCCGGTTACCAGCTTGGGCCCAAAGAAGGACTGGCGCCGCAGCTTCAGGCCGCGCTCGCCGCCGACGGCGCCATCGCGCGCGTCCAGAATGCGGGGGTTTCGGGCGACACCAGCGCCGCGGGGCGCCAGCGGCTGACCTATGTCCTCGACAATGCGAAGGTAAAGCCCGCGCTCGTCGTGCTGGGGCTTGGCGGCAACGATATGCTGCGCGGCATCGGCCCCGACCAGACGCGCGCCAATCTCGACGCGATGCTCGCCGAGCTTCAGAAGCGCGACATCCCGGTGCTGCTCACCGGCATGATGGCGGCGCCGAACCTCGGCAGCGATTATGCGGACAAGTTCAACCCCATCTTTCCCGAGCTTGCGGCGAAATATGACGTGAGCTTCTATCCCTTCATCCTCGACAATGTCGTCACCGATAAATCGCTGATGCTGGGCGACAATCTCCACCCCAATGCCATGGGCGTGAAAGTCGTGGCCGAAGGACTGGCGCCGCTCGTCGAACAGGCGCTGCCGGAAGCGGAATAGGGCGTGATCGGTCGGACGGAAACGCTGCTTTCTTTATTTCGTCATCCCGGCGAAGGCCGGGATCCCGCCGCTTCGACCTGATGCACCGGCGAGATCCCGGCCTTCGCCGGGATGACGGGCTACTCAAGAAAGATCACTCGCTAACTCCCCCGCGGCCCGAACAATATGATCGCCGCGCCGCCCAGGCAGACGGCCGCGCCGATCAAATCCCAGCGGTCGGGCTTCGCGCCCTCGACCGCCCACAGCCAGAGCAGCGCCGCGGCGATATAGACCCCGCCATAGGCCGCATAAGTGCGCCCCGCATGATCGGCCTCGACCAGCGTCAGCAGGTAAGCGAACAGCGCGAGCGAGGCGATCCCCGGCACGACCCACCACACCGACTTGTCCATCCGAAGCCACGCCCAGAAGGCGAAGCAGCCCGCGATCTCCGCCAGCGCCGCGCCGATATATGCAAAAGCCGTCATGCGCGGCACCGTGCCCCGGCGGCACACAAATGAAAAGGGGCGACCGATCGGCCGCCCCTTCCTGTTTCATCGCTGACCGAAGGATCAGAAAGCGAAGCCGACGCCGACGACGAAGGTGTCGAAGTCGCCGAAATTCTCGATGAACTGGTGGCGATATTCGCCCTTGGCGTACAGGTTCTGGCCCAGCTTGTGCTGGTAACCGGCACCGACATAGGGATCGTCGATGTCGCCGAAGGTATAGCCGCCGGTGGCGTAGAGCTTGCCGTTGGTGCCGATCTTGGCACCCGCGCGCGCGCCGGCCGAGAACTGGACGTTCGCGCCGTCGACGAGCACCTTGTCGCCCGCGATTTCGGCGCCGAGGAAGGTCGAGCTGCCGAGGTCGAAGTCATAACCGGCGGCGGCGCCGAGCGTGGCTTCGTCCTGGCCATTGCCGGTGATCAGGCCGCCGCGAACTTCCACGCGGCCTTCGCCGGCGGGGGCCGCAAGGGCGGGGGTGGCGACAACGGCCGAGAGGAGAGCGGCTGCAACTGCGAATTTTTTCATTTTTCGTTCCTTCATTCTTGACAGGACCACGCCCTTTGGGTCGCGGCCCGGCCCCTAAATGGGGCGCGCGCCTGTCGCTGCAATGAACGGATCGTTCAGATTATGACAATTTTCTTACCTGTGTTATTTTTACCACACAGTACAGAATAGCTATGCAATAGCAGCGCCGCGAAACCGGCGGTAATACTCGGCATATTTCAGGAGCCGTCATCCCGGCGGAGGCCGGGATCTCGCCCGTGCGTCACGAACCAACGTCGAGATTCCGGCCTTCGCGGGAACATCTTTGTTCCAATTCACTCAAATTAGCTGTTCAGGCCGTGGATGCATGAGATCGAAGCCACGGAGGCATCGAGGCGAGCCGGGTCGTGGCGAGGAAGTCGGCGGTGCGCTTGTCGCAACCGGTACCGGCGCGGCGGGAGTGCTTCGGCTTCGAGAAGGAGCGCGCGATCAGGTTGCGTTCGCGATAGGGCACTTGCTGACGCAGAGTTTTCAGTGCTGCTTGCTCTGGGGCAGGACGGGTGTGGCGCCTTGGTCTTGGAACAGCACGCCGATGCGAGCGGCGTGCGCCGTCCCCTCGGCAGCCGCGCTCCTCATCCAACCGGCGTTGGCGCGAGAGGGGCCCCAACGCAGATGTCGCCAAAGCGACGCCTGGCGCGATCCGTCCCGCAATGGGCGCGGGTGGGTGCCGCGCATTTTTCTGGCGGAGAAGCGAGTGCCACCTGACGGCTCGAAATTTCTTCGCCGCCGCACCGGGACGGTTTTCGGGAATTCATTCCGAAAACGGAACTGTGGCCGAGTCTTTCTTGCAGTATATAATTTGCGCCCATAAGATTTTGAATAGCAAATAATATTGCTTTGCCTTCTGGCGCCGTGAACGGCTCCAGGGGAAAAGGAGGACCTTACCCTGATATTAGGGAAGAGCGACCTTGTGCTGTTCAATTCAGTGGAGAAAAGTCATGAACGCGGAAGTATTCAACAAAGCGACTGGCGAATCTAGCTCCGTTCCTTTGGAGTCCATTGATCTGAACAATCCCAGCGTTGTCCGGCTCCAGATGAACCGCGCGGATGTCGCGGGGCTCGAACGGCAGGGTGATGATCTGATTATTCGCCTTCAGTCGGGCGAGACGATCCGCATTGTTGATTTCTACGTCGCCGGTCCGGACGGTGTTGCCAGCGATCTCGTTCTGCAGGAGCCGGATGGCAGCATGTGGCTGGCCCGGCCGGGAAGCGGCACGCAATTCTATGAACTCACGGACTGGGGCGAACTCGTGCCAGGGGCGGCGCTTGCGACCGATGCAGGTGGCGCCGGTGCCGGCATTCTGTTGCCCGCGCTGGGGCTGCTCGGTGCGGGCGGTCTTGTTGCGGCCGTGGCCGGCGGTGGCGGCGGTTCGGATGACGGGATAGATCCGCCAGCTCCGCCGCCCCCGGACGTGACACCGCCCGCCGCGCCGACCGCCGATGTCGACGATGCGACGGGCACGACGGTGACGGGCACGGGCGAGGCTGGCGCAACGGTGACGGTTTATGCGCCCGACGGGACGACGGTGCTGGGTACTGGCACGGTGCAGCCCGACGGCACCTATAGCGTGACGATTCCGGCGCAGACCAATGGCGAGGAGCTGACGGTCACCCTGACCGATGCGGCGGGCAATGTGTCCCCGCCGACTTCGGCCACGGCGCCCGACCTGACGGCGCCCGACGCGCCGACCGCCGAGGTCGACGATGCAACGGGCGCGACGGTGACGGGTACGGGCGAGGCCGGTGCGACGGTGACCGTCTATGGTCCCGACGGGACGACAGTGCTCGGCACCGGAACGGTGCAGCCCGACGGTACCTACAGCGTGACGATCACCCCGGCGCAGACCAATGGCGAAGAGGTGACGGTTACCCAGACCGATCCCTCGGGCAATGAATCGGCGCCGATTTCGGCCACCGCGCCCGACCTGACGGCTCCTGACGCACCGACCGCCGATGTCGACGACGCGACGGGCACAACGGTGACGGGCACGGGCGAGGCCGGTGCGACGGTGACGGTCTATGCCCCCGACGGGACGACGGTGCTTGGAACCGGGACGGTGCAGCCTGATGGCAGCTTCAGCGTGACAATCACCCCCGCGCAGACCGGCGGCGAGGCATTGACGGTCACGCAGACCGATGCGGCGGGCAATGAGTCCGGTCCGACGACGACGCTGGCGCCCGACTTCTCCGACGTGACTGCGCCCGCTGCCCCGACCGCTGATGTCGACGATGCGACGGGTGCGACGGTGACCGGCACAGGCGAGGCCGGTGCGACGGTGACGGTCTATGCGCCCGACGGGACGACGGTGCTCGGAACCGGGACGGTGCAGCCCGACGGCAGCTACAGCGTGACGATCCCGGCGCAAACCAACGGCGAGGAGCTGACGGTCACCCAGACCGATCCCTCGGGCAATGAATCGGCGCCGACCACGGCCATCGCGCCCGACCTGACGGTTCCTGACGCCCCAACCGCCGATGTCGACGATGCGACGGGCGCGACGGTGACGGGCACGGGCGAGGCCGGTGCGACGGTGACCGTCTATGCGCCTGATGGAACAACGGTGCTCGGCACCGGAACCGTTCAGCCCGATGGCAGCTACAGCGTGACAATCACCCCGGCGCAGACCGGCGGTGAGGCGTTGACGGTCACGCAGACCGATGCGGCGGGCAATGAGTCGGATCCGACGACGACGCTGGCGCCCGACTTCTCCGATGTGACCGCGCCCGATGCGCCCACGGCGGATGTTGATGACGCGACGGGCGCGACGGTGACGGGCACGGGCGAGGCTGGTGCGACGGTGACCGTCTATGCGCCTGATGGAACAACGGTTCTGGGCACCGGAACCGTTCAGCCCGATGGCAGCTACAGCGTGACGATCCCGGCGCAAACCAATGGCGAGGAGCTGACGGTTACCCAGACCGATCCCTCGGGCAATGAATCGGCGCCGACTTCGGCCACCGCGCCCGACCTGACGGTTCCTGACGCACCGACTGCCGATGTCGACGATGCGACGGGCACGACGGTGACGGGCATGGGCGAGGCCGGTGCGACGGTGACCGTCTATGCGCCTGATGGAACAACGGTGCTGGGCACCGGAACCGTTCAGCCCGACGGCAGCTACAGCGTGACAATCGCCCCGGCGCAGACCGGCGGCGAGGCATTGACGGTCACGCAGACCGACGCGGCGGGCAATGAGTCGGATCCGACGACGACGCTGGCGCCCGACTTATCCGATGTGACCGCGCCCGCCGCCCCGACCGCTGATGTCGACGATGCGACGGGCGCGACGGTGACCGGCACGGGCGAGGCCGGTGCGACGGTGACGGTCTATGCCCCCGACGGGACGACAGTGCTCGGAACCGGAACGGTGCAGCCCGACGGCAGCTACAGCGTGACGATCACTCCCGCCCAGATCGATAGTGAGGAACTGACGGTCACGCAGACCGATCCCTCGGGCAATGAATCGGCGCCGACCACGGCCACCGCGCCCGACCTGACGGTTCCTGACGCCCCGACCGCCGATGTCGACGATGCGACCGGCACGACGGTGACGGGCACAGGCGAGGCTGGCGCGACGGTGACCATCTATGCCCCCGACGGGACGACGGAGCTTGGCACCGGCACGGTTCAGCCCGACGGCACCTACAGCGTGACGATCACCCCGGCGCAGACCAATGGCGAGGCATTGACGGTCACGCAAACCGACGCGGCGGGCAATGAATCGGCTGGAACCTCAGTGACGGCGCCTGACCTCTTCGATGCCTTTGACAATCTGGACAGCGCGTCGCTTGATCTGGTTCCGGTAACGGCCGATGTCGATGTGGGCAGCGCCAATTACCTGTTGCTGGTGTCGCTTGCGACGGTCGATCTCCAGTTGGATCTGGCTGGCCTGCAGCTGCTGGGGATCGAGCCGGTGTCCTTCACGGTCGATCCGGGGCATGAGCTTGACGCGACTTTTGAATATGGCGGCCTGCTCGATATTGGCCTGGTGGCCGATTATCAGGTGGTCATCCAGAAGTTCGTCGATGGCCAGTGGGTCGGGGTCGATGGCGATGGCGAGGCGACGCTGCTAGACCTTGGCCTGCTCAACGGCGATCTGGTGGGTAGCCAGAATCTCGACGCTGGCGAATATCGCGCCTTCGTGACCTTCGATGGTCTGCTCGGCGCCGGGATACTCGGCACGCTCGACGTCAGCGGGGTCGATAGTGACTTTACCCAGATAGCCGACATCATCGCGATAACGGCCGACGGCAATGTGATCACCGATGCCAATGGAACCGGCGAAATCGACCTCGCGCCGGTTGGCACGGTCGTCAGCAGCGTGACGGTCGACGGCGTGACCACCGATGTGACCGCCGACGGGACGGTAGTGGCCGGCGAGTTTGGCACGCTGGTGATCGATCTCGACGGCAGTTATGTCTATACGCCGACCGAGGACGGGGCGAATATCGGGGCCACGGAGACGTTCGTCTACACGCTCGAAAGTCCAGGCGGGGCGCAGGAAAGTGCGTCGCTGGTCATCGAGATCGGCAGCCCCGACGTAACCGCGGCCCCGGTCGCGACTGACGATGCGGCCACGGCGGCAGTGCTCTATGAAAATGTAGTCACCGAGGTATCGACGCCGCTCTTCACGCTGAACAACGGGATCATCGGCACGGAAAGCGACATTGCGACCTTCGCGGTCGCCGCCGACACCGAATCCGATGCGACGGTGAATATCGGAGTCAGCAGCCTGATCACGCTGTTCCCAAGCTATACGGTCACGCTGACGAACACCGATACCGGGATCGTCGTTGATACGCAGAATGTCACGGCGATTGCGGACTTGCTGGGGCTTACAAGCGCCAGCGTGACCTTTGCCGATCTGCCGCCCGGCAACTACAGCATCGAGGTATCGAGCACCGGAATAGGCACGGGTTATACTTCGACTGTGGTGTTGGACGAAGACGTCACCGACCTCACCCAATTTCAGGTGGACGCGGTGAGCAGTGCCGACGGCAATCTGCTCGACAACGACGTGACGGGATCGCTCTTCACGTCCATCCTTGTCGATAGCGGCACCGGTTTCCAGGAAATCGGCAACACGCCGGTGACGCTGGCTGGCACCTATGGCAGCCTGACCATCGATGCGGCGGGCAATTATCATTATGAGCCTGATAGCGGCCTGGCCTATTTCGCGACCGATCAGGTGGAGACATTCAGTTACCAGATCCAGCATCCGAATGGAGAGGTCGTCCAGGCCGAACTGACGATTACGGTCGATGTCATTGATCCGGGTGGCGCGCTGCCCGCAGCGATGGCGTCGGTGATGTCGTTTGAAACCGGCGATGTGATCGCGCTCGACAGCCTCGGCGGCGAAACTATCGCGGGCACCACGTCGCCAACGGATCTTGGAGCCCTTGCCTTTGATCTCTTTGAGGGAAGCGGCGATCTCGTGGATATCCTGACAAGTTACTTGGGAGAAAGCAAGGCTATTGCCGACGGAAGCGGCGGCTCTGCAAGTGGCGGAGATATCGCGGGAATCGACCCTTCAACGGTTACTGTTGCCGATCCACTGGCATTTATCTCCATATTACAGGATGATGAACTGAGCGCTAATAACCAAATATTAATCTGAATCTCCGACCCTCCTTGGCGAGCGCTCTAGAAAATAGGGCGCTCGCCTTTCTGTTTCTGACTTCTGAAGCTGAAGTGAGGGGTGAATGCCGAATAAACGGCAATACAGAAGTAGGACCGTAAAAGAGATCGGAAAGAGCGCGCTTGTAATTTTTTGCCTTCCATTATTGATTGGTGCGGCACCTGCCGACATCGGTCCGATGACATGGGAGAGAGTGGTTCGCGAGGCGGTCCGATGGCATCCCTCAATCACCGAGTCGGTCGGACGATTGCGCGAGCAGACCGAAGAAATCGAAATCGCGAAAGCAGGCTATCGACCACAGATCAGCGCGGGACTTGGGTCAAGCTACGACAATGCGACCCTCAGTCGCTGGCGCCCCCGAGCGAGCGTTTCCGCGTCGCAGATGCTGTATGATTTCGGCAAGGTTTCAAGCTCGGTCGCATCCGCTGAAGCCGGAACACGGGCCGGGCGGGCGGAATTGCTCATTTCGGTCGATAGCCTCATTCGCGATACCAGCTATGCGGTGATCGAAATTCAGCGTGACCGTGTGCTGCGGCAGGTTGCGCTCGATCAGCTTCAGAGTATTCGCAGCATCGACGAACTGGTGAAGCATCGCTTCCGGCTTGGTGCCAGCACCAAGTCCGACGCCTTGCAGGCGCAGGCACGCGTTCAGGCGGCCGAGGTCACTTTACAGCAGATCGAAGCCGAGCAGCGTCGCTGGGACAGCAATCTTGCCTTTTTGCTGGGCAGGCCGACAGCGCCCGAGGTGTCGCTTGATCCGCCGCGGGGCCTGCACGGCGCCTGCGCGCGCGGCGAACCCGACTGGACGATCGTACCCGCCATGATGCAGGCGCAGGCACGGCGCGATCAGGCATTTTCCGACCTCAAGCGCAGCCGCGCGGACGGGTTGCCGACGATCTCGCTGGGCGCGGGCGGCGGCGCGGACATTCACGACCCCTTCTCGCGGCGTGCCGATTATAATTTCGGGATCAACGTATCGAGCGCCCTTTACAGCGGCGGGGCGAGGAAAGCCCGCGCGCGCGGCGCCAGCTATGCGCTTGGCGCGGCGGATGCGGCCGAAGCGCGGGTTCGCAACGAAGTCGGGCGCCTGCTTGCCGAAGCCGAGCGCCAGTTCTCCAGCCTGACGGGCGTTGCCGACACATTGGCGGCGCGGCAGGCGAGCATGGACGAGACGGGGCGGCTTTATCGCCTGCAATATCTCGACATGGGGACGCGAACGCTGGTCGATCTGCTCAACGCCGAACAGGAATTGCATCAGGTCCGCTTCGACCTCGTCAACACGCGCTACGACATTCGTCGTTTGCAGGTCGACTGTCTTTTTCATTCGGGCGTTCAACGCGACGTCTTCGGATTGAGCGGCACGACGGTAAGGGGGGTCGTTTTGTGACGGAGATGGCCGCCCTCCCGTTTCCGACGTTTCGCGCGGAGCCGTGGATCGAGGCCTTCCGGCTGGTTGCCCGCCACTATCGGATGCCGGGGCCGGCCGAGGACAGCAAGCTTGCCAGCCTTTGGAACAATGATGCCGATGATACCGAACGCATTCGCACGCTGGCGCGCGGTTCCGGCCTGCGTATCCATTTCCTGACGGCCGATCATGTGAAGCTTGCCGCGGAACGCCTGCCGCTGATCGTGGAACTGGCGGACGGCGGACTCGCGGTCGTTACCGCCATTGATTCGTCGGGCAGCGCGAGCATCGCCGTCATGGGCGAAGGCGGGCTGGAGAATGAGATCGCTGTCGATCGCCTGCTGGCATCGACGGTGCGGTGCATCGTGCCGCGCCCGGCGCGTTCGGTGCGCGACGCGCGAGTGGATACCTATATCCGCCCCTATGAAGATCATTGGCTGCGCCGGATCATCTTTCAGGACATCCGTTCCTATTCGCATGTCCTCGTCGCATCGCTGGTCGCGAACATGCTGGCGCTGGCGGGCGTCCTGTTCTCGATGCAGGTCTATGACCGCGTTATTCCGGCCGAGTCCTTTCCAACCCTCTATGTCCTTTTTGCCGGAGTCATCCTCGCGATCGGTTTTGATTTCCTGTTCCGCCGCCTGCGGATGCGTATCATCGACGTCCTCGGCAAGCGGGCGGACCTGCGTATGTCCGATCAGGTCTTTGGCCGCGCGCTGCGGGTTCGCAGCCGCGACAAGCCATCGTCGACGGGCGCCTTTATCGCGCAGCTTCGCGAACTGGAACAGGTGCGCGAGCTTCTGACCTCGACCACCGTCGCGGCGCTGGCGGACATCCCCTTCTTCCTGCTGTTTCTGGTGATATTCTGGTTCATCGCCGGCCCGCTGGCGCTTGTTCCGCTTGTCGCGCTCGTCCTGCTGCTCGTGCCCGGCCTGCTCGCCCAAAGGCGGCTTCGCGCTTACGCCAATGAGGCGATGCGCGAATCCTCGCTGCGCAATGCGATGCTCGTCGAGGCGGTGCAGGGCCTCGAGGACATCAAGCTGTTGCAGGCCGAGCATCGTTTCCAGCACCAGTGGAACAATTATAATGCGGCGGCAGCCGAGGCACAGTTGAAGCTGCGCGGCCTGACCAACAGCCTCACGGTCTGGACGCACAATGTCCAGAATGGCGTGTATGCGGCGACCATTTTCGTCGGCGCACCGCTCGTCATGGCGGGAGACATCACCACCGGCGTGCTGGTCGCGGCGTCGATCCTCGGGTCGCGCATGATCGCGCCGATCGCGCAGGTCAGCCAGATCCTGAACCGGCTGCAACAGGCAAAGGTGGGTGTTCAGAGCCTGGATCAGATCATGGCGCTGCCGATCGATAATCCCGATGACGAACATCGCATTCAGGTGTCGGCGATCACCGGCGGCTTTTTGCTCAATTCGGCTGTTTTCCGCTACGCCGATCCCGATTCCCCGACGGCGCTGTCGGTGGCACGGCTGGAGATCGCGCCGGGCGAAAAAATTGCTGTGCTGGGGCGGAACGGGGCAGGCAAATCGACGTTGCTACAGGGCTGTTCGGGGCTTCTCCATCCTGCATCGGGGGAAGTGTTGCTCGATGGTCTGGCGCTGCACCAGATCGATCCAGCCGATGTGCGGCGCGATGTCGGCTTGCTCAGCCAGGGAAGCCGCCTGTTTCACGGCACGATCCGCGAAAATCTGACGCTGGGCCATCCACAGGCGTCGAACCGGGAAATATTGCGGGCACTCGAATTGGTCGGGGCAAATGAATTCATCCGCCGTTCGCGCGCGGGCCTTGAACATGTCATTCTGGAAGGCGGCATCGGCCTGTCGGGCGGACAGATCCAGGCATTGCTGCTGGCAAGGCTGCTGATCCGTGAGCCGAAGGTCGTGCTGCTCGACGAACCCACCGCGTCGATGGACGAAGGAACAGAGCGCGTCTTCATCGAGAATTTTGCGAAATGGAGCCGCGATCGCACGGTGATCATCGCCACGCATCGGATGCGCGTCCTCGATCTCGTCGATCGCGTCATCGTCGTCCAAAATGGGGCGATTGCGCTCGACGAACCAAAGGCCGACGCCCTGCGCACCATGCAGGCGAAGGGGAAGGCCGCATGACGGGTCAGCCAACCTCCGATAGCTGGACGTTCGGCGAGGGGCAGGACAATCGGCTCCCGTCCGCCACCCGGCTCGTGTGGCTGCTGTCCGCGCTCTTCCTTGCCGGGCTGGTCTGGGCCTGGCTGGCGGAACTTGATGAGGTCGCCACCGGCAATGGTCGCGTCGTTCCGACATCACGCGAACAGGTCATCCAGTCGCTGGAAGGCGGGATATTGGCCAAACTTCACGTGCGTCCGGATTCGCTCGTGAGGCCCGGCCAGATTCTCGCACAGCTCGACCCCACGCAAGCCGGTTCGACGGTTGAAGAGAGCGCCGCGAAATACCGCGCCGCGCTTGCTGCCTCGGCGCGGCTACGGGCGGAAGTCAACCAGACGGCGCTCAGTTTTCCCGATGAACTGGAAGGCTTTCCCGATCTCAAGGCCGAGGAGACGCATCTCTATGAGGCGCGGCGCCGCAGTCTCGCCAGCTCATTGGGGCTGATCGACGAATCGCTCGCTCTCATCAGCAAGGAATTGTCGATAGGAGAATCGCTGATCGAAGTGGGGGCCGCGAGCAATGTCGAGGTGTTGCGCCTCAAAAGACAGCGTGCGGAGCTCGCCCTGAAGAAGGCCGACCTGCGCTCGCAATATATCGTCGAAGCGCGGCAGGAGCTTGCCAAGGCCGACGAAGAGGTCACGGCGCTGGCACCCGTCGTCCGGGGCCGGTCCGATACGCTCAATCGCCTGACCCTGCGTTCGCCGGTGCGGGGAATCGTCAAGAGCATCGAGGTGTCGACGGTCGGCGGCGTCGTGCCGCCCAATGGGCAACTCATGGAGATCATTCCGCTCGACGACCAGTTGATGATCGAAGCGCGGATGTCGCCGCGTGACATTGCCTTCATCCGGCCGGGGCAGCGGGCCACGGTCAAGATCACCGCCTATGACTATTCAATCTATGGCGGGCTCGATGGCCGGGTCACGACCATCTCTCCCGACACGATCCGCGATGAGGTCAAACCCGAGATATATTATTATCGCGTCTTCATCCGCGCCAAGGCCGACGCGCTGGTCAACAAGGCGGGAAAGCATTTCCCCATCGTGCCCGGCATGATCGCGACGGTCGATGTTCACACGGGGCAAAAGTCGGTCCTGGAATATCTGTTGAAGCCAATGAACCGGGCGAGGGAGGCGCTGCGCGAGCGATGATGTTCCCATTCGCCTCTGGCCGGACCTAGCCGCCGGCTGTTTGCGTCAATAATGAAGTCAGGAAAGGAAGTATTTGAATTTTAATGAGATTTTACCCGGCTGGTTGATGGTATCGGTCAGCCGAAACAGGGAAGGAGCGAACAGATGCACGATCGAAATGACAGCGTCCGGCATGCCGAAGCTGCAGCCACACCGAGCGTCCTACGCACGGTTGAGGCACTTTCCCGTGCTGCCGCGCGGGCCGGGAGCGTCACCGAAAAGCAACTTGTCGAAGGCGCGCGGCAATTGTTGCGGGCAAGGCTGAAAATGGCCCGGATCGCGCCCAAGGGATTGTTGCGCGATTCCGCCTGGGACATGATGCTCGAACTGTTCATCAATGGCGAAGAGGGCGGCATTCTTTATGTAAAGCAGCTCATGCTGATGTCGGGTGAGTCCTCGACAGCAGCGATGCGGCGCATCGACCGGCTGGAGGAAGCCGAATTCATCCAAAGGTTTCCCGATCCGCTCGATGGTCGCCGGGTCATTGTTCAATTGAAAGACGTGGGGCGCACCGCGATGTTGGCGATGTTGCAGCATGTTTTTGAAGCGGACACACCGCCTGCGCCGGCCGAATAGAGCTTTCAAGTTCAGGGCAGATGGTAAAGCGGAGTGTGCCGGCTTCATGAACCGCAAGCGCCAAGTGGTCGATATGTAGCGACCGCCCGATCGCGCAGCGATCTCACCGCGCGACGAGAATTCAATGACGACAGGGTGGGATTATCCCAGCGCCGCCTGCTTTTCCTCGGCAATCCGGTCAAGTTCGGCGCGCGTCGGCTTGGTCGCGGCGCTCTTCAATTGCCCGCACGCCGCCATGATGTCGCGCCCGCGCGGGGTGCGGACCGGCGCGGAGATCCCTGCCTTGAAAATCAGGCTGCTGAACGCGCGCACCCGCTCGGGCGTCGAACATTCATAGGGCGCGCTCGGCCAGGGGTTGAAGGGGATCAGGTTGACCTTCGCGGGCAGGCCATAATGCTTGATCAGCCGCACCAGCTCGCGCGCATCGGCGTCGCTGTCATTCTTGTCCTTCAGCATCACATATTCGAAGGTGATGCGCCGCGCATTGTTCGCGCCCGGATAATCGGCGCACGCCTGGAGCAATTCCTCGATGCCATATTTGCGGTTCAGCGGCACGATCTCGTCGCGAACCTCCTTGCTCACCGCGTGCAGCGAGACCGCCAGGTTGACCCCGATCTCCTCGCCCGCGCGCGCCATCATCGGCACCACGCCGCTCGTCGACAGCGTGATGCGGCGGCGCGACAGCGCGAGGCCGTCGCCGTCCATGACGATTTTCAGCGCGCCTTTGACCTCATCGAAATTATACAGCGGCTCGCCCATGCCCATCATCACGATGTTGGTCAGGATGCGGCCGTCGGCGGTATAATGGCCGCCTTCTTCCGCCGCGTCGTCATCCTCGGGATCGGGGCCGAACCCCGCCATCGTCCCCTTGGGCCATTCGCCGAGCGCGTCGCGCGCCAGCAGCACCTGCCCGACGATCTCGCCCGCCGCCAGGTTGCGGACGAGGCGCATCGTGCCGGTATGGCAGAAGCGGCAGTTCAAGGTGCAGCCGACCTGGCTCGACACGCAGAGGGTTCCCCGGTCGGCGTCGGGGATGAAGACCATCTCATATTCCTGCCCGTCGGCGGCGGCGAGCAGCCACTTGCGCGTGCCGTCGCTCGACACCTGCGCCTCGCGCACCGTCGGGCGGCCGATGATGAAGCGGTCGGTCAGCCACGGGCGCATCGTCTTGGCGATGTCGGTCATCGCCTCGAAATCGGTGACCCCGCGGTGGTAGATCCAGTGCCAGATCTGCTTGGCGCGCAGCTTCGCCGCCTTCGCGTCCAGCCCCGCCTCGACCAGCACGCCCCCAATGGCGTCGCGTGTCAGCCCGACCAGGTCGATGCGATTGCCCCCGCGCAGGGGGACGGTGCCCGTCGTGACGGGGTCGATATGGCCGGGAATCTGCATGATGGGCGCGATATAGGGGGGAAGGGGGAAAAGCGCAATTGCGGCGCATGGCTGCCGCCGAGGCGATGGCGGGTTGAATGTCGCGCCGGTCTGCCGATAGACAGGGGCACCGATGCCGCGGCAAGACACCGCCGCATAAATCCCTCATTTTGAAAGGTCTTGTCATGGCGAAACCATTGTCCGCCGTTGGTCTGGCGATCGCGGGCAGCTTGTTGTCGGCGCCGCCCGCCGCCGCGCAATCCGCGGCCGAACGTCCGGGACCGTCGGTTGAGCTTCTGGAAAAGATCATCGCCGACCGCTCACCCGAAACGCGTGTCGAGACCGTCGATCACGATCGAATTACCGCGCGGCGGATCGACATCGTGGGCGACGATGGGGTGATCCGGATGACCTTGTCAGCGAAGACGCCAGCGCCGATCATCGATGGCATCCAGTACCGACGCGTCTTCGATGTGTCGGGTCTGATTCTCTACGACGCCCAGGGAAGTGAGCGTGGTGGCTTTGGCGTCGCCGATTTGGACGGCGGTAGCATGGCGGTGCTGGCGCTCGACCATCCGGCAAAAGATGCGATAGGATGGCGCGTTGCACCCGATGGAGAGGTCAGCTTTTCCATCAATCAGGCGCCCGCGCTGGTTCGCGAACCGGCTTTGGGCAATCGTCTGATTCCCGGCGTTCCGGCGCCGACGCGAATCAGGCTGAACGTCGCGCCCGATGGCACGCCCAGCGTGGCGCTCGCCGACGCGAGCGACCGCCCGCGAGTCCGGATGACGGTCACGCCTGAAGGCTATGGTGCCATCGAGTTTCTGAACGCCGCGGGCGAGGTGATCCACACCTTTGCGCCCGAAGCGAGCGGCGAAAGCTGAAACGCCAGTCGTGCGGATGCGCCCAGCAAGCCGGGACCGCGATCGTGCCCTGACCGCGGCCCCGGTGCTGACGAACCGTGCAACTTCGGTTCGCGGTCAGTTGCCGATCGAGCTGACCTGGATCGCCTGATCGCGCATGGCGCCGGCGATCGCGACCTCGGCCTGCGCCGATGCCATCGCGCGCGTGTCGCGGCGGCACTGGCGGACATTATTCTTGCCTTCGATGTCGTACCCCGGCGCATCGCCGCACACCTCGACGACGGCGCGCCATATGCGGCGGTCGAGCGTTCTGGCGCCGGCCTCGGTGCGAAGGTCGAGGTCGCGGTGCGCCACCGCGACGCTTGCTTTGGCGGGGGCGGGTTCTGCCGATACGGGCTGGCCGACGAGGGCGGCAGCGGTGGCGGCGAGGATCATAAGCTTTTGCATCTTCTGTCTCCATCGGCCGGCTAAGGAGGGGAGGAAGCCGGTGAGACCCAATATATCGCACCGCACAATTGCGATGGAGCAACGATGTTGCGCGACTATTCTGCAAAATTGCAGAATGAGGCGCGGGCGATTATGACGCACAAGGCGCCATGTACGATTGGAACGACCTCAAGGCCTTTCTGGCCGTCGCCGAAACGGGCAGCACACTCGCCGCTGCGCAGGCGATGCGCGTCAGCCAGACGACCGTCGCGCGGCGCATCGCCGCGCTCGAAGCGGCGACCGGGGTCACGCTGTTTGAACGGCGGCAGGCGGGCTATGCGCTGACCCCGGTGGGCGAAGCGATGCTGGCGAGCGCCGCGGCGGTGCGCGACGCCGCCGCACGTTTCGGCGACGCCGCGGGCGCGCGCTCGCGCGACGCGGGCGGCTCGGTCAGCGTGACGACGATGGAAATCCTGGCGGTGACGATCCTGCCGCCGATCCTCCGCGATTTGCGCATCGCGCACCCCGGCATCCATATCCAGCTCGACACCGCGGACGAACCGCGCGACCTTGCCGCCGGCGCCGCCGACATCGCGATCCGCAGCAGCAAACAGCCTGCGGGCGCGGGCCTCGTCGGGCGCCGCGTCGCCGATAATCCCTGGACCGTCTATTGCAGCCGCGACTATGCCGACCGCCACGGCGTGCCGCGCAGCCGCGAACAGCTGGCGGTGCACCCCTTCATCGGCGGCGGGGGCGGCATGTGGGAACCCTATCAGGCGTGGCTGCGGCAATATGGGCTCGAGACATCGGTGGTCATGCAATATGATACCGCCACCGGCCTGCTTTCGGGCGTGCGCGCGGGCATGGGCCTCACCGTGCTCCCCGCCTATCTGGCCGACCGCGAACCCGACCTGATCCGCTGCATCCCGCCCAAGAGCGACGACACGACGGGGCTGTGGCTGCTCACGCACGAACGGCTGCGGCACGTGCCGCGCGTGCGGCTGGTGCTCGATTTTCTGGCGAAGGAGTTGGCGAAGCTCGGCCGGGAGTAGCGTGACTGGAAAAAGTCTGTCCTACCTGGATGCGCCGTCATAGGCTGGTCGAATGGCGCATGGCTCGACATGGTTGCAGTACGGCTTAGGGGCGATACCGGCGGGCTTGTGTTTGCGCGATTCCAGAGTGAAGTTGCGGAGTTTTCCGCCGTTTCGTGAAAGTGCCTTTCTCTCTTACCTCGTCATTCCGGACTTGATCCGGGGCCCAGCTTCCTCCGGTGCGTCGCATGGATCCCGGATCAAGTCCAGGATGACGAAGATTTGCGAATTGCGAGTGAAGTTCGGCAGAAATCCGCCATGTCCCCAAGGCAGATCAACGCAGCTTGGCGCATCCCAGCGCCGCCGCGTCGATCGCCGTCGCCGCGCCGCGCAGGCGATAGGTGTCGGCGATCGCGCCGCCCGCCTCGGCGCGGCTTTCGACGCTCATGCTCGGCGCCGATCGCATCGCGGCGACGATGGCGGCGTCCATTCGCGCGTCGCTCGCCCAGCCGTGGACGCCCTTGCCGGTCAGGATGAAGCGGCGGCTGCCGATCGTCAGGCGCAAATCGCGGTCCGCCGCGCGCGCCTTCGACAGCCGGACATAGAATTGGCCGCGGATGCGCGATTTCGGCCAATAACCGACGCTGGCATAGGCTTTGACCTGCGGCCGGCCGACCGTCGCCGAGGGCGCGGCAATCGCATAGCAGCGCGCCCGCGCGGCATCGCGAAAGGCGCCCCAACCGTCGAAAATGCCGAGCGCGGTCGGCGCCGCGGCGGCGAGGGCCGCGGCGGGCATCGCCGCCAGTATCAGCAGGGAAAGGGGCCAGCGCCGCATCGCGCCTCGTTCGCGCGATTGCCGCCGCTTTGCAAGCATGGCTTGCACGGCGCGTTGCGTGCGTTAAGGAAGGTGGACATTTTCAGGGGCCAGAATCGGGGTGCGAATCGCCTCCGATGCTCTGTCTCTTAAGGGGCTTCTCCCGCAGAACATACAGGATGGCGGATTAAGAATGAAAGCGACGATCGAACGCGCAGTCTTGTTGAAGAGCCTCGGCCACGTTCAGTCGGTGGTCGAACGGCGCAACACGATCCCGATCCTGTCGAACGTCCTCATCGAAGCCGACGTGTCGGGTCAATTGAAGCTGATGGCGACCGACCTCGACCTGCAGGTCGTCGAAACGATCGCGGCCAAGGTCGAAACCGCCGGCACCACCACTGTATCGGCGCACACGCTCTTCGAAATCGCGCGCAAGCTTCCCGAAGGGTCGGAAGTCAGCCTCGCCGCCGCCGAGGGCAAGATGCAGGTCAAGGCGGGCCGGTCCAACTTCAACCTGCCGACCTTGCCGCGCGACGATTTCCCGGTGATTGCGGAGGGCGAACTGCCCACCAATTTTGAGCTGCCCGTCGCCGAACTCATCCAGATCATCGACAAGACGCGCTTCGCCATCTCGACTGAGGAAACGCGCTATTACCTCAACGGCATCTTCCTGCACGTTGCCGAGGATGCGACGGGGCCGGTGCTGAAGGCCGCGGCGACCGATGGCCACCGCCTCGCACGCTATACGGTGACGCGCCCCGATGGCGCCGCCGGGATGCCCGATGTGATCGTCCCGCGCAAATGCGTCGGCGAAATCCGCAAGCTGCTCGACGAGGCCGAGGGCAATGTCGAAATCAGCCTGTCGGCCAGCAAGATCCGCTTCCAACTCGGCCATGCCGTGCTCACCTCGAAACTGATCGACGGCACCTTCCCCGATTACAGCCGCGTCATCCCGACCGCGAACGACAAGCTTTTGAAGGTCGATCCGAAAAGCCTGTTCCAGGGCGTCGACCGCGTGTCGACGATCGCCAGCGAAAAGACGCGCGCGGTCAAGGTCGGGCTCGACAAGGACCGGATCACGCTCAGCGTGACCAGCCCCGAAAACGGCACTGCGGCCGAAGAAGTCGCCGCCGTGTATGACAGCGAGGCGATGGAAATCGGCTTCAACGCCCGCTACCTCAGCGACATTTTGGGGCAGGTCGACGGCGACAGCGTCGAACTCCACCTCGCCGACGCCAACGCCCCGACCTTGATCCGCGAAAGCGAAAAGAGCCCGGCGCTCTATGTCCTGATGCCGATGCGGGTGTAGTCCAATTCCTTCTCCCTCGATGGGAGAAGGATATGAAGCCTTATGCCGAAGGCATTAGGCGGAGTTGGATGAGGGTGATGGGGCGTCATGGCGCCGTCGTTTCAGGGCGAGAACGCACCCCCACCGCTGCAACTAGCGAACAAGTTCGCAAGTTTCGCTGCCTCCCCCATCAAGGGGGAGGGCTTTACCCCGCCTTCGCGACCCGCCAGATCACACCGCCGGTATCGTCGGCGACCAGCGCGCTGCCGTCTTTCGCGACCTTGACGTCGGCCGGGCGGCCGCGGGTGGTCTTGCCATCCTTGCCAAGGAACTGGTCGAGCAGCGTGATCGGCAACGCGTCGAGCGGCCGGCCGTTCGCCCCGAACTTGACGAACACGACGTCATAGCCGGCGGCGGGCTCGCGGTTCCACGAACCGTGCCGGGCAATCAGTGCCCCGTTCGCCCAGCGCTCGCCAAGGTCGAGGCCGCCGGTGAAGGTGAAGCCCAGCGGTGCGGTATGGGCGCCCAGCCCATATTCGGGCCGCTTGACATATTGGCGGCGATCCTCGGCCTCGGGTTCTACCCGCGGGTCGATGAAGCCGCCCCAATAATACCAGGGCCAGCCATAAAAATCGCCCTCGTCGACATCGGTCAGATAGTCGGGAACCAGGTCGCTGCCCAGCATGTCGCGCTCGTTGACGACGGTCCACAGCCGGTCGCTGCCCGGATAGAAAGCCAGCCCGACCGGGTTGCGGATGCCCGCGGCAAAGGTACGGATATATTTATTCTCGGGCCGCACTTCGAGCACGCTGGCGCGGCGAAACTCGCGGTTCATGCCCGCTTCACCGATGTTGGAATCGGCGCCGACGCCGATGTAGAGCCAGCCGTTCGGCGCCGCGGCCAGGCTTTTGGTCCAGTGGCGATTGGTGCCCTTGGCGGGCAGGTCGACGATCTTGACCGGCTTGCCGCTCATCTTCGTCTCGCCCTCGACATAGGGAAAGGCGAGCAGCGCGTCGGTGTTCGCGACGTAAAGCGTGTCCCCGACCAGCGCCATGCCATAGGGCGAATTGAGGCCGGTGATGTAGGCGCTTTTCAGCTCGGCCTTGCCGTCGCCGTCGGCATCACGCAGCAGGGTGATGCGGTTCGCCGACGGTTTGCGGCCGGCGCCGGCCTTGCCCATCAAGTTCTTCATCACCGCGCCTTGAACACCGCCATCCTTGCGCGGCGGGCTCTGCGCTTCGGCGGCGAGCACGTCGCCGTTCGGCAGGACGAGGATGGTGCGCGGATGGTCGAGCCCTTCGGCGAAGCGCTGGACGGCCAGCCCCTGCGCGGCGCGCGGCGCCTGCCCGGCGGGCCAGCTCGTCGCTTCGGGGACGTTGATCGTCGGAAATGTCTCGGTGCGCTGCGACGCCATCACCGGCACGCGGCCGCTGAGCTCGGCGGTCGAGAAGCGCGCCACATCGGGCCGCGACATGATGTACAGGGTGAGGCCGCCGACGATCAGCAGCAGCAGAAGGGCGAGGCCGACATATTTCAGGATTTTGCGCATGGGCCCTGTCTACACGGGCAAAGCGCGGCGGCAAAGGGGCGAAACGCTCGCCCCGCGGAGCTGTTTGGTTAAGGCTGCGCGGCATCGGATTAACCTTACCCGATCGTTCATCACAGTTGGGAACGGGGCGGTTAGGGGCGGGGGGTAGGACGAGCGTCCAAGTTGCGGATCAGGAAGTCGATGCACCTGCCAGCCCCCTTTCTCAGCGACCGTGCCGCGGTCGAGGATGCTCATGCGCTCATCAGCCTGCACGGCGAAGAGGCCGGCTTTGCGGCGGCCGCGCGCGCCGAACAATATCGCGTGCTGGGCAACCACGTTCATTTCGCCCGCTGGCGCCAGATCGAGCGGCTGATCACCTATTTGTCGGTCGAAGACGTCCTCGACACGGTTCACTGAGCCTAAACCCGCAGGCCCGCGGTTTCGGGCAATCCCGCCATGATATTGAGGTTCTGGACACACGCGCCGCTGGCGCCCTTGCCCAGATTGTCGAGCCGCGCGACGAGCCGCGCCTGGCGGGCGTCGGCATTGGCAAAGACGAACAGTTCGATTCGGTCATCGCCCGCGTCCGACGCGCGGAGCAGCATTTCGCCGTCCGCGGGCCCGGCACCCATGACCACGACCGGGCTTGCACCGTAAAAGTCGGCGAGCGCGGCGCGCAGCGTATCGGACGCAGCGGCGCCGGGCATCGCGCCGAGCGGCAAGGGCACTTCGACCACCATCCCGCGATGCGCCGAGATCACCGCGGGCGAAAAGAGCGGGGCGAGCGTCAGGCCGCAACGCTCCTGCATCTCAGGCACATGCTTGTGGCCGAGCGTCAGCGCATAGCCGCGCCAGGCGATGTCGCGGTCGCCCTCGAAGCGTTCGATCAGCGCCTTGCCGCCGCCCGAATAGCCGCTGACCGCATGGCAGATATAGGGCCAGTCGGCGGGCAGGAGGCCCGCGCGCACCAGCGGCGCGACGAGTGCGATGAAGCCCGTCGAATAACAGCCGGGGTTCGACACGCGCGCCGCCGCCGCCACCGCATCGTGGCCGACGACTTCGGGAAAGCCATAGGTCCAGCCCGGCGCGACGCGGTGCGCGGTCGAGGCGTCGATCACGCGGGTGCGATCATTGTCGATCATCGCCACCGCCTCGCGCGCCGCGTCATCGGGCAGGCAGAGGATCACGAAGTCGGCGTCGTTAAGCGCCTCGCGCCGCGCGGCGGCATCCTTGCGGCTCGCCTCGTCGAGCGCGATCAGCGCGAATTCGCTCCGCCCGGCGAGCCGTTCGGCGATTTCCAGCCCCGTCGTTCCCGCGGCGCCGTCGATGAATATGCTGTGGGTCATCATCCTAGCGCAGCCGTTTCGCGCCGCTGACCGGCGCCTCATGCCCCTCTGCCTTGGTCCGGGCTACCAGGTCGGTGAGTGGTTCGGCGCGCACGTCCTTCCAGCGCTGGCTGGCGTGAACGATCGTCGCCTCATCGGCCATGATCCCGACATGGCCGGGAAAAAAGACAAGGTCGCCGCGCGCCAACCGAGCGGGATCGACATCCTTGTCGGCGCCGAGCGCGGCAAGTTGCAGGTCGGTATCGCGCGGCAACTGGATTCCCGCCGCAGCCCAGGCAAGTTGGACCAGCCCCGAACAGTCGATCCCCTTCGTGGTGCGGCCGCCCCAGACATAAGGCGTGCCGATCATCTCCTCGGCCAGTCCAGCCGGATCGTTCTCGGTCGTGCCGACCTCGGTAAGGGCGGCGAGCGGCAGATAGCCGTGCGCGGTCGCCAGCCACTCGCCCTCGGCCTCGCCCATCACCAGCGCGCCGCGCGGCAGCACGCCGGGGCCGCCGCTCGCGGCATCGGGCGCGTTGTGGAGCATGGCTTCGACCATCTGCACGCGATGCGTCGGCGCGATTGGCGCGCCAAGCGCTTCGGCGGCGAGATAGCCGACATAATGGTCGGCCAGGCAATAGCCCCACGCCCAGCCGCCAGTCAGGTCGAGCAGCGCAAAGCCTTCGCCAAACAGCAATTCGCTCGTCTGTTCGGCGTCGAGCGACGGCGACGCGCGCAGCGCGGCGGCAGGCAGCAAGCCGCTCCGCATCATCGGCGCCGCATAATGCGGGGCGAAATAGGTGCCGGCGACCGCAATATCGGCAAGGTCGGGACGGATCGCGACGATCCGCGGATCGAACGCCTGCGAGGTCCCCGTCAGGCCAAAGCGGTCGCGGCCTGCGCCGACGGTGCCGGGGCGTCCCATCCGCACACGGCTCGCCGCCATATTGTCACCGCTCTCTGCTGTCACGTGCCGTCCTGTTGAATCCGAAGGTCCGCAGGGCGCGGACAATCGCGGGCCATTAGACTAGCGGGAGAGGCTTTATCAAGTCTTGCCGCGGCGGTTGTAGCGCGTCTGCAGCATCGCCCATGCGGCGCGCAGCCCCAGCGCCGCGCCGCCCTTTGGCCGGCCGGGCTTCGCCGAGGGCCGCCAGGCGAAGGTGTCGATATGCGCCCACGCCGTCGCGTCGGGAACGAAGCGCTTCAGGAACAGGGCCGCGGTGATGGCGCCTGCGAAGGGCGAGCTGCCCGCGTTGCCAAGGTCGGCGATGTCGGTTTCGAGGAGGTCGGCATAGCCGTCCCACAGCGGCATCCGCCACAGCGGATCGTCGCGTTCGATGCCGCCCGCCAGCACCGCTTCGGCGAGTGCATCGTCATTGGCGAACAGCGGCGGCAGGTCGGGACCCAGCGCCACCCGCGCCGCGCCGGTCAACGTCGCGAAATCGACGATCAGTTCGGGCTTCGACTCCCCGGCCTTTGCCAGCGCATCGCCCAGCACCAGCCGCCCTTCGGCGTCGGTGTTGCCGATTTCGACAGTCAGGCCCTTCCGGCTTTTGAGCACGTCGCCGGGGCGAAAGGCGTCGGACGAAATCGCGTTTTCGGCCGCCGCGACCAGGCAGTGCAGCCGCACGGGCAGCCCGCTCGCCATCACCAGTTCGGCCAGCGCCAGCACATGCGCGGCGCCGCCCATATCCTTTTTCATCAGCCGCATTCCCGCCGCGGGCTTGATGTCGAGCCCGCCGCTGTCGAAGCTGATCCCCTTGCCGACGAGGGCGATGCGCGGATGATCTTCCTTGCCCCACTCGATCTCGATCAGGCGCGGCGCGTGGTGCTTGGCGGCGGCACGCCCGACCGCATGGATCATCGGATAGCCCTGTTCGAGCGCCTCGCCCTTGGTGACGGTCAATTTGCCGCCGTGCGCCTTGGCGATGCGCTCGGCGGCCTTTTCGATCGCTGCCGGGCCCATGTCGGCGGCGGGCGTGTTGACCAGATCGCGGACGAGCGCGACCGCGCGCGCCTCGGCGACCATCGGGGCGATCGCGGCCACGTCCGTCGTGAGCAGGGCGCGCGACCCCTTTGCGGGCGCTTTCGATTTATAGGTATCGAAGCGATATTGCGCGCTCATCCAGCCGAACATTGCCTTGCCCGGCTGTCGGTCCTCGACGCGGTAGCGGCCTTCGGGCAGGATCTGGCCCAGCTTGGCGAGACACCATGCCGACAGGCTTTCGACATCGGCCACCGTCGTGACGACCGCCCATTTGTCGGGATCGTCGCCGGGCAGGATGGCGTGGACATAGGCATCGGGCTTGAAACCGACCGCGGCCAAATGCGCGCGTTCGCGCGCGCTGCGCCCCTTCAGCCATTCGTCATAGCCCTTTTTGTCGACGAGATGGATCGGGCGGGCGTCCTGCCCCTTGTCGGGCTGGATCAGGTCGGAATAGTCGGTCATGCGCGCCGTGCTAGGCCGCTCGGGATATTTTGTCGATTCCCGGCGTTATGCTGACATGACGATCAAAAGACCCTGGCGAAACGCCGTTCCCTTGCTTGCCGGTGCGTTGCTGCTGGCGGGCTGTTCCGAAGACAAGCCGACGCAGGCCGAAAAGGCGGCGGCTGCCGCCGTTCCCGGTGCGCCGCCGGAGGCTGCGGCCGACGAAGCGGCCAAAAATGCGCCGGCATCGAACGTCAGCGAAAACAGCGACCTGATCGAGTTCACCTATAGCTATCCGGCCGAGGCCGCGCGCATTCCCGAACTGGCAAAGGCGCTCGATAGCGATCGTGCGGCCAAGCGCGCGGCGCTGGTCGCGGCGGCGGAACGCGACAAGGTCGCGGCCGAAAAGAACAACTATCCCTATCGTCCGCACAGCCATCGGCAGTTTTGGCAGCGCGTCACCGACACGCCGCGCTTCCTCAGCCTGTCGGCCGAGATCGACACCTATTCGGGCGGCGCCCACGGGATGGAGGTCTTCGATACGCTGCTCTGGGACCGCAATCGGCGCAAGCGGATGAACCCGCTCGACCTGTTCGAGAGTAGCGCCGCCTTCGATGCCGCGGTCCGTGACGCCTTCTGCGCCGGGATCAAGCGCGCGAAAGCTGCGAAGGGCATCACGGTCGACGAGGCACCCGACAGTCCCTTTGCCAAATGTCCACCGGCGTCGGCGCAGACGGTATGGATCGGCTCGTCGGACGGGCGCTATCTCGACCGCCTGACGATCGCGATCGCCCCTTATGAAGTCGGCCCCTATGCCGAGGGCAGCTACCGGATCAACGTGCCGATGACCGGCGCGATCGCGCGCGTCGTCAAGGACGAGTTCGCGCGCGACGTCCTGCCCATAAACTAGGGCTCATCAAGCAAGGAAAATATCATGGCGAAACGCCCGAAGGCCGGCAAGGTCGGCGAAAGTGACAAGGAAAAGAAGGGCAAACGGAACGCCGCGGCGAAGCTGCGCCGTGAGGTGGGCTCTGACGAGACGATCAAGACGCCGCCGTCCGACCGCGAAGCCGATCTCGATCGCGCGCCCAAGTGGGAGCCGCGCTATCCGGGGTCGGGGCGCCTTGATGGCAAGGTTGCGATCGTGACCGGCGGCGACAGCGGGATCGGCCGGGCCGTCTGCGCCCTGTTCGCACGCGAAGGCGCGGACATTGCGATCGTCTATCTGGAGAATAAGGCGGATGCCGCGGAGACGGCGGCAATCGTCGAGCGCGAGGGGCGCCGCGCGATTACGATCAAGGCCGATGTGGGCAAGGTCAAGGCGGGCGAGACAATTGTCGCGCAGACGGTCAAGGCGTTCGGCCGCCTCGACATCCTCGTCAACAATGCGGGCGAACAGCATCCGGCCGAAGATATTCGCGACATCAGCGCCGCACAGCTCGAACGCACCTTTGCCACCAATATTTTCGGCATGTTCTATCTGGTGCAGGCGGCGTTACCGCATCTTGGCAAGGGCGCGGCGATCGTCAATTGCACCAGCGTCACCATGTATCAGGGGTCGGGCGGCCTGCTCGACTATAGCGCGACCAAGGGCGCGATCACGGCCTTTACCCGTTCGCTCAGCGAAAATCTGATCGACAAGGGGATCCGGGTGAACGCGGTCGCGCCGGGGCCGATCTGGACTCCCCTCAACCCGCGGGGCGGCGCTCCGGCAGAAAAGGTCGCAAGTTTCGGCGAATCGACGCCGATGAAACGGCCCGGCGAACCCGATGAGGTTGCCCCTTGCTTCCTGTTCCTGGCCTGCGACGACAGGCGACTTCGGCCGCCGCAAAGTCGGTCGACACCGAGATCTCGCGCCATTTGGCGACAATCTCTGCATCCGAGACATGCTTGGCCTCAATCGCGGCGACCGTATCGCTGCCAAGCGGCAGGCGCACCGGGGGATTGGCGGCATCGGCGAAGGCGACGAGCACATGCGCAAGCCGATCGGGATCGCCCGGCTGGCCATGGTTGAGATCGGCCGCGACCCGGCGTACCCGCCCGGCGGTCTCGGCATAATCGGCGATCTCGCCGCCGCTGACGGTCAGCGACGTCGCATCTAGGAAATCGGTCCGGAAATAGCCGGGCTCGACCACCGTCACATGCAGGCCCAATGGCGCGAGTTCGGCGTGGAGCGATTCCGACAAGCCCTCGACCGCGAACTTGGTCGACGAATAGACGCCGAAGCCGGGGCCGGCGCGATAGCCACCAATCGACGAGATGTTGAGGATGCGGCCCGACCGCTGTGCGCGCATCGTCGGCAGCACGGCGCGGGTGACATTGAGCAGCCCGAAGACATTGGTGCGATAGTGTCTCATCAGCCCAATGTTGAGGAGAAGTCGCGCAGCTAAAAGTCAGAAGCATCCTGTCGCCTATGCGCACCAGGCTGAGGTCGTTAAGTGCGAGCGCGACTATGTGCCGGACAAGTTCTCGTAAAGAGACAGCACATCCTCATTCATTTGCGTTTGCAGCTCGTCGCGACGCTCCTCGATCAGTGCAGTTTTCTGTTCGCCCGCGTCATATGAGGACTCTTGCCGAAATCGCCCGCCGGTTCCGCCTAGATGCGTAAATCCGAACTCCACTAGCTTCTCGGCGGAAGCAAGTTGCTCAGCGAGCTCAGACAGAACGGGTCCTTTCGCGACCTCGATCTTAAGACACGTGAGATCTCGCATTTCGCGTGCGTTTGAGATGAGCCTGTCGACAACCTCTTCGTCCAGCTGAGGCATATCCAAGGGGACATGCATGAAATTCTCGCCACCGTCCTGAAGGTACTCATCTGCGAGGGCAGAGTTGTAAGCGGCAGCCAGATACAGCAGGAAGTCCTCATCGGTTCCACCTCGATCGATGAGGCTACGGTGTAAGGTTATCTACTCAGTTTTGCGCGTCGGTAAACCGCCTTAAGGTTTTGCGCTGGACGAGCTTCGAACACAAACGTCGAAGTCACGTTTGCCAGTCAGCGCACAGGAAACAGACGGTCATCTACCGGCCAAGTCCAGCGGCAAATTCCGGTCGCCATCAACTTGTAGCTTCAGCGCCATCTTGTGGAAGCGGTAAAGCGCACCTCAAAACTGGGTGAGGCGGAAATACTTCTGTGAGCCATCGAAGGTGAGCGGATCCTGCATAAATCCGTAAAGCAGTCCGCTGCTTGATCGCGAAATCCTGGCAGGGCTGGTCGGGGTTTCTAATACTGGACCGAATGAATGCAAGGTGGTCAACTGACCTGATAGGTCCAAGCGAAAGACCGTGCCACAGGAAGTGCATTGAAAACTTCCTCCAGAAACGGTGGTGCCATAGATATTGCCGTCAGAGCCGAAGGCGAGCGAGGACGGACCATTACCGTCGCTTTGGCTTTCCAGACCGAACGCGTAGAGCAAGCTAACTGATCCACCGGGAGAAAAGGTGAAGATCGTCCCGCAACCGAAAGGATTGGAACAGCGAATACCCCCTCCGGATACGGTAAGACCAATGATCGTGGAACCTGGCCCCCGGACCAAGTCCCTCGGCACGATCCCATCGCCCAGGAACGAACCGAACGAATGTATAATGGAGTGCGAACCCGATTTGGTTATACTGAACAAGGTACCGCAGGAGTTGGGTTCGTTTCCGCAGGCGTTCGCCCCCCCAATTTGGGTCGTGCCATAAAGCCTCCCGTCTGCCCCTTCGATGAGGAAGCCCTCCGGCAGGATGCCATCGCCGCTAAAACTACCGAAAGAGTGGAGGATGGAGGCCTGCCCTTGCGGGGTAATCCGGAACACCGTGCCGCAATTAGGCGCGTCAACCGGGATCGCCGAACACCTGTTGGCTCCGCCCGAGCTGGTCGTTCCGTAGAAGTTGCTGTCGCTACCCTTGAGCAGCGGGCCGGGATTCGCTCCGTCACCATCGGCTCCGCTGAATGAATGCAATATGGAATACTCGCGCCCCAGCGTGATGCGGAAGACGATACCGCCGCCGCCGAATGCGCCGCCATTACTCGTCGTTCCATAAATTGCGCCGTCATCTCCCAGCAAAACTCGATTAGGGTCGAAACCATCCTCGGCGATCGAGCCGAAACGGTGCAGTATGGTCTTCTCGCCCGAAGGTGTGACCCTGATGATGACTCCGCAATCGCGGCCGGGAAATTCGGTGCGGCACGGGTTCTGGCCAGGGCGCCGTTCGGCTCCATAGTAATTTCCGTCAGCGGCTAACACCAGTTCGGTTGAGGCGGCTCCATCGGGCAGCAATTCTGCATAGGGAGTAAGAAAGTCTACCCTCGTCGTAGGGGTAGGGCTGGGCGTCGGTGTCGGAGTTGGCGTTGGATTGCCCCCGCCCGTGGGAGGAGCGGTCCCAGTCCCTTCGCCTCCTCCACAGCCGGCCAGCAAGAGGCAAAGTGCTAGCCATCGAAGCATCCGCTCATTCCAATTCATTTATCAGATCAAGCTTACATCCAGCTCTCAGTAACAAATGCAAGTCTTTCGCACCTGTGCTTGTAAATTCGCTCGAAATTTGTCTGCTATCCGGTCGGTTCACAAGTTTGATCCAGCATGGTGCAGAAGGTCGGCTATCCTAGATTCACGTTTGAAAGCAGACCGTCGGAAATCGGCCAGGTCCAACGGTTGCATTGGCCCGCGGCGCTCATGGCTGTCGTGGCCGGACTGGGGTGGGGAGCGGACGTTAGCTCTCAACTCGAAAAGGATGTTTCGGATTGTCAGCAACGAACTTCGCGACGTCGCGCAACCGTTCTGGATATGGTTCAACCTCGCGCCATCCCGTGTTGGTGAAGAACCGAAACCCCGCCCGCCACAGCGTCTCAACCTTTTCCCACTGCTCGCCGTCTGTCTTCTTTGGGGCTTTGAATGCTCGTCCCATCCAGTTGACTGACTTCCCGCACTGTGGACAAATTGCGGAGCTTTCCTCGGGCAGCTTCCATGATTTTCGACAATCGAAGCAAGCGTGAGCCACGAGAAATTCCGGTCCGCGGTGATACGGCGGAACGTAAGGGCCAGTGATGACCCTATTTCCGATCGCCTTGCGCAACTCCATGCGTTCGGATTTGGATGGGGTAGACTTCATTCGACGAACCATGCCGAAATCTTTTGGTGCCTGCAATTGGTCGCTTTCCAACATTCCATCCAATTAGGCGGTGAACGAGCAACGCCGAATGGAGTCAAGGCGGCCCGCATATGGGGGTCGAGTTTTCAATTGCTGTGCCCCAAAAATAACCTTGCCCGAGCCGATCAAGGCTTGCTCAAAACCAGATCCGGCTCATCTTTTTGTGAATCGAACAAGCGTTAGACCGTCAGAAATGTGGGGGTGAGTGTGAGGAGAGGAAATCTCGTTTGAATTAAAAATAATTTAGGATCAATGGTTTAATTTGCAGGTTCGATGCAAGCCCCGCCACCTTGTCGACAGTGATATCGTGCCGACGAGTCCCTGGCCGTCCGGATCGGCGCGGGATGAGGCAGGTCGGCTTGTTCGCAATCGCCCCAAAGCGGCGCTTGCGCAGGTGAGGGGAGGGTTCCATCGCTCCGCTGTTTCGGCACAGGCCGGTTTTCGCCTCCGTAGCGTAAACTGTTGCCATTGTGTCACTAATCGACAGAAAAGCCGCCGACTCACGCGCCGGGTACATTGACGCGCGCGGATGGGGCGTTAGACCAGCCGATTACCGCCGGGCATCTCCCGACAAGCCTTTGGCTGCGCCACGGCGGTTTGGAGAGAGAGACTTAAATCATGACTTTGCGCAACATTCTGTTGGGCGCTACCATGCTGTGCGCCGCGACCAGCCCCGCCATCGCCTTTGCCCAGGACGCGGCCCCCGCCGCGCCGGCCGCCACCGACGACAGTGCGGAAACGTTCGATGATACCGATTATGGCAATGACATCATCGTCACCGCCACCGGCCGTGCGCAGCGTTCGCAGGATATTCCGATCGCGGTCAATGTGGTCGGCGGCGAACAGCTCGAAAATGCCGGGATCAGTGATATTCGCGGCCTTCGCCAGATCGCGCCCAGCTTCCAGGCCACGACCGGCCAGTCGACGGCGACCGGCGTCGTGCTGCGCATCCGCGGCATCGGCACCGCGGGTGACAACCCCGGCTTCGAACCGTCGGTCGGCGTCTTCGTCGATGGCGTTTTCCGCGCGCGCGCGGGCCTTGCGCTTTCCGATTTGCCGCCGATCGATCGCGTCGAAGTTCTGCGCGGGCCGCAGGGCACGCTGTTCGGCCGCAACACCTCCGCCGGTGCGCTCAACATCATCACGCAGAAGCCGAGCTTCAATCTCGGCGGCTATGCCGAGGCAAGCTATGGCAATCTGAATGAGATCGAACTGAAGGCCGGCGTTACGGGGCCGGTGTCCGAAACGCTCGCGGTGCGGCTCGACGGCGGTTATCACAAGCGTGACGGCTATATCAAAGACGTCAACAGCGACCGCCGTTTCAACGATCTCGACCGCTGGTCGGTCCGCGGGCAGGCGTTCTTCGAAAAGGACGATGTCTCGTTCCGCCTGATCGCAGACTATGCGAAGACCGACGAGCAATGCTGCGGCGCGCTCAACACCAACTCGGGCTTTGCGCAGCCGGGCACGCCGGCTTTTGCCGCGAGCGCGGTGATTCAGCAGCTCGCCGCCGCCAACGGCCTGACCGGCATCGTGACGCCCTTTAATCCCAAGGATCGCGAAGTGGCCTATTCGCCCGACCGCGACCTCACTGAAAAGATGCGCGAATGGGGCGTTTCGGGCCAGCTCGACTGGGATCTGGGCGGCGTCGAGCTGACGTCGATCACCGCGTGGCGCGACTGGAAGGCGACGCGCGGCATGGATGTCGACTTCTCCGGAATCGACCGCGCCTACCGCGAAAACATGCCGATCGGGATGCGCGATTTCACGCAGGAAATCCGCCTGAAGGGCACGGCGTTCGACGATCATGTCGACTGGCTGATCGGCGGTTTCTATCTGAACGAAAAGCTGAAATATACCGAACGCACGCGGTTCGGCACGCAGGGCGCGCAATATGTCGATGCGTTCATCAATGCGCTGACCGACGCATCGGTGCCCGGACCCACGGGGTTCCAGATTTTCCAGTCGATCCCGAACGCGCCGCTGGTGGGCCAGGTGCTGCTGGCATCGAACCCGCAGCTCGCGGCCGCGGCCGCGCAAGCGGGCGTGCTCGACACCTTCCTGACGCCGCTTCCCGCGCCGCAGGCGGGGCAGGGCCAGATCGCCGACAGCTATCGCGTCAACACCGAAGCCTTCGCGCTGTTCACGCACAATATCATCGACTTCAACGACAATATCTCGCTGACCCTTGGGCTGCGCTACAATCATGAATCGAAGAAGCTGAACGCCGATCTGCAGTCGAACCTGCCGGGCTGCGCGACGTTGCAGGGCGACCGTTACGCCCTCTATCGCCAGGCCTTGCAGGGCCTGCCGTCGGGTCTTGGTAGCGCGATCTTCAACCTCGTCTGCAACCCGGTGGTCAACCCCGAATTCAACGGCACCTATCGCGACAAGCGCAGCGAGAGCAAGCTGACGGGCACTGCGAAGCTGTCGGTCAAACTCGATGAGCGTGTCATGATCTATGGCGGCTATGACCGCGGCTATAAATCGGGCGGTTACAACCTCGACCGCGGATCGTTCGATACGGCGTTCCTGGGCGGCAACGGCGCGCAGGCGTCGGACCTTGAATTCGGCAACGAAGATGTCGATTCGTTCGAATTCGGCGTGAAAACCGATTTCAGCAACGCGTTCCAGTTCAACGCCAACGCCTTTTACACCGAATTGAAGGGCTATCAGAACCTCGCGTTCGAGGGGAACAACTTCGTCGTCCAGAATTTCGACAAGGTCGTGGCGAAGGGGGTCGAGCTGGAATCGATTATCCGTCCGGCGCCGAACCTGAACATCATGCTCGGCTATTCCTATGTCGACACCGAGGTGAAGGACGCGGCAGCCGGCACGGACAATGGCCTGCCGCTGACCAACTCGCCCAAGCATGTGGTCACGGGCGCGGTCACCTGGACCCCGCAGATCAGCAGCAATGTCGGCGGCCTCGTGCATCTCGACTGGCGCACGAACAGCGACGCGAACACGATCAACGATCCGGTCGCGGTGCCGTTCACGACCAACGACGGCTACACGATCGTCAATGCGCGGGCGGGGCTGAACTTCGGACCCGACCAGAATTATGCGGTCGAATTCTACGTCGAGAATCTGTTCAACAAATATTACAACATCACCGCGTTCCCGATCCCCGAACAGAGCGCGAGCTTCGCCGTTTATCCGGCGCCGCCGCGCCTCTATGGGGTGAAGCTGCGCGCGAAATTCTGATCGATGCGCTGATCCCTCAGGATCAACGAAGGGGCCGGGCCATCGGATGATGGCCCGGCCCTTTTCTTTTGTCGGCCCCGATCAAAAAATAACCCCGGCCTCTCGATCGAGAGGCCGGGGCTTTGCTGGCGTTGCGCTGGTGGTGGTTAGAACCGCACGCCCGCCGCGATGCCGTAGCGGCGCGGTTCGAGCGTGAAGATGTTGGTGTAGTTACCCGACGACTGGTCGGTGATGTACAGGCCGGTGACGCTGTTGGAATCGAAGAGGTTCTGGATGAACCCCTTCACATACCATTTGTCGTCGGGTCCATTCAGCTGCAGCTGGGCGTTGACCTGGGCATAGCCCTTGATCCGGTTGACGTTGCCGTTGAAGATGCTGCCATAGCTTTCACCCGTATAGGCAAGGTCGAAGCGCGGAACGAGCGTCATGCCACCATCACCCAGTCGCGCCGTATATTGCACGCCGGCGCTGAACTTGTAGTTCGGTGCCTGCGGTAGCTCGTTGCCTTTCAGGTTGACGGGGATGCCTGCGGTGAAGACCTGGATTCCGTTGGGATCGAAATTGGTGCCCGCCTGTGCCGCCACGCTTTGCAGTACCGAACAGATACTGAAAGCGCCGGTCGATGCGATTCCGCCGTCGGCCGGGAAGGAGGTTGTCGGTTGCAGGCCAGCACCCGGCGAGACGAGGAAACGGCCCGGGTTCGCCGGATCGGGGATGCCATTCTGGATCACCACCGTGTTGACGAAATTGACGAAGCCATTGCTTCCCGCCGCATTCCCCGCAGTACCCGGCGCCACCGCGCAGTTTGCCGCGTTGGTGATGTCCTTGATGATCACCGCGTCGGAGCGGCCACCGCCGAAATCACGCGGATTGCTGGTAAATTTGTCTTCCGTCACCTTTGTGTGGAGGTAGCTGAAGCCGAGATTGACGACGACGTCGGGATCGGGCCGCACAATGGCTTCAGCTTCGAAGCCATAAATGTCGGCGTCGACATTGTCGTTGACCGCGGTGCGGGCGACGATCTTGCTGAGCTGCAGCTTCTTGTACTTGTAGTAGAAGGCCGTGAGGTTGAGCGTCAGCGCGCCGTTGTCGAAGCTGTTCTTCGAACCGATTTCAAAGGCATCGACCTGTTCAGGTGCGAAGCTTTCCGGGACTTCGAAGATCGGCTGGAGCGGTGGGTTGATACCGCCCGATTTATAACCGCGCGAATAGGAGAGGTAGACGAGATTGTCGTCGGTGATCTTGAAGTCGAGCACCGCGCGGCCGGTCAGCTTGTTGAACTTGACCGAACGCTCCTGAAAGGCCTCGCAGCCCGCGATCGATCCGATCGGCCCAACCGTGCTCGACGTCTCGTTACTCGCAACGGCGCAGACCGTCCCCGGATCGGCGTCGAACCCGGCTGCGGTGGGCGACGTAAAGGCATCGGTCGAACCATGCGGGACGAGGAAGCTCGCCAGCGTCGAACGCGCGATCACGCTCTTCTTGTCATTATTGTAGCGCAAGCCTGCGGTCAGCTTCAGCCGGTCGCTGAATTCGAAATAGGCTTCGCCGAACAGGCCGTATGATTTGATCGAAAGATCGGCCGTGTTGTTACGAAAGAAAGGCGTGCCGAGGAAGCCGGGCGCCAGCGGATTGGCGCCGGTGATAACTCCGTTCTGGTCCCTGTCGACATTTGCAACCGACGAAAAAGCGCCGAGAACGCCCGTCAGATAATCGATCGGAAAGGCGTTCACATAATAGCTGTTCTCGGTCAGGTGGTAATCGGCATAAATTCCGCCAACGAGGAAGTTGAACGGTCCGTCGAAATCGCTGGTCAGAATCGCTTCCGCTGACCAGCTGCTGTTGTACTGGTTCGACCGGTCGAACTGCAGCGACTGGTCGCTACAGATCTTGTTGCCGCCAAAAGACCCCGTGCCGCTTTCTTCAGCCAGCGAAGTGCAGAGCTGGCCGGTCGGGCCATCGGGGATTATCGCCGCCGCAACGGGCGCGAAATAGCCCTGCAGCGCCGGGCCGAGCGCGCCGCCCGCCGCCGCAGCGAGCGTCGCTAGGCCGCCGGCATAGAGCGAGCGGTCGCCGACATTGCTGTTATAGTCCTGCGACGCGTCGAGCTTGACCTTCTGATACTGGCCCGAAACCTGCAACGACACCGGACCGAAATTATGCTCGATCTGGCCCTGCAGCGTCAGCTCGCTGGTGAAATAGCTCGGCGTGTAGGCCGTGTTCACCGTCCGCGGGTCCGACGGGATCGTCGTGTTGGCATAAACGTCTGGGCCGTAGAGGCTGCCCAAAGCGAAGGCGGTCGGAATGCCCTGCGTCGCCAGGAACTCGCGCGACGTCAGCGCCGCGGTAAAGGTCGCGTTGCCGTTGAAGGGCGAATTGTCGAGGCGGCTGTTCAGACAGCCGAGGATGCCGGTCGGATCGCGCTGGCAAAGCTGTTTCTGGATGCGCGTGCGCTTGTCCTTTTCGCGGAAATAGGAGGCGAGCAGGTCGATCGTCGTGTCGGGTGTCGGTTCCCAGCGGAATGAGCCGCGGACCGAATAAAGGTCGCGGTCGTCGATGCGCGTGTCGAGAAATTCATTCTTCGTATAGCCGTCGCGGTTGAGATAGATGCCCGCAACGCGCAGCCCCATGGTGTCGCCAAGGGGGATGTTGACCATCGCCTTGCCCTTGATCGAATTATAATTGCCATATTCGGCTTCGGCCGCGGCTTCGAAGGCGCCGAGCTTGGGCTTGGCGGTGATCACGTTGACCACACCCGAGGTCGCGTTGCGCCCGAACAGCGTGCCCTGCGGCCCGCGCAGCACCTCGATGCGTTCGAGGTCGAAAAATTCGGTTTCGAACAGGCGCGTCGAAAACAGCGGGTCGCCGTTCAGATGGATCGCGGTCGCGCTGTCGCAGGTGGTGCCGACGCAAAGATCGCCGATCCCGCGGATCGTAAAGCTGGCGCCGGTGAAATTGGTTTTTGTGAAGGTGACGTTGGGCAGCGTCAGCTGCAGATCGGACGGTGTCTTGATCTGCTGCGCCTCCAGCGCCTCGGTCGAAAAGGCGCTGACCGCGATCGGCACGTCCTGCAGTCGTTCCGACTGGCGCTGCGCGGTGACGACAATTTCACCGCCGAACGCATCGCGCGCGACTTCTTCCTCCGCATCCTGCGCATAGGCCGGTGTCGCCACCGCCATCGCAAGGATCGACGTTCCGATCAGTGCCTTGAACTTCATTTACAGCCTCCCTTTTTCGACCCTGCGAGTGCGGGGTCGCCCAACGTCAAATTGTGGTAAGGGGAGGGGAAACGACCAGACATGGCAAAGGGCACCCGGCCAAAGCGGCCATGTGCCCTTGTAATTCCCACCTGCCAGCTGTGCTGGTCATCGTCCTCTCCCGCCGGCGTCGGGGAAAACGCACGGCCTCTCCGGAATACGACCCGCTTGAGCGAGTTCTGTATGGCCTAAGGGTGCGCTCACTTGACGAAAGCGTCAAGTGGCTTGTTTGGCCCAAAAAAGGACGCGAAACTGCGCCTGATGAAATCAGTAAAAAGCTAAGATTCCGCAACGTCAACTTGCCCGCAGGCCATAAAATCTTCGCGTGCAGGCCTTGCTTATCGGCCCCGGCGCGCCGAAATGTGCGACATGATGGCAACAGTGAAAGCGGGGCGATGAGCGATTTGGAGCAGGAGTTGGGGCCGGACGGCAAGGTGGTCGTTCCGCAGCATGTTGCGGACGCCGTGCGCACGCTGATCGAGTGGGCTGGCGACGATCCTGCGCGCGAAGGGCTGCGCGATACGCCGCGCCGCGTCGCGCGCGCGTGGAAGGAATATTGTTCGGGCTATGGCGAGGATCCCTCGATCCATCTGTCGCGCACCTTCGAGGAGGTCGGCGGCTATGACGAGGTCGTGCTGCTGCGCGACATTCCGTTCCAGTCGCATTGCGAACATCATATGGCGCCGATTACGGGGAAGGCGTCGATCGCCTATCTGCCCAAGGACCGCGTCGTCGGCATTTCCAAGCTCGCGCGCGTGCTCAACGGCTATGCGCGGCGGCTCCAGGTGCAGGAGCGGCTGACCGCCGAAGTCGCGCAGTGTATCTGGGACAATCTGCAGCCGCATGGCGTTGCGGTGGTGGTCGATGCGCAGCACGGCTGCATGACCGGCCGCGGTGTCCGTACGCCGGGCGTCGGCATGGTGACGAGCCGCCTGCTCGGCTGTTTCCTCGAAGACCAGCGCAGCCGCAAGGAAGTGCTGGGCCTGATGGGCTATTGAACCTTGGCTGGCCCGAAAAACAGAGAGGCGCGGCCTTGCGGCCACGCCCCTCCCCCCATTAGTCGGGAAACCGGATTTTAGCGCGAGGCGAGCCGCATCGGGCTGCCTTTGGCGGCCCACTGGATGCTTTCGCTGCCGCCCATCGCGCGGATGAAGCAGGGCTGGCCCTGTGCCTGGAGCTGGTTGCACAGGCTCGCGGCATCGGCGCGCGAGGCGAGGCCGTTGACCGTCAGGCGGTAGAAGGTGCGGCCGTTGACCGCTGCGGCGTGGCTGGACGCGGGGAAGCGGCCAAGGACGCTATTGTGCTTCTTGAGCGAACCCCATTTTTCCTTCGCAATCGCCAGGCTGTCATAGGCGCCAAGCTGCACCGCCCAGCCGTCGGGTTTTTTGGCGTCGAAGCCCATCGCCTTGGGCACGATGATGGTTGCAAGTTCGAGCGCCTGTTTCTGCGCCGGGCGGATATGACCTTCGCCCGCGACGCGCGGCGCGTGGCGGTAGGGGGTCGCGTCGGCGAGGATGACTTCGGCGGCGGGGGTCGGTTGCGGCAATTCGGTCACCGGCACGACGCCGTCGGCGGTGCGTTCGGGCATGGGCAGTTCGATGCTGCGAATCGTGCTGCCGGCATTGGCGAGCACGGGCGGCGGCGGAGCATAGTCGGCGACCGGCGCCGGATCAGCGCTGGCCAGCTGGGCCGGCGCTTCGGTCGCGGGTTCGGCGACGGCCATTTGCGTGTCGGCATAATTGCCGAGCGCGAGGCGCACGGGCATCCCGGCGTCGGGCTGGGCGCTGGTGCCGATCAGGCTGGCGACGCGCACCTGCGCGTTCGGCTGCTCGGCAAGCTTCGACCATTCGGCCATCCGCCCTTCGAGCTTGGCGAGCGAGAGGTCCTGCGATGCGACGATCCGCGCCTGCGCCCAGCGGCCCGACAGCGCGAGCGCAAGGGCCAGATTCTGCCTCGTCCGCGCGTCGGCGCCTTCGGCCCGCGCGGCTTCACCGAGCACATAGAGCGAGCCTTCGCGGTCGCCGGCAAGCGCCAGGGCAAGGCCAAGGTCCGATGCCGGCACGGCGTCGCGGTGGCGGGTGAGCAGCGCGACGGCGTCGCCGTTGCGGCCCTGCGCAATCTCGGCGAGCGCGAGCGAGAGGATCGTGTTGCTGTCCCGCGCGCCGAGTTCCATCGCCTCGGAGAGCGCGGCGGATGCCGATGCGAAGCGGCCGTCGCCCAGATAGGCCTGACCCAGCAGCGCGCGATAGCCGGCGTCGCGGGGGCTTCCCGCGACCGCGGCTTCGGCCAATGCAACGGCCTTGCTGGCCTTGCCGGCTTCGAGCGCGACGCGCGCTTTGTCGGCCGACTTGGCGGCAACCGCCGGGGTTCCGGCGGCGCGCGACGGCGCATCGGCCATCGCGCCCATGCCGCTGCACCCCGTCGCCACGCCGAGCACGAATCCCGAAACGGCCAGGTTCATCAGCATCTTGCGGTTCATGTCGGGTCCCCCTTCAGATCGTTCAGCGCTGGCCGCGCGCCGGGCGCGTCGCGGGCAGGCGGCTTGCCATCGCATCGATTTCAGGCAGCGAGGCGAGATAATCGTCGAGCAGATCGGTCAGGATGACCTGCGACGACCGGTTCGTGACCGCACTGGCGAGGCGCAGGCGCAGGTGGCGCTCGGCGTCGAGGCGCAGAGTGAAGGCCGCTTTCTCACGAGCGCGCAGCGCACGCGGGGCCTTTTCCTTCTTCGGTGCCGGTTCGGGACGCGCCTCGACCTTGCGCGCCACCGCAGCGACGTGTTCGATTAGCGTTTCCTGCTGACGCACGACTTCGGGCACCTCCGGCGCCTCGTCGACAAAGGCCTCTGCGCCATGATCGAGGTCGAACGACTCGGCGATGAGCTCCTGCCCCTCGCTCTCGTCGACCGCATGTTCGGCCGCAACATTATGCGCGGGCACCGATCCCGTCAGCAGCGGCTTCAGATCGAGCATCTGCGCGGGTTCGCCCGACTGGTCGGGATCGACGTCATAGCCCATGTCGTTCCAGCCGAGGTCGTCATAACCCATGCTGTTCAGTGGTGCGGGGCCGCTGCCAAGCGGCTGGCGGCGCATCGCGGGACGCGCACCGCCCTTGCGGGCCAGGAGGCCGGCGCTCAGCGATGCGAGGGGTTTCGGTTCGCCCATGGTTCCTGTCCCTCCCGTCACTGACCAGCAACGCGGCGGCCGAAGCCACCACCCATCGGGCGGACCGCGATATAATTGCCCTGCGTCGGTATCGGCGCGGCGAAGACGGTGCGGCGGAAATTCTTTTCGAGGCGGTCGTTCATATAGGTCCACAACTGGCGGATCTCGTCGGCCGAACGGCCGTTGGGATCGACCTCCATCACCGTGCGGCCGTCGATCATCGACGCGGCATAGTCGGTGCGGTGGTGCAGCGTGACGGGGGCGACGGTGCCGTGCTGCGACAGCGCGACCGCGGCTTCGCTGGTAATCTTGGCCTTGGGCGTCGCGGCGTTGACGACGAACACCAGCGGCTTGCCCGCGCGTTCGCACAGATCGACGGTGGCGCCGACGGCGCGAAGGTCGTGCGGGCTGGGGCGCGTCGGCACGACGATCAGTTCGGCGACCGAGATGACGCTCTGGATCGCCATGGTAATCGCGGGAGGGGTGTCGATGACCGCGAGCTTGAAGCCCTGCTGGCGCAGGATTTCAAGGTCGGAAGCGAGCCGCGCGACGGTGGTCTGCGCAAAGGCGGGAAGGTCGGTTTCGCGCTCGTTCCACCAGTCGGCAAGCGAGCCCTGCGGATCGATGTCGATGAGCACGACGGGACCGGCGCCGGCAAGCTGCGCCTGCACCGCGAGGTGCCCCGACAGCGTCGTCTTGCCCGACCCGCCTTTCTGTGAAGCCAATGCCAATACGCGCACTGCGTTACCCCCTCGGAAGTCCAATAATCGGCGAAGGGATGCCATGCGGGGCGCTAAAATTGAGTTAACGATGATAAAATGAGGGTGAACGAGTGGTTCGCGATCGTGGTAAAGAAACCTCTAAGCCGAACCTGTCCCAATATGGTTCGGATGTGGCGGGACCCTATTTGCTGCTAACACCGTGTTAGCCATTTTGCGCTATGACGATCCCCGGGGACTGCGGCCGCCCGGATGCGGCGCAAGTCATTGGAGAATAAGATGCCTTCATTCCGCTCTGCCGCCTTGTTAGCCCTGCCGCTGCTTGCGCTGTCGAGTTTCGCAGCGCCTGCGCGCGCCGATGTCAAGGACGGGGTCGATGCATGGCAGGGCGGCAATTATCAGACTGCGGTCGCGGAATGGCGCCCGCTGGCGATCGCCGGCGATGCCGATGCGCAGTTCAACCTGGGGCAGGCGTACAAGCTCGGCCGGGGCGTTCCTGCCGATCTGGCGCAGGCCGAAGCCTGGTATCGCCGGGCCGCGAACCAGGGGCATTTGCAGGCGGAGGATAATCTGGGCCTCGTGCTGTTCACCGCGAACCGGCGCGAAGAAGCGATGCCCTTCATCCTGAAGTCGGCGGCGCGCGGCGAACCGCGTGCGCAATATGTCCTCGGCACCGCGTATTTCAACGGCGACCTTGCGGAGCGCGACTGGCCGCGCGCCTATGCGCTGACGAAGCGCGCGAGCGACGCCGGGCTTTCGGTCGCCTCGGCGCGGCTTGTCCAGCTCGACAGTCTGATCCCGCTCGACCAGCGCCAGCGCGGCCTCGCGATGATCCTCGACATGGAACGCAGCGAGCAGCGCGAGCGGCTTGCCGCGGTGAGCGCCGCTGCGCCGTCCGCGCCGAAACCGGCGCCAACGTCGCCGATCAAGACTGCGAGCCTGCCCGCGTCGGCACCGGGGACGAGCTATACGCCGCCGCCGGTCATCGCTGCGGCGAAACCGGCGCCCGCACCGGCGGCCAGCAAGCCTGCCACGACGTCCTCGCCCGTCGCCAGCGCCGCCGCTGCTGCGGCCGCCGAAGCGACCGCCGCTGCGGCCGCTGCAACCGGGCAGCCGGGAACGACCTATTCGCCGCCGCCGGAGAGCGGAGCGTCGGCGCCCGCCGTGTCAAAGCCTGCCAAGGCGGACCCCGCTTCGGCCAGGTCCGTTCCCGCATCGGTCCGCGCCCAGGGTGATGCGGCAAGCCCATGGCGCGCGCAGCTCGGCGCCTTTGGCGTCGAAGCCAATGCCCGCGGCTTGTGGACAGCACTCGCAAAGAAGAACCCCGCCGTCGCGGGACGCGAGCGGCATCTGGTCAAGAGCGGCAAGCTCACCCGCCTGCAGGCCGGTGGCTTTGCAAACAAAGGCGAAGCCGAGAGCTTCTGCGCATCGCTGCGCAAGGATGGGCAGGCGTGCTTGGTGGTCGACAAATAGACATGGCTTGGCGCGGCCGCGGTCAGCCGCCCCGGTCGGCCGTGATCGTCGCCAGCGTTTCGGCCAGACGGCTGGCGTCGCGGTCGCTGATCCGGTCGCCGAGCACCGATTGGATCACCTCGGCATAGACCGGCCACATTTGCGCACGCACCGCGCGTCCGGTCGCGGTGATCACAATCTGTTGCGCGCGCCCGTCGGTCGGGCATGGCTTGCGGACGATACAGGATGCCGCCTCCAGCCGATCGACCAGCCGCGATACATTCGACTGAGCGACCAGCATCTGTTGTTCGATCTCGCCGATGCGAAGCCCCGCATCCCCCGCCTTTTCCAGCTCCCATAAGGCATCATACCAGCCATAGGGCGGCAATCCCGCCTGCCGCAGCGCGCGTTCGGCGCGGCGTATCGCGACCTGCTGCGCGCGCATCAGCCCGATCCACGCCGCGGTAATCATGTCGCTCGGTAGCCGCGGCGCCGATGGTGCAGCCGTCGCCGTGCCGGTGCTGGTCTTTGTCATCCTCTGTCTGTCGCATATCCATGCGATTGCATCAAGTTTGACGATCTCCATGCAAGCGCATATATATTTACATGCAATCGCATGGAGATGATTCGATGGCCCAATTGTTATATGTGGAAGCGTCGCCGCGCGGTGTCGACGCGGTGTCGGTCGGCGCCGCCGACGGGTTCCTGACCGCGCTGGTCGCGGCGCGACCCGACGTTGCCATCGACCGGTTCAATCTGTGGCAAAGCGACCTTCCCGAATTCGATGGGGCGCTGCTGGCGGCGAAATATGCCAGGCTGGCCGGACGCGCGATGAACCCGGAGCTGGCGGCCGCGTGGGACAGGATCGGCGCTCTGACGCGCCGTTTCGGTGCCGCCGATGCGATCGTCATCGCGACCCCGATGTGGAACTTCGGCATCCCGTACAAACTCAAGCACTGGATCGATTTGATCACCCAGCCGGGCCTGACCTTCACCTTCGACCCCGCCACCGGCTATGCACCGATCTTCGCGTCGCGCCCGACACTGGTGATTATAGCGAGCGCGGGCGACTACAGCGCGGGCCTCAGCTATGGACGGCCCGACCTTGCGACCCCCTATCTCAAGGCCGCGCTCGGCTTTCTGGGGATCGGCACTGTCGTGGTCGAACATGTCGGACCCACCGCGGGGCCGCCCGGCATTGTCGCCGCGGCGCGTACCTGCGCCACCGATCGATTGCACGACCGCGCGGCCCACTTCCTTGAACAAGCGGCGTGAGTCCGGCGTCGGGCTGGGCCTGCCTCGTCGCCGCGGGGGTCGTCGACATCGCCTGGGCTTTGTCCATGAAAAAGGCCGACGGCTTCCGCAATCTCGAATGGTCGGCGCTGTCGCTCGTGCTAGTCGGGATCTTCGTCTATCTGTTGACGCAGGCGCTCGCAGTGCTTCCGGTCGGAACCGCTTATGCGGTGTGGACCGGAATTGGCGCAGCGGGCACCGCCATATTGGGGATGATCCTGTTCGGCGAAGCCGTCACCGCGGCGCGCATCGCGTGTATCATCCTCATCATCGGCGGTACGATCGGGCTGCAACTCAGCAGCTGAGCGATGCTATTTCGCCTCCGTTGTCTTCTCGTCGGCCAATCGTTTGCCCAGTGCCTTGCGCGAGCGGTCGGCATAGGCGCGGCAGGCGCCGGGTTTGTCGCTATAGCGTCCGTCGCCCGCATTGTCGGGATGCGCTGAGATCAATATGTCGCACGGGATCGCATCCATTTTGCGATAACTTTCCTCAAAGCCGACGACGAACGGTTTGCCCGCGCGGGAGGTGAAGCGATAGCCGTCGGCCGACACGGGGTTGAGGCTCGCGGCAAAGACGACCGCCTTGCAGCTGCTGCCCTCGCACGCCTGCCAGGCCCAGCTCATGCTGCCCATCGTATGCCCCGGCGTCGCGACCGCGGTGATCGCGGTCTTGCCCAGCCGCAGCATTTCGCCGTCCTTCATCGTGCGGACGTTCGCTACCGCGGGCCAGCTGCCGCCATAGGCGAGCTGCGGGTCGTCGGCCGCGTGGCGGCCGGTGCGCAGCCCCTCGGCGCCGCGCACGCTCGCGACCACGGTCGCGCCGGTGTCGCGCGCGAGCGCGGCAAGGCCGCCGGCATGGTCGAAATGGGGTTCGGTGCTCAGAATAAATTTGATGTCTTGGGGATCGAAGCCAAGCGCGCGGACATTGTCGAGGATCGCGGGCGCCGCCTGCGGCAACGCGCCATCGACCAGTACCAGCCCGTCGCCGGTGTCGATCAATGCGACGCTGAGCCCTGCAAAGCCGACAAGATAGGTGTTATCGCCGATTTTTCTTGGTTCCGCGGGGGCAAGCCATGCCGCCGTTCGTGAAGTGACGATTGGCTGTGTCAACGGGTCGATGGCAGGGGCAGGGCCGCCGAGAGTGCCCGCGAGCCACGCCAATATACCGATTGCTTCGATCATGTCTGTCTCCCTTCGCCAGTGAAAATGCCGTTGTGGGCGGCTCGCGGCAAAGCATCATTTCTCGACAAAGCCATGAGGATTACTAATGATCCGGCATGGATCGCGCCCAGCTTCCCTTGAACGCCCTCCGCGCCTTTGAAGCCGCGGCGCGCCACCTCAACTTTACGCGCGCGGGGCTGGAACTGTGCGTCAGCCAGGGGGCGGTGAGTCATCAGGTCGCCGAGCTCGAACGGCGCCTGGGCACACGGCTGTTCCACCGCCTGCCGCGCGGGCTGGCCTTGACCGACGAGGGCCATGCACTCGTCCCCGTGGTGTCGGAGGCGTTCGATCGCGTTGCGGCGACGCTCGACCAATATGCCGATGGCCGGTTTCGTGAGGCGTTGAAGGTCGGGGTTGTGGGCACCTTTGCGACCGGCTGGCTGTTGCCGCGGCTCGATCGTTTCGCGCGCGCGCATCCGTCGATCGACCTGCGCATCGCGACGAACAACAACCGGGTCGACCTTGCGGGCGAGGCGCTCGATTTTGCGATCCGCTTCGGTGACGGCGCGTGGCACGGCACTCACGCCGAGCCGTTGCTCGCCACGCCGATGGCGCCACTCTGCGCCCCCGGGATCGCCGCGCGGCTCAGGGAACCGACCGATCTGGTATCCGAGCGGCTGCTGCGTTCGTATCGCGCCGACGAGTGGGCGCTCTGGTTAGGCGCCGCGGGCGTGCCCGTCCCGGTCCTCCGCGGCCCGGTTTTCGACAGCTCGGCGTTGATGGCCAGCGCGGCGGCGGCAGGGCAGGGGGTCGCGCTCGTTCCCCCCGCGATGTTTACGCGCGAACTCGCCGCCGAGCTGCTCGTCCAGCCGTTCGGGGCGACCATCGACGCCGGTCGTTACTGGCTCACCCGCCTGATGTCGCGCGCCGAAAGCGAGGCGATGCAGCGCTTTCGGGCGTGGCTGCTTGCCGAAATCGCGCGCGACGCCTTGCCCGCTTGAACGGTCGTTTCAAAAAATCAGCACCCGGTGTTGACATCGTAAACATCGATCCCATCTTCAGAGCCTAAAATGTTTACATCGTTAACACGGTAAAGGAGACGCATCATGTATCACGCCATTGTCCGCCATCAGGTCCGCAAGATCTTCGCCGGCCTCAGTCGCGGCGATTGGGAGTCGGCGCTCGCCGGGATGGCCGACCGCTTCGAGCATATCTTTCCCGGCGATCACGCCCTCGGCGGCACGCGCCACAGCAAGGCGGGCCTGCGCGCCTGGTTCCAGCGCCTGTTCGCGGTCCATCAGGTGCTGAAGTTCGAGATCAAGCACATTGCATCGAGCGGCACGCCGTGGGACACGACCGCGGTGATCGAATGGCGCGACCGTGCGGTGATGGCCGACGGCGATACGTCCTATGTCAACGACGGCGTCCACATCATCCGCCTGCGCTGGGGCAAGATCGTCAGCCTGCACCCCTATCTCGACACGCAGAAATATGCCGCTGCGCTGAACCGCCTCGCGGGCACCGGCTTTGCGCCAGCGGGCGCGGCGCCGATCGAGGATTGAGGTCGGTTTTGGGGTGGGAAGGGCCCCCTCTTTCCGTTCGTGTCGAGCGAAGTCGAGGCACCCGCGGTGTTTCGCCTAGCCCGATGGGCATCTCGACTTCGCTCGATGCGAGCGGATTTTTGTTGGCCCTATGGCCGCAATTGGCCGCCTCCCCTCATTTCCGCCGAATCCCTCCGCAAAGAAAAGGGCCGCGCTTCTCTCTGGAAACGCGGCCCTTTCAAAAGGCTTAGGCGGAAAAAGCTCAGGCTTCTTCGGCTTCGTCCGCAGCGTCGTCGCTGGCTTCGTCGGCAACGCGTTCCGACGGCGGCGTTGCGTCTTCGAACTCGTCTTCGCTGTCGGGCTCGAGCGCCGCAGCGGCGGCTTCGGCCTGTTCTTCCTCGAACATGGCGGCGATGACGTCGATGCCCTGCTTCTGCATTTCGGCTTCGTCGGGCGAACGCGCGACGTTGACGGCGACGGTCACGACGACCTCGGGGTGCAGCTTGACCTTGACGTCAACGAGACCCAGCGACTTGATCGGGCGTTCGAGCTCGACCATCGCCTTGGTGACCACTTCGACGCCGTCTTCGATCAGCGCGTCGACGATGTCGCGGACCGAAACCGAACCATAAAGCTGGCCGGTGTTCGACGCCTGGCGGATCAGCACGATCTGCTTGCCGTCGATGTCCTTGGCGCGGCCTTCGGCGTCGGTGCGACGCTCGGCGTTGTCGGCCTCGATCTTCGAGCGGTTGGCTTCGAACAGCTTGCGATTGGTGTCGTTCGCGCGCAGCGCCTTGTTGTTGGGCAACAGGTAATTGCGGGCAAAGCCGTTCTTGACGTTGACGACATCGCCGATGCCGCCGAGTTTCTCGATGCGTTCGAGCAGAATGATTTCCATGACGCTGCCCTCCTTACTTCACAATGTAGGGGAGCAGGCCGATGTGGCGCGAGCGCTTGATCGCTTTCGCCAGCTCGCGCTGCTTCTTGGTGGACACCGCGGTGATCCGCGACGGGACGATCTTGCCGCGCTCCGACAGGTAACCCTGGAGCAGGCGGACGTCCTTGTAATCGATGACCGGTGCGTCCTTCGCGCTGAAGGGGCAGGTCTTGCGGCGGCGGAAAAAGGGTCGTGCCATTGTGCTGTTCCTTATTCTTCGCCGTCGCGGTCACGGCCGCCACGGCCGCCACGACGTTCCTGCTTGCGCATCATTACCGACGGACCCTTTTCGAGTTCGTCGACCTTGATCGTGAGCCAGCGGATGATGTCTTCGTTGATCGCGGCCTGACGCTCGATCTCTGCGATCGCTTCGCCCGACACTTCGGCCGACAGCATCACATAATGACCCTTGCGGTTCTTCTGGATCTTGTAGGCGAGCTGCTTGAGGCCCCAGGTCTCGGTCTTGTGGACCGTGCCCTTGAATTCGCCGATGACGCCCGTAACGGTTTCCGCCAGCGCGTCGACCTGAGCCTGGCTCAGGTCCTGACGCGCGATAAAGACATGCTCGTAAAACGGCATGATGCGCTTCCTTCGATTTGGCCGATCGCTGGTTTCGCGCCAATCGCGAAACCCCTCCGGCTGTCGTCCGGCTTTGCGTATTCGTGCAAAGCAAACGGGGCGATGGCAACGTGGCCTCGCCCCGAATGAGCGCGCCTATACAGATTCGGCGGCGGAAAGCAAGGGTCGGGAGGGTGAATAGGTTCACGCGGAGACGCGGAGACGCGGAGGAAAGAAAGAAGGAGATTCGCGCAGAGGCGCAGGCATCGCAGAGAAGGAGAGGCTGAGGGCGGCGAAGCCGCTATTCTCATTTCTTCTCCGCGTCTCCGCGTCTCCGCGTCTCCGCGTGAACAAAAGTCTCTGCGGCCTCTGCGCGAAATATTCTCAGCCAAGCTTTGTCAGCAATTCCCTCCCAAACTCGGAGAGCGTGTCGTCGCGCGCGCCGAGGATCAGGATGCGGTCGCCGGGTTTCGCTTCGTCGAGGATCGCGGCGCCGCAGTTGGCGCGCGTCGTCAGATGGACGGCGTCGGCTCCACCCGCGACGATGTCGGCGACCAGCGCCTCGCTGCCGATGCTGCGGTCGACGGTGCCGCCGAAATAGACGGGGTCGCAGACATAGAGCCTGTCGCCGTGGCGCATCCCCGCCGCGAAGCTCGCCGCCAGTTCCTTGCCCATCTGGCGCAAGGGGCCATAGCCGTGCGGCTGGAAGAACAGCAGCGCGCGGCCGGGCAGTTCGGCGACGGCCGCCAGCGTGGCGGCGACCTTGTCGGGATTATGCGCGAAGTCGTCGATGACGGTGACATCGCCCGCTTGTCCCAGCACCTCGTAACGGCGAGCAAGGCCGGAAAAATCGGTGAGCGCCGCGACCGAGGCGGCGACGGGAATGTTGAGCGCGCGCGCCGCGGCAATGGCGGCGAGGGCGTTTGCGGCATTGTGGCGGCCGGGCATCTTCAGGCGCACCGCATGGCTGTCGGCGGCGAAATGGACGGTGAAGCGGCAACCGTCCGCCAGCGGCTCGAAGTCGCTGCCGCGGATCGCCGCATTGTCGCCGAAGCCGAAGCGCATGACATTGTCCCTGGCAAGCAGCGGCGCCGATTCAGGGTCGTCGGCATTGATGATCGCGATACGCGCCTTTGCGGCAAAATCGCCGAACAGACGGTGCAGTTCGTCAAGGCTCTTGTGGTCGAGGCTGATGTTGGTGACCACCGCAACATCGGGGTCGTAGAGCGCGATCGATCCGTCGCTTTCGTCGACTTCGCTGACATAGGTGGCGTCGCCGCCGACCAGCGCGCTGGCGAAGGGGGTGTCGGGCGCGGCGAAATTGCGCATTACCGCGCCGTTCATCACGGTGGGCTGACGGCCCGCGCGGTCGAGGATCCAGCCGATCATCCCGGTGACGGTCGACTTGCCGCTGGTGCCGCCGACGCCAACGCCCTTGTCCGCGGCATTGAACAGCGCGGCGTTAAGGTCGGCGCGGGTCATCCGGGGAAGGCCGAGCGTGTTGGCGGCGGCGACGTCGGGCACGCTGTCCTCGACCGCCGCCGAGGCGACGAGCGTCTGACCCGCTTTCGGACCGGTGCCATCCTGTGGAAAAAGGATGATGCTCCGGCTTTCGAGCCAGGTGAATTTCTCGGGTGAGCGGCCCTGGTCGCGGCTGCGGTCCGATCCCGAAACGCTCGCGCCGCGCGCTGCAACGATCATCGCCAGCGGCAACATGCCCGACCCGCCGATGCCGCAGAAGAAATAGGATTTGTTTTCGGTCATCGCGGCGCGATATGGCGTCTTATGAACAATGGCAACACTCCCTCTCCCGTCGGGAGAGGGTTGCGCAGACTTGGTGCGAAGCGCCTAGTCGTAGCTGGGTGAGGGGATCAGGGGTGGCGTGGAAATCGGACGGCGGACACCCTCATCCAACTTCGCCTAGCCAGCAAGCTGGCAAGGCTGCGTATCCTTCTCCCATGGGGAGAAGGTTTTAATGCGCATTGGCATCGTCGCCCCCTCGACCCCGATCCTGCCCGACGATGCCGAGGCGGTGCGCGCGATTGCCAGCCTCGGTTATCCGGAGGTCGAACTGATTTTCGACCCGCAATGTTTCGCCACCCACGGCCATTTCGCGGGCGAGGACGGGCATCGCTTTGCCGCGCTCGTCGAGATGGCGAACCGCGCTGACGTCGATGCGGTGTGGTTCGCGCGCGGCGGCTATGGCGCGTGCCGGATCGCCGAGGAGGCGGTGGCGGCGATGACCGATGTCGCCCGGGCCAAGGCGTTTCTCGGTTACTCGGATCAGGGAAATTTGCTGGCGGCGCTTTATCGCGACGGGTTCGACCATGTCGCGCACGGCCCGATGGTCGCCGACATCCGCCGCGAGGGCGGCGAGGCCGCGGTACTGCGCGCGCTCGACTGGCTGATGGCGCGCGATCCCGCGGCGTGTGAGAGCGGCCTCCAGCACGGCGTGCGCCACGCGGCGTTCAACCTGATGACGCTGTCGATGCTGCTCGGTACCCCGCTCGAGCCCGATCTGACGGGACATATCGTGCTGGTTGAAGAGGTCAGCGAGCATCTTTACGCCTTCGATCGAGCCTTTTTTCACGTCGCAACCTATCTTGCGCCGCGCGGATTGGCCGGCATCCGCCTTGGCCGGGTGAGCGACATTCCGCAAAACGACCGCGCCTTTGGCATGGACGCCGAAGAAATTGCCCAGGGCTGGTGCGCGCGCACCGGCATCCCCTGGCTTGGCCGCGCCGACATTGGCCATGATGCTGCGAACAAGGTCGTTCCCTTCGGCTTGCATCGCGCGGGGTGAGCGAATAGGCGCGGCGCGTTCAGATATAGGCTAGGGGACGCAATATGCGCGCATTCATCTTTCCGGGTCAGGGCAGCCAGTCGGTCGGCATGGGCAAGGCGCTCGCCGACGCATCCCCGGCGGCGCGCGAAGTGTTCCAGGAGGTCGACGACGCGCTGGGGCAAAAGCTGTTCCAGCTGATGACCGAAGGGCCGGAGGATCAGCTGGTCCTCACCGAAAACGCCCAGCCCGCGATCATGGCGAACGCGATTGCGACGTTGCGCGTACTCGAAAAGGAAGGCGGCGTGACGCTTTCGGGCAAGGCCGATTATGTCGCGGGGCACAGCCTTGGCGAATATAGCGCGCTCTGCGCGGCGGGCGCGTTCGATCTTGCGACGACTGCGCGGCTGCTCAAGACGCGCGGGCAGGCGATGCAGGCGGCGGTGCCCGTCGGCGTCGGCGCGATGGCGGCGCTGCTCGGCGCCGATATCGAAACGGCGCAGAAGCTTGCCGACGCGGCGGCCGAGGGCGAGGTGTGCACCGTCGCGAACGATAATGATCCCTCGCAGGTCGTGATTTCGGGCCATAAGGGTGCGGTCGAGCGTGCGGTGGCGCTGGTGAAGGACTTCGGGATCAAGCGCGGCGTGCTGCTGCCCGTGTCGGCGCCCTTTCATTGCCCGCTGATGCAACCCGCCGCCGACGCGATGGCCGAGGCGCTCGGCGCCAACCCGCCCGCCGCGCCGCTGGTGCCGGTCGTCGCCAATGTCACGGCCAGCCCGGTGAGCGACGCCGACACGATCCGCGACCTGCTTGTGCAACAGGTGACCGGCCGCGTCCGCTGGCGCGAGAGCGTTCGCGCGATGGAAGACATCGGCGTAACGCACTTCGTCGAATTCGGCGGCAAGGTGCTCAGCCCGATGGTCAAGCGCAGCGCGTTGGGCGAGGTCGAGACGGTGAGCGTGATTTCGATGGACGACATCGAAGCGCTGCTCAAGACGCTCTAATTCAATAGATTTCAGGAGAATATAGATGTTCGATCTTACCGGCATGACCGCCCTCGTCACTGGCGCCAGCGGGGGCATCGGTTCGGCGATTGCGCGGGCGCTTAGCGCGCAGGGCGCGCGGCTGGCGGTTTCGGGCTCCAATGCCGAGAAGCTGAGCGCCTTTCGTGATAGCCTCGGCGGCGAGCATCTCGCTTTGCCGTGCAACCTTGGCGATGCGGCGGCGGTTGATGCGCTCGTTCCGGCGGCGGTCGAGGCGTTGGGCGGCAAGCTCGACATCCTTGTCAACAATGCGGGGGTGACGCGCGACAATCTGATCATGCGGATGAAGGACGAGGAGTGGATGGACGTCATCCGCATCAATCTGGAAGCTAATTTCCGCCTGTGCCGTGCCGCGGCGAAGCCGATGATGAAAGCGCGCTTCGGACGGATCATCTCGATCACCAGCGTCGTCGGCGCGACGGGCAATCCGGGGCAGGCCAATTACGCCGCGTCGAAAGCTGGCGTGACCGGCATGACCAAGGCGCTGGCGCAGGAACTGGCGAGCCGCGGGGTTACCGCGAACTGCGTCGCGCCGGGCTTTATCGCCACGGCGATGACCGACGACCTGCCCGACGCGCAAAAGGAAGCGCTCAACCAGCGTATCCCTGCGGGCCGGATGGGCGAGGGCAGCGACATTGCCGCCGCGGTCGTCTATCTGGCGTCGAAGGAAGCGGGCTATGTCACCGGACAGACGTTGCATGTAAACGGCGGCATGGCCATGCTGTCCTGATTGGGACGGTCGATCGCGAGGGGAATTGCCGATGACGCGTTACTGGATGCCCGCCGCCGCTTTGTTTCTGGCGGCGCTGCCGTCCGCCGTATCGGCGCAGGAAGGCGAAAAATTCGACTGCGTCATCATGGCGGTGCCCGCCGACAAGAAGGAAATGCTGGGCGCCGCGATGGCGGGCGCGGGGGATCAGGCAGCGCAGGAGGCGCTGTTCAAGGAACTCGCCACCATCACCGACGGCTGCGTCGCGCGCCACGGCATCGCCGATGAGCAAAAGGGGCATTATTTCGACTACAGCCTCGCGCGCATTTCGCGCGAATGGCTCGCGGTCGATATTGCGGCCTTCGACCTTGCTCCCGGCGTCGTCGACCGGGCGCTCGATTTCGGACCCGCGGGGGCGAATCCCGACCTGTCGTCGGAGATGAGCGAGGAGCAGATCATGAAGATCGTCCAGGCTTATATCGAGGCAGGGGTCGACATCGAAAAGGTCGATACGGCAGTCTGGGAAAAGGTCGGCGCCTATGCGGCGGCGACCTCAATCTATTGGAACAAGCGCAAACTGCTGCCATTCTGACATGATTGTCGCCCCCGCCTGCGCGGGGGCCGCTAGAGGTTTAACATGCCGCCAGCGGCCCCCGCCTGCGCGGGGGCGACGGCATTTTAGAAGCTCGCGCGCGCCGTCAAACGGATGTCGCGGCCCGCGAGCGGCACATAATCCTTGGTGAAGCTGGCGTGGCGCCGCGCCTCGACGTCGAAGATATTGTTCGCGGCGAGGCTGAGCGTCAGGTTGCGGCTGTCGGGCAGCGGGCGCCAGCTGATCGACGCATTGACCAGCGTAAAGCCCCTGGTCGGCGTCTCGAACGGTGCGATCCGGGTCTGGTCGTCGGTCCATTCGACTTCGGCACGCGCGTCGATCCGATCGCCCTGCGCTTCCAGCCCGCCGAGCACGCGCAGCGGCGGAATGCGCGGGGCGTGCTGATCGAGCCCGCCCTTGATTTTCGCGCGCGTCATGTCGGCGACCGCATCGGCGACGATGTTGAAGCCGCCGATCTGGGCAAGTCGCGCGCTTGCCTCGGCCTCGAAGCCCCAGACCCGCGCGTTGCGCTGGAAATATTGGAAGACGGGAAGCTCATCCTCTTCGGCGCCGGTCGCGTTCGAATAGATGAAATCGTCGAACCAGTTCGAATAAGCGGCAAGGCTGAAGCTGAAGCCGTCGGACTTGACCTTGAAAGAGGCCTCGGCGCCCCAGCTCGCCTCGCGCTTCAGATTGGGATCGCCGACCTCGAACGATTGCGTCGCGATATGCGGGCCGTTCGAGAAAAGCTCCTCCGCCGACGGCGCGCGCACCGCGCGGGCGACCGAGACGCCGAATTTGACGCCGTCAGCGAGTTCGTAATTGGCGCCGAGCGCCCCGGAGAAAGTGTCGAAATCGCGTTCGATGCCGAGCGTCGGTGCGCGGACACTGGTGCTTTCAAAGCGCGCCGCGGCCTCGATACCCAGCGGACCCGCCTGCCATTCCTGCAAGGTGAACAGCGCGAACTGGTCGGTGAGGTTGCGCGGAACAAAGGCTTCGGCGCCGATCGCGTTGAAGTCGCGGTGGCTATACTGCACCCCGCTCGCGCCGCGCCAGCCGCCGCGGTCGTTCTGCGCCAGCTCAAGTCGGCCTTCGACGCCCTGGTTGGTGAAGACGGTGCCGACCTCGTCGCCCTCGAACTCGGTATGTTCATAGTCGGCATAGCCCGCGCGAATGCGCAGCTTGTCGAAAAAGCCGTCGCCCATTTCGACCTCGCCGCGCAGGTCGGCGCGCCATTGGGTAAGGCCGATGGTCACGGGGGCTTCGCCATGTTCATGGCCTTCCTCTTCCTCGCCTTCCTCTTCGTGGTGGTGCTCGGTGCCGGGGCGCGACGGGACGCCATAATTGCTGTCATAATAGCTCATCGAAATACCGAGATGGCCGCCGTTGTTGATAAGCGACAGGCCGCCCGCCGCGGTCCAGGTCTCGCTCGCGGTGTTCGCAACCTTGCCGCGCGAACCCGCCTGTTCGGTGAGTTCGGCGGCCTCGTCGGCATGACCTTCTTCGGCTTCTTCGGCGGCAAGGTCGAGCAGTTCGGCGCGCAGTCCGGGCGCATAGACAAAGCCGCCGCTGCGCATGTCGCCGGTCTTGCGCCAGCTGCCGTCGAAATGCGCGACGACCTGCGGCGAGAGAGCGATGTCAATCGATCCCCCGGCATTGCGGTCGTCGGCGGCGGTCGCATAGCCGCCGATCGCGTCGATGTGGACATGGTCTTCGGGCACCTTGCGCGGGATACGGCGGTCGAACAGGTTGACCGCGCCGCCGATCGCCTGGCTGCCGAACAGCAACACCGCGGGGCCGCGCAAAATCTCGATGCGCTCGACGGTCAGCGGATCGATCGTCACCGCATGGTCGGCCGAGGTGTTCGACACGTCGATCGACCCGATGCCGTCGGTCAGCACGCGCACGCGCTCACCCGAAAAGCCGCGCAGCACGGGCCGCGAGGCGCCGGGGGCGAAGCTGGTCGCCGACACGCCCGCCTGCCGCGTCAGGCTGTCGCCGATCTGCCCGCGGATGTCGCGCGCCAGCTCGTCGCCTTCGAGAACCGAAACATTGCCGAGGATGTCGAGGCTGCGGACATAGGGGGCGGTGACGATGATCGGTTCGCCGGTATGCACATCGTCGTCGCTGCCCGCGGTGCGCTCCTGCGCGAAGGCGGGCGCCGAAAGGATGAGGGCGAGGGTGAAACCGGCGGAGGAGAGCAAGCGCATGGGACGGGACAATCCTGACTGATAGCGGGGCAATGACATGCGCCAGTAATGATATACTGTCACAATGACAAGCCCGTTCGACCCGATTGCGGGTCGTTGGTCGGCGCCGACTGTCCCTTCGTCGACAAACTCCCATCATTGGCGCGGCAAGCGAAGCTGTCTTGCAGCGCCCGGGGCGGCGCCCTAGATCAACGGACATGACCACTGCCAAAACCAGCCTGGACCTGATCGGCAATACGCCGCTCGTCCTGCTCAAGGGCCCCAGCGAAGCGACCGGCTGCGAAATCTGGGGCAAATGCGAATTTGCCAATCCCGGCGGATCGGTGAAGGATCGCGCCGCGCTCTATATCGTCCGCGATGCCGAAGCGAACGGCAGCCTGGCCCCCGGCGGAACGATCGTCGAGGGGACGGCGGGCAATACGGGCATCGGGCTTGCGCTCGTCGGCAACGCGCTCGGCTATAAGACGATCATCGTCATGCCCGACAACCAGAGCGCCGAGAAGATGGCGACGATCCGCGCATTGGGCGCCGAACTGGTGCTTGTGCCGCCCGCGCCCTTCGCCAACCCCGGCCATTTCGTTCACACCTCGCGCCGCATCGCCGAGGAAACCGACAATGCGATCTGGGCCAACCAGTTCGACAATATCGCCAACCGCAAGGCGCATGTATGCGGCACCGCAGAGGAAATCTGGGCGCAGATGGAGGGGCGGATCGACGGCTTCACCTGCGCCGCGGGCACCGGCGGGACGATCGCCGGGACAGGGCTGGGGCTGAAAGCCAGGGATCCCGACATCACCATCGCGCTGACCGATCCGCATGGCGCGGGCCTTTATAATTATTATCAGTGCGGCGAGTTGAAGCCCGAAGGGTCGAGCGTCGCCGAAGGGATCGGGCAGAACCGGATCACGGCGAACCTGGAAGGTGCGCCGATCGACACGCAGTTCCGCATTTCGGATGCCGAGGGTCTTGCGGTTGTGCGCCGCCTGCTCGACGAGGAGGGGCTGTGCGTTGGTCTCTCGTCGGGGATTAACGTCGCGGGCGCGATGGCGCTGGCGCGGCAACTGGGGCCGGGGAAGCGCATCGCAACCATTTTGTGCGACAGCGGGTTTCGCTATCTCTCGACGCTTTACAACCCCGAATGGCTGGCGGCCAAGGGACTGGCAGAGGCAGCGGAATGAGCGTGCGCATCGACAAGAATTCCACGTCGCCGCTGGGGCAGCAGCCTGCGCCGCCGCCGGAACCGCCGGTTCACGATACGATGCGCCGTCTGCAGATCGGCATCGCCGGCGTGCTGACGGTGCTGCTGCTCGTCGGCATGGCCGGACTGATCGGCGATCGCGCGCGCGAGCGGGTGGAGGGCGATGACGCAGCGAACAACGAAGTCAAAATGCCGGGTGAAGGAAAAGCCGGCGGCGCACCGCTCGAAGAGCTGGGGGTCCAGCCTGTGTCGCCGTCGTCGAAGGACGAGAATGCCGAGACGTCGGTCAAGGTGCCGCAGGCGGTAGCGCCGGCGGCGACGGTCCCCGACCTTGAGCCCGACCCCGAACTCGAACGCGCGCGCCAGTCGGCGCCGTGACGGCAGAATTGCGCGGGCTCTTTCTGCGCGCCTTTTTGACCGCGGCATTGATCGCCGCGCTCGCGTGGATCGTCGGCGGACAGGCGCTGCTCGGCCGGATCGATCCGGCGCTGGCGGTGCCGATCCTTGTGCCTCCGATGTTGTTCCTCGCCTGGTGGCAGCGCCGTGAAGTCGCGCGCATCCGGCTGCACACCGCGGTGCTTGCCATGGCGTTGCTCGCGATCGCGCAGGCACTTCTCGGCCTGATTCTCGCGGGATCGACGGCGCCGTTTCAGTTGGTTGTTGTCTTGTTGCTGGGGGGTATTGCGGCACTCGCGGGCGATGCGCTCTTGCAGTGGCGCGCGCCGGTTCGCCCCTTGCGGTGGCTGGCGGCACTCGCGCTGCTCGCCGGATGGTTTGCGGCGAGTCATGCGTTGCTGGCGGCGCTGTATCGGCCGAGCGCCGCACCCGCCGCTGCGCCCGCCGCCACGATGTTGACCGGCCTGCCGCTGCGCTGGTCGGGCGGGGACGATCTGGCGGCGATGATCGTCGAGGGTGTAAGGGACGATCCGACGCTCGTGCGGCTTGCAGCCTTGGGCCCCGTGTCGCTCACCGATAGCCTTGTCGATCATGTGCCGCCGCCGGGCGGAGCCTTGCTGCTCGCGCATCCGCGCGCGCTCGCGCCGCAGGAACTGGTCGCGATCGACGCTTTTGTGCGCGGCGGCGGGCGGGCGGTCATTCTGGCCGATGCGCTGTCGGGCTGGCCGCCGCGCCACCCGCTCGGCGATCCGCGCAATCCGCCGGTGACGAGCCTGCTCACCCCGCTGCTCGATCATTGGGGCATCGGGCTGGGCGCGGCGCCGGTGGAGCAGGGCGCTGCAATCGCGGCCGATGTCGAGGGCAAGCGGCTTCGCCTGTCGAGCGCCGGGCGTTTCGATCGGCTTCCTTCTACGTGCCGTGCGTTTGCCGATGAACATGTCGCCTATTGCCGGATCGGCAAAGGTGAGGCGTGGCTCGTCGGCGACGCCGACCTGCTGTTCGCGCCGCTCTGGCGCCCGCTCGCCCCCGGCGCGGAGCATCTGCGACAGGCCGATACGATGGAGTGGCTCGCGGCGCGGTTTTGGCCCAGCGCGGGACAGGCGATGCTGCGCCCCGTCTGGATTCGTTCGCGCGCGGCCTGAGTCGCGTTTCCTACCCCCCAATCACCCCGATCGCACCCGGCCCTGCGGCGCATCTTTGCGTCGCGGGGCCGGCATTTACCCATTTCAGAAGGCATTTTGCGGCGAATGGGGGCTAAATTCCCTATTTCACCCTAAAATACCCCTTTCCACCCCGATCTATAATTGATACTCAGATTGACGGAGAGGGGCATTCTCCACCCGCGCCGAATCAGCCGGAATCCTGCGATTCCGGGGACGGGAAAGTTTTGCCCGGTGACGCAAGGCGGGGGGCAGAGCGATGGCGATTGTGACGCCCGGCCAATATGCGGGCACCAATTTCGCCGCGATCGATGGCAAGGGGCGCATCGCCGTCCCCTCACAATTCCGCAACAATGTGCCCCTCACTGCGGACGGCCAGCGCGTGCTTTGGGTTGGGTTTCACGAGAAGCTCCCATGCCTCGTCGCATATGGTCAGGATCAGTATGACCGGCTGAACGGCGAGATTGAGCGCGATCGCGAAACCGCTCGCTCACGCAACCTCGATTTCGACGAGGACAGCGAGTTCAAGAAACGGTTCAGCTATACCGAGCCCTATACGCTCGACGACAGCGGTCGTTTTCTTCCCAGCTTCATCCACCGCGACCGCGTCGGCGATGCCGGCGCGACGGCTTTTGTGGGATCGGGCCGCCGCCTCGAAATCTGGTGGCTGCCCACGCTCGCCGAATGTGCGGAGGCCGACCCGGTACTTCAGCGGCTCGCCGCCTCATGGGATCAGACGAAAGGGAAGGGGCGCAAGTGACCGACCTCTCCCGCGATCCCCGTCATGATCCGGTCCTGCTTGGAGAAGTCATCGCCGCGCTCGCCATTGCCCCGGGCGAGCGTCATGTCGATGCGACCTTCGGCGCCGGCGGCTATACCCGCGCGATGCTCTCCGCGGGTGCCGAGGTCGTCGCCTGCGACCGCGATCCCGATGCGATCGCCGACGGACAGGTGCTGGTCGGAGAAGCGGACGGCAAGCTGACGCTGATCCACGGCCGCTTCGGCGAGATCGACCGGCTGCTCGCCGAGCGCGGGATCGACGCGGTCGACGGCATTACCTTTGATATCGGCGTGTCGTCGATGCAGCTCGACCAGGGTGAGCGCGGCTTTTCCTTCCAGAAGGACGGCCCGCTCGACATGCGCATGGCGCAGGAAGGCGAAAGCGCCGCCGACTGGCTGAACCGCGCCGACGAATATGAGATTGCCGATGTCCTCTATCACTATGGCGACGAGCGCCAGTCGCGCCGCGTCGCCCGCGCGATCGTCGCGGCGCGCCCGCTGACCCGCACCAGCGAACTCGCGACCGCGATCCGCAAGGCGCTGCGCCATCCACCCGGCGCGCCGAAAGACCCGGCGACCAAGAGTTTTCAGGCGATCCGCATCCACATCAACCGCGAACTCGACGAGTTGGTCGCGGGTTTGGCTGCCGCGGAGCGTATCTTGCGCCCCGGCGGCCGGCTCGCGGTCGTCAGCTTTCACAGCACCGAGGACAGGATCGTGAAGAATTTCCTGCGCGAGCGGAGCGGCGGCGACGCCGCGGGGTCGCGCCACCGGCCCGCGCCGACGGCGCCCGCGCACGCCGCAACCTTTGAAACCCCGGCGCGCAAGGTGCGGCCGGGCAAGGCCGAGGAGGCGCGCAACCCGCGCGCCCGTTCGGCAACGCTGCGCAGCGCCGTGCGGACCGCGGCGCTTGCTTGGCCGGAGACTTCGATGAAGGAGGCAATGTCATGTTGATGGCGGCCCGCAAGCTCCAGGGGATCGGGCTGGTTCTGCTCGTGCTCCTCTTTGCGATGATGCTCTATCCGGTGTCGCTCAAGGTCGCAGCGACGCGCAGCGAACTCACGCGCGTCGAGCGCGAGATCGACCGGGCGCGCGACAATATCCGCTATCTCGAATCCGAGCTTGCGGTGCGCGCATCGATGCGCCAGCTCGAACAATGGAACGCCGAGGCGTTCGGCTATTCGGCGCCCGACGCCGGGCAATATCTGTCGAGCGAACGCCAGCTCGCCTCGCTCGACCGCTTGCCGCGCGCGCGCGGCGCGAATGAGGTTGCGCCGGTGCTGATGGCGATGGTCGCGCCCGTCGCGGTGCCCGCCGCGCCCAAGGCCAGCCCGGTTGCCGATAAACCCGTGGTCGCCGCGGCCAAGCCCGTCGTGCTGGCGCAGGTCGACAGCGGCGTGCGCAGCGACGCGCTGCCGCAGATGGCGCCGACGCGCCGCCGCGAGCAATTGAAGATGATCGAGGACCAGTTGCTCGCCGAATCGACGCTCGCCGACCTGAAGCGCGAAGCGGCGATCGAAGCAGCGGGAGGCAGGCCCGCCCGATGAACACGCTGGTCGTCCGTCCGACCCGAGTGCGTACCGCTGGTGTGCGGCAGCAGATCCTGCTGACCGCGCAGCAGCGTTTGATGATTCTCATGCTGCTGTTCGCGGCGGCTTTTTTCCTCGTGTCGATGCGGCTGGTCTATTTCGCGCTGTTCGACACTTCGACGGGAAACCGCGCGGCGGGCGCCTTCATTCCCGCGCGCGCCGACATCGTCGACCGCAACGGCGTGCCGCTGGCGCGCACGATCGACGGCTATTCGATCCGCGTCGTGCCGTCGAAACTGCTCAACGACCGCAATTATCTGGCGGGCGAACTGCACCGGATTTTCCCCGACATGTCGCGCGCCGACCTGCTTGCCAAGCTGACCGGCCCGCGCCCGACCTATATTCGCCGCCGCGCGCTTCCCGACCAGGTGGCCGCCGTAAATGCGATCGGCGACGTCGGTTTCGATTTCCCGCGCGAAAAGGAACGGCTGTACCCGCAGCTGACGCTCGCCGCGCATGTACTCGGCTTCACCAATGCCGAGGGGCATGGCGTCACCGGGGTCGAGGGCGCGTTCGACGCGCGGCTGATCGACAAGGCGACGCGCGGCGAGCCGCTGACGCTGTCGATCGACGCGCGCGTGCAGGGCGTGCTCGAAAGCGAACTCAGCGCGGCGGTCGCCAATCTGGAAGCGATCGGCGGCGCGGGCGTCATCCTCGACGTCCACACCGGCGAAGTCGCGGCGATGACGTCGCTGCCGACCTATAACCCCAACAAGCTCACCGGCAGCGATCCGACGACGCGGCGCAATGCGGTCACCTATAATCTTTACGAGCTGGGTTCGACCTTCAAACCCTTGTCGATCGGCGCCGCGATCGACAATGGCACGGTGACGAACATGGCGCGCCGCTATGATGCGTCGGCGCCGCTGCCGATCGCGGGGTTCCGCATTCGCGACAGCCATCCGGGGCGTTGGTACAATGTGCCTGAAACGCTGATCGAAAGCTCGAACATCGCGACCGCGCGCATCGCCGACGATCTGGGCCGCGAACCGCTGGAAAAGCTGTTCCGCGACCTCAATTTCGACAAGCGCCCCGGCATCGAGCTGAAAGAGCGCGCCTTTCCGCTGTGGCCGAAAAACTGGGGTCGGGTGACGACGATGACCGCCAGCTATGGCCATGGCATCGCGGTGACGCCGCTGCACCTCGCGAGCGCCTATGCCGCGCTGGTCAACGGCGGCCTTTATCGCCCGGCAACGCTGCTGAAGCTCGGTGACAAGGCGCCGCCGCAGGGCCGCCGCGTGTTCAAGGCCGCGACGAGCGCGCGGATGCGCCAGCTGCTGCGCCTGATCGTGTCCGACGGCACGGGCAAACAGGCCGACGCGCCGGGCTTCCGCGTCGGCGGCAAGACCGGATCGGCGGAAAAGCCGGGCGCCGGGGGCTATCGCCGCCACTCGCTCGTCTCAACCTTCTCGGCCGTCTTCCCGATGGACAATCCGCGTTATGTCGTGATCGTGATGATCGACGAGCCGAAGGGCAACGCCTATAGTTCGGGGCAGCGCACCGCAGGCTGGACCGCAGCGCCGGTGGTGCGCAAGGTCGTGACGCGCGCGGGGCCGATGCTGGGCGTCTTCCCCGACCAGAGCCGCGACGTCGACGTGTCCGAACTCACCCCGTTGCTGCGGAAAACCGAGGAGGCGCCCTGATGCGTCTCGCCGCGCTGCTGGGCGATGCCGACTGGACGGGCGCCGACCCCGTCGTCACCGGGCTGGCCATCGATCATCGCAAGGTGGCGCCCGGAACGGTCTTTGGCGCCTTTGTCGGCGAGAAGTTCAACGGCGAGGATTTCATTCCCGCCGCGGTCGAAGCGGGCGCTGTCGCGGTGGTCGCGCGGCCAGAGGCGGCGGTCGCGGGCGCGGTCCACGTCGCCGACGCCAATCCGCGCCGCGCGTTTGCCCATATCGCCGCGCGCTTTTTCCACCGCTTTCCCGCGACCTGCGTTGCGGTAACCGGCACCAACGGCAAGACCTCGACGGTCGAAATGACGCGCCAGCTGTGGCGCATGGCGGGGTTCAACGCGGCGTCGATCGGCACGCTCGGCATCACGACGTCGCTCGACAGCGCCTCGACGGGACTCACCACGCCCGACATCGTCACCTTCCTCAGCAATATGTCGGGGCTCGCGGCCGAGGGCGTCACTCACGCCGCGTTCGAGGCGTCGAGTCATGGGCTCGACCAGTATCGCACCGAAGGGCTGCCGGTGAAGGCGGCGGCCTTCACCAACCTCAGCCACGACCATCTCGACTATCACGGGACGATGGAGGCCTATCTGGCAGCCAAGATGCGGCTGTTTTCCGAGGTCGTCGCCGCAGATGGCGCGGCGGTCGTCTGGGCCGACGATGCCCATTCGGCGGCGGTTGTCGAGGCGGCGCGCGCTCGCGATGTCCGTGTGCTGACGGTCGGGCAGGCGGGTGAGGCGCTGCGCCTCGTTTCGCGCACGCCGACGCAGCTTGGCCAGTTGCTCGTGATCGCGGCGGGCGATGTCACGCACAAGGTCACGCTGCCGCTGATCGGCGCCTATCAGGCGGCGAACGCACTGGTGTCCGCGGGCCTCGTCATCGCGACGGGCGGCGATGTGGCGCTGACGCTCGGCAATCTCGCACGGCTTCAGCCGGTGCGCGGGCGGCTGGAGCGCGCGGCCATCACGCGCAGCGGCGCGCCGATCTATGTCGATTATGCGCATACGCCCGATGCAATCGAGGCGGCGCTCGACGCGCTGCGCCCGCACGCGACCGGCCGGCTGATCCTCGTCTTCGGCGCCGGCGGCGACCGCGATCAGGCGAAGCGGCCGGAAATGGGGCGGATCGCCGCCGCGAAGGCCGATGTACTCATCATCACCGACGACAATCCGCGCGGCGAAGACCCCGCCGTCATTCGCGACGCGATTGCCGCTGCGGCACCCGGCGCGCAGGTGATCGGCGACCGCCGCGCCGCGATCGCCGCCGCGATCGCCGAGGCGCGCGCCGACGCCATCATCTGCATCGCGGGCAAGGGGCACGAACAGGGCCAGATCGTCGGGCGCGGCGATGCGGCCCGCATCATTCCCTTCGACGATGTGACCGTCGCGCGCGAGGAGGCGGCATGACCCCGCTGTGGACCGCGCGCGCCATCGCCCAGGCCACGGGCGGCACCGCCAGCGCCGACTTTACCGTGAATGGTGTCGCCTTCGATTCGCGCGAAGTCACGAAGGGCGACCTGTTCGTCGCGATGAAGGGCGAGAGCGCCGACGGGCACAGCTTCATCGACAAGGCGATTGCCGCGGGCGCCGCGGGTATCGTCTGCGAAACCACCATCGACTTCCCCCATGTCCGTGTCGCTGACAGCGGGGCCGCGCTGAACGCCCTCGGCGCCGCATCGCGCGCGCGCAGTCACGGCCGTATCATCGGCGTCACCGGATCGGCGGGCAAGACGGGGACGAAGGAGGCGCTGTTCGCCGCGCTTGACCGCTTCCGCCCCGGCAAGGCGCATCGTTCGGTCAAAAGCTATAACAACCATGTCGGCGTGCCTTTGAGCCTCGCGCGGATGCCGTCGACCGCCGATTTCGGCATCTTCGAAATGGGGATGAACCATGCGGGCGAACTCGCCGCGCTGACGCGCATGGTGCGCCCGCACGTCGCCATCGTCACCACCATCGCCCCCGCGCACATGGAGTTCTTCGGCAGCGAAGAAGCGATCGCCGATGCAAAGGGCGAGATTTTCGAGGGGCTGGAGCCGGGCGGCACCGCGATCATCCCCTTCGACAGCCCGCATTATGCGCGCCTCCGCGCCAAGGCCGAGCACCATGCCGCGCATATCGTCAGCTTCGGGCTGAACGAGGGTGCCGATGTGCGCGCGGTCGACTGGCTGCCCGACGGGCGGGGCGGCTCGCTGGTCACCGCGCAGGTGCAGGACGCGCTCCTTTGCTTTTCCATCGCGCAGGCGGGGGCGCATTGGGTCGCCAATTCGCTCGCGGTGCTCGCGGCGGTGAAGGCGGTCGGCGGCGACCTGCCGGCGGCGGGGCTGGCCTTTGCCGAGATGCCGGGCCTTGCCGGGCGCGGCGCGCGCCACCGGATCGCGGTGCCCGGCGGGCATATCCTGGTCATCGACGAAAGCTATAACGCCAATCCTGCTTCGATGGCGGCGACGATCGGCCAACTCGTGAGCGAATCCGCCGACCGCAGGGTGGCGATTCTGGGCGCAATGAAAGAACTTGGCGCGGGCGGCGAAGCCTATCATGCCGGCCTCGCGGCTCCGCTCGTCGCAGCAGGCGTGCAATTCGCCCTGCTTGTCGGCGAAGAGATGGCGCCGCTCGCCAAAGCGCTTGAGGGGCGCATCGATTTCGCGCATGTGCCCGCGCACCCGGCCGCGGTAGGGCGGCTGCGGGACATGATCCGCCCCGGCGACGCGGTGCTGGTCAAGGGATCGAACAGCGTCGGCCTGTCGCACGTCGTGACGGCGCTGACGAGTGGGGACTATTGATGTTATATTGGCTGGCGGAATGGCTTGGCTTTCCGGGGGCGCTCAACCTTATCCGCTATCTGAGCTTCCGCTCGGGCGCCGCGGTTGCGACGGCGATGATCCTGGGCCTGTGGATCGGGCCGCGCTTCATCCTGATGCTGCGGATGCGGCAGGGGAAGGGGCAGCCGATCCGCGACGACGGCCCGCAAAGCCATCTCGCCAAAAAGGGCACGCCGACGATGGGCGGGCTAATGATCCTCATTTCGCTGATGATTTCGGCGCTGCTCTGGATGGACCTCTCCAACCGTTTCGTCTGGGCGTGCCTGTTCGTCACCGCGGGGTTTGCGGTTGTCGGTTTCCTCGACGATTATGACAAGGTGACCAAGGCCAGCCACCGCGGGATTCCGGGGCGGGTGCGGTTGCTTGTCGAATTCCTCATCGCCGGGGTTGCGGTGCTGCTCATCGTCTCGCGCACCGGCACCGATCTTTATCTGCCCTTTTTCAGCGGCATCGTGATTCCGCTCGGGCCCTTTTATTATGTCTTTGCGATGGTGCTGATCGTCGGGTTCGGCAATGCGGTGAACCTGACCGACGGGCTCGACGGGCTCGCGACCTTTCCGGTCATCATCGCCAGCCTGACCTTCCTCGTCATCGTCTATCTGTCGGGTAATGTGAAATTCGCGGGCTATCTGGGCATCCCGCACGTTCCGGGCGCGGGCGAACTGGCAGTTTTTGCCGCCGCGATCATCGGCGCCTGCCTGGCCTTCCTGTGGTTCAACGCGCCGCCAGCCGCGGTCTTCATGGGCGATACGGGCAGCCTGGCGCTCGGCGGCGCGCTCGCGACAATCGCGGTGACGGCGCAGCACGAGCTGGTGCTCGTCCTCGTCGGCGGGCTGTTCGTGGTCGAGGCGCTGTCGGTGATCATTCAGGTCTTCTGGTACAAACGCACGGGCAAGCGCGTGTTCCGCATGGCGCCGATCCACCATCATTTCGAGCAGCTCGGCTGGCCCGAATCCACCGTCGTCATTCGCTTCTGGATCGTCTCGATCGTCCTGGCGCTTGCGGGACTCGCGACCTTGAAGCTGCGGTGATTACCTCGCGCGCCTTTGCCGGTCGCCGCTATGCGGTGCTGGGACTGGCGCGCTCGGGGCTTGCCACCGTCGAGGCGCTCGTCGCCAGCGGCGCGGGGGTCACCGCATGGGACGACCGCGAAGATGCGCGCGACGCGGCGATGGCGCTGGGCGCCGACATCGGCGATCCGCTGGGCATCGACCTCATTGGCTTTGCGGGCGTCGTCGTTTCGCCGGGAGTGCCGCTCAACCGTCACCCGATCGCGGCGCACGCGCGCGATGCCCATGTGCCGATTATCGGCGACATCGAGCTGTTCGCCGAAGCGCGCAGCGAGCTGCCGCCGCACAAGGTTGTCGGCATCACCGGCACCAACGGCAAGTCGACGGTTACCGCGCTGATCGCGCATATGCTCGAAAGCGCGGGCGTGCCCGCGCTGATGGGCGGCAATATCGGCCTGCCGATCCTGACGCGCGAGCCGTTGCCGGAAGGCGGGGTTTATGTGCTCGAACTGTCGAGTTATCAGATCGACCTTGCGCACAGCCTGGCGTGCGATGTCGCGGTGCTGACCAATATCAGCCCCGACCATCTCGACCGTTATGACGGGTTCGAGGGCTATGCCGCGTCGAAAGCGCGGCTGTTCAGTCTGCAACACCGCGATCAGGTCGCGATCATCGCCATCGACGACGATCCGTCGAAAATGATCGCGAGCCGGGTGAACCATCGCCTCCACCGTGTCTCGGCAAAGGACATCGACCCCGCCGATCAGGCGCGCTGGCCCGCGCTGCAAGGTCCGCACAATGCGCAGAACGCCGTCTGCGCGATCGCGGTGTGCCGCGTGCTGGGGCTGGACGACGAACAGATCGAACGCGGCCTTGCGACCTTCCGGTCGCTGCCGCACCGCATGGAATTGGTCGGCGAAGCCCGTGGCGCCCGCTGGTATAATGACAGCAAGGCGACCAACGCGGCTTCCGCTGCACCGGCGCTGGCGGCGTTTCCGCCGGCGCCGGACCAGCGTCTGCACTGGATCGCGGGCGGACAGGCGAAGGGCGACGGGCTGGCGGCGTGCCGGCCGTGGTTTGGCCATGTCAAACGCGCCTATCTGATCGGCGAGGCGATGGAGCCGTTCGCCGCCGAAATCGGCGATGCGATTGCGCTCGAGCGGTCGGGGGATTTGGCAACGGCAGTGGAACAGGCGGCGGCGGCGGTTAGGCCCGGCGACGTCGTGCTGCTGTCGCCCGCCTGCGCTTCGTTCGACCAGTTCAAGGATTATGAGGCGCGCGGCGAGGCGTTTCGCGCCGCGGTCGAGGCGATCGGGGCATGACGGTCATCTCTTTCCGTTCGCGTCGAGCGAAGTCGAGACGCCCATCGGTCTCATATGCCCTCGGGGCATCTCGACTTCGCTCGATGCGAGCGGAGAAAAAAGTGGTCGTGGCGATACGGTCAGGGCGGGGCTTATGAGCGGGGGGGACAATATGGAGACGGCCGAACGCCCGGTAATCGCCGCCACGCGCAGCACGAAACGCCGCGGCCCGCGCTTCAGCCGCGCCGACCGCACGCCGCTCGGCCTGTGGTTCTGGGAAATCGACCGCGTGCTGTTGCTGCTCGTGTCGATGCTGGTCGCGATCGGTCTGGTCGCGGTCGCGGCGGCGTCGCCGGTCGCGGCGCAAAAGCTGTCGACGACCACCGCCTCGCTCGACCCGCTTTATTATTTCTATCGCCAGCTGATGTGGGTGATCGTCGGCGTTCCGGTGATGCTGGCAGTGTCGATGCTGCCGAAACCACAGGCGCGGCGCTTCGCCATTTACGGCATGGTTGTCTTCATGATCCTGCTCTTTCTCGTGCCGGTGGCGGGGACGACGGTGAACGGTGCGCAGCGCTGGATCGGCAGCGGGGTTTTCCGGTTGCAGCCATCCGAGTTTCTGAAGCCCTTTTTTGCGGTATCGCTCGCGTGGATTTTGTCGCTGCGCCTGCACGACCAGAGCCTGCCCGTCGTCCCGCTCGCCGCGGCGCTCACCGGTGTCATCGCGCTGCTCCTGATGGGGCAGCCCGACCTTGGCCAGACGGTGATCTTTGCCGCGACCTGGTTCGTGCTCGTGCTCGTTGCCGGTCTGTCGATGCGGATCATGGGGATGCTCGCGGGCGCGGGTGTCGCCGGGCTGATCCTCGCCTATTTCTTCTATCCGGTGGCGCAGCAGCGCATCAACATCTGGCTGTTCGCCGAAGGCGACAGGTTCCAGGTCGACAAGGCGCATGCGACGCTGACCGCCGGCGGCCTGATCGGCACCGGCCCCGGCGCGGGGCTCGCCAAGTTCCAGCTGCCCGAAGCGCACACCGACTATATCTTCTCGGTGATCGGCGAGGAGTTCGGGATGATCGCCTGCATCGCGATCGCCATCCTCTATCTGGCGATCATCGTCCGCGTGCTCGTCCGCCTGCTCGACGAGGAGGACAGTTTCCTGATCCTCGCCGTCGCGGGGCTGATCGCGCAGTTCGGGGGGCAAGCGGTCATCAACATGGCGGTGAACACGCAGATCTTCCCGTCAAAGGGCATGACCTTGCCCTTCATCAGCTATGGCGGCTCGTCGTTAATCGCCTTGTCGATCGGCATGGGTTTGCTCTTGTCGCTGACCCGGCGAAACCCCTATGCGGCGCGGGTGTCGATGACCCGCAACTGGAACAAGAAATGACGGCCCCCGCATGACCGCAACGCGCCACTTCCTCCTCGCCGCCGGCGGCACCGGCGGGCATATGCTTCCCGCCTATGCGCTGGCGGCCGAACTGATTGCGCGCGGGCACCGCGTCGCGCTGGTCAGCGATGATCGCGGGCTCAAGATTCCGGGCGCGCCCGCCGAGATGGAGACGCACGTCCTGCCCGCCGGTCGGGCATCGGGCGGGCCGCTTGGCTGGCTGAAAGGGGCGCTGGCGATCCGCAAGGGGCGGCGCATGGCGATCGAACTGATCGACGCGTTCGACCCGGCGGTCGTCGTCGGTTTCGGCGGCTATCCCTCGCTCCCCAGCCTGCTTGCGGCAGGGGCGACGAAGCGGCCGCGTGTGTTGCACGAGCAGAATGCCGTGCTTGGCCGCGTCAATCGGCTGATGGCGCCGCGCGTCGATGCGGTGGCGGTCGCCTATCGCAGTATCCAGCGTTACCCGGCGGGGCACGAGCTCAAAAAGCATATCACCGGCAATCCGGTGCGCGACGAGATTGTCGCGATCCGCGATGATGGTTTCCCGCCGCTGCCCGAGGACGGCATCGTCCGCCTGCTCGTTGTCGGCGGAAGCCTGGGTGCGACCGTGCTCAGCGAGGTTGTGCCGGCGGCAATCGGGATGCTACCGCGCGCGCTGCTCGATCGGTTGCAGGTGGTCCAGCAATGCCGTGAGGCCGATCTGGAAACGGTGCGCGCCAAATATGCCGAACTCGGCGTCGCCGCCGAATGCGCTCCGTACATCAAGGATTTTCCCGAACGGCTGCGCTGGGCGCATATGGTGATCGCGCGCGCGGGTGCCTCGACCGTCGCCGAACTTGCCTGCGCCGGGCGACCCGCGATCTTCGTGCCCTATCCGCACGCGATGGACGATCACCAGACCTATAATGTCGTCGATCTGGTCGAGGCGGGCGGGGCGATTTCGTTCCCGCAGCCCGATTTTACCCCCGCCGAGGTTGCCAAGCATATTCAGCGCATGGCGCTCGAACCCGGCGCGCTCGAAGAGGCCGCCGAACGCGCCGCAAGCTGCGGGCTTCCCGACGCGACGCGCGACCTTGCCGATCTGGTCGAATCCTTTGCCGCGCCGCCGATGATGGACGTGATCCGCGTCGGCGCGACGGCGCAGCGCGCGTCGGCGCGCGGCACCGCCGCGGCGCGGCGGGAGGCGAAGTGATGCGCGGCGTTGCGACCGACATCGGCACGATCCATTTCATCGGTATCGGCGGCATCGGCATGTCGGGCATCGCCGAGGTGATGCACAATCTGGGCTACCGCGTGCAGGGCAGCGACATCGCCGATAGCTATGTCGTCGAAGGGCTTCGCAAGCGCGGGATCAAGGTCGCGATCGGTCATGCGCCGGAGAATGTCGACGGCGTGGCGGTCGTCGTGACCTCGACTGCGGTCAAGCGCGGCAATCCGGAGGTCGAGGCCGCGCTCGCGCAGCGCATTCCCATCGTCCGCCGCGCCGAAATGCTTGCCGAACTGATGCGGCTGAAATCGACGGTCGCGATCGCGGGGACGCATGGCAAGACGACGACGACCAGCCTCGTCGCCGCGCTGCTCGACGCGGGCGGGATCGACCCGACAGTGATCAACGGCGGCATCATCAACAATTATGGCTCGAACGCGCGCCTCGGCGCGTCGGACTGGATGGTGGTCGAGGCCGATGAGAGCGACGGCAGCTTCCTGCGGCTCGACGGGACGATCGCGGTCGTCACCAACATCGATCCCGAACATCTCGACCATTATGGCAGCTTCGACGCGATCAAGGACGCCTTTGTCGAATTCATCGAAAATGTGCCCTTTTACGGCGCCGCGATCCTCTGCCTCGACCATGGCGAGGTGCAGGCGATCATCCCGCGCATCCGCGATCGCCGGATCATCACCTATGGTTTTTCGGCGCAGGCCGACGTGCGCGGCACCAATGTGACCCCGGGCCCCGACGGCAACCGCTTCGATGTTGTTGTGCGTGATCGCGACGGCAACAGCCGGACGATCGAGGGCATCCATCTGCCGATGTCGGGGCGCCACAATGTCCAGAATGCGCTCGCCGCGGTCGCGGTCGCGCTGCATATGGGTGTTTCGGACGACAAGATCGTTTCGGGCTTCAACGGTTTTGCGGGGGTCAAGCGCCGCTTCACCAAGGTTGGCGAGATTGCGGCGGGTGCGGGCGCCCTGACCGTGATCGACGATTATGCCCACCACCCGGTCGAAATCCGCGCGGTGCTATCGGCGGCGCGCGAGGGGGCGGGGGCCGGGCGCGTCGTCGCGGTGGTCCAGCCGCACCGTTTCACGCGCCTTCGCGATCATATGGACGATTTCCAGCAGGCGTTTAACGACGCCGACATGGTGCTGGCGCTGCCCGTCTATGCGGCGGGTGAGGCGCCGATCGAGGGCGTGTCTTCGGACACGCTGGTGCAGGGCCTGCGCGACCGCGGGCATCGCCAGGCGAATGTCGTCGCCGACGCCGATGCGCTGGCGGCCGCCATTGCGGCGAGCATCAAGGCTGGCGACCTCGGCGCGGGCGACATGATCATCTGCCTTGGCGCGGGCGACGTGACCAAGATGGCGGCGGGTTTGGCGAGCGCGGTGGAGAGTGCGGCATGAGCGGCGCCCAGCCGATCCTCCCCGGCACGGGGAGGGGGACCATGCGAAGCATGGTGGAGGGGTACGCGGTGTCGAGCGCGGCGTACGACCTCCCGTACCCCTCCACCACCCTTCGGGTGGTCCCCCTCCCCCGTTGGGGGAGGATCGCGTGACCGCCACCACCACCCTCCCATCCGTGCGCGGCAAACTCACCGCCAACGCCCCGCTCGCCCCGCTCGTCTGGTTCAAGTCGGGCGGCCCCGCCGACTGGCTGTTCGAGCCGAAGGACGCCGACGATCTCGCCGATTTCTTGCGCGAGCTTGATCCCGCGATCCCCGTAATGGCGCTCGGGCTCGGCTCGAACCTGATCGTTCGCGACGGCGGTTTTCCGGGCGTCGTCGTCCGGCTCGGCAAGGCGTTTGCGAAAGTCGAGGCGATCGATGCGACGACGCTGCGTTGCGGCGGCGGCGCATCGGGCATTCTCGTGTCCTCGACCGCGCGCGACGCGGGCATCGCTGGCATGGAGTTCCTGCGCTCGATCCCCGGCACCGTCGGCGGCTTCGTGCGCATGAACGGCGGTGCCTATGGCGGTGAGGTCAAGGATATATTGGTCGATTGCGAGGTCATTTTGCGCTCGGGCGAGCACCGCACGCTTACGCTCGCCGACCTTGGCTACACCTATCGCCACAGCGAACTGCCCGAGGGCGCGGTCGTCGTCGGCGCCACCTTTCGCGGCCGCCCCGGCGAACCCGCGGCGATCCAGGCCGAAATGGACCGCATCTCGGCGAGCCGCGAGGCGTCGCAGCCGCTGCGTTCGAAAACCGGCGGATCGACCTTCAAGAACCCCGACGGGCACAAGGCCTGGCAGCTCGTGGACGCGGCCGGGTGCCGCGGCCTCGCGGTCGGCGGCGCGCAGGTCAGCGAAAAGCACACCAATTTCCTCATCAACACCGGCGATGCGACGAGCGCCGACATCGAGGCACTCGGCGAAGAAGTCCGTCGCCGCGTCAAGGACAAGAGCGGCGTGGAATTGCAATGGGAAATACAGCGCGTGGGAGTGATGAAGTGAGCGTGGCATTTGGAATCCTCCCCATTCATGGGGAGGGGGACCGCGAAGCGGTGGAGGGGGTTCGCGTCCTCACGCAGCGTCGGCGGGCCACGATAGCCCCCTCCGTCAGCCGCTATGCGACTGCCACCTCCCCGCAAGCGGGGAGGATTTGGTTATGACCCGCGGCCCCTGGCATGTCGCCGTCCTGATGGGCGGCTGGTCGGCCGAGCGTGAGGTGTCGCTGATGAGCGGCAAGGGCGTTGCCGACGCGCTGGAATCGCGCGGGCACCGGGTCACGCGCATCGACATGGACCGCGACGTCGCGCTGCGGCTGACGGAGGCCAAGCCCGATGTCGTTTTCAACGCCCTCCACGGCGTTCCCGGCGAGGACGGGACGGTGCAGGGAATGCTCGACCTGATGGGGCTGAAATATACGCACAGCGGGCTCGTCACCTCGGTTATCGCGATCGACAAGGAGTTGACGAAGCAAGCACTGGTGCCGCATGGAATCCCCATGCCGACGGGGACCATGGTCGACAGCGAAAGCCTGTTCACAGTCGATCCTTTGCCGCGCCCCTATGTGCTGAAACCCATCAACGAAGGATCGTCGGTCGGCGTCGCGATCGTCAAGGACGACAGCAATTACGGCAATCCCATTTCGCGCGAAGCGGTCGGCCCCTGGCAGGAGTTCGACCGCCTGCTCGCCGAACCCTTCATCAAGGGACGCGAGCTGACCGTCGCGGTGCTCGGCGACACGGCGCTGGCCGTCACCGAATTGCGCGTGAAATCGGGTTTCTATGATTATGATGCCAAATATACCGATGGGCTGACCGAGCATGTCTGCCCCGCCGATGTGCCGGGTGATGTGGCGCAGCGGATGAAGGATCTGGCGCTCCAGGCGCACCGTCTGCTTGGCTGCAAGGGCGCCTCGCGCTCCGATTTCCGCTGGGACGACGAGCATGGCCTCGCCGGCATCTTCCTGCTCGAAGTCAATACGCAGCCGGGCATGACGCCGCTTAGCCTGGTGCCCGAACAGGGGCGCGCGGTCGGCATGGATTATGCCGAGCTGGTCGAACGCATCGTGGGGGAAGCACTGGCATGAGTGGAACGTCATGAGCAGTACGAAGATCAAGCGCGCCAAGGTGCCGCCGCGGCGACCCGCGCGCGGGCCGAAGAAACGGCGCAAGGTGCAGACCTCGCGCCTCAACGCGATCATCAACGCGCTGCCGATCAGCCCGCAGCGACTGCAAAAGATCGCCAACTGGACGGTGGCCATCAGCCTGTTCGCGGTCGCCGGTCTCGCCGCGCACGCAACGGGCGTCACCGCGAAAATCCACGAGGAATATGCGCAGGCGGTCGGCCGCGCGGGCTTTCAGGTCAAGAAGGTCGAGGTCGTCGGCGCCGACCGCATCGACCGGCTGAAAGTCTATGACATTGCGCTCGCGCAAAAAGACCGCTCGATGGCGGCGGTCGACCTTGACGGGGTGCGCGGCGATTTGATGCGTTATGGCTGGATCAAGGACGCGCGCGTGTCGCGGCGCCTGCCCGATACGCTGGTCGTCGACATCGTCGAGCGCACGCCCGCGGCGATCTGGCAGCATAATAACCGCCTGTCGCTGATCGACGACAAGGGCGTCGTGCTCGAACCCGTCACCGTCGCGACGATGCCCGACCTGCCGCTGGTGATCGGCCCCAAGGCGAACCAGCGGTCGCAGGATTTGGCGCGCCTCCTGTCCGAAGCGAGCAGCCTCAAGGAACTGCTTGCGGGGGCGACGTGGGTCGGCAATCGCCGCTGGGATTTGCGCTTCCGCAGCGGCGAGACGTTGTCGCTGCCCGAAGGCGAGGAGGCGGCGAAAGCGGCGCTCGCCAAATTTGCGCATATGGACGGCGCCAACCGCCTGCTCGGCCGCGGCATCCTTCGCTTCGACATGCGCGACCCTGCGCGTTTCGTGCTGCGCCTGCCGCACGAAGGACAGGTCGCACCCGCGAAGCTCGACGATGCGCGCGCGGCGGTCGATGCCGTCGCCGTCAGCCAGTCGAACGAGGGTTAGGCGATGGCGCCGCCGCGCATCGAAAAGATCATCACCGCGCTCGATATCGGGTCGTGGAAGGTCTGCGCGCTGATCGCGGGGCAGACCGCCGATGGACAGCTGCATGTGCTCGGCACCGGTCAGCGCGAAAGTCGCGGCGTCCAGCGCGGCTATGTCGCCGACATGGAACAGACCGAACATGTTGTGCGCGAGGCGATCGAACAGGCCGAACGCATCGCGGGGCTCAATATCGACGACGTCTGGGTCGCCTTTTCGGCGGGGAGCCTGCTGAGCGACGTGGCGCCGATCGAAAGCGAGCTCGGCGGCCATCGGATCGAAAAGGAAGATATCGACGACCTGCTCGCCGCGGGCCGCGCGGGGATCGATCCCGAGGGCCGCATGATCCTTCATGCGCAGCCGGCGCTTTACACGCTCGACGGTCTGACGGGGGTCAAGAACCCGATCGGCCTCCACGCCGACCGGCTGGGCGTCGATATTCACATCATCATGGCCGACGGCGCCCCGGTGCGGAACCTCGAGTCGGCGGTGCGGCAGGCGCATCTCGACGTCAACGCGGTCGTCGCCTCGCCGATCGCGGCGGGACTTGCCTGCCTGTCGGACGAGGAGCGCGATCTGGGCGTCGCGCTCGTCGAACTGGGCGCCGCGGTCACGACCGTCTCGCTCTATGCCGGCGGGATGCTCGTTGAAATGGCGTCGCTGCCCTTCGGCGCCAGCGACATCACCGACGACATTGCCTCGGCCTTTGGCATCCGGCGCAGCCAGGCGCAGCGGCTCCAGAGCTTCTATGGCTCGGCTTCAGCCAGTCCGCGCGACAATAATGAGATCATCGAGCTGGAACCCGGCGCCCCCACGGGCGGCGATTCCCCGCGGATCACGCGCGCGCAGCTGGTGTCGGTGATCCGTCAGCGGCTCGACGCGATGATGGGGGAGATCGGCCGCACGCTCAAAGACCTGCACTTTGTCGGCCCGATCGGGCGCCAGGTCGTGCTTGTCGGCGGCGGCGCCGACCTCAAAGGCATCGCCGACTACACGCAGAGCGCGCTCGGCCGCGCCGCGCGCGTCGGGCGACCGCGTGGCTTGCACGGCCTGCCCGATGCGCACAGTGGCCCCGCTTTCGCGACGCTCGCGGGTCTGGTTCTCTATGCTGCGTCGGACCCCGTTGACCTCCGCGATCTGCCGATGATGTCGCAGGACGTGTACAAGCCGGCGGGTACGTCGATCCTCCATCGGTTGATGGCCGCGCTCAAAAGCAGTTTTTAGTGGCCGCAAGGGTGAAAAGGTTAATTTTTTGGGTGATTCCCACGTCACAATAGTGCAATGCGGTCCTAGAAAACCGGGCGGATGGACTGCCGCCCGGCTGGGTCGCAAGGTTGGGGAAGCGGCAGCTGTCCGCCGCTGCAGGGAGACTTTTTGATGAGCATCAATATTGGCCCGCCGCAGGTCGACGAGCTGAAGCCGCGGATCGCGGTGATCGGCGTCGGCGGTGCGGGCGGCAATGCCATCGCCAATATGATTGCCGCGCGCGTCGAGGGTGTCGATTTTATCGTCGCCAACACCGACGCGCAGGCGCTGAACGCCTCGCCGGCCGAACGACGCATCCAGCTGGGGACGCAGATCACCCAGGGGCTGGGCGCGGGGTCGCGGCCCGAGGTCGGCCGTGCGGCGGCCGAGGAAAGCATCGCGCAGGTCGAAGAGGCGCTGAACGGCGCGCATATGTGCTTCATCGCCGCCGGCATGGGCGGCGGCACCGGCACCGGCGCGGCGCCGGTCATCGCCAAGGCGGCGCGCGACCGCGGCATCCTGACCGTCGGCGTCGTCACCAAGCCCTTCATGTTCGAAGGCGCGCGGCGGATGCGGTCGGCCGACTCCGGGATTGCGGAGTTGCAGGATCATGTCGACACGCTGATCGTCATCCCCAACCAGAATCTCTTCCTTGTCGCCAACCCGAACACGACCTTCAAAGAAGCCTTCACCATGGCGGATGAAGTGCTGCAACAGGGCGTGCGCGGCATCACCGACCTGATGGTCATGCCCGGCCTCATCAACCTCGACTTTGCCGACGTGCGCAGCGTGATGCGCGAGATGGGCAAGGCGATGATGGGCACCGGCGAAGCCGAAGGCGACGGTCGCGCGCTCGAAGCGGCGCAGAAAGCCATCGCCAACCCGCTGCTCGACGGCGTGTCGATGGCGGGCGCCAAGGGCGTTATCATCTCGATCACCGGCGGCGAGGACATGCGCCTGATGGAAGTCGACGAGGCCGCGAACCATATCCGCGAGCTGGTCGATCCCGACGCGAACATCATCTGGGGCAGCGCGTTCAACGACAGCCTCGACGGCAAGATCCGCGTGTCGGTCGTCGCGACGGGCATCGACGGCACGGGTGAGGCAGCGCAGGCGGCGCCGGCGACGCGCAGCTTCTCGTTTGCGCCAGCACGTGCCGCGACACCCGCCCCGGTGGCCGAAGAAGTCGTCGAGCCCGCGGTAGAGGAAGAGCCGATCGCCGAAGAGGCGCCGGTGGCGCAGGACAATGACCCGGCGCCCGGTTTCTCACTTGGCGATACGGCGGAGCCCGCTGCGACGGCACCCGACGAGGAAGAGCCGATGGAGCTGTCGCAGGTCGCCGCGAGCTATGACGACACCGCCGACGAACTCGTCCTCGACGCCCCCGCGGCGCCGGGCCATGATGCTGCTCCGGCCGAACCGCCGGCGCGGCCGGCGGCTGGCGGCACATTGTTCGAGCGCATGTCGCGCCTGTCGCGCGGTGCGGGCGCGCCGGACGAGGGCGATGGCGGCAAGGACGATGCGGTCGATATTCCGCGTTTCCTGGGGCGGCAGAACAACCAGTAACAGGGCTTTCGAACGGCCGACCGCCAGGCATGGCAGGCCGGAAACGGGATGATTTGCCCATGCGGCAAGCGAAATTGACGGCGAAGCCGGCGCGCACACGGCGTTACGTGGGAGCGCTGGCCGCGCTGTTGCTCGGGACGCTCGGCGGCCCTGCGGCGCAGGCGATGCAGGCCTCGGCGCCCGACGCGGCGACGCGCGCAGCAATGGAAAAGCGCACCGCCGCGCGCACGCTCCTGTCGTCGTCGCTCGCGCGGCTGGCCTCGAACTCCAATGACGCGAGTGCGCTGCTCGACGCGGGGCGGGCGTCGATTTCGCTCGAGGATTATCGCGCGGCGCTGGGTTTCTTGCTCCGCGCCGAACAGGCCAGCCCGCGCGACGGTGCGGTCAAGGCGGCGCTCGGTTCTGCGATGGTGCATATGGAAAACCCGACGCGCGCGCTCGACTATTTCGGCGAGGCGCAGCTTCTGGGCGCCCCCGAACGGCTGTTCCTGGCCGACCGCGGCCTTGCGCGCGACCTGCTCGGGCAACAGGATGCGGCGCAGCGCGATTATCAGCTCGCCCTGTCGATCGTGCCCGACGCCGAGTTGACGCGGCGCTATGCACTGTCGCTCGGCATCAGCGGCGACCCCGATCGCGCGATCCAGCTGCTGACCCCGCAACTGCGCGCGCAGGATCGCGGCGCATGGCGGCTGCGCGCGATGATCCTGGCGATGAACGGCCGCGACCAGGAAGCGGGCGACATCGTCAACGCGACGATGCCCGCGCCGATGGCGGCGAACATCCTGCCCTATCTGACGCAGATGGACCGGCTCAACCCGGCGCAAAAGGCCGCCGCGGCGCATTTCGGCCGCTTTCCGAACGGCCAGCCTGCCGCCGCGCAGCGGCCGGTGCAGGTCGCCGCCGCGACGCCGACGCCGGCGCCGACACCCGCTCCACGCCGGAGCGCGCCGACCCCTGCGCCAGCGGCCACCAAGCCCATCCCCAAGCCGACGCCGCCCCCCGCTGCGATACCGCCCAGCCGCCCGCGCGTCGAAACGCCCGCGCCCACGCCTTCACCGCGCGCAACCCCGCCCGCCGCCGCGGCGAAAGCGCCGGTCGGCCCGGGTTTTTCGATCGCCGACATCACGCCCGCGGCGCCGTCCGCCGCAACCCCGGCAGCGGCTCCGCCCGCTGCCGCACCGCCGCTCGCCTCGCTCGCCGACATCGTCGGATCGATCGAGATTCCGGCCGAAGAGCTGGCGCGGCCCAACGATGCGATCGGCGCCGACACGCTCGCAAAACTGCTCGAAGACAAGCGCAAGGCCGAAGCCGCCGAAGCGGCGAAGCGCGCGAAGGACGAAGCGGCCGCGAGGGCAAAAGCCGAGGCCGATGCCAAGGCGAAGGAAGAAGCCGCGAAGAAAAAGGCGCATCCCGCGCGCATCTGGGTCCAGATCGCAACCGGCGCCAATCTGAAGGCGCTTGCCTTCGACTATAACCGCTTCGCCAAGCGCAACGCGGCGCTGTTCAAGGGCAAGGCGGGCGCGACCGCCGAATGGGGGCAGACGCGGCGCCTGCTCGTCGGGCCGTTCGCGAACCGCAAGGCGGCACAGGATTGGCTTGCCGATTACAAAAAGGCCGAAGGCGACGGCTTCCTGTTCGACAGCGAGGTCGGCGAGATCGTCGAGCCTATCAAGTGAGCGTCGCCCGCTGCGCCAGCGACCCGGCGCAGAGCCGCGGGCGCCGTCATGCCGAATCGGGCCGCGTCGTGCGCGGGCCGCGCGACGCATTCCAGCGCGACCGCGACCGCATTATCCATTCGATCGCGTTCCGTCGCCTGCGCCACAAGACGCAGGTTTTCATCGCCCCCGATGGCGACCATTATCGCGTCCGCCTGACCCACAGTATCGAGGTCGCGCAGATCGGCCGCGGCATCGCCCGCGCGCTCGGGCTGAACGAGGATCTTACCGAAGCGCTGTGCCTCGCGCACGACATCGGCCACCCGCCGTTCGGCCATGCGGGCGAGGATGCGCTGAAGGCCGCGATGGCGGCGCACGGGGGTTTCGACCACAATGGCCACACGCTGCGCACGCTGGCGTGCCTCGAATGCCCCTATCCGCTGTTCGACGGGCTCAACCTGACCTGGGAAACGCTGGAAGGGCTGGCGAAGCACAATGGCCCGGTGACGCATCCCGGCTGGGCGCTGGCGGCGATCGATGCCGATTTCGGGCTCGATCTTGCCAGCCACGCCAGTCTGGAGGCGCAGGTCGCGGCGGTCGCCGACGACATCGCCTATGACAATCACGACATCGACGATGGCCTGCGCGCGGGGCTGCTCGATCTCGACCAGCTGATGGAACAACCCTTTGTGGCTGCCAATTATCGCGCGGTCGAGGCGCGCTTTTCGGGCGCGCCGCGCGAACGGTTGCTGCGCGAGCTGGTGCGCGACCAGATCGGCGTGATGGTCAATGATGTGATCGCCGCGACTGCGGCGAACGTCGCCGATGCCGGGGTTGCCAGTGCCGACGAGGTGCGCGCGGCGGGCCGCACGCTCGGCGGTTTTTCGCCCGGCCTCGCCGCCGCCGAGCGCGACCTCAAACGCTTCATGTACAAAAACCTCTATCATCATCCCGAACAGCTCGCCGCCGCCGAAGCCGCGAACAAGGTGGTGGGCGAGCTTTTCGCCGCCTATGCGGCCGACCCGCGGCTGATGGGCGACGATTGGGCCGCGCGTCTGCCCGGCGAAGAATGCGCGACACACCGGCACATCGGCGACTATATTGCCGGGATGACCGACCGCTTTGCCATCGATCGTTACGCCGAAATCTTTGGCCGCGACGCTGTCCCCGCGGCGCTTGCCCATGCCTGACGCGCTGATCGTCGGCGCCACCGGGATGGTCGGACGCGCGGTGATCGAACGCTTTGGCGCGGCGCCGATGACGGTCCTTGCGCGCCGCGCGGTCGACGGGCTGGCGGCGCATCACAAGCAAGTGGTTGCGCTATCCGAACGCTGGACCGACGTCATCGTCGCCGAAAGGCCCGCCGTGCTGATTTCCTGCCTCGGCACGACGATCCGCCAGGCGGGGTCGCAGGCGGCGTTTCGTGCTGTCGATCACGACCTTGTGCTTGCGGCGGCGCTGGGTGCGAAGGCGGGCGGGGCGCGGCATATGATCGCGGTCAGCTCGGTCGGGGCGTCGGCAAAGAGCGGCAATTTCTATCTGCGCACCAAGGGAGAGACCGAGCGCGACCTGATCGCGCTGGGTTTCGACCGGCTCGACCTGATCCGTCCTGGACTGCTTCGCGGCGACCGGCCCGGACCGCCGCGGCTGGGCGAGGGGCTGGCGGCGATCGCCGCGCCGTTCACCGATGCGCTGCTGCATGGGTCTTTGCGCCGCTACCGCTCGATTTCGGGCGAGACGGTCGCTGCGGCAATCGCCCGACTCGCCGAACAGGGCGGTTCGGGCGTGCATATCCACGAAAACGACGCGATCCGCGCGCTCGCCGATTGACTCCGCAAGGGGGCAGCGCCAAGGCTCGATTGTCTGTCGGGTTCCGCCAAGGGATTCGACCGGCCGCGCGGGAGAGCGTGGGGCAGGGCGACCGGCACCCACCACCGAAGGAGCAACCGCCCCGGAAACTCTCAGGTCAGCAGGACCGCGCAGGCTGGAACGGACACTCTGGAAAGCGTTCCGGCGGGTTGTCGGAACCACCGAAGGGGTAACTCCGTCGCTTGATGGAGGAAAACTCTCAGGTTCCCGTGACAGAGGGGGCATGGCGACCGCGCGGCACCGGGCTGCGCCGCGCCGTGTCAACGACGGGAGTGCGACATGCACGAAGACGACGAAATTCCGATCGAAACAGCGACGCTGCCGCTCGACGCCTGGCACCGCGCGAAGGGCGGCCGGATGGTTGAATTTGCCGGTTACTGGATGCCGATCCAATATGAAGGCATCATGGCCGAGCATCTGTGGGTGCGTGAAAACGCCGGCCTGTTCGACGTCAGCCACATGGGCCAACTCGCGCTGAGCGGCGAAGGCGTCGCCGAAGCGCTCGAAACGCTTGTTCCGGGCGATATTTCGGCGCTGAAGCCCGGCCGGATGCGCTATTCACTGCTGCTTGATGAGGATGGCGGCATCCTCGACGATTTGATGATCACGAATGAGGGCGACCAGATCGGCATCGTCGTCAATGGCGCGGTCAAATGGGACGACATCGGTCATCTGCGCGAAAATCTGCCCGACCATATCACGCTCAACCACAAGGACGATCATGGCCTGCTCGCGTTGCAGGGGCCAAAGGCGGTGATGGCGCTTGCGCGGATCGTGCCTGAAGCGGCAGGCCTTGTCTTCATGCAGGCGGCGACCGCGACCTGGAACGGCCATGCCATCGGCCTCAGCCGGTCGGGTTATACCGGTGAGGACGGGTTCGAAATTTCGCTGCCGAACGCGGCGCTGGAGAGCTTCGCCGATGCGCTCTGCGCGATGGCGGAGGTGAAGCCCATCGGCCTCGGCGCGCGCGACTCGCTGCGGCTGGAGGCGGGATTGCCGCTCTATGGCCACGATCTCGACGAAACCACCGATCCGATCGAGGGCGATCTGGCGTTCGCGATCAGCAAGCGCCGCCGCGAAGAGGGCGGTTTTCCGGGCGCAGCGCGCATCCTTGGGCATCTGGCGGACGGCAGCCCACGCAAGCGCGTCGGGCTGCTGATCGACGGCAAGCTGCCGGTGCGCGAGGGCGCCAAATTGTTCGACGGCAACACCGAAATCGGCGTCGTGACGTCGGGCGGCTTCGCTCCCAGCGTCGGCGCGCCGATCGCCATGGGCTATGTCCCGACCGGCCTGTCCGAGCCGGGCACCGCGGTCGCCGCCGAGGTGCGCGGCAAGCGCGTCGCCTGCACCGTTACCGCCATGCCATTCATTCCGCACCGCTATGTGCGCAAACAGGGAGCCTGACCGATGCCGCGTTATTACACCGAAGAACATGAATGGATCGACGTCGACGGCGATGTCGCGACGGTCGGCATCACCGACTTTGCGCAGGGCCAGCTCGGCGACATCGTGTTCGTCGAGGTGCCCGACACCGGCGCCGAACTCAGCCAGGGCGGCGACGCCGCGGTGGTCGAATCGGTGAAGGCGGCGAGCGACGTCTATGCCCCCGTCGACGGAACGGTAACCGAAGGCAATGCGCAGCTCGAGGAAGATCCCGCGCTCGTCAATTCGGACCCCGAAGGCGAAGGCTGGTTCTTTCGCATGACGCTCGCCGACAAGAGCCAGCTCGACGCGCTGATGGACGCAAAGGCCTATAAGGCCTTCTGCGACGCGCTGTAACCGACCGCCCCTCCCGCGCGCGGGAGGGGGAAGGGGACATGATGACCGCAGCCGATCCCGCGCTGGCCCATTGCCGCCTGATGGTGGCGACCCCCATCTATGAGGGCGCGCAGGGCACCTATGTCCGCGCGGCGCTCGACCTCGCGCTGCGCGCGCAGGCGATGGGGCTGCCGGTGCGGTTCGAGTTCATCCTCTATCAGCCGTCGATCACGCGCGCGCGCAACATGCTGGCGGCGATGTTCCTTGCGAGCGATTGCACGCACCTGCTGTTCGTCGATGCCGACATCGATTTTTCGCCCGACGATGTGTTTTCGCTGGTCCGCGCGATGGACGCGCACGCCGAAGTCGGCGTGCTGGGCGGCGCCTATCCGCGGCGGATGATCAACTGGCGCAATGTTGCGCGCGCGGTCGAACAGGGGCTGGCGAAGGATAATCCGGCTGACCTTGCGCGCTATGCGGGCGACTATGCGCTGCATTTCCTGAACCCGCAGCAAAGCTTCAAAATGACCGACCTGGTCGAGCTGTCGCGGCTTGGGACTGCGATGATGCTGATCCGCCGCGACGTGCTCGAATCGATGCGCACGGCCTTGGCCGAGCTGGTTTTTCGTCCCGATCCCGCTGAGCGGGAAGCGCATGGCGTTGGCGAGGTCGAACCCGCTCTTTTCTGTCCGATGATCGAACCCGAAAGCCAGGCGCTGCTCTCCGACGACTATGCCTTTTGCCGCCGCGTGCGCGACGCAGGCTTTCGCATCTGGCTCGCGCCGTGGGTGCGCACCACCCATGCGGGGCCGATGGTCTTTGCCGGGGCGCTTGCCGACACGGCGCAGCTTTATTCCGTCAATCCAGCCCCTTCTGTGGAGTAGTTCATGCGTTATCTCCCGCTCACCCCCGATGACCGCGCGGCAATGCTCGGCGTCATCGGCGCGTCGTCGATCGACGACCTGTTCGCCGATGTTCCTGCCGAGGCGCGGCTCGACGGGCCGATCGCCGGATTGCCGATGCACGCCAGCGAGCTTGCCGTCGAACGCCATATGGGCGCGCTCGCGCGCCGCAACCGCGCCGCGGGCGACGGGCCCTTCTTCCTCGGCGCGGGCGCCTATCGCCACCATGTGCCCGCCAGCGTCGATCATCTGATCCAGCGCGGCGAGTTCCTGACCGCCTATACCCCCTATCAGCCCGAAATCGCGCAGGGCACGCTGCAGATGCTGTTCGAGTTCCAGAGCCAGGTCGCGCGGCTGTTCGGCACCGACGTTGCCAATGCGTCGATGTACGACGGCTCGACCGCCTGCTGGGAAGCGGTCGTCATGGCGCGCCGCATCACCAAGCGGTCGAAGGCGCTGCTGTCGACGGGCCTGCATCCGCATTACCGTAGCGTTGCGCGCACGATGGCCAAATATACGGGCGATGCACTCGTCGATGGCGACCCGGCGCTGGAAGCGGGCACCGACTGGGCGGCGCTGGCAGGCAGCATCGACACGGAGACGAGCTGCGTCGTCGTCCAATATCCCGACATCCTCGGCCGCATCGACGATATGACGAAGCTTGCGGAGGCCTGTCAGGCCGCGGGCGCGCTGCTGATCGCGGTCGTCACCGAACCTGTCGCGCTGGGCCTTATCAAGTCGCCCGGCGAGATGGGCGCCGACATTGTGGTGGGCGAGGGGCAGTCGCTCGGCGTCGGCCTGCAATTCGGCGGGCCTTATGTCGGCCTGTTCGCGTGCAAGAGCAAATATGTCCGCCAGATGCCGGGGCGCCTGTGCGGCGAGACGGTCGATGCCAATGGCAAGCGCGGTTTCGTGCTGACGCTTTCGACGCGCGAACAGCATATCCGCCGCGAGAAAGCGACGAGCAATATCTGCACCAATTCAGGGCTTTGTGCGCTGGCTTTCAGTATCCATATGACCCTGCTCGGCGAAGCCGGGCTGCGCCAGCTCGCGGCGATCAACCATGGCCGGGCCAGGGCGGCGGCCGCTGAGCTGGCCAAGGTGCCCGGCGTGTCGGTGCTGAACAGCAGCTTCTTCAACGAGTTCACGCTGTTGCTGCCCACCGCGGCGCGGCCCGTGGTCCACAAGCTTGCGGAGATGGACATTCTCGGCGGCGTGTCGCTCGGCCGCCTCTATCCCGACAATCAAGGCCTCGAAAATGGCCTCGTCGTCGCGGTGACCGAAACCGTGACCGAGGCGGACATATCCGCCTTCGCCGCGGCGCTGAAGGAGGTGCTGGCATGACCGCGCTCAACCGCGCCGGCTGGCGCCCCGAAATGAACGTCGCGGGCGGCGCCGACGATAATGTCACCTTCACCGGCAATCGCGCGCTGATGCTCGAGGAACCGCTGATCTTCGAGATCGGTTCGGCCGAAACCACCGGTGTCGATTTCGACGAAGCCGCGCCCGCGGCCGACCTCGGCGGCCTCGCGCGCACCGCGCCGATCGGCCTGCCGGGACTCAGCGAGTCCGAAACCGTGCGCCATTACACGCGCCTGTCGCGGCAGAATTACGCGATCGACCTCGGCCTCTTTCCGCTCGGCAGCTGCACGATGAAGCACAATCCGCGGCTCAACGAGAAAGTCGCGCGGATGCCGGGCTTCGCCGATGTTCACCCGCTCCAGCCGCAGGAAACGGTGCAGGGCGCGCTGGCCGTCATCAACGAACTCGCCTTCTGGCTGATCGACCTGACCGGCATGTATGGCGTCGCCATGTCGCCCAAGGCGGGCGCGCATGGCGAGCTGTGCGGCATATTGTGCATCAAGGCCGCGCTCGAAGCGCGCGGCGAGGACCGCCGTATCATTCTCGTCCCCGAAAGCGCGCACGGCACCAACCCCGCGACCGCGGCCTTTGCGGGCTTCACCGTCGAGGATATTCCCGCGACGAAGGAAGGCCGCGTCGATCTGAAGGCGCTGAAGGCGCGGCTCGGCCCCGATGTCGCGGGGGTGATGATCACCAACCCCAACACCTGCGGCCTGTTCGAGCGCGACATGAAGGCGATTTCGGACGCGGTCCACGCCGCGGGCGGCTATGTCTATTGCGACGGCGCCAATTTCAACGCCATCGTCGGCCGCGTGCGCCCCGGCGACCTGGGCATCGATGCGATGCACATCAATTTGCACAAGACCTTCTCGACCCCGCACGGCGGCGGCGGGCCGGGGTCGGGGCCGGTCGTGCTGTCGGAGGCGCTTGCGCCCTATGGCCCGCTGCCCTTCGTCGCGCGCTATGCCGACGGCACGTACAAGTTGATCGAGGAAGAAAATGCCGCCGAGGAGCATCCCGCGACCTTCGGCCGCATGACGGCGTTCCACGGCCAGATGGGCATGTTCACCCGCGCGCTCGCCTATATTTTGAGCCACGGTGCCGACGGGCTGAAGCAGGTCGCCGAGGATGCGGTGCTCAACGCCAATTATGTGCTGCGCAGCCTGGAAGATGTGCTCGACGCGCCCTTCGCGGCGTCGGGTCCGTGCATGCACGAGGCGCTGTTCAGCGACAAGGGGCTGGCCGAGGGCTTCTCGACGCTCGACATCGCCAAGGGGCTGATCGACGAAGGTTATCACCCGATGACGGTCTATTTCCCGCTCGTCGTCCACGGCGCGATGCTGATCGAGCCGACCGAGACGGAGAGCAAGGCGGCGCTCGACCAGTTCATCGGCGCGCTGCGCAGCATCGCGATGCGCGCGAAGAATGGCGACCCGGCGCTCAAATCGGCACCGCATTTCGCCCCGCGCGCGCGGCTCGACGAAACGGCGGCGGCGCGCAAACCCGTGCTGGCGTGGGAAGGCGATCTATAATCCATCGTCATCCCGGCGAACCCGAAGCCACCGATATTATAACTCGGCTGGCATCGGGCGACGGGTTGTCGTTAGCGAAGTCGATTATCCCCATCAACGACCCGTGAAGCGTAGCATGGATTTCGCCGCGCTTCGCGCCGGGATGCAGCACGATCTTGCCAACGAGCGAGCGAATGTCGCTCGAAGCATCGAGCCGCGTTTCATGGTCAGCGAGTGTCTCGTTCAGCCGTTCCACCTTGCGTTTGTAGATTTCGGCGATGCCGGGATGGATGTCTGGAACATCCTGCGGCGCCTCGGCAAGGCGCGCGTCGATTTCGGCTTTTTCCCGTTCGAGCTCGGCCATGCGCGCCTTCATGGCAGGCTGGTATAGTCCGTCCTCGATCGCGGCCATGATGCCCGCGACGGCCTTGTCGATCTTCGCGAGTGCGCGCCGGTCAGCATCGGCCTCAATCCGTCGCTCGCGGTTCTCGCCGTTGATGTGCGCCGTGTAGGCTGCGACCGCCGCCTCGATCTTGTCCGCCGACACGAGCTTGTCGGTCATGCCTGCCAGCGCCCTTCGCTCCAATACCTCGCGCCGGACCGTCCGACCGTTGGTGCAGGCACGACCGCGATGATGACCGGCGCAGCCATAGCGGTCTCCGACGACGATCGAACAAACACCGCCGCAGACACCGCATTCAAGAAGGCCCGAGAGGAGATAGGCGGGCCGACGAGCGCCATGAAGCGCGCGCCCCTGCGCGGCTTGCTTGATCCTCGCATGTCGCTCGGCCAGCGCCGCCTGCTGGCGCTTGACCGCTGCCCAGAGGCCATCGCTGACGACGCGAAGCTCGGGAACTGCGTTCCGCACCCATTCGGCTTCGGGGTTGAGGCGGGTGACGCTCTTGCCGGTGCTGGGGTCTTTGACCGAATGCTTGTGGTTCCAGACACGGACACCGACATAAAGCTCGTTGTTGAGAATGCCGGTCCCCCGGCGAATGTCACCGCGAATGCTGGTATCGCGCCAAGCCTTACCCGCTGGCCCCGATATGCCATTGGCATTGAGGTCGCGCGCAATCGCGAGCGGGCTCTTGCCCGCCGCGAACTCGCGGAAGATGCGTTCAACGATCAACGCTTCTGCGGGATCGATCTCGCGTTCGCCGCGCACCAGCTCGCCTTCGCTCGAAAGGCGTCGGATCATGCGATAGCCATAGCCGACGGCCCCCGCCGAGAAGCCCTTCTCAACGCGCCCGCGCAGGCCGCGATGGGTTTTCTTCGCAAGGTCTTTGAGGAACAGCGCGTTCATCGTCCCCTTGAGCCCGACGTGAAGTTCAGAAATCTCGCCTTCAGCGAGCGTGACCAGCGGCACCCGCGCAAACTGCAAATGCTTGAACAGTGTCGCCACATCGGCCTGATCGCGCGACACGCGGTCAAGTGCTTCCGCCAGCACGATATCGAACTTGCCCGCCTGCGCATCGGCGAGCAGCCGCTGAATGCCGGGACGCAGGATCATGCTCGCACCCGAGATCGCGGCATCCTCATAGGCGCCTTCGATCTGCCACCCTTCGCGCGATGCGCGTTCGCGGCAGATGCGCTGCTGGTCGGCGATCGACGCCGAACTCTGTTGATCGGAGGAATAGCGGGCATAGAGCGCGGCACGGATCATGACATCTTCCTTTGGAGTAGAGGCAAGCGGACACCGGCCCGCTTGCCCCACTATGACGGTCTCGCGCGCCAAGCCCTTAGGGTCAACGCTTGCGGGCCTTCGCATATTTACGGAAGATCATTGTCGTTGGCGGCTTTCCGGGCGCGAACATTCTCGCGCGCGATGTGTCGTCCGATCGCCTCTGCGATGCGCGTCAGGGCCGCGTCAACGGTGGCAGGAGCAAGTGCGGAAGAGTTGTCATTCGCGGCCGTCAGCGGCCGCGAGCGCGGCGCTTCGTCCTTTTTCATACCGGCCCGTCGCCAATGGGCCGATTGTCATTTTCGGCGCGGTAGCCGGGCGGGTCGGCGATCCACCGATTGATGGCCGACTCCCACCACCCGGCACCATGCACGCTGATCTGCACCTGGGCGGGGAAGGTGCCCTCGGCGATCTTGCGGTAGAGGGTCGAGCGTGACAGTCCGGTGCGGTTGAGAACGGTCGGTAGGCGGATGATCCTTTCGGAGACGGGCATGGCAAACACTCCATCGGCTGGCGTCGGTTGGGCTCCCCTGGACGCAGAATTGGCGATCCGAAAAAATCGCGCAAGAGTGCCAAAAATGGTGCCAACTGCCTCTGTCGTCTCCTGTCGTTTCTTGTCGTTTCCTGTCGGCTCCCAGCGTGCGATTTTTGGATCGTAATAATTTTCCCATGCTGTCCCAGCGACCCGGATAAATCCTCATTCCGCTTCGCTGCGGACCTTGCTCAAATAAGCAGCCGATCCGAATCGTGAACCGCCCCGGGACTGCCGGAGGCCCCAACTCCTGAGAGGAAGGGCCTACGATGAGTAAGACAACGAACAAAATAGCACCTGAGGTTCGCGCACGTGCGGTACGATGGTGCTGGATCACGAAGGCGATCAGGTGAACGCAGCTTGTTGCGCGTACACCGATCCGAAGCGCGTTTGTGAACCTTCATCGCAACCTCCTTGATAAGGGTGTTGCGACGACCGGTTGAATCCGCCCATTATGTATCGATCAAATAAACCGAGCGCCTCGCCGAGGCCGGGATCGAGCCGTCGGTCCGGAGTGTCGGCGACAGTTATGACAACGCCTTGGCCGAGACGATCAATGGCCTTTACAAGGCCGAGGTGATCCATCGGCGAGGTCCGTGGCGATCCTTTGAAGCTGTCGAATATGCCACGCTCGAATGGGTCGACTGGTTCAACAACAGGCGGCTGCTGGAGCCCATCGGCAATATCCCGCCCGCCGAAGCCGAAGAACGATATTATGCCATGCTGGGGCTGCGTAACTTAAACCAAATGGCCTCCGGCAGTCCCGGGGCGGTTCATCGAGACCGACCTGCACCTATCTAAGCGCGAATCTAATTGCTATTGGAACGCTTGCAGATCGTGGGCTTCGCCGCACGACTAGCGAGATATCGGAAGCTACGAGAAGCCGACGTCGGCCCCTGCAAAGAATGAAGCGGCCGACGTCTCCAAGTATCAGCTCGGCAACAGGACGCTGTCAACGACGTGGATAACCCCGTTCGACTGTTTGACGTCGGCAATGGTGATTTGGGCCAGGCCGCCCTTGGCGTCCGTCACATACCATTTTCCATCCTTGCCCCACACTGTCAGCTTGGCCCCTTGGACGGTCGTCAATACGGCCTTGCCCCCATTTGCCTTGGCCTTCGCGGCAAGGTCGGCCGCGGTCAACGTGCCGGGCACGACATGATAGGTGAGGACCGCGGTCAGCATGGCCTTGTTCTCGGGCATCAGCAGCGTGTCGACAGTGCCCGCGGGTAGCTTGGCGAAGGCGGCGTTCGTCGGCGCAAAGACGGTGAACGGTCCCGCGCTCGACAGCGTGTCCACCAAGCCCGCCGCCTTGACGGCGGCGACCAGGGTGGTGTGATCCTTGGAATTAAGGGCATTTTCGACAATATTCTTTGTTTCGAACATCGCAGCGCCGCCGACCATCGGATTGGCAGCGATGGCAACGCCGCCTCCGGCGAACATCATCAGAGCAGCGAGCGACACGGAGATTTTGGAAAGTTTCATCGTACAATCCTCTAATTGGCTGCACCTCGAAGATGTGGGGTGCGCCGCAGCTACGGCGGCAACCTGCATCCGGATGCGCGCGCTAACGTCAGATCGTGATAATTTTCCCGGCTGCGACCGGCGGTGCGCTCGGCGACTTGTGCGGGATTCTAGACACTGGCTCCATGGTCACTGCGAGGGTCGCGCCTTCGACGATCAGTTTCCGGTGCGGCTGAGGCATGGTCATTTCGGCGCGTCCGGCACGCGCGACCTGGCCTAGCGACACTGGTGAGCCACCTTCGGGAATGATCCACAGTTCGGGCACCAGCGCGCCAGACTCAAAACCGTCGATTTGCAACTTCATCACGCCGTTGCTTCGGTCGTATCGAGCAAGGACCAATGGGCCTGCGTTATCGCTTTCGATCCTTGCTACCGCCAACTGCGGTGCCGTGGGCACGGGCGGAGACTGAAGAAAGAGCGCAAAAGCCAGCGCTGCGGCGATTCCACCCGACACGAGCGCGCCGGCTCGCCAGCGGCGCAGACGCGTCTCGATGGCCGTCACAATGGATGGTGCTGGCCGGGACAGCCGCGCAGCGATCCCGTCCCACACGGCGGCTGCGGGTTCGGCATCGATCCATTCGGCGTGCAAAGGCAAGAGCCTCGTTTCCCAACCCTCGACGAGCTTTGCGAAGGCGGGGTCACGAAGCGATAGCCGCAGCGCACCGGCCAACGCCTGTCCATCAAGCAAGCCCAGCGCCAGTTCGGCAGCGAGGAGGTCGCGCTCGGCGGGAGTCAGTGGATCAGCCATTGCCGAGGCAACCCTTCAGACGCATTAATCCGCGCCGTATCCAGCTTTTCATAGTCCCCAACGGAATATTCTCGCGGTGCGCAAGCTCGGCATAGGTCGAACCGTCGAAGAAGGCGGAGCGAATGCACCACCTCGTCCGCTCGTCGAGTTCTTCCATGCACAGCCGCAATTTCTCGCCATCCTCCGTCGCCATCAGCATCTGATCGGCGCGCGGCCCATCGTCGGCCACAGCAAGGGCAGCCTCCAGCGGCAGTGCGTCGCGCACCGCGCGGCCAGCAACCGATCGCCGCCAATCGATCGCACTATTTCGTGCAATTGTTGCCAACCACGTGATCGGGCTGGCCCGCGCTGCATCGAACCGTCCCGCACGCTCCCAAACCCTGATATAAACAGCCTGCAAGACATCCTCCGCGCTGGCCCTCTCGCCACAGATACGGAGACAAATTCCAAATAGTTTCGCGGACGTCATTCCATATACCACGCGCAAGGCATCAGCGTCGCCGCTCGCCACGCCTTCGATAGCGGAAACGAGCAAGCGTTGTTTGTCGTCCGAGTTGGAAGGCGAATGTACTGCGCTCACTTAAAGCACCCTACGCACATGGTCGGGTTTGGCAAGCGAACGCGGCGCTTTGTCCTTTTTCATACCGGCGCATCGCCGAGAGGCCGATTATCATTTTCGGCGCGGTAGCTGAGCGGGTCAGCGATCCACCGATTGATGGCGGACACCCGCCACCGGGCGCCATGAATGCTGATCTGTACCTGCGCCGGAAAGGTGCCCTCGGCGATCTTGCGGTAGAGGGTGGAGCGTGACAGTCCGGTACGATTGAGAACGGTCGGAAGGTGGATGATCCTTTCGGGGACGGGTACGGCAATTACTCCATCGGTTGGCGTCGGTTGAACTCCCCCGGGTGTAGAATTGGCGAACAAAAAATCCTGCAGTATTGCTAAAAATGGCACCAACTGCCTCTGTCGTATCCCGTCGCTTCCTATTGCTCCTTGTTGTTTGCTAGGTGTTTGATCTTTGGATCGAAATAATATTGTCATGCTGTCCCAGCCTAGGGGGGTGCCAGTGTTTGGCACCGATCGACAGGGCCGCTCGTCTCAAATTTCGAGTCGCCTTTGGCGTCGCGATCCGTCGCTACGTTCGGTCATTTGCAAATTGAACACCGACGACGTCAGTTGCGCCAATGCGGCTTTCTGTGATTTTTTTTGCGACCTCTGCATCCGCGCCCACACCGGCCTCGTAACTGGGCCGAAATATAACAAAATCACGCTTTCTTCTGTTCAGGAAGAAGGGAAGGTCGCGGTCGGATATCTGAACTGGCCCCATTCCCTGCTGCTGAAAACATAGTGTCGCAAACTACAGCAAGGAGCATGAAGGTGAGGAAGAAATACCAACTGCTGATGGGGGCAGGCGTTCTCGCGTCCGCCGGCGCCATAGCCCTGATTTTACCCGGCCAGTTCCTGACGGCGGCCGATCATCTCGATCCACCTGCATTGACCGATCCAGCCGTCGATACGACGCCCGACCGGCCAGCGGATATCGCCGACCTCTACGCATGGCATACAGATTCATCGGTGATCATTGCGTTGACGTTCGCCGGTCCCCAAGCAACGTCGCGGCCTGCCACTTATGATCGGGATGTGCTTTACACGGTCAATATTTCCAACGCCATGCCCCGCACCACGGCCGACATACCCATTCGCGTGCGCTTCGGCCCCGGCTCGGGTGATCAAGTTGGTGTCCAGGTCAGAGGGTTGCCGGGGGTGACAGGCGATTTGACGGGTTCCGTCGAAACCGACTTGGCCAAAGATGGTGTCCGGGTGCGAGCAGGCTTGTTCGACGATCCCTTCTTTTTCGACTTGCAGGGCTTCCGCGACACAAGTGCGACGGGAACGCTCAGCTTCAACAAGGACCGCGATTTTTTCGCCGGCCAGAATCTTACCGCGATCGTCATGGAGATACCGCGCGACAGGATCGCAAATGGCAGCAATCTGATCGACATCTGGGCGACCACCGCCCGCTTTGGAGGACAGCTGTGATGGACCGGAAAATTCAAATGGCAGCTGCGGCTACAAAAACCCGCTTTCTGGGTAAAAAAGGGGGCGTAGCCAGTCTGGCTGTGCTCGCCGCCATCGGTCTCGCAGCCTGCAACGATAGGGGCGACAATGGCGCTCCGCCTCCCATAACCGTCACGCCGACACCGAGTCCTGCGCCCACGCCCACACCCGCGCCCGCGCCCACTCCGACACCCACGAGCTTCGACGTAACCGCCTGCCTGAATCAAACGATTCCGGGAACGGGTTTCACGGTCGCGCAGGCGGTTGTGCCCGACACATTGACGCTAACATTGTCGGCGGCTTCGGGATTTCCGAATGGACGGCGATTGCCCGATCCGGTCATTGACGTCACGCTTGCCGTCATTTTCCTGGACCTGACACGGCATAGCCCGGCGCTCTTGGCCGGCTTGCCAGTGAATCCGGCGGCCAATGATCAGCCGTTTCGCACTTCTTTTCCATATCTCGCGCCGCCACAAGGCTCACCGCCGCTGGCAGCGACGGGTGGATCGAGCTTCAATTTCCGGACCGATGGCCCATCGAGCTATGTTCGGGTCGATCGTATGGGTATGCCCGCTGTCGCGACCGCGCTCATCGGATCTTCAGCCAAGACGGCCTATAACGCCGCCGACCCGGTGAGTGACGCTAACGGCGATTTTGTTCCCGAACTCACGGCCCAGCTCACTGGCCTGACCAATGCGCTGGCGGATGATTTGACGGGGCTTGGCCTGACACCCTGCGCCAGGCCGCGCTGATGCCGCGACCGGCCACGGACATGGGGCCTTGGGCCTCGCAGTCGTGGCGAAATAGTGCCCTGGTCGTTCGGAAACGAATGACCGGGGCACGTTTCCGCCGGGTGTTGGGGACGTGGAACCTGCTTCCGGTGCTGGTCGTGTTGGCGATTGTCGCGGCGGGATTTGCGAGCGACAGATGGCGGGCGGGGCCACCGCCGGAGGCCGGCCCCCTCGACCTCCCGATACCCGCGTTCGGGCCTGCCAATTTCGAGGCCGCATTAGCGGATGCCGATCGCCATATTGAGCTGGGCCGAGAGAAACTACGCCGCGCTCCACGTGACTGGACGAGCCTTGAAGTGCTTGCGAACGGTCTGATGTTACGCGCCCGTCTGATCGGCGATTATAGCGACTGGGCCGAAGCCCGGCGCCTACTCGACGTCGGCATGGCGATAGCTCCCAAGGCATCCGGACCAGTGGTCGCCAACGCGACGCTGGCGCTGTCCACGCATCGGCTGACTGTCGCAAAACGCGCTCTGAAAACCATCGAAGGCGCAGCGGTTCCGCCCGATCGCGGCCAGATGGCTGGGATGGCGGGGCTGTCCGGAGACATAGCATTCTACCGGGGCGACATGGCAGATGCTCAGCGCCAATATGCGCGCGGCAGAGATCTCGCAGGAGGTCCCGCCATCGATTTTCGTCTTGCCGTCCTTGCGGCGGCGCAGGCGCGCTTTGCCGATGCCGACGCCGCCATTTGGCGATCGGTGTCCGGCGACCGCCGCCATACGCCGCAGATGCTGGCCCAGGCGGCGCTGCGTCTTGGCGCGCATGCGCTCGCGCGAGGCGAATGGCAACGCGCAGAGCTTTGGTTCACGCGCGCCGACGAGCTTTTCCCGGGCTATTGGCTGATTGCGGCCCATCGGGTGCAGGCGCGCGCACTTCGCGGCGATGTGGCCGCTGCCGAGCAGATGGCGGCGATCGCGGAGCGCTGCAATAGCGCCGAGGCGATGGATGCGGCAGCGATGCTCTTTCGGCAGCGCGGGGATGGCCCGAACAGTCGGCGCTGGTCCGGGCGGGCTGCCGTCCTTTGGAAAGAACGGCTACGCTTGCTGCCCGAGGCTGCTTATGGCCATGCTGTCGAACACGAGCTCGCGTTTGGGGACTCAGCCACGGCTCTCGATCTCGCGCTGCGTAACGTTGCGCAGCGGCCTTATGGCGAGGCGCGCTTGCTCCTTGCCAGCGCGCTGCTGATGAACAATCGGCCCCAGGATGCGCTGGACGAAATCGCTCGCGCCGAAGTGTCGGGTTGGCGCAGTGCACCACTATACGCCCTCAAGGCCGAAGCCGCAGCGCTCGCTGGCCGACCGGACGAGGCCGAGGTTGCCCGCGCGGCGGCCGTGCGCATCAATCCGCAGATATTCCATCCCCGCACGCCGCTGATCTGGTTTTCGCACGGATGACCGTCTTAAGCCGCATCGCGCGCTCCTGGGTCATCTATTTCGCGTCGCTATTGGCTTTGGTGTCGCCCGCGGCGGCGCATCTGACGCCAAATTCGGAGATCGGCCTGACGATTGGCGCCGAAGACGTCCGCGCCGATATTATTATCCCCCAGAGTGAATATATGGTCGCGACCTCGCATTCGGCGGGCAATGATCGGCAAAGCCTGTCGCGCGCCAGAGCTTATATCGAAGACCGTTTCAAAGTGTTCACGCCGCAAGGAACGCCCTGGTCGGTGCGCGTCGATTTTGTCGAGTTCGCACAGCGCGCGGGCCCGCCGGACTTGCACGCGGCCGCCGTCCTGACCCCTCCGCCGGGGGCTTCGCCGCGCAATTTTGTTGCCGAGTGGCACGCCGTCGTCGACGAGCTTCCGAGCCATTTCGCCTTGTTTGTCATCCGGCGCGATATGGCTGGCGTATCGGGCGCGGGACCACAAATCGCCGGGGCGGTGCGGTCAGGCGCCGCACGCATCGTGATCGACGTCGGCGGCGCGAGCAAATGGCGCGAGTTTCGCAATACGGTCAAGCTCGGTATCGACCACATCATCGGCGGATATGACCATTTGATGTTCCTGCTCGCGCTCTTGCTGCCAGCGCCGCTGGCCGCAAGCGCTGGCCGCTGGGCAACAGTTCGCGACTGGCGCAGTACTGTTCGGTCGATTGTCAGCGTGGTCACCGCTTTTACGATCGGGCACAGTCTGAGCTTGATCGGCGCCACCTCGGGCGGCTGGCTGCTACCGGTACAACCGGTTGAAATCGCAATTGCAATGTCGGTGTTCATATCGACGGCCCACGCGGTCCGCCCGTTGTTCCCCGGCTATGAGCCAGTGGTCGCGGGCGGGTTCGGACTGATCCATGGTCTGGCGTTTGCAACCTTGGTTGCTGATCTGCATCTCGGCAGCGCAGTGGCGCCGCTAGCCTTGCTGGGATTCAACCTCGGAATCGAAATCGTTCAGCTCGTTATCGTACTTGTAGCTATGCCGGCGCTCATTCTGCTCGCGCCATATCGATACTATCACCCCTTCCGTACCGGCCTTGCGGTGGTCGGCATGGGGGCAGCGGTCGTATGGCTCATAAATCGCGCCTTCGGCGTTGGTGATGGCTTCATGCGAATAGCGGAACAAGCGATCGCAGCAATCGCCGTCATCCTTGCGGTCGTGTCGATTGCTCTCGTCGCCAGCCATTGGTTGCGGCGCTGCGTCCTTCGACTGCGTGCAGTTGGTCAGGGGCGCTGAGGCAGCGCCTTCTGAATAGGAAACCACGTAGTGGTGACCTCGAAATCGAAGCCCAGTTCAGATGGTAACCGCGAAAGGGTTTGCGCCCGCCTGCGGCGGCCGCGCTCTATTCCGCTGCGCTCCACCGAGCCGCCGCTACGCGCCGTCTCTTCGGCCTCGCCGTAACGATCGCTGACGCGGGGCCGGAGCTTGGCTCCGGGCCGAAGGTCATCGCACTGACGCGCGCTGGCGATGGCCTCCGGCCGTGCGGGGTGGTCGTCGCTCTCCTCTGAGGCCCGCCCGGCAGGGCGCAACCCCTGCGGGGTTCTCCATTGCATTTCGGCCTGCGGTGCGCCCTGCCTTCATGGCGGGCCTCTCCGGTCGCTCTCGCCGCCCACCCCGCTCAGTCGGGGCTGCGGTGGTTTGCAAGAGCAAAGGAGAGACATCATGGAACTCAAGCATATCGACATTGCCAACCTTTCGGTTTCGGCCGCCAACATGCGCGGGGTCACCAAGAAACCGGACCTCACCAACATCCTGCCGTCGGTACGGGCGCGCGGCATTCTGGTGCCGCTGATCGTCCGACCCGGAACGGAAAATGGCAACTATGAGATCATCGCGGGCAAACGGCGCTATCACGCGGCGCTCGCGGTTGCCGAGGAGCAGGACGGCATCGATCCGCTGCCCTGTGCGGTGATGGAGGCCGGTGACGACGCGGCGGCGCTCGAAGCCTCGCTGATTGAGAACATCGCCCGTCTGGACCCCGACGAAGTAAATCGTTGTGAAGCCTTCACCCGGCTTGTCCGCGAGGGCCGGAGCGTAGAGGCGGTCGGTCTGACTTTTGGGCTAACCAGCTTGCAAGTGAAGCGGACGCTCACCATCGGCAATTTGCTGCCCCGCATCCGCAATCTCTATCGGGCCGAGAAGATCGATGTCGTTACCATGCGGCATCTGACGCTGGCATCGAAAGCGCAGCAGCACGAGTGGCTGGCGTTGGTCGATTGTCCCGAAAAACACGCGCCGACCGGTTCGCAGTTAAAAGCGTGGCTGTTCGGCGGCAGCGCGATTGCGGCCAAGGTCGCGCTGTTCGACCTTGCCGACTACAAGGGCGAGACCGTCTCCGACCTGTTCGGCGAGGATCGCTATTTTGCCAGTGCCGACGATTTCTGGACGGCGCAGATGGTTGCGGTCGAGGATCGGGCAGAAGCCTATCGCGGGGCGGGCTGGTCCGAGGTCGTCATCATGGAGCGCGGCGCCTATTTCAATTCTTGGGAACATGACCGTTGCCCCAAGAAGAAAGGCGGCAAGGTCTTCGTATCGATCAGCCATCGCGGCGAGGTCGCCTTCCACGAAGGCTATATTACGATGAAGGAAGCACGGCAGCGCGCCAAGGGCGAGGCTGGCACCGATGCCGCCAAGCCGGTCCGTCCCGAGGTCAGTGCTGCGCTGGGCAACTATATCGATCTGCACCGCCATGCCGCTGTGCGCGTATCGTTGCTGTCCGAACCCGGCGCTGCGCTGCGCTTGATGTTGGCCCACGCCATCGTCGGATCGCCACTGTGGCGGGTCGATGTCGAACGGCAGCGCGCAGCGAGCGATGCCATTGCCGAGAGCGTCGAGGTGTCGGCGAGCGAGGTAGCGTTTGATGCGAAGCGCCGGGAGGTGCTCACCACGCTCGGCTTCGATCCCGAAACGCCCACCGTGGTTGGCGGCTATGACGGCGATCATGGTGTGGCGGGGTTGTTCACGCGATTGCTGGCGCTGTCCGATGAAGCGGTGATGGGCATCCTCCCTATCGTCATGTGCGAGACGCTGGCGGTCGGTAGCGCCGAGATCGATATGCTGGGCCAGTTGCTTGGCACCGACATGCGGACGAGCTGGCAGGACGCCGCCGTACTGCCTGACCTGATCCGCGATAAGCCATTGCTCACCGCCATCGTCGGCGAGGTCGCAGGTGTCGATGTGGCGCAAGCCAATGCCGATGCCACGGCCAAGGTGCAGCGCGGCATTCTCATTAATTGTCTCACCGGCAGCAATGGCCGCGAAAAAGTCGAGGGTTGGCTCCCCCGCTGGTTCACCTTCCCGCCGTCTGGCTACACCGAGCGCGGCGGTATCGGGTGCGTCGAGCGGTCCGAGCGCATCGCCCCGCTATTTGTCCCGGCGGAGGTCGAGGAAGAACCGGAAATGCGCGAAGCGGCGTGATCGACTTCCGCAATCATCGTTGGGGGAGCGCCTTTGCCCGCTCCCCCAAATTTTTGCCCGGCGCAAAGCGCCGGGCAATCTGTCCTTGCCAAAGCGAGCGAACTTCCCGAAGATTCTCGGACACATGCGCACCGACGTCGATCATCTTCCTGCCGCGAAGCAGCGCGAGCTTGAGCGCATCGTCGAGATATTGTTCGACGAGTTCAGTCAGGCGACCGAAAATGCGACCGGCCGCCGCAAGGGCGCCCGCATCCTCAAGATCATCCTGTTCGGCAGTCACGCGCGCGGCGATTGGGTCGATGCGCCGCTGTCGGCGAACCAGTATAAATCCGACTACGATATCCTCGTCATCGTCAGCCAGAAAGAGCTGACCGACCGCGCCGCCTATTGGGCGAAGGCCGAGGAACGTCTGATCCGCGCCTACACGATCGAGAAGACGTTGCGGACGCCGGTCAACTTCATCGTCCATTCGTTACACGAGGTGAATGACGGGCTGGCGCATGGCCGCGTTTTCTTCATGGAGGTCGCTAAGGATGGGGTCGCTATCTACGAAGCCGACGACCGCGAGTTGGCAACGCCCAAGCCGAAAACGCCCGAACAAGCGTTAGAGACGGCCCAAGAGTATTTTGACGAATACATGCCGGCGGCGCGGTATTCGTTGGATCGCGCCCGTAACAGCGTGGCCGACAAGCAGCTCAAATACGCCGCGTTTGACCTGCACCAAGCCACCGAACGCCTCTATCAAGGCTTACTGCTCACCCTGACTTTCTATACGCCGTATAACCACAACATCGCCTTCCTGCGGTCGCTTGCCGAAGGGCTTGACCGCCGCCTCTATGGCATCTGGCCTGAGGCCAATCGCCGCGACCGCGCGATGTTCCAGAAGTTGAAGGAAGCCTACACCAAGGCGCGCTATGCCAAGCATTACAAGATCAGCGAAGAGGAGTTGACCTGGCTCGGCGATCGCGTCGAAGAATTGGGCCGGGTCGTTCATCAAGCTTGTTCGGAGCGCATTGCCGAATTGGAAGGTGCAGCGCGCAGATAGACTTGCGACCGGCAGCTTGCCGGGACTCCGCGATTCTGGCATAAACACTGTTGCGGGATGGAGTGACTGGCGGTCATCCCGAGGATAACCCTGCCAGGCATCATGTAGGTTCGGCCATTAAGGTCGGGCAGTTGCTGAACGCCGCACCAGCGGCACAGCGGACACCGCTTGCACATCCGCGCGTCAACGCGCGGACCGCCGCTGTGCGAGCTTACCATGACTACCCCACCGAACGACGTTTACACGCGCGAAGTCGTAATGGCGCGCGTCGGCCATCTTGTCCGCCGTAAGCAGCGCGAGATCGAAAAGATCACACGCATCCTGCGAAGTTTCTTCGATCCGAGTCAGGTGCAAGCACCCGAGCCGGGCCAGATCAAACGCATCATCCTGATCGGTCCCTACGCGCGGCGATCTTGGTACGAAGACACGCGGACGATCGACTTTTCCGATTATGAGTTCTGGATCGTCGTCAACCATCCGCTGTTCACCGACGAGCGCTGCTGGCAGCGCGCCTGCGATGTCATTCGCAGCGAACTTGGCGACCGCTGCGCGGTCGATCTGGAGATCTATTCCAAGTCGGACATCCGCGTGGCGAGAGCGGAGCGCGACACCTTCATCCTCGACCGGATCGAGGCGGGCATCACCCTCTACCGCGCATCACGTGATGCGCCGCTTGGTGCGCGCGACGGCGGGAGGGCGCGACCATGACGCTCCACACTCCCTTGCCGGCTATGGCGGCGCTCCAGACCGCACTCCCCGCCGAACACGCCCGACTGCTCCGCTACTTCAACCGGCGAGTTGGCCGCGACGCTGCCCCTGATCTGGTGCAGGAAGTATTCGCGCGCATGTTCTGCAGCGGGACGTTGGACCGGATCGACAATCCGCCCGCTTATCTGACCCGGATAGCGCGCAACCTGTTGATCGACCGCGCTCGCCAAAAGAGGCGCGACTGCACTATCCTCTTTCCGCTCGATGAAAACCGCGATGCCGCGTCGCGCGCCGAACAGACATGGCGGATCGAGGCAGCGGACCTGCTGCGGCTGTACCGGCAGGCGGTTCGCGCCATGCCGCCGAAGACGCGGCGCGTGTTCGTGATGCACCGGTTACGCCGCATGATCTACAAACAGATCGCACAGCAGGTCGGGATCAGCATCGCGACGGTCGAATATCACATGATGCGCGCGCTCGCGCTGTGCCGCGCAGCAGTTGCGGAGCAATGGTGATGCGCTGGACCATTTGGCGACGGCGCGAACTGCGGCGCCGTCCGTTGTCGGCACCCGACGATGCGCGCATCGCGCGGGTCGAGGCCGCCATCGCCGGGTTGCCGGAACTCACGCGCGAGGTGTTCTTCCTGCACCGCTTCGAAGATTTGAGCTACGAGCGCATCGCGCGGCGCCTCGACATCGACGTCAAGGAGGTCGAGGGACATATCGCGGCGACGCTGATCGCACTGCGCCGCGCGTTGAAAGACTTTGACTAGCGGCGCGGCGCATCGCGCGGCGCCGCTGCGGCGGCGTCACTCTCGAAAGCGCGAGCGCCGCGCTTGCGCCATAGCGCGGCGGCATGTGCGCCGTTATCGCTGCGCAGCTTGTCGGCCATCCAGATGAACGCGCCATAGAGCATCGCGCGATTATCGTCGGTCAGATCGACGAGCCCCGCTTTCGCAACGAGGCCACCGAGTTCGATCAGCTGGCGCGTGCGTTCGCGGCGCTTGATTTGCCATTCGCGCATGCCGGTCCGCGCCTGCGCCAGTTCAAGCCGATGCCGCATTGCGAGCAGACGTCGTATCATTCGCTGCGCCGCGATCAGTTCCTGCCGCAGCTTTCCGCGCGCCATGCTGAAAGAAGCCCGCGCCTGCCTTGCGCCAGCCCTCCTTCGCGTTGGCGTCTTTCGTCGTCGTCACGCCGAGCAATGCGCCGGCGAGCATGTCGGTGTCGATCTGGTCGGCACCCGTGGCTATGACGAGTTCGCCGAGCTGGCGAACGCGGCGTTCCTTGAGGGTCTTCGCCTTGGCTTCGAGCGCCTTCAGTTCCGAATCGATATCGCGGGGTTTGCGCATGTCGCATCTCCATGTTGGGTTGATGCACCCATCATAGAGATGGACCTCCCGATGCGCAGCAGGGTGATCGGGACAGTCTGGCACAGCCTAGTCCCTCCGCGGATTTTTCCGTGTGAGGGCGCGCTTATACGTCGTGCCGACGTGGCTTTTGAAGTGTAGATGGATGGCCGCAATGGCAATCTTCCATCTCTCGGTCAAAGTCATCAGCCGCGCCGCCGGACGCAGTGCCGTCGCGGCGGCCGCCTATCGCTCGGCCGATCGGCTGCACGATGAGCGGCTCGATCGGCCGCACGACTTCACGAACAAGTCGGGCGTCGTGCATTCGGAGGTGTTGCTGCCCGAGAACGCGCCCGACGAATGGCACAATCGAGAGCGGCTGTGGAATGACGTCGAGGCGTTCGAGAAGCGCAAGGACGCGCAGCTCTCGCGCGAGGTCGAGTTCGCGATCCCGCGCGAATTGAATCAGGCGCAAGGTATCGAACTTGCCCGCGATTTTGTGCAACGCGAATTTGTCGATCACGGCATGGTCGCCGACCTCAATGTGCATTGGGACATCGGCGCCGACGGGCTTGCCAAGCCCCACGCGCATGTCATGCTCACCATGCGTGAGATCGTCGTCGGCGAGGATGGCGAAGCGGGGTTCGGGGCGAAGGTTCGCGAGTGGAACCGTACCGAACTTGTCGAGCAATGGCGCGAGCGCTGGGCCGATCATGTCAATGCGCGCCTCGCCGAACTCGATATCGATGCGCGCATCGATCACCGCAGCCTCGCAGCGCAGGGCATCGCGCTTGAACCGCAGGACAAGATCGGTCCCGCCGCATCGCGCATGGGCGACCGTGGGCTTGAGGCCGAAAGGCTCGCCGAACATCGCGAGATCGCCCAGCGCAACGGCGAGCGCATCATCGCTGATCCGCGCATCGCACTGGACGCGATCACCCATAGCCAGGCGACGTTCACCAATCGCGACCTCGCGATGTTCGCGCACCGCCACAGCGACGGGCGCGAACAATATGATGCCGTTATCGGGGCGGTGCGATCGTCGCCCGATTTGGTCCTGCTCGGTCGGGACGGACGCGGTGAGGATCGGTTTACGTCGCGCGATATGATCGAGGTCGAGCGGCGGCTCCACCGGGCCGTCGAAGCAATGGCCGGGCGCGAACAGCATCGCGTAGCCGACGTCGACCGAAATCGCGCACTGGCGCGCGCTTCGGAACGCGGCCTAAATTTGGCGGGCGAGCGGCGCGCCGCGTTCGACCACGTGACCGATCGCGGCGATCTTGGGATCGTCGTCGGCTATGCCGGGACCGGCAAGAGCGCGATGCTCGGCGCCGCGCGCGACGCTTGGGAGAGTTCGGGACTGAAAGTGCGCGGTGCGGCGCTGTCGGGTATCGCCGCCGAGGGGCTCGAGAACGGCTCGGGCATTGCATCACGCACGATCGCCAGCCTCGAACATGGCTGGGCGCAGGGCCGCGATCTGCTCACGGCGCGCGATGTGCTGGTCATCGACGAGGCGGGCATGGTCGGGACGCGGCAGATGGATCGGGTACTATCCCACGCCGCCGACGTCGGCGCCAAGGTCGTGCTGGTCGGCGATCCGCAGCAGCTGCAATCGATCGAGGCGGGCGCGGCGTTCCGCGCACTCCACGAACGGCACGGCGGTGTCGAGATCACCGAGGTGCGGCGCCAGCGGGCGGAGTGGCAGCGCGAGGCGACCCGCGCGCTGGCGACGGGCCGCACCGGCGAGGCGATCCGCGCTTATGACGACGCCGGCATGGTCCACGCCGCGTCTTCGCGCGACGCCGCGCGGACCGAACTGATCGATCGCTGGGATCGCGATCGACTGGCGCGCCCCGGCGATACGCGGATCATCCTCACCCACACCAATGACGAGGTGCGCGCGCTCAACGACGCAGCGCGGGATCGCATGCGCGCCGCAGGCGACCTTGGCAGCGATGTCGCCGTGAAAGTGGAGCGCGGCGACCGGCTGTTCGCATCGGGCGACCGAATCATCTTCCTGCGCAACGAACGCAGCCTGGAGGTGAAGAACGGAACGTTTGGCATCGTCGAACAGGTCGATGCGCGCAGCATGACCGTTCGGACCGGCGCCGGGCGTTCGGTTGCGTTCGACCTCAAGGACTATGCCCATGTCGATCATGGCTATGCGGCGACGATCCACAAAGCGCAGGGCATGACGGTGGATCGCACCCACGTGCTCGCGACCCCCGGCATGGACAGCCACTCGGCCTATGTTGGACTGTCGCGCCATCGTGACGGCATCGATGTTCATTATGGCCGCGACGACTTCAAGGATCAGGGCAAGCTCGTTCGCACTCTCAGCCGCGAGCGCACCAAGGATATGGCGGCGGACTTTGCCAAGGTCGATCCGGCCCAGGCATTTGCCGAGCGGCGCGGTATCGCCTTGCGTGAGCGGATCGTTGAAACCGCGAAAAATCTTCCCGAGATCGCCCGGCAAGTCCCCGAGAAGGCGCGCAGCATCTTCGCCGGGTTCAAGCCGACCGTGAAGCGGGCGAGCATCAAACCGCGCGAACCATCGCGAACGGCCGATACGCGGCGGGCGGTCGAGCAATACGCCCGCGCGCAAGCCGACATCGACCGCATGCACGCCAAAGACCTGCCGGTGCTCCGGCACCAGCGAGATGCGCTCGCGCGCGCTGGTGAAGCGCTGGGCGCGATCGGTCCGCAAGCGCGAGCTGACCTTGCATCAGCGTTCGAGCGCCAACCCGCGCTGGTTGCACAAGCGGCGCAGGGCGATAGCCATGCCGCGATCCGCGCGATGAACCACGAAGCGGACATTCGCATCGATCCCGCGAAGCGCGCCGATCGTTTCGTCGATGACTGGCAGAAACTCCAGCAGCAGCGAAGCCGGTCGCTGTCGCCCGGTGAACAGGGCGCCGCCAGCCGGTACGCAAGCGAAATGGGCGCGATGGCCAAGAGTCTCGAACGCGATGCCCAGGTCGAATCGATCCTACGCGGCCGCAAGGCGGCGCTCGGCATCGACGCACACTCGGTTCGATCGGTTGGGCAGGAACTGGCGGCGATCGCCGACCTCGGTCGGGGGCGGTCGCGCGGCATCGGCATCGGTATGTAGGAGAACGAAAATTGAGCACCGACGAACTAGAATCCGAAGACGCCGCCGTCGCGGCATTTACGCGGCTCGAAGGCGAGGTCGCACTCATGCGCCGGGCGGTTCAGCAGCTTGCCGCCGAGAAGGCGGAAATCCATATTCCGGATTACAGCACCACGCTTGGCGAGCTGTCGAAAAGCCTGGAGTCCGCCGAACAGACGCTGAGAGAAATCGCTGACAAGCCCGCGATGGAGCTGACGCCCGAAGATATGGCGCGGCGGATCGACCGTGCTGCGCAGGACGCGCGTCAGAGCAACGAGGGATGGATGCGTAAAGCGCAGGACCGCTATAACGATGCTATTCGCGAACTGCTGGGCGTTACCGCGACGTTGCGTGCGGCGCATGAGCAGCGCCTCCACCTCTTCTGGGCAGCAAGCGCCGGCATTGTGGCCGGGTGCCTGCTCTGGTCGATCCTGCCGGGCGCGATCGTGCGGGCGTTGCCAGAGAGTTGGCACATGTCAGAGAAGATGGCGGCGCATGTCGTCGGTGCGCCCAACGTTTGGGAGGGTGGACTGCGGCTTATGCAAGCCGGAAGCCCGGAGGCGTATCGGGCGATATTTGCAGCCGCAGAGATTCGGCGTAATAACCGGCAGACGATTGAAGAATGCGAAAAGGCGGCGCTCAAAGTAAAGAAGCCGGTGCGCTGTCCGATCCGGGTCGGACACCCGGGGATTTGATCGGTAATCGATTTTTCATCGCGGAGTTCGTCGGGATTACCGAGAAGCTCAAACTCCTTAATGTTAGTCAGGCACGGGGATTATGGGGCTTGGTTTGTATGCCGCCCGGCATGTCGCCACCAATCTGAATTGAAGAGGATCGGAACACCAAGTGACGGCGAGCCGCGTGGGGACGACCCGCCGTCTTGGAAGGGACCAACCTTCTTCCAATCAATGTGACACAACCCCTGTTAAGACGAAATGATCGCCAGAACAGTGAAAATACGGTACATCTTGTAGCAATCGTGCGTTCGAAACCGACAGCGCCCTGGGTCGCATTTTATGCGGAGAACTAACAATCTTGCTGTCCCATGTCCAAGATTCTACGGCGTTTTGGCAGGGCGAGGAGAAGGAATTGGGCAATCGACAAGAGGCGGCGGTTCGCGCCATCCGCAAAGGCCCCCCGCCGTTTGTGGTCGCGGCAGAACCTGCGCGCATTCCAGTCGTTTTCATGAAGGACAAAGCGACCAGCAATTCGGTCGTCTTTGCCAACGAAAGCTTTTTATCTTTAACCGGATTAACTCACGCTGAGGTGCTGGGCCGGTCGATCTTCGCCGTGTTGGGAGAACTGACCGACCCTGTGACATTAGCGACGATACGAAAGACGATGCGGGCAGGTCGACCGGCGATTTGGGAAATGCAGTGCCACCGCCAGGACAGCTCGGCTTTCTTTGTCAATGTGCTTGCGACGTCCGTGTGCGACAACAATGGCGAACATATGCAAACCTGCTTGTCCTTCTACCTCCTCGATGAAGGCTTTGAACGATTGTTGAATATCCCCGAAGAGGTTCGGGCCGTCTACGAGAAGACTCCTGGATTCATCGCGACCGGCGAGGGACCGGAGCATCGGTTCACTTTTGCCAATGAATCCTATAAAAAATTCGTCGGCATCCACGAACTGGAAGGGTTGACCGTGGCGGAGGCGATGCCCGGAATTGCTGCCCAGGGTTTCGTCGCCGTGTTGGACCAAGTCTTCCAAACGGGGGAACCGTATCGCGGCGAAAATGTCCCCTTTGACTTTGTCGATCACGATAGCGGGCAAAAGATACGTCGTTATGCCGATTTTATCTATCAGCCGATTCGGAACGAAAACCGGCAGATCATCGGGATTTTCTGCGAAGGATATGATGTCACCGAACGCCAGATGGCCGAGCTGGAAGTTCGGGCGCTACAAGCCGAACTCTTTCATTCCTCTCGCGTGAACGCCATGGGCACCATGGCGACGACCCTCGCTCACGAACTCAATCAGCCGTTAAGCGCGATCGCAAATTATTCAGCGGCCTGTCTGCGCTTGATCGACCCGCAAGACAGCCGCACGGCATCGTTGTTGGAAGCCATACGGGCGATCTACGACACTTCGCAGCGTGCCGGCAATATCATCCGGGGGTTGCGTAACCTTACCAGTCGCCGCGAATCGAGCCGCGACATATTCGACCTGAGGTCTACGCTTGAGGAGGCTCTCAATTTGGTGCGCAGTGCGATGTCACCGAATATAACGGCGATCATGGACGTCCCCGATGATATCGAAATCTACGCTGACGCGATCCAGATTCAGCAAGTTGTGATCAATCTGTTGCGCAACGCTTGCGACGCGGTATGCGACGCGCCGACAAAGGAAATTGCGCTCCAAGCCCTCGTCACGGAAAGCGAGGTCGAAGTCATCGTGCGCGATACCGGCGTCGGTGTGTCGGCCGAAGCGGCGCAGAATATCTTTACCTGGTCCGAATCTTCCAAAGAAGGAGGAATGGGACTCGGCCTGTCGATTTGCCGAACGATCGTCGAAAACCATCGCGGGCAAATCTGGCTGCAAGACACCAGTTCGACCGGATCGGCTTTCCATTTTTCGATTCCAAGAGCGCCGCCGCCCCAGAGCAGCGATAGAGACGCAGAAACGTCGCTGATGTGATTTCGCGCGTATCAGCCTGACTGATTCTCGCGCGCAAATTCAAGCAGCAAATCACGCAGCCAGCGAGCCTCCCAACGGCGGTCCTCGGCAAAGCTTATATGCCGCAAACGCTCCAAATTTCGTGCGACAAATCGGGAAGGACCGGCATAGGCCAACGTCCAGTCGCCAAAACTTCGTTCGACAATCCTCTCCTGCGTCATGACGATGATGTCATCGTGGCGCGGGTCGGCCAGAATGGATGCCATTACCGCATCGACGTCCGCGGCCTTTCCTTCCAAAATCTGGGCGAAATGCTCGCCCGTGAACATCAACGCGCCAGTGATGTGACGTGCGCTGTTTCGCTTGATCGATCCCGCAACGATATCATCGACTACCGATGGCGCTTCGGTCGGGCTGATACGGCAAGTGCTGATGTAGGAGATCATCATTAGGGCTGCGCTGTCCATGATGTTTATCTCCTTGGTTTCGAATAAAATATTCGATCCGGCTGCGATTGTCGATAAGCGTCGGAACCTCGCGCGCCGGTACGGCGTCGCCATAAAGAAATCCCTGACCGAAATTACAACCATGCTGACGCACGAACTGCGATTGCATGGCCGTCTCCACCCCTTCGGCTACGGTCTTTATGCCAAGACTTTTCCCCAGGCCGATCAGAGCGCGAACAATGACGGTGTCATCCGGATCGATGCCGATCCCGCCGATAAACGACTGATCGATCTTGATGACATCCACAGGAAACTGCTTCAAATGGGTGAGGGACGCGAATCCGGTGCCGAAATCGTCCAGCGCAATCCGGACGCCGTGCTGGTTCAGCAGCGTGAGCGCTCTGGCCACATGATGCGCCTCCCGTCCAAGGAACACGCCCTCCGTGACCTCCAGTTCAATCAGTGCGGGGCTGAGTGCACGGCGGTCAAGGGCGGTCAATAGCCGTTCAGCAAAATCGTCAGCGCGGAAGTCAGCCGCGCTGCTGTTAATCGCGACATGCCCGAAAGCAATGTTTCGGTCGGACCAGTCTCGCATGTCGTTGAGGACATGCTCAAGCATCTGCTTGCCTATTTCGACGGCCAGCTTTTGGTCCGAAAAGGCATGGGAGAATTTCTCCGGCAGCAATGCCGGTTCATTGGGTCGTTGATAGCGGACCAACGCCTCAAAGCCCGCCAAGGCGCCGGTCTGCAAGTCCAGTTTGAGTTGATAATGCGGCAACATTTCTCTGTTTGCGACCCCTACTCGCGCCAGAGCCAGCATGCGGGTTTCCGAAGCATATGATTCGGACATTTTTTCATCAAAGATTTCTGCTCCACCACGGGCAGTTTTGGCGGTCGCCAGCGCCAGGTCGCTGCACTTTATTAGTCCATCGACGGTGTCGGCATGGTCCGGGTAAATGGCGACGCCCATGCTGGCCTGGCAGTCGATCATCCGGTCGCGGTGGCGAAAGGGCCGGTGCAGGCGCGACAGCAGGGAATCGATCATGGGCTTGATGCGGGCAAGGCTATCGATATCGGAAACAATCACGCCGAACTCGTCGCCACCGAGGCGAGCAATCAAATCGCTCTTGCGTATGCTTGCCCGCAAGCGCTTGGCGAATGCCACCAACAAGGTGTCGCCGGCATCATGTCCCAAGCTGTCGTTGATCATTTTGAAATGATCAACGTCGATCAGGAAAACGGCAACGCGGGTTTGCATACGCTGGGCCTCGTCGATCGCCGCTGCCAGCCTTTTCCGGAAAAGTCGTCGACGTGGTAGATCGGTCAGATCATCGCGATCTGCCATACGGCGCACTTTCCGGGTCATCGCCGCTCGGCGAGCCGCTAGATGACGCTGTGCGATCAGCGCACGTCGAAGTTCCAGCAAGGATTGAACTTGCGACGCCAACACCTTGAGCGTGAGCTGCTCAGCCTCCGTCGGACCCGCTCCCCGCGGCGCCGGATCGAATACGCACAAAGTAGCAATGGGGGTGCCGTCGTTCGCGAGGACGCGCATTCCAGCGTAGAAACTTACTCCCGGTGGCCCGATTACCAACGGATTGTTGGCGAAATCCGGGTTTTTCTTGGCGTCGGATATCCAGAAGATATCGGGATACCCCAGAGCATGCACACAAAAGGAGTGCTCAACAGGGGTTTCGCAAAACGCAAGGCCATGCTGCGCTTTGAACCATTGCCGATCTTCAAGGACAAAGCTGATGGCGGCATGCGCGACATCGAATATCTGCGCCGCGAGCTTAACGATGTTATCAAAATCGCGCTCGGCCGCCGTATCGATGATCCGGTAGCGAGCGATCGCATTGCGCCGATTTCTTGCTGAACCATCGGCGGCGCCCGCGGGGGCGCCGATCCGCCTTTCATGGACTTGCTCGACCACACAAAAACCTTTCCGACCTCAAGAACCCTCCCTAACCGGCCGGGAGTCATGCGCTAGCTCGCAAATCTAAGGGGTGCGGTCGCAACCTTCCGTTAACTTGCGCGCTTCCTGTTCATAAAAATGTCACTTTTACAGACGTGTCACCGTGACAACCTTCACGTCGAGAGCGCCGCAATGCACGATAGCAGACCCATTCCATATACATTGGCGATGCGATCACTAGCGAACGGCAAGGAACAGAAGGAAAAGGGCGCGCCGGTTCGATAAAGTTAAAAGAAAACAATGGAGAGAGGCTCGGAATGAGTGCAAAAACCGCGCATCCAGCTCCAAGTGAATTAGATGTTCGCCGCTTCGACGGCAGAGAAGTGCATGTAATTGACGACGATCGCGACGTTCGGCAGTCTCTGCACTTCCTTCTGCAGACCTTTGGCATCAAGGCGTGGCCCTTTGCCTGCGCCGAGGATTTCTTCAGTAATATGAGCGCGCTGAAAGCCGCGCCGATATTGCTCGACGTCAGAATGGCAAAAATGGACGGCCTGCAAGTTCTCGAACATCTGCGCCATGAGAAAATCGCATGGCCTATCATCATGATCACGGCTCATGGCGATATTGCAACCGCCGTACGAGCAGTCAAATTAGGCGCGATCGAGTTCCTTGAAAAGCCGTTTGCGGTAGATCTGCTTGAAGAGGCTTTGACATCGGCCTTCGATGCACTCGACGAAGCCGATGCAATCGCCAAACACCGGCAGATCGCAGGAGCGCGATTGGACTCCCTTTCCCCACGCGAGCTTCAGGTCTTGTCGATTCTGATAGAGGGCGCGCGGAACAAAGTTGTCGCCCACCGACTCGGCCTCAGTACGCGGACGGTCGAGATGCACCGAAAGAACGCGATGAACAAACTAGGAGTGCAGAGCATCGCCGAAGTCATTACGCTGGCTGCGACCGCCGACCGGCGAATCCGGAACTGAAGCGCTTGAGCCAAAGTTCGCCCAACGTGTTGATCATCTGCGCTGTTCGAAAATTCTCGTCGCGAATGATTGCCGTTCAGGACAATGTGCCGCTCGCATCGGCAGCGCTGAACCCTCGCGGCAATTTGTCCGCGAGCGACGCTTGTGACCTGAAGCCGACTTTGCCGTCATGAACCCATTGGACCCGGCCCGGCACACAGCCGCGCCCCCTGATAGCAACGAGTAGCTGCTGGCCGGGGCGCAAGTCGGGACCGCAGTCGAGTAGCATTCCGGTCTCCGATATATTTCGGACGGTGGCCGGCCTAGGCGGCTTGCTCACATATAGCTGAGCCGGCACGTCGAGCACGACGCGGGCAGCGCGAGCCTTATAAACTCCATCATCCTCCTGCCAGGTCTTTGATTGCCCTGTGATCAATGCCAAAGCGTTTTTGAGCGCCAGGCCGAACCTGCGGCCGGTCGTCCACTGGACCGAGCCGGCTTGATAATGCGGGGCGTCGAAGGTGAGATGCACAAGTTGTCCGATGCTCAGTTCGACATCTGCCTCGCCCATCAAACCACTGGCCGAAGCGTTGTGGATACGTGCCTCCAAAACCCTGTCGATCAAGAATATGGTGGCGGGGAGAAAGACGGACGCGCGTACCGATCCCCGTCGGTCAGTTTCCTGCTGTTCCAACGTCGCGCGCGTCATTGCATTTTTTGTCACCAGAATCAGCCCTTCCGCTAGCGAAGATTGGCAGCATCATTGGCGAAAAAGTGCGCGCCCCGCGCAGCCCAGGTCGCGATGTCCTGCTCGTCCGTGGTTTCGACTGCTGCGATCAATACGCCGGCCAACACGTCCAGCGACAGGTTGTCAGCCCCGGTTGCGACAATCAGTTCACCGAGGAGCGACCGCCATTTCTTTTCCAAATCGGGCAAGGGATTTCGCTGATGGCACGCGAGTTGGATGATGTTATTCCCGGCTGTCATCGATGACCATCTCCCGAAAAAAAAAATGCGGAAGCCGAGAGAAATCTAATTTCCTTGGCTTCAATCAGTGGAGTAGATGGTTATGAGTTAAACTAGACTCTCCGCAAATACCGTAAAAGTTCGGGGTCGGCGGGCATGGAAGAGGGACGAGTCCGCAAGTAGCAGAGCAGGTGTTAAACGGCTTGCACGGTAGGCATTTTTTCTCAGCGCAGAATGAACCGTCAAATCGGTCGGGGATCTTAGCGGTCGAGCATGACTTTCTGGCTGCTCGTCGCGCTGGCTACGATCACGGCATATATGTGCGGCGCGACTGCGTTAATGTCTGGGCCGATCCTTGCATGAACCAAGAAATCAGCGGGAAGTCATATATTATCGCGATATCGGCATATTTTCTGCCGTCGGCGTCGACACCCATTGTTACCGTCACTTCGCGCACTGCATCCTTGTGGTTATCGAATAATGCACCGCGCGCCTTGGCTTCGATCTCAGCCTTGCTGGGTGTAGGATAGATGGTGGAGAATCTCGCGGCCTCGCCCGTCGCGTGATCGACACTTGCTTGCGCGAGTAACAGGTTGCCAAGCATGAATATGGCGCCGATGAAAGCGAACAACACCGGCAATGCGAGAGCAGCTTCGACCGCCGCCGCACCTTCAGTCCGAACAAACAGGTCGCGCTGATATTTAATCATTGAATTCGGACCAAACTAACAACCGAAAAGGGTATTGCGCCATCGTCTTGCGCTCCCACGATCTTGCCCAAGGGGCCATAGGGGAACATCGGCTTGTAAGCGGAGGCTATTCTAATCGAAATGTGCCGAGATATTTCTTCATCGGCAATGCAGGTGCCGTTGAAATCGGCCTGTCGCACTCCATCGCAGGCAAGCCATTTATCCATGGTAACGGCACTTTGGGGCACGGCTGCTTCGTCAGCTGCCTCCTTTGGAAGCCCCGAATAATCTGAGCCCGCGGTTCCATACGCTGTCGCCTTCTCGACAATACGCTGCGCGACTTGTTCGGTAGACAACTTTTTCTGGAAACCCAAAGACGTATCGACAAGCCCCATAAGGAGCATCGCGGCGAGCGGCGACAGGAGGGCAAGCTCGATCATGCTCGTTCCTCGAGTATTGCGCGCGAGACCTCGCCGCTTGATCACCGGGTTCCCGACACCATTCATCATCCCACCAGCCTTATGACCGCACCACGGAATGTCGATGGCCCGTCTGACGGACATTGGTTACTGATCGCGCTGTCACCGGTGAAGCTAACTCTGAATCCGATAAGCTGGACGCAGTCCGTCTCGATACCCGAATTTCCGTTAAATTCGATCAGGTGCTTTGGGAAATAGAGGCCACCCTCGATCGAAGAGTTGCTGTTCCCGTTGATCTTGGTCGTCCCGGACGGCGCACGCCGGTCCTGATAAAAGAGCACCGATTCAAAATCTCCCGACGTCGGCGAGCTGAGATTGATTTCAGCGCCGCCGTTGATGTCAACTTGGGCAATGGAGTTCGGATTAGTCGCCGCCGACGTGCTCGTCAGAACGAAGGTCACACCTTCTCCTGTGACCTTGGCTTGGGCGCCAAAGCTCAGCGAACCGCCATCGATATAATAGACGCCGGGTTCCAACTGCACGGCCCCCTTGATGTCCATGCCCTTGTAGCAACCAGGCGACAGGCTCATTGACTGTTGAGGATTGACGCTGGCCTTGGCTTTGCAATCCTCTGGTTTCGGATCAGGAAGATCCCCAAATGGATCGGGCTGGGGAACCGAATAGGGAAGAAATGACGTCCCGGGGGCATATTCACTGCTTGATACCAATCCTCCGACAGCGCCCACGACTTGACTGATAACCTTCGTCGATCCACTGGCGGACACGGCGTTTCCACCGCGCGAATTGGCAAAAATACCGCAGTTAAGATCGACATAAGAACTTCCGGTCGCCTCGACCCCGGCTGACAGGCCAGTATCCAGAGAAATGACGCAAAAGTTTCCGTTGGTAATCATTGCAGCCGTTGATCGGGCTTTGATAAGTGGAGAAAAATCCATAAAAATTGAAGAAAATGGAAGCGGATTGCGCGTCACCAGTTCAACATAGATGGCATTTTCGTTGCCGGCATATGGACCGCTAGTTGGTGCATTCTCGATAATCGGATTCGCTACTAGCGACAATTGATTGCTCGACTGAATGCTGTTGCTTGCCGACTCGATCGCGTTTTTATTCTGGGCGATCGAATATGCGCCAGCGAGCGCTGCAGAATCAGCGATACGTTGCAATTGGCGCTTGTCCAGTGTCCACTGGATTGTGTCGGTTGCCATACCAGCAAAACCGATCAGCAACGGCAGCGAGAGACCGGCAAGCACTAAGACATTGCCTTTGCTTGATCGCAACAGATGCCTTAGCGGCCTTGCCATCAATTCCCTCCAGATTGGATCAAATTCCGCTTTTAGCCGCTTTCCTTAAAACTTTCCTTAATTGCCGTTGTCACGGCACACTCGGAGTGCACTCTCTGCCTTGCTCACAAGTCGAGCCGCTATTCGGTCGGCCGGCAAAAAACTGGAAAAAAAAAACGCGCCTTGCGTCGCGACAATGGTAGCAGGCTCCGCCCTCCTCGCGATCACTCCACCTGTATGCGCCGTCGCGAAACTCCGATTTTGCACGGTTCAACGACCCGTGAAGGGTAGCATGGATTTCGCCGCGCTTCGCGCCGGGATCCCGCGCGATATGACACTACAACGAAGAGCGACCGCACAGCGCGATAGGGAACATCCCCCGATACGACTGGCAAACTCAGCCGGTGCAACCAGCCCACCGGATGTGAGTAAGGCGGAAAACTCCAGACCCGCGTGGTCCAAGGTTGGGTAGCAGTGCAAAAGCGGCTGGGCTCTAATCCCGGCTGGTGGAAACCAGCGGGTCACGTCAGCCTGTCACAAGGCCCGCCCGGAAGATGTCCGGGCGGGCCTCAGGTTTCGTTGAAGCCTTATCGTAACAGAGCGCTGATCACTTGCTGCACTAACTGGGTCTTTGGGTCGACCTGATAGAGGTAGCCGCTCCTATAATAGTAACGGCCCGTTTGATTTAGTGTGTGTTGGTTCCGAAGATATTCGGGGATCTGGTCGTAGGTCCACGCGCTGCCGAAATTGCGATCGTAGCGCTGTCCCACGTTGTAGAGCTTCTTAGCTTGGCCGGGCGGGAGGCAGCCATTGTTTCTCTTCGCCAAACCGGGGGGGCAGCTGCCGCGAGCATCTAGGGCATACAGGCGGCCGTTGCTCGTGCGGATCACACCTCCGTTAGAATTGCCGCGTGCTCTGGCCTGAGCTGAGTTGCCACTCGTCCTGTTGGAGACGTTTGGCTTACCTTTCCCCTCGCTCTGGCTGCTCTGGCTCTTGCCCTGGCTGTTGCCTTGCGCGGCGAGGGGCGCGGTCGAAGCGAGCATTGCTGCGCTTGCAAGTAAGAACACTATTTTCATATAGTTGGCCTCAGATTGTGCCGATTAAATCACTGTAATCCGACGAATACGAATCACTAAGCATCGGCAGAAAGAACGTTATGATATTGGATCAATGAATGATTGATGGATAAGTTCCAACGTTCATCAGCCCGCAAGTATTTAGTTCCGGGTTCCCTTCTTATGGGAGGTTACAGAGGGCGTGGGAGAACGTTGAGGCGTTCGGTTTGCCGAGCTCGGGGCTTATCCTAGGTGTTTTGGTCCCAGCGTGTGATGGTGTAAGATTATCATCCTCACAGCAGAGCCAATCGGTTTGCCTAGGAAGGCCCACGATTTGCTTGAGCAATCTTGTGCCGCGCCTGCCAACCTAACCGATGCACGACTATGAACGTCGCTGGTCGCGCCGCGAAGTCGATGACATGGCGCTCAAATAGCAACTTCCAGCGAGTTATAACATCGGTGTTCCGGTGAAGGCCGGGATGACGGATAAAGGGGAGGGTGCAATGAGCTGGGACAGCCTGTTTCTACTGGCGAATTATTGGGCCATTGCGGCGTGGATCGCGCTCGCCTTCCTGCCGCGCGGACCGAAGACGCTCGCGCTCATCCTCTATCTGGGCGTTGCGCTGCTCTGCCTCGCTTACACCGTGCTGATCGCGGGGTTCCTGACGGGAGGCATCGATCCCGGCGGACCGGGCGGCGGTGACTTCACGACGCTCAAAGGCGTGATGATGCTGTTCGACAGCCCCGGCGGCGCGACGCTCGGCTGGATCCATTATCTCGCCTTCGATCTGTTCACCGGCATGTGGATTGCGCGCGACGCCGATCAAAAGGGCTTCAGCCGCATCGCGCAATTTCCCTTCCTGCTGCTGACGCTGCTCGTCGGGCCGGTCGGGCTGTTCGCGTGGCTGATCGTCCGCGAGCGCCGCGCGCGGGCGCAGGCGAAGGCGAAGTGACGCCGCAGCCGTGGATGCCGGGCGACGGCGACGCGGCGGACAAGCGCCACGCGCCCGCGACCTTGCGCAACCGCGACACCATCGCCGCGGTGCTGGCCGACTGGTTGCCCGCGTCGGGCACGGTACTGGAGGTTGCGAGCGGGTCGGGCGAACATGCGGTTCATTTCGCCGCCGCCTTTCCGCACCGCCACTGGCAGCCGAGCGATCCCGACCCCGCCGGGCTGACCTCGATCGCCGCCTGGCGCGCCGAGGCGGGGCTCGCTAATCTCGCGCCGCCGCTGGCACTCGATGCGGCGGCGCCCGACTGGCCGACCGACCGCGCCGACGCGATCCTGTGCATCAACATGGTGCATATCAGCCAGTGGGACGCGACACTTGGCCTGTTCGCGGGTGCCGCGCGCCTGCTCGCGCCCGGCGCGCCGCTGATCCTCTATGGCCCTTACGTCGAGCCCGATGTGCCGACGGCGGACAGCAATCTCGACTTCGATGCCAATCTGCGCGCGCGCGACCCGGCGTGGGGCCTGCGTGACACGCAGGCGGTGAAGGGCGCCGCCGCGGACGCTGGCTTTGCCTTCGCCGAACGCCGCGCCATGCCCGCCAACAATCTGATGCTGCTGTTCCGCCGCACCTGACCGACCGGGCAGGGCAGGGGATCGCCGCTTTACCTGACGGGTAAAGCCGCTAGCCTCCTTTCGAAAGCGCGCAACCGACGCGATTCGAGGAGAGAGAGGCGATGGCCCGCGACGTTTCGGACCTGTTCACATTCGACGAATTCCTGACGCATTGGGCCGCGGAGCGTCCCGACCGGGTGGCCCTGCGCGAAGAAGATCGCGCCTATAGCTATGCCGAACTCGATGATCTGACCGCGCGCGTCGCCTCGGCGCTGCTGGCCGCGGGGCTGATGAAGGGCGACCGCATCGCGTGGATCGGCAAGAACAGCGACCTTTATTTCATCCTCTTCTATGGCGCGGCGCGCGCGGGGATCGTGATGGCGCCGGTCGGCTGGCGGCTGTCGCCCACCGAATGGGCGTTCATCGTCAACGACACGCGGACGAAAATGGTGTTCGCGGGGCTGGGCTTCGAAGGACTGGCCTATCAGCTTGCGGGCAGGCTGGAGCATGATCCCGCCATCGTCGACGCCGCAAAAGCGCGGGCGATGATCGAAGGGGCCGAGCGCAGCGCCTTCGCCCCTTCGGGCGCCAACGACGCGGTGCTGCAACTCTACACCTCGGGCACCACGGGCAATCCCAAGGGCGCCGTCCTGTCCAACCGCAACCTGTTCGCGCTGCGCAAACATTCGAGCACGCTCGACCTGCCCTACACCAAATGGGACGATGACGAGGCGGTGCTGGTCGCGATGCCGTGCGCGCATATCGGCGGCACCGGGCTTGGCATCATGGCGCTCGCCGCAGGGCTTCCGGGAATCATCCTGGCCGAATTCAACCCCGACGGCGTGTTCGACGCGGTCGAGCAGCATGGCGTCACGCGCTTTTTCATGGTCCCTGCGGCGCTCCAGATGCTGTTGATGCACCCGCGCTGCGCCAGTGTCGATTACAGCCGCCTCAAATATATCCTTTATGGCGCAGCGCCGATCCCGCTCGAACTGCTGCGCCAGTGCATCCAGGTGTTCGGCGCGCAGTTCATCCAGGCCTATGGCATGACCGAAACCACCGGCACCATATCGATGCTGCCGCCGGAGGATCATGATCCGGCGGGCAATAAGCGAATGCGCTCGGCGGGCAAGGCGCTGCCCGGCGTCGAGATCCGCGTCGTCGATACCGACGGCAATCCCGTGCCGACGGGCGCGGTGGGTGAGGTCGTGACCCGCTCGTCGAACAATATGCTGGGGTATTGGAACCTGCCCGACGCCACCGCGAACACGATGACCGACGACGGCTGGATCCGCACCGGCGATGCCGGCTATCTCGACGAGGACGGTTATCTGTTCATCCACGACCGGATGAAGGACATGATCATCACCGGCGGCGAAAATGTCTATCCGGCCGAGGTCGAAAGCGCGATCTTCGGCCATCCGGCGGTGCAGGAGGTTGCCGTGATCGGCATCCCCGACGCGAAATGGGGCGAGAGCGTGAAGGCGATCGTCGTCGCCAAGCCCGGCACGAACGTCGAGGAAGCCGACATCATCGCCTGGGCGCGCGAACGCATCGCGCCCTTCAAATGCCCACGCAGCGTCGACGTGATCGACGCGCTGCCGCGCAACGCCAGCGGCAAGATTTTGCGCAAGGATCTGCGCGCACCCTATTGGGAAGGCTATGAGCGGATGGTGAATTGACGGGATGGCCGGTTTCGACCGAAGGCTGCCCTTTAACCCGCCGTCATCCCGGCGAAGGCCGGGATCTCACCCTCTCGGTTTGCCGCACCGGCGAGATCCCGACCTTCGCCGGGATGACGGATAAGGGATGGTCAGGAACCCACTTGCCATGCACGGGGGGCACGAAGGGCTTCACCCCAGGGTGGAGCCCTTTTCCGTCAGGTCGCGGCCTGCCGTTCGCGGGCGCGCCGGAAACCGTCGCGCGCCATGCAGCGGGCGAGCCACGCCTTCGTCGCATCGCCCAGCACATCGCCCGCGCCCAGCGTCGTCGCAAGGAAAGCGGCGTAGCCGATCACAATGTCGGCGATGGTGAAACGTCCCGCGACGAGCCATTCGCGCCCGTCGGCGAGCGCCGCCTCGATGCTCTTGGCGCGGCCGCCGAAGAAGGCCTTGTAATCCTCGACCGCTTGGGTCAGCCGCCGTTCCTCGGGCTCGACGCGCGTGTAGCGGATCATGATCGCGAGCGGGAAGGTCAGCGTCGCGTCGCTGCGGTGGAGCCAGTTGCGACAGTCCCAATAATCACCCTCGTCGCGGCGCACCTCCAGCGGCGTCCCTTCGGCAATGCGTTCGCAGATCGCGGCCGACTCGGTCATCAGCCGCCCGTCCTCGACCCAGCCGGGGATCGTCATCAGCGGGTTCACCGCGCGGTAATCGGGCTCGAATGCGCGCGGCGGGAATTTGAGCAGCTTGAGGTCGATGTCGATTCCGGTCTCTTCGATCGCCCACAGGCAGCGCAGCGAGCGCGCGTCGGGGCAATGATACAATATGGGAAGCGTCATGCGGCAACCTCCTTCGGGCGGTCGATATGGCGGCGATGCTCGCGCCAGGCGATGAACAGCCCCGATGCAACGATCAGCGGCGCGCCGATCCACGTCGTTTCGGCAGGCAGGGTGCCGAAGAACCACCAGCCCGCGGCGATCGACCAGAGCAGGCTGGAATAGTCCATCGGGATCACGACCGACACCGGCGCCAGCCGCAGCGCCCCCGTCAGCGACATCTGCACGACCGCGCCGAGAAAGCCGAGCCCGCCGAGCAGCAGCCATTCGCGCGCGTCGTGCGGCGTGATGACGAAAGGCAGCGCGATACCGAGCGGGATCATCGACAAAAGGCTGAACCAGAAGACGATCGTCGCGGCATTTTCGGTGCGGCCAAGGTCGCGCACCGCAATGGTGATGAGCGCGGTCATGATCGCGCCGGTCAGCGCGACGAGCGTGCCGACCCCATGTTCGCCGCCGAAGCCGCCGGCAAAACTCGCCAGCGGATCGAGCACGAGCAGCACGCCGACGAAGCCGACGATCACCGCACTCCACCGTTGCCATCCCGTCGCCTCGCCAAGCAGGATCGCGGCAAAGATCACGGCAAAGATCGGCACCGACAGGCTGATCGTCGTCGCCTCCGCCATCGGCAGCAGGATCATCGCGCCGAAATTGCACGCCATGCCGCCAAGCCCCATGACCATGCGCCGCGCGTGCGCGCCGATCCGCCGTGTCCTGAGCGACGCAAGCCCGCTCGTCGCCATCACCCAGGCGAGCAGGAACGGCAGGACGAGCGCTTGCCGCCAGAACAGGCTTTCGACGATATGCACGCCCGCGGCATCGATATATTTGACGAGCACGAACATCAGCGAAAGGCTGACCATCGCCAGCAACCGGAGCGCGATTCCGCCGAGATAATGCTGCGGCGGGCCATCGGCCGGGCTGAGGGAAGGGGCGGCGGTCATGCGGCTCCAGCGCATATCAGCCCCGCCCGCACGCGCAAGCCGTCATCCCCCCTTCATCCCCCTTGCCCCGCCCCGCCAATCGGGCTAGGGGCGCACTCCGGCCTAGGGGTATAGCTCAGTTGGTAGAGCATCGGTCTCCAAAACCGAGGGTCGCGGGTTCGAGTCCTGCTGCCCCTGCCAGGCCGGTGTCCCAAGAGGGGTCCCACTTTGCTGCGGGTCAATAATTGCCCGACAAGAGCGCGCCCGCTCCGGGGACGCGCGCTTCCAGCCCTAGCTTTTTGAGCATCTGATAGGTCGTGCACACCGCGGCCGACACCACGGGGATACCGATTTCATCCTCGACCTTCTGGATCGAGGGAAGGGAGGGCATCTGTACGCAAGCCGAGAGCACCAGGGCGTCGATTCCCTCGATATCGAGCTTGCGATAATGCGCCAGCAGATTGGCGGGATCCTGTGCGGCGACTTCCAGATTGTCGGGAATTTCGAGCGCCAGCCAATCCTGAACCGCGATGCCCTCATCTTCGATATAGGATACCACAAGCTGCGTCAGCGGTTTCATATAGGGCGCCACCACGGCGACCCGCCTGGCGCCGAGGACGGCAAGGCTATCGACCAGCGCGCCCGCGCTTGTCACCACCGGGGCGGGCCGCCCATTCTCCACGGTGCGCCCGTGCAGGCGCGCCTCGGACTGGCGATGATAGCCCGGCCCCATGCTCATGATGGCCACGAGGCAGGCATAGCCAAGAACGTCGACCGCGGCGTCCGACAGCTCGAGCGCGCAGCGATCGGAATCGGCGTCCATCGCCGCAAGCTCTTCCTTGGTGACGCGCTTCATCCGCATCCGCGAGGAATGGAAGGTAAAGCGTTCGGGCAGGATCTCTTCGCGCGCGCGCAGCATCGCGGGGATTTCGGTTTCCATCGTCACGTTGGAACTCGGAACGATCTGTCCGATACGAATGGGACGGCTCATATCCTTGTCCTCAAGCGGCCACGATGGGATTGCGTAACGTGCCGATGCCCTCGACATGGCATTCGACGACATCGCCCGGCCACATGAACTCCTGCGGCGTTCGGCCGGCGCCCACGCCCGCCGGCGTCCCGGTCGCGATGATGTCGCCGGGTTCCAGGGTCATGACGCTGCTGAGGTCGGCGATCAGCTGGTTGATGTTGAACAGCATGAAGCGCGTATTGCTGTTCTGTTTCTCGACCCCGTTCACCTTGGTCCACAGGTTGAGATTGTGCGGGTCGGCGATCGCGTTGCGCGTGACGATGCAAGGCCCCATCGGCGCAAAACTGTCCTGACCCTTGGAGACGATCCACTGGCCGGCGCGGCGGCAGTCGCGGGCGCTGACGTCGTTGATCACGCTATAGCCGAACACATGATCCAGCGCGTCGGCTTCGCGCACATTTCGGGCGGTCTGCCCGATGACCACCGCCAGTTCGGTCTCCCAATCGAGCTGCTGGGTGACCTGCGCATTGTGGCGGATGGGGTCGTCCCAGCCGACGACGGCAGTCGGCGGCTTGGAGAAGACGACCGGCTGCTTGGGGAGTTCGTCCGAGGTGTCGAGCGCGCGCGCGGACTCCGCGACATGCTCGGTATAGTTGAGGCCGATGCCGAAGATATTCTTGCGCGGACGCGGGATCGGCGCGAGCAGCTTGACGTTGCCGACCGGCAGCGCCGTCCCGAGCGGATAATCACCATCCTTGATCAATGTCTCGACCGTGTAGACGGCCGCAAAGCCGAGGTCGATGAACCCGAGCATGGTCGATGGCAGCGGCACGCCGCGCGCGGCACCGAGCTTTGCGAGGTCGATGACATAATCGTCGGTGATCGCACCGAGGCGCGCTTCGGCTTCAGGGTGCAGGCGGTAGGTGACAAGGCGCATGGTCGATTCTCGATCGGTCAGGAGAAAATGGGTTGATGGCCGTCATTCTCGGCCAGGGCTTCCTCGCGATAGAGCCCGAGCGCGCGCATGACGGGAAGGTCGTGAAAGCTGAACAGGCAGGCGTCGTCGCGATCCGATGCGTTGGCATGTTCGTGATACATCCAGGCCGGAACGACGAAGATATCGCGCTCCTGCCAGTCGAAACGCTGCCCGTTGATGACCGAATAGCCCGCACCTTTCGCGCATTGATAGACGAAGCTGCCGGTCTGGCGGTGCGCTTTGGTCTTCTCGCCCGGCCGCAGCATCTGCATCGATGCGCCGATCGTCTGCATCACGGGTCCGCCGGTATGCGGGTTCACATAGTCCATCACTATGCCGTCATAGGGTGAGCCGTCGGTCACCCGCGCGTAGCGGCAGAGCGCCTCATAGGTCGGTGCCCATTCATATTTCAGCAGCGGCGAATAGGGTTTGGGCCAGGTGATACCGGCCGGCCTCAGCCCGGCGCCCGCCCAGGTCGCGGTCGAATCGTCGACCGCGAACGAAATCGCCTGGTTGAGATCGGGGTGTACCTCGTAAAAATTGGCTTCGAGCGCATTCATCAGCGGAATGTCGAGGCCGTCCTGCCAGATGCAGATGGTGCCGTCCTCCGCTACCCCATGTTCGTGCCAGGTGCCGTTGGGCGTCAGCACAAAGTCATTCGCGCCCAGCGTCATCTTGTGGCCATCGACATTGGTGAACGCCCCGCTGCCCTCCATGATGAAGCGCAGCGCCGAGGCGCTGTGGCGATGGCTGGACGCGCATTCGCCCGGCGCCATCACCTGAAGCCCCGAATAGAGCCAGCCGACGGCCGCGACCACATCGGCGCGGCCGGGATTCTCCAGATAGACGACCCGCCGCCCGGCCTGTTCGGGGGTGACCAGGTCGAGCGCGCGCAGCACATCGTCGCGCAGATCGCGGTAGCGCCACAGCATCGGTTTCGACGTCGAGACCGGCTCCCAGGGCTCGATCTTGTTCGCAACGGTCCACAGCGCGCCCGTGCCCAAAGCTTCGAGACGCTTGTAATAGGCAAGCAGGTCGGGCGTGTCGGTGACATTGGCGCGCCCGAGCATGTCCTCGCGATACTGATCGTAACTCGCATCCATGGCAGCCTCCTACTCTTGAGGATCGGTAATTATCGACGGCACGCCCGGCGCCGCTGTCTCCTGATCGGCATCGTCGCGAAAATGGGCTGGCGCGCGGGGGCGGCGGTCGACCCGCAGATCGAAGATGTCGAAGCGGTTATAGCCGCCGGTGATGTCGTGCATCTGCCGTGGCTGGATGCATTGACCCAGGTCGATCTCGGCATAGACGATGCCCTCGTCGTCGATCAGCGGTTCGCCGACCAGATTGCCGTGCGGGTCGATCACGCCTGAAAAGGCACTGTTTTTGCGCATAAGGAGTTCCCGGTTTTCCGGGCGCTCGGCGCTCATTGCCGCGATGATTTCTTCGCTGACCGTCGAACAGGCGACGATCGTGAACAGCTTGCCTTCGAAGGAATGCGCTGTGGCGCGGATGCGGATCGCGGCGGCCATGTCATAGGAGGCCGGCGCGACCGGAAGCGCGATATAATTGGCGACATGCACAAGCTCGCCCGCCGAGAGCAGCGCGAACCGTGCGAGCGTATTGGTGTTTTCGCCGCAAGCCAGGGTGCCGAGCGGGCCGACCGGGGTGTCGTAGACTTTGAGGCTCGACCCGTCGCCGCCAGCCCAGGTGAGTTTCTCCGCCCAGGTCGGCACCAGTTTCCGGTGCCGCCCGAGCAGCGTGCCGTCGGCCCCGATGATCAGATTGGTGTTGTAGAGCGTCGCGACCGAATGCGGCGCGCGTTCGTTGACGCCGATCACGACGACGCAGCCATGCGCGCGCGCGGCTTCGCAGAGCCGGTCGGTTTCCGGGCCGGGAACCGTGATCGCAGCGCGGCACAGCCGATCGAACCAAGCGCTGCCCTCGATCGGGGTCATCAGCCAGTTCCAATAGGGGTAGCCGGCAACGAACACTTCGGGAAATGCGACGAGCTTGGCGCCGTTTCCGGCGGCTTCAGCGATCAGCGCGCACGCCTTGTCGACGGTCGCGGCGGTATCGAGAAAGACGGGCGCGGTCTGAACGGCGGCCACTTTCGATCGGGGCAGGTCGATCATATCCGGTCCTTTCAGGTCACGGCCGCGCGCACGCGATAGTCCGGCTTGTCCCAGGCGCGGGTCAGGCAGATCTCACGCAGCCGTTCGACCGCTTCGACGACATCGGCATAGCGAAGATACAACGGCGTGAAGCCGAACCGGAGGATGTCGGGCGCGCGAAAGTCCCCGATGACGTCGCGAGCCTTCAGCGCCTGGACGATCTCGTAGCCACTGGGATGCGTATAGGAGACCTGGCTGCCCCGAAGTGCGGGATCGAGCGGACTTGCGAGGCGGAAGCCGAATTCGCCGCAGCGGGCCTCCATGCGTTCGATGAACAACTGGCTCAGCCCAAGCGATTTGCGGCGGACCTCCTGCATCTCGGCACGGTTCAACAGGTCGATCCCGCACTCGAGCGCGGCGAGCCCCAGAACGGGCGGCGTACCGCACAGGAAGCGGGTGATCCCCTCCGCCGGCCGGTAATCCTCTTCGAAGGTGAAGGGGCTGGCATGGCCGAACCAGCCCGACAGGACCGGGCGCGCCGCGTGATGCCGGCGCGCTGCGAACAGGAAAGCCGGCGCTCCGGGGCCGCCGTTCAGATATTTATAGCCGCAGCCCACCGCGAAATCGGCGTTTGCGCCGTTCAGGTCGACCTCGATCGCGCCCGCGCTATGGCTGAGATCCCATAGCACCAGCACGCCCTTTTCGTGGGCGCGGCGTGTCACCTCCGCCATGTCGCGGATGAGGCCCGACTTGTAGTGGACCTGCGTGAGCAGTAGCACCGCGACGTCATCGTCCAGCCGGCCGGCGACCGCTTCCGGCTCGACGGTCAGCGCGCGCACGCGGCCGCCGCTGAACGCCTCGATTCCCTGCATCATGTAGACATCGGTCGGAAAATTGCCGCTCTCCGACAGGATCACCCCGCGCTCGGGCCGCAACGACAGGGCGGCGGTCAGCGCCTTGAAAATATTGACCGATGTCGAATCCGCCGCGATCACTTCGCCTGGACCGGCGCCGATGATCGACGCAATCTTGTCGCCGATGCGCTGCGGCGCGGTCGACCATTCGGCGCCCAGCCAGGACGTGATGAGCCCGTCCGCCCATTCCTGTGTCACCGTCCTGGCAAGTCGTTCGGCGGTGGCGCGGGGCGCCGCACCCAGCGAATTGCCATCGACATAGATCAGCCCTTCGCGAAGCTGGAACGCGTCGCGAAAGCCACGCAGCGGATCCTGCGCATCCAGCGCCGCGATCTCCGCCAGCTCCTGGGCCATCAAGGCATCTCCCGCAAAATGGCACGAACGGGGCTCGCGTCGGCCCCGGCAATCTTCAACGGCAAGGCGATCAGCTCATAGGCGCCGCCCGGCACCGCATCGAGCACGAGGCCCTCCAATATGCGCATGTCGCCCGCGAGAATCTCGTGATGGGCATCCATGGTCTTCGATTCCTGCGGATCCAGCGACGGCGCGTCCGTACCGACCAGGCGCACGCCATGACCGCGCAGACGCGCGATCACATCCGGCGCGATCGCCGTGAAATCGGGATCCCACCGGTCGGTTGGAAAATGGTCATAGGTTCGGAACAGGACGCGTTCGAACCCGGTCAGGGCATCCCATTCGATATCGCCGATCTCCACCCGGCCGCGCGCCTGGCGAACGTCGATCACAACACAAGGGCCGACATAAGGATCGAGCGCGCTTTCGGCGCTCGCTTCGCCCGCGGGATGATAGTGAAAGGGCGAGTCCGCGTGCGTTCCGGCGTGCAGCGGCGCCTCTATCGCGCCGATGTTGACGGGGCATTCGTCGCCGATTTCGGCAAGCCGGCGCACGGCCACCGGCGGCTCGCCGGGCCAGAGCGGCATACCGGGGCGCAGGGTCTGCGAAATGTCCCAGATCCTCACTGGCCGGATCCCGCAGGCACATCGGCATAGGTCGGGCCTTCTTTGGCCGCGACCATGCGGGTCCGCATCGACCAGAGTTCCGGGAAAAAGCTCTGGTTCAGTGCTTTCACGAGATAATTGACGCCCGAGGAGCCACCCGTCCCCATTTTCTGTCCGATGACCCGCGCGACTGTTTTCATGTGCTTGAAGCGCCACTCCTGGAAATAATATTCCAGCCCCGTGATCTTCTCGGCGAGCGTATAGAGATCCCAGTGCGCCTCGACGTCGGAATAGATGGCGAGCCAGGCATCTTCGACTGCGTCGGCCGGAACATAGGGGCGGCTCCAGTCGCGATCGAGGTGCGAGGCGGGAATGGCGAAACCGCGCCGCGCGAGCAGCCGAAGCATTTCGTCGTAAAGCGACGGCGCGTTGAGCGCCGCGAGCAGCCGTGCATGGATCGCCGGTTCGTCGGCGTGGACGAGCAGCAAATCGTCCCGCTTGTTGCCCAGCAGGAACTCCAGTTCGCGATACTGGTGCGACTGAAACCCCGACGCCTTGCGCAGAAACCCGCGAAAGGTGAGGAAATCGTGCGGGGTCAGCGTCGCCAATACTTCCCAGCTATGGATCATGTGACGCTGGATCGCGGCGATCCGGTCGAGCGTTTTCACCGCATGGTCGAGATCGTCCTTTTTGAGCGCATCCATCACCAGGCGCGCTTCGTGCAGGAGCAGCTTCAACCACAGCTCCATCGTCTGGTGCATGATGATGAAGAGCATTTCGTCCGGCTTGTCGGAAACCGGGATTTGGGACGAGAGCAGCCGTTCGGTTTGCAGGTGCCGCGCATAGGACAGCCCCTTGTCCCACTGGATCGTTTCGCCGTCGATCTGGGCCTCGAAGGTCTCGACACCATCTTCCATGTATCGGCGGATCGTCATGCGGCCCTCCTTTGCCGTTGGGGACAGGGGCCCGCGGCGATTTTGCTGGCGACCTGACCCGACATTACTGCGATCCCTGGGCGGGCGCCGCCGCCCATTGCGTGAGCGACGCGCGCGCCTTGATGGTCTTAAGGCAGACGGTGGTCGACAGCCGGTGCACGCCGGGCAGCTTCGACAGATCGTGTCGCAACAACTCGTCGAGATGCTCGACCGATCGGGCGAAGACGCGCAAAAGATAGTCGCTGTCGCCAGCGGTCGTGTGGCATTCGATGATCGCGGGATGCGCGGTCGCGGCCGCTTCGAAAGCCTCATGCGCCTCGAAACTGATCCGGACCGCTGCATAGCATTGCACGACGAGGCCGACCGCCGCGGGATTGATGCGCGCCCCGAACCCCTCGATCACTCCATCATTTTCCAGTTCGCGTACCCGTGACCAGCAAGGCGATTTGGACAGGCCCACCCGGTCACTGAGGTCGGCGAAGGACATGCGGCCATCGCTTTCCAGTTCGGCTAATATTTTCCAGTCGATCCTGTCCATCGCGTCCTCTCCGGCCTCGCCGCACTCTAGATACTTCAGGTCATTCGGCAAGTTTTTCCAATTTTTCCGGAACGTCATGCTTATAGCGACCAGACTGTAGCACATTGTGCTGAAGTTCCCGCTATTGTTCGCCGCTTTCGGGACAATGTTTTGCGTTCCTCGCCCTATGCTCGCGCCGACCGGGAAGGAGCAGATGATGGCTGCGTCGCATGTTTACGAAAGACCCCCGGAAGGTGTGGCGGCGGACTGGACAATGTCGCAGGACTGGGCCCAGTTCACCGATGCCGAGCACCGGACCTGGGACCTGCTCGTGGAGCGGCAGTCGCGAGCCCTGGGCGGCCTCGCCTGCGATGCTTTCCTCACCGGACTGGACTTCTTGCGACTGTCAAAGCCCGGGATTCCGGATTTTGCAGAGCTCAATCCGCGTCTGGCGCGGGCGACGGGGTGGGAGGTCGTGGCCGTTCCCGGCGTGATTCCGAACGATGCCTTTTTCACGCATCTGTCGGAGCGCCGCTTTCCCGCCGCAAATTTCCTGCGGTCGGCCGAATCGCTGGATTACTCGGAAGAGCCCGACCTGTTTCACGACCTGTTCGGGCATCTGCCGATGCTGACCGATCCGGTTTTTGCCGACTTCCTCGTTGCTTATGGGAAGGCGGGCGTGAAAGCCGAGCGGTGTAGTTCGGTCGATACGCTGGGCCGACTCTATCTCCATACTGTCGAGTTCGGGTTGATCCAGGAGCATGGCGCCCTGCGCGCCTTCGGTGCCGGCCTGCTGTCGAGTATTAGCGAGACGGTTCATGCGGTCACAGCGCCCGATGTGCGCCGGATCGCCTTCGATCTGGAAAGGGTGATGCAGACGGACTATCTGTTCGACGAATTCCAGCGCTCCTATTTCGTCATCGAGAGCTTCGATCATTTGCTCAAGGTGACCGCCGAAACCGACTTTGAGCCGATTTACAAGCGCCTGCGCGATGCCCCACTGTTCGCGCCGGGGGCCGCGTGTCCGGGCGATCGGCTTGTGTCGCTGGACGCCTGAGCGTCCGTGCAATCATCTATGCCGCACCTTGCCGGTCGTTCGCGCGGCGGCGCAGTTCGGTAGGTGCCATTCCGAACCGGCGCGCGAACGCTCGTGTGAAGCTCGCGTTGCTCGTATAACCGCTGCGATAGCCGACGACGGCGACCGGCAGGTCGCTTTGGGCGAGAAGCTGGCGCGCATTTTCGAGGCGGCGTTCGCTGACGGCCTCGGCGACGGTGCATTGATAAAGTTCGCGAAACCCCCGCGTCAGCTTGGCCTTGCCCAGCCCGAAGCGTCGCGCGATCCCATCGACCGTCAGCTTGTCCTGCCATCCTTCGAGTACCAGCTCGTGCGCCGCGGCAACCAGCGTGATCTCGCGCTCGCTGAGCGAGGTCGTCCCATGGGCCTCGACCATTCGCCCGGCCTTGAGCGCCGCAAACAGCTGGCAGAGCAGTTCGAGGCTGCGCGCCGTGCGCAATAATGTGGCGGCCTCGCCGTCGCCCTCGACCGCGACGACCGCGCGTCCGATACCGCGAAGATCGGCGGGCAGATACCAGCGTCCGCCCGCCTTTGGCACCAGGCCGAACAGGCGCCGGCACGCCGCGCGGTTGATCGCAAGGATGACGAGGTCGTCGTGCGCTTCGGCGTCGAGCACCCTTGGCGCCATGACGCTGACCGCCGGTTCGCCGATGTCGCCGAAGCCGAGAATCAGCGGATCGGCCGGAAGCGCCGTCGGGTCGCACGATCCGCGGCCGATAAAGCCGGTGAGTTCGGACGAGATGGTGACGGTGCGTTTGCGGGCCATGGCGCCGCAACTTGGCCCGGCGGGACCGTTGGCTGCAACCGAAAATTCCGGTTTGCGGCACGGCACCGACATTTTGTGACAAACAGACGGCTTCCCACACGATGTCAGACCGCTTAACGAGGCGCCCTGCAACGACAGCGAGCATCGATGACTATCTCCCCGGTTACTCCCCCATCGTCCGGCCGCGTCGACCTGATCGCGGTCGGCGCCTTGTTCATCGGACTGGTGTCGGTGACGGGCGGCGCGGCGCTGGCCAAAAGCCTGTTTCCGCTCGTCGGCCCTGCAGGTGCGACCGCGCTGCGGCTGATTTTCGGCGCGCTCCTCCTGTCGATCGTTCTGCGCCCCTGGCGGCTCGACCTTCGTGGCGGCTGGCGGTCGATTCTCGTCTACGGCGTCGTGCTCGGCGTCATGAACCTCAGCTTCTATCATGCGCTGGCCTATATCCCGCTGGGCATCGCGATCGCGATCGAGTTCATCGGGCCCTTGGGGGTGGCGGTGTTCACATCGCGCCGCCGCCGCGATTTCATCTGGATCGCGATTGCGGTGGTGGGCCTTCTCCTTCTGCTACCGCTACGCGACAGCGCCGCAGCGCTCGACTGGCGCGGGGTGACGCTGGCGCTACTCGCGGGGCTTTGTTGGGCAGCCTATATCCTGCTTGGCAAGCGCGCGGGGGTGGAGCATGGCCCCGCCGCGGCCGCGGCCGGCACCGTCGTTGCGGCGGTTCTGGCCGCCCCGGTGGGAATCGTCCAGGCGGGCGCGGCACTGCTTCAGCCCGAGATATTGGCGCTGGGCCTCGCGGTTGGCCTCGTGTCGAGCGCCATACCCTATGGTTTCGAGATGGTCGCGCTGCGCCGCCTGTCGCCCAGCACTTTCGGCACGCTGCTGAGCTCCGAACCCGCGGTCGGCGCGCTGATTGGCGTGGTTTTACTTGGCGAGCTGCTTTCGACAGCCCAATGGGCGGCGATCGGACTCATCATGGTTTCGTCGATCGGCGCCGCGGCGGGGGCCAGGGATGATGCCGTCGCCGAGCCGCCGCCCTGACCGCGCCGCACACCTTTGCAGCCCTTGCCCGCGCGCGGTTCATTCTATATAATTAGAATACTAAGTAATTGGCTCAACCTGTCGAAAGCGACAGGTTGGGCTCGCGGGGATTGCAAATGCGCGAAATTTCGGAATGGTCTGAACGCACGCGGCGGGGGATGCGGGCATGAAGGATTTTCCGGAACGGCTGGCGACAGCAATGCGGCGATTCGCAGGGAAGGGTGAACTTTCCGCGCTTTTGCGCCTGTCGGGCGGCGCGAATATGGAAAGCTGGGCCTTCGAGTGGAGCCATCACGGGCACACCGCACCCTATGTGCTGCGGCGCGCGCCGTCGGCGGCCTATATGGCCGATCGTCCCTTCGGCCACGCCGATGAGGCCGCACTGGTGATCGCGGCGCGGGCGGGCGGGGTGATGGCGCCCGAGGTGATCGGCGTGCTGGGCGACGCCGACGGCCTCGGCACAGGTTACGTCATGCGCCGCGTGATGGCGGAGGTGGCGCCCGCGACGATCCTTGCCGATCCGCCGCCGTCGCTGCTCGCCGATCTGGGACGCGAACTCGCGCATATCCACGCCATTCGGCTCGATACGATCCCGCCGGCGATCCCGCATATGGACACGCGCGAGGCGCTGGCGGCGCTCAAGGCGCGCTTCTTCGACTATGGCGGCGACCGCCCGGTGATCGCGCTCGCGATCAAATGGTGCGAGGATCATCTGCCCGCGCCCGCCGATCCCGTGCTCGTCCACGGCGACTATCGCATGGGCAATATCATGGTCGATGCCGATGGTCTGGCGACAGTGCTCGACTGGGAGCTCGCGCATATAGGAGACGCGCACGAGGATCTGGCCTTTGGCTGCATGACGGTGTGGCGGTTCGGCCGGCTCGACAGACCGGCGTTCGGTCTCGGCAGCCTCGACGACTATTTTGCGGCCTATGAAGCGGCGGGCGGCCGCCCTGTCGACCGCGACCGGTTCCGTTTCTGGCTGGTCTATCGCACGCTCTGGTGGGCGCTGGGCTGCCTTCAGATGGGCGAGGCCTGGCGCAGCGGCGCCGACCGGACGGTCGAGCGCGTCGTCGTCGGGCGGCGCACCGCCGAACAGGAATTGGACATCGTGCGGCTGCTGGAGACCGAGGCGCCCGAATCCGAGCGCGCCCGCTCGCTGCCGCCATCGCAGCCCCCTGCGCCCGCACCGACGGGCGAGCCGACGAACCGCGAGATGGTGCAGGCGGTGCGCGACTGGATCGAAGGCGCGATCAAACCGAAGGCCGAGGGTCATGCGAAGTTCGAGGCGGTGGTCGCGATGAACGCGCTCGGGATCGTGCTGCGTGACCTCGATGCCGGAACGCGCGCCGAGGACAAGGCGCTGGCGGACGAATTGCTGTCGGGCGCCGCGACGTTCGCGCAGCCCGGCTTGCTCGCAAATCTGCGCCGCGCGGTGCTCGACAAATGCGCGGTTGATAGCCCGAAATATGCCGCGCTCGCGGCGGCGCGCGCCGAATGGGGCGGCGATAAAGAATAAGGGAGAGAGACGATGGATTTTGCGGTTCCGGCCGATTTGCAGGCCTATCTGGACGAACTCGACGCTTTCATCGCGGCCGAGATCAAGCCGCTGGAGATGGCGGACGACAATATCCGCTTTTTCGACCATCGCCGCGAACATGCGCGCACCGACTGGGACAATCAGGGTCTGCCGCGCCACGAATGGGAAGAGCTGCTGCGCGCGGCGACGAGGCTGGCCGACGCCGCGGGGCACTGGCGCTTTTCAGCACCGAAAAAATATGGCGGCAAGGACGGCAGCAATTTGTGGATGGCGGTGATCCGCGAACATTTCGCCGCCAAGGGACTGGGGCTGCACAATGATCTGCAGAACGAACACAGCATCGTCGGCAATTTCCCCTTCGTCGAAATGTTCGAACAATTCGCGACGAGCGAGGAACAGAAGGCGGACTTCATCCTCGGCGGTTTCGAGGGCAAGCGCCGTACCGCCTTTGGCCTGACCGAACCCGAGCATGGCAGCGACGCGACGCATATGGAAACGCGGGCGGTGCGCGAAACCCGTGACGGCGTCGATGGCTGGCGCATCAACGGCGAAAAGATGTGGACGACGGGGATGCACGTCGCGACGCATTGCGCGACCTTCTGCCGCACCAGCGGCGATGACGGCGACGCGAAGGGGATTACCTGCCTGCTCGTTCCCAATCCGTCGCCGGGGCTCAAAATCGAGGAATATCTCTGGACCTTCAACATGCCGACCGACCATCCGCGCGTCAGCTTTACCGACGTCTGGGTGCCCGACAGTGCGCGGCTGGGGGCGGAGGGGGGCGGCCTGTCGATCGCGCAGAGCTTCGTCCACCAGAACCGCATCCGCCAGGCGGCGAGTTCGCTAGGCGCGGCGGTTTACTGCATCGAGGAAAGCGTGCGCTATGCAAGGGAGCGTAAGCCCTTCGGCGAGGCGCTGGCGAAGAATCAGGCGATCCAGTTCCCGCTCGTCGAACTGGCGACGCAGGCCGAAATGTTGCGCCTGCTGATCCGCAAGACCGCGTGGGACATGGACAACACCCCGCACAAGGAGATCGAGCGCACGCTGTCGGACAAGGTCAGCATGTGCAATTACTGGGCGAACCGCCTTGTCTGCGAAGCCGCCGACCGCGCGATGCAGGTTCACGGCGGCATCGGCTATTCGCGGCACAAGCCCTTCGAACATATCTATCGCCATCATCGCCGCTATCGCATCACCGAAGGCGCCGAGGAGATCCAGATGCGCAAGGTTGCGGCCTATCTCTTCGGCTATCTGGGCCCGCGGCGCGAGACGCTGGGGCGGATCTGACGCGCACCATGGCCCGGCCCCGCACGCTGTACGACAAGATATGGGACGCGCACGCCGTCGCCGAGGATGACGGCGAGACGCTTCTCTATATCGACCTTCACCTGCTGCACGAGGTCACTTCGCCGCAGGCTTTCGCAGGGCTTGCGGCGGCGGGACGGCCGGTGCGGCGCCCCGACCATGCGCTCGCGCTGTCCGATCACAATGTGCCCACGACGGGGCAGGCGCTCGGCCCGGCGGGCGTCGCCGACGCCGAAGCGCGCGCGCAGCTGGAGGCGCTGGTCGCCAACACGCGGCGCTTCGGCATCGAAAATGTCCCGATGGGCGACCCGCGCGGCGGCATCGTCCATGTCGTCGGTCCCGAGCAGGGGCGATCGCAGCCGGGGATGACGATCGTTTGCGGCGACAGCCATACGTCGACCCACGGCGCATTCGGTGCGCTCGCGTTCGGCATCGGGACGTCGGAGGTCGAGCATGTGCTCGCAACGCAGACGATCCGCCAGCGCCGCGCGCGCAACATGCGCGTGACAGTCGATGGTGCGCTGGCGCCGCACGTCCAGGCCAAGGATCTGGCGCTTCACCTGCTCGGGCTGGTCGGTGTCGACGGCGCGGGTCGGCATGTCATCGAATATGCGGGCGCGGCGGTGCGCGCGCTGTCGATGGAGGGGCGCATGACGCTCTGTAACCTCAGCATCGAAATGGGCGCGCGGGCGGGCCTGGTCGCGCCCGACGCCACGACCTTCGCCTATCTGAAGGGCCGTCCGGCGGCCCCCGCCGGTGCGGCGTGGGACGCGACCGTCGCCCGCTGGCAGGCGCTTGCAAGCGACGGGGACGCGATGTTCGACCGCGAGATGCGGATCGAAGCGCGCGACGTGCGGCCGATGGTCAGCTGGGGCACCAACCCGTCGCAGGTTGTGCCGATCGACGGGCGCGTCCCCGACCCGGCGGCGCTCGATAATGCCGACGCGCGCGCCGCGGCCACCCGCGCGCTCGCCTATATGGATTTGACGCCGGGTAGCCCGATCGCCGGGCAGCGGCTCGACCGCGTGTTCATCGGCAGCTGCACCAACAGCCGGATCGAGGATCTGCGCGCCGCCGCCGCGGTGGTGCGTGGCCGCCGGGTGGCGCCGCACGTCCGGGCGATGGTCGTCCCCGGATCGGGGCTGGTCAAGCGGCAGGCCGAGGCCGAAGGCATCGCCGCCACACTGCGCGACGCGGGGTTCGACTGGCGCGAGCCGGGCTGTTCGATGTGCGTCGGAATGAACGCCGACCGCTTGTTGCCCGGCGAACGCTGCGCCGCGACCTCGAACCGCAATTTCGAGAACCGCCAAGGGCGCGGCGGGCGCACGCATCTGATGAGCCCGGCGCTCGCCGCCGCCAGCGCCATCGCGGGCGCGATCGCCTCGCCCGATATGCTGGGCTAGAACCCTAGTCGCAGGCGCGGTGCAATTTGACCGCGAGCCAGGCCGAAACGAGGCACATCGCCGCGCTCATCAGCAACTGATCGACCACCCCGACGCCCGCGAGGCCGAGGCCCATGGCGAGCAGCGAGCCGACGACCATCGCGCCCGAATTGACGATATTGTTCGCGGCGACGGTGCGCGCGGTCTGGTCCTTGGGCACGGTGGTGGTGAGGAAGGCATAGAGCGGGACGACGAACATGCCGCCGCTGATCGCGATGCCGAGCAGCGCGGCGAGCAGCGGGATGACGTCGGGGTGGTTCAGGAAGCCACCGATGCCGTACATCGCTCCCGACGGGTCATGCTCCCAGCTGCGGCACACCCAATAGAAGGCGACGACGAACAGCCCCATGACGATCACGCTCGCAGGGCTGTAGCGCGCCGAAACCTGGCCCTTGAGCAGGCGGTTGACCGCGACCGAGCCGATCGCGATGCCGATCGAGAAGATGGCAAGGAACAGGCTCGCGACGCTTTTATCGGCGTGGAGGATATTCTTCACCAGCGGCGGGAACTGGATGAACAGCACCGCGCCGATCGTCCAGAAAAAGCTGATCGACAGGATCGCGAGGAAAAGGCGCGGGATGTGCAGCGTCGCGCTGACCAGCGTGATCGACGAGCGGATGATGTGCCAGTCGATGCCCGTTTCGGCATGTTCGGGCGGTGCGGGCGGTACCTTGCGTCCGGTCCAATAGCCGATCGCGGCGACGAGGACGACGCCGAGCGCCGCCCATTCGACATCGATCACCCCGGCAAGGATCGTCCCGGCGAGGATGGCGATATAAGTTCCCGCCTCGACCAGCCCGGTGCCCGCGAGCACCTCGTCGCTTTTCAGATGCTGCGGCAGGATCGCATATTTGATCGGACCGAAGAAGGTCGAATGAACCCCCATCGCGAACAGCGCGAGCATCATCAGCGGGATGGCGATCAGGTGCACCGCAAAGCCGAGCCAGGCGAGGACCAGTCCGACGGCGCCGACCAGCATGATCAGGATTTCGCAGAATTTGACGATGCGGATGATCCGCGCCTTGTCGCGCGTATCGGCGAGCTGTCCCGCGAGCGCGGACAGCAGGAAGAAGGGCAGGATGAACACGCCGGTCGCGACCGCGCTGAACAGCGTTTCCTGTTCCTCGCTGTTGAACACGCCATAAACGACGAACAGCACCATCGCATTCTTGAACAGATTGTCGTTGAAGGCGCCGAGCAGCTGGGTGACGAACAGGGGCAGGAACTTGCGTTGCTTCAACAGCGCAAAGGAGCCGGTCATGCGTGGTCCATTCTTTTCAGCATCGTCGGTTCGCACGCATTTCGCGGGCAACAGCTTGTCGCCGGGGGGGCTTATCGGCTAGGGCGGCGCTGGTCAAAGGTCATTTTGGCCGGCCATGTCGACGGGGATCATGCTGAGCCTTCCCAACTTATTGACGCTGTCGCGAATCCTGGCGGTTCCCATCCTGCTGTTCCTGTTGTGGCCGGGGGTGAGCGAAGGATCGCATCAGCCCAAACCCATCGATTATGCGCTGGCATTCGGCCTTTACTGCCTGATGGGCATTACCGATTATTTTGACGGCTATGTTGCACGCGCGCGCGGCACCGTGTCGCGGCTCGGCATCTTCCTCGACCCCATTGCCGACAAGATCATGATCGCGGCGGTGATTCTGCTGCTCGTCTTCACCCGCGACATCGACGGATGGCACGTCATTGCGGCGCTGGTCATCCTGCTGCGCGAAATCATCGTGTCGGGGCTGCGCGAATTTCTGGCCACCTTGCAGGTGTCGATGCCGGTGACGCAGCTTGCCAAGTGGAAGACGGCGTTTCAGCTCGTTGCCTTTGGCGCGCTCATCTTTGCGGGCGCCTTGCCCGCGATGGCGTGGATCAAGACTGTCGGGCTGGTTTCGCTGTGGGGCGCGGCGGTGCTGACGCTGGTGACCGGCTGGGACTATCTGCGCGTCGGCCTGAAGCATATGGACTGATGACGCTCGACCTGTCCTATTTCGCCTGGGTGCGCGAGCGCATGGGGGTGGCGGGCGAGACGGTCGAGCTGCCGCCCGCGGTGACCGATATTGGTACGCTGCTCGGCTGGCTGGCGGCGCGCGACGAACGCGGCGCCGCGGCCTTTGCCGAACCGCACCGCATCCGCGCCGCGATCGACGGGGTGATGATGGGGCCCGATGCCCCGCTGGCGGGCGCGCGCGACGTCGCGCTGTTTCCACCCGTGACGGGCGGATGATCCGCGTTTTCGTCCAGCCGACGCCGATCGAGATCGGCACCGAGTTCGACCTGCACGATGCCGGCGGACATGGCGCGAGCGCGAGCTTCATCGGGCGCGTGCGCGGCGACGACGACCTGACCGAATTGTTTCTGGAGCATCACCCGGCGATGACCGAGGCGGGCCTTGCGGGCCTGGCGCACGCGGCGGTCGACCGCTGGAAGCTGGGCGCGCTGACCTTGATCCACCGCGTCGGCGCGATGGCGCCGGGCGAGACGATCGTGCTCGTGCTCGCAAGCAGCCGCCACCGCGCCGAGGCGCTGGCGGCGTGCGAATATCTGATCGACCGGCTGAAGACCGACGTGATGCTGTGGAAACGCGAGACGTTCGCCGACGGCCGCACGGCGTGGGTCGAGGAACGCGAGGGGGATCGGGATCGCGCGGCGCGTTGGGATCAGGGCGTGGAATGAGGAACGGAAGGGCCGTTTCGGGCTGGTGAGCGGGCGTTGCCGTTTTTGGTCATGCCGGGCTGGGTTCGCGATCCGGTCGGGGCAGGGGCCGCGGCATCCTTTCAAAGTTCAGGAAAGGTCAGCCTAGCGCGGCGCCCTATCTGCCGTTCCAGGCGGAAATCTGTGCCCGTCTTCTGCCCGCATCCATACTCGGGCAGCGACTGGCCTTATCCACATATTGAAAGAGCAGAAACGAAGGCTGGCACAGCGGGGTCATGTAGGACAGCGTTTTTTTTTGACGGATGTCCGGTTTGGGGTGGGGAGCGGCCTGAAGCGATCCTCCCCGGCACGGGGAGGGGGACCATGCGAAGCATGGTGGAGGGGTACGCGGTGTCGAACGCTGCGTATGACCTCCTGTACCCCTCCACCACCCTTCGGGTGGTCCCCCTCCCCCGTTGGGGGAGGATCGCTTCAGTCCACTTCCGGTCGAAACCCGACCTCCGTCACCTCGCCTGATGCTTGCGGAATATGTCCGCGAGCATCTTGAACTCGTCCGCCCGCGGGCTGCCCTTGCGCCAGACGAGGGCGATGGTGCGCCAGTCATGGTCCGAATCGAGCGGGCGCGTGTCGATGTCGGTGTGGTCGAGGATGCCCGCGTCGATCGCCATCTGCGGCAGCATGGTGATGCCAAGGCCGTTATCGACCATCTGCACCAGCGTATGCAGCGAGGTGCCCATCATCCGCGCCCCGGCGCGCAGTTCGGGGCGGTTGCACGCGGCGAGCGCGTGATCCTTCAGGCAATGGCCATCCTCGAGCATCAGCATCTGCGCGGGGTCGATCTGGTCGGCGCTGACCATCGCAGGCAGGTCTTCGGATTGATCGCCGGGGAACGCGACAAACAGCGCGTCGTCGAACAGGTTTTCGCTCTCGACGTCGCCGCACGCATAGGGGAGCGCGAGCAGCACGCAATCGACGGCGCCGTGATGGAGCGATTCGCACGCCTGCGCGCTCGGTTCCTCGCGCAGGAACAGCTTGAGCGACGGGCGTTCCTTGCGCAGCCGCGGGAGGAGGCCGGGGAGCAGGAATGGCGCGATCGTCGGGATCACGCTCATGCGCAGCTCGCCGACGAGCGGCGCCGCGGCGGCGGCGGCCATGTCGGCAAGCTCCTCGGCCTCGCGCAGCACGCGGTGCGCCTTTTCGACGATCGCATTGCCGAGCGTGGTGAAGCGCACGACGCGGCGCGTGCGTTCGACGAGCGTCTGGCCGAGCAGCGTCTCGAGCTCGCGGATGCCCGCCGACAGCGTCGATTGCGTGACGTTGCAGGCATCGGCGGCGCGGCCGAAATGGCCGTGCTCGTGCAGCGCGACGAGATATTGCATCTGTTTGAGCGAGGGCAGGTAGTTTTGCATTGATAGGATATAGTGATTTGTTCGGCGACTTTGAACAAGCCAGACGATTAAAATTCGCCGCCAATATGGTCGCATCACTTGGCGTCGCGGCGTCGGCCGTGATAGCTGGTTCGATCACTCGGAGCGGAGGGGCAAATGGCGGTTTCACGTTTCCTGATCGGCGGCGTCGCGAGCGCGCTGCTGCTGACTGGCGGACTGTTCTTGTGGAAGGGGCATAGCCAGCTGGCCGAGGAGGCGGTGCTGCCCGACCCGCCACCCGCCTTGCCCGCGATCCCGGTCGCCGGAGCGAATGCGCCGACGCGCGGACCGGCGCCGCCCGCGCTGCCCGCTGCGAAGGAAGCATCGCGCGAGGAGCGGCGTTTTAACCGCTTTGACCGCGACCGGAACGACAGGATCAGCCGCGTCGAGCTGATGTCGTCGCGGACGGCGGCGTTTCGCAAGCTCGACAAGGACGGCAATAATCTGCTGACCTTTGAGGAATGGGCGGTGACGACCAGCGAGCGTTTCGCCGGAGCCGATGCTGACAAGTCGGGCGACCTGACGCGGGCAGAGTTTGCGACGACCGCGCCAAAGCGGACGGCGAAGCCGAAGTGTCGGTGTTGAACCCGAACCCTCCCCCTTTGATGGGGGAGGCAGCGAGACTTGCGAGCTTGCTCGCTAGTCGCAGCGGTGGGGGTGCGCTCTCGGCCTGATGTGACGGTGCAAGGACGCACCGTCACCCCCATCCAACTTCGCCTAATCGCTTCGCGATAAGGCTTCGTATCCTTCCCCCATCAAGGGGGAAGGGGATTAGGCGGCCACACCCTCGGCCGCCTTCATCCACTCCGCCAGCGCCTTGCCCGCGCGCTGCGTGTAGCCGAGTTTGCGGTCCTTTTTGCGCACCTCGTCGGCGAGAGGGGGGAAGAGGCCGAAATTGACGTTCATCGGCTGATAGGATGACGCATCGGCGCCGCCGGTGATGTGGCCGAGCAGCGCGCCCAAGGCGGTTTCGGCCGGCGGCGGGGGCAGGGTGCGGCCGCCAAGTTCCGCCGCGGCGAAGCGCGCGGCGACAAGGCCGATCGCGGCGCTTTCGACATAGCCTTCGCAGCCGGTGATCTGCCCCGCGAAACGGATATGCGGCGCCGATTTCAGGCGAAGCTGGCCGTCGAGCAGTTCGGGCGAGCGGATGAAGCTGTTGCGGTGGAGGCCGCCGAGACGCGCAAATTCGGCCTTTTCGAGCCCCGGAATGGTGCGGAACAGCTCGACCTGCGCGCCATGCTTCAGCTTGGTCTGAAAGCCGACCATGTTCCACAGCGTGCCGAGCGCATTATCCTGACGCAGCTGGACGACCGCATAGGGCCAGCGCCCGGTGCGCGGATTGTCGAGGCCGACGCCCTTCATGGGGCCGAAGCGCAAGGTTTCGACGCCGCGTTCGGCCATCACCTCGATCGGCATACAGCCCTCGAAATAGGGCGTGTCCTTTTCCCAATCCTTGAAATCACTCTTTTCGCCGTCGATCAGTCCCTGGACGAAGGCGTAATATTGGTCCTTGTCCATCGGGCAGTTGATATAATCCTTGCCGTCGCCGATCGGCCCGACCTTGTCCCAGCGGCTTGCCATCCACGCGACGTCCATGTCGATGCTGTCGCGATAGACGATCGGGGCGATGGCGTCGAAGAAAGCTAGCGCGTCCTTGCCGGTGGCAGCGCCGATGCTTTCCGCCAGGCTCGCGGCAGTGAGCGGGCCGGTCGCGACGATGGTCAGGCCCTCGCTCGGCAGCGTGTCGATGCGTTCGCGAACGATGTTAACATTGGGATGATTTTCGAGCGCGCGCGTAACGCCGCCCGAGAAATGGTCGCGGTCGACCGCGAGCGCCGAGCCCGCGGGCACCTTGTGCGCATCGGCCTCGCGCATGATGATCGAGCCGAGCATACGCATTTCGCGATGGAGCAGGCCGACGGCGTTGCTGTCGCCATCGTCGCTGCGAAAGCTGTTCGAGCAGACCATTTCGGCGAGCGTGTCGCCCTGATGCGCGGGGGTCATGTCGCCGCCCCCGCGCATTTCGGAGAGACGCACGCGATAGCCCGCCTCGGCGAGCTGCCACGCCGCTTCGGAGCCCGCGAGGCCGCCGCCGATGATATGCACGTCGTATTCCGCCATTTACCGTTTCCGTTGACTATCGCTTGATCCACCGCGCACTAGGCCGGTTGGCGGCAAGATGCAAAGGGGCGGACGATGGACGGAGAGCGGGGCTGGGATCGGGCGCGCTGGTTGTGGCTGGCGGCGCTGGTCGGCGGGATCAGCTATTTCGCGGCGGTGGTCCTGCAGCTCGACGGGCCTGCGATCTGGGCATGGAAAGCGTCGGGCGTCGGCCTGCTCGCCGCATGGGCGGCGGCGAATGCGCGCGGACGGAGCGGGTGGATGATCGCTGCGGCGCTGGCTTTCGGTGCGCTCGGCGACTGGATGCTCGATGCGATCGGGATGATGCAGGGGGCCGCGGCGTTCGCGGCCGGGCATGTCATCGCGATCGCCCTTTACCTCGGCAACCGGCGCGCAGCGATGACCGGTTCGCAGAAGCTACTCGTCGCCGTGGTGGTGCCGCTCGCGCTGCTCGCGGCGTGGGGCCTCACGAAACAGGCCGCGCCGGAGCAGATGACGGCGGCGATCGGCTATACCGCGATCGTTGCGCTGATGGCGGCGACCGCCTGGGCGAGCCGCTTTTCGCGCTATCGCACCGGCGTCGGCGCGATGCTGTTCCTCGCGAGCGACCTCTTCATCTTTGCCGGCGAGGGCGGGTCGCTGTCCAGGGATGTGACGATGTGGCTGGTCTGGCCGCTTTATTTCGGCGGACAGGCGCTGATCGCCTGGGGGGTCGTTAGCACGCTGGCGAACGATCGGCGCGCCTGATCAGGACGGCGGCGCCGCCGCACCGACAAGCAACGCCTCGATGTCGGGGATCGGCCGGTCGGTCATTTCCTTGACATGCTCGCCGGTAATCCGCGCCGCGGTCTGCTTGTGCCAGAGCGGGCGCAATTCGCCCATCGTGCGCGCGGGGGCGACGACGACAAGGTCATCGAATTCGCCGGCGAGCGCCATGGCGTTGATTTTTTCGCTGAGGTCGCGGGCGAAGCGGTCCTCCTCCTGCTGGTGAAAATCGGGTTCCGGCATCGTATCCTGAAAGCTGCCCGCGCCCATGGGGCGGCCCGAACGGCCCGCGGCATCGGTCTTGATATCGCTGTCCTTGCGATCCTCGCGCTCGCGGTGCGACGCGATGCGCAGGTCGATCTGCTGCTCGTCGCCGTGATTGCGCAGGAATAATGCCTTGCGGCCGTCGGCGACGAGAATGAGCGTGTCGTGGGGGAGGGGCATGGTCTTCTCCTTCTGATTGAGAAGAAACGCATGGGCGGCGGGGGAGTTTCGGCGAGGTGCCATTGCGTCGTCGGCCGATCAAAAAAAAGCGATGTCAGGCACCCTCCCACGCCGCGATCGTCGTGCGGTGAAGCAGGCGGTCGTGGCCGTCATAGCCGCCGGTCGCGCGGTGGAGGACCGAGCGATTGTCCCATATGACGAGCATATCGGGCTCCCACTGGTGCGAATAACGAAATTCCTCGCGCTCCTGCCACTGGATAAGCTCGTAGAGGAGCGGCCGCGCTTCGGCATCGTCCATGCCATCAAAGCCGATGATATAACCCGCGCAGCCGAACAGGCCGAGCCTGCCCGTTTCGGGATGCGCGCGGATGAAAGGATGAAGCTGCGTTTCCAGCGCCTCCTCGTCCGAACGGATGTCCATGCTGCGCCCCTTGTCGTTCGCGCCGTACATCCCCGACGGCGCGTAGCCCGCGCGGGCGCTGTGGATCGCCTGCAAACCCTCGATACGCGCGCGAAGCCCGGCGGGCATCGCGTCGAGCGCCGCGTGCTGGTTGGCAAATTCGGTGTTGCCGCCCACCGGGGGAATGGTGATGCCGAACAGGCAGGTGCCCGCGGGCGGGCGCGCCTGAAAGCTCCAGTCGCTGTGCCAGTTTTCGGCGAAGAGCGGCGCGGTCTCGTCGGCGCGGCGCTTCACCGCGATGACATGCTTGCGCCCCGGAATCGGGCGGATGAACGGGTCGTCGCCGAAGCCGCCGAAATAGGTGGTGAAGCGTTCCAGATCGTCATCGCTCATCTTCTGGTCCGGAAAAGCGAGGACATGGTGGTCGAGCCACGCGGCGCGGATAGCGGCCACGGTATCGCGATCGAGCGGGTGCGCCAGGTCGACGCCGGTGATGCGCGCGCCGCACGCCTGGCCGCTGGGGGTGATGGTGAGCGTCATCGCGCGATGCTGCGCCCGTTGGCGCGCGCGGTCAATCGCGCTGGACGCGGCGGCCATTTTTCCGCATCCTAGGCGCCGGTCGCATGGAGGATTGCCCGATGACATTGCTGAAAAAGATCGTGATGCCGCTGGGGCTTGCCCTTGGCGTTGGCGTATCGTTCGCGCTGCTTCCCGCGCCGGGTATCGCGGCGCTCCAGCAAGGCGCGAAGGCGCCCGATTTCACGCTGAGCGCCGCGCAGGGCGGCAAGCCGTTCAGCCTGTCATTGAAACAGGCGCTGAAGAAGGGGCCGGTCGTGCTCTATTTCTTCCCCGCCGCCTTTACGCCCGGCTGCACATTGGAGGCGCATCTGTTCGCCGAGGCGAGCGACGATTTCAACCGGCTGGGTGCGCGCGTCGTCGGCGTGACAGCGGGCAATATCGAGCGAGTGGCTGAGTTTTCGCGCTCCGAATGCCGCGACAAATTCGCCGTCGCGGCCGATCCGGGAGCGAAGATCGCGGCGAAATATGATGCGGTACTTGAGCGCCCGGGTAAGGCGCCGATCTCCAGCCGCACGTCGTTCGTGATCGCGCCGAACGGCACCATCCTGCTGAGCTACACCGACGCCAAACCGCAGGCGCATGTCGAAAAGACGATGGCAGCGGTGCGGGCGTGGAAGGCACGGCGGCGCTAGGATTCGCAGGGGCGGCCCGCTGCCACATCCTCGTCGCTGCGCGACAGGGAGGATCATAGCTTGCAAGGTCCGGCACGACCGATTGCGGACATCTCAATTCGCGTCACCCTGAACTTGTTTCAGGGTCCATGGCCCGGCGTTTCCTTCGGCGCCGCGCCGGATTAGAGGTCAGGCCGTGGATGCTGAAACAAGTTCAGCATGAGGGACTCATAGGGCAACTCGCCACCCCAAAACCGTCATTCCTTACATTCGCTCGCCATCCCCCTCCATTCGCGCTATACTTGATGCTTGCCAGAGGGTCGGGCGATCGCCGCTTTCGCGAGGAAGGGGAGGAAAGTCCGGGCTCCACGGAAACCACGGTGCCGGATAACGTCCGGCGGTCCCCGCAAGGGGGTCAGGGAAAGTGCCACAGAGAGCAGACCGCCAAAGGCTTCGGCCCGGCGAAAGGTGAAAGGGTGCGGTAAGAGCGCACCGCGCGGACGGTAACGGACGCGGCACGGCAAACCCCACCGGGAGCAAGGTCGAATAGGGATGGCACGGGAAACCAGGGCTGGTTCCGGCCCCGCCGTCCGGGTTGACTGCTTGAGCGTTCGGGTAACCGTTCGCCTAGAGGAATGATCGCCCATCCCCGGCAACGGGGTGGACAGAACCCGGCTTACAGACCCTCTGGCATCTCTCCCGACACCCGGCCGCGGGGAACCGCGTGCCGAAGGACTGCGTTCTAAAGCGAACCAGAAGGGAGACGCACCATGAAAGTCGTCGACGACCATGTCGAAGTGGACGAAACCGAAGCGAGCGGCGGGGTAAAGGGGCATAATGTCCGCTATGTGCTGGCTTTTTCGCTGATCGCCGTGGTGATCGTGCTGTCGGCGATCTGGATCATCCCCGCGCTGCTGCGACCCTGACGCCGCGGAGTTTCCGCTTTCCTACATCGGGTCGCTCACTTACCATCATCCTGACGGGTCGAAAAACGCGGGGTCGTGCGATTTCAGTGTGAAGTTGCGCAGATTTCCGCGGTTTTCAATATGACGCCTCGCGGCGTCGCGGGGCGTGTCATGGGGGGTAAGCATGGTCGAGCGAATGCGCGTGGGCGCTTTTTGGGGTGCGGTTCTGGCAGCCCTGTTCGGTGCGCTCCCCGCGGCCGCGCAAACATCCCCATGCGGCGACGCGCCCTTGCAGGGCGACCGCGTCGCGCTGCTGATCGGCAACAGCGCCTATAACGACTGGGAATGGCCGTCGCTGAAGAATGCGGTCAACGACATCGACCATGTTTGTGCGGCGTTCCAAAAGGCCGGAATCGCGCCGCGGATTGTTCGCAATGCCGACATGCCGACACTCGACGCCGCGCTGACGCGCTTTGCGGCGGAAGCGGCGGGCGCGAAGTCGGTGATCCTCTATTATGCCGGGCACGGCTTTGAATATGGCGGCCGCAACTGGCTGGTCCCGATGGACGCGCCGCCGGCGACGCGCCGCGCCGATGTCGAAAAGCGCTATTTGTCGATCGAGGCGGCGGTCGAGCGCGTCGTTCCCGACGGCGCGTTCACGCTGGTCTTCGTCGATGCGTGTCGTACCGCCGAGCCCGTTGTGCGGATCGCCGACGTCGATACGGCGCGCGGCGACGCAGGATCAGCGCCGCTCGGCCTGCTCGACATTGCGCAGGGCGCCGTTTTTTATTCGACCGCAAAAGGACGCCCGGCGCTCGATTTCGCGCCCGTGGGTTCGCCGGTCAGCCCCTTTGCCGCCGCGGTGGTCAAGGAATTGGCGATACCGGGGCTCGAAATCGGCGATTATTTCAAGGTCGTGTCGCGCGAAGTCTATAAGCGGACGCACGGCATGGAATTGGGGCCGCAACAGCCCTTTCATTATGGCAGCTGGTTCGAGGATTATTATCTGGTCGAACCGCCCGAGATTCCGGCGCAGGCGCGGCCCGCCAGCGGTTTCCGGCCCTTGTCGGCGCCGCCTCCGCCGCCATCGACGGCGGCCCTCCGCGGCTCCGACGCCGACCCCCTTGCCGATATTTCGCTCGACCGGCTGGCGATCGAGGATGAGCCGGTGCTGATCGCCGACATATTGTCGCGCCATCCCGCGGCGAAGCTCGTCGCGCTGGCCGATGCTGGCCACCCGCTCGCGCAGCAGCTGGCGGGCTATATGTTCTCGCTCGGCGTCGGGGTGAGAAAGGATGCCGCCCGCGCGCGCGCCTATCTCGAGCGATCGGCGGCGCAGGGGTTCCCGGCGGGGCAGCAAGAGCTCGGTTACCTGCTTCTCGAAAACGATCCCTCGCCCGCCGACGTCCAGCGCGCCTATGACCTCTATGTCGCGGCGTCGAACGCGGGCTTTTCCAAGGCGAAGACGCATCTGGCCTATCAGTTGACCGTGGGAACCTTTGGCCCGCCCGATTTTGCGCGGTCGCAGGCGCTTTACGTCGAGGCGGCCGAGAAGGGGCACCCGGCCGCGATTTTTGCGCTCACCTTTTTCCCCGACACGCGCGCCGCCAACCTCGCGCGGCTTCGCGTCCTCGCCGATGCGGGCAATGCAGAGGGCAATCACTGGCTGTGCGAGGCGCATTTCGCCGACAAGACGCTGACCACAGCAACCGAGGATTGCGGCGTCGCGGCGCGCGCGGGCTTTGCGGGATCGCGGGCGATCCTGGCCCATGCCTATGCCAAGGGGGCGGGGGTTGCCGCCGACCCGCGTGAGGCGGCGCATTGGGCGCGGTTGGCGCGTGACCTGCCCGAACTTCGTAAGGATCAGCGCGAGCTGATCGCGGGCATCGGCGAATGATGCTCAGGGATAGCGGATCGCGATCACTTCCCATTCCTTCGGTCCGGCGGGAAGTTGCACCGTCCTCGTGTCGCCGACCGCCGAGCCGCGCAGCGCGCGGGCGAGCGGGCTGTTCCAGCCGATCCGGCCTTCGCCCGCCTCGGCCTCATCGTCGCCGACGAGGGTGACGGTGCGGCGTATGTCATCGTCATCGGCCAGCTCGACCGTCGCGCCGAACCAGGTGCGGCTCTTGTCGGGCTGCTCGGCGGGATCGACGACGCGCGCGGCCTTCATGCGGCGCGCGAGGAAGCCCAGTCGCCGGTCGATTTCGCGCAGCCGCTTGCGGCCATAGATGTAATCGCCATTCTCGCTGCGGTCGCCATTGCCCGCGGCCCAGCTGATGACCTCGACCAGCTTGGGCCGTTCATCGCCCAGCAGCGCGGTATATTCGGCGCGCAGCGCGGCAAAGCCCGCGGGGCTGATGATGTTGGTCTTGTCCCCCGCCACGCGGACCTTACCCCGGTGTGCGCTTGCCGAGATAGAAGCTCAGCGGCGCGTTGGGCAGCGTCTTGCCGTCGCGCAGCGTGTCGTAGACCACGGCGTTTTCGAGCACGCGCTGGACATAATTTTTCGTCTCGAAGATCGGGATCGCCTCGATCCAGTCGAGAATGTCGATCGCCCCGGTGCGCGGGTCGCCATTGGCGCGCAGCCACTTGTTCACATTGCCCGGCCCCGCGTTATAGGCGGCGACCGCGAGCGGATAGCTGCCGCCATAATAGCGCAGCATCTGCTGAAAATAGGTCGACCCCAGCGTCATATTATAATTGGTGTCGGTGGTCAGCGCGCCGCCGTCATAGCTCAGCCCCAGCTTGCCCGCGACTTCGCGCGCGGTGCCGGGCATCAGCTGCATCATTCCGCGCGCGCCGGCGTGGCTGATCGCGGCGCGGTCGAACTGGCTTTCCTGCCGCGTGATCGCGTGGATGAAGGTCCAGTTGCTGTCATGCCCCGCGGGAATGCGCACGGTGGGGAAACCCGACACTTCGACCGCGTCGAGGCTGTTCGCCTGCGCGCTGCGGCCGATCATCACGCCCAGATCGGGGCGGCCGATCTGCGACGCGAGCTTGCCTGCGAGGACATGGTCGGCGGGGCTGCTGGCTTTTTGTGCGAGCGCGCGGAGGAACAAGGACTGTTCACGCCACGCGCCGATTTCGCCCAGCGCGCGCGCGGCGCGGACCAGCCGGTCGTCCTCGAAGGCGCGCTGCTCGTCGGCGCTGACCCGGATGGTGGGATTCGGCGTCGGCTTGGGCTGCGGACGGTTCAGCCGTTCGAGCGCGAGCTGGCCGTAGAATTGGTCATAATGCTGCGCCGCATCGGCGAAATGCGCGTTGGCTGCCGTGCGGTCACCCGCGGCGAGCGCCGCGCGCCCGGCCCAGTAGAAGCCCTTGGTGCGCGTCTGCGCCGAGCGCGCCGCTTCGCCATAAGCGCGGTAGAGCCTCGCCGCCTCGGCAGGGCGGCCGAGATCCTTGAACGCAAGCTGTCCCGCGAGCCAGGCGAGCGAGGTATAATCGTCGCGCACGCCGAGCGGTGTTTCGCGGATCACGGTGCCGGGGGGGAGCGCGTCGCCCAGCTGGCGCGCAATATTATAGGCGGTCATCTTGTCGCCGCCGCTGTCGGCCAGCCGCGCGTTGGTGAGCAGGGTTTCCAGCCATTCTTCGGCATCGGTCGGCGCCTTGGCCAGCGAGCGCGGCGCGGCGAGCAGTGCACGCGCCTCGCCGACGCGGCCGGCCCCGCGCAGCCAGGTCGCTTTGTCGGTGATATAGCCGGGGTCGGTGCGGACGAGCGACGGATGGACGCTTTCGACCGCCGAGGCCTGGAGCGCGGCGTCGACCGCGCCGCTGCGCATCGCGAGGCGCGCGGCGAAGATCGCGCGCTTTTCGGGCGACGTATAGCCGAGTTGGCGGCCGGCCGCCGAGGTCGCGCCGAGCCAAAGCAGCTTGTCCATGCGCGCGTCATGGTCGGCGAGCGTCAGCGCGCCGGGGAACATGCCGAGCGCGCGGCTTGTTTCATACTCGTCGAGCGGCCCGCTCGTCCACGCGCGGCGCACCGCGGCGTTCGCTTCCTGACGCCGACCCGAGGCGTTGAGCGCCATCGCCATGCGCAGATGGCCGCTTGCCGTTTGCGGCGGATAGGCGGTGAAATAAGCGAGGGTGCGCGCGGGATCGAAGCTGTCGAGCGCGATCGCCTTTTCGGCGCGCACGCGCAGCTTGTCGGTGTCGGGCCAACCCTGGTTCGCCATCAGGAAGCGCGCCAGCTGATCGAAGGAGGCGCCGCTGTTCGCGGTAAGGCGCCGCCACTCCATCACCGCGTCGCCGACCGAATTGGGGGCGGGCGGCGGCCCCGATACCGAGGCGAGGCCCATCTGGGCGCGATACCAGGCCATTTGTTCGGGCGTCAGTTCGCTGGCGGTGGCCGCGGTCGGGATGAGCAGAGCCGCGGCAAGCGCGAGGCGGGAAATTTTGGACAGTGAGATCATGACCGCCATGGTAATGCCAAACTCCTTGCGGGGCGCTGAATAGACGTCCAATAGCGGCGCGCTGGCCGGATTCTATCGGTCCGGCCATGTTCTTGTAAAGGAGCGAAGCATGTTTTCGGGTTCGATTCCCGCCTTGGTGACGCCATTCCGCGACGGGGCGTTCGACGCGCCTGCCTTCGCGCGTCTTGTGGACTGGCAGGTCAAGGAAGGAACGAGCGCGCTGGTCCCGTGCGGGACGACCGGCGAAAGCCCGACGCTGAGCTTCGACGAACATTATCGCGTGATCGACTGCTGCATCGAGGCCGCCGCCGGGCGCGTCCCGGTGATCGCCGGCTGCGGGTCGAACGACACCGCGACCGCGATCCGCCACATGCGCCACGCGCAGGCATCGGGCGCCGATGCGGCGCTGATCGTCGCGCCCTATTACAACCGGCCGAGCCAGGCAGGAATGATCGCCCATTTCAAGGCGCTGGCCGATGCCAGCGACCTGCCGATCGTCGTCTATAATGTTCCAAGCCGCACCGTCGCCGACATCAGCGCCGAGACGATGTGCAAGCTCGCCGAAATCCCGACCATCGTCGCGGTCAAGGATGCGAGCGGCGACCTCGCGCGCGTCACGGTGCACCGCGCGGGCGCCGGGCATGATTTCTGCCAGCTTTCGGGCAATGACGATCTGTGGCTGCCGCACGCGGTGATGGGCGGCGTAGGGTGCATCTCGGTCACCGCCAATGTCGCGCCGCGCCTCTGCGCCGATTTCGCCGCCGCCTGCGCCGCGGGTGACTGGACGCGCGCGCTGACGCTCCACGACCGGCTGTTCGACCTGCACAAGGCGATGTTCTCCGACACCTCGCCAGGACCGGTCAAATATGCGCTGTCGCGCGTCCATGACTGGTTTTCGCCCGAAGTGCGCCTACCTATCATCCCGGCGTCCGACGAATCGCGTGCGGCCGTCGGTGCCGCGCTGTCGTCGGCAGGAGTGATTTAGGGGGTGATTGTGGCGTCACGTCTCCCTCTCCGTTCGCATCGAGCGAAGTCGAGATGCCCATCGGTACTGCGCTACTCCGATGGGTGTCTCGACTTCGCTCGACACGAACGGGTTCAAAGCTGACATAAGGATTATTTCAGGTTTCACGATGGCCCGTCCGCAGTCCGCCGCCGAATTCGACAAGAAAAAGATCGTCGCCGAGAACCGGCGCGCGCGCTTCGACTTTGCCATCGAACAGGTGTTCGAGGCAGGGATTGCGTTGCAGGGGACCGAGGTCAAGTCGTTGCGGTTCGGCGAGGGCACGATTGCCGAAAGCTATGCCGAGGTGAAGGGCAACGAGGTCTGGCTGATCAACAGCAACATCCCCGAATTCAGTCACGGCAACCGGCACAATCACGAACCGCGGCGCCCGCGCAAGCTGTTGCTCAACGGGCGTGAGATCAACAAGATGCACGCCGGCGTGATGCGGCAGGGCATGACGCTTGTGCCGCTAAGCGTCTATTTCAACAGCCGCGGCCGCGCGAAGGTCGAACTCGCACTCGCCAAGGGCAAGAAGGCGCACGACAAGCGGGAGTCGATCAAGGAACGCGACTGGAAACGCGACAAGCAAAGACTGCTGAAGGACCGCGGATGAGCGGACGAAAACCCCGTGATAAAGCGGCGGTGATGAACTGGATCCGCCGCAACTCGCCGACGCGCGAGGAACTGCTCGCGAGCCGATTTATCAAGCCGTTCGCGCACCGGGTCGCGCACAGCCATTTGTGGCGTTTCACGCGCACGTCGGTGCCGCGCGGCACCGCGCTCGGCCTGTTCGTCGGCATATTTTTCCTGATCCCGGGTGTGCAGATATTGGGCGTCGCGTTGCTCGCGCTGCCCGTGCGCGCCAACATCCCGATCGGCGCGGCGATGACCTTTTTGTCGAACCCGGTGACGACGCCGTTCATCATTATCGCCTCGGTATGGCTCGGCGACTGGCTGTTCGGGCTTCAGGCGAACAGCGCGACCTTTTCGGCGATGATCGAGCATGGCGCGTCGGCGGGCGAGTGGGTGCGCTGGGTCTTTTCCGACGCCGCGCCGGCGATGCTCGCCGGGCTGCTCGTCATTTCGGTCGCGGCGGCGGCGATCGGCTATGTTTTTGCGGCGATCTTCTGGGACAATTGGATTCGCCTGCGCTGGCGGCGCAAGCTGGCGCGCGCACGCGACCAACGACATGAGGCATCGACGAGCGACACGGCGGCCGGTTGAACCGGCTATTTGCAGGCGTATAGCTGATCCATCGCCGACCGGTGCCGCTCTCACGCAGCGCGGGTTGCCGCTTCATGCTGACAACTGGGGAATACCATGACTCATCTGCCCAAGATTTCGCGCCTCATGGCGACTGCCGCGTTCGGCGCGCTGATGCTGACAGCCGCTCCGGCCAACGCCAAGGAAGAGGGCGCCGCCGAGCCCGCCGCGACAAGCTCGGCCAAGCCCGAACTCGGCACCTTTGGCTTCGACCTTTCGGGCATGGACACGAGCGCCCAGCCCGGCGACGATTTTTATGCCTATGCCAACGGCACCTGGGCGAAAAATACCGAAATCCCGGCCGACAAGTCGAATTACGGCATGTTCACCGCGCCCGCCGATCTGTCGCAGACGCGCACGCAGGAAATCCTCGAGGCCGCGAAGGCCGACCCGAGCAGCATGATCGGCCGCGCCTATGCCGCCTTTCTCGATGCGCCGGCGGTCGAGGCCAAGGGGCTCGCGCCGATCGCGCCGTGGCTGAACCAGATCCGTTCGGTCGACAAGGCGGGTCTCGCCACGCTGCTCGCCGAGGCCGACCGCAACGGCGTCCGCCATTTCTTCGGCGGCTATGTCGGGCAGGACGACAAGAATCCCGACGTTTACATCTATACGATGTTCCAGGGCGGCATCGGGATGCCTGACCGCGATTTCTATTTGAAGGAAAATGAGCGGAACGCCAAGCTGCAAGCCGCCTATCTCCAGCATCTTCAGAATGTCCTGACGCTGGCGGGCGAGAAGGATGCGGCAGCGCGTGCCAAGGCGATCTATGATTTCGAAAAGCAGATCGCGACCGTCCACTGGGACAAGAACGACAGCAGCGACGCGACCAAAGTCTATAACAAGATGACGATCGCCGAGCTGGCCGCCGCGGCGCCGGGGTTCGACTGGGCGACCTTCATTCGCGGCATCGGCGTCAAGGAAGATTCGCTGCTCGTCTCGCAGCCGAGCGCCTTCACCGGCGAAGCGAAACTGATCGCCGACGCGCCGATCGGCGTGCTCCGCGACATGCTGATCGTCCGTAGTCTCGACGGCTTTTCGGACGTGCTGCCCGACGCGGTCGCGCAGGAGGCCTTTTCCTTCTATGGCACCGCGTTGTCGGGCACGCCGCAGATGCAGGAACGCTGGAAGCGCGCGGTCGATTTTACGACGAACAATATGGGTGAAGCCGTCGGCCAGGATTATGTCGCCAAATATTTCCCGCCCGAAACCAAGGCGGCGATGGACCAGCTCGTCAGGAATGTGCTCGCGTCGATGGGCGACCGCATCGAAGGTTTGAGCTGGATGCAGCCGCAGACCAAGGTCAAGGCAAAGAAAAAGCTTGCCAATTTCACGACCAAGATCGGTTATCCCGACCGCTGGAAGGATTACAGCAAGCTGGACGTCCGCGGCGACGACCTGTTCGGCAACGCGCTGCGGTCGAACCAGTTTGCGCACGACGACAATATCAGCCGCCTTGGCGGTCCGATCCGCCGCTGGGAATGGGGGATGACCCCGATGACGGTCAACGCCTATGCCAATTTCGGCATGAACGAGATCGTCTTCCCGGCCGCGATCCTGCAGCCGCCCTTTTTTGACCCGCACGCCGACGCGGCGATCAACTATGGCGGCATCGGCGCGGTGATCGGCCATGAAATCAGCCATCATTTCGACGACCAGGGCGCGAAATATGACGAGACCGGCAAGCTTGCCGACTGGTGGACCCCCGCCGACGTCGCGGCATTCGAGGCGGCGGGCAAGGCGCTGATCGCGCAATATGACGCCTATGAGGTGCTGCCGGGCGAAAAGCTCGACGGCACTTTCACGCTGGGTGAGAATATCGGCGATCTGGCGGGGCTGACCATCGCCTATGACGCCTATAAAAAGTCGCTCGGCGGCAAGACGGCGCCGGTGCTGGGCGGTCTCACGGGCGACCAGCGCTTCTTCCTCGGTTGGGCGCAGGTGTGGCGGCGCAACTATCGCGACCAGAATCTGTCGCAGCGGATCACGACCGACCCGCATTCGCCCTCGATCCAGCGGACTTGGGTCTCGCGCAACCTTGACCCTTGGTATAAGGCGTTCCAGGTTAAGCCCGGCCAGATGCTGTATCTGACACCCGAAGAGCGTGTCCGCATCTGGTGACAAGCCGATAGAAAGAATGTGATTTGACCGCGCAAAGCCTGCCCTCCGCTGATGGTGACGTCATCAGGGGGGTGGGTCCTGCCGGGACGATCCTGCCGCCCGCGGCTTTGTCGCGGCTCGACATGGCGTTGCTCATTGGGCTGGCGCTTGTGTCGGCCGCGCTTCTGTTCTGGGCGACGGGCAGTGCGATCCTCGCTGCCGGCTTTGTTGCGGGTCTGGCGGTGGCGGCGGGCGGTGTATTGCTCGCGCGGCGGCTTTTCCCGGCTGCGGCAAGCGGCGAGGCGGTGGCCCCCGACTGGACGATGCTGCGCCAGGCAGTGAATCACGACGATGTCGCGATCGCGGTTACCGATCGCGGCGGGCGCATGGTGTGCGCCAATGACCTGTTCGCGACCTGGATGGGGGGCTTTGTCACGCCACCGGGCCTGCCGCTTGAGGGGCGCGGCGCCGAACTTCTGAAAAATGCCGGGCGCGGAGCGTGGCGCGACGGCGAGGGACGCGCCGACGACATCGCCATCGGCCCGCTGCAACTGCGTGCGCAGGTGACGCGCACGGGACAGGCCGAGGATTATCTCGTCTGGCGCTTTGCCGCCGTCGAGCGGTTCGACCTGGTCGCCGAACTCACCCGGCATCTCGGCGGTCCGGCGGGCCGCACGCTGGGTTATGCCGGGGTCATGGCGGCGCTGGTCAACAATGAGGGGCGGCTTCGCGCCGCAAATGAGGCCTTTCTGCTGCGTGCGCTGGGCGAGGACGATGCGCGCCATTTCGCCGGGCGTGACGTCGCGCCGATGCTGCGTCTCGACGATGCCGGCGCGCTCTATTTCGCGCGCGAGGGCGACCGGGCGACGCCGGTGCGGCTGATCCAGATCCCGCTCGCGCCCGCCGACACCAATTCGCCGGTGCTGCTTGCCATGCTGGACGAGGAGATCGGCCCGGCTGACCGCGGCACCGCGCAAACCTATGTCGAAACATTGCTTTCGCTGCTTCCTTTCGGCCTCGCGATGGTCGATCGCGACGGGCGCTTCCTGTACATGAATCGTGCCTTCGTGCGCGCTGCGAACCTGCCCGAGGGCAAGATGCCGCGCTATCCGGGCGACATCGTCGTCGGCGAGGATAAAGGGCCGCTCGCCGACATGATCCGCCGCCACAGCAGCGGGCAGCAGATCGGCGGAGACCTGTCGATCCGGCTGGCGGGACAGAGCGGCGATCCGGTTTCGATGCGTATCGTCGGCGTGCGCGGGCTGGGCGAGGCGGCGGTGCTGCTGAGCCTCAAGGATTCGAGCGAGGAATGGCGCCTGAAGCGCCAGGTCGCGCAGGCATCGAAGATGCAGGCGGTGGGCCAGCTCGCAGGGGGCGTCGCGCATGATTTCAACAATATCCTGACCGCAGTGCTCGGCGCGTGCGACCTGATGCTTATGCGGCATACGCCGGGCGACAGCGACTATGACGATATCCAGCAGATCCGCAGCAACGCCAATCGCGCCGCCAGCCTGACACGGCAATTGCTGGCCTTTTCGCGGCAGCAGACACTGCGGCCGCAGATATTGCAGCTGCCCGATGTGATTTCCGAAGTGTCGCACCTGCTCAAGCGATTGATCGGCGAAACGGTGCAGCTGTCGGTGCATCACGGCCGCGGGCTCGGCGCGGTGCGCGCCGATCCCGGCCAGCTCGAACAGGTGATCATCAATCTGGCGGTCAATGCACGCGACGCGATGCCCGGCGGCGGCACGCTGACGATCGAAACCTTTCCGGTGACCGCGGCCGACGTGCGCCAGATGGGCAATGAATTCATGCCCCCTGCCGATTATTGCGCGCTGAGGGTCAGCGATACCGGCACCGGCATCCCCGCCGACATCTTGCCCAAGATTTTCGAACCCTTTTTCACGACCAAGGACGTGGGGAAGGGGACTGGGCTGGGCCTGTCGACCGTTTACGGCATCATCAAACAGTCGGCGGGCTTCATCTTTGCCGACAGCAAGCCGGGCGAGGGGACGAGCTTCTCGATCTATCTGCCCGTCCATCGCGCCGTCGGCGACGCGCCCGCCGCACCGCAGCCGCCTGCAAAGCCCAAGAAGAGCCAGTGGGGCAGCGGGACGATCCTGCTCGTCGAGGATGAGGATATGGTACGCGCGGTTGCGGAACGCGCGCTGACCCGTGCGGGTTATACGGTCGTCACCGCCGCGCAGGGCGAGGAAGGGCTCGAACGCTTTGCCGAGATGGAGAAGGTCGATTTGGTCATCAGCGATGTCGTGATGCCGACGATGGACGGGCCCGCGATGGTGCGTGCGCTGCGCGCCAAGCGCCCCGACCTGCCCGTGCTGTTCATGTCGGGCTATGCCGAGGAGCAGCTTCGCCAGTCGATCAATATCGACGATGTCGCCTTCCTGCCCAAACCCTTTTCGGTCGCGCAGCTGGCCGAGGCGACGTCGGCGGCGCTCGACAATGCCGCGCATCGGGGGACCGCATGATCAATGAGCGCCGTATCCTGATCGTCGAGGACGATGTGCTGATCGGCATGATGCTGGTCGATATTTTCGACGCGCTCGGCCTGCCCGAGCCCGCGCAGGCGGCGAGCAAGGACGATGCGTTGGCGCTCATCGCGTCCGAACCGATTGCCGGCGCGCTGATCGACATCAACCTGGGCGAAGAAAAAGGCTGGCCGGTCGCCGACGCGCTGGCGGCCAAGGACGTTCCCTTTGCCTTCACGTCGGGCGGCGGCGACGTCATCCCGGCCGCACATGCGGGGCGCCGCTTGATTACCAAGCCGTTCCGGATCGGCGACATCGAGGCGGCGATTCGGGAGTTCGGGGCTTCATAATCCGTCGTCAGCGCCGAGGCGGGGGCCGCTATCGGCCTTACGCCACATCTCCAGCGGCCCCCGCCTTCGCGGGGGTGACGCTGATTTGGTTTAATTATGTTCTCCTCTTGTTCCACAAGAACAAATGTGGCACACAGGTCCGGCGTTGCGATGCGTCCGCGGTCGCTCTAGAGCAGGAAAGGACGGCAAATGGCCGGACAATTGTCACTCGTCGAATCGGGGAAATCAGTGAACGGAACGGACAGGCAGAAGGCGCTCGACGCCGCATTGGCGCAGATCGACCGCGCATTCGGCAAGGGCTCGGTGATGAAGCTGGGGTCGAAGGAAGCGATGCAGGTCGAGTCGATCTCGACCGGTTCGCTCGGACTCGACATCGCTTTGGGCGTCGGCGGCCTGCCGCGCGGTCGCGTCATCGAAATCTATGGTCCCGAAAGCTCGGGCAAGACCACGCTGGCGCTGCACACGCTTGCCGAAGCGCAGAAGGGCGGCGGCACCGTCGCTTTCGTCGATGCCGAACATGCGCTCGACCCCGTTTATGCGAAGAAGCTCGGCGTCAATATCGACGAGCTCATCGTCTCGCAGCCCGACACGGGCGAACAGGCGCTCGAAATCGTCGATACGCTCGTGCGCTCGAACGCGATCGATGTGCTCGTCATCGACTCGGTTGCCGCGCTCGTCCCGCGCGCCGAGATCGAGGGCGAGATGGGCGACAGCCACGTCGGCCTGCAAGCGCGGCTGATGTCGCAGTCGCTGCGCAAGCTCACCGGATCGATCAGCCGCTCGCGCTGCATGGTGATCTTCATCAACCAGCTGCGCATGAAAATCGGCGTGATGTACGGCAACCCCGAAACGACGACCGGCGGCAACGCGCTCAAATTCTACGCCTCGGTCCGCCTCGACATCCGCCGCACCGGCCAGATCAAGAATGGCGACGAGATCGTCGGCAACACCACCCGCGTCAAGGTGGTGAAGAACAAGGTCGCGCCGCCGTTCAAGCAGGTCGAATTCGACATCATGTACGGGCAGGGCATTTCGAAGATCGGCGAGATCCTCGACCTCGGCGTCAAGGCCGGGCTGGTCGAAAAATCGGGGGCCTGGTTCAGCTATGATTCGATCCGAATCGGGCAGGGGCGCGAGAATGCCAAGAATTTCCTGACCGAAAATCCCGAACTCAAGGAACGGCTCGAAGCCGCGATCCGCGGCCGCACCGACGAAGTGGCCGAAGAAATGATGGCGGGCCCCGACGACGAGGCGGGCGACGACGATATCTGACGACCTTCCGGTCGGTGCGCGTAGGCGGACCGGCCGGGAAACGGCGGCGGGCCTCGCGGCCTCCTTGTAGCCGCGGACACCTGCACGCCCCTCTCCCCCGCAGGTGGGCCCGCTCGCCGTTGAACGTCGATGGCCGAAGACATGATCTGGGAATATTTGAGACGGCCGCTTCTGCCTGGGCAGTGGTCCGGCCGCTTCCCAGCGAGATAATAGGGAAGCGGGCAACCAGAATCAGATCGCGAACGTGACGTGGCCATTTTCGTCGATGGGCCAGTCCGGATTCCAAGCTATCTCCCAAGCATGATCGTCAGGATCGGCTATATATCCTCGAAAGCCGCCATGCGGGGGGAAGTCTGCCGGTCTGATGAGGCGTCCGCCGGCGTTGACCAGCTGCTCCATCACCCCTTCGACGTCCGCTTGACTTGCCACATTGTGCGCCAAAGAAAACGCGCCGGGAGAAGATAGGCCAGAGCGGTTCATGTCTTTTTCAAGTGCCGACTTCTCGAAAGTCCCGAGCACGAATCCGTTCATCTGATAAAAGATGATTTCTTCATTCTCGAACACAGGCGTCCAGCCAAACCCCTCAGCATAAAACCGGCGCGAGCGCCGCAGATCGCTGATGCCCAGTGTAATAACGGAAATCTGATGTTGCATATCCCAACCCTTCTATTCGCTGCCGCACCGTTGCAACCGCGTTCAAGGTCTTGGGACTCAGCGCCGCAGCGAAGGTCAGGGCCCGCTTTCACGGGGATCGGGCTAACCGCACCGACCTACCCTTTTTCGACAGGTAGTTTTTAGCGACACCAGACTTGACCGGCAAGGCCCGCTATCGGTCACTTCCAGGACATTCGTCATCCCGGACCCTTCGATAAGCTCAGGACAGGCTTGATCCGGGATGACGATGAAGGTGAGCGCTGCTGCCGGTCGTTAGCCGCTTTCCGTATGGCGGAAGTCATCCGGCGCCGACCCGGCCCCTACGGCAGCGCCTTGCGTGCCCGCGGGCAATGGCTACAGATGGACCATGCCCGCGATCCGCCTGTTCGGCTTGCCGACCGACATCAACAGCAGCTTCGAACGCGGCGCGGCGGGTGGCCCGGCGGCGATCCGCGCGGCCCTGTGGAGCGACCGCGGCAATATGGCGAGCGAGCTGGGCGGCGAGATCGGCACCGACGTCGCCTTCACCGACGATGGCGACCTGCCGCTCACCGAGCGCACCGCCGAGGATGATGCCGCGATCCGCCGCCATGTCGCGATGCTGTGCGAGGATGGCGAGGTGCCGCTGGCGCTTGGTGGCGACCATGCGGTGACCTTTCCGCTCGTCGAGGCCGCGGCGACCTGTTTTGGCCCGCTCCATATCCTGCATATCGACGCGCATCCCGATCTTTACGCCGATTTCGGGGGCAATCCGCGCAGCCATGCCTCACCTTTTGCGCGCATCTGCGAAGCGGGTCATGCGGCGCGGCTGGTACAGGTCGGCATCCGCACCCTGACCGCACATTGCCGTGACCAGGCCGATCGCTTCGGGGTTGAGATCGTCCTGATGGCGGGCTTCACGCCCGACAAGGTGCCTGTGCTCGAAGGGCCGCTCTATATCTCGATCGACCTCGACGGGATCGATCCGTCGGAGGCCCCGGGCGTCGCGCATCCCGAGCCCGGCGGACTGACGGTGCGCGAAGTGCTGGCGGTGCTGCACAAGCAGACCGCGCCGATCGTCGGCGCCGACATCGTCGAGCATCACCCCGGCCGCGACGTCGGCGGCGTCACCGCGATCCTCGGCGCCAAGCTGGTGTGCGAAGTCGCGGCGCTGATCGACCGCAACGGCCGACATCAAAACTGACCCGCAAAGGAGAGCGCTATGACCCTGATCGTCCACCACCTCAACAACAGCCGGTCGCAGCGCATATTGTGGCTGCTCGAGGAAATCGGCGCGTCGTATGAGATCAAAATTTACGACCGTGATCCGGTGACCAACCTCGCGCCGGCCGAACTGGTCGCGGTCCACCCGCTCGGCAAGTCGCCGGTGCTGGAGGAGTCTGACGATTCCGCCTCCGGCGGCAAGGGCCGCGTCGTGATCGAATCGGGCGCGATCACCGAATATCTGTGCGAGCGGCACGGCGGCGGGCATCTTGTCCCCGAACGCGGCACCGACGATCATGTCCGCCATCTGCAATGGATGCACTTCGCCGAGGGTTCGGCGATGACGCCGATCCTGCTGCGCATCTATACCGCGCGCCTCGGCGAAGCGGCGGCGCCGCTCGAACCGCGAATTGCGCAACAGCTCGATTCGCATTTTGCCTATATGGAGAGCGAGATCGGCGACGATGGTCATTTCATCGGCGCCAATCTGACGGCGGCCGACATCATGCTGAGCTTTCCGGCCGAGATCGCGGTGATGCAGGGCATGGCACCGCGCTACCCCAGGCTCGCCGAATTTGTGAACGCCTGCCACGCGCGCCCCGCCTGGCAGCGCGCGCGGGAAAAGGGCGGCGCCTATTATGGCTATTAAGGGCCGGCGAGATCGCCACCGCCTGCTGATGATCGCCGCTGCATTTCTCGCTGCTCCGGCCGTGCTCGCAGCGCCGCCGGTGGTGGCTCCCGAAGTCGAGCGCGAGGTTGTCGCGCCCGCAGGCGCCGCGTTCGAGCCGGCGCCAGCCGATGAGGAGGGCGCGGTCGATCGACTGGCCGCCTATACGATGGCGCTCGCAAAGCGCGATTTTGAAAGCGCCTATGCGATGTTGCGGCTGTCGTTCCAGGCGGCGAACCCGCGGCTTGAGTGGGAAATGAATCTCCGCAAGCGCGCGGCGCTGTGGGCCGACGGCACGATCCGCATATTGCGCCTCAGCTGGTATCTCGATCCCGCCGGACAGCCCGCGGGGCTGTATGCCGCGTTCGATTTCCGCGGCGACCGCGCCGACGGGACGATGGATTGCGGCTATGTCGTCGTCCACCGCGCGGCGCCCGCCGCGGCGTGGACGGTGGTGCGCACCGACACGTCCGAAGTGCCGCCGGAGCTGATCGAGGAGGGCGTGCCCAAGGCCGATGTGCTGCGCCAGCTCCCCTGCTATCTGGGCAAGGGAATTGCGACGGCGTTCTGACCGGCGCGACCGATCAGCGTTATCGCGACGAAGCGGCTTGTCGCACCGCCGCAAAATGCCTAATTCGCGCGCATGACATCGACCAACGACATTCGCCGCTCGTTCCTCGACTATTTCGGGGGCACGGGGCACCATATCGAACCGTCGGCGCCGCTGGTGCCGTACAACGACCCGACGCTGATGTTCGTCAACGCGGGCATGGTGCCGTTCAAGAATGTCTTCACGGGGCTCGAAAAGCGTCCCTACAGCACTGCGGTCTCGGCGCAAAAATGCGTGCGCGCGGGCGGCAAGCACAACGATCTCGACAATGTCGGCTATACCGCGCGGCACCATACTTTCTTTGAAATGCTGGGGAATTTCTCCTTCGGCGACTATTTCAAGGAGCAGGCGATCCACCATGCCTGGACGCTGATTACCAAGACCTGGGGTCTGGCGCCGGAGAAGCTGACCGCGACCGTCTATCACACCGATGACGAGGCGTTCGACCTGTGGAAAAAGATCGCCGGCCTGCCCGACGAGCGCATCATCCGCATCGCGACGAGCGACAATTTCTGGTCGATGGGCGATACCGGGCCGTGCGGGCCGTGCAGCGAAATCTTCTATGACCATGGCGACCATATCTGGGGCGGCCCGCCGGGATCTCCGGAGGAGGATGGCGACCGCTTCGTCGAAATCTGGAACCTGGTGTTCATGCAATATGAGCAGATGCCGGGCGGCGAGCGCGTCGACCTGCCGCGGCCGAGCATCGACACCGGCATGGGGCTGGAGCGCGTCGCGGCGGTGTTGCAGGGCGTCCACGACAATTATGACACCGACACGTTCAAGGCGCTGATTGAGGCGTCGGTCGAGCTGACGCATGTTCCTGCAGACGAAGCGCACAAGGCGAGCCACCGCGTCATCGCCGATCACCTGCGCGCGTCGAGCTTCCTCGTCGCCGACGGGGTGTTGCCGTCGAACGAGGGCCGCGGCTATGTGCTGCGCCGGATCATGCGCCGCGCGATGCGCCACGCGCATCTGCTGGGGGCGAAAGACCCGCTGATGCATCGGCTGCTGCCGTCGCTCACCGCCGAGATGGGCGCCGCTTATCCCGAGCTGATCCGCGCACAGCCGCTGATTTCGGAGACGCTGGAGCGCGAGGAGGTCAAGTTCCGCCAGACGCTCGACAAGGGGCTGCGGCTGCTCGACGAGGCAACCGCCGGCATGGGCAAGGGCGACACGCTGGCGGGCGACGTCGCGTTCAAGCTCTACGACACCTATGGCTTCCCTTACGATTTGACCGAGGATGCGCTGCGCGCGCAGGACATATCGGTCGACCGTGCGGGTTTCGACGCGGCGATGGCGCAGCAGAAAGCGGCGGCGCGCGCGGCGTGGAAGGGCAGCGGCGACAAGGCATCGGACGACATCTGGTTCGACCTCGCCGAAACGAACGGGAGCACCGAATTTACCGGCTATACGTCGACCGTGGGCGAGGGCGAGGTGATCGCGCTGGTCAAGGACGGCGTGCCGGTCACGGAGGCGAAGGCGGGCGACGCGGTCGTCGTGCTGACCAACCAGACGCCCTTTTATGGCGAAAGCGGCGGCCAGATGGGCGACGCGGGGACGATCGCGACATTGGAAGGCGCGAAGGCGTCGGTGAGCGACACCGGCAAGCCGCTCGGCCGCCTGCACACGCACCAGGCAAAGCTGGAGGCCGGGTCGCTGAAGGTCGGCGACACGGTGCAGTTGACCGTCGACGCCGAACGCCGCGACCGAATTCGCGCCAATCACAGCGCGACGCACCTGCTGCACGCGGCGCTCCGCAATCGGCTGGGCGGGCATGTGACGCAGAAGGGCAGCCTGGTCGCCGCGGATCGCTTCCGCTTCGATTTCTCGCACCCCAAGGCGCTGACGGTTGAGGAGATCGCCGACATCGAAGCCGATGTGAACGCCCAGATCCGCGGCAATGAGGCGGTGACGACCCGGCTGATGACCCCCGACGATGCGGTCGCGGCGGGCGCGCTGGCGCTGTTCGGTGAGAAATATGGCGACGAGGTGCGGGTGCTCAGCATGGGCAGGGCGACCGACACGCATTATTCGGTCGAACTGTGCGGCGGGACGCATGTACGGGCGCTCGGCGACATCGCCTTGTTCAAGATCATCAGCGAAAGCGCGGTGTCGTCGGGCGTGCGGCGGATCGAGGCGCTGACCGGCGAAGCGGCGCGGCAATGGCTGAACGGCCGCGACGACGCGCTGAAGGCCGCGGCGGCGGCGCTCAAGTCGTCGCCCGACGAGGTGCCGGCGCGTGTCGCGCAGCTTACCGAGCAGCTCAAAAAGGCCGAGCGCGAACTCGCCGATGCGAAGAAGGCGCTGGCGCTTGGCGGTTCCGGGGGCAGCGGCGGTGCGGCGGCGGGTCCGGCGGTTGAACAGGTCGGCGATGTTGCGTTCCTAGCACAAGTGGTCGACGGGCTCGATCCCAAGGAGCTGCGCGGCACGGTCGACGGGCTGAAAAAACAGGTCGGCAGCGGCGTTGCGATGCTGGTCGCGGTCAATGATGGGCGCGCCTCGGTCGCGATCGGGGTGACCGACGACAAGACCGGCAGCCACAGCGCGGTCGATCTGGTCAAGGCCGCGGTCGCGGCGCTCGGCGGGCAGGGCGGTGGCGGGCGGCCCGACATGGCGCAGGGCGGCGGCCCGAACGGCGGCGCGGCGAACGACGCCGTTGCCGCGGTCAAGGCCGCGCTCGCTTGAAACCGACGAAAAAGACGCGGCGCACCGATCATGCCGAGCGTTTGATCGCGGCGCCGCTGGTCGATGTTTTCGCGGCCTTCACCAGCGCCGACAAGCTGGTCCGCTGGTTGCCGCCCGAGGGCGCGACGGGGGCGTTCGAGCATGTCGATTTGCGGGCCGGGGGCGGATTTCGCCTGCGGTTGACGTTCGACGGCCCGGAGGTCGAGACCAAGAGCGACGACGAGAGCGATGTCGTCGCGGTGCATATTCCGGTGCTCGACGACGGGCGGCTGATTGTGTGGGAGGTCGAATTCGAATCCGACGACCCGCGCTTTTCGGGGACGATGGCGATGCACTGGTATCTGTCGCGGCAGGGCGGCGGCACGCTGGTGACGGTCGATGCGCACCATGTGCCGCCGGGGATTTCGGCGAAGGATCATGAGGCGGGGTTGAACTCGTCGCTGGCGAATTTGGCGGGAGTGGTGGAAGGCACGGCCCCATAAATCCGTTCGCATCGAGCGAAGTCGAGATGCCTCTCGTCGCGGCGCCACCCGATGGGTGTCTCGACTTCGCTCGACACGAACGGAATTGGTGGGTGGCCTTTAACTCTCCACCCCCTTCGCCTTCCCCCACGCGCGCGCCGCGGTATAACCCAGATAGCCGGTGGCGAAGAGCGCATAGAGCGGCTCGGGGATGCCGGCGAGATAGGCGTTCATGCCCCGTGCGATACCTTCCGCCATCTCCGGCCGCACCGCGGCGATCAGGCCCATCGGGATGGCCCAGAGCAAGAGTGCATACATGACGTAGAGGAAGCTCGGCCGCGCGCGGCTGGTCCAGGGGTCGGCGCTGTTCGCTTCGGCGACGATCGCGGTCATGCGCGTGCGGATCGCCTCCATTTCCTGCGTGCCTTCGAGTTTCAGCAATTCGAGCTTGGCGCGGTCGCGCGCTTCGGGGTCGGGGATGATCTTGTCGATCAGCTTGGCGATGGGGCCGATCAGGCTTTCGATAATGCTCATATGGGTGTTCCTTCCATCCTTAACTTGTCAAACTTGTCACCTGAGGGCGTTGGAAATCAGGGGCTTGCGTCGCCCACGCGATTGGCCAGCCAGCCGTAGAGAAAGGCCTCCTGGCTGGGGCGGCGTTCGGCGAGCGCGATGTAGCGCTCGCCCTGCAACGCCTCCATCGCGCGCAGGAGGACGGTCTCGCCGCCCTTGCCGCGCGCTTTCAGGAAACCGTCGAGGGCGGCGAGGGTGCGCGGGCCGATCGCGCGGTCGACCGCGATGTCGGGATAATCGCGCGCGGCGCGGTTGAGCGCGTTGAGCGCGCGCTGGAGAAAGCCCGCCGCGGTGCCGGTGCCCATGTTGACGCCAGTGTCGAACAGCTCGCCGGCGATCGCGGGGGCGCGGAGCGCGATCCGGTCGAAGCCGGGGCGCAGCCAGTAGATGCGGCGATAGATGGCCGCGGCGGTGTCGCGCGGCAGCGCGCGCATCGCGCCGGCATAACCCTCGGCGCGGGCGACCGCCTCGGTGATCCCCCAGCAGGTCGGGCCGCCGCGATCGGCGGGGTGGTTTACATATCGGCCTTCGCGGTCGATGACGACGTCGATCAGCATGTCGACGTCGCAGGCCGGTGATGGGGACAAAGCCATGATTCGCTCCTTCTGGTTATGTTGAGAAAATCAACGAACCATATAGGAACAATGTAGGAAAGGATTTTCGCCATGCGGGCGTTGCAGGTACGCGAATTGCTGCCCGATCATGCTGGCGCGGGGCTTGTCGACCTGCCCGTCCCCGACGCGGGGCCGGGCGAGGTGCGGGTGCGGGTGCGCGCGGCGGCGGTGAATTTCCCCGACCTGTTGATGACGCGCGGCGCCTATCAGCTCAAACCCGACCTGCCCTTCGTGCCCGGCCTCGAATTTTCGGGCGAGGTCGATGCGGTGGGTGAGGGCGTGGAAGGCTGGATGGTCGGCGATGCAGTTGTCGGCGGCAATCGGTTCGGCGCGATGGCGGAATTTACCGTCGTGCCCGCGGCGTCGCTGCGGCCCAAGCCCGCGGCGCTCGGCTGGGACGCGGCGGCCGCCTACCCGGTCGCGTACCTCACCGCCTATGTCGCGCTCGTGCGGCGCGCGCGCGTCGCGCCGGGCGAATGGGTGCTGGTCCACGGCGCGGCGGGCGGCGTCGGGCTGGCGACGGTCGATCTGGCGAAGGCGCTGGGCGCGCGGGTGATCGCGGCGGCGAGCAGCGCGGAAAAACGCGCGGCGCTGGAACGTCTTTATGCGCCTGACGCCGTGATCGACGGCGCGCCGGGCTTTCGCGACGCGGTGAAGGCGCTGACCGGCGGGCAGGGCGCCGACGTCATCGTCGATCCCGTCGGCGGCGATATATTCGACGAATCGACGCGCTGCATCGCCTTTGGCGGGCGGTTGCTGGTGGTCGGCTTTGCGTCGGGGCGCATCCCCGAACTGTCCGCCAACATGCCGTTGATCAAGGGATTTTCGGTCGTCGGCGTGCGCGCGGGCGAATATGGGCGCCGCTTTCCCGAACGCGGTGCGGAAAATTTGGCGGCGATCGATGCGCTCGCGGCCGATGGCAAGATCCGGCCGCATGTCCATGCGGCGCTCGATCTTGGTGACTGGCACGAAGGGTTCGCGATGCTCGAACGGCGCGAGGCGGTGGGCAAGGTTGTGCTGCGGCCCTGACCCACTCAAACGCCGCAGCGATGGCCGTCAGACGAGCCGGACCGAGACTCCGCCGTCGGCGAGCATCGCCGATCCGGTCACGAAGCTTGCCCGGTCCGACAACAGAAAGCTTGCGACCTCGGCGATTTCGGCCGCGGTTGCCATGCGCTTCATCGGATGGAGGTTCGCAACAAAAGCGAGCGTGTCGGCATCACCTTCGCCGCCCGCTGGCGTAATCGTCCCGCCGGGAAGCAGCGCGTTCACGCGGATTCCGGTGGCTGCATGATCGGACGCCAGCGACTTGACCAGCCCGACGAGACCCGCCTTCGATGCGGCATAGGCGCCCATGCCCGCCAGTCCGCCGTTGCTGACCCCGACGAAGGAGGAGGTGAAGACGATCGAGCCGCGTCCGCGTTCGAGCATCGCGGGAATCTGGGCCTTGGCCGCGAAAAAGGCGCTGGTCAGGTTCGTGGCGATGACCTGGCGCCAATTCGCGATCGGCATATCGGGGACCGCAAGCATGTCGCCGACGATGCCCGCGTTGTTGAAGGCGCCGTCAAGGCCGCCATATTCGGTGCGTGCCAGATCGACGAGCGCCTCGGCATAGCCATCTTCGGTCACGTCGCCGGGAAGGATGACGGCCTTTGCCCCGGCGTTTCGGGCATTCGCCGCCGACGTTTCCAGCTCCTGCGCGCGGCGTGCGCCGAGGACGAGATTAGCGCCGGCCTGCGCGAAAACTTGCGCGGCCGCCGCGCCGATCCCGCTGCTGGCGCCCGTGACGATGATGGTTTTGCCTTGAAGATCCATTGCCTGCTCCTTTGGTTGGGCAGGCCGCGGCTAGGGGAGGGGCGCGCGGATTACGTCCCGTAAGTTGCGTTCAAACTGGGGCTTGGGGCACATGCGCCGCTGCGGGCGCGACGGCACTGCCATAATTTTGCGACAAGCGGCGATCATGGCGGCGCGGGGAGTTGTTCCGGCGGCGATGCCGCCTTGTTCGAAAGGAAATGACGTGAAGACATGGATTTGGGCGGTCGCCGCGACCGGCCTTGCAATGCCCGCGCTGGCGATGGCGCAGCCGCCGAAGGATGGCGGCCGGATGTTCGCGATGCTCGACGCCGATGGCAATGGCAAGCTCGACAAGGCCGAAGTCACGCGGATGATGACGATGCGCGCCGAACGGAGCGGCGATGCGTCGATGAAGTCGCCCGAAAAGATCAATGCGTTCATGAAGCGCGCCGACAGCAATGGCGACGGCGCGATCGACCAGGGCGAACTGGCCGCGTTCCGCAAGGCCCGCGCCGCAACGTCCGCGCCGAAAGGTTAAAAGAGCATCCAGAGCGGATTGGCGGGATCGGCGAGCAGCTTTGCGGTGAGCGCGAAAGACATCACAACGAGGAGCGGTCGCACCCCGCGGCCGCCAAAACGGATCGCGAGCCGCGCGCCGAGCTGATTGCCGACAACGTTGGCGGCGGCCATCGACAGGCCCAGCAGCCATAGGACATGGCCGCCGACAATCATTGCAAGCAGGCCCGCGATATTGGTCGCGAGGTTGAGGAGTTTCGTGTTGCCGATCGCGCGAACCAGCCCGAGTCCGCCAAGCGCGACGAGCGTCAGCGTCAGGAACGATCCGGTGCCGGGACCGAAAAACCCATCATAGAAGCCGAGCGCGGCAACGATGAGGGTGAGGCCGAGCGGACCGGTGCGGGCGTGGCGATCGATGCTGCTCATCGCCGGTGCGAACAGGAAATAGAGCCCCATCGCGATCAGGAGGATGGGCACGAAGGCAGCAAGGAAGTCCGAGCCGACATATTGGACCGTCGTAGCGCCAAGCATCGAGCCGGCAAAGGCTCCCGCTGCGGGCCATGCAAAGCGGCGGAGGTCGACATGCCCCTCGCGCCAGAAGGTCAGGAAGGCCGACCCGGTGCCGATCGTGCTCTGCAGCTTGTTCGTTGCGAGCGCCGACACCGGCGGCACGCCCGCGGCCATCAGTGCGGGAATGGTAAGGAGGCCGCCGCCGCCCGCCATCGCGTCGATCGTGCCGGCGACAAACGCGACGGCGATCAGGAAAGCGAAGATTTCGGGAGCAAATTCCAAGAGGCCGTTCCTGCGCGGTGCTCGAGACTCGCCCGATCGCGAAGCCACGCCCCTGCCAGCTTGTCTGTAAAATTGGTCGGGACGAGAGGATTCGAACCTCCGACCCCCACACCCCCAGTGTGATGCGCTACCAGGCTGCGCTACGTCCCGACCGGCCCGATTGGGCAGGCGAGGCCCCTAGCGTGCCTTGGCAGGCGATGCAAGGCTCTCCTGAGCGAAGCTTGCGGGCGGGCTTGATCTGGCCCGCATCCTTCCCATTTTCGGGCGACGCCTGCCGGGGGGGAGGCGCGCACGACCGGTTGCGCGCGCCTCCCCCGCGTGATAGGCGCCGCGCCATCCTTGCGTGCCGGTCCCGGTGGGGGCTGCGCGACGCTTTCGAACGGAAAGTCTTTCACCCATGTCGACGCAATTGCTTCTGACCCAGGCGGCCGGATCGGGCGGCGGGGCAGCCGGTTTCCTGATGCTGGTGCCCTATATCCTGATCTTTGCCGTTTTCTGGTTCTTCCTGATCCGCCCGCAGCAGGTGCGGGCGAAGCAGCATCGCGCCAAGATCGCGGCGGTCAAGCCGCGCGATCAGGTCGTCACCGGCGGCGGGATCGTCGGCAAGGTCACGCGCGTCGACGATGATTATGCCGACGTCGAGATCGCGCAGGGCGTCAAGATCAAGGTCGTCAAGGCGACGCTGGCCGACGTTCTGCAGCCCGGCGGCAAGCCCGCGAACGACTGACGCATCGGGGCCGGCGATACCGCCCGGCCCCCCTTTGCAATCGGATCACAGACCATGCTCGATTTCCCGCGCTGGAAAACCATCGGCATCAGCATCATCCTGCTGCTCGGTATCCTATTTTCGATCCCCAGCTTCCTGCCGACCAAGGCGTTCGAAAGCCTGCCGGGCTTTGCGCAGGCGAAGGTCAATCTGGGGCTCGACCTTGCGGGCGGCAGCCATTTGCTGCTCGAAGCCGACATCGACGACCTGCGCAAGACGCAGCTTACCAACATGGAAAAGACCGTGCGCACCGCGATGCGCGGGCAAAGCGGTCCCGAGGACGATATTGCGATCGGCGAATTGTCGACGACGGGCGGCAGCATCAGCTTCCTCGTCCGCGATGCCGCGAAGCTCGACGCCGCGCGCGACCGGCTGTTCAGCGAGACGCAGGGCGCCGGGCTGACCGGCCAGCGCGACTGGAATATCGACGTCGTCGATTCGACGCGCATCGTGATGAGCCCGACCAGCGCCGGACAGGCGCAGGCGGTGGCGAACGCGATGGATACCGCGCGCGACATCATCGACAAGCGCGTCAATGCGCTCGGCACGCGCGAACCGACGATCATCCGCGAAGGCGACGACCGCGTCGTCGTTCAGGTTCCGGGGCTTCAGGACCCCGCCGCGCTGAAGGAGCTGATCGGCAAGACCGCGCGGCTCGAGTTCCGCATGGTCGACGCCAATGCCGATCCCAATGAAGCCGCCGCGGGCCGCGTTCCGGTGGGCAGCGAGATCGTCCCTTATGCGCCGGGCGAAGGCAGCGGCGCGGCGTTCGAGGTGCTGCGCCGCCAGGTGATGATCAGCGGCGAGCAGCTGATCAACGCGCAGCAAAGCTATGACCCCCAGACGAACGAGGCAGTGGTGTCGATCCGCTTCGATTCGGCGGGGTCGAGCACCTTTGCCAAGGTGACGGCGCAGAATGTCGGCAAAAGATTTGCCATGGTGCTCGACGGCCAGGTGCTGTCGGCGCCGTCGATCAACGAACCGATCCTGGGCGGCAGCGCGCAGATTGCGGGCAGCTTCACCGTCGCGAGCGCCAACGCGCTGGCGATCTCGCTGCGCTCGGGCGCGCTGCCGGTGAAGATGACGGTCGTCGAGGAACGCACCGTGACGCCCGAGCTTGGCGCCGATTCGATCCGCAAGGGCGCGATCGCGGGCATCATCGCGACCGTCGCGGTGCTGGTGTTCATGATCATCGTTTATGGCCGCTTCGGTGTCTATGCGAACATCGCGCTGGTCTTTAACATCGGGCTGATCATTGCGATCATGGCGGCGTTCAACGCGACGCTGACCTTGCCGGGCATCGCCGGCTTCGTGCTGACCATCGGCGCGGCGGTCGACGCGAACGTGCTGATCAACGAGCGTATCCGCGAGGAGCTGAAACGCGGGCGGCGGGTGTTCCAGGCGGTCGAACTCGGCTATTCGGAAGCAAGCCGCGCGATTTTCGACGCCAATATCACCAACGTCATCGCGGCGGGGCTGATGTTCTGGTTCGGATCGGGTCCGATCAAAGGCTTTGCGGTGGTGCTGACGATCGGCATCATCACCAGCGTGTTCACCGCCGTCACCGTGACGCGGTTGTTCGCCGCGCGCTGGCTGCACACCAAGCGTCCGACGTCGATAAACATCTGATTTAAGGGATCGAAACCATGCGTCTGCTGAAACTCGTCCCCGACGACACCAACATCCAGTTCCTGCGGTGGCGCAAGGTCGCCATGGTGATCAGCCTGCTGATGATCGCCGCGTCGATCGCGCTTGTCGCGGTGCGCGGACTGAACCTGGGCGTCGATTTCGTCGGCGGCCAGTCGGTGCGCGTCGAATTCACGCAAGAAATGCCGCCGATCGACGAGATCCGCGAAAAGGTCGGCGCCATCGGCCTCGGCGAAGCGACGATCCAGCAGTTCGGATCGGACAAGGCGGTGTCGATCCGCACCGCGCTGCCCGAAGGCGATAAGGCCGCCGCCGAGCGCGCGGGGCAACAGCTGGTCGCGGGCATTGCCGAGGCGTTCCCGACGGCCACCACGGGATCGGTCGAAACCGTGTCGGGCAAGGTGTCGGAGGAGCTGCTGCGCACCGGGGCGCTCAGCCTGATCCTCGCGATGATCGCGATTTCGATCTATATCTGGATCCGCTTCGAATGGCAGTTCGGGGTCGGCGCGCTGTTTGCGCTGTTCCACGACGTCGCGCTGACCTTTGGTTTCTTTGCGCTGACGCAGATGCAGTTCGACCTCAACATCGTCGCCGCGTTGCTCACCATCATCGGCTATTCGCTCAACGATACGATCGTCGTGTTCGACCGGATTCGCGAGAATCTGAAGAAATACCGCAAGATGGAGATCATCCCGCTGCTCGACCTCAGCATCAACGAGACGCTGGCGCGCACGGTGATGACGAGCTTTACCATGCTGATCGCGCTTGCGGTGCTGCTGTGGGTCGGGCCCGACGTGATCTTTGGTTTCACCGCGGCGATGCTGCTCGGCATCTTTGTCGGCACCTATTCGTCGGTTTATATGTCGGCGCCGATCCTGGTGTGGCTGAAGGTCGGTCCCGACAGCTTTGTGCCGCGCACGACCGCGGCGACCGAAGGCGCCGAGCGCGTGTCGAGCAAGAGTGACGACGGCGCGGTGGTTTGACGGGGGCGAGCGGGCGTCCGCTTAGGGGTGGTGAGCTGCCCTATAGCTCCGTCATGCTGAACTTGTTTCAGCATCCATGGCCTGACCTCTAATCCGGAACTGCGCCGGAGGAAACGGCTGGGCCATGGACCCTGAAACAAGTTCAGGGTGACGCGAATTGAGAGGTCCGTAATCGGTCGAAAACCGACATTCCGATTATCTACGCACCTTAAAACCCCGCGCAGCGCCGCAGATGCTCGGCAAGCTCGCGGCCGTTGCGGTTCCAGTCGAAGCGGCCGTCGAGGCTCGCGGCCACGTCGGTCGGTGATGGCGGGGCGGCGAGGATGTCCTGCACCGCTTCGGCGATCGCGCCCGGCGTGCGCGCCACGATGCGGCCCGCGGCGGGCAGGCGCACGAGTTCGGCGGCGCCGCCCGCGTCGCTGATGACGATCGGCGTGCCGCAGGCGAGCGCCTCGACCCACGCATTCGCCAGGCCTTCGCTGGCCGAGGGCATGACGACGACATCGGCGGCGCGATAAAGCATCGGCAGGTCGGCGTGGGCGACGGCCCCCATGAAATGCACGCGCGCTTCCACGCCATGCCGGTGCGCGAGCGTGCGGTAGCGGCCTTCCTCTTCGCCCGCGCCGGCGAGCCAGTAATGCACGCCGGGTAGCGCGGGCAGTGCCTCGATGACCAGCGCCTGCCCCTTGCGGGGGATGAGCGCGCCGACCGAGAGGATCGCCGGGGCGTCGTCGATGCCGAGCGCCGCGCGCGCCGCGGCGCGGTCGCCGGGATGAAAGCGCGCGGTGTCGATGCCCGTATAATGAACCGCGACCTTTGCCGGGTCGATGCCGATCGCCGCCATGTCGCGGCGCATTGCTTCGGAGACGGCGAGCAGGCCCGCGGCTTTCGCCGCGGCGCCCAGCAGCTGCGCGCGCGTGGCCGGGGCGTGGCCGAAATGGCTGATGTCGGCGCCGCGCGCCTTGACGGAAAAGGGCAGGCCAAGTGCTGCTGCGACGCGCATCGCGGCGGGGCCATCGGGATAGAAGAATTGCGCGTCGACCACGTCGAACGTCCGGTCCCGGACCGCGCCGAGCACGGCGCGTGCGACCGCTGCGGGGTTGAAGCGCGCGCCGTAGCGCGGGATCAGCGTGAAGCGCGGGCGGCGGACGGTGAGGCCTTGCCAGGTTTCAGCGCCGGGCAGGCTGCGCAGCGCGCGGTAGCGTGGGTGGAGCGCGAGCGGGAAGGGGGGGAGGCCGACCGGGGCGACCACGGTGAGCTCGATACCCGGCTGCGCAGCGAGCGCGCGCAGGCTTTTTTCGACGAACAGGCCGAAGTTCGGCCGCGCGGCGTCGGGAAAGAGGGTGGCGATAGAGAGGATGCGCAGGGGGGCGGTCATGCCTGTCCTCTCATCCATCCGTCATTGCGAGCGAAGCGAAGCAATCCAGGGCGTGACAAGTCGCTCTGGATTGCTTCGCTGCGCTCGCAATGACGGGGCTGGCGATCACAGACTGCGCATCAATCGCACCGCGACCGCAGCCCACGGCGGATTGCTGACGACCTGCTGCCGCTGGCCGGTGCCGAGCGGGAGCAGGTGGAGCTTTTCGCCGTCGACGTTGAGCAGGCGCGCGAAGAAGAAGCGGCCGGCGGGGCGCGGGACGAGAAGGTCGCGGTTGAGCGCGCTGGCCCAGTCACCCTCGATCCGGCGGCACCAGATCTCGTCGCCCGCGCGATAGTCGCCGATCGACGAGGTGACGCGCACCGCGACCATATCCTCGCCCGGCCGCGCGGCGAGCGCCTGTTCGGTGCGCGTCGGCGCGTGCGCGCCGTCGGCGCCGAGCAGCGCGGTGATCGTCAGCTGTGCATCCTGCGGCAGGCGGACGAGTTCGGCGGCATCGACGCCGAGCGCCGCAGCAATGCGGTTCATCCAGCCGAGCGAGAGCGTGCGCGTCCCGGTTTCGAGGCGGCCGATCGTCTGCGCGGTCGTCGGCGGATCGCAGCGCTGCGCGACTTCCTCGAGCGTCAGACCCTTCGCGCGGCGGACGGTTCGGATGCTGTTGATCACGGCCTTTGCCTTTCGATAACCAAATCGGTTTTTTCTTTCCTACATAATCATCCAATGTCAAGCCCTGTCTCCTTCAGAAGGAGACCGATATGACCGCACGCCGCCTCGAATCGCGCATCCATCCCGACGACCGGATCGATCCCGGCAAGACGGGGCCGCAGGTGATGCGGCATGTGACCGTCAATGTCGCCGAAAGCCCGATCGCATGGCTGGCGTCGCGCGGGCTGCTGACCCCGGCGCAATTGCTGGCGGGCGAGCGGCTGCGCGCCGATTATGAGCGCGCGGGGTTGGCGGCGCGGGTGACGATGCGCTGGGACGCCGCGCCGCCGGGCAAGAGCCGCGGCGGCGCGCGCGCAGCCGATGCGTCGCTGGCGCGGATCGACGCGCACCGACGCTTTCACGGCGCGCTCGACGCGGCGGGGCCGGGGCTCGCCGACATTTGCTGGCGCGTGATCTGCGCGGGCGAGGGGATCGGCGGCGCCGAAAAGGCGCTGGGCTGGCCCGCGCGGTCGGGCAAGCTGGTGCTGGGGCTGGCGCTCGACCGTCTCGCGCGTTTTTATGGGACGGGATAGACGCAGAGGGCGGCCTTTTTATCGCGCGAACGATTGCCAGCCGCGCCGCATCGCCCTATTCCCGTTGCATCCAGAAACTGAAATGCGACGGGAGACGCGCGATGACCGACCTGCCCCAAACCAATCTTACCATGCTGACGCTCGTGAAGCCCGAAGGGCAGCTCGAAGTCTCGCTCGAAGCGCGGCCGATGCCCGAACCGAAACCGCATGAGGTGGTGGCGAAGCTGCTCGCGGCGCCGATCAACCCGTCGGACCTGGGCTTGCTGTTCGGCGGCGCCGACATGAGCACGGCGCGCGCGTCGGAGCGCGATGGGCTGCCCGTGCTGACCGCCGATGTCCCGCCCGCCGGGATGCGCGCGATGGCGGGGCGCGTGGGCGAGGCGATGGCGATCGGCAACGAAGGCTGCGGCACCGTCGTCGCGGCGGGCGCGTCGGCGGATGCGCAGGCGCTGGTCGGCAAGACCGTCGCGGTGCTCGGCGGCGAGATGTACGCCGAATATCGCTGCCTGCCGGTGCAGATGGCGATGCCGCTGCCCGATGGCACCGATCCCAAGGACGGCGCCTCCTGCTTCGTCAACCCGCTCACCAGCCTGGCCTTTACCGAAACGATGCGGATGGAGGGGCACAGCGCGATCGTCCACACCGCGGCGGCGTCGAACCTGGGCCAGATGCTCGTCAAGATTTGCGCGAAGGACGGCATCCCGCTGGTCAATATCGTGCGCAGCGAGGCGCAGGTCGCGCTGCTGAAAGGCATTGGCGCGCAACATGTCGTCAACAGCAGCGCCGACGATTTCATGGACCGGCTGATCGACGCGATCGCCGAAACGGGCGCGACGATCGGTTTCGACGCGACGGGCGGCGGCAAGCTGGCGGGGCAGATTTTGACCGCGATGGAGGCGGCGGCGGTGCGGCGCATGACGACATACAGCCGCTATGGTTCGGACACGTTCAAGCAGGTCTATATCTATGGCGCGCTCGACCTGTCGCCGACGACTTTCTCGGCGCGCAGTTTCGGCCTGACCTGGGCGCTCGGCGGCTTTTTGCTGACGCCGTTCATGGCGAAGGCGGGGGCCGAGGTCGTCGGGCGGATGCGCCAGCGCGTCGTCGACGAGCTGACGACGACCTTCAAGAGCCATTACAGCCACGAAATCTCGCTGACCGAGGCGCTCGATGTCGAAACCGCGCAGGCCTATAATGCCAAACGGACGGGCGAGAAATATCTGATCCGGCCGCACGGATAAGGAAAAGGGCCCACCGGCGGTGGCCGGTGAGCCCTTGATTTCGGGAATGTGGGGCCGGTGAACGGGGCGCCTGTGGCGACCGGCCCTTGGCTGTCCTATGGCGCGAGGATCGCGACGGTCAGGTACAGCAGCAGCGGCAGGCCGAAGCCCAGGAGCGTCAGGGCGACAAAGGCGACGCGCGTCCACAAGACATCGAAGCCGAAGTGGTCCGCGATCCCGGCGCACACGCCGAAGAGGATGCCACCCTGGCGATTCTTGCGAAAACCCTGTTTCATTTCTTTCCTTTCGATCCCGACCCGAGGGGCCGGCGTTCTTTGTGAGGAGGTTGTCAGCCGATCAGACGATCAGCTGACCAACCTGCGCACCATTCTGGCCGACGATCGCGAACAGCATCGCCGAGGCATAAAGCGAGGCGAAAGCAGCGAGGGCGTAGCTCTTGACGGCGTTGACGTTGAAATGGGCCATGATTTTATCCTTCCTTGAACCTTCCATCCGAACCATCCGGTGGATGCCAACAGTTATGCAGGAGGCGTGCCAATTTCATTCATCCGCAGTTAACCGCGGTTTTTTTGGTTCCATTGAAAATTTGATCGAGCGAAATTTGCGCCCACCCGGTGAAATTTCCCATTGATGGGGAAATATCGCGCTCTATTGCCAGCAGGTCGATGCGCGTCGGCGCTGGCGTCGCCGCATCGGCTGCGGTAGGCGCGATCGGGCATGACGCTCATCCGCCTCTCGCTGACCGATTTTCGCAATCATGCCGGCGCGGATCTGGCGGCGGGGTCGGGGCTGGTCGCGCTGCACGGCGACAATGGCGCGGGCAAGACGAACATATTGGAGGCGATCTCGCTGCTCGCGCCGGGGCGCGGGCTGCGCCGCGCGCCACTGTCCGACATGGTGCGCGACGGCGCGGCGGGCGGCTTTGCGGTCTTTGCCGAGGTTGCGGCGACCCCCGATCTGCCACCGATCGCGCTGGGGACGGGGATCGAGCCCGCGCGGCCCGGACGGCGGATCGTCCGCATCAATGGCGCGACCGTCGCAGCGACGGCGCTGGGCGAATGGCTCGCGATATTGTGGCTGACCCCGGCGATGGACCGGCTGTTCGTCGAGACCGCGGGCAATCGGCGGCGTTTCCTCGACCGCTTTGTCCTCGCGCTCGACCCGCGCCACGCGCAGCACGGCAACCGCTATGAAGCGGCGCTGCGCGCGCGCGGCAAGCTGCTCGCCGACCTGGCGGCCGCCGATACGACGTGGCTTGCGAGCCTCGAGGCGCAGCTTGCCGAGCATGGCGCGGCGATGGATGCGGCGCGGCTCGATACGCTGGCGGCGCTTTCGGCCGAGTTGGCGGGGCAGCCCGATGCGCCCTTTGCACGACCGCTGCTCACCCTGGTCGATAGCGAGGGCAAGGAACGCACCGCGCCGCATAGCGCCGAGGCGCTGAGGACGCTGTTCGCCGCGCGCCGCCGGATCGACGCCGCCGCGGGCCGCGCGACCGCGGGGCCGCACCGCGACGATCTGGCGGCGGTTCATGCGGTCACCGGCCGGGCCGCCGCACGCTGTTCGACGGGTGAGCAAAAGGCGATGCTGCTGTCGCTTGTCCTCGCGCATGGCGATTGCGTTGCGCGGCGGCGCGGACAGCGGCCGGTGCTGTTGCTCGACGAGGTGGCGGCGCATCTCGACCCGCTGCGCCGCGCCGCGCTTTATGAGCGGCTGGCGGGGCAGGGCGGGCAGGCGTGGCTGACCGGGACCGAAGCGGCGCTGTTCGACGCGATGCCGGGGCCGGTGACGCGCTATCGCATCGCGGGCGGGCGGATCGCCGCTGCTTAGCGCGGAGTGCGTTTAATCTGAGCTATCTTCCCGTTCGTGTCGAGCGAAGTCGAGACACCCATCGGCATGGCGCAAGGTCGATGGGTGTCTCGACTTCGACCAAAGGTCGAAGTTTATCCTGAGCGCCTGCAAGGCAGTCGAAGGGCTCGACACGAACGGAATTGAGGCGTGGCCGATTTAATGCACGCCGCTCTAGCGGCCGCCGCCGAAGGTGTAGCTGAGCGCCACGCCCACCGATGGCTGGCTGCGCGATCCCAGCTGGCGCGTGACGGGTGAGTCTGCCGCGTCGCCGACGAGCCGGTCGTAGCGGCCATAGACGCCGACCCCCCAGCGGCGGCTGAGCTGACGCAGATAGCCCGCGGTGACGCCGACCGACTGGACGCCGCCGCCGGGATCGAAGGCGGGAAGGCCCGAAGTGGCCGCCGCGGCCGGGGTCACGCCGAAATAGGCGCGGGTGTATTTCGCGTCGCCCAGCGTCACGCGCGGGCCGACCGAGAACAGCCAGTCGTCGCCCGATCGCGCGACATAGTCGGCGCTGACTTCGCCGACCCAGCCCTTGTGGCCCGACAGGCCCTTGCGACCCTCGACGCGTAGGCGGAGCGCGGGGGTCAGGTTTACCTGCGCGAAGCCGCCTGCCTCGAAGGAGAAGCCGACGCTCGGCAGGTCGGCGCCCACGTCCGACGCCTTGCGCTTGCCGATGAAGCCGAGCGCGGGGCCAAAGGCGAAATCGCCCGAATGGACGAGCGGCGATCCGAAGCTTTCGTCGGGCGCCTCGAACTCGAAATTCTCCCCCTCGCGCGCCCGTGACACATCGATATAGGGGCCGACGCTGAACTTGTCGGCGCCGGGCCATGAGGGCGACAGTTGCGGCCCGAGGATCAGGCGGGTGCGTTTGGAGGAGCCCTCATCGGCCTGCTGGGCCGCCGCGGGGACGGCAAGGGCGATGAGGGGCAGGGCGGAGAGCGTGAAACGGAGAGCTGAGGTCACGGGGAAATCCTTGTTGTTTCAACAGCCAATGTGCAGGAGGCGCCTTGGTTCCCGTATCGGCTCCGAATTGCCGTCATCCCGGCGCAGGCCGGGATCTCACCCTCTCGGTTTTTCGCACCGGCGGGATCCCGGCCCCTTCGACTGCCTTGCAGGCGCTCAGGACAGGCTTCGCCGGAATGACGCTAGAGAGATGAATGCGGGCAGGGCCACGTCAGATCGGCGACCAGTCGCCACCCTTTTCGTCTTCATCGGCATCGGGCCCCGGTTCGGGCTGGCCGATGGCTTCGAGCAATTTGTCGAGCACTGCGTCAACCCCGGCGCCGCTCGCCCCCGACAGCGCCATCACCGGATGGCCGCTTTCGGTTTCGAGTTCGGCCGACAGCGCGGCGATCAGTTCGTCGTCGAGCGTGTCGATCTTGTTGAGCGCGACGATCACGGGCTTGTCGATCAGGTCGGCGCCATAGGCTTCGAGTTCGTCGCGCACGATGCGGTAGCTGGTCGCGACATCGGTATCGTTGGCGTCGACGAGGTGGAGCAGCACGCGGCAGCGCTCGATATGGCCGAGGAAGCGGTCGCCGACCCCGGCGCCTTCGGCGGCGCCCTCGATCAGCCCCGGGATGTCGGCGACGACGAATTCATGCCCCTTGTGGCTGACGACGCCGAGCTGCGGGCGCAGCGTGGTAAAGGCATAGGCGCCGACCTTCGCCTGCGCATTGGTCACCGCGTTGATGAAGGTCGATTTGCCGGCATTGGGCAGGCCGACGAGGCCCGCGTCGGCGAGCAGCTTGAGGCGTAGCCACACCCACATTTCCTCGCCCGGCCAGCCCGGTCCGTGCTGGCGCGGCGCGCGGTTGGTCGAGGTCTTGTAGCTCGCATTGCCGCGCCCGCCGTCGCCGCCGCGCAGGAAATGGAGGCGCTCGCCCTCTTTGGTGAGGTCGGCGAGCAGGCTGCGTTCTTCGTCGTCGGCCAGGATCTGCGTGCCGATCGGCACCTGGATGACCAGATCGGGTCCGCCCGCGCCGGTGCGGTCGCGGCCCGCGCCGGGAGTGCCGCGCTTTGCCTTGAAATGCTGCGTATAACGAAAATCGATCAGCGTGTTGAGCCCGGCGACCGCCTCGAACACCACGTCGCCGCCCTTGCCGCCGTTGCCGCCGTCGGGGCCGCCATATTCGATATATTTTTCGCGCCGGAAACTGACGGCGCCGGGGCCGCCGTCGCCCGATTTGATGAAGATTTTGGCCTGGTCGAGAAAGTGCATCGCGGGCCTTTAGTCGGAAAGCGGCACTTTGGCTAGGTTGTCGCGCCCAACGCCCGGCTTGCGTTGCCGCCCGGCGCGCTTACAAGCGGCGCAGGGCGAAAAGCCATAATCGATCAAAGGGGAGCCACTTTATGTCCGACAGCCTGATGCGCCGCAAATCGATCGTCCCGGACCACCCGGACGGACAAGGACTGGCGCGCACATTGGGTTGGCCGCATCTGATCGCGCTGGGCGTCGGGGCGATCGTCGGCACGGGCATTTTGACGCTGATCGGCGTCGGCGCCGACAAGGCGGGGCCGGCGGTGATCCTGTCTTTTGCCGTCGCCGGGCTTATCTGCGCCTGCGCGGCACTCGCCTATGCCGAAATGGCGACGATGATCCCGGCGTCGGGCAGCGCCTATACCTATAGCTATGTCGTGATCGGCGAGATCATCGCCTGGGTCGTCGGGTGGAGCCTAATCCTGGAATATTCCTTGGTCGTCAGCGCGGTGGCAGTCGGCTGGTCGGGCTATGCCGCGCCCTTGCTGGAGGCGTGGGCGGGTGCGCCGATGGCTTTGATGCAGGGCCCCGAGCTTGGCGGGATCGTCAACCTGCCGGCGATCGCGATCATTGCGGTCGTGGCGGGACTGTTGCTGGTCGGCACCCGCGAAAGCGCGACGCTCAATGCATTTCTGGTGCTGGTGAAAGTGCTCGCGCTGGTGATCTTTGTCGCGGTCGCGCTCCCCGCCTTCGACGCCGCCAATCTCGAACCCTTCAGCCCCTATGGCTTTGCCAAGCACATGGGCCCCGACGGGGTCGAGCGCGGGGTGATGGCGGCCGCGGCGATCATCTTCTTTGCCTTTTACGGCTTCGACGCGATCGCGACGGCGGCCGAGGAAACGAAGAATCCCGACCGCGACCTGAAGATCGGTATTATCGGGTCGATGTTCGTCTGCGTCGTCATCTATATCGCCGTTGCGGTCGCCGCGGTCGGCGCGATCGCCTATACGCGCTTTGCCAACAGCCCCGAACCGCTCGCGCTGATCCTGCGCGAACTCGGCAGCCCGCTCGCGGCGCAATATCTTGGCGTTTCGGCGGTCATTGCGCTGCCGACCGTCATCCTTGCCTTTTTCTATGGGCAAAGCCGCATCTTCTTCACCATGGCGCGCGACGGACTTCTTCCCGCGAGCCTTGCCAAGCTGTCGTCGCGCGGGACGCCGGTGCGCATCACCATCTTCACCGCGATCGTTGTCGCGATCCTCGCGGGCTTCATCCCGCTGGGCGATCTCGCCGCGCTCGCCAATGCAGGGACGCTGGCCGCCTTTACCGCGGTGTCGGTCTGTATGCTCATCATGCGTCGCCGGGCGCCCGACGCGCCGCGCACCTTCCGTACGCCCTTGCCGTGGGTGGTCGGGCTCGGCGCGATCGGCGGCTGTATCTATCTTTTCTTCAGCCTGCCGGCGCAGACGCAATTCTGGTTCCTCATCTGGAACATCGCGGGCCTTGCGGTCTATTTCCTCTATGCGCGCCGCCATGCGGTGGCGGATTGATCCGCGGCCGCGCGTGAGGGCGGCGGGTCTGGCTGGGCGATGATCCGTTTCGATCGCTCGCAGCAACGCCTCGCCGCGGGAATATCGGCGCTCGCCGGTTTTGTGGACGCGATCGGCTTTGTCGAATCGGGCGGGTTCTTCGTGTCCTTCATGACCGGCAACTCGACGCGGCTTGCGGTCGGCGTCGCCGAATGGACCTATGCCGGGTTGGTTGCCGGCCTGATCATCCTGTTGTTCGTCGTCGGCGTCGTGGCGGGATCGCTTGTCGCCGCGCGCGCCGCCGCACGGCGTAGCGGGGTGATCCTGTTGAGCGTCGCTGTGTTGCTGGCCGTGGCGGGCGGACTGCGACTTGCCGATCAGGTGGTTGCTGCGGTCGCGTGCCTGGCGGTGGCGATGGGGATGGTGAACGCCGCGGTCGAGGGGCGGGGGGGTGCCGTGGTCGGGGTCACCTATATGACCGGAACGCTGGTGCAGATGGGGCAGAAAATGGCCAATGCCGTGCGCGGAGCGGGGGACGGGCGCTGGTTGCCGCATCTGGCGCTGTGGTCGGCGCTCGTCGGGGGCGCCATCATAGGGGCGCGCGTGACGATATGGTCGCCGATGGCCGCCTATGCGCTGGCGATCGCCGGCGCCGTGGCGCTGGGCGGCCGCGCGCTATGGGCAGCGCGGCGCGCCTGACGACGCGCCGCGTCCCGATCAATCGAACAATTCGCTGAGGAAGCTTTTATGCTTCTTCTTGTAGGGCTTGCCATAATAGCGGTCGTCGTAACCGCGCTCGCGATAGTCCGGCTCGCGATATTGCGGCGGCGGCGGAGGCGCCGCTTGCGGCCGTGCCGGGGCGGGCGCGGCCGCGCCTTCGCTGCGCTCGATGATCTTGTCCAGTTCGCCGCGATCGAGCCAGACGCCGCGGCATTGGGGGCAATAGTCGATCTCGATCCCCTGTCGTTCGGACATGACAAGGTTCACGCGGCAGGTCGGGCAGAGCAGGCCCTGGGTATCGGTCACGCAGACATCCTTTCCTTACATCGTTTCACGGCGCCGAACGCGCGGGGCGCGTTTTGCGTTCCGCTATTCAGATAGGGGCTGCCAGTCGAACGCCAAGGGGCCTTGCGAAAGGCAAAGCGGTCGCGCGCACTTACAGCCGCTCGATCTTTTGCGCCGCTTCGTCGATCAGCGCGACGATCTTGTGCAGCGCCGCTTCGTCGAGGTCGCGCTCGCCAAGCCGGTTCATCAGCACGGCGCGCAAATTGCCCATCGCGCGGCGGACCGAGGCGCTGTCGGTGCGCTGGCTTTCCTCGCCAACATCGGTCAGGCGCGCGATCAGCCGCTCGACCTGCTCGCGGTTCGCATCGAGCTCGGCGCGGCCGGCGTCGGTGATCGCGAACAGCTTTTTGGCGCCCTCGCTCTCGGTCGCGGCGATCAGGCCCATGTCGTCGAGCAGCGTGAGCGTCGGATAGATGACGCCAGGGCTGGGCGCATAGGCGCCGCCGGTCAGTTCCTCGATGCTGCGGATGAGATCGTATCCATGGCGCGGTTCGTCGGCGATCAGCTTCAGGAGGACGAGCCGCAGCTCGCCGCTGTCGAACATCCGGCGGCGGCGGCCGCCGCGATCGTCGTCATGTCCGTGCCGTCCGCCGAAGCCTCGACCGAATCCCTTGCCAAAGCCGCGCCCGCCGCGGTGCATGGCATGACGCGCGCCGTAGCCGCGGCGGTGCATATATCCGTAAAACATCATTTTTCATTCCTTTGAGTGATTGAAGATATTTCTAAGATATATCGTCAATCAACGAAGCGCAAGCCCTGTGGTTGTTCCGGATTTGGTCGGAGAGATTTTTTATCAAGCAAAAAGAATGGCTTGGAAGTCGCGCGCGTCGCGATCAAATCGTCCATTGTTCATACGAGCTTCATGCCGATGCGAGCAGGGGCGCCGCTGTTCATCGCGCTGCGGGCGCGGTTGGGCGCAGTTGCAAGTCTTTGGAAAGGTTAGCGGGCTAGTGGGACATGTGGGGTTGGCGGCGACGCAGGGACCGGGGCGACCAGCCGGTTGGCGATCGCGGAAAGGAGCGAAGGGTACCAATGTGACCGCTGCACAAGAGCGCGATGCGGAATGGCGGCGACTATATCTGTCGGTTCGCACGAAGTTCCTGCTCGCGCTGCTGATCGCGGTATCGTGGACCGCGTTCAGCGTGTGGTTGTCGCAGCGCTGGCTGTCCGACCTCGCTGCGGTGACAAGCTGGATCTTTGCGCTGATCGCGATCGGCTTCATCGCCTATGTTCCCGGATTTATGAACGCCTTTCTGATTGCGACGCTGTCGCTCGATCGGCGGCCCGCGGCGCGCATTGCAGGCGGCACGATGCCGGGCGTGACCGTCCTGGTCGCTGCCTATAACGAGGCCGCCGGAATCCGCGATACGCTGACCAGTCTGGCGCGGCAGGATTATGCCGGGCCGCTCGAAGTGCTGGTCCTGAACGACGGATCGAAGGATGCGACCGCGGCGATCGTCCGCGAAGCGCTCGCGGGCCTCGACCTTCCGGCCGGAGCGACTTTCACCTTGCACGACTTTCAGGTCAACCGCGGCAAATCGGCCGTTCTCAATGATGGTTTGCGAGCGGCAAGCCACGACCTGATCGTCACGATCGACGGCGACTGCTGGGTGAAGCGCAACGCGCTGACGCAGATCGTCAACCGCTACCGATCGGATCCGCAACATACGGTTGCCGTCGCCGGCGCCGTCATGGTGCGCAATTCGCGCGCCAACCTGCTCACGCGGGCGCAAGAGTGGGATTATTTTCACGGCATTGCGGCGGTCAAGCGGATGCAGGGCATGTATCACGGGACGCTGGTCGCGCAGGGTGCCTTTTCGCTCTATCGCCGCGACGCGCTGGAGGAGGTCGGTGGCTGGCCCGAATGCGTCGGTGAAGATATTGTCGTATCGTGGGCGCTGCTCGAACGCGGCTATCGGATCGGTTACGCCGACAGCGCGCTGGCCTTTACCAATGTCCCCGAAGGTTTTCGGCAGTTCGCGCTCCAGCGCAAACGCTGGTCGCGGGGGTTGATGGAGGCGTTCAAACTGCATTGGCGCCTTCTGTTCAAGCGGCGGATGACGACCTTGTTCATCTGGTGGAACGTCACCTTCCTGCCGCTCGACCTCGTCTACAGCCTCGTCTTCATTCCGGGGCTGGTCCTCGCCTGTTTCGGCTATTTCTATATTGCCGGTCCGCTGACGCTGGCGGTGTTGCCGCTGGCGGCGCTCTGGAACCTTGTGATCTATCGCATCCAAAGCAGGGTTTACCGCAAGGAAGAGTTGAAGGTGCGGCGCAATCCGGCGGGGTTTTTCTTCTATGCCCTTGTCTACAGCCTGCTGATGCAGCCCGTGTGCGTGTGGGGCTATGTCGTCGAGATTATCGGGATGAAGAAAAAATGGGATACGAAATGAAATCGTTGGTATTCGCGGCACTCCCGCTATTCCTCGCGGCCCCGGCCATGGCGCAGGACGTTGATACGGAAGGAACGGCGAGCCCGCGGCAGGCCGTTGGCGCGGACCTGTTCGTTTCGACCGACGCCGACGACACCGACGTGTACCGGGCGGGGATCAATCTCGATCCGCATCATGCCGGTCCGCGCGATTATTGGGGAGTGCGGGTCGAAAAGGCCTGGTATCGTCCGCTGGGCCTTGCAACCGTCGGCAAGGAGCGCGTGTTCCTCCGCTACGCCGACGAGAATGCGAATGCGGGCTGGAACGCCCAGGTCGGCACCGACGGCAACACCATTATCGGATCGGCGTCGATCCACGACAACGCGCGGTTCCGCAAAGAGTTTTTCATCGAGCGCGACATTGTGGAAACGCCGCGCGGCGTGAACGAAGGCATTTATTACACCTTCGCGGGCGCCGCGATCGATCTGCCCGTCGACGATCGCAACAATTTTACCGTCGTGGCGGGCGTCCAGGAGTTTACAGGAAAGAATGTCCGACTCCATGCACGCGCCAATTATGTCCACGTCGTCAAGCCCGAATGGGGGCTGAGCGCGCAGCTGCGCACGCGCTATTTTCACAGCACCGAGCCGCGCGAATATGACTATTACTCGCCCCGCTGGTACGCTCAGCTGCTGCCCGTGTTGCAGATGCGGCGCTATCATGGCGGCTGGCGCACGATGATTGCCGGGGGCGTAGGCGCACAGCGTGACGCCGTGAGCGATTGGCGGGCATCCTATTATGCAGCTGCCGAAGTCACGAGCCCGGAGGTCGGGCGCGACTGGTTCTTCAAGGCTTCGCTGCTCTACAACAATATCCCGCAGAACAGCGGCGCCTATGATTATGGCCAAGCGACGATTTCGCTGACGCGCGCCTTTTAGGGCTTCGCGCCTTGACTTTGCGGCGATTCGGGCTATGAGCGCCCCCGTGTTGTCCGGGCCCTGGCCCTGGCAATTCCGTCCGAGACAGTTGGTGAAGGGGATTTGCCCTTCTTAATTTCCAGCCGAGACGGGGAACAGTCTTTTATCGGTCGCCCGCCTGATATGTCAGGCGCCAGCGGCTTGACCGACCCCTTCGGACATCGTCAACGCAAATGCAGGCGAGCCTTGGCTCGCGCCTGTGTTTGCGTGTGTTAGCCGCCCGGCGGCTCCCGGCGTTTCGACGCACGGGAGCATCCGGGCATAGAGTGGAGTATAGGCATGGATCGTACGGAAAAGGCCGAAGCCGTATCCTCGCTGAACGCTACGCTGGCAAATGCCGCTTCGGTTGTGGTCGTCCGCAACCTCGGCATGACCGTCGCCCAGTCGACGGTTCTGCGCCAGCAGATGCGCGATGCAGGAGCCGACTTTCGCGTCACGAAGAACCGTCTTGCCAAAATCGCGCTCGACGGCACGTCCTATGGCGGGATCGGCGAACTGCTGACCGGCCCCACCGCGCTTGCCACCTCGACCGATCCGGTCGCGGCGGCGAAAATCGCGGTGGAATTTGCCAAGACCAACGACAAGCTTGAAATCGTTGGCGGCGGCATGGGTGACGTGGTGCTCGACGTGGATGGCGTCAAAGCGCTGGCTTCGCTTCCCTCGCTCGACGAGCTGCGCGCCAAGATCGTTGGTCTGGTGCAGGCTCCGGCCACCAAGGTTGCGCAGATTGCCGCAGCCCCGGCGGGCCAGCTGGCGCGGGTTTTTGGCGCATATGCCGCCAAAGAAGCAGCGTGATTTCGAACTGAACTGAAACTTGTGCCGGGCTTTCCCGGTTCTGATGGAGAATGAAAATGGCTGATCTTGCAAAGATCGTTGAAGACCTGTCGGCGCTGACCGTTCTGGAAGCTGCCGAGCTTTCGAAGATGCTCGAAGAAAAGTGGGGCGTTTCGGCTGCTGCTGCTGTTGCTGCCGCTCCGGCCGCTGCCGCTGCCGGCCCGGCTGCCGAAGAGCAGACCGAATTCGACGTCATCCTGACGGGTGACGGCGGCAACAAGATCAACGTGATCAAGGAAGTCCGCGCGATCACCGGCCTGGGTCTTGGCGAAGCCAAGGCGCTCGTCGAAGGCGCGCCGAAGGCCGTCAAGGAAGGCGCCAGCAAGGCCGAAGCCGAAGAGCTGAAGAAGAAGCTCGAAGGCGCCGGCGCGACCGTCGAACTGAAGTAATTCGGTTCGCCTCCGGCGGGGTTTCCCGCCGTGCTGCGACAAAAAAGGGCGGTGCCGCAAGGCGCCGCCCTTTTTCATTGGACGCTAGTGGCGCGGGTTACGGGCGTGAGAGGCCGGGGCGAAGGTCGCGGCGACCGCGCGCCGGTTCGGGACGGCGAACCTCCTGCTGCTGCGCCGCGGCGGGGATTTCGCGCTGGGCGATGTCCCATGCGCTGACGGGCCTCCGTGTCATATCCTTTTGCGCGCCGAGCGTCTGTTCATAAGCGAGCCGTTCGTGCCGGTCGAGGAAGCGCGCGCGCTTCAAACGCTTGCTGAGCGTCGCGAAGGGATTGTCGGGGGTCGGACCCGCCATCGCCATCGCTTCGTGACGGCCCATGCTGCCGCTGGGCGCGGCGGCGAAGGCCGGGGACGAGCGGACCGGCGCGGCGGTATAGGCGGGGGTGACCCACGGCTGATCGGGTGTCCGGGCGGCGGGCATCGTCGATGCCAGCGGCGCGGCGGTTTCGGCAACACCAGGTTCGATGCGGCGACGGCGCGCGAGAATCAGCCCGGCCCCGCCGAGGGCGATCAGCGCGGCGGCACCGCCGGCGAGCTCCCACGGAAATTCGGCGGGGGCGGCCGGCTGCGCTTCGGCCGTTACGGGTTCGGCGGGCGCGGCGGTCGGCAGCACAGTGACCGGCGCGGCGCTAATGGTTTCGGCAGCCGACTCGCTAGGCGCCGGTTCGCCTGGCGACGGCGCGGCGGCGGAGGTGGCGGTCGATGCCGCCGGAGCCTGCCGCGTGCTGCGCTCGGCGCGCGCAGGCGCAGCGGGTTCGGCCTCGGCCGGAGCGGGTTCGGCGGGCGCAATGTCGAGCGGGACGCGGATCACCGGCTGGGGCGCGGTCGGCTGCGTCGATTGCACAGCGGGCGGCGCGATCGTCGCGGGCCCGGTTTCGGGCGCGGTCGGCGCCGTTTCGGGCGCCGGGGTGGCGACCGGCGGCGTCATCGGGATCGTCGGTGCTTCCTGTGCGAAAGCAGCGGGGGTGGACAGGGCCAGAAACGCGGCAATCGCGCTCGTGGCGGGGCGGGAGAGGGCGATATTTTTCGTCATAGTGACGGCGAAACGAGCGTGCCGCGCATTATGCTGCGCCTGATGCTGATTTTCCACGACGAACCGTTGCGGTGCGACGGCCGGGTGACTTTTTGCCACCGATCCGGCGCCTGCGGTCAGGCGAGCGGGACGGGCGTCCTGCGATCGAGGGTTGCGACGGCGGCGGCAGCGATCGCGTCGCCGATCAGTGCCAAATCGCCTTTCAGCCGCCGGTCGAGCGCCGTCGGGGACAGCTCGGCAAGGTCGGCGATGAGCGGCATCGAGAGCGACAGGCGGAGCGTCCCCGCGCTGCGGCCATCGGCGAGCCGATGCGTCTTGACCGGCTGGCCAAGGCGGATCTCGCGGCCGACGGTGCGGCATGCGTGCTGCGCGATATGCGCGTGCAATGCCCGCGCGGCATCGACATCGCAATTGGGCCAGCGCGCGGCGAGGTCGATCGTGCGCAGCGTCTGGGTTGCGATGCACGACACACCGCCCGCACCGGGCACTTCGGTGACGTCCAGCCGCTCGGCCATGTCAATGACGTGCTGGCAGAAACGTGCCGACACCGCAGCCACCCGCTCTTCGGGCAAGGCGGCAAAACGCTCGATTTCGATGAGCGCCGCTTCGAGGCGCAGCAAAAGGCCGAAATTGCCGCGGGCATCGAGGCACTCGGCGTCGGGCCAGTCGGCGGGCCATTCGGCGCGGTAGGCGATACGGCGGAGGCCCTGCGGCAAGGGACGCACGCGCGCCCGGACCTTGGGCGGCACAAGCGCAAAGCCGCTGAACGGCGGTCCGCCCGCGAATTTCGAGCCGGTGAGCATCACGATGCAGCCAAGGTCGAGATAGCGACGCACGACCGCGGGGGTGATGCGCAGCTGGCAGGCATCGACGACGACGGTCATCGCGTCGCCATGCGCCGCGATCAGCCGCTCGACATCGGTCAGCGCCGGGAGCGTCAGGCCCGATTTCGACCCGTGGACGACATGGACGACCGCGCGGCGGCCAGCCGCGGCGGCGCGCTCGACATGCTGCGAAAGCTCGTCCGCGACCGCCGCCGATGCGCGCGGCAGGCCGGCGTCGTCGCGAACGGGCACATCGACCAGTTCGGTCCCCGCAAAGGCGGGATCGACCGCCGCCTGCGCGACGACGCGCGCGCCGATCGCGGTCTCTTCGGCAAAGAAGCGGCCCGCGGCGCTGTGGACGCAGCCGCTGCCGACTTCATCGCGGCCGAGCAGGACCGCGGTCAGCGGGCGTCCGTCATAGGCGGCCGCGAGGCCGACATATTCCAGGTCGGTCCCCGATGCGGCAAAGACGATCGCCGCTTGGTCATCGAGCCCGAAATAGCGGGCCAGCCCGGTGCGGACCGCATCCAGTCCGCGCGCATAATCATCGGCCGCGACCGGCTGGTCGAGCCGGGGACGCCAGCGGCGCAGCAGTGCCGCAAACGCATGGTCCGAAATGCTGCTGATCGTCGACGAGCCATAGGCGAGCGCATCGCTGGGCGCGGCGCTGGCGTGATATTGGTTGCGCCCCGCGGCATCGAGCCGGATGCGCCGGTCGCCGCCGCTGACCAATATCTGGACCAACCGGGCGGCGTGACGGCTGTCGGTGTGCCGGGCGCGGGGATCGAAACCTTTGGGAGAGAGGAGCATCGGGCATCCTGCGGGGAGGGGAATACGACCGATTTACCGGGAAAGCGTGACAGAGATTTGGCGTTTTCGTTGCAGCACCGTCATCAAAAGGTCATCGCCGTGCAACCTTGATATGGTGTCGCGGCGTCATGCAGACCGCCGATCTTGAGCCCACGAGGCTGCCCCACCGGCTGCGCGAGACGCAGCGGCTTTTGTTCGTCGCCAAACATGCTAAATGGTCGGGCGGGCTTCATCCCGAGGATGGCAACCATGCCGTCTATCACCGCGAAACGCGCGAGATACTTGAAGCGCTGGGTATGCCGCTGCTTGTCGCGGACAGCTATGAAGCGCTGTTCGACCGGCCCGACGCCGATTTCGTCTTTCCGCTGCTCAACCGCGGCGGCTTCTTCAATTCGGAGATGCTGCTGCCCTTGCTGTGCAACCGCATCGGGCTTCCTTATGTTGGCGCCTCGCCCATCGTGCGCGGCCTGTCGGACGACAAGCATCTGACGAAGCTGGAAGCGGCCGCGCGCGGGGTTCCGACCGCGCCGTGGACGCTGTTTCGCCGCGGCGCGCCGGTCGATGCGTCGCGCTGCCCGCCCGCGCGCCGCTGGGTCATCAAGCCGAACAACAGCTCGGCCTCGTGGGGGCTTCGCGACGCGTACGACCGCGCCGAGCTGGCGCGCGCGGTGACCGAGGTTCACGCGCTCGACCATGACGCGCTCGTCGAACCCTTTATCGAGGGCAGCGATGTCGAGGTGCCTGTCATCACGTGCCGCGGCGCGCCCGCGATGCTGCCGATGATGATTTTCGAACAGGCCGATCCCAGCCATCTGCGCACCTATCAGGAAAAGCGCGACCTGGTCGACCGCAGCCAGAAATACAGCCTGAAGCTGTTCGACGATGCCGACATCGGCGCGCGGCTGATCGACTATACCGCGCGCATGGCGGACATATTCCGCCCCTTCGACTATGGCCGGTTCGAGTTTCGCGTCGATTTCGCCACCGGCGACATCCGGCTGCTCGAGGTCAATCTCAACTGCAATCTGTGGTCCGAAAAAGTGTTCGGGCGCGCCGCGGTGGCCGCGGGCTTCAGCCAGGCCGACCTGATCGAGACGATCGTCTCCGAAAGCATGATCCGCCAGCTCGTCGGCTTTGCGCGGCGGGACGCGGCGTGAGCGGGTCGATCCTGATCCTCGCCGGGCGCCGGCCCGGCGCGGTCGATGCGCTCGCCGAGGCGCATGGCGTCGCCGACAAATGCCTGGTCCCCGTCGCCGGGCGGCCGATGATCGCGCATGTGCTGGAAAGCGCCGCGGCCACGGCGGCGGCGCAGATTTTCGTCTCTACGCACCACGACCGGCTGCTGGACGACCTCGCCGATCCGGTGGTCGAACGGTTGGGTGCGCGCCTGATCGTCGTGCCTGCGGCGGACAATCTGACGGACTCGGTGCTCGGCGTCGCCGACCGGGCGGGCTTCCCGCTGCTGATCACCACCGCCGACAATTGCCTGCTCACTCCCGCGACGATCGACGAGATCGGCGGCGAGGCGGCGCGGCTGGGGTGCGAGGCGGGGGTGGCGCTGGCGCGGCGCGACGATGTGCTGGCGGTGCATCCCGAGGGCCAGCGGCGCTTTTACGAGTTTTCCGACGTCGCCGTGTCGAACTGCAACAGCTATTGGATCGGCCATCGCGGCGCGCTGAAAGCCGCCGAGGCGTTTCGCGGGGGCGGGCAGTTCGTCAAGAAGCCGCTCCGCGTGATGCAGGCGTTCGGCTTTATCAACCTGCTTCGTTTCCGGTTCGGGCTGGGGCCGATCCACCATATTTTCCAGCGCATTTCGCGCCATATGGGGGTCGAGATCGCCCCGCTGCTGGTCAGCAACGGGGCGACGGCGATCGACGTCGACAATGAACGCTCGCTGCGCGTGACCGAGGCGCTGATGCAGCGCTCCGAAAAGCTCAGTCCGCGACCCAGTTCCCGTGAAACCCCGGCGGAACGCGGTGCGGCAGATGGACGACGGCTTGCGGCGACCCGGTGAAATCGTCGGCATTCAGGATGACGAGGTCGGTGGTTTCGTCATTCATGTCGACGACGAGGCCGATCAGCCAGCCGTCATCCTCCGCCCCCGCCGCGCTGCGCGGCACAAAGACGAACTCGCCGGGGTGGCGGCCGGGACCGAAGTCGCGGATGGCGGTCGTCCCCTGTTCGAGGTCGTGGCGGAATAGCCGCGTTTCGGCGAGTGCCCATTCGGGCGAACGACCGTCGGGGATCGCGATGCTGGTGATATAGCGATAGGGCCGCGTCGTCAGCCGTTCGTCATAGCGCGGAAACTCCTGCGCATGGTCGTGGATGACGGTGCGCGTCGTCGTGCGCGCGGCGGGATCGATCGTCCAGCGTTCCATGCGCGACTTTTCGCTGTCGGGGCCGCGTTTCGAGGTCGCGAACATCGTTTCGTGCGCGACGACATCGACGATCACCTTGCCGTCCGCGGTTTCAAAAGCGTTGGCGGGGTGGAAGACATAGCAGGGATCGACCGGCACCCAGACGACCTCGTCGCCGCGGCCCTTGCGGGGGAGCAGGCCGACGCGCGCCGGGTGATTTTCGTTCCATGCATAGGGGAAAGGGTAGCCCGCGAGCAGCATCTTCATCGAAAAGGTGACGGGCAGGTCAAAGACAAGCACGTAATTTTCGGTGATCGCGCAGTCGTGGATCGAGGGGCCGTCGCTGACGGCGATCGGCTCTTCGCGGACAACATGCGCCTCCGCGTCGAGGACGACATGCCAGACCTTGTTCGGTTCGTCGCCGCGATAAGTGATCGCGTGCGTCTCGCCGGTGAACGGGTCGACGTGCGGGTGCGCGGTGAAGGCGCCCGCGAGCGTGCCGTCGAAGGGGTTGTGTGCGATGGTGCCGAGTTCATAATCCAGCTCGACCGGCTTGCCGCCCGCCTCGACGATCGCGAAGGTGCGTCCCGCCATCCCGACGACATTGGTGTTCGGCGCGTCGTTGCGGTCGGCGCGCGGGCCGGGCGGCAGCGCTTCGCCGAGCGCGGCGCACGCCTCGGCGCCGCGGACCCAGCGGTTGCGATACCAGAGGGCCTTGCCGCCTTCGATGCGGATGCCGTGGACCATGCCGGCGCCGGTGAACCAGTGATAGCTGGCGGGGTCGGGCGTCGCGGCGGGATTGGGGCCGTTACGCAGGTAGCGGCCGGTCAGCGCGGCGGGAATCTCGCCGTCGACGCGCAGCGCCTCGATCGTCAACTCTTCGGTCATCGGCTTGTGGATGCCGGTGAGGAAGGGGTGCGCGTCGGTCGGACGGGGGAGCCGACGGCGGTTGAATTCGGCGACCTTGCCGATGGTTTTGACGACGGCGCCGCGGATCAGGGTTTCGACATTGCTTGCCATGCTCTTTTCCTTCTTGTCAGTTCACGATGAGGTCGGTTGCGGTTGCTGCGGTCGCGATCAAAAGCAGCACCCCGCCGGGGTGCGGACGCCGCAAGGCGATCAGATTGCCGAGCGCCGAGGATGCGAACACGATCATCGCGATGACCGCGATGAGATCGGGGCCGTTTTGCATCCGGTTGAACAACACGCCCAGGCCGAGTGCCGCCCAGGCGATCGAGGGCATATGGAACACCGCGCGAACGATGTTGCGGCCCGGTGCCGTAGCGAGAACGCCTTGCGCGGGTTGCCCGAACAACGGCCGGAGGATCACCCGCTCGCTGATTACCGAATGGGCAAACGCGACGACAACGGTCAGACTGGCGGCTATGGCCGACCAAATAATCATGGGGAACTCCAGCCTTGTCTATACGACTCGAAATGTTTACATCGACAACATGATGCACAGCAAAGATAACAGTGTCAACATAAAAGAGCGCGGCGCCAAGGCGGCGGGTGCCTATCATCATGGCGACCTGCGCGCGGCGGTGATCGCGGCCGGGCTGAAGCGGCTGGCCGAGGGCGATGGCGGCGAGCTGGGGCTGCGCGCGCTGGCGCGCGACGTCGGCGTCAGCGCCACCGCGCTGTACCGCCATTTCCCCGACAAGGAGGCGCTGCTCGACGCGCTCGCCGACGAGGGGCTGCGGCGGCTGGGGGCGCTTCAGGCGCAGGCGTGGCTGAAGGCGGGGGGCGGCGTCGCGGGCTTCAAGGCGACGGGCATCGCCTATGTCCGCTTCGCGCACGACGAACCGGCGCTGTTCCGCCTGAGCTTCACGCGGCAGATGCCTGAACGCCATTCGGGCGAGGGCGGCGACGGCGGCGAAGTGGCCTATAATTTGCTGCGCGCAGGGGTTGGCGAAGCGCTTCCGGGCGTGGGAGACCCCGACACCGCGGCGCTGCACGCCTGGGCGCTGGTGCATGGGCTGGCGATGCTGATCCTCGACCGCCGCATCGAATGGGACGAGGCCAAGGTCGCCGAAGTTGTCGGCCTGACCTTTGGCGGTGTGGGGTAAAGCGTGGCGGGCGCGCGACAATCTTAGCGGTTTATTTTCCTATTTCGGGCTAATTGGCCCGATGACGCGGTCGCTATCCCCAAGAGTTGAAGCGGTCTTTTGGTTCCTGCTGACCGCCACGGGATATTTCCTGCTGGCGAGCCTGTCGCTCTATGCCACCAAAGGGGCTGACAATATTGCCGCGGTGTGGCCGGCGAGCGGATATCTCCTCGCGCTGTTGCTGCTGATGCCCCACCGCGCGCGCGCCGCGGCTTTCGGCGGCATGGCGATCGCCAGTGTGGCCGCGAATATGTGGACCGGGACTCCATTCTGGTCGAGCCTGGCCTTCACCGTGTCGAACGGGGTCGAGGCGATGGTTGCGCTATGGCTGATCCGCCGCCGCGAGCCGGGCGAGCTGTCGTTCATGAATCCGCGTGCGGTGGTCGGCTTTTGTATCGCCGCCGTTGTCGCCAGCGTGGCCAGCGCGGCGCTGGCGACGCTGCTTGCGGGCCGAACCCCGGACTTTTTCCTGTCATGGCTGACCACCGTCCTGCTGGGCATGTTGATCGTCACGCCGCCGATCGTGATGCTGGCGCGGATGATGGATTTAAAGGCATTCGATAAGGTGCCGCGCGCGATGATGGCCGAGGCGACGGCGATCCTGACCGCGACCGGCGTCGTCACGATCCTGACCTTTTCGCAGTCGCACTTTCCGATGACCTTCCTGCCGTGCATCGCGGTGGTGGCGGCGGCCTATCGGCTCGGTCCGTTCGGCGCTGCGGCAGGGATGCTGATCGTGACGGTTATCGCGTCGCTGTTGTCGGGGCAGGGCTATGGGCCGATTGTCGCGATCGAGAGCGACCCGAAGGTCAAGCTATTCTATCTGCAATTCTACCTGCTGTCGCTGCTGCTCACGACGCTGCCGCTCGCTGCGCTGCTGATCGTGCGGCAACGGCTTGCCAAGCGGCTCGAGCTGAGCAATCGCTGGCTGCTTCAGGCCGAGGCGGCCGCGCTCGTCGGCCATTGGCGCGTCGATCTGGTCGGCTGGACAATCTATTGGTCGGACCAGACTTATCGCGTTCACGGGCTGGAGCCCGGCACCGCGGTCGATGTCGATTACAGCGTCCAGCGATATGTTGATGAAGATCGCGCCGAGGTCACCCGCGTGCTGGAAGAGGCGGTGCGGACGGGCGAGCCGTTCGAGTACCAAGGCCGGATCGTCCGCGCCGACGGACAGATCCGGCATGTGAAGTCGCACGGGTCGATCGAAAAGGGCCGTAGCGGACGGGCGATCGGCATTTTCGGGACGATCCAGGACGTGACGGAAACGGTCGAGAATGCCCGGATACTGGAGGCGGCCCGCAATGCCGCCGAGCGCATCGCGAACACCGACATGCTCACCGGCCTGCCCAACCGTCGGCATACGCTGGCATTCCTCGAACGGGCGATGGCGGGCGCACGCGAGCATGGCGCACCGCTGGCCGTCGCGATTTTCGACATCGATCGTTTCAAGCGGATCAATGATGCGCATGGCCATGCGATCGGCGACCGGGTGATCCAGCGCGTCGCGCAGCGCGCGAAGTCGGCGCTGCGCGACGAGGATATGCTGGGCCGCATCGGCGGCGAGGAATTTGTCTGCATCCTCCAGCGATCGAGCGCGCAGGCGGCCGAGATCGTTGCCGAGCGGGTCCGCAAGGCGGTCGAAACGGGAACCGCGGCGGACGATGACCTGCCGCACGCGACGATCAGCATCGGCCTCGCCGTATTTGGCGGCGAACCCGACGTCGAGGAATTGCTGCACCGCGCCGACAAGGCGCTCTATGCCGCCAAGCGCGAAGGCCGCAACCGGATGCGCAGCGCCGCCTGACGGTGCGCGTGCCGCGCGCCGTCAGTCGATCGTGCGTGCGAGTTCGCGGTTCAGCCACAGCGCGACGAGCGTGACGATCGCGCCTGACAGCAGATAGGCCCCCGCGGCGATCAGCCCGAATTCGCTCGACAGCCAGAGCGCGACCATCGGCGCGAAACCGGCGCCGAACAGCCAGGCAAGATCGGCGGTGAAAGCCGATCCGGTATAGCGGTGCCGCGGGGTGAAGTTCGACGACAATGCGCCCGACGATTGCCCGAACGACAGGCCTAGCAGCACGAAGCCGAGGATCATGAAGCTCGCCTCGCCGACCTGCCCCGCGTCGAGCAATTGCGGGGCAAAGCCGCTGAACGCCGCGATCGCCGCCGCGGTGGCGGCGAGCACGGTGCGGCGCCCGAAGCGGTCGGCGAGATAGCCCGAGGCAATGATTGCGGCCACGCCGACGACCGCGGCGATGGCCTCGATCATCAGGAATCGTGCGGGGGTTTCGTCGGTGAACAAGAACACCCACGACAGCGGATAGACGGTGACCATGTGGAACATTGCGAAGCTGGCGAGCGGCGCGAAAGCACCGATGACGATGGTTTTCCATTCCGACCGCAGCGTTTCGAGCAGCGGCGCGGGCTGGAGCGCGCGGTTTTCGAACAGTTCGGCGTAATCGGGGGTCACGACGATGCGCAGTCGCGCGAACAGCGCGACGACGTTGATCGCAAAGGCGACAAAGAAGGGATAGCGCCAGCCCCAGGCGAGGAAGTCCTCGGCCGGCAGCGCCGAGATCAGGAACATGAAGAGCAGGCTGGCGACGATCAGGCCGAGCGGCGCGCCGAGCTGCGGGATCATCGCATACCAGCCGCGCTTCGATGCGGGAGCGTTGAGCGCGAGCAGCGAGGCAAGCCCGTCCCACGAACCGCCGAGCGCGACGCCCTGGCCCATGCGGAACAGCGCGAGGAGCAGCGCGGCGCCGATACCGATCGATTCATAGCCGGGCAGGAAGGCGATCGCCGCGGTCGAGCCGCCGAGCAGGAACAGCGCGATGGTGAGCTTGGCGCCGCGGCCATAGGCGCGGTCGATCGCGGTGAAGATGATTGTGCCGACCGGACGCGCGACGAAGGCGAGGGCAAAGATCGCGAACGACCAGAGCGTGCCGGTCAGCGGGTCGAGATGCGGAAAGACGAGCTTCGGAAACACCAGCACCGACGCGATGGCATAGACGAAGAAGTCGAAGAATTCGGAGGTGCGGCCGATGATGACGCCGATGGCGATTTCGGCGGGGTCGATGCGGTGGCTGTCGCCATGTTCGTCGGCGCCGTGGAGCGCGCGCGCGTCGCGTTCGGCTTTGGTCGTGGGGACGGTGTCGGCAGCCATGGTATCGATCCTTGCGCTGGCGCCCGCCGCACGTCCGGGTGCGCAGGCACGAGTCGGTCTTAGGGCAAAAGCACCCGCAATAAAAACGCCCCTGCGCGATGATGGCCCGCCGTGGGATTGGACAAAATGTCCTATGTGCAGTGCGGCCAAGGCGGCTTAGGCGCGCGTCATGCTCGCTGATCTCCTCCATTTTTCCGCCCGGATGCGGCTGCTGCCGCTGCTCGCCGCAACGCCGCTCTTGTCGGGGTGCGGTATGGTCGTGCTCGATCCCGCGGGCGACGTCGCGCGCCAGCAGGGCGATCTGATCGTCCTGTCGACCGTGCTGATGCTGCTGATCATCGTGCCGGTGATGGCGCTGACGATCTTTTTCGCGTGGAAGTATCGCGCGTCGAACCGGGACGCCACCTACAAGCCCGACTGGGACCATTCGACGCAGCTCGAGCTGGTCATCTGGTCGGCGCCGCTGCTCATCATCATCTGCCTCGGCGCGGTGACGTGGGTCGCAACGCATCTGCTCGACCCCTATCGCCCGCTTGCGCGCACCGGGCCGGGCAAGCCTGTCGCGGCCGAGGTCCAGCTGCTCGACGTGCAGGTCGTCGCGCTCGACTGGAAATGGCTGTTCATCTACCCCGAACAGGGGGTGGCGACGGTCAATGAGCTGGCGGTGCCGGTCGATCGGCCGCTGCGGTTCCGCATCTCCTCCTCGTCGGTGATGAACAGCTTTTACGTGCCCGCGCTCGCGGGGCAGATTTACGCGATGCCGGGGATGGAGACCAAGCTCCACGGCGTGTTCGACAAGACGGGCGAGTTCACGGGATTTTCGGCCAATTATTCGGGCTGGGGCTTTTCCAACATGCGCTTCGGCGTCAAGAGCCTGTCCGCCCGCGAATTCGACCAATGGGTCGCCGCGACGCGCGCGTCGGCCGAAGGCGACCTTAGCCGCAACACCTATCTGAAGCTCGAAACGCCGTCGCAGAAGGAGCCGGTGCGCCGCTTCGTCGCCAATGACCCGCAGCTTTTCGACGCGGTGGTCAACATGTGCGTCGAGCCCGGCAAGATGTGTATGCACGACATGATGTCGCTCGATGCCGCGGGCGGCGCGGGGATCGCGGGCATCGGCAATGTCCGGCAGGTCACCTATGACAAGTTCGCCGCGCGCGGCACCGTCGATGCCGCCCGCTGGTCGATGCGCTACGTCGCCGCCTATTGCAGCGCGCCGGTGATGTCGAACGACCGCCCCGACGCCAAGCCCGTGTCGCCGGAGAAGCTGAAGGGCGAGGGGCTGCCGTTGCCGGGCAAGCCCGCCCGCACCGCGCTGAACGCGCCCGCCGCCACGCGCCCGCTGTCCTGACCGTCTGCCGAGCTGAAACCCATGTCCGACGCCATTATCCCGCATCCCGCCCCGCCGACGCACCCGATTTTCGGCAAGCTGTCGATCGACGCGATTCCGCTGCACGAGCCGATCCTCGTCGCGACCTTCATCGGGGTGGCGATCGGCGGCATTGCGGTGCTCGCGCTGCTGACCAAATATCGCCTCTGGGGATATTTGTGGAAGGAGTGGTTCACCACGGTCGACCACAAGCGGATCGGGATCATGTACATGATCCTGGGGCTGATCATGTTCCTGCGCGGCTTTGCCGATGCGATCATGATGCGGTTGCAGCAGGTGATGGCGTTCGGCGGCTCCGAAGGCTACCTCAACGCGCATCATTATGACCAGGTGTTCACCGCACACGGCGTCATCATGATCTTTTTCGTCGCGATGCCGTTCATCACCGGGCTGATGAACTATATCGTGCCGCTCCAGATCGGCGCGCGCGACGTCAGCTTTCCCTTCCTCAACAATTTCAGTTTCTGGATGACGAGCGCGGGCGCGGCGCTGACGATGATCTCGCTGTTCGTCGGCGAATATGCGCAGACCGGCTGGCTTGCCTATCCGCCGCTGTCGGGGATCGCCTACAGCCCCAATGTCGGCGTCGATTATTATATCTGGGGCCTCCAGATAGCCGGGGTGGGCACGACGCTGTCGGGAATCAACCTGATCGTCACCATCCTGAAGCTGCGCGCGCCGGGCATGGGGCTGATGAAGATGCCCGTCTTTACCTGGACCTCGCTCTGCTCGAACATCCTGATCGTCGCGAGTTTTCCGATCCTGACCGCGACGCTCGCGCTGCTCAGCCTCGATCGCTATGCGGGCACCAATTTCTTCACCAACGATCTCGGCGGATCGCCGATGATGTATGTGAACCTGATCTGGATCTGGGGGCACCCCGAGGTTTACATCCTCATCCTGCCGCTGTTCGGCGTCTTTTCCGAAGTCACCTCGACCTTCTCGGGCAAGCGGCTCTTCGGCTATACGTCGATGGTCTATGCGACGGTGTGCATCACGATCCTGTCGTACATCGTCTGGTTGCACCATTTCTTCACCATGGGGTCGGGCGCCAGCGTCAACAGCTTCTTCGGCATCACGACGATGGTGATTTCGATCCCGACGGGGGCCAAGCTCTTCAACTGGCTCTTCACCATGTACCGCGGCCGCATTCGTTATGAATTGCCGATGATGTGGACGATCGCCTTCATGCTGACCTTTGTCGTCGGCGGCATGACCGGGGTGCTGCTCGCGGTGCCGCCCGCCGACTTTGTGCTGCACAATTCGCTGTTCCTGATCGCGCATTTCCACAATGTCATCATCGGCGGCGTGTTGTTCGGCCTGTTCGCGGCGATCAATTACTGGTGGCCCAAGGCGTTCGGGTTCAAGCTCGACGTGTTCTGGGGCAAGATCAGCTTCTGGTGCTGGGTTGTCGGCTTCTGGGTCGCCTTTACGCCGCTCTATATTCTTGGCCTGATGGGGGTGACACGGCGGATGCGCGTGTTCGATGACCCCAGCCTGCAAATCTGGTTCGCGATCGCGGGGGTCGGCGCGCTCATCATCGCCGCGGGGATCGGCGCGATGCTCGTCCAGTTCGCGGTGAGCATCTGGCGCCGCAAGGAACTCGCCGAGGAAAGCGGCGATCCGTGGGACGGCCGCACGCTCGAATGGGCGACCAGCTCGCCGCCGCCCGATTACAACTTCGCCTTCACGCCGGTGATCCACGACCTCGATGCCTGGTACGAAATGAAGAAGGGCGGGCACCAGCGGCCGGTCGGCGGCTACCGCGACATCCACATGCCGAGCAATACGGGGGCGGGGATCATCCTGTCGGGCATCTGCCTGGTGATGGGTTTCGCGCTCGTCTGGCACATCTGGTGGCTGGTGGCGGCGAGCTTCGTCGCGGTGATCGCCGGGGCGATCGTCCATACGTTCAACTACAAGCGCGATTTCGACATTCCCGCGGCGACGGTCGCGGCGGTCGAGGACGCGCGCACCCGCCAGCTGGCGGCCGGAGCCTGATGCGATGAGTGCCAAGACTTTGACCGCAGACGAGGCCGTGCAGTTCTACGACCTCGACGAACAGGCGCATCCGGAGGGGCACAGCACGATGCTGGGCTTCTGGATCTATCTGATGAGCGACTGCCTCATCTTCGCGATCCTCTTTGCCTGTTACGCCGTGCTCGGCGGCAGCTATGCCGCGGGGCCGGCGCCGAAGGATCTGTTCGACCTGAAGCTGATCGCGCTCAACACCGCGATGCTGCTCTTCTCGTCGATCACCTATGGCTTTGCGGTGTTGCAGATGCAGCAGGGCAGGGTGAAGGGTGTGCAGTTGTGGCTCGCGATCACCGGCCTGTTCGGGCTCGCCTTCCTCGGCATCGAGCTTTACGAGTTCCACCATCTGATCGAGATCGGCGCGACGCCGCAGCGCAGTGCGTTCCTGTCGAGCTTCTTCACCCTTGTCGGCACGCATGGGCTGCACGTCACCTTCGGCATTATTTGGCTGGTGACCTTGATGGTCCAGCTGTCGAAGCACGGGCTGATCGCCGCGAACAAGCGCCGCGTGATGTGCCTCAGCATGTTCTGGCATTTCCTCGACGTCGTGTGGATCGGCGTCTTCACCTTTGTCTATCTGATGGGAGTGCTGCGATGAGCGCCGATCCGCACGCTGCGCATGGTCATCACGAGATCGAGATGCCGCATGCGACGATGCGTGACTATGTCATCGGTTTCCTGCTGTCGGTGATCCTGACCGCCATTCCCTTCTGGCTTGTGATGACGATGCCGCTGAGCGTGGGCACGACGGGCGCGATCATCATGGCGTTCGCGGTGGTGCAGATCGTCGTCCACATGGTCTTTTTCCTGCACATGACGCCGAAGGCCGAGGGCGGGTGGTCGCTGACCTCGCTCGTCTTCACCGTGATCGTCGTCGTCATCATGCTCGCGGGGTCGCTGTGGGTGATGCATCACCTCAACACCAACATGATGCCGATGCCGCACGAACCGACGAGCCAGCTTGAGAGCCAGACGCCGTGACGCGCGCCCGCCGCGCGGGTTTTGCCGCGGCGGCGCTGATCGCGGCGGTGCTTCTCGCAGGGCTCGGCGTGTGGCAGGTCGAACGCCGCGCGTGGAAGCATGATCTGGTCGCCGTGGTCGATGCGCGCATCGACGCCGCGCCGGTGGCGGCGCCGGGACCGGAGGCGTGGTCGCGGATCAACGCAAGCGACGACGCCTATCGCCGCATCACCGCGGCGGGCGTGTTCCGCCACGACCGCGAGACGCTGGTGCAGGCGGTGACCGAGCGCGGCGCGGGTTTCTGGGTGCTGACGCCGCTCGAAACGCCGCGCTTCACCCTGCTCGTCAATCGCGGTTTCGTGCCCTCTAGTCGCCGCGAGGCATCGACGCGGGCCGCGGGCAATATCGCGGGACCGGTGACAGTGACCGGCCTTTTGCGCGTGAGCGAGCCTGGCGGTGCCTTCCTGCGCGACAATGACCCGGCCGCGAGCCGCTGGTTCTCGCGCGATGTCGCTGCGATTGCTAAGGCGCGGGGTCTGGGCAGGACCGCCCCCTATTTCGTCGACGCCGACGCGGCGCCGAACCCCGGCGGCTATCCGGTCGGCGGGCTGACCGTCGTGCGTTTTCGCGATCATCATCTGGTCTATGCGCTGACCTGGTTCGCGCTTTGCGCACTCAGCCTCTTTTTTGCCTGGCGGATGTGGCATAGTCGCGATTGATGACCGCGCTTTCGATCCTGCCGCCGGCGCCGAGCACGGCGCCCGCCGGCCGCCGCAACATGGCGCTGCTGATCCAGCTGCGCTGGCTCGCGGTGGGCGGACAGCTCGCGACGATCGGTATCGTCAGCGGGCCGATGGGCATTTCGCTGGAGCGCGGGCCGCTGCTCGGCGCGATCCTCGTGCTCATCGCGATCAACCTCGCCAGCACCGCCTTGCTCCGCCGCGGCCGCGCGGTGACCAATGCCGAACTGACCGCGGCGCTGCTGTTCGATGTCGCCGCGCTCGGCTGGCAGCTGCATCACAGCGGCGGGCTCGCCAATCCCTTCGCGTCGCTGTTCCTGCTGCAAGTCGTGATCGGCGCGATCCTGCTCACCCCGCGCTCGTCATGGGCGATCGTCGCCGCGGCGCTGGTCGCGCTCGCGGCGCTCCGCATCGACCCGACGCCGCTCGTGCTGCCGCCCGCCTATGCCGCCGATCCGATGGGGCTTTACCTTCAGGGAAGCTTTGTCTGTTTCCTGCTGATCGCGGTGCTGCTCGTCGCTTTCGTCACGCGGATCAGCCGCAATTTGCGCGACAGCGACGCCGCGCTCGCCGCGAGCCGCCAGCGCGCGGCGGAGGAGGATCATATCGTGCGCATGGGGCTGCTCGCATCGGGTGCGGCGCACGAGCTTGGCACGCCGCTCTCGACGCTGTCGGTGCTGATCGGCGATTGGAAGGCGGCGGCGCGGCTGAAGGACGACCGCGAGCTGCAAGAGGATCTGGCCGACATGGATACGGCGGTGCAGCGGTGCAAGGCGATCGTGAGCGGCATTTTGATGTCGGCGGGCGAGGCGCGCGGCGAGGCGCCGCAGATTACCACGATGCGCGCGGCCTTTGGTGAGATCGTCGCGCACGCGCGCGCGGCGCGGCGCCCCGACACGCTGGAGTTTCACGACCGTTTCGGCGCCGATGTCGCGATCGTCTCCGACCCCGCGCTGCGGCAGGTGATCGGCAATGTGCTCGACAATGCCGCCGAAGTGTCGCCCGCCTGGACCAGCTTCACCGCGTCGCGCGACGGCGAGATGCTGGTGATCGAGATCGCCGACCGCGGCCCCGGCTTCAGCAACGAGATGCTCGAGGGGTTCGGCCAGCCCTATCGATCGACCAAGGGGCGCCCCGGCGGCGGGCTGGGGCTGTTCCTGCTCGTCAATGTGCTGCGCAAGCTCGGCGGCGGCGCGACGGTCGCGAACCGCGACGAGGGCGGGGCGCTGGTGCGCCTGTGGCTGCCGATCGCGGCGCTCGCGCGGCCGGGTGGAGAAAAGGCATGAGCGAGCCGCGGCAATTGCTGATCGTCGAGGATGACGAGGCCTTCGCACGCACGCTGAAACGCTCGTTCGAGCGGCGCGGCTATGACGTGTTCGTCGCCGACAGCCCCGAGGCGATGGAGGCGGTGCTGAAGACCGCGCGGCCGGGCTATGCGGTGGTCGACCTGAAGCTCGGCAGCGCGTCGGGCCTGGCCTGTGTGCAGACGCTGCGCGCCGCCGATCCGGCGATGCAGATCGTCGTGCTGACGGGCTTTGCCAGCATCGCGACCGCAGTCGAGGCGATCAAGCTTGGCGCTTCCTATTATCTCGCCAAGCCGTCGAACACCGACGACATCGAGGCGGCGTTCGAGCGCGCCGAGGGCAACCCCGACGCCTCGCTCGACGCGCGCCCCTCGTCGATCAAGACCGTCGAGTGGGAGCATATCCACCAGACGCTCGTCGAAACGGGGTTCAACATCTCGGAAACCGCGCGGCGGTTGGGGATGCACCGGCGGACTTTGGCGCGAAAGCTGGAGAAGCGGCAGATTCGCTGAAGGGGCGCGGGTCGGGGCTCTATCTGCCCTCCCCTTCAGGGGAGGGCAGCGAGACTTGCGAACTTGTTCGCTAGTCGCAGCGGGTGGGGTCCATCGGCCTTGCGCAAGGCCGATGGCCCCCACCCCAACCCCTCCCCTGAAGGGGAGGGGCTAAGTCCCTGCAAAAACCGGCTGTCCGCGCCTATTTCCCCTCCACCAGCTCCCTCTGCAGAAAGCCGTGCAGCATCGCGGCGCGCACCGCATCTTCGGCATGGTCGGCGCCGACCGAATGGCCGCCCTCCAGATATTCGTGATAATAGACGCGGTTGCCATTCTCCATCAGCCGCGCGGCATATTTGCGCGCGTGGCCGGGGTGGACGCGGTCGTCCTTGGTCGAAAGATAGAGGACGATCGGCGGGTAGGCGACGCCCTTGCGGATGTTGTGATAGGGCGAATATTTCGACAGGAACGCCCAGTCGGCGGGTTCGTCGGGGTCGCCATATTCGGCAACCCATGAGGCGCCGGCGAGCATCTTGTCGTACCGCCACATATCCTTGATCGGCGAGCCCGAGATCACCGCGCCATAGAGGTCCGGCCGCTGCGTCATCGCCGCGCCGACGAGCACGCCGCCGTTCGAGCGGCCCGAAATCGCGATCCGGCCCTTCGCGCTGACGCCCGCGTTCACCAGGTCCTCGGCGACCGCGTGGAGATCGTCGAAGCTGTTCTGCCGCTTTTCGCGCAGCGCCGCCTGATGCCAGGCGGGGCCATATTCGCCGCCGCCGCGGATGTTCGCGAGGACATAGGCGTTGCCGTCCTCAACCCAGAACAGGCCGAGCGGCCCGGCGCGATACGGCTGGCCGGTAAGATAGCCCGGCGTCTGCGCGGCGCGGAAACCGCCATAGGCGTGGATCAGCGCCGGAACCGGCCCGGTGGCACCTTTTTTGCGGACGAGGAAATAGGGGATTTTCGTCCCGTCTTTCGAGGTCGCGAACCGCTTTTCGGCGGTCATGTCGCCGGCGTCGAAGGTCGCGGGCAGGCTCTGCACCGCCTGCGCCGCCTTGTCGTCGGCGACGGCATAGAGCGTCGGCGGAGTCAGCATCGTCTCGGCGGTGGCCAGCAGCGTATCGCGCTTGCCGATTGTCCCGGCGATGCCGACGGTGGCATTGGCGGCGAGCGGCACCGCCTTACGGCTCCACGCGCCCGTCGCGGCATCGCGGCGCAGCGCGAACAGCTTGCCCTCGACATCGTCCAGCGCCTTGACCCACAATATATTGTCGGTCGCCGACACCTCCTCGATCGCCTGCGCCTTCGTCGGGGTCATCGCCGGGACGATCGCGACCTTGCGGTCGGCCGACATGTCGGCGAGCGACAGCGAGACGAGCGATCCGGCGGGCTTGTCGCCCCAGTCGCGGTTCAGAAAGACGATCAGCTGGCCGTCCAACACATCGCGCACGCTGGCGGTTTCGGGGACAATCGTCGAAATATAGCGCGAACGGTCGACGTTCGGCAGCAAGAGGTCGGCGGTGTAGAAGGTCTTGCCGCGGCTGATCATCGGCCAGCGCGTGTCGTCGTCGGTCAGCGCGAAGACCGTCATGCCGACATCGTCGGGCGCACCCTCGGCCACGGTCGCCGCGGCCGACAGCGGCGTCCCGCGCGTCCAGCGCTTGACGATGCGCGGATAGCCCGAAGCGGTCATGCTGCCTTCGCCATAGTCGGTCGCGACGAGCAATGTGTCGGCATCCTCCCACGTCACGCTGCTTTTCGCCTGCGGCAGCGTAAAGCCGCCGTCGACGAAGCGCCGCGTCGTGCGGTCCCATTCGCGCACCACGTCGGCGTCGGTGCCGCCGGGGCTCAGCGAGACGAGGCAGCGCGTGTAATCGGGCGCGAGGCAGTCGGCGCCGTGCCAGACCCAGCTTTGCCCCTCCGCCTTGCCGAGCGCGTCGACGTCGATCAGCGTGCGCCATTCGGGCTTGCCCCCCAGCCAGGCATCGAGCGGGCTTTGGCGCCACAGGCCGCGCGGATTGGCGGCGTCGCGCCAGAAGTTGGTGATCGTATCGCCCATCACCTCGCCGGGCATCGCGATCTGGCGGTCGTCGTCGAGGATTTCGCGCGCGCGCTTGCGGTCGGCCTCGAAACCGGGGCGATTGGTCAGCCGCGCGTCGGCCTTGGCGTTTTCCTTCTTGACCCAGTCGAGCGCCTTCGGACTCTCAATTTCTTCGAGCCAGAGATAAGGGTCGGCCTCCGGCGGCGCGGCCGCGGCGACGGCGGCAATGGAACAGCTGAAGGCAAGCGCGGCGAGGCTGGCGCGGATCATTCGGAACATCTCCCCTGGGGTATGGAGCCGCTGTGCTAGCAGTATCACACAGCACAAGGAAGATGCTGTCATCCCGGTTAGAGGTCAGCTTGAATTTCCACCTGTGCGCGGTCCGCGTATGCTTCTTTTCTCGTCACCCTGAACTTGTTTCAGGGTCCATGGCCCGATCTCTCGACGAACGCAGTGCCGGACGAGAGAGCAGGCCATGGATGCTGAAACAAGTTCAGCATGACGAAGGGATGGAGTGACCCACGACAGGCTCATTGGTCGATGATGATCGTCCCCGGATGATGCTTGTCGAGATGCTTCTTGATGATCTTCAGGTTGCGCGTGTTCGATCGGAAGAAAAAGTCGAACGCATCGCCGACGAGCGGGACCGCGCCGAGCGCGGTGTCGACGCCGAGATTGCCGACCATCCGCCAGATTTTCCACTTCGGCATGCCGAGGTTGCGCGCCTCCCAGATCAGATAGGCGCCCATCGTCGCGGCGATGACGTCGCCGACAACAGGGATCAGCCCGACGATCGCGTCGAGCCCGACGGGGCGGTTGATACCGGGAATGATAAAGCTGCGTTCGAGCAGGATTTCGAGCATCTCGACGCGCTTGCGCAGCGCGGCGGGGTCGGTGCGGTCCTGGATCAGCGCGTCGAAGATCGCGTCGGGATTGGGCGGCGAAGGGGCCATTGGGGTCCTTTCAAAAGCGCTCCAAGGCGAGCGTCACTGTATTAGTTGGGTATGGCAATCAGATGATTCAATGGATGCTGCGCGCGGCCGTTCGCGCGCAGCCCCGTCAGGCGCTGCGACGCGACCGACCAGCGCAGGGGCGTTGCGAGCGGAATGAAGGGGGCATAGCGCGCGAGCACTGCCTCTGCCTCGCCGATCTGCCGCGCGCGCTGGCCCGCGTCGATATTGATCGTCGCCTGATCGATCAGGTTTTGCGCGTCGCGGTTGCAGAGCGTGTCGCGGCGGCACGACAGGCGGCGCAGCGCCCAGATCGCATCGTCGTGCGGCGCCACCTCGTCGATCAGCCGCAGATCGGCGCTCGACGCCATGTTGACGCGGCGGCTGGGCACGCCGATGGCCGCCAGATCGGCAGCGACATAGGCATAAAGAATGCGGCCGCCAGGCGAATCGGGAACGGCGATGCGCAGCGGTTCGATTTCGCGTCCGGCGGCGCGCCAGGCATCGACGACGCGCCGCGCCTGCGCGAGCCGCGACGCCTCGTCATAATCGGCCCATGCCGGCTGGAGCGGCGCGGGGCCGCCATCGCGCGTGTAGAGCGCGGGGCGGAGCGTGACCTGCGGCTGCCATTCGGTCAGCCCGAAGGCCTCGATCAGCCGATCGCGCCGGATCGCGCGCACCAGCGCGTCGCGATTGGTGTCGGTCGCGAGAAAACCCTCGGCGCGAACGAAGGCCAGCCCGAACAGGCCGGGCACGGGATCGACCACCAGCCGCGACCGCCCGATGTTCGAGGCGACGAAATAGGGCAGGGTGGAAAAGCGCCCGCCGATGACCGCGTCGGCATAGCCGTTCTTGAACCGCGCGAGGGCACCTTGCGGCGTCGTGCCGACGAGCTCGATCGATGCTGCGGGGTCGTTCGCCGCGGCCTCGGCCGCCTCGGGATCTTCGGCGAGCGGGTCGGGGACGGGGGAGAGCAGCATGGCCTGCCCCACCTTGCGCGCGCGCATCGGGCCCCAGCCCATACCCTTGTTGACCACCGCCATCGACGGCTGCGCCAGCAGCTCGAGCAGCGCGGGCTGCGGCGTGGACAGGCGGATTTCGATGACCGTTTCGGTCATCGCCTTGATCGTTTCGATCTCGGGAAAATCATCCTTCAGCACATGGCGGCTGGCGGGGGCGAGGTAGGAGCGCAGGATGGCGGCGACGGTCTCGGCGGTCACCTTGCTGCCGTTGGTCCATTTCGCTTCGGTGAGGCGAAAGATATAGCTGCGCCCGTCGGCGGTGACGGTCCAGCGATTGGCGAGCCCGGTATCGATCTGGCCCTCGCCATCATAGCTGACCAGCCCCTGCGACGTCGCGTCGAGCAGCGCGGCATTGCCGGTCGACAGCTCGCCGCGCACGGGGTTGGCCATGGGGTTGATCTCCCCCATCGCGGCCACGCGCACCGGGCCGCGCTCGCCAAACAGGTCGCAGCCCGCCAGCGCCATCATCAGGCCCATCGCGGTCGCCATCGCGATCGCGCGGCGTCTGTTGCGGCCCATTGCTGTCATTCCGGCATGTCCCTCAGATCGTGTAAGCCAATCATAACCATGTGCTGCCAAAGCTGGCCAGAGGTATCGCGAAGAATGGGCGGGGAATGAGAGGCAGCGAAAGCGGAGGTGCGGGCGAGCGCGTCGCGCTGCGCGTCGAAATCGCGGGGCGGACGCTGGGCCATGTCCGCCGCGAACTGGCCGTTGTGGCGCATAGCCTCGACGACATATTGGCGCCGACGGCGCGCGCAATGCCGCCTGCGGGCCGCGACGGCTGGCTGCTGCGGTCCTTGCCGCGCGATCGGCTGCCCGCGCTGAAGGCCGAGCTGGACGGCTGGCTGGTCGTCGAACGCCAGGCCTATCCGCGCCATTATGTGCCGATGGCGGGGCAGGGCTTCGACGATTGGTGGCAGGGCTTTTCGTCCAAAACGCGCTCGACCCTGTCGCGCAAGGCGCGCCGGCTCGCCGACCAGTTCGCGGGCGGCACGGCGGTGCGCGCCTATCGCACGGCGGGCGAGATCGATGCGTTCATGGGCATCGCGGCGGCATTGTCGGCGCAGACCTATCAGGCGCGGCTGATGCAGGCAGGGCTCCCGGTAAGCGAAGCCGATCGCGCGCGCGCCGTCGCGGCCGCGGCCGACGACAAGGCCCGCGCCTTCCTGCTGTTCGCGGGCGAGCGCGCGATCGCCTATCTCTATCTGCCGGTCGAACACGACACGTTGATTTACGCCTATCTTGGCTATGATCCAGCCTTTGCCGCGCTGTCGCCCGGAACCGTCCTACATGTCGAGGCGATGCGCGCGCTGTTCGCCGAGGGGCGGTTTCGCGCCTTCGATTTCACCGAAGGCGACGGCGCGCACAAGGCGCAGTTCGGGCGGGCATCGGTCGATTGCGCCGACATTTTGGTGCTGCACCCGACGCTGCGCAACCGCGCGGCGCTCGAGGTGATACGCGGGGTCGATAGGTTGGCGGGGGCCGGGAAATCTATGCTCGATCATCTGGGGCTGCGCGCGAAAGCGAAGGCGCTGATTCGCGGCTGATTCGGTCCCGACGCGCGGAGAAACGAGTGGTGCGGACGGCGGGACTTGAACCCGCATGTCACTAGGACGGCAGATTTTAAGTCTGCTGCGTCTACCGATTTCGCCACGTCCGCACGATCGCGCCGGTCAAGCCGATGGACCCATCAAGGTCAAGCAAGTTTCCTGCTTCACGTCATGCGCCGCGTCGGCTAGACCGCCTGCCATGACAGCCGTTCTCCATCTCTCCGGCCTCGGAAAAACCTATAAAAGCGGTCACATAGCGCTCAGCAATGTCGATCTTGAAATCAACAAGGGCGAAATTTTCGCGCTGCTCGGCCCCAATGGCGCGGGCAAGACGACGCTGATCAGCATCGTCTGCGGAATCGTCACGGCCAGCTCGGGGACAGTGATCGTCGGGGGGCATGACCATGCCCGCGATTATCGCGCCGCGCGGTCGATGATCGGGCTCGTGCCTCAGGAATTGCACACCGACGCCTTTGAAACGGTGCTCGCGACGGTCAGCTTTTCGCGCGGCCTGTTCGGCAAGCCGAAGGATCCGGCCTTTATCGAGCAATTGCTTCGCGACCTGTCGCTGTGGGACAAGCGGAACAGCAAGATCATGGAATTGTCGGGCGGCATGAAGCGCCGCGTGATGATCGCCAAGGCGCTGAGCCACGAGCCCGAAATCCTGTTCCTCGACGAACCGACTGCGGGCGTCGATGTCGAGCTGCGCCGCGACATGTGGCAGATGGTGCACGGCCTGCGCGAGCGCGGCGTGACGATTATCCTGACGACGCATTATATCGAGGAAGCCGAGGAAATGGCCGACCGCGTCGGCGTGATCAGCAAGGGGCAGATCATCCTCGTCGAGGAAAAGCACGCGCTCATCAAGAAGCTCGGGCGCAAGACGCTGACGCTCAACCTCGCCGAACCGCTGGACGCCGTGCCCTCCGAACTGGCCGACTGGAAGCTCGAACTGGCGGGTGACGGGCACGAGCTGGTCTATGAATTCGACAGCCAGGCCGAGGCGACGGGCGTGCCCTCGCTGCTCCGCCGGATGAGCGACATCGGCGTCGGTTTCAAGGATCTGCACACCAAGCAAAGCTCGCTCGAAGATATTTTCGTCGGGCTGGTGCATGAGGACAAGCACGAGGGTAGGGACGCGAGGGAGCAGGCCGCATGATTTCGAATGTCCGCGGCATCCGTGCCATCTATCTTTTCGAAATGGCGCGGTTCGGGCGCACCTTCTGGACCAGCCTGATGCTGCCCGTCATCACGACGGCGCTCTATTTCGTCGTCTTCGGCTCGGCGATCGGCAGCCGGATGACCGAGGTCGGCACCGTTCCTTACGGCGCTTTCATCGTCCCCGGCCTGATGATGCTGACGATGTTCACCGAAAGCATCAGCAACGCCTCGTTCGGCATCTATATGCCCAAATGGACGGGGACGATCTATGAAATGCTGTCAGCGCCGCTGTCGCCGCTGGAAACGGTGATCGCCTATGTCGGCGCCGCAGCGACCAAGTCGGTCATCATCGGATCGATCATCTTTGCGACCGCGCACCTCTTCGTAGACGTCCAGGTCGCGCATCCCTTGCTGATGGCGGCGTTCATGATTCTGATGGCGGTGACCTTTTGCCTGTTCGGCTTCATCATCGGCATCTGGGCGCAAAGTTTCGAGCAGCTTCAGGTCATCCCGCTGCTGGTCGTCTATCCGCTGACCTTCCTCGGCGGCGCCTTCTATTCGCTCGACATGCTGCCCGCCGCGTGGCGGACGGTGACGCTCTTCAACCCCGTCGTTTATCTGATCAGCGGCTTTCGCTGGACCTTCTTCGGGCAGGGCGATGTCGCGATCGAGGTGAGCATGGGTGCGGTGGCGTTCTTCTTTGCGCTGTGCCTGGGCGTCATCTTCTGGGTGTTCCGGACCGGCTACCGGCTCAAGAACTGAGCGGGTAGTCGGCAAACAACAACCGTCGTCCCGGCGAAGGCCGGGATCCCGACGTGGCGTTGAAGCGATATGGTGCGATCCCGGCCTTCGCCGGGATAACGGGAAAAAGTCGCGCGCTCAGCTGTTCAGCCGCTCGCGCATTTCCTTGCCGGGTTTGAAATAGGGCACATTTTTCGCCTTCACCTCGACCGCCGCGCCGGTGCGCGGGTTGCGGCCGGTGCGCGAGTCGCGCGAGCGGGTGGAGAAAGCGCCAAAGCCGCGCAGTTCGACGCGGCCGCCGGCCGCGAGCTGATCGACGATCGAATCGAAAAAGCTGTCGATGATACGTTCGACCTCTTCGAGCCGCAAATCGCTGTTTTCGTTCGCGATCTTTTGAACCAGTTCTGACCGGATCATGTGCTTCCCCTATTTATATAACCACGCCTCGCCCGCCGAAACGGACGCATCGGTCGTTGCCGGCCGATTGCGCGTGAGACCCCTCCCAACGCGCGGAGAAGGTATCACGAATCACTGTCTGGTCAAAATATATCACTGAAAGAAAAAGGCCCGCAGAGGGACACTCTGCGGGCCTTTTGTTTCGCGTGAGCGCGGCTAGCGGAAATTAATCCTTCTTGCCGGCCTTCAGCGCTTCGCCGAGGATGTCGCCGAGCGAGGCGCCCGAGTCCGACGAGCCGTACTGTGCGACGGCTTCCTTCTCTTCGGCGATCTGCATCGCCTTGACCGAGAAGTTCGGCTTTTTCGAACGGTCGAAGCCGATGACCATCGCATCGAACTTCTGGCCGACCTGATAGCGTTCGGCGCGCTGCTCGTCGCGGTCGCGGCCGAGGTCGGCGCGCTTGATGAAGCCCGTGGCGCCATCTTCGCCGGCCTGCACTTCGAGGCCGTTGTCGCGGACTTCGAGGACCGAGACGGTGACGACGTCGTTCTTCTTCAGCGAACCGGCAGCGGCAACGCCGCCGCCAACCGCGGGAGCGCCCTTTTCAAGCTGCTTGATGCCCAGGCTGATGCGTTCCTTCTCGACATCGACGTCGAGAACGACGACCTGCACGGCCTCGCCCTTACGGTGAAGGTGCAGCGCTTCTTCGCCCGAGATGCCCCATGCGATGTCCGACATGTGGACCATGCCGTCGACGTCGCCCGGCAGACCGACGAACAGACCGAATTCGGTCGCGTTCTTGACTTCGCCTTCGACGACCGAGCCGATCGGATGCGTTTCGGCAAAGGCGCCCCAGGGGTTCGACTGCGCCTGCTTGAGGCCCAGCGAGATGCGGCGCTTGTCACTGTCGACTTCGAGGACGATGACATCGACTTCCTGGCTGGTCGAAACGATCTTGCCGGGGTGGACGTTCTTTTTGACCCACGACATTTCGCTGACGTGGACCAGGCCTTCGATGCCGGGTTCGAGTTCGACGAACGCACCGTAATCGGTGATGTTCGTGACGGTGCCCGACAGTTTCGCGCCGATCGGATATTTGGCGGCGACGCCTTCCCAAGGATCGCTTTCGAGCTGCTTCATGCCCAGGCTGATGCGCTGGGTATCGCGGTTGATGCGGATGATCTGCACCTTGACCGTGTCACCGATGTTGATGACTTCGCTCGGGTGGTTGACGCGCTTGTAGCTCATGTCGGTGACATGGAGCAGGCCGTCGATGCCGCCGAGGTCAACGAACGCACCATAGTCGGTGATGTTCTTGACCGCGCCTTCGATGATCTGGCCTTCTTCGAGGTTCTGGATCAGGCCGCTGCGCTGTTCGGCGCGCGTTTCTTCGAGGATCGCGCGGCGCGAGACGACGATGTTGCCGCGGCGGCGATCCATCTTGAGGATCTGGAAAGGCTGCGGCAGGTCCATGAGCGGGCCGACGTCGCGCACGGGGCGGATGTCGACCTGGCTGCCCGGAAGGAACGCCACGGCGCCGCCGAGGTCGACGGTGAAGCCGCCCTTGACGCGGCCGAAGATGACGCCTTCGACGCGCGCTTCCTTGGTGAATTCTTCTTCGAGGCGGTCCCAGGCGGCTTCGCGGCGGGCGCGGTCGCGTGAGAGCATCGTTTCGCCATTGGCGTTTTCGACGCGGTCGACATAGACTTCGACTTCGTCGCCGACCTTGAGGTCGGCCTTCTGGCCCGGCATCGCGAATTCACGAAGCGGCACGCGGCCTTCGCTCTTCAAGCCAATGTCGATCACTGCCAGGTCGTTTTCGATCGCGGTTACGGTGCCCTTGACGACGCGGCCTTCAAAGCCGCCATCTGCACCACCCAGCGATTCGTCGAGCATCGCGGCGAAATCGTCGCGCGTCGGAAAAGCCGTAGAGGCCATAGAGTGTCTTCCTTACTTCATTTGTTCCGGCCAAGCGGTTGGTTCCGCTGGTCTTAATGGCCGATCTGTCCTGCCCGCCGGATGCGGTGCAAGACACCCTTCGAACCGCCTGCGCAGCGAGGCATGGGCAAAGCAAAATGGGCGCGGCGGGTGTGTCCCGTCACGCCCGGCGCTCCTGTTCGAGCGGCGGCTTGTCCGTGCCTCGACCGGCAAAAAGCCCGTCGGACCGCGCGCCTATATGCGCAAAGCGGCGGATTAGCAAGGTGAAAGGCCCATGATCGTCACCCCCGCGGCGGCGACGCATTTCGGGTAAACCCCATCGTAAGACCTCGCTTTTATATTCTCCCAAGCAATCGAGAGGGGTCTGAATGCAAGGGGCGCAGTACGGCCAGTTCGCCGATCCGGCGGTCGAGGCGCGTTTCCAGGAAACCGCGCGGAGGCTGCGGCTGCCTTTCGTGCGCATCTATGGCGTGCTCTTCATGCTCGTCGCGCTCGCCTATTCGATCGTCAATCCGATGTTAGTGAGCCCCGAGGACATGGCGCGGCTCGCAGTGCTTTTTGGCTGTATGCTGATCCTGTCGGGCGCCTATATCGCCTCGACCTTCTGGTCGGGCTATCTCGCGCGGCCGGGGCTCGATTTCGCCGCGCTGCTCGGCATCATGTTCCTGCTCGGCCATATCAACCTGATCCTGTTCGACGAGCTGATCGCGCTTCACGAGGACATGCACGCCGTCGGGGTGATGAACCGGCTGGCGGTCAGCGCCTTTGCCGCCGTCGCCCTCGCGAGCCGGCCGCGGCTGTTCGCGCTCTGGCTGGCGCTCGATCTGGCGGTGTTTCTGGCGACGGTGCTGCCCGTCCAAAGCCACGGCGCGGGCCTGTGGTATGCATTGCTTAGCTATATGAGCGGGGCGGCGATCATGCTCGCGATCAATTTCGCCATCGACCGGTCGAGCCGCGGAGCCTTTGCGCTCGCCGAAGCGCTCGAGGTCGAGCGCGCGAAAAATGAGGCGCTGGTCTATAACATGCTGCCCGGCGCCGCAGTCGAGCGCATCCGCGACGGGCGCGTCGTCGCCGACAGCTATGCCGATGCCAGCGTCATCTTCATCGACATGGTCGGATTTACCAAACTGGCCAAACGCGTGTCGCCCGGGCATCTGGTCGAACTGCTCAATGCCTTTTTCAACCATGCCGATCGATGCGCCGCCGAGCATGGCGTCGAAAAGGTCAAGACGATCGGCGATGCCTATCTGGCGATCGCCGGCGGCAATGTCACGACGGGGAACAGCGCCGACGCCGCGATCGCCTTTGCCCGCGCGGTGCTCGAAGGCGTGGAGGAATTGCAGCGTGTCGCGGGCACCGAGGTGGGCCTGCGCGTCGGCATCCACAGCGGGCCGGTGGTCGGCGGCGTGATCGGCGCGACGCGCATGGCCTATGATTATTGGGGCGAGACGGTGAATATGGCGGCGCGGCTGGAAAGCATTGCGCCGGTCAATGGCATCGCGATTTCCGAAAGCACCTGGCTGCGCGCCAAGGATCGCGCGGCGTTCGGGGCGCCGCATCAGGAGATGTTGAAGGGCGTGGGCGAAACCTGCGTCTATCACGCCGGACCGGCGCCGGTGCGCGCGCCGTTGCCCGACATCAGCTGGGTCGCCTGACCTTTTCCTCGATGAAAGCGATCGCGGCGGCGAGTGCAGCATCCTTGTCGAGCGCCGTGTTGTCGAGCAGCATCGCATCGGCTGCGCGGAGCAGCGGAGCATCGGCGCGTCCGGTGTCGCGCGCGTCGCGGGCGTGAACATCGGCCAGCACCGCATCGAAGCTCACATCGACGCCGCGCGCGCGCATTTCGGCATGGCGCCGCCGCGCGCGTTCTTCGGGGGTCGCGGTCACGAAGATTTTTGCGTCGGCGTGCGGGGCGATGACCGTGCCGATGTCGCGCCCGTCGAGCACCGCGCCTCCGGGCTGGTTCGCGAAATCGACCTGACGCTGGAACAGCGCGGCGCGGACGGCGGGATGCACCGACACCCGGCTGGCGAGGCTGCCCGTCGATTCATAGCGCAGCGCGGGGTCGTCGAGCAGGCTGTCCGGGAAATCGCACGCAGCGAGCGCGTCGGCGGCCTTGTCGGGATCGCCGTGGTTCAGCTGCGTCTGATAGCCGACGGCGCGATAGAGGAGGCCGGTGTCGAGGATGGGCAGGCCGAAATGGTCGCCGAGCTGGCGCGCGAGCGTGCCCTTGCCCGAGGCGGTGGGGCCATCGACGGCGATGATCATTGCTGCAATCCCGCGAGCAGCGCCTCGAAATTGGGGAAGCTCGTCGCGACGGGGGCGATGTCGTCGATCGTCACCGGCGCCTTGCTGACGAGTCCGGCGATGGCGAAGCTCATGCAGATGCGGTGGTCGAGGTGGCCGGCGATGGTCGCACCGCCGGGCAGCGCGTCGCCGCCGGTGCCGTCGATGGCGAGGCCGTCTTCGCTTTCCTCGACGCGCACGCCGATTGCCGCCAGGCCTGCGGCCATGACCGCCAGCCGGTCGCTTTCTTTGACGCGCAGCTCGTTGAGGCCCGTCGTCACCGTGCGGCCTTCGGCGAGCGCGGCGGCGACGAACAGGATCGGAAATTCGTCGATCATGCTCGGGGCAACCGCGGGATCGACCTCGATGCCCTTGAGCGCGCTGTGGCGGACGCGCAGGTCAGCGACGGGTTCGCCGCCGACTTCGCGCGCGTCGAGCAATTCGATGTTGCCGCCCATCGCGCGCAGCACCTCGACCAGCCCGGCGCGCGTTGGGTTGAGGCCGACATTGGCGATGGTGACGTCCGAGCCCGGCACGATCAGGGCCGCGACGATGAAGAAGGCGGCCGAGGATGGATCGCCGGGGACCGCGATGGTCTGCGGCATCAGCTCGGCCTCACCACGGATGCGGATATGCCGCGTGCCGTCGCCATCGGTATCGACGGTCAGGTCGGCGCCGAAACCGCGGAGCATCCGCTCGCTATGGTCGCGCGTCGGCACGGGTTCGATGACTTCGGTGATGCCCGGCGTGTTGAGCCCCGCGAGCAGCACCGCGCTCTTCACCTGCGCCGAGGCCATGGGCAGGCGATAGGCGAGGGGGATGGCGGGCGCGAGGCCGCGGACCATCAGCGGCAGAGTTTTCGTCCCCTTGGCGCCGGGCGACGCGGTGATGTCGGCGCCCATCTGGCTCAGGGGATCGATCACCCGGCCCATCGGCCGCCCCGACAGGCTGGCGTCGCCGATGAAGGTGGCGGTGATCGGGTGGCTGGCGACGAGCCCCATGAGCAGGCGCGTCGAGGTGCCGCTGTTCCCCATGTCCAGCGCGCCTTTTGGCTGGAGCAGCCCGCCGACGCCGACGCCGTGGATGCGCCACTCGCCGTCGTCGCGGCGCTCGATCGACGCGCCCATTGCGCGCATCGCCGCAGCGGTCGCGAGCACGTCATGCCCTTCGAGCAGGCCGGTGACGCGGCTTTCGCCCACGGCCAGCGCCGACAGCATCAGCGCGCGGTGCGAGATGCTCTTGTCGCCCGGAATCGCGATCGATCCGGTCAGCGGAACGGAGGCGGAAAAGCTGCGCAGGGTGGCGGTTTGATCGGTCATGGCGTGCGGCTTTTGACAGCGGCCTTGCAATCTGGCAAGGCGCACGCCGATTTGACGGGTAGCTATTCAGGTTCCGTCGCTCTTCCGATATTTTATCCTGTTTCCAAAGGATTATGAGGCGTTTATGATCAAGGCTGAATGGGGCACGAAACGCAGCTGCCCGAAATGCGCCACGCGATTCTATGACCTGACCAAGGATGATCCGGTCAGCTGCATCAACTGCGGCTATTCGTGGATTCCGGAATCGGTGCTGAAATCAAAGCAGCCGATGCCGTTCGAAGAGGCCGAAAAGCCGGGCAAAGTTGTGAAGGAAGAGGTCGTCGCCGACGAGGATCTCGATCTGGACGTCGATGTCGACGAGGACAGCGATTCGCCGGATAATGACGTCGATCTTGGCGGCGACGACGATCTGGGCGTCGCCACAGCCGACGACGAGGACGACGAAAGCTGATCCATTTGGCGGGGGCAAAAAATCGTCGAAAGGCGATTTGGCCCCTTGCATCAACCGGCGGCGCTGCTAAAGGCGGCGTCCCGGTCGCGCCGCCCAGGCGCGCGACGAAATGGCACGGGGCCTTAGCTCAGCTGGGAGAGCGCCTGCATGGCATGCAGGAGGTCAGCGGTTCGATCCCGCTAGGCTCCACCATTTTTTCAAAGAGGCCCGCGCAAGCGGGCCTTTTTTGTTGCTCGCGATGCGGCGGGAATGCGCAGCGGCAATGGCGGCTTTGGGGTGGAGGGCTGCCCTATAGCTCCGTCATGCTGAACTTGTTTCAGCATCCATGGTCTGACCTCTAAACCAGCGCTGCGCTGGAGGAAACGACTGGGCCATGGACCCTGAAACAAGTTCAGGGTGACGCGAATTGAGAGGTCCGCGATCGGTCGTTGGCCGACCTTCGTCATCCCCGTCTCGATCCGGGATCCACGACGACGGTGCGGCTATGGATCCCGGATCAAGTCCGGGATGATGATATAGAGAGAGAAGTCGCCTTCGACCGGAAACCGGCAATCCGCTACCCCGCGGCTTCCTCGAACACAGGTTCCAGCGCGATCGGGTCGGCCAGTGTGATGCGGTCGAGGATCGATGCGGTGTCGTCGCGCACCTTCAGCATCAGGCTGCGCAGCCGGCATTCGGCTTCGGGCAGGCAATTCTTGCAATGCTCGTGCGCATTGCGCGCCGCGCAGGGGACGAGCGCCAGCGAGCCGCGCGTCAGGCGGACGAGGTCGCCATAGCTGATGTCGACCGGCGGCAGCGCGAGCTGGTAGCCGCCGTCGCGGCCGCGCTGCGAAATCAGCAGCCCCTCGCGCGCCATTTCGGACAGGATGACGGTCAGGAATTTCGGCGGAATATTCTGCGCCTCGGCAATGTCCGCCAGCTGGACCTGCCCCTTGCCCCAATGGTCGGCAAGATGCTGGAAGGCGCGGATCGTATAGCGGGTCTTCTGCGAGAGCATGGCGGCGTTACTGTGATATAATTTGCCTTAATTCAACCTGTCTGGATGAGATTAGTTGCACGGTTGATGAAAATCACAGCGGGTGGCATGGTTCGCCGATAAACGGGTCGCGCAATTGCCCGGTTTCGGGCGCGGAACAGGTGAAAGATATCATGCGTAAATTCCTGGCGACCCCGGCCGTTTTGGCGGCCTGCCTGCTCGCGATCACCCCCGCGCAGGCGCAGTTCGGCAGCCTGTTGCGCAAGGTGACGACGCCGGCGCCGACGCCGAGCGAAGAGGACAATGGCGGCTGTCCCAAGGGCAAGAAGGGCAGCAGCATCGGCCGCAACATCCTGGGCAATGTCATCAGCGATGCCGTCGGCGACGCGGCGAGCAAGGCCGGCGTATACAGCTATGTGCCGATTTCGGAGGTCAGCGGGACGCTCACCGACGCCATCGCCTGTCGCCTCGATCCCGCCGAACAGGTGCAGGCCGCCGCCGCGACCGAGGAAGTCACGCGCGGCGAAGAGGTTGGCGCGACCGCGAGCTGGTCGAGCGAGACGCGCGCCAATGTCAGCGGGTCATCGACCGTGGCCGCAAAGAATGAGCTGGCCGACGGCACGCAGTGCATGAACGTCACCGACATCATCATCGTCGAAGGCGAGGAAACGCGCGTGTCGAAGCGGATGTGCAAGGGGCCGGGCCAGGCACGTTATGTCCTTGCCGCGTAAGTTCGTCCGCGTCGCCGTGCTTGCGGGCCTCGCCGCCTGCCTGACCGGCGCGGCAAAGCCGGTGATCGATCCCGCGAACCCGACCTGTCCGCTGAACCCCGACTGGTCGGCGAACCCGACGATGAAATTGACGCCGGTGGTGAAGAACGGCGCAAAGATACTGCTGGCCGAAGGACGGATAGATGCGGGGCTGCCCGACCGGCTGAAGGCCGCGCTCGCCGCCAACCCCGATGTCGGCGAAATATGGCTGCGCTCGCCGGGTGGCGACGCGCGCGCGGGCAATTCGGCGGGGCGCGTCATCCGCGCAAACTTCGGGCTCATGACGCGCATCCCTGCGGGCTGGGCGTGTTTCAGCGCGTGCAATTTCGTCTTCATGGGCGGCCAGCCGCGGATCGTCGATCCGGGCGGGCTTTTCATCGTCCATATGTTCACGCGTACCGGCGATCGCCAGTCGATCGACATGAGCGTGGCAATGGGCACCGATGCGACGCGCGAGTTGATCGGCGACATCGAACAGGATGCCGCATTGCTTGCCAGCGAGGACAATGATTTCCTGATCCGCATGGGCGTATCGCGCAAGCTGCTGACCGAGGTCATGTACCGGCAAAAGGCGATCGAGAATGCTGAGGACAAATCGACCCGCCGCTGCCTGACGCAGGACGAGGTCAAGGCCTATAACGTTGCAAATAACAACGAATAGGATAGGCTGGCGGTCGATAAGGAGAGGCTGCCATGACCGACATGACGCATGACCATGCGCGCTTCCGTTCGATGATCGACGGGACGCAGGAAGACTGGGACATCATCGCGCGCGAGCAGAAGCAATTCGCGCCGCAGAATGGCAAGCGCATCCTCGACCATCTGAAGCTGCTCGGCGGCGATTATGGCGGCTTTCCGGTCGACCGGCTGGAGCATTGTTTGCAGACCGCGACCAGAGCCCACAGGGATGGCCGCGACGAGGAATATGTCGTGATGGCGTTGCTCCACGACATCGGCGACACGCTGGGGGCGTTCAACCACCCCGACGTCGCGGCGGCGATCCTGAAGCCGTTTCTGTCGGAGGAAAATCTGTGGATCGTCCAGCACCACGGCATTTTCCAGGGCCATTATTTCTTTCACTATCTCGGGCTCGACCGCGACATGCGCGACCAGTTCAAGGATAGCCCGCATTATGCGGCGTGCGCCGAATTCTGCGAAAAATATGACGCACCGGCGTTCGATCCCGATTATGACAGCGAGCCGCTGGAGTTTTTCGAGCCGATGGTGATGCGCCTCTGCTCCTATCCGCGCACGAGCATCTACAAGAAGGTGATGACCGAGGAAGCGGCGGAGTAGGCAAAAGGCATCAATCCAGACTCCGTTCGCATCGAGCGAAGTCGAGATGCCCCTCGGCATTGTGTGAACCCTCGGGGTGTCTCGACTTCGCTCGACACGAACGGAATTGGAGCGTGATTACTTCCCCTTGAACTCGGTCTTGCGCTTCTGCTGGAAGGCCATGATGCCCTCCATCGCATCGGCGGTGCCGCCCGCGACGAACTGGCCCCTGGCCTCTGCGTCGAGCGTGGTCGCAAAATCCTGCGTCAGCCCGTCGCGCAGCACCTTGCGCATCGTGCCGAGCGCGATGGTGGGGCCGTTGGCGAGGCGGGTGGCGAGCGCGCGCCCTTCGGTCATCAGCTCGGCATCGTCGACGCATTTATAGATCATGCCCCAATCGGCGGCCTGATCGGCCGAAATCTTTTCACCCAGCATCATCATCTGCAACGCGCGCGGCACGCCGACAAGGCGCGGGAGCAGCCACGAGGAGCCGCCGTCGGGAACGAGCCCGATATTGACGAAGGCCTGAAGGAAATAGGCGCTCTTGCCCGCGATGGTGAAGTCGCCCGACAGCGCGAAGCTGCACCCGACGCCCGCCGCCGGGCCATTGACCGCGACGACGACGGGAATGTCGAGGTTCGCAAGCGCGAGCAGCATCGGGTTGTAATGACCGCGCAGCGCATTGCGGCTGCGTGCCCCGCCGCTTACCGTGCCGCCTGCCGAGCGGTCGCCCGCCAGATCGGCGCCCGAACAGAAGCCGCGACCCTCGCCGGTGATGAGCAGCGCGCGCGCGCCAAGGCCGGGAAGGTGATCGAGCGCGGCCCGGATGTCGTCGGCCATCGCCGGCGGCATTGAATTCAGCCGATCGGGCCGGTTGAGCGTGATCGTCGCGACGGCATCGGCGAAATCGAGCTTGATCGTGTCGAAAACGGGCAGGTCGGTCATGGGAAATATCCTCTCGCTGGGGCTTTACCTTTACGTTCACGTAAAGTTGTGACGCATTTGTGGGATGAGTGCAAGGGGGCGGGGGCGGGAGTATGGCCGCAATAGAACATATCTCTTTCGCCGGGATGACGGCAGGGAGGGGCTGCAAAGTGCTCCGCGCTGACCACTAACGCCCAAACCCCCGGCCGTTGACTTGCGGTGCGCCAAATCCTATATGGCCATCACACCCCATCGTCCGAGATAGAGCCTGACTTTGCGCGGCAGGTTGTACGGATAGGGCGGCGGGGATTTCAAGATGCGTCAAGAAGCTGCGGTAAACCGGCAACGGTTGCCTGCGGCCTTTTTTGCGTCTCTATCGCGTCCGCGAGCTATTTTATCAAGGCGAGACAATCACATATGGCGACCAAGGCGAAGTCGGTGGGCCAGGCCCTCGAAGCAACCGCGACCAAGCGGATCCGCAAGCTGTTCGGCAATATCCACGAAGCGGTGGAGATGCCCAACCTCATCGAGGTGCAGCGCGAATCCTATGAACAGTTCCTGCGGTCCGACCCCTCGGTCGGCTATGTTTCGGGCCTCGAGAAGACGCTGCGCAGCGTCTTCCCGATTCGCGATTTCGCCGGCACCGCCGAGCTCGATTTCGTCCACTACGAACTCGAAGCGCCGAAATATGACGTCGATGAGTGCCGTCAGCGCGGCATCACCTATGCGGCGCCGATGAAGGTCACGCTGCGCCTGATCGTCTTTGAAGTCGACAGCGAAACCGACACGCGTTCGGTCCTCGATATCAAGGAGCAGGACGTTTACATGGGCGACATGCCCCTGATGACGGGCAACGGCACCTTCTTCGTCAATGGCACCGAGCGCGTTATCGTGTCGCAGATGCACCGTTCGCCGGGTGTGCTGTTCGACCACGATCGCGGCAAGACCCACTCGTCGGGTAAGTTCCTGTTCGCCGCGCGCGTTATTCCGTATCGTGGTTCGTGGCTCGACTTTGAATTTGACGCCAAGGACATCGTCAACGTCCGTATCGACCGCAAGCGCAAGCTGCCGGTCACCAGCCTGCTCTATGCGCTGGGCATGACGGGCGAGGAAATCCTCAACCATTTCTATGACCGCCTCGTCTTCGAGCGCGCCGAGAATGGCTGGAAAGTGCCGTTCATGGTCGAAAACTGGCGCGGGTCGAAGCCCGCGTTCGACGTGGTCGATGCCAAGACCGGCGAAGTCGCGTTCGCGGCGGGTCACAAGATCAGCCCGCGCCTCGCCAACAAGGCGGCGAAGGACGGTCTCGACACGCTGCTGATCCCGACCGAGGAAATCTTCGGCCGCTATTCGGCCTATGACCTGGTCAACGAAGCGACCGGCGAGATCTATATCGAGGCCGGTGACGAAGTGTCGGCCGAGAATCTGGAAAAGCTCGACGCGGCAGGCATCGACAAGCTCGTCCTGCTCGACATCGACCACAACAACACCGGTCCCTGGATCCGCAACACGCTGAAGGCCGACAAGGCCGAAGACCGCGACCAGGCGCTGAGCGACATCTACCGCGTGATGCGCCCGGGCGAACCGCCGACGCGCGAAACCGCCGAGGCGCTGTTCGGCGGCCTGTTCTTCGACAGCGAGCGTTACGACCTGTCGGCCGTCGGCCGCGTCAAGCTCAACATGCGCCTCGGCCTCGATGCCGAGGATACGGTCACCACCTTGCGCAGCGAGGACATCCTCGCCGTCGTCAAGGAACTGGTGAACCTGAAGGACGGCAAGGGCGAAATCGACGACATCGACAACCTCGGCAACCGCCGTGTGCGTTCGGTCGGCGAGCTGCTGGAAAACCAGTATCGCGTCGGCCTGCTGCGCATGGAGCGCGCGGTGAAGGAACGCATGAGCTCGGTTGACGTATCGACGGTGATGCCGAACGACCTGATCAACGCGAAGCCCGCGGTCGCCGCGGTGCGCGAATTCTTTGGTTCGTCGCAGCTGTCGCAGTTCATGGATCAGACCAACCCCTTGTCGGAAGTCACCCACAAGCGCCGCGTCTCGGCGCTCGGGCCGGGCGGGCTTACCCGCGAGCGTGCGGGCTTCGAAGTCCGCGACGTTCACCCGACCCACTATGGCCGCATCTGTCCGATCGAGACGCCGGAAGGCCCGAACATCGGTCTGATCAACTCGCTCGCCACCTTTGCGCGGGTGAACAAATACGGCTTTATCGAAACCCCGTACCGCAAGATTATCGACGGCAAGGTCACGACCGATGTCGTCTATCTGTCGGCGATGGAGGAATCGAAGCACACGGTCGCGCAGGCGAACGCGGACCTCAACCCCGACGGCAGCTTCATCGACGAGCTGATCTCGGCGCGCGAAGCGGGTGAATTCCTGATGGCGCCGCGCGAGCAGATCACGCTGATGGACGTGTCGCCCAAGCAGCTGGTTTCGGTTGCGGCTTCGCTGATTCCGTTCCTCGAAAACGATGACGCCAACCGCGCGCTGATGGGTTCGAACATGCAGCGTCAGGCGGTGCCTTTGCTCCGCGCCGAGGCGCCGGTCGTCGGCACGGGCATGGAAGAAACCGTTGCTCGCGACTCTGGCGCCGCCATCGCGGCGCGCCGCGGCGGCGTGATCGATCAGGTCGATGCGACGCGTATCGTCATCCGCGCGACCGATATGGTCGAACCCGGCAGGTCGGGTGTCGACATCTATCGCCTGCAAAAGTTCCAGCGGTCGAACCAGAACACCTGCATCAACCAGCGTCCGCTGGTGAAGGTGGGCGAGATCGTCCGCACCGGCGACATCATCGCCGACGGTCCGTCGACCGAGCTGGGCGAGCTGGCGCTGGGCAAGAATGTGCTCGTCGCGTTCATGCCGTGGAACGGCTATAATTATGAGGATAGTATCCTCATCAGCGAACGCATCGTGAAGGACGACGTCTTCACCTCGATCCACATCGAGGAATTCGAAGTCACTGCGCGCGACACGCGCCTTGGCCCTGAAGACATCACGCGCGACATCCCGAACGTCGGCGAGGAAGCACTTCGCAACCTCGACGAAGCGGGCATCGTCTATATCGGCGCCGAAGTCGGTCCGGGCGACATATTGGCCGGCAAGATCACCCCCAAGGGTGAATCGCCGATGACGCCCGAAGAAAAGCTGCTGCGCGCAATCTTTGGCGAAAAGGCCAGCGACGTGCGCGATACCTCGCTTCGCCTGCCGCCGGGCGTGTCGGGTACGGTCGTCGAGGTCCGCGTGTTCAACCGCCACGGCATCGACAAGGACGAGCGCGCGATCGCGATCGAACGCGAAGAGATCGAGCGGCTGAAGCAGGACGCCGACGACGAGCGCGCGATCCTCAACCGTGCGACCTTCTCCAGCCTGAAAGACCTGCTGATCGGTCAGACGACCAGCGCCGTGCCGAAGGGGCTGAAGAAGGGCGATACCGTCACCGAAGAGATGCTGGTCGAACTCGACCGCGCCGACTGGTGGAAGCTCGCGGTGGTCGAGGACAATGCCCAGACCGCATTGGAAGCGATCAAGGCGCAGTATGACGACGCGATCAAGCGGATCAACGCGAAGTATGAAGACCGCGTCGAAAAGCTGCAGCGCGGCGACGAACTGGCACCGGGCGTGCTCAAGATGGTCAAGGTCTTCGTCGCGGTGAAGCGCAAGCTGCAGCCGGGCGACAAGATGGCCGGCCGTCACGGCAACAAGGGCGTCATCAGCCGCATCCTGCCGAACGAGGACATGCCGTTCCTCGAAGACGGGACGCCGGTCGACATCGTGCTCAACCCGCTGGGCGTGCCGTCGCGCATGAACGTCGGGCAGATCCTGGAAACGCACCTTGGCTGGGCTTCGCGCGGCCTTGGGCGGCAGGTCACGCAGGCGCTGGAGGATTGGCGCGACGCCAATCCCGACGCGACCGGCGGCGAAATGCCCGAAGCGGTCCGCGAAAAGCTGGAGCATGTCTATGGCGCCGAATATGTCGATGACATCCGCTCGCGCGATGCCGAAAGCATCGTCGAACTGGCGTCGAATCTGAAGGTCGGCGTGCCGTTCGCGACGCCGGTGTTCGATGGCGCCAAGGAAGCCGATGTGACCAACATGCTGACCCTGGCGGGCCTCGATGAATCGGGTCAGTCGGACCTGTATGACGGCCGCACCGGCGACAAGTTCGACCGCAAGGTGACCGTGGGCTACATCTATATGCTGAAGCTCCATCACCTCGTCGATGACAAGATCCACGCGCGTTCGATCGGCCCCTACAGCCTCGTCACCCAGCAGCCGCTGGGCGGTAAGGCGCAGTTCGGTGGTCAGCGCTTCGGTGAAATGGAGGTCTGGGCGCTCCAGGCCTATGGCGCGGCGTACACGCTCCAGGAAATGCTGACGGTGAAGTCCGATGACGTGATCGGCCGCACCAAGGTTTACGAAGCGATCGTCAAGGGTGACGACACGTTCGAGGCCGGCATTCCCGAAAGCTTCAACGTGCTCGTCAAGGAAATGCGCTCGCTGGGCCTCAACGTCGAACTCTCTTCCTATGCGGAAGAGGATCCCGACAACGCCCCGGATACCCTTCCCGAAGCCGCCGAATAAGATTTTTTCCTCACCCCTCTCGCCCATGGCGAGGGGGGAAGATGGAGCAGACATATGAACCAGCTTACCAACTTCATGAACCCGGTCGCGAAGCCCGAAACCTTCGACATGATCAAGATCGGCATCGCGAGCCCGGAACGCATCCGCTCATGGTCGTTCGGCGAGATCAAGAAGCCCGAAACGATCAACTATCGCACGTTCAAGCCCGAGCGCGACGGCCTGTTCTGCGCGCGCATCTTTGGCCCGATCAAGGATTATGAATGCCTGTGCGGCAAGTATAAGCGCATGAAATACAAGGGCATCGTCTGCGAGAAGTGCGGTGTCGAAGTCACGGTGACCAAAGTCCGCCGCGAGCGCATGGGCCACATCGAGCTCGCCGCGCCCGTCGCGCACATCTGGTTCCTGAAATCGCTGCCGTCGCGCATCGGCCTGCTGCTCGACATGCAGCTGAAGCAGCTCGAGCGCGTCCTCTATTTCGAAGCCTATATCGTCCTTGAGCCGGGCCTGACCCCGCTCGAAAAGTTCCAGCTTCTGACCGAAGACGAGCTGCTCGACGCGCAGGACGAATATGGCGAAGACGCCTTCTCGGCCGGCATCGGCGCCGAGGCGATCCGTGTGCTCCTCGAAAATCTCGATCTGGAGCAGGAGCGCGTCGACCTGATGGAAGAGCTCGCAACGACCAAGTCGGAGCTCAAGCCCAAGAAGATCATCAAGCGCCTGAAGGTCGTGGAAAGCTTCATCGATTCGGGCAACCGTCCCGAATGGATGATCCTGGAGGTCGTCCCCGTGATCCCGCCCGAACTGCGTCCGCTGGTGCCGCTCGACGGCGGCCGCTTTGCGACGTCGGATCTGAACGATCTCTATCGCCGCGTGATCAACCGCAACAACCGTTTGAAGCGCCTGATGGAACTGCGCGCGCCGGACATCATCGTCCGCAACGAAAAGCGCATGTTGCAGGAAGCGGTCGACGCGCTGTTCGATAACGGCCGCCGCGGTCGCACGATCACGGGCGCCAACAAGCGTCCGCTGAAATCGCTGTCCGACATGCTCAAGGGCAAGCAGGGCCGCTTCCGTCAGAACCTGCTCGGCAAGCGTGTCGACTATTCGGGCCGTTCGGTCATCGTGACCGGTCCCGAACTCAAGCTGCACCAGTGCGGCCTGCCCAAGAAGATGGCGCTCGAACTGTTCAAGCCGTTCATCTATGCGCGCCTCGACGCCAAGGGTCTGTCGATGACCCTGAAACAGGCGAAGAAGTGGGTCGAAAAGGAACGCAAGGAAGTCTGGGACATCCTCGACGAGGTTATTCGCGAGCACCCGGTCCTGTTGAACCGCGCTCCGACGCTTCACCGCCTGGGCATCCAGGCGTTCGAGCCCGTGCTGATCGAGGGCAAGGCGATCCAGCTTCACCCGCTGGTCTGCGCCGCGTTCAACGCCGACTTCGACGGCGACCAGATGGCCGTTCACGTCCCGCTGAGCCTCGAGGCGCAGCTGGAAGCGCGCGTGCTGATGATGTCGACCAACAACATCCTCAGCCCCGCGAACGGCAAGCCGATCATCGTTCCGTCGCAGGACATGGTTCTCGGTCTCTATTATCTGTCGCTGGAGCGCGAAGGCGAACCGGGCGAAGGCATGCTCCTTGCCGACATGGCCGAAGTCCATCAGGCGCTGCACATCGGTGCGGTTACGCTGCACTCGAAGGTCATCAGCCGCGTCCCGCAGACCGACGAGAAGGGCAATGAATATCTGAAGCGCTTCGAAACGACGCCGGGCCGTATGCTGATCGGCGAATGCCTGCCGAAGTCGCACACCGTGCCCTTCGACGTCGTCAACCGCCTTCTCACCAAGAAGGAAATCGGCGACGTGATCGATCAGGTCTATCGTCACACCGGCCAGAAAGAGACGGTGCTGTTCGCCGACGCCATCATGGCGCTGGGCTTCCGCAACGCGTTCAAGGCAGGCATCTCGTTCGGCAAGGATGACATGATCATCCCGGCGTCGAAGGAAGGCATGGTCGACGAAACCCGCGCGCTCGTTAAGGATTTCGAGCAGCAGTATCAGGACGGCCTGATCACGCAGCAGGAAAAGTACAATAAGGCGATCGACGCCTGGTCGCAGTGCGGCGACAAGGTCGCGAACGCGATGATGGACGAAATCCGTGCGACGCCGAAGCTGCCCGACGGCCGTCTGGCCCCGATCAACTCCATCTATATGATGGCGCATTCGGGTGCCCGTGGTTCGCAGGCCCAAATGAAGCAGCTCGCGGGTATGCGCGGCCTGATGGCCAAGCCGTCGGGCGAGATCATCGAAACGCCGATCATCTCGAACTTCAAGGAAGGCCTGACCGTTCTTGAATATTTCAACTCGACGCACGGTGCGCGTAAGGGTCTGGCCGATACGGCGCTCAAGACGGCAAACTCGGGTTACCTGACCCGCCGCCTTGTCGACGTGTCGCAGGATTGCGTCGTGATCGAGGAAGATTGCGGCACGACCCGCGGCATGGAAATGCGCGCGATCATCCAGGGCGGCTCGACGATCGCCTCGCTCGGCGAACGCATCCTCGGCCGCACGACGCTTGAGGATGTCGTCGACAAGGACGGCAATGTCATCGCGCCCGTGGGCACGCTGCTCGACGAGCCGACGACGGCGCGGATCGAGGAGGCCGAGGTTCAGTCGGTCAAGATCCGTTCGCCGCTCGTCTGCGAAGCGACGCTGGGCGTCTGCGGCAAATGCTATGGCCGCGACCTTGCGCGCGGTACGCCGGTCAACATCGGTGAAGCTGTCGGCGTTATTGCCGCGCAGTCGATCGGTGAGCCCGGCACCCAGCTGACGATGCGTACCTTCCACATCGGCGGTGCGGCGCAGGTCAACGAGCAGTCGAACGCCGAAGCGATTTCGGACGGCACGATCGAATATCGCGACATGGCGACGATCGTCGATCAGCGCGGCCGCCGCCTGGCGCTGGCGCGTTCGGGCGAGATCGCGATCATCGACAGCGAAGGCCGCGAACGCGCGTCGCACAAGCTGCCCTATGGTGCGCAGATCATGCACAAGGACGGCGAAAAGGTGAAGAAGGGCGACCGGATTGCCGAATGGGATCCGTTCACCATGCCGCTCATCACCGAAAAGCAGGGTATCGTGAAATATCAGGACTTGCTGGACAGCAAGACGCTGGTCGAACAGGTCGATGAAGCGACGGGCATCGCCCAGCGCGTCGTGATCGAATATCGTTCGGCGGGCCGCGCCAAGAAGGAAGACCTGCAGCCGCGCCTGACCTTGCTCGACGACGAGTCGGGCGAAGCCGCGCGCTATCTGCTCGCGGTTGGCACGATGCTGTCGGTCGAGGATGGTCAGACGGTGCAGGCGGGCGACGTACTGGCACGCGTCAGCCGCGAAGCGTCGAAGACGCGCGACATCACCGGCGGTCTGCCGCGTGTTGCCGAGCTGTTCGAAGCGCGCATTCCGAAGGACAACAGCGTCATCGCGAAGATCAGCGGCCGCATTGAATTCGTCAAGGATTACAAGGCGAAGCGCAAGATCGCGATCGTTCCGGAAGAAGGCGATCCGATCGAGTATCTGATCCCCAAGTCGAAGGTGCTGGAAGTGCAGGAAGGCGACATGGTCAAGCGCGGCGATGCGCTGATCTCGGGCTCGCCGAACCCGCACGACATCCTCGACGTCATGGGCGTCGAGGCGCTGGCCGAATATCTGGTCGCGGAAATCCAGGAAGTCTATCGACTCCAGGGCGTGAAGATCAACGACAAGCACATCGAGGTGATCGTTCGCCAGATGCTGCAGAAGGTCGAGATCACCGACGGCGGCGACACCACGCTGCTGCCGGGCGAACAGCTCGATTATCTGGAGATGATGGAATATAACGCCAAGCTGCCGAAGAATGGCAAGCCGGCCGAGGGCCGCCCGGTCCTCCTCGGCATCACCAAGGCGTCGCTGCAAACGCGCAGCTTCGTTTCGGCGGCGTCCTTCCAGGAAACGACCCGCGTCCTCACCGAAGCGTCGGTGCAGGGCAAGATCGATTCGCTGCAGGGCCTCAAGGAAAATGTCATCGTCGGCCGCCTCATCCCGGCGGGTACCGGCGCTGCCATGAACCGCGTCCGCGTCACCGCCTCGTCGAAGGATGCCGCGCTGCGCGCCGCGATGCGCGCCGCGAACCAGGAGCATCTGATCGCGCCGCAGACGGCGGCCGAGGAGCATGAAGCCGAGCTGGCACAGGGCCCCGAAGCGGCGATCGGCGATGATCCGCTGGGCAAGGTGCAGGGCGAGGACTTCACGACCGACGATGTGATGGTCGAGGAACGCCCCGAAGGCGACAGCGAGGCCTAATCGCCTAGCGGCCGTGGGCCACAGAAAAGCCCCGCCGGAGCGATCCGGCGGGGCTTTTTCTTTGCGCGGGGTGGTTGGCCTGCGCTTTGCGCGCGATCAGATCGCGGGGCGGCGGCTCGAGCGGAGCGCGATAAAGCCGAAAGCGATGGCGGCCAGAAGCAGCGCGGCCTGCGCCGCCACGAACGGGGGTTCGGTGCCGTTAGGAGCGAGCGCGTTGAGCGCGGGAACCTTCAGGAACGACTGAACCACGAGGACGAACAGATTTAGGTAGAGCGCCGCGGTGGCGCTGATCGCATAGACCGCCGCCGCGCGGCCGACGAGCTTGCGCCCATTATAAGCCGCGAAGCTGGCGACGAGGATCAGTGTCGAGAGGATTCCCACGCCGAGCGCCGGCGTGAAGGCGACAATCGGAAAGAGAAAGCCCGTGAGGCTGGTCAGTAGCGTCGCCCACAGGAAGAGGTCGGTGGTCCGGTGGAGCAGCCGCCCGCGAGCGAAGGCGGGGAGGGCGATCAGCCCCGCGACGATACCGGTCAGGCTGATCGCGACATGGAGCGCGGTGAACTGCGCGATGGTGAGGCCGAGGATCATGGCACGCCTCCCCTTACAGATAGCGCGGCGCGGGCCGCGCCAGCGAGAGGTTGGGGCGGAGCGCCGACCGTGCCGCGATATAGGCGTCATAATCGGCCATGTCGGGGAGCGCGGGGATGGTGACGACTTCGCCCGCGTCGAAACCGGCGAGCGCCGCATCGACCATGTCGCCGACGTCCATCACGATCGCGGCGGGAAGAGCGGCCAGTTGCTCCTCGGTCCAGATCGGGGTGCGCGTCGCCCCCGGCAGCACCGCCTGGATCCGCACGCCTTTGGCGCCGAGTTCGACCTGCAATGCTTCGCTGAACGCCAGCACATAGGCCTTGCTGGCCGGATAGGTGGCGGTGAAACCATCGGGGATCAGTGCCGTCACTGAGCTGATGTTGATGATCGCCCCGCTGCCCTTCGCAGCAAGCCGGGGCGCTATGGCTGCGGTCAGTCGGGTCGCGGCCAGGATGTTGAGGTTGATCAGCGCGGTCAGCTGCGCGGGATCGGCTTCGACGAAGCTGGTTTCGCCCGCAATCCCCGCGTTGTTGATCAGGCCGGTGATCGCATCATCGGTCCGCAGGCGGTCTTCGACGCGGGAGAGGTCACCGGCTTTGGTGAGGTCGGCGGCGATGACATCGACCGATACGCCGGTGTCGCTGCGAAGGCGGTCGGCAAGTTCGGCGAGCTTGTCGGCGCGGCGCGCGACGAGAATCAGATTATGGCCGCGGCGCGCAAGGCGGTCGGCATAGACGGCGCCGATGCCGTCCGATGCGCCGGTGATGAGGAAGGTCTGCTGGGTCATGATAGGCTCCTTTACGAAGGAGACGGCGCGATCCGGCCGGACCGCGCCTTCCCTGTATCAGCTGTTGATGAAATCCAGAAGGTCGGCGTTGAACCGGTCCTGGTGGGTGACCGTCAGGCCATGGTCGGCGCCTTCGTAGATTTTGAGCACTGCCTGCTTGACGATCTTCACTGTGGCGCGGGCCGAGGCATCGACGGGCACGATCTGGTCGTCGTCGCCGTGGAGGACCAGCGTCGGAACGTCGAATTTCTTCAGGTCGTCGTTGAAGTCGCTTTCCGAAAAAGCGCGGATGCTGTCGAGCTGGCCCTTGAGCCCGCCCATCATGCCTTGCCGCACAAATTCGTCGCGCACCGCTTCGCTGATCGCCGCGCCGTCGCGGTTATAGCCGTAGAAGGGGATGGTCAGATCCTTGAAGAACTGCGGCCGGTTGTCGAAGGTGCCCTTGCGGATGCCGTCGAAGACGTCGAGCGGCAGGCCGCCCGGATTGGCTTCGGTCTTGAGCATCAGCGGCGGCACCGCGCCGATCAGTGCGACCTTGGCGACCCGCGCCGTACCGTGACGACCGATATAGCGAGTAACTTCGCCGCCGCCGGTCGAGTGGCCGACGAGGATGACGTCTTTCAGGTCCAGCTGTTCGATCAGTTCGGCGAGGTCGTCGGCGTACTGGTCCATAGTATTGTTATCCCACACCTGGTCCGAACGGCCGTGGCTGCGGCGGTCGTGAGCGATGGTGCGGAAGCCTTCATTGGCGAAGAACACCATTTGGGCGTCCCAGGCGTCGGCGCTGAGCGGCCAGCCGTGCGAGAAGATGATCGGCTGTCCATCCTTCGGACCCCAGTCCTTGAAGAAGATGTTGGTGCCGTCCTCGGTGGTGATGCTGGTCATGTCGTGGTTCCTTTCAGTCTGGAGGGGCGGGGTGTCCGTCCCGATAGGAGGGAGATAGGACCGACCGCCCTTGCGCGGGATTGGCGGACACGACATTATGCGGGCCGATTCCGACAAAGGAGCCGATATGCCCAAGCTGACGCTGCCCGACGCGGCCATTGTGCCGATGATCGAAGTCGGATTGATGATCTATCCCGATTGCCAGATGGGGATGGTCCACGGCATCACCGACCTCTTCGACGTCGCGGGACGCTTTGCCGTCGATCATGGGCGACGCCCGGTGCGCGTCAGCCACTGGCGGTTGCAGGAGGGCGGGGGCTTTGCGCGTTGCCGCGATAGCCATCCGGACGAAGTGGCGGGAAATTCGCCGGCGGTAGTCGTCGTGCCGGGCAGTTTGCACAAGCTGCTCGAGCCCGGCGAGGTCGAACCCTATGCGCGCTGGCTGCTCGACCGGCACGCGCATGGCACGGTGCTCGCGTCGAATTGCGGCGGCGCTTTTGCGCTTGCGGCGACGGGGTTGCTTGCTGGGCGGCCCGCGACGACGCACTGGTATTTTGCCGAGGAGTTCCAGCGCCGCTTTCCCGATGTCCGCATGGAGGCCGACCGGATGGTGATCGACGATGGCGACATCGTCACCGCGGGCGGCATGATGGCGTGGACCGACCTTGGCCTGCGCATCGTCGAGCGCCTGCTGGGCCCGACGGTGATGATCGAGACCGCGCGCTTCCTGCTGATCGACCCGTCGGGCCGCGAGCAGAAAAATTATGCGAGCTTTGCACCCACGCTGACCCACGGCGACGAACCGATCCTGAAGGTCCAGCACTGGTTGCAGGCGCGCGGCGCCGGTCCCGTCGCGGTCGCCGAGATGGCGGGCGAGGCGGGACTGGAGGAGCGGACCTTTCAGCGGCGATTCAAGGCGGCGACGGGCATGACCCCGGTCGAATATGTCCAGCATCTGCGCGTCGGCAAGGCGCGCGAACTGCTGGAATTCACGCGGCGCACGGTCGATCAGATTGCGTGGAGCGTCGGGTATGAGGATGCCGCGGCGTTCCGCAAGCTGTTCCACCGCCTGATCGGCCTGTCGCCGCACGAATATCGCCAGCGCTTTTCGACGCCGGGGTCGCTGACCGAAGCGGCATGATCGGCGGCGACTATCCGAAAGGTAATCGCCGCGGCGGCGATGGTCCGCGATAACGGCCAGTGGAGCGCCGAAGATTTTTTCGTCCATGTGTCGATTCTGCTCGGGCTCGTTCGTCGTCAGGACAGGAGGCCGCTGTTGGCCCCGCAAACAAGGAGATGACCAATGCGTGTAATGGTGTTCGTAAAGGCGACCGACGACAGCGAACAGGGCCTGCCGCCGACCGCGGAAATGACCGCGATGTTCGAGGCGATGGGCAAGTTCAACGAAGAACTCGTCAACGCCGGCGTGATGGTGTCGGGCGACGGATTGAAGCCGTCGTCGCATGGCAAGCGGATCCACTTCGACGGGCCGAACCGCACGGTGATCGATGGACCTTTCGCCGAAGCGCGCGAATTGGTCGCCGGTTACTGGATCTGGGAGGTCAAGGACATGGACGAGGCGGTTGCCTGGGCCAAGCGCTGCCCCAACCCGATGATGGGGCCGAGCGACCTGGAAATCCGTCCCTTCTATGAAATGGAGGATTTCGGCGACGCGGTGACCCCCGAGATCGCCGAGCATGAGCAGCGCCTGCGCGAAAGGCTCGCCGGCGAATGACGCCCGTGTCCGCTGCCATGCTTGCCTCGTCGGCGAACTTCGCGGACAAGGCGGGCATGGCAGTGGACGACACCCACCGGGCAATCGAGGCGGTTTTCAGGATCGAGCGCGCCAGGCTGATTGCCGGGCTGGCGCGCATCGTTCGCGACGTCGATCGCGCCGAAGAGTTGGCGCAGGATGCGTTGATTGTCGCGCTGACCGAATGGCCGAAAAGCGGCGTGCCGGCCAATCCCGGCGCCTGGCTGATGGCTGCGGCGAAGCGGCGGGCGATCGACGGCATCCGGCGCACGACGATGCTGACGCGAAAGCACGCCGAGATTGCCCGCGAACTGGACGAGGAGCAGGGCATGAGCGCGGAGGCCGCCGAAGCGGCGCTGGACGATCCGCTGGGCGACGAACTGCTTGGGCTGATCTTTGCCGCCTGCCACCCGGTGATCGGCGCCGAGGGGCGCGCCGCGCTGACGCTGCGGCTCGTCGGTGGGCTGACGGTCGAGGAAATTGCCCGCGCCTTTTTGTCGAACGAGGCGGCGATTGCGGCGCGGATCACCCGGGCCAAGAAGGCGATTGCCAAGGCCGGCGTGGCGTTCGAGGTGCCGCGCGGCGCCGAGCTGGCGGCGCGGCTGCCTTCGGTGCTGGAGGTCGTTTATCTGATCTTCAACGAAGGTTATGCCGCGACCGCGGGGCCGTCGCTGGTGCGGCCGCCGCTGTGCGCCGAGGCGCAGCGGCTGGGGCGCATCCTGGCCGGGCTGATGCCCGAACAGCCCGAGGTGCTGGGCCTGCTGGCGCTGATGGAGATTCAGGCGTCGCGGCTGGCGGCGCGCGCCGGACCGGACGGCAAGTTCGTGCCGCTGACCGAGCAGAACCGCGCCCGCTGGGACCAGCTGCTGATCCGCCGCGGGCTGAATGCGCTGGCACGGGTCGAGGCGCTGGGCGGTGCGGGCGGGCCTTATGCGTTGCAGGCGGCGCTGGCCGCATGCCATGCCCGGGCGCGCCGCGCCGAGGATACCGACTGGCGGCGCATCGCCGCGCTGTATGACCGGCTGGGGCAGGTGATGCCGTCGCCGGTGGTCGAACTCAACCGCGCGGTCGCGCACAGCATGGCGTTCGGCCCCGAGGCGGGGCTGGCGCTGGTCGATAGGATCGCCGGGGAAGCGGCGCTGCGCAACTATGCCCCGCTGCCCGCGGCGCGCGGCGATTTCCTGCTGCGTGCCGGGCGCAAGGCCGAAGCCAAAGGCGCATTCGAAGCCGCGGCAGCATTGTCCGCCAACGAGCGTGAGCGCGACTGGCTGCTCGCCCGCGCCGCCTCCTGCGCCGACTAGCGGATCAGATCATTCGGGAGCGGTGTCGAGCCGCACCTTTTCGGCGCGCAATTTTTCGGTGTGGAGCAGCTTGTCGGCCATCGCCTGCCACGCCGCGGCGGCGCGCAGATTGCGCTCGCGGACGCGGTCGAGCCCCGAGGCATCGGCCTCCGTCGTGCATTTTTCGGCTTGGGCGAGGTAGAATTCGGTGGTGGCCGACACGGGCTGCGCTCCTGAAAATGGGGCCTGAAAGGGCGGCGAGTCAGTCGACCATATCGGCGATCAGTCGCCGCAGTTCGCGCCGCGAAAGCGTCGGGCGGCGGCGGCGCGGCGGGTTCGCCGTCATTGCCTTTCCAGCCAGCGACAGCGCGGGCAGCGCGGGAATGATCGAGGGATTGGTTTGGAATAGAGTCATCATCTTTATCTTTGATTTTTCGTTACTTGAATATACCCGTCAGCGCGAACGGCGCTGTCCCGGGGTGGCCGGCCCGCCGCCGCGTTCGCGGTAGACGAGGCGACCCTTGCTGAGGTCATACGGCGTCATTTCGACGCGGACCGCGTCGCCGACGACCGTCCGGATGCGGAAACGCCGCATCCGGCCGGCCGTATAGACGACGACCCGATGACCATTTTCGAGCATGACGCCGAAGCGCCCGTCGGGCAGGACTTCGTCGACCTGCCCCTCAAAGGTCATCAGCTCCTCTTTGGCCAAGATCAGGCCGACTGGAGGTTGATCGCGGAAACCTTGCCATTCTTGCCGGTTTCGAGGTCGTAGGAGACGCGCTGCTCCTTGTTGAGCGTGTCCATGCCCGCGGCCTGAACCGCGGTGATGTGGACGAAGCTGTCGCCCGAGCCGTCTTCATTTTCGATGAAGCCGTAGCCCTTGTCATTGTTGAAGAATTTTACTGTGCCGATGGCCATGAGAGTGTTTCCTTTCACGAAAACGGGAAATCCTCCGGCAAAAGCACCGGCGGAGCTGGTAGCATGTGAAGGGAAAAGTCTGCCCCAGAAGGCCGTCAAATTCCGTCGCAGGCGACGTTAGCGAGACCCATATGAGCGATTTTTCCCGAAAAGTCAAGATGGCGCCCAAAATCGCGGCGGATGGATGTGGAATCGGCGCGGCGATTTGCAGGGTGCGCGGGGGTGAAGGTGATGCGGGCGCGGCGAATTATTTTGACGAGAGGCCGCGATAAAGGCGGATTATTTGCGGGGTTGGGATGGTTTTGCATGGAGCGCGTCCGGGGTGGGGGTTGGCGTGGGGCGAAGGTGCCACGGGCGGCTGTGCGAATGTTCCTCCCCATCGACTTGCGATGGGGAGGGGGACCGCGCCCGCAGGGCGTGGTGGAGGGACCGCGACGGTCGCGCCATGGCCCCTCCGTCAGCGGCTTGCGCCGCTGCCACCTCCCCATCGCAAGTCGATGGGGAGGAGATGTTGGCCGCTAACATCATGTGTTGCCACCATATGCTGCCTTTAAATCCATCGTCATCCCGGCGAAGGCCGGGATCTCGCCGGTGCGGTAAACCGAGAGGGTGAGATCCCGGCCTTCGCCGGGATGACGATTGAACAAAGCTTCGCTTTCGGTCGTCAGCGGGCTCCTCTCCCCTTGCGGGGCGGTTTGGTTTGCCGTCAGCCGAGCGCCGATTTGCGCGACTTTGCGCTCTCCGCCCCGGCATCGTTCGCAGGCTGCGGCAGCCCAAAAAAGGCGCGGCGGGCGATCTCGCCGGCCTTGCGCAGCGGGGCGACGTCGGCTGCGCGCACCGCTTGCCACGCAGCCTCCTCGTCGGGGTCGAGCGTGCGTTCATAATCCTCGTCGCCGAACGCGCCTTCCTCGATGCCGCTGAAATCGTCGGGCGGCGGGAAGTTGGTGCGCAGCTCGCCCGTCTCCGCGTCGGCCCAGACGGTCATCGCCGCGGCTTCCTCCTCGGGGGTCGGTTCGGCATCGAGGTCGCTTTCGGAATCGGCGGAAAACTGCGCAACTTCATTCGCGATCGCGGTATCGCGCCAGAGGCTCGCGAGCGGGTTCGCGCGATTGTCGCGCCCGGCGAGCCACAGCGCGAGCGCGGCGCCGAGGCCGTCCGGAGCGTCGGCGGGTGCCTCGGCGGCATCCTGTGCGCCATCGCGCGCGGCCTCGGCGGCGTCGAACAGCGACAGGAAGCCCGGCCAGTCGCCCGCGATCACCTGCGCCAGCATCTCCTCGCCCGCTTTCGCGCGCACCTCGACCATGCGGTCGAGCCGCGCGAGCATCGCGAGGCCGAGGCGGCTGTCGATGCGGCGGCGCTTGACGAAGCTGCGATCCTCCTCGCGCATCACCGTGCTCGTCTCGTCATGCCCCCAGATCGCGCGGTCGAGCAGTTCATCGACGAGCCGCCCGCGCGCGATCAGCACCGCCGCGGCGCAGCCGAGCCGGAACGCCGCGCCGTGCGGCCGCTGTTTGAGCTGATAGACGGCGGACGGCGACATGCCGACCTTTGCCGCCGAAATCTTCACCGACCCGTTGGTAGCGAAGGCTTCGAGAAAGTCGCGCTGGAGCCGCGGCGTCCAGTGATAGCTGGCGGGGGCGGGCGTGGCGGCGGGATCAAAAGCGGTGTCGTCCATCGGTTCGTCCTTCGGGTTGGGTGAAACCGACAGAATGAACCATATGGGTTATATGTAGGAAAGGGGCTTCTAGCTTCTGGCGCTGCGATACAATAGAAAGCTATTTGGCGTCGGGCTAAGGAAAACGAATTTGCTGCAGCTTCCGAAATTTACGAACCTCCGAGATGTAGCGAACGCGATTCAGGGGAAAGCTGAGTATCGGCGTGTCGGAACTGCAATTGAGAAGCTTGCGCGCGTTCAGTCTTGTATCGCAGATCTATCTGAAGCGATCGCGTGCTGCGATGCGATAGGGGAGCTTCGTAGGAGTGGTATAGGCAAAGCAACACTAACGTACGTTGCGACCGAATCTGCACTGCTTAGAACATCGGTAATTCTATATGAAAGAGCTACATCAGCGGGAGCTAAGCAGGGTGAACGGGGCTCTATTCAGATTGTGCGACGCTTAAATGCCAACCAGCTAGCCGACCATGAAGCCTTAGTTCTATTGCGTCAGCGTTCGCTCGCCCATGTCTATATGGGAGAGGAGATCGGTGGGGACATTTGGCATAAGGGTGTCCTGTTTGCCGTGAGGTCCGGTTCTGGATGGCGTCCGGCAGTGGCGTCGCACCGGATTCAATTTCATACGCCTACATTTGAGAGGCTCCAGCGCCAGCTTCCTGTCGCGAAAAGTATTGTCTTCGAGAAGTTCCATCAGCGTTTCGACGAGCTAACGAAGATTCTTCATGAGAATCCTCTTCCGAATGCAATCTTCGAGCAAAATGCTTTGGACCCTATTGAAACTTTCGGAAGCTTTGAGGCCGTGAAAGCCGTTTTAGATGGTCAAGTAACTGGCCAGATAAGTTTCGTAGGGTAGCTAGCCTACGCCCCTCCACCACTCGCTTCGCGAGCGGTCCCCCTCCCCATCGCTTCGCGACAGGGAGGATTTTGGCTCGCTTCGCATCGCGCATTCCTCCCTGTGCCGAAGGCATAGGGAGGGGGACCGCGAAGCGGTGGAGGGGCGGCGGCCTTGCGCCGGGCTTTGAGGTCGTTGGCCCCTCCGTCAGCGCTTCGCGCTGCCACCTCCCCATGGCCTTCGGCCACAGGGAGGATTTTGCGTCGTGATGGCCCGCGCGGCTCGGCTCATCCCATGCGGGCCACGGCCGGGCAGCCCGGCGTTGGCCAGCGCGGGCGGGCGGCGTCTAGGGTCGCGCTTCCCACCTATCAACAGGAGACATGCCATGAAAAAGCCGTTCGGCTTTATCGCATCGCTGTGCCTTGCGGGCGCGGCCTTTCACGCCGTGCCGGTGCTGGCGACGCAGGATAATTCCGCCCCCGCACCGACCGCTGCGCCCGCGGCGACGCTGACGCCGGGGACCAAGGTGCTCGATTCGGCGGGCGAGGTCGTCGGGACGATCGTGCAGGCCGAGGGCGGGCGCGTCGCGATTGCCGTGGGCAACAACGGGATCGTCGTTCCCGCGGGCGCCTTTATCCAGACGCCCAAGGGCCCGGCGCTGAACGTCACCAAGGCAAAGCTGGTCGCGTCGGTGACGGCGGCGGCGAAGGAAAATGCCGCCGCGCTCGACAAGGAATTGAAGGTCGGCGCCAATGTGAGCAGCGCGGGCGGCAACAATGTGCTGGGTCAGGTCAAGGCGGTCGCCGACGACAGCGCGGTGCTGGCGACCGGGCAGGGCGATGTGACCTTGCCGCGGTCGGTGCTGTTCGCGACCAAGACCGGACTGGCCGCCAATATGTCGGCCGAGCAATTTGCCGCGGCGGTGGCGAAGGCGAAGGGCGCGGCGCCGTCGCGCTAACGCGCGGCCGCGCTATTTGGGCGCGCTATTTGTCCGGCGGGCGATAGAAACGATAGCGGGTGACCGCGCCCTCGATCAGGTGACCGGCGAGGCGCAGGCGGATTTCGTCGGCGCCCGCGCTGGTGGTGCAGACGAGGTGGGTGCCGCCCGCGGGCAGCGGCTCGATCGCGCTGACGCTGATCCCCGCGGCGGTGCAGAGCGCGTTCACTTCGCTTTCGGGCAAAGCGAGGTTCATCGCGCGGCTCATCCGGCGGCCGGATCGGGCGACCAGGCGCGGATCGCGGCGGCGACGCGGTCATAGCCTTCGGCGCTGGCGGTCGCGAGCGCGAGCGGGCGGCCGCCGAGCGCGGGATTTTCTGCGTTGAGGAATGCCATTGCCGGGTCGCGGCCGCCCATCGTCAGATAGGCGAGGCTGCTGATATTGCCCTGACGCCGCGCATCGTCGCGCGGCAGCGGGGTGCGTTTCGGGCGAAACAGGCGGCTCGAGTGCGACTTTGCGGGGGCCGCGGCCGGGGCGGGCGTGGCGGAATCGGGATTGGGTTTGCTGCTCATCGGCGCGGCTCCTTTTGCGTAAGCGGGAGCGCCGGGCGTCTCTCAGTCGCGGCGGCCTACGAAAAGAATGTCTGCCGCGATGGTGATATATGGGGATGCGGCGGCCCGATTGTAAGGACCGCCGCGGGTTCAGGCGCCGTTGGCGGCGGAAAGGATCGCGCGGACGCTCGCCGTCGCGACGTCGGTGTCGAGGCCGCAGCCGAACAGGCTCCTGCCGTCGGCGGTGCGGCATTCGACATAGGCCGCGGCCTGAACATTGCTGCCCTGGCCGATTGCGTGCTCGCTGTAATCGACGATGTCCATGATCGGGCCGCCCGATTCGGCGAGCGCGGCGATGACGCTGCTCATCAGGCCGTTGCCGCGGCCGCTGACGCTGCGCGTGGCGCCGTCGATGGTGAGTTTGCCCGCGAAGATGCGGTCGGCGCCGGCATGGCTCTCCGACCAGTCGACGAGCTGGAAGCGTTTTGCTTCGGTGGTCAGATAGGCGCGCTCGAAGGCGTGCCAGATGTCCTCGGCGCCGAGTTCGCGGCTCGTTTCGTCTGCCAGTGCCTGTACGATGTGGCTGAAGCTCGCCTGCATCTTCTTGGGCAGTTTCAGCCCCTTGTCCTGTTCGAGCACCCAGGCGACGCCGCCCTTGCCCGACTGGCTGTTGACGCGGATCACCGCCTCATAACTGCGGCCGAGGTCGGCGGGGTCGATGGGGAGGTAAGGAACTTCCCAGCGTTCGTCATTCTGGCGTTCGCGCGCGGCGAAACCCTTTTTGATCGCGTCCTGATGGCTGCCCGAAAAGGCGGTGTAGACGAGCTCGCCGCCATAGGGGTGGCGCGGGTGGACGGGGAGCTGGTTGCAATATTCGACCGTCGCGATGACTTCGTCGATGTTCGAAAAGTCGAGCCCGGGGTCGACCCCCTGCGTGTACATGTTGAGCGCGATGGAGACGAGGCAGGTGTTGCCGGTGCGCTCGCCATTGCCGAACAGGCAGCCTTCGACGCGGTCGGCGCCCGCGAGCAGGCCGAGCTCGGCCGCCGCGACGCCGGTGCCGCGGTCGTTGTGGGTGTGGAGGGAGATGATCGCGGCGTCGCGGTTGGGCAGGTTCTTCGCGAAATATTCGATCTGGTCGGCGTAGATGTTCGGCGTCGCTGCCTCGACCGTCGCGGGGAGGTTGAGGATGATCGGGTTTTCGGGGATGGGCTGGAGGATGTCCATCACCGCTTCGCAGACCTCGATGCTGAAATCGATCTCGGTGGTCGAGAAGCATTCGGGGCTGTACTGGAAACGCCAGTTGGTTTGGGGCAGGCGCGCGGCATTGTCGCGCAGTTGCTTCGCGCCGTCGATCGCGATCGCCTTGATGTCGGCCTTGTCCATGCCGAAGACGATCTTGCGCCAGGCGGGGGCGACGGCGTTGTAGACGTGGACGATCGCGGTTTTGGCGCCCCCGAGGCTGTCGAAGCTGGTGCGGATGAGGTCGGCGCGGCTTTGCGTCAGCACCTGCGGGGTGACGTCGTCGGGGATGCGGCCTTGTTGGACCAATCCCGAGATGAAGTCATACTCGGTCGCGCCGGCGCTGGGGAAGCCGACCTCGATCTCTTTCAGGCCGATGCGGCAGAGGAGGTCGAAAAAGCGCGCCTTTTTCTCGGCATCCATCGGGTCGATCAGCGCCTGATTGCCGTCGCGCATGTCGGTGGACAGCCAGATCGGCGCCTTGGTGGTGACACGGCCGGGCCAGTCGCGGGTGGCGAGCGGAACCTGCGGAAAGGCGCTATATTTGACCGAGGGGTCGCGGAGCATGGTCATGGGTTGGGACTTCTTCTTCGGGTGGTTGCGTCGGTGTCGATCGGACCCTTGAGCGGGTGGCCGCGACTAGCGCGCAGCCAGTGTCACGCCCAAGGGCGTGTAAGTCGCAGAAGAAGAAGGGCGTCGGTGCGCATGGGCGCCCTAGTGATGCAAAATGTCGCGCTTGGCAAGGGGGGAGTGCGAAAATTGCGTGGGTGGCCCCGTGCCGCGTGCCCACCCCGCTGCGACTAGCGCGCCTGCGGCGCGGCAAGTCTCGCTCCCCTCCCGCTTGCGGGAGGGGTTGGGGGTGGGCCTACCCCGTCACCCATTCGACCTTCGGGTCGCCCAAATCGACGACGTCGGCGAGCTCGGCGACGTTGGGATAGCCATAGCCGACGAGGTTGATGAAGGTCTGGATATTGAGCGCGAGCGCCGCGACCTTCATCGGCACGGGGCTCTGGTTGTTCGAGAAATTATTGTTGCAATAGATGAGGATCGGGCGGTCGGGGTTCGCGCCGACGACCGCGGCGAGGCTGTCGGCGGTGAAGTCGGTGAGCGGCAGGTTGACCGCGCCCTTGATATGACCCTGCGCAAAAGCGTCTTTTGACCGCGCATCGAGCAGCAGCGTGCCGGGCCGTGCCGCCGCGGCCTTGAAGGCGTCGAAGGCGAGCAGGCGCGTCGCGCGCTGCGGCGCGACGCGGGCGGTCAGCGCCTCGAACGCGGGATAGTCGATCTGGGGGTTCGCCTGCGCGAAGGCGGGCGCGGCGAGCGAGATGGCGAGAGCGAGAAGCAGCGGGCGCATGGCGATCCTCCGTTGAACGAGGGTACGCTACGCCGCGCTTGCTGGCCCTGCGATGAACCGGAAAACGTCGCCGGGCCATCCGGGAGGCGGACGGCCCGGCGCAGTGCAGGGGATCATGGTGGGCGTCAGGCGGCTTCGCTGGCGTCGTCGTCCTCGTCCCACGGTTCGAACAGTTCATCCTCGATCAGATTGTCGACGGCATGGACGCGCACGCCGATGCACCAGTCGTCGAGCGGGCCTTCCCACGCGGCCTCGATCTCGGTGGGCGCATCGGCCGCGTCCGCGGGGCGATCGCCGACCAGATCGAAATCCTGCACGCCGTCCTCGGGCGGGGTGATATAGACATGGGGGTCGAGCCGGACGTTCGTCCAGCCCGCGGTGGGGGCCAGGCCCTCGGCCTCGACGGTCAGCTGGGGATTTTCCTCGTCACCGGCGATCCAGGCGGTGACCTCGACGATTTCGCGTACCAGTTCGCTCATCACACGCGCTCCTTGTGCGAAAAGGGGCGGGACCGCGCTGGTCCCGCCTCCCGAATACACGGTGCGTGTGACAGATTGGGGTGCGCTTGTCGGGAAATGCGCCGTGAGCGCATTTCGGCGGCACCGGCCCGCTCCCCCACCCGGCCTCCCTAGGTTACTATCGTTGGGGAGGCCGGGTGGGGGAGCGGGCCGGTGCCGCCTTCTGAGAACAGAAGCTTACTGTTTCTCGAAAGCCGCGTGGATTTCCAGTTCGACCTCGTCGCTGACCACGGGAATGCCGTAGGCGATGCCGAAGTCGCTGCGCTTGATCGTCGTTTCGGCCTGGAAGCCGACGGTTTCCTTCTTGTTGAACGGGTTGGTGCCGGCGCCGTGGAAATCGACGTCGAGCGTTACGGGCTTGGTCACGCCGTTGAGCGTCAGATTGCCGGTAACCTTGGCTTCGTCGCCCTCGGCATCGACGACGACGCTGGTCGACACGAATTTGGCGTCGGCAGGGACCGCGCCGAAGAAGTCGGGTTTTCCGCCATCCTTGCCCGCGCGCAAGAGGTGCCCGGTAAGGCCGCTGCTCGCTGTCGTCACCTTGGCGACGGGGATCGTCACATCGACCTTGGCCGCGGCAGGATTGGCGGGATCGATCACCAGCGTCCCCGCGACGTCACCGAAAATGCCGGTGTATCGGCTGAAACCGAAATGATCGACTTCCCAGACGACCATCGTGTGACCGGGATCGGCAGCATAGGTGCCCGCGGCGACGCGCGATTTGTCGGGCGCGCCGGGGACGCCGGCATTTTGCGCGACGACGATCGACGCGGTAGCGGCGGTAAGGGCAAGGGCGGCGAGGGGGATGATGCGACGCATGAAAAAGCCTCCTGTTGTGGGGAGCGCGAAGCTAGGCGAGCGCGCGGCCCGCCGTCAACAAGGGCTGGAGAAACGCTGGGTTTCCTTAGGCCGCCCCGGCGGCAACGGTCAGGGTGTGGCGGCGCGGCGTTCCTCGAACCATTGGCGCAGCGCGAGCGCGGCGCAGCCGGTAGAGCCATAGCTGCCGACGGGCGAGCAGCTGTTGGGGCGCGTCTGGCGCGCGATATTGTCATAGCCCTCGACCGCCGAAGCCCAGCTGCCGCTGCCCGCGGGGGCGTCGTCCTTGAGTTCCTCGCGCAGCTCTTTGGGCACGCGATACCGATCGCCCTCGGGACGCTGCGCGCAGACGATGATTTCGTCCCCCTGCGGCTCGGGACAGGGTTCGTCGCCGAAAGTGTAAAGGACCGAGGTGCGCTGCGGCGGCTGGCCCGCTTGCGCCAGGCTATCGTCGCCCTGCGCCGCGGCGGGCGCGGCGAGCAACGCGAAGAGGGGCAAGAGGAGGGCGGCGGTTTTCGTCATCATTCTCGCATTCCCGTCCCCGCTGCCCCGCGCGCACCATGGGGGGTGTAGATGAACCTAAGCCGAACTGGCGGCGTAACCTGCTGGCTTTGCGGCGCGAACCGGGGGGCGGCGATAAAGACCGGCAAGGCGTCGGCAGCGCCGAGATGGAGATTTCAGGATGAAATACAATGCCTCAATGCTGCTGGTCGCGGCGGCGATCGCGCCGCTGTCGCTCGGCATGCTCGCGCCCGATGCCGCCGCAAAGCCCGTTTATGTCGGGGTCGAGGGCGGCAATGTCGCGGTGAGCGGCTATGATGCGGTGAGCTATTTCGCGGGTGACGGCGTGCCGGTGCAGGGCAGTGCCGATTTCGCGGTCGAGCATGACGGCGCGGTCTATCATTTCGCGAGCGCCGCGAACGCCGCGCGCTTTGCCGCCGATCCCGCCGCCTTTGCCCCGCAATATGGCGGGCATTGTGCGTGGGCGATGGCGCGCGACTATCTCGCGCCCGGCGACCCGCTGGCTTATGCCGTCGTCGATGGGAAGCTGTATCTGAACTTCAACCAGGCGGTGAAAGCCAAATGGGACACCGATCGCGCCGGGTTCATCGCCGCGGCGGCGAAGAATTGGGCGGCGATGCCCGACGATGCGCGGTTCGGGGGGTGATGGGGAGTTGCCGTTGCGATCGTTTAAGCCCCTCCCCTTCAGGGGAGGGGTTGGGGTGGGGTCTATCGGCATGGTGCAAGGCCGATAGGCCCCACCCCACTACGACTAGGCAGCAAGCTGCCAAGTCTTCGTTGCCCCTCCCCTGAAGGGGAGGGGCTTTATGTCCGCGATCAATCCTCGCGTGCCTTCGGTTTCCACGTCACGACGCGGTAGATGTAGAGCAGCACGATCGAGCCGATCGCGACGAGCGCGACGGGGCCGATGAAGCGTTCGACTTCGCTGAATTGCTTGCCGAACCAGCTGCCTGCGCCCGCGAGTGCGGCGATCCAGATTGTCGAGCCGGCGGCGGTCCAGATCAGGAACTTGGCCTGGTTCATCGCGACCATGCCCGCGGGCAGCGACACCATCGTCCGCGCGATCGGCATGAAGCGCATCACGAAAACGATGCCCGAGCCATAGCGGACGAACCAGTCGTGCAGCTTTTCGACCTCGTCCCATTCGAGCGTCAGCCAGCGCCCGTAGCGGTCGACGAGCGGTTTCAGCCGTTCATAGCCGTACCAGCGGCCGATCCAGTACCAAACCCAATTGCCGAGCGTGGTGCCCACGACCGCGACCGCGACGAGCGTCCAATAATCGAAGCGCCCCTGTCCGACCATCACGCCGCCGAGGCTCATGATGACCTCCGACGGGATCGGCGGGAAGACATTTTCGAGGAACATCAGGATCGCGATGCCGAGGTAGCCCCACGAATGGATGAGATCGAGGATGAATTCGGTCATGGGTGTCGGCTTATCCTGTTGGAAACACTCCTTCTCCCTTGATGGGAAAAGGATATGGAGCCTTGCCGCGAAGCGGCCAGGCGAAGTTGGATGAGGGTGCGGCCGCGTCCTTGCGCGGTCCCGTCAGGCCGAGGACGCACCCCCACCGCTGCGACTAAGCCAGCAAGCTGGCAAGTCTCGCTGCCTCCCCCATCAAGGGGGAGGGGTGGGAGGGGGCTGGCGTTCATTATTGGCCGATCCGCCGCGCGATCGCGTCCCAGATCATGCCGGCGGTGTCGCTGTTGTTGAAACGGTCGATTGCGACGATTCCGGTGGGTGAGGTGACGTTGATTTCGGTCAGCCATTCGCCGCCGATGACGTCGATGCCGACGAAGATCAGCCCGCGGTCCTTGAGCGCGGGGCCGAGCGCGGCGCAGATTTCCTGTTCGCGCGGGGTGAGGTCGGCGGCTTCGGCATAGCCGCCGACCGCGAGGTTCGATCGGAACTCGCCCTCGCCGGGCTTGCGGTTGATCGCGCCCGCGACCTCGCCATCGACGAGCACGATGCGCTTGTCGCCCTGGGCAACGCTGGGCAGGAATTGCTGGACCATGAAGGGTTCGGGCCACACTTGTCCGAACAGCTCGACGAGCGCGCCGAGGTTGCTGCCGTCGGCGTCTATCTTGAACACCGCCTTGCCGCCGTTGCCGTGCAGCGGCTTGATGACGACGGCGCCGTGGCGCGCCTGAAAATCCTTTACCGCGTCGAGGTCGCGCGTGACCATCGTCGGCGGCATATATTCTGCATAGTCGAGCACGAAGACCTTTTCGGGGGCGTTGCGCACCGACACGGGGTCGTTGACCACGAGCGTTTCGCCCGCGATGCGTTCGAGCAGCCAGGTGCCGGTGAGGTAGCCAAGGTCGAAGGGCGGATCCTGCCGCATCAGCACGACATCGACGTCGCGGCCGAGGTCGAGCGTCACTTCGTCGCCGAAGCGGTAATGATCGCCGGCCTCGCGTTTCACCTCGAGCACGCGGTGCGCCTTCGTCGTCAGCCGGCCGGCCTCCCACGTCAGCCCGCGCACGTCATAGTGGTAAAGCTCATAGCCGCGTTCGAGCGCCGTCAGCATCAGGGCGAAGCTGCTGTCGCCCCCGATGTTGATATTGTCCATCGGGTCCATTTGCACCGCGGCGCGCAGGGTCATACGATATTCCTCAGGGTTGCCAGACGTGGACCAGATGGCGTGGCAGGCGCCGCGGCGCAAGCAGCATCACGTCGATGCGTATGTCGTCGTGCGGCCGGGCGAAGCGCGGGGCCAGCATTTCCGCGGCGGCGGCGACGCGGCGCAGGCGAAAATGATCGATCGCGAGATCGAGGTCGGCGGCGCGATCGCGCCATTTGACCTCGATAAAGGCGACGGTGCGCCCACGGCGCGCGACCAGATCGACCTCGCCGACGGGGACGCGCAGCCGCTGCCCCAGGATGCGCCAGCCGTGGAGGCGCAGCCACCAGGCGGCGCGGCGCTCGGCGCGGCGGCCGCGCGCTTCGGCGGCGGCGCGGGTCAAGCCTGTTCCTTGAGCGCCAGCGCGCGGGCGTAGATTTCGTGGCGATCGCGGCCGAAGCGTTTGGCGACGGCCTTCGCCGCCTGCGCGAGGGGCTTGTCGGCCATCGCGGCGTGCAGCGCGGCGTCGAGCGTCGCATCGTCGGCCTCTTCGGCCAGTGCTTCGCCGGGCGGGCCGACGATAATGACGATCTCACCCTTCGGCGGGGCGTTTTCATAGCGCGCAGCGAGCTCGGCGAGCGGGCCGGTGACGCATTCCTCGTAGAGCTTGGTAATTTCGCGCGCGACCGCCGCCTCGCGATTGCCGAGCCCGGTGGCGAGCGCCGCCAGAGCCGCGGCGAGGCGCGGGCCGCTTTCGTAAAAGACGAGCGTGGCGCGCAGGCCCGCGAACTCGGCGATCGTGTCGGCGCGCGCCTTCGCCTTGTTCGGCAGGAAGCCCGCGAAGAGGAAACGGTCGCTCGGCAGCCCCGACAGGGTGATCGCGGCGATCGCCGCGCAGGGGCCGGGCAGGGTGGTGACGTGGCGCCCCGCCGCGCGCGCGTCGCGCACCAGCTTGTAACCGGGGTCCGAAATCAGCGGGGTTCCGGCGTCGGACACCAGTACGACGACCTCGCTTGCCATTCGCGCAACCAGCGCGGCGCGGGTGCGTTCGTCGCTGTGGTCGTGATAGGGGGTCATCGGCACGCGCAGGCCGAGGTGCGCCAGCAGCTTGGCGGTGACGCGCGTATCCTCCGCCGCGATCAGGTCGGCCGACGCCAGCGTCGCCGCGGCGCGCGCGCCGATGTCGCCGAGGTTGCCGATGGGGGTCGCGACGATATAGAGACCGGGCAAGGGAGAATCTGAGATGGTCGAATCTGGCATGACGCCGAAAATGGCAGAAACTGCTCCAAACTGCTACGATGGCTCGCGCCAAAATAATGCGTCGCCGCGGCGGCACTTGCTGCGCGGACTCGGCGCGGTGGCGCTGGCGGGGGTGCTTGCAGCGTGTCAGGTTGTGCCCAGGACCGGCGGACCCGCGACGCCGCCGCCGCCGGGCGATCCGGGCGAAACCGTCGGCCCCGGCCTGCCCACCGACACCGATCGCCACCGCGTCGCGCTGCTCGTCCCGCAGACCGGCCCCAATGCCGACGTCGGCACCGCGATCGCCAATGCGACGACGCTGGCGCTGCTCGATTCGCGCACCGAGCGCGTGCGTATCACGACGTATGACACCGCGCTGGGCGCTGCCGCGGCGGCTCGGCAGGCGGTCGCCGACGGCAACAAGCTGATCCTCGGCCCGCTGCTGAGCGAAGATGTTGCCGCGGTCGCGCCGATCGCGCGCGGCGCAAAAATCCCGGTGCTGAGCTTTTCGAACGACACGAGCGTTGCGGGCAACGGCGTCTTTATCATGGGCTTCGTCCCCGGCCAGTCGGTCGAGCGCATCGTCGCCTTTTCACGCGCGAAGGGGCATCAGCGGTTTGGCGCGCTGGTGCCCAAGAATGTCTATGGCGACCGTTCGGCGGCGGCGTTCCGCGCCGCAGTGGCCGAGGCGGGCGGGACGCTCGTCGCGCTCGAAAGCTATGACCGCAGCGCGACTGCGCTGACGGGGGCGGCGCGGCGGGTCGCCAATGCGGGCGAAATCGACGCGGTGCTGATCGCCGACAGCGGCGGCAACGCCATTCGCGCCGTCCCGGTGATCAAGGGCGCGGGCGAGCGGCAGATCCTGGGCACCGAACTGTGGAACACCGACGCCGCGCTCGCGGGCAATGCGGCGATGCGCGGGTCGTGGTTCGCGAGCGTGTCCGATGGACTCTATGGCCAGCTGGCGACCAAATATCGCACGCGCTTTGGCCGGACGCCCTACCGGCTCGCGAGCCTGGGCTATGACTCGGTGCTGCTCACCGTGCGCATCGCGCGCGACTGGAAGCCGGGGACCAATTTCCCGGTCAACCGGCTGCTTGCCGCCGATGGCTTCGGCGGCATCGACGGCATTTTCCGCTTCAACAACCGCGGCATCGCGCAGCGCGCGCTCGAAGTGAGCGAAATCGGCGCCGGGGGCTTTCGCGTCGTCGACCCCGCGCCCACCAAATGGTGAGCGCGCGCACCTAGTGGCCGCGCGGCCACAGTCGGCCGAAAAGCGGCATCAAATGGCTGCCGCCACCTTTACGGCGGCGCCGCGATCACTATATGAGCAGCAGGTGCGCCGCGCTTCGATGCCGCGCGCCCATATCGAAACGACCAAGGAGATACAGCTATACGCCCGCCCATGACCCGTCGCCCGCTGGCGCCGATGCCGCCGAAGAACGGCCCGCGATACAATGAATTTATCGCCTCCCCCAAAGTCCGCGTCATCGACGAGGAAGGCGAAAATCTGGGCGTAATGCTGACTGCCGAAGCGATCGAACAGGCGGCCGAGGTCGGGCTCGATCTGGTCGAAGTGTCCCCGAACGCCGACCCGCCGGTGTGCAAATTCCTCGACGTGGGCAAATTCAAATATGAGGCGCAGAAAAAAGCGAACCTCGCCCGCAAGAGCCAGAAGACGCAGGAGATCAAGGAGATCAAGATGCGTCCGAACATCGACGATCATGATTTCGATGTGAAGATGCGCAAGGTCTTCGACTTCCTCGAGGAAGGCGACAAGGTCAAGATGACCATGCGCTTCCGCGGCCGCGAGATGAGCCACACGCAGCTGGGCCTTAACGTGCTCCAGCGCGTCGCCGAACTGACCGCCGAGATTGCCAAGGTCGAAGCGCACCCGCGCACCGAAGGCCGCCAGATGCTGATGGTGCTCGCGCCGAAATAGGAATCAGGCGAGACAAGGACCGTCGCCCCCGCGAAGGCGGGGGCCGTCATCGGCCTTTTCCCGCGTCGCTGCTTAGAGCGGCGTGCGTTAAATCGGCAACGCCTCAATTCCGTTCGTGTCGAGCGCAGTCGAGACACCCATCGGTATGGCGCAAGGTCGATGGGTGTCTCGACTGCGCTCGACACGAACGGGACGATAGCTCAGATTAAACGCACGCCGCTCTAAATCGATGACGGCCCCCGCCTTCGCGGGGGCGACGAGGTCATTCAGCCGATCCGAAATTCGAGGGCGGTCGTTCCACCGGGGCGGCCGCCCGCTTCGTATCGGCGTTCGATCATCCGGACCGCGCCGTCCGCCGCCACCGCGACGAGGGTCGAGGCGCGCGTGCCGTAAACCTCGCCCATCAGGAACAGCGCCGGATCGCCTTCCGCCGTCAGCGTGTCGAGCAGCCCTTCGGGGTCGCTGCCCGCCTCGACCACCGCTTCGAGCGCGGCGCGCAGCCGCTCGGCGCGCGGGCAGGGACGGTCGACGGGTTCGTTCGCGAGCGCGTGGACACCGAGCGCCAGGCTCGAAATCTGCGGCGCTGGCCGGTTGGTGAAAAGGCGCGGGCCGCCCAAGCCAACCGCAAACAGGTTGAAGGCGTTGAAACGGTCGAGGTCGGCCGCGGCCGGGTCGGCGAAGCGGCCCTGCCCGCGCAGCAGGTCGGTGACGAGCGCGCCGCGCGAGTCCTTCGCCGGATCGGGCATCGCGCCGCGGACATTGGTCACGACGACGGCGCGGCCGCTGGGGGCATGGACGCCGAGCCACGTCCCGCCCGCCTGCAAGTCGCGCCCCGCGACGATGCCGCTGCCATCCTCCCACATGTGCAGCGACGCGGCAGCGCGCGCGTGAAACTCGTCGCGATTGCCGATGAGGATGAGCGGCCAGTCGGGATGGACGCGGTGGGCAAGGGCGACGACGCACATGCGGGCCCATATCGGGGCGAACGGCGGCCTTGCCAAGTCTCTTGACAAGTTCCTTGGTTGAATGTTCAATCAACTTGTCCGACGAGGGAGGACGCCAATGGCCGACGAGTTCGCGAAGATGGGCGAGAGCCTGCGCGCCAAGACGGGCAAGGGGCTGGACGAATGGGTCGCCGCCGCGCGGGCCACCGGGATCGCCGGCCATATGGCGCTGGTGAACCATTTGAAATCCGAGCACGGCCTCGGTCACGGCTATGCCAATATGATCGTTCATGCCGCGAACGCCTCGTCGTCGCTGTCGCAGGATGACGACGCGCTGGTCCATGCGGCATTCGAGGGCGCGAAGGCGCATTGGCGGCCGCTTTATGGTCGGCTGGTGGCGCTGGTGCAGGGTTTTGGCGGCGATGTCGAGCTGGCGCCGAAGAAGGGCTATGTCAGCCTCCGCCGCAAGAAGCAGTTCGCGCTGTTGATGCCCTCGACCAAGGATCGTTTCGATATCGGCCTTGCGCTCAAGGGCGAGGCGCCCGCCGGCAAGCTCGAACCGGCGGGAAGCTGGAATGCTATGGTGTCGCACCGCATCCGCATCAACGCGGACGAGGAGCCGGGCGACGATCTGACCGGCTGGCTGCGCGCCGCTTACGATCGCGCAGGCTGATGCCATGAACGCCGCCGATACCCGCCAGCGCATCCTGATGACCGCGATGGAGCTGTTCTGGGAAAAAGGCTATCTCTCGACCTCGGTCACCGACATCCTCTCGCGCAGCCAGGTCCATTCGGGCAGCCTCTATCATTTCTTCCCCGGCAAGCAGGATGTGCTCGTCGGCGTGCTCGAACTCTATCGCGACGGGATCGACGCGATGCTGCTCGCGCCCAATTGGGAGGGGGTCGACGATCCGGTCGAGCGCGTCTTTGCGCTGCTTGGCGGTTATCGCACCCACCTGATCGTCACCGATTGCACCTACGGCTGCCCGATCGGCAGCCTGGCGCTCGAAATCCACGAGCCCGACCCGGTGGTGCGCGAGCTGATGGCCGCGAATTTTTCGAACTGGTCGGCGGCGATCGCCGATTGTTTCGAAGCCGCGGCCGACCGCCTACCGCGCGGCACCGACCGCAGGGCGCTCGGCGAATTCGTGCTGACGGTGATGGAGGGCGCGGTGATGCAGGCGCGCACCTATCGCGACATCGGCTATTTCGACCGCAACATTGCTGTATTGCGCGACTATATCACCATGTTGCTGGCGAGGGGAAAGGATGATAGCTTCGCCTGACCTTTCTGGAGGGGGAGACGATGATGACGGACGCCGGTAAAACGCCCTGGCACCTGTGGGTGGTGGGGATCGTGTCGCTGCTGTGGAACGCCTTTGGCGCGTTCGACTATGTGATGACCAAGCTGAAGAATCCTGGCTATATGGCGGCGTTCACGCCCGAACAGCAGGCCTATTTCTATAGTTTTCCATTGTGGGCGAATGTCGGCTGGGCATTGGGCGTGTGGGGATCGGTGCTGGGGTCGGTGCTGCTGCTCGCGCGCAGCCGCCATGCGGTGACGGCTTTCGCGCTGTCGCTCGTCGGGCTGGCGATCAGCAGCGTTTATCAGTTCGGGATGCATTATGGCGAGCTGGAGCGGATGTTCGGGACTTTCCCGATGATCTTTACCGCGGTGATCTGGGTGATCGTGATCGCGCTGTTCCTGTATGCGCGCGCGCAGGCGGCCAAGGGTGTGCTGCGGTGAATATGTCCGCTTAGGGGTGGTGAGCGGACGCCGGGCTTCTCCCCGGCACGGGGAGGGGGACCATGCGAAGCATGGTGGAGGGGTACGCGGTGTCGAGCGCTGCGTATGACCTCCTGTACCCCTCCACCACCCTGCGGGTGGTCCCCCTCCCCCCTTGGGGGTGGATCGCTTCAGGCCGCTAACGGCCGTCAGCAGTCGTTCTACCGCGCGCGGATGAACGCGCGCACATCCTCCGACAGCTTTCGCCGGTCTTCGTCGCGGATATACATCATGTGGCCCGCGCCATAATAGGTGTATTGGATGCGGTTCTGCGGGATGCCGGTGCGCGACAGCGCATATTCGGCAGCGAAAAAGGGCGTCGCGAAATCATACCAGCCCTGCGCGACCAAAACTTTCAGCCCGCTGTTTTCGCGCAACGCCTGCCCAATATAGGGCGCGACGTTCAGATAGGCGTTGCTGTCGCGCCCGCCGATGCGCCAGTCCCACTGGCCGCCGATGCGGCCGATCGACTGATATTCGCGGTCGGTCTTGAACCCCAGCCCGTCGCGGCTCCAGCTGTTGATCGCCGCGGTATAGCTCGCGTCGATGCCATAGAAGCTGGGATCGTTGTCGGGGGTTTCGCCGGCGCTGTCATAATCCTTGCCCGTGTAGCGGCTGTCGAGGCGCCCGACGGTGAGGCCGCGGTCGCGCAGCAATTCCTTGTAGAAACGCGCTGGCGTGACGCGCAGGTCCGCCTGTTCGAGATAGGTTTCGGACAGGCCCGTGAAGCGCGCGAGCTCGCGGCGGATCGCGGCGCGTTCCTCGCCCTGCAATTTTTGTCCCTTGAGCAGCGCGGTCGCATAGGGGCCGATCGCCCATTGCCGCGCTTCCTCGGCAAAGGCTTCGACCGACGCGGCGCTTGCCTTGCCGTGATAGAGCGCGGTGACCGCCATCGAGGGCAGGTTGGTGACGGGCGACAGCTCGTTGCCCGGCGTGTCGGCGCCCGCCGCGAAATCGAGCACGGTCGAAATCAGGATCAGCCCGTTGAACGCAACATCATTGAACGTCGCGTTCATCAACTGGTGCGCGACCGCAGCGGTGCGGGTGGTGCCATAGCTTTCGCCGCCGAGATATTTGGGGCTGTTCCAGCGGCCATTGTCGGCGAGCCAGCGGCGGATCACTTCGGCGACCAGCTTGGCGTCCTGCGTGACGCCGTAATAATCCTCGGGGTCGGCCTTGCCGATCAGGTGCGAGAAGCCCGTGCCCGGCGGGTCGATGAACACCACGTCGGTGACGTCGAGAAAAGCGTCGGGATTGTCGACGATGGGATAGGGCGGGGCGCCGTCATCGACCCCGGTGCCGGGGATCGCGACGCGCTTCGGCCCGAACGCGCCCATCATCAACCAGACGGTTCCCGAACCGGGGCCGCCGTTGAACAGGAAGGTCACGGGACGGTTCGGGTCGCGCGGTTCCTTGACATAGGATGTGGTGACGACGGCGACTTCGGGCACGCCGTCCTTGTTTTTGATGATCGTTTCGCCGATCGTTGCGGCGTAATTGACCCGCTGGCCGCCGAAGGTGCCGCTGAGTTTGGTGGTGCGGATTTGCGGTTCGTAGTCGGCGGGCTTTTCGGCCTTCGCCTTGTCATTCTTGTCCTCGGCATGGACGATGGCAGGAACCGCAACGGCAAGCGCCAGCGCGATCAGCGACAGACCCGATTTCATAAACTTGTCTCCCCGTTTTGAAGCGCGGACGCTAAGCCGCGCGCGGGGAGGGGGCAAGGGTGCTGGTCGGTTGCAGTGGGGTTTTGGTCGAAGGAGTCAGGCGGCCTTTTTGGGCTGCACTGACAATTCAAGGCCGAGGGCGTCGAGAACGGCCATGAGTGTTTCCAACGTCGGATTGCCGTTTTCCGACAGGGCATTGTAAAGCGCCTGCCGACCGAGCCCGGTCTTGCGGGCGATCTCGCTCATACCTTTCGAGCGGGCGACGTCACCGAGCGCGCTGGCGATGTGTTTCGGATCATTCCCTTCCATCGCCGCTTCGAGATAATAGAGGATATGCTCCTCGGTCGCGAGGTAAGTTGCTGCGTCAAAGGGTCGTAGCTCCGTCACGTCCTTCAATCTCTTCCTTCAACCGCTTGGCGCGGGCGACATCGTCATCCTGACTGCGCTTGTCGCCACCGCAAAGCAGAATGACAAGCTCCTTACCGCGCCGGAAGAAATAAACCCGATAGCCCGGTCCATAATCGACCCGCATTTCGAAGACGCCGCCCTTGACGGACTTATAGTCTCCGAAATTGCCGTTCGACGCGCGTTTCAGGCGATCGGCGATTCTGGCAACCGCGCGAGCGTCCCGCAACGAACTGAACCAACGGGCGAATTGGGTGGTTTCTGCCAGTTGGTAGACATGTCCTTCGTAAAGGACATTTGTAAAGTTGTCAATTGGGCCGGGCACGAGGAACTCCTAAACGAATAGAAGCTCCTCACGATAGTCACGACAGTAAATGAGAAGAGTCCGTTTTGGTGGCTTACCGCCCCCACTTCGTCTTGCTCTGCTTTCCAAACCGCCCTTTGCGCGTCCCCGGCTTGCCCTCGTTGCTCCGCCCGACGCGCGGCGCGACCTGTTGGTCGGGTGGCAGGCCCAGCTCGTCGGCCTCCAGCTTGCGGATTTCGTCGCGGAGGCGGCCGGCTTCCTCGAATTCCAGGTCTGCCGCGGCGTCGCGCATCTTCTTTTCGAGCTCCTGGATGTAGGCGCGGAGGTTGTGGCCCACCATGTGCTGCGGCTTGTCTTCGCCGATGTCGATGACGACGCCGTCCTTCGACGCGACATGCGCGATGATGTCGCCGATGTTGCGCTTGATCGTCGTCGGGGTGATGCCGTGCTTGACGTTATATTCGGTCTGCTTTTCGCGGCGGCGGTCGGTTTCGCGCATCGCGCGCTCCATGCTGCCGGTGATGCGGTCGGCGTAGAGGATGACGCGGCCGTCGACGTTGCGCGCGGCGCGGCCGATCGTCTGGACGAGGCTGGTTTCGCTGCGCAGGAACCCTTCCTTGTCGGCGTCGAGGATCGCGACGAGCCCGCATTCGGGGATGTCGAGCCCTTCGCGCAGCAGGTTGATGCCGACGAGCACGTCGAACACCCCGAGCCGGAGGTCGCGGATGATCTCGATGCGCTCGAGCGTTTCGACGTCCGAGTGCATGTAGCGGACCTTCAGCCCCGCTTCGTGGAGGAATTCGGTCAGATCCTCGGCCATGCGCTTGGTCAGCGTCGTCACCAGCGTGCGGTAGCCCGCGGCGGCGGTCTTTTTCGCCTCGGCGATCAGATCGTCGACCTGTTCCTCGACCGGCTTGATCTCGACCGGCGGGTCGATGAGGCCGGTGGGGCGGATCACCTGTTCGGCGAACACGCCCTGCGTGCGGTCCATTTCCCACGTGCCGGGGGTCGCCGACACGCTGACCGTCTGCGGGCGCATCATGTCCCATTCGGCGAAGCGCAGCGGCCTATTGTCGATGCAGCTCGGCAGGCGGAAGCCATATTCGGCGAGGGTGATCTTGCGGCGATGATCGCCCTTCGACATCGCGCCGATCTGCGGGATCGTCTGGTGGCTTTCGTCGACGAAGAGCAGGGCGTTGTCGGGGAGATATTCGAACAAGGTCGGCGGCGGTTCGCCGGGGAGGCGGCCGGTGAGGAAGCGGCTGTAATTTTCGATGCCGGCGCAGCTGCCCGTCGCGGCGATCATTTCGAGGTCGAAATTGGTGCGCTGTTCGAGCCGCTGCGCTTCGAGCAGGCGGCCTTCGGCCTCGAGCTCTTTCAGCCGCTCGGCGAGTTCGTGGCGGATCGCCTCGCTTGCTTGCTTGAGCGTTGGGCCGGGGGTGACATAGTGGCTGTTCGCAAAGACGCGGACATAGTTGAGGCTCGCGATCTTCTTGCCGGTGAGCGGGTCGAACTCGGTGATCTCCTCGATCTCGTCGCCGAAGAAGCTGACGCGCCACGCCATATCCTCATAGTGCGAGGGGAAGATTTCGAGGCTGTCGCCGCGCACGCGGAAATTGCCGCGCGTAAACGCCTGGTCGTTGCGCTTGTACTGGAGCGCCACGAGCTTGCGGATGATCTCGCGGCTGTCGGCGACCTGGCCCTTTTTCAGGTCGAAGATCATCGCCGAATAAGTCTCGACCGAGCCGATGCCGTAGAGGCACGACACCGATGCGACGATGATGACATCGTCGCGTTCGAGCAGCGCGCGCGTCGCCGAATGGCGCATGCGGTCGATCGCCTCGTTCACGCTCGACTCTTTCTCGATGTAGGTGTCCGACCGCGGCACATAGGCTTCGGGCTGGTAATAGTCGTAATAGCTGACGAAATATTCGACCGCATTGTTCGGAAAGAAGCTCTTGAACTCGCCATAGAGCTGCGCCGCGAGGATCTTGTTCGGGGCGAGGATCAGCGCCGGGCGTTGCAGCTCGTCGATGACCTTTGCCATGGTGAAAGTCTTGCCCGATCCGGTGACGCCGAGCAGCACCTGATCGCGCTCGCCCGCCAGCGCGGTTTCGACCAGTTCCTTGATCGCGGTGGGCTGATCGCCTGCGGGCTGATATTCGCTAACCAGTTCAAAACGCTTGCCGCCTTCGACCTTTTCGGGGCGGGCGGGACGGTGCGGGACATAGCCTTCGGCGGTGTCGATTTCGTCGAGCGAGGTGCGAATCTGGATTGCCATCGCCGGTAATATGGTATCGATGGAGCGGGTCCACAATCGCAATGACAAGAAACGAGCAGCTGCGAGTCTTTAGGAGACAGGCTATGAAGAAGATGATGGTGATTGCGGCCCTCGGCACGCTGATGGCGGTGTCGGGCTGCGGCAAGAGCGAGAATGCCGACGGCACGGTGAAGCGCGAGGCGGGCAACTGGAAGACCGAGATCAAGCTGGTGAAGTTCGAGGTGCCCGGGATGGCGCCCGAGATGAAGGACCAGATGCAGCAGATGATGAATAGCGCCAGCAACCTGGACCAGTGTTTCACGCAGGAACAGGTCGACAAGGAAGATATTGCCGCCGAACTCGCCAAAGGGCCGGGTGAGGGCGGCGAATGCACCTGGTCGAAAAAGAATGTCGCGGGCGGCGTGATCGACGTCGCGGGCACCTGCACCGCCAACGGCCAGACGGTCGAAATGGCGATGAACGGCACGATGGAAACGAAAAAGTCCGACGTGACGATCATGACCAAGGGCAAGGTGCCGGCCGGCGGCGACATGGAAATGGTGATGCAGATGGTGAGCACACACACCGGCCCGTGCAAGGCACCGGCGACGACCTGACGCGGCACCGAACTCGATCGCGGAATGACGGGGGCGTCGCTGGCGAGCGGCGCCCCTTTGTTATGGCGGCGTCCGGCCCCGGTTTCGCCCGCACGGCGACCCGGCTTGCGAGCATTCATCGGTGGTGCGGGGATCGACTTGCCGGGCGGAGAACAGGTGGGGCTGTCAAGCCGCCCGGCGAAGTCTTGAAATGAGGCTCGAGGGGATTCGAACGATGCCAGGGACCAGCTCGCACCATTCGCCTTGGGCCTCACGCCGCATCGACAAAGGTCGCTGCAGTCATGAAAATAATGACAGAATTCCCGAAACGGGGCAGTTACAAGGGGTCACATGCCATCGTGTCGCCATTTGATAACCCTTTGTTAACCCGTTCTCGCCTTTTTCGGTCGCGGATTGGCGTGCGCGTCGGCTTCTGATATAGGGAACATCCGGCTTGTTACCGTTACGAAGGCGTAACAACGGGTGGCCGCGCCGAGTGATTAGCGTATCCACCGTACCGCCCGCCGCGGGCATTTGGGGGTAGCATGGACCAGGCGAAAACGAACGAAACAGACCCCGGCGAGACCGACCGGATCATCGCCGAGGAGCTGGAGCGCCTGCTCGACTCGCCGATGTTCACCCGTTCGCCGGTGCTGTCGCGGCTGCTCCAGTTCCTCGTCGAACACCGCCTGCGCGGCGGCCGCAGCGCGCCAAAGGCTTATGCGATCGCGACCGAAGCGCTGGGACGGAGCGAGGATTTCGATCCCGCGGTCGACAGCTATCCGCGCGTGATGGTCGGACGACTGCGCACGCTGCTCGACCGTTATTATTCGGAGACGGCCTGGGTCCACCGGCTGCGCGTGCCGCAGGGTAGCTATGAGGTTGTCGTCCAGTACCGGACGGCGCCGCCCGCAGCGCGGTCGGCCGACGACCCCGATCCGGCGGATGACGTCAAGGCTGCAGCCGAAGCGCCCGGCGGCATCGCGCCGCCCGCGGACCGCCGCTCGCGTGGGGGCCGCTTCGGGCGATGGATCGTTGCGTTGCTGCTCGTGGCCCTCGCGCTGCTGGCGCTCTGGGCGCTGCGCGACGATACGCGGCGGCTGTTCGCGAGCGATCCGGTTCCCGTCCCGCTGCTGGAAATCCGTCCGCCGGAATCGGGCAATCTGCCCGAATCGCGCGCACTCGCGCGCGCGCTCGATGGCAAGCTGCGCGACGGATTGCGCCGTTTCGATCTGGTCAATCTGCTCAGCGCGACACCCCCCGGAAGCAGCGCGCCGCGACAGAGCGACTATCGCCTCGACGCCTCGCTCGTCCGCACGAGCAGCGGGCTCGTCGATGTCACGCTGGTGCTCAATCGCGTCGCCGACCAGCGCGCGATCTGGTCGCAGCAATTGCGGCTCGACCACCTCGATACGCCTGAGTTTTCGGCGATCGATCCGATGGTGGCGCAGATTGGGGGCGATTTTGGCGTGATCGTGCGCGACCAGGCACAGCGCCAGCCCGATAATTATTCGCCCGGCTACCCCTGTCTTGCTCAGTTCAACCGGATGCGCCAGATGCGCAATGCGGCGACCGCCGAGCGGGTCGATAGCTGCCTGCGCGCGACGATCAAGGCTGATCCGCGCGATCCGGTCGCGCTCGCCGCGCTGTCGCTCGTGCGCTATGGCGACTGGCAGCCGCAGCGCGCGACGCCCGCGGGCCGCGAAGCCTTTGCCGAGGCGCGATCGCTGGCGATGCGCGCGTATCAGGAAAGCCCCAATTCGACCGCGGGACTGTTCGCGATGGCGCGCACCAATTTCTATTCGGGCAATTGCGGGGCGGGAATCGCGATGGGCGATACGGCGCGGGTGAACAATCCGTTCGATCCCGACATTGCGGGCTTCCTTGGCCTGTTCAAGCTGGCATGTGGCCGGGCCGAAGAGGGCGAGGCGTTGCTGCGCCGGTCGCTTGCGCTCGATGCCTCTTATCCGGGCGTGCCCGCGGTGACGCTGGCGTTCATCCTGTCGCAGCGCGGCGAGCAGGTGGAAGCGCAGGCGATCCTCGACAAGATGCCGTCGCCCAGCAACCTTGAACCGCAATATATGATGGTGCGCGCGATCGTGCTGGCACGGCAGGGCGAGACCGATGCGGCCCGCGTGCTGTGGCAGCGGCTGCTCGACTATACGCACCAGCCGGCCGGAACACCGCCCGAACAGGTACTCGGCCGCTTCATGATCACACCGGCGGTCATCATGCGGGCATCGGCGGCGCTGCGCGAATCGGGCGTCGTCGCCGCGCCGCCGCCCTGACGGCAGCGGCGGGCCGGATATTCGCGGGCGACCGCCCCTTGAAGGGGGCCGGGGCCGCGCCTATTTCGGCGGCGGGCGCCAAAGGGCGGAAAGGGGCGCGCCCGCGTTTGCTGCGGCAGGAAATCGGGACGATATGGGGCTTCACGCCGCGGTCGGCGCCAGCCCTCTTGCCAGCCCCGCCCACGCGCACTAGGGCAATTTCCAACATTCACGAACAGGTCAGAAAAAAAGGAACTGTGCATGAGCGATTCGGCCGAAAAGGTTAAAAAGATCGTCGTCGAACATCTGGGCGTCGAAGCCGACAAGGTCACCGAAGAAGCGAGCTTCATCGACGATCTGGGCGCCGACAGCCTTGACATCGTCGAACTGGTGATGGCGTTCGAAGAAGAATTCGGCGTCGAAATCCCCGACGATGCGGCGGAAAAGATCGCCACCGTCAAGGATGCGATCGACTATATCGAAGCGAACAAGGGCTGATCGAGCCCGTCCGGCGTTGCCGGACGCGGCGGCGACGCCGTCAATGCGTTTCCGGCTTCCCGGTCCATGGCCCCGCGCCCTGTGACCGGGGAGCTTTTTTTATGCGCGATGTTTCTCTAGAAGCGCGCCGAGCGAATTGATGCGGGTCGCTGCGGGTGCAGGGCCGACGAAAGGAATGATTATGCGCCGGGTTGTGGTGACGGGTTTGGGTTTGGTGACGCCGCTGGGCGGCGACGTCGAAACCAGCTGGAAAAATCTGATCGCGGGCAAATCGGGTGCCGGAACGATCACCCATTTCGATGCGTCGGACCAGAAATGCACGATCGCGTGCGAGGTGAAGGGGCCGGACCATGAATATGGCTTCGATCCCGGCAAGCGCGTCGATCACAAGGTGCAGCGCCAGGTCGATCCCTTCATCATCTTTGGCATCGACGCCGCGGGCCAGGCGCTCGAGGACGCGGGGCTCACCGAGCTTACCGAGGAACAGAAGGTGCGCGCCGGCTGCTCGATCGGTTCGGGCATCGGCGGCCTGCCGGGCATCGAAAGCGAAAGCCTGCTGCTCGCCGAAAAGGGGCCGGGCCGCGTTTCGCCGCACTTCGTCCACGGCCGCCTCATCAACCTGATTTCGGGGCAGGTCAGCATCAAATATGGCCTGAAAGGCCCGAACCACGCGGTCGTCACCGCCTGTTCGACCGGCGCGCATTCGATCGGCGACGCCGCGCGGATGATCAAGGACGATGATGCCGACATCATGCTGGCGGGCGGCGCCGAGGCGACGATCTGCCCGATCGGCATCGCCGGCTTCGCGCAGGCGCGCGCGCTCAACATGAGCTATAACGACCGCCCGGAACAGGCGAGCCGTCCCTATGACAAGGACCGCGACGGGTTCGTGATGGGCGAGGGTGCGGGCGTCGTCGTGCTCGAGGAATATGAACATGCCAAGGCGCGCGGCGCCAAGATTTATGCCGAGGTCGTCGGATACGGCCTGTCGGGCGACGCCTATCACGTCACCGCGCCCGACCCCGAAATGGACGGCGCCTTCCGCTCGATGCAGGCGGCGCTGAAAAAGGCGGGCATGATCCCCGCCGACATCGATTATATCAACGCGCACGGCACCTCGACGATGGCCGATACGATCGAGCTTGGCGCGGTGAAGCGGCTGTTCGGCGACGCGATGGCCAATGTGTCGATGAGCTCGACCAAGTCGGCGATCGGCCATTTGCTCGGCGGCGCGGGCGCGGTCGAAACGATCTTCTGCATCCTTGCGATCCGCGACCAGATCGTCCCCCCGACGCTCAACCTCGACAATCCCGACGAGGGCACCGAAGGCGCCGACCTGGTTCCCAAGGTCGCGAAAAAGCGCAAGGTCAAGGCCGCGCTCAACAACAGCTTCGGCTTTGGCGGCACCAACGCGAGTTTGATCGTGAAAGCGGTGGATTAAAGTACTCCGTCATGCTGAACTTGTTTCAGCATCCATGGCCTGCGCTCTCGTCGAGCGCGGCGGGCAGGGAAACGGCGGGCCATGGACCCTGAAACAAGTTCAGGGTGACGACGGAACAAAGGGCGGACTCATGTTTCGCATTATCCTCGCATCTTTCCTTGCCCTCTTCCTCGCCGCCTGCTCGCCCGGCGCGCCGAAGGATGCCGAGGTCGTCGTCCCGCCGGGCGCGAGCATCGCGCGGGCGGGTGAAATCCTGGAAGACGCGGGCCTCGTCTCGGCATCGAGCTTTCGCAACGAAGCGCGCTTTTTCGGGTCGGACGAGCCGATCAAGCCCGGCGAATATAAAATCGACAAGGGGATGGATGCGGGCGACATCCTGAAACTGTTCCAGTCGGGCAAGACGATCCAGCGGCTCGTGATGATCCCCGAAGGCATGCCGTCGATCATGGTGTGGGAACGGCTGATGGCCGAAAAGCGGCTGAAGGGCGAAATCCCGGTGCCGGCCGAGGGCAGCATCCTGCCCGATTCCTACGCCTTTACCACCGGCGAAACCCGCGCCGCCGTTGTCGCGCGGATGCAGGCGGCGATGGACAAGGCGTTCGCCGAGCTGTGGGCCAAGCGCACCCCGCGCACCGCGGTCAAGAACCGGGGCGAAGCGATCACGCTCGCCTCGATCGTCGAAAAGGAAACCGCGGTCGCCGCCGAACGCCGCACCGTCGCGGGGGTCTATACCAACCGGCTTGGTGTGGGCATGCGGCTTCAGGCCGATCCGACGATCATCTATCCGATCACGAAGGGCAAGCCGCTGGGCCGCCGCATATTGCGCTCCGAAATCCAGGCGGTGAACGACTATAACACCTATGCGATGGCGGGGCTGCCCAAGGGGCCGATCGCCAACCCCGGTAAGGCGTCGATCGCCGCGGTGCTCGACCCCGAGGCCAACGACTATCTTTTCTTCGTCGCCAAGGGCGACGGCGGGCATATTTTTGCGCGCACCTTGTCCGAACATAACGCCAATGTACAGAAATGGTATGCGCTCCGCCGCGAGCGGGGGGAGATGGAGTAAAACACCAGACCGTCGTCATCCCGGCGCAGGCCGGGATCTCGCCGGTGCGTGAGTCTGTGAGGGCGAGATCCCGGCCTTCGCCGGGATGACGAAATGGAGCGATACAGGATGACCGCCAAACTCTTCCTTCACGGCGTCCCCGACAGCCCCGCGATCTGGCGCCCGCTGCTCGCCGTGCTCGATCTGGGCGACGCGCCCGTCGCGGTCCCCGCGTTGCCCGGCTTCACCGGCCCGCTCCCCGCCGGCTTTCCCGCCACCAAGGAAGCCTATGCTGACTGGGCGATCGGACAGGCCGAAACGCTGTTCGCCGCGCACGGCCCGATCGACATCGTTGGCCATGACTGGGGCGCGCTGATCGCGCAGCGCGTGGCGATGCTGCGCCCCGACCTCATCCGCAGCTGGGCGATCTCGAACGCGGTGATCGAGCCCGACTATCGCGGCCACCGCATCGCGCGCATCTGGAACACCCCCGTGCTCGGCGAACTCTTCATGGCGCTGAGCAAGGCCGACAAGCTCGCCGCAGGGCTCACGGCGCAGGGGATGCCCGCCGACATCGCGGCGGAAGAGGCCGAACAGTGGAAGAACAAGAACAAGCGCCGTGCGATATTGAAGCTCTATCGCTCGGCAAAGGGGCTGAGCTTTGCCGATGACTGGGCGCTCGATATTCCGAAACTGCCGGCGAGCGGCGCGCTGATCTGGGGCGAAGGCGATCCCTATGTCGAGCTGGCGGTCGCGCAGCGCTATGCCGCGGCAACGGGCACACCGCTGACGGTGATCGAAGGGGCAGGGCATTGGGCGATCGCCGAACGCCCGGCGGCTGTCGCCGCGGCGCTGCGCGCTTTTTGGGACGGTGTCGGAAGCTGATCGAGTGCAGCGATCAATCTGACGCATTTAATCGATTGGATCGCGGCGAGGTGATCGGGCATTGGCGAGGGCATCGGGAAAGGACGTTCCCCATGGGCGACGGCAAGAGCGGTACGACGCGGCCTCGCCTAGCCGATCCCGACGGCAGCGACCCGGATAACCCCCCTCCCGTCCGGTTCCCTGGCGCCGCGCCCATCATCGTTACGGCCATGATGGGCGCGGCAGACCAGCGCCACTTCGACGCGCTGCGCACCGCGCATTTCCCGCCCGACCGCAATCACCTCGCGGCGCATATCACGCTGTTTCATCAGCTGCCGCCGTCGGCGCTGGACGAACTCGACCGGCTGCTCCGCCGCATCGCCGCCGACACGCCGCCGCCCGCCGCGATGCTGCGCGAGGTCTATTCGCTGGGGCAGGGGACTGCGTTCCGCATCGACAGCCCCGGCTTGCTGGCGATCCGCGACCGGATCGCCGATCACTTCGCCGGGATGCTCACCGCGCAGGACCGGGGAACGCCGCGGCTCCACATCACCGTCCAGAACAAGGTCACCGCTGCCGAGGCGCGCGCGCTGCGTGCCGAGCTCGCCGACGATTTCCGCCCGCGCCCGCTCGCCATCGCGGGCATCGCGGCACATCATTATCGCGGCGGCCCGTGGGAAGCGGCCTTCGCGCGCAAATTTCGCGGCGTGCGCACATGATATTGACCGGCGGCAAAGCCCTGCCTATAGGCGCGGCTCGCCCGATGCGGCGACCCTTTCGGGGCGGAGTAGCTCAGCAGGTTAGAGCAGCGGAATCATAATCCGCGTGTCGGGGGTTCGAGTCCCTCCTCCGCTACCAAAATCCCTTTATTGTCAAATAGATGGTGGAGTAACTTAAAGTTACATCGAGCTTGAATTTGTCGCCAAAATCGGGCTTTTGGCAGCGATTTTTCCAATCCTGATCTCATACCCTTTTAAGAAAACCGTTTTTCTTCAAATGGTTATCTGGAACCGCCATTTGGCCAGAGACGCGGATTCAGAATCCGCGTGTCGGAAATGACCGTTTATGGCGCAAATCTGACTGAAATCGGCGGCTTTTTGAAAGTCTCATATTGGCCGCCAATTCTGCGATTTGCGTGGAATTTGAGGACTTCATCGCGCGGTTATTGGTCAAACCTGGACAGAATTGGACTCGTTTGGTCGTGAAAAACGCGAATATTTTCGCGAGTATTTTGGCCCAAATTTGCGGAGGAAAGGGGGTTCTGCCGCGACGTAAATCGCCATGATTCGAGTTCGGCGTGACGATGTTGGGCTTTACCGCTCGTCCCTGTCATCCGCCGCCGCACGAGCGCGACGGCAGCGCTGCCGGCGGCCCGGACGATTTGCCGCCCGCAAAGACGCGCAAGTGGCCGGCGCCACCGGTCACCGCCGCTGCGGGCCCGCCGAAGAGATAGCCTTGCGCTTGCGGGCAGCCTTCCTCAAGGACCATGCGCCGCTGTTCCTCGGTCTCGACGCCTTCGGCAACGACCGGCAAGTCGAGGCTTCGCCCGAGCCCCACGATTGCGCGGATGATCGAGCGCGCCGATTCATCGTCGGTCACATGGCTCACGAAACTGCGGTCGATCTTGATCTTGTCGAAGGGGAAGGCCTGGAGGTTTGAAAGCGACGAATAGCCGGTCCCGAAATCGTCCATCACGATGCGCACGCCGAGCGCCTTGAGCTTGTGCAGCGTCGCAAGCGCACTCTCGCGGTTGACGAGCATCACGCTCTCGGTGACTTCGAGCTCGAGGCGCGCCGCCGAAAGGCCCGAATGATCGAGCGCATCGCCGACGATTGCCGCGAGATTGGGGAGCTGGAACTGAACCGCGGACACATTCACCGCGACGCTTATCTCTTCAGGCCATTGCATCGCTGCGGCGCAGGCTTCGCGCAGCACCCACTCGCCGATGGGAATGATGGCGCCGATGTCCTCGGCGATCGGTACGAATACCTCCGGCGGAATATTGCCGCGCGTCGGGTGCGACCAGCGCAGCAGCGCTTCATATCCCACGATCGTGCGTCCCGCGGTGGCGACCAGCGGCTGGAACATCACGCTGAGCTGCGAGCGCGTGATTGCGTGGCGAAGGTCATGTTCGAGTTCGCGGCGATCGCGCACCAGGCGGTCCATCTCGAGATCGAAGAAGCAGGCCATCCCGCGCCCGCGTTCCTTCGCGCGGTAAAGCGCAACATCGGCATTGTGGCGCAGGCGTTCGGCGGTGTCGGCATCGGCCGGATAAAGGGCAACACCCATGCTGACCCCGACCGCCATCGGATCGCGCGTGATGTCCATCTCCTCGGCGAAGGCGGCGAGAATCCGCTGCGCGAGCAGCTGGGCATCGCGAAGATCGTCGATACCACGCTGGATGATCAGAAATTCGTCGCCGCCGATGCGGGCCACAAGATCGACCTCGCGCGTCGCTTCGCGCAGCAGCTTTGCGACGCGGCACAGGATCGCATCGCCTGCGGCGTGGCCGAAGAGGTCGTTGACGGCCTTGAAGCGGTCGAGATCGATTGCGAAGAGCGCAAAATGTTCGCCGCTGCCGACAAGTCCCTCGAGCACCGCGGAGAAGCGTGCGCGGTTGGGAAGACCCGTCAGCGTATCGTGCGCGGCGAGATGCTCGACCTGGAGCTCGGCGCGCTTGCGGGCCGTGAGGTCACGCACCGCGAGCACCTCGCAGCGACGGCCGCGATATTCGATAGCGTGCGACGCGACCTCGACGAGCCGTTCTTCCCCGTCGGGGCGCCGGAGCGACGCTTCGGTCGTGCGGCCGTCCGCTGAGCCAAGCCCGGTGCGCTCGGTCGGATCGAACCATTGGTCCGCGGACGTTCCTACCAGCGCCGCGACATCGACCCCGAGAAGATCGGCGAGCTGGCTGTTCGCCTCGACGATACGCCCCTCGCTCATCACGGCGAGACCCTCGAGCGTCGCATCGGCAAGGCCGAGAAGATCGGTGAAGAGACGGTCGAGAACGGCGCCGAGCAGTACCATCGCGATCAGCCCGAGCGTTGCGGCAACAATCGCAACGATAAGCCAGACCGACGTTCCCTCGCCAATGGGCTGTGTGGGATCGGGAACGAGGACCGTCGCCGACATCGCCGTAAAGTGGAGCGAGAGAACGCCGAGCAGCGCGAGCGCTCCCGGCACCGCGATGCGCAATTGTCCTTTAAGGCGGCCGAACGTGGCAAAGGCCACGCCGAAACAGGTCGCGACGATCAGAAATGCGATGGCGATTGCGCCCAGGTCATAGCGCACGGCAACCGGCGCAACGACAGCGGCCATGCCGGTGAAATGCATTGCGGCAACCCCCGATCCCGCGACCAGCCCTGCAGCTGCGCTCCGGCCGAGACGGAATTCGCGGCCGGCGATGAGGAAGGCCAGCCAGAAGAAGGCGACCGCGAAGATGACCGACATCGTGGTCAGGCCAGGCCCGAAGCTGAGCGGCATCGGTCCGTCATAGGCGAGCATCGCGATGAAGTGCGTCGCCCAGACTCCGACGCCCGCGGCGACCGCGGCGATCGCAAGCCATTGACGCCGCCGGATCTCGACGCAGTCGGTCGATCGCTGCAAAAGGAGGAAAAGCGCGGCGCTTCCCAGCACCCAGACCAGCGCGGCCAGCAGGACGAGCCGCAAATCATGCTGGACGACTATACATTCGATAACTGTGAACATCGAGCACCCCCGTCGAGCTCTTCGGGATGCCGACGCTCGGTAAATGCGGCCTTATGGAAAAGCGAGAGACTGCTCCACTATGGATCAAGTGCATAACAAAGAGCGCAAAATGGGGGCGGACGCGCTCGATCGGCGCGATGGTTATTTCCAGATTGGCAGCGATTGTTGCATATCTGTTATGGATAGCGCGGGCGGTTCCACTATGGGAAAGCCAATGATGCATGGCTGGCCGGCGAAGGGACGCTTGAAAATGGCCCGGGTCTTGGGGCCACGGCGAGGTAAGCAACGGGCAGTTCAAAACGGGAATCGCTCGCCCGCCTTGGCGGTTCTTGGCTGTCGCGTTTGGCGAGCGAAACTGGCGTTTTCGGTTCCGTCATGCTGGCGGAATTGTAAAGCCGTGGCGTCTTGTGGGCAATTGCGCGGGGGACGGTCGCGGGGATAAAGGTACGATGATCGAGGATGACGGCATAGGGGAGGGTGTTGCGGCGCGGCTCACCGACAGCGAACGTAAATGCCTTTATCTCGTCGATCGGGGACTGAGTTCCAAGGAGACCGCCCGCGAACTCGGCCGAAAGCCCAACAGCGTCGATACCTGGCTTCGCTCGGCGGTGCGCAAGCTTGGCGTCCACACGCGGTTCCAGGCGGCAAAGCTGCTCGTCGCCACGGGCGAGGTGGGCCATATTGGCGCCGAACCCGCCATCTCAAGATTGAGATCACAAGTTTCGTCTATTCCAGGCGCTGCTGTTTCGGCCGACGATGAGGCGTCGGCGGGAGAAGGCAGCGGTCCCGGCGATCTCATGTCCAGCCAGCCTGCCAATCCAGAATCCCGCGATTCCGGACAAGGGAGGTCGTGGCTTGAGCCTTGGGCACGTGCCCATCGCAAGGCGCGCTCGTCTGCGCCCGCGGCCGAGGATGAGGCGGCGGGTCTTCGGGCACCATAGGTCATTTGCCATGTCAGAGACCGACCGACCGGATTTTCATTGGGGCGTTGCGCAAAAGGCCGACGCGGTGCTTGGCGCTATTCGCAGCGGACATTGCCGTATCGCTGCGATCGCGCAAGCGACGCGCCTTCCCGAGACGACGGTCATTCGCGTCGCGCGATTGTTGCTTGAGCAGGGACAGATTGGCATCGCGCGCACCGAAGCCTTCGAACTTCGGCCCGAGGCGTAAGTGAGGAGCATCGAGCGCGAGGTGGGTTCCGTCTTTTTACGGTTTCGGTAACGCCTTGTCTTTGCTATCTCCCCGCGCGCCCCGCGAGCCAGCCGCGGCAAGTTGGACGCGAGAGGCAGAGGCGCGGGGATGATGACCGACACAGTCGAGTATAAGCAGGAGTTGCGCACGGCCCGCAATATATTGCGCGAGCAGCTGGTGATCCTCGACGCGCTGGGCGAGGCCGAAGCCGCGATCGAAATCAACACGGGTATCGAGATTTTGAATGCGCGTCTCGGTGAAGCCACGAACGCGGAGGATATCGCGGCGCTCGAGCGACGCTTTCTCTCGGACTAGCGCCGGTCGCGCGCCGTGTCAGCTTGCGATGCTGTCGAAAAAGCGATCGAGCCTTGCGAGCGCATCATCGGACAGGCTGACATAAACACGCCGCCCGTCGCGATCGTCGCGCGTGCGCTTGAACCATCCGCGCGCGGTCAGCGTCTTGATCCAGCGCAGCGCGGTGGTCGCCGGAACGGCCGCGGCAATGCAAAGACTCGAAACCGAGACCGGCTGTCGTTCAAGATGCGCGGCATAAAGATCGAGCATCATGTCCCACACCGGGTCCGAAAAAAAATCGGGCGGAAACAGTTCCGCGCGCTCGCGCCGCCTGCGAATATAGTCGCGCACTCGCCAGGCGCGCTCTTCGCTCGATGGATGCTGCGCCATTTCGCGGGTCGCTGTATCGTCCCGGCATTCGGGAGCGAAGGGCGGAGCTGGCAGGCCGATCATCCCCGGCGCGTTCGATTGCGCAGCGGCAAGCGGGCCGATCGCAAAACCACCGAGAGCGCGCGTCAGACTGGCGACTCTGCGTTCCAGTTCCTCGATCCTGCCGTCGCCTCCGGTCTCGTCGGGCGATGGCGCCGAAGAGCGTCCAATCATGCTCCGTGTACCCATGTCTGCCCCCCTGCATCTCTACGAGATGACGTCCGAATATGATCCATATTAACCAATAAATCCGTTATATTTTCATCCAAAATGGATGGAAATGGGCAGGCGGCACAGTCGCGCGCCGGCGACAAGCCGATCGGTCGCCCGACGAGAGGCTGCGGGCGATTTTCAAGTTGCGGTAATTGCTTATTTAAAATGCCGTCCTAATTCGGGCAGGCGAGCCTTGATCGCCCGATACTGTCCGTCAGAGCGGCCTCGTCGGGGCGGCCTTGGAGTCTGCGGTCGCGCGGAAATCGGCAACTCCGTCAATCAGATTGACGAAATACTGGCGTGATTGCGCCCATCGCGGCCGCCTGAGACGCTAGAAGGCGACGTCGATCCGTATCGTGTCGCTGTAACTTCCCGGCGGCGGCGTCGTTTGCCCCTGCAGCACTTCCGCGCGGTAGCCATAGCCCTGCGTCGTGACCGAGTCATAGATGCCCGCGCCGCTGTCGGCGCTCTCGCTCCCGCGCCGGGCGCCACCGATTGCGCCCCAGCGATCGGCCGAGGAGACCGATTTGTAGATCTCATATTGGAGATGATTGGCGCCGCTCTGCATTCGCCGGACACCGCCCGATGCATGCGCGCCGTCGTCGAGCCCGACCGTATAGGCCGCGCCGGCGCTGCAGCGAATCAGGATCGTCCGGGTGACGGGACTGAAGCTGCCCACGAGCGGGGCCTGGCCAAAATCGAGATCGGGCGCCGTGATGACGCAATCCTTCTCGACCTCGAGTTCGATATTGACGCGTACCGCCGTTCCCGAGCCCCAGTCGAGCGGCGTCAGCAGGATCGGGCGCACGAAGCCGGGGCTCTCCGAATGGGTGAGACAGAGCGCCACCCCGAGCGAGCAGACCGAATAAAACCAGCGAAGATCGATATGCCCGCTGTAGGTGCCTGCGCGAAGGGCCGGCGTCGCCGCGGTCCGGATATAGATGGGGATGCTGCTGTTCGTTCCCGAAAACAGGCTGACAAGACTGAACGACGAGAGGTTCTGGAAATTGCCGACGGCAAGCGGCGCGCCATTGGGCGTCAGCGAGGCGGAATAGGCGATCTGGTCGCCATCGGGGCCGGTGAGCTGGAAGGTCGAGGCATCGACCTCGAGCGCGACATAATGCGGCGTGAGCGCTGCAAGCAGGATGTCGCATTGGAGACCCGCCGAACCGCTTGCCGACAGCGGATCGGTGGCCACCGCAAAACTCGAATGGACGCCAAGATCGATGCTCGTCGTCGATGTCGTACAGGCATGCGCGGCCATGGGCGCAAGCCACGCCGCGGCCGCGCCCATGGCCGCGAAAAGGAAACGCCGGTTCAGCTGCGGCATGAAAGCTCTCCCAGGTCGATCACCGGCGGCGCATGGTCCGCCGCGGCGAAATCGTCCGAAACCTTGTCGGCGCGCGAATGGCGGCGCGCCTCGCCGACGTCGCGGGCTGGTACGCGGAAGCTTACCGTGCAGCGGCTTCCATCGGGACGATCGACGCGGATCGTCCGCGGCGCGTCTCCTTCGCCGATCGTGTCGAGGAACAGCAGCCCGTCCCAGCCGATCACCGTCGGCTCGGCGCCGTCGAGCGACGCGGCGGCGCCGGCGGGGACGAACTCGCCTGCTCCGCCGCGAAGCACGGCGCGGGCAGGGCGAAGCCGATCGACGTCGAAGCGCACGACGCGCCCGCTGCCGCCCGCGACCGCAACGCGTTGTTCGACCGCTCCGACCTTCACATCGGCGGGGAGCCCGAGCGGATCGATCTCATATTTGGCGGCATACCAGCCGCTCGCCGAGGGAATGAGCAGCCGTCCGTCGCCGTTCGTCGTGCCGACAAGCTGGTTTTCGTAGCGCACCGGGATGCCGGGCGCGCCCGTATTGACGACCGCAAAGGCGTCGGCGACGCGGTTGGCCGCGAACAGCGCATCGTCGAGAAGGACAAGCGCACCGCTTGCACCGAACCACGCGGTCGCGTCGCTCGCGCCATAGGCGCCGGCGCGCAGCTGGACCGGGTCGGTCCGCCAGGTCATGTCGCCCCGCCAGTCGAGGCCGCCGCCTTGCTGCACCAGCCCCGCGCTCCAGCCGATGCCGCCCGCGACGGGCACCGCACGCGAATAATCGGCGCGCCAGACCATGTCCTCGCCCGTCCGCGCCGCAAGGCCCCCGGCGACGGTTCCGCCGCGCGCGCCGAGCGGGATGGCGAGCGTGAGCGTGCCCGACCAGCTGTCATCCTCGAACGCGCGCGATGCGCTGGCGTGGAGGCGGCTTCCCGACCAGAAGGGCATCGACCAGCTCGCATTGGCGAGGCGCGAGTCGGCACCGATCTCGCGCCGGATATCGAAATAGCCGAGCCCGAGCGTTCCGGCAGGGCCGAGCGACAGGCTCAGCGTCGCCGCGGTGACCAGCTCTTCGCCCAGGCTCCGTCGGTCGAGGAGGCCGAGATCGGTAAAGCCGCCGCTCCGCCGGCTGTGGCGAAGGCCGATTGCGAAGCCGCGCGCCTGATAATCATATCCCAGCGTGATCTGGCTGCCGTCGCCGCCCTTGGCGTCGCTCCGGAAACTGCGGCTGTACGAGCCGCTGAGCGTCCCCGCCTTGCCGAGCCGGATCACCGCGCCGCCGCCTGCAAGACTCATATCGTCGGCGATCTCGGCGCGCACCTCGAGCGTCACCGTATCGCTCACCCCGTGGCGCGCCGACGCTGCCGCCGCGACGCCGCCATAGTCGAAATTGCGGATGCCATAATGTTCGCGGAACGCGCCGAAAGCGACCGCAAAATCGGTGAGCCCGGGCTGCAGCAAGGCGCTCGAGACATAGAAGGGCAAGCTTTGTTCGACCGTCCGCCCGTGCATGTCGGTGACGATCAGGTTCGCCTCGCCATAGCCGTTGATCGGCGGCAGCGTCTCGATGGCGAACGGACCCGGATCGACCTGCGCGCCGGCAATCCGCTGACCGCCGACGACAAGCTCGATGGCCGAAGGAAGCGCCGCGCTGCCTTTGAATTCAGGAAGCGGATAGGTGATGATGTCGGGGCGCACCGAAAAGTCGCGGCTCACCTGGATTCCGCCGAGCCGTACCGCAGGCGCCCAGGGCAAGGTCCGGGTGATGAAATCACCGACCTCGATCGTCGTCGCGGTGGCCTCGTCGGAGCGGCGAAAGCTCGTATCGTAACGCACATAGGATCGGCCGCGCCCCGTCCGCAGCGCGCCGCTCGTCGAGACGACGCCGGCACGGCTGAAAAAGCGCGCCTCATGAAAGAGCGAAGCCCGCAGCTTCCCCTCGCCGCCGCTCACATAGGCATCATAGTTGAGGAGCGCCCCCATGTCGTAGTCCACCTTCGCGACCTTGCGCTTGCGCCGCTCGACACGCTGCGTGGGCAGATATTCGGGCGTGACCGACAGATAGAGGCGCTGCTGCGGCCCGTCGTAATCGGCGCGCACGCCATCGAGCTCGGCAAGATCGACGATGTCGCCTGCCGCGCCGAAGCTGAGCCCCGCGCGGCGGAGGTCGACCGCGCGCAGCCGGTAGCGGCCTTCATGGATCTCGACGCCGGCGACAAGTCCGGTGCGCAGCCCGTTGACGACTATTTCGAGTTCCAGTCGCTGTACTGGCCCGAAAAGCGGCGCGGCCGCCTTTTCGGGTGGCGGCAGATCGCCAAAATTCCCGCTCGTCGCACTCGTCGTTCCCGCCGCCTGTGCCGTCACGGCGGATGCCGCGACCAGCGCGAGGGCGAGCTTCGCGATGCGCGGCGCAAGCGACCGCGGGCGTTGTGACGTTCGAACGCCGCGGCCCTCGCCGCTCCAGTGGTGACCGAGCGGTCCGCGCGGCGGGGCGCCGATGGCTCGGCCACCATAAGGGCAGGGCGATCCTCCGGCGATCATCGGCGAACTCAATCGGTGCGCCGCTCGAGCGGCGCGACGGCATCGCCATTGACGGCCGCGACGAGGGTGCCGGTATCGCGTGTTTCCGGCGGCAGCGGCCAGCGCATGACCGAATCCGCGAGCACATAGCCGAACAGGCCGGCCCGAGCGTTTCGCGCCTGGTCGTCGTCGGCGGTCGTCGGCTTTTCCTCGTCAAAGGCGAGTTCGGTCAGGCGCGCATGCACGATTCCGCGGTTGCGGATTTCGAGATGGCGACCGTCGCCGAGCGCGACGATGCGCCAGTCGAGCGTGGGCGCGTGCAGACGGGTTGAAAGCGTGTCGCGACCTTCCGTTGCGGTTTTTCGCGTAGCGCCATCCGCGTTCTTTCCGTTTGCCGGGCCGGGCGGGCGAAGCCCTGCGCCATAGGCGAAAAGCGGCAGCGAATAGCGCATGCGAAAGCTCACCTTAGCGCCGGTTTCGTCGGCCGTCCGCGCGGCGGGAATCTCGTCGACGACGACGCGGTAGGCCGCTTCGCTCGCCGCTGCGGTCGGCGCGGTCCGCGTCAGCCGGACGAGCTGCTTGCCGCCCGGTGCGATGGTGACGATCGGCGGCGTGCCGAGAATCCTGTCCTGCTCGGCATAGACATTTCTGCCGTCGGCCTGCGCCCACGCATAGATGCGGACCTGGAGCGTAACGGGGGCCTTGCCGGGATTTTCGAGCCAGAGCGCCGCCGCGCGCTTGTCGGCGGCAATCACCGGATTGACGGGCCAGATGAGGATCGACCCTTGCGCCGCGGCGCGCGGCGCCGAGACGGCCAACAAGGCAATCGCCAGCACGACCAGCAGGATCGACAGAAGAAAGGGGCGAACATTTGCGGCAGGCGGCATGGGCAGCTCCAAACGGGATCGAGGTGTGCGCGTCACCATGTGAGCGTGACGGTCAGCGTGTCGGTGTAGGTGCCGGGGGGCAGGGCGCCCGGGAGCGTGAGCGAGGCGTAAAGCGGCAGAAGCACGTCCTCGCTGTTCGCGCCGTCGACCGTGACTGCCGCGCTTCCGCCGGTTGCGATCGGTTGACTGCACGCGGGATCGCTGCACAGCGCATAGGCGATGCGCGCGGCGCTGTCGGCGCCGAGCTGGAGGTGCCGCATGCCGCTCGCCGCATGGGCGCCGCCGTCGATGGTCATCGACAGCGCGACGCCCGGGGTGCAGCGAAGGCGGATCGCCTGGCTCGTGGTCGTCGATGCGCTGTGCGTGGCGGTCGAAAAGGTTGAATCATTGCCGAAATCGAGCGTCCCGATCGGTCCGGCATCGCCGCTGTCGCCGAGCCCGTCGACCAGGCAGCCCGCGACGATCTCGGCAACCACGTCGAACTCGGCGCTCGTCTCGGCAAAGGCAGGGGAAGAAAGGCCGCCTTCGCTCGCGACCACAGCGAGGAAGGCGGCGAGGGACCAGCGCATGTGTCTCCGAGGTTCTGACATGGGTAGGGCCATATCCATGCGCGGGTTGAGGGTCAGGTTCGCGGGAGGATCAGAGTACGAGCAGCACGGTGATGACATCGCCGTAGGCGCCAGGGGTGAGCGCGGCCTCGCCAAAGGCGCGGCCGTAAACATTGACGGTCTGCTGCGAGCCGTCGGCGGCAAGCGTGACATCGCCGCCGATCGGGATGATCGTGGTGCGGCCCGCATCCGAATAGAGGTTATAGGTCACATAGGTGCCCGGAGCGCTCGCATTTTCCATCGCGCGCAGGCCCGCGCCGGCGCCAAGCCCGTCATTCTCGCCGACATCGAACGACAGGACAGGCGTGATGCCGGGGCTGCACTGGATGAGGAACGCCCCGCCGCCGTTCAGAATCTGTCCATCGGCCTCGGTGAACAGCGTATTGTGCGTGCCGAAGTCGAGTGTGCCGAAATCGGCGCTCGCCGCTCCGTCGCTGAACTGCTGGCCGTTGATGATGCAGCCCGCCTCGAGCGTGATCGTGGCATCGACCGTGCCGGTGATGTCGGCTTGTGCCGCGGGAGCGAGCAAGAGCGCGGTGCCGAGGCCGAGGCCGAAGCCGAAGCCGGAAAGCGTTGATTTGCGCATGACCGATCTTTCTCATCTGAAACGTCACGCCGGGAATCTCTCATCTCCCGGTGACGGCTCAGACTAGGTCGCGCCTCTTAACCATAAGCTGCGATCCAAGGCCAAACTGCCCCGTTTTGGACCAAAGTCGGTCGCGACCCGTTGCCCACGGAGAGGCAGGCTGGACAGCGGAATCGCGCGCGTTTTTAATGCCCGGTCGGCCAGCATTTGGCGTCGGTAACAATATCCAGATCGGATCAAACTGGAGGAAAATGGGATACCGGATGTCAGGGAGACGAAGAATCGACGGCGTTTTTCGATCGGAGGAGTCCGTATCATCGTCTCTTCTCCCGCGCGAGCGGAACGATTGTCGTTTCCCTGGCCAGCTGCATGCGCGCAGATTTGCTAGAACAATTCGGATTCGTTGCGGCGGCAGTTGCCGGTCCTCAGTGGATTCCTACTCGGCTATATCGAGTTGACGTCCAGAGCACACGGTTGCCTAGGCCGCGTTGACAAAAGACTTCAGCCATAGTCGCACAGTTGCAAGGTTGAGGAAGCTTTCGAAGGAGAGGATTGTCCTGTCGTAGCGGGTGGCGATGGAGAATCGGATCGGCTGCCAGTGCTCCCGACGCCAAAAAGGCCGCGCCAGTGGGACGCGGCCTTTCCGGCATTGATATGCTCCCCCCTCGGCGTCTCTGGGTCGCGCGATTCGCCGAAGATCATGCGAGAAATAGCCATTCGAGCTCAAACGTCAATTGAATTGACGATATCGGGCGATCCATTTCGGGACAGACAAATGGGGCGCATCGCAGACGTCTGATCGCGCGGGGAGCCATGTTGGTCCCCATCTTGCGAACCGAGCCGGTTGCATGAAACGACGGGCTGACTTTCGACGGTCCACGATTTATCTGATCCACAGGCGCAGTATGTTGCCGGTAGCGCCGACCCGTGTGCGGGACCGAAGTCAGGGAGAGCAGCCTTGTTCGATACACTGGTTCTTGCCGGGCTCCCCCAAGAGGATGAGGCGCTTCGCCCGGCGATCCGCGCGATCGCGGACGCGGCCGCACGCGCCCCCGCCGGCGTCCGCGCACGATCCTGGTCGGGGTTCGACCGCGCTTTCTCGCGCCGGCTTGGCGACGCGGGTTTTCTTGGGCTGACGCTGCCCGAGCGGTATGGCGGCGGGGGGCGGGGGCCGTTTGCGCGTTTTGTGGTTGTCGAGGAACTGCTGTCGGTGGGCGCGCCCGTCGCGGCGCACTGGATCGCCGACCGGCAGAGCGCGCCGCTGCTCCTGAACTATGGGACCGAGGCGCAGCGCCAGGCCTTCATCCCGCGCATCTGCCGCGGCGAGCTCGTCTTCTGCATCGGGATGAGCGAGCCGGGGTCGGGGTCGGACCTTGCCAGCGTGCGCACGCGCGCCGAGCGCACGCCGGCCGGCTGGCGCGTGAACGGGCAAAAGATCTGGACCACCAACGCGATGCACGGCGATTACATGATCGCGCTTGTCCGCACCTCGGGCAGCAGCGACGATCGCCAGCGCGGGCTCTCGCAGCTCATCATCGACCTCAAAGCCCCCGGCGTGACGATCAGGCCGATCGTCGACATGACCGGCGACGCGCATTTCGCCGAAGTGTTCTTCGAGGATGTCGAACTGCCCGCGGACGCGCTGGTCGGCAGCGAGGGCGAGGGGTGGGCGCAGGTGACCGCCGAACTTGCCTTCGAACGCAGCGGGCCCGAGCGCATCTATTCGAGCGTCGTCCTGCTCGACGCCTGGATCGATCATTTGCAAGGCGTCGGCCGCGACGACCCCGCGACGCGCGCGCGGGTCGGGGACTTTACCGCGCGGCTCGGCACGCTGCGCGCCATGTCGATCGCCTGCACTGCGCGGCTGGCGCTCGGCGAAAGCCCGGTGGTCGAAGCATCGCTGGTAAAGGATCTGGGCACCAGCTTCGAACAGGAGCTGCCGGCCGCGATCGGCGACGATCTGGCCAGCCACCCCGACGAGCCGATCGACGCCGAGCTATATCGCACGCTGCTGTACGTCACGCATATCGCGCCCAGCTTTTCGCTGCGCGGCGGAACACGCGAAATCCTGCGCGGGATCATCGCGCGCGGAATGGGGCTGCGCTGATGGACTTTTCTGATCTCCTCGAACCCTTCGACCGGATGCTGGAAACCGTCACGCCGCCTGCGGCAGTGCGCGCGGTCGAGGGCGGCGGGTCAGCGGATGCGATGTGGGATGCCGTTGCGGCGTCGGGCTTTCTCGACGCGCTCGTCCCCGAAGCGGCGGGCGGTTTTGGCCTTCCCGCGGCGGCGGTGCAGCCCTTGTGGCAGGCGCTGGGCCGCCACGCCGCGCCCCTGCCGGTCGGCGAGACGATGATCGCGCGGGCGTTGCTGGCCGCGGCGAGCGCGCCGATACCCGAGGGCCCGATCGTGCTGGCGGTCGCCGAGGCTGGGCAGGCGGTGGTGGCGCCGTGCGGGCTGGTCGCGCGCCACGCGCTGATCGAGCAGGGCGGACAAGTCGGGCTGGTCGCGCTGGCGCCGGGCATGGCGGCCGCGACTGGCGTTGTCGGCAGCCTGGCGGCACGGATAAGCTGCCCGCCGCTGAGCCAGGGTTTTGCGGCGCCCGCGGGCGGGCTGCGCGCGCTTGGCGCGCTGCTCCGCGCGGCGCTGATTGCCGGAGCCGCCGACCGGCTGGTGACGATGACCACCCACTATGCCAATGAGCGCGTCCAGTTCGGCAAGCCGATCGGGCGGCAGCAGGTGTTGCAGCAACAGATGGCGGTGATGGCGGAGGAAGCGGTGGCGGCGCGCATCGCCTCGCAGATCGGCTGCGCGGGCGCTTTTCCGCCGTCGCTTGCAGCCGTCGCCACTGCCAAATCGGTTGCCAGCCGGGCTGCGGCGACCATCGCGGCGACGGCGCACGCCGTCCATGGCGCGATCGGAATCAGCGAAGAGTATGACCTTCAGCTTTTTACGCGGCGGCTTCACGAATGGCGGCTGGCCGACGGCTCCGAAACCTATTGGAACCGCCTGCTCGGCGCTGCCCGGCTGGCCAAGCCGGGTCGCTCGGTCGATTTTGCGCGCACCGAACTTGCTTCGGGTCCGTCAGCGACCTGAAGGCGCGCGCCCCAGCGTCGTGATCGCGGGCCATGCCCCGCCGCTCTCGACGCGCGCATCGATGCCGTAAACCGCGCGCAGCCGCTCTGCCGTCAACACGTCGGCGGGCGGTCCGTCGGCGACGACCCGCCCGCGGTCGATCAGCAGCAAGCGGTCGCAATAGCGCGCCGCCATGCCGAGATCGTGCAGCACCGCGATCACCGTGCCGCCCGCCGCCGCTTCGCCGCGCAGCAACTCCATGACGTCGATCTGATGGCTGGGATCGAGGCTGGCGAGCGGTTCGTCGGCGATCAGCGCCGCCGCCTCGATCGCGAGCGCGCGGGCAAACATTGCGCGCGCCCGCTCGCCCCCCGACAATTCGGTGGCGACCCGATCGCGCAGGTGGAGGACGTCGGCGCGCGCCATCGCGCGTTCGATGGCAGCGGTGTCGGCGTCGCTGATGCGCGACATCGGAGCGAGGTGCGGCAGGCGGCCGAGCCCGACTAGGCGCTCGACGGTCAGCGGCCAGTGGAGGAGCTGCCCCTGCGGAACATAGGCGATACGGCGGGCAAGCTCGGCGCGCGGCATTGCAGCGGCCTCGACGCCATCGACCCGCACCGATCCGGTGGCGGGGATCAGCGCGAGCAAAGCGCGCACGAGCGTCGACTTGCCCGCGCCATTCGGGCCGACGATGGCCGTCAGCGTGCCGGGGACGAAGGCTGCGCTCACGTCGTGCAGCACGGCGCGGCGGCCGAGCGTGACGCCGACATGCTGGAGGCTGAGGGTCACCACAGGCGCCGCTCCCGCATCAGGTGGACAAGGAAGACCGGCACGCCGAGGAAAGCCGTGACGACGCCGAGCTTGAGCTCGTTCGTCGCCGGGATGACGCGCACGCCGATGTCGGCGAGCGTCAGCAGCGCCGCGCCGCCGATCGCCGAAGGGAGCAGAATCGCCGACGGGCTGCGGTCGGTGAAGGGGCGGATCAGGTGCGGGACGATCAGCCCGACAAAACCGATCGCGCCCGACACGGCGACCGCGCCGCCGACGCCGATCGCGGTGCCCAGCAGCAGCCGTGCGCGCGTGCGCCGCAGGTCGGTGCCCAGCGCCTGCGCCGCATCCTCGCCCAGCGACAGCGCATCGAGCGCGCGGCCGTTCCACAGCAGCATTGCCATGCCGACCGCGATACAGGGGAGCGCGATCCACAGATGGTCGAAGGACCGATTCTCGAGGCTGCCGAGCAGCCAGGTCATGATCTCCATCGCCGCAAAGGGATTGGGCGAGAGGTTGAGTGCGAGGCTGGTCCCCGCGACTGCGAGCGCGCCGACGGCGATCCCGGCGAGGATCAGGGTCAGGGGGCTCTCGGCCTCCCCCGACAACAGAACGAGCAGCGCGAGCGAAACGAACGCGCCACCAATGGCAAGCAGCGGCAGCAGCGCCGGATGGATCTGCGCCAGCCCGAAATAGATTGCGGCGACGCCCCCCAATGCAGCGGTGTTCGATGTTCCGAGCACCGACGGTTCGGCGAGCGGGTTGCGCAAATAGCCTTGAAGCGCCGCGCCTGCGAGCCCCAGCATCGCGCCGATGGCGAGTGCGAGCAGGGTGCGCGGCAGGCGCAGTTCGAAGAGGATGATCGAGGCGGTCGGGTCGCCGTCACCCGTGGCTGCGGCCCACAGGCGCGCGAGCGAAAGCTCGACCGTGCCAAAGAGCAGCGATGCAACCGCGGCCACGACGGCGAGCGCCGCAAGCCCGGTCATCAGCGACCAACGGGGCAGCGTGATACGGTTCATGCCCCGCCGCCGTCGTGCCGCGCAATCTGCGCCGCGATGCTGCGCGCCGCGCGCACATAAGCGGGGCCACCGCACACCGTCCATGCCTGCGGGATGGAGATGCGCGGAATATGTTTCAGCGCCGGATGGTGCAGCATTTCGCTCCCCTGATCGCTGACGGTATCGGTCGCGCTTTCGACGATCAGGAAATCGGGATCGGCGGCGACCATCTCCTCGAGGCTGACCTGCGCCAGCGGCGGCTTGCCGAGCGTGGCGGCCAGGTTGACGAGGCCCGCGCGCATCATCAGATCGTCGACCAGCGTGCCGGTGCCCGTCATATAACCGCGGCGCTGGTAATAGGCCGCAACGCGGCCGCGGCCGGGGCTGGGCAGGGCGGCAAGGTCGCGCTGCATGTCGGCGATCAACGCCGCGCCGCGTTCGGGGTGGCCGATCGCGGCGGCAGTTTGATGGATTGCATAATAGACGTCGTCGAGGCGGTTGGTCGGGGGGACGTCGAGCAGGGGGTAGTGCTGGCCCGGCAGGGCCGCGAGCGGTCCGCTGCCGCTGGCCGGCATCCCCACGACAAGGTCGGGATTGGCCGCGAGTATCTGTTCGGCCGAACCCCGGTGGAGCGGCAGGCCGCGCGCGAGCGTGGGCACCGCCGACATGCCGGGGTCGGTCACATTCTGCGTCAGGCCCGCAATCTGGCCACGATCGGCGAGCGCGAGAAGCAGTTGATCGGTGCAAAGGTTCACTGACAGGATATGCTGCGGAGCGGCGCCGCGTGCGTCGCCCGAGCCCGCGGGCGCCGCCGACAGCGCGCTCGCGGCGCCGAGCAGCGCGGCGCCGAGCAGCAGGGGCTTTACCGCCATCACATTGCTATCCCGCTCATGCCCATCTCCCGCCGAGGGGGCGCTGCCAGCCGCAACCGGCAGCGCCATGCCATCAGAATCGCAACCGCACGCCGCCATAAGCGGCGCGTCCGGCGGTCGCGAAGCTGAAAATCTCTTCATAATCTTCGCCAAAGAGATTTTCGACGCGTCCATAAACCGAAATATGATCGGAGATTTTATAGTCGGCGCCCAGATTGACGAGGACATATTCCTTCATCGACACCAGCACCGGCACATAGGTCGGGTCGGTATAGACGACGTCGGTGTTCCGGCCATTATACCGAACGGTCAGCGTTCCGGCGAAACGCTGGTCAGCGCTGGATATCGTCGTGTTGAAGCTGGCGATATGCTTGGGCCGCCGCACTTCCTTCACGCCATTTTCTTCCGCCTTGAGCCAGGTGTAGGCCAGATCGAAACGGATTTGCGGGATCGGCCGCGCGCTGACGAACGCCTCAACGCCGTGCTGCTTGCTGTCGGTCGTCCGGTTCGACGGCGTCGCGACGAAGTTCGGCGGCGGATAACTGGTGAAGATTTCATTCTTCAGCTTGGCATCGAAATAGGTGGCGCCGATCGTCGCCCAATCGTTCGCGCCAAAGCTCTGCTCCAGGCCGGCTTCCCAACCTTCCGACTTCTCGGGCTTCAAATTCGGATTGCCGATATATCTGCCGTCCGAATAGCCATAGAGTTCATAATAGCCGGGGTTTTTGACCCCGGTGCCATAGGCACCGCGCACGCGGGTGCCGGTCGGCAGCAAATAGCTGCCCTGGACCCGCCAGGTCGTTACATCGTCGAAGCGGTTGTTCTCGTCGCGCCGCACCGATGCGCCGAGCGAGAGGTCGCCCGCCTGCAACTCATATTGACCGACGATACCGATATTATCGGTGCCGCGCTTGCCGCGGAAGGCGTCGAACGGCGACCCCGTTCCCGGCGTGGTGTTCTGGAATTCCTCGCGCTCGACATCGACCGCAGCGGTCAGGCGGTGCGAAAGCGCCTCCGTGCCGAAGCGGAAGCTCGAGGTAAAGCTGCCCTTATAACGCCGTCCCTTGTCGCCATAGTCGAACCCGTCGGCGTCGAACCCTTTGCGCGTCGTATCAGCGAACTGGCCAGACAGCGTGTTGATCCAGCGCCCGTCGAGCGCGCTGAGCTGTGCCGAGAGCAGGCCGTAAAAGGCCTCGTTCTGGAAATGGATGCCGGGGCTGTCGACCGTATAGCCAAAGAAGGGGCTCGTCGGATCATTCTCGCTATTGTTGGTGTCGGCGTCGGTATAGCTATAGCGCAGCACGCCGGTCAGCTTGAAATTCTCGCTCGGCGCCCAATTGACCTTGGCGGTCGCGCCGATGCTTTCCGACCCGACGTCGCGGGTGCCGAAACGCGCGGTCGGATAGCCGTCGGTGCCGTAATAGCTGCCCGAGACGGCATAATCGAGCGTGTCGGTTGCGCCAGCGGCGCGGGCGCCGCCGCTGATGGTGCCGAACGAGCCGCCTTCCAGGCGCGCGCTGATCCCCGGGGCTTCGCGGCCCGACAGCGTGATATAGTTGATCACGCCGCCGATCGCGTCGGATCCGTAAAGCGACGATTGCTGGCCGCGCAGCACTTCGATACGCGCGGCGGGGTCGGCGATCAGCGTCCCGAAATCATATTCGCCATAATAGGGATCGGCGACTTCGATGCCATCGATCAGGACAAGGACATGATTGCCCTCGGCGCCGCGGACGCGGATCTGCGTCAGCCCGCCGACCGCGCCGGTGCGGTTGACCGCCACGCCCGGCACATCGCGCAGGACGTCGGAGATGACGCGCGTCTGGCGCTGCTGGAGCGCTTCGCTGTCGATCACGCTGACCGAGGAACCCAGCCGGTTCGCTGCGATGCCTTCGCCCGACCGCGACGCGGTCACAATGATCTCGTCGCCCGGCTTGGTGGCGTTGGCATCGTCGGACGTTTGCGCAAAGGTCGGCGTTGCCGCCAGCAATGCAGTCAAGGAAATGGTTGAAACTCTGAACATGGGAGACTCCCGCACGCCGGCAACGAAGGCGGAGCCTGCCGAAACGCACACGCGATCGACCGATGCCCGTGTCGCAAGCGGCGTAAAGCCTGCGGCTCCGGCAGCGAAGCGGCTCCAGCCGCTTGGTCGTCGCTCGACGGAATTCTCCGTGCCGCGGCCTTTCCCTGGGCCATGGCAGTGAGCGACCCACGCCGGCAGGTCTCCTGGCTCGCGGGTCAGGGCTTGATGCACGCCTTCCCAGGTTGCCCCAGTGGCTGATCCGAAGGCTTCGGATCGGTGCATCTCGCTCGCCGCTTACAGTTGCAGGGACAGCCTCGGCTTCGGGGGTTCAGGACGAACTCCCTTACCGCGTTCCCATTTTAAGCCCTTTCGGGCACCGGTGCGATCATGCGCGGGGCAAGCCCCGCACCGGGCGCCCATAGCGGAATGGCGCGCCGGTGCAATGGGGATTTCGACAGATGATCCTCCCCATCGCAAGTCGATGGGGAGGATATTTAGGCCCCGCGCTCCACAACCATCGCTGCGCCAACCCCCATCGCGCCGGTCAGCACGACCAGCCCATATTTCCCCCCGCACGCATCAAGCGCGTCGAGCAAGGTCGAGGTCAGGATCGCACCGCTGGCGCCCATCGGGTGCCCCTTGGCCAGATGCCCGCCGCTGACATTGACCCGCGCCGGATGGGCGTCGCAGTCACGCAGGAATTTGGCGATGGTGACGGCGAAGGCCTCCATAAATTCAATGCGGTCCATATCGCCGAGGGTCAGCCCGGCGTGCGCCAGAACCTTGTCCATCGCGGCAAACCCCGCGGTCAGCGACGCCGCGGGATCGCCGCCGCTCTCCGCAAAGGCAACGACGCGCGCGCGGGGAGATGGACCAAGCCCGGCGCCGCCAACGAGCGCCAGCCCCGCGCCGTCGCAGATCGGCGGCGCGTGGGCGATGCTGTGCAGCGGCGAAAACGTCGTACCTTCGAGCGCGCTGGCATATTGCTGCTGCAATTCGCCGAACGCAGGCGGCGTGGCGGCGAGCGATTCCGCCGTGGTTTGCGGGCGAATGCATTCCTCGCCGGTGAGCGGTCCGGTGGCGATGCGTGACTTTTGGAGCGCGGTGTCGGTGTCGGTCGCGGCCGCCTTTTGCTGCGAGGCGAGGGCGACCGCGTCGAGGTCGGCGCGCGTGATACCCTCGGCGTTCGCAAGCCGGTCGGCGGCGAGCACCGGCGGCACGAAGCGCGCGCGCGGCGGCAGGCTGTCGTCGGCGTAGAACGCGGCGCGGTCGCTTAGGAACGGGGTTGCGCTCATCGACTCGACGCCGCCCGCGAGGATGGCTTTGGTTTCGCCGCTCGCGACTTTTGCGACCGCCTGGCCGATCGCGGACAGGCCGGATGCGCAATAATTGTTGATGCTGTGCGCCGCCGTGCTGTCGGGTAGTGCTGCATGGAGCTTGGCCAGAATCGCGATATGCCCGCCCTGCGCAGCGCTCTGCGTGACGCAGCCGAGTAGCAGCGCTTCGGGGACAAAATCGCCGCAGCGCGCCGCGAGCGCCGCCACCTGCTGGCGCACCAGTTCCTGCGGGCTCAGTCCGGCGAGCCCGCCGTCGGGCCGCGCCTTGCCGCGCGGGGTACGGACGGCGTCGTAAAGATAGACGTCGGCCAAATCAGGTGCCGACGACGAAGCTGACCGCCGTCGTCGCGCTGCCGCCGACGTTGAACGTCGCGAAATTCTTCGCGCCCTCGACCTGATAGTCGCCCGCGTTGCCGGTCACCTGCCGCCAGCTGTCGAGCATCATCCGCACCCCGGTAGCGCCGACCGGATGACCCAGCCCGATCAGCCCACCCGATGGATTGACCGGTAGCTTGCCGCCGAGCGCGATCGTCCCGTCCTCGACCGCGCGCCAGCTCTCGCCCGGCGCGGTGATCCCGAAATGGTCGATCGCCATATATTCGGTGATCGAAAAGCAATCATGCACCTCGACCCCGTCGCAAGCATAGATGTCGGGCATCTCGGCGCGGCGCAGCGCATCCATCATCGCCTTGCGCACGCTGGGGAAAACATAGGGTTGGCCGCGGCTGCCCGCGACCTTGGTCGAATAGAGCAGGGGAGCGGTCGAATGGCCCCAGCCCTTGATGCGCGGGATACTGTCGATCAAAATCCCGCGCCGTTTGGCATAAGCCTCGGCAACCTCGCGCGAGGCGAGGAAGATTGCTGCGGCGCCGTCGGTGACCTGCCCGCAATCGGATTTGCGAAGCGAGCCTTCGATCAACGGATTGACCTCGTCATTCTCGCCGAGATGATCGTCGGTCACCGCCCAGCCGCGCGTCTGCGAATTGGGGTTCTTCTTGGCGTTGGCGAAGTTGTTCGCCGAAATCCCGCGCAAATGCGCGCGGTCGAGCCCGAAGCGCTCGTCATACTCCTCGGCGACGCGTGCGAACATATATGGCCAGAGATAACGCGCCTCCTGCGCTTCGCGCCCCGCCCAGGCGGCGGCGCCGAGATATTCGGCCGCGCGCTGCCCAGGGACGTTGCGCATCAGTTCGATGCCGAGGATGAGCGCGAGGCCATAGCGTTCCGCCTCGATTTCCGCCGCCGCCGCGAGGATCGCGATGCTGCCTGAGGCGCAGGCGGCTTCGTGGCGCGATGCGGGGATGCCCGCGAGGTCGGGGTGGACATGGCCAAAGAAGCCGCCGAGCTGGCCTTGTCCCGCGAACAGCTCACCGACAAAATTGCCGACATGCGCGGTCTCGACCTCTTTGGGTTCGATTCCGGTCGCGGCGAAGGCCGCCTCGGCGACGTCGCGGAACAGCTCGAACAGCCCGCCGCCCTCGCGCTCCATGTTGCGTGCGAAATCGCTCTGCGCGCCGCCGAGAATGAAGACGTCCTTCGCCATGTCAGGCTTCCTTTTCGAGAGTGGCGAGCGCCCGTTCGCGCACGTCGCTGCGCATCACCTTGTTGGTGACGTTGCGCGGCAAAGCATCGAAGCGGAACAGGCGTTCGGGTAGCTTGAACACCGCGAGATCCTTTTCGCGGAGATAGTCGGTCACGTCGGACAGGGTGACATCGTCCGCGCCGCGCGGGACATAGGCCAGCCCGATGCGCTCACCCATCGTCGGGTCGGGGAGCGAGAAGACGCACGCCTCGGCCAGCAATGGATGGCCACCAAGCAATTGGTCGATTTCCTCAGGCGAGATATTGACCCCGCCGCGGATGATCAGATCCTTGCAGCGCCCGACGAAGCGATAGAAGTCGCCGTCCCCGGCAATCTCGAACAGGTCGCCGGTGCGGAACCAGCCGTCGTCGGTGAAGACGGCAGCGGTCTGTTCGGGGGCGTTGTGATAGCCTTCGAACAGGCTGGGGCCGCGGATCTGCAACTCGCCCGACACGCCGTCCACCTCGATCGGTTCACCGCCGCCCGGCGAGACAAGGCGGCTTTCGATGTTCGCGGCGCGGCCCGTGCCATAGGGCGGCGGATATTGGCCGCTCCGCGGGAACAGGCTGGCGCGCTTGTCGGGATCGGGCATGTCGCCCTCGCCGGTGATGAAGCTCATCCCCTCGTTTGACCCGAACACATTGACGATGATGATGCCGAGCTTTTCCTGAAAGCCGCGCACCATCGCGGGCGCGAGCGGTGCCGAGCCCGAGGCGATGACGCGCAGGCTCGACAGGTCGACCGAGGCGAGCAAAGCCTCATTCTGCAGCAGCATGTTGAGCACCGCGGGCGGCGCGATTGTCAGGCTGGGCCGCTCGGTCGCGATCTGCTTGAGGTAGATGCCCGGATCGAAGGGGTGGTGGAGCACCATCGTCCCCGCGCTGGTCAGCCAGCACATGGTGATGCCGCCGATGCTCGCCATGTTGATCAGCGGGAAGGGGTTGAGCAGCACGTCGCCCGGCCCGACCTTCATCGCCTCATAACCTGCGGCGGCGACCGCGATCCAGTGATTGTGGCTGCGCGGCACGCCCTTCGGCACGCCGGTGGTGCCCGAGGTCCAGCAGATGGTGAAGATGTCGTCGGCATCGACGGGGTTCGCCGCGACATGCGCGGCGAGGGTTTGCGCGTCGCCGGCCGCAGTCGACAGATCGAGAGCGTCCTCGGGTGGATTGGGGCCAAAGGTCATCAGTGCGATGCCGTTCAGCAACGGCGCCGCGACGCCGACATGGTCGCAGCCCTTGACCTGTGTGGCGCAGACAAAGGCTTTGGGCTCAACGACCCCGATCATACCTTTCAGTTCGTGGCTGCGATATTGCACCGCCGCGGGGCTGACGATCGCGCCGATCTTGGCCGCCGCGAAATAGAGCGCGACGAACTCGCTGATGTTGGGAAGCTGGACCAGCAGCACATCGTCCTTGCCGATCCCCGCCTTGACGAGCGCGCCCGCGAGCCGGTCGATCTCGCCCGCCAGTTTGGCATAGGTCAGCCGCTGCGGTTCACCGAACGCGAAATCGCTGCGGTTCGGCGCGTCGACGAGCGCCAGCCGCTCAGGATGCGCCGCCGCATTGGCCGCGAACAGGCTGGCAAAGGTCTGATCGCCCCACCAGCCGCTCTCCCGATATTGTCGCCTTTTGTCCTCTCCCGCGACGATCATCTCAGGCTGCCAGCACGCTGTTTTCGCCCATTCCGATATCGTCGCCGCTCGCCCACACGCTATGCGTTCCCGAACAGATGCGCTCGGGCAGGATGATCCGGCACACCGGCCCGGCGGCGATATTCTTGGCGTCGATCAGCACGCATTCGGACTTGTCGGTTTCGAGGTCGGCGATGAAGGAGACGAGATAGCCATCGTCCTCGTCCTTGGCGTTGATCCGCGGCGCAAACGGCGCCTCGCTGCCAAAGCGGCCGGGGCCGAATTCATATTCCTCGCTCGTGCGCGCATTGAGGTCATGCTTGACCAGCCCGCGGAACAGGAACCAGCCCGGCTCGGGGATCGCGCTATAGGCGTAGCGATAGGGCTTGCCCGCATAGCGATGGTTGAACATGCCGAATTCGAGGTCACGGTCGTCGAGCCGTTCTTCCTTGGTCTCGCCCGTTTTCAGGTTGAAACGCCAGCGATGCAGCCGCGGCTTGAGCAACCCCTGGTCGAGATAGGCCATCATCCGTTCGAGCCCTTCGGGCGCGTTCGGATAGGATTTCGGCATCGGCTCTTCCTGATAATAGCCGTCGAGAATGATCTCGTCGCCTTCCTCCCACGCATTGAGCCAATGCAGCGTGTAGGTGGGTTCGGCCTCGAACCAGCGAATATCCTCGGGCTGGCCGTGGCGCGGGATGATCGCGAAGCGCGTCTTCTGGTCGGGGTGGAACTGGACGACATGCAGCCGCTTTTCGAGCAATTCCTCGTTCCAATAGAGCGGCATGTCGTTGAGGATCGTGTAGTTTTCGGTGAACGCCATGTCGTGCGGCAGGCGCGGTCCGGGCAGCGGCACCGGGATATAATGCTTCAGCTTATTGTCCGGCCCGACGACGCCATAATGCATGTACGGTGCGTGCTTCGAATAGTTGAAGAACATCAGCTCGCCGGTGGCGAGGTCGACCTTGCAATGCGCCGAAATGCCGTCGAGCGGCACCCAGCTTTCGGTGCCGAACTGTTCGAGCGTGAACGGATCGAGCCGATAGGCTTCGCCGCACTGGTAGAAGGTCGAGATGATCTTCCCCGCGTGGATCGCGACGTCGGTCGAGCTTGAATCCTTCAGCCACTCCTGCGCGCCCCAGCCGTGGCGCGTTGACTTATGCGGCGGCTCCATCAGGCCAGCCCACAGCGAGCGGCCGGCTTCCTTTTCGGCCGCAAATCCTTTGGTGCGGACAAAGCGGCTGCGATAGCTGGCGCGGCCGTCCTTGAACGAGATCGCATGGATGAAACCGTCGCCGTCGAAGGGGTGATACCGCCCGATCGGTTCGTGGATCTGGTTCTCGCCGGTGCGGACATAGACCCCGTCGATGTCGGTCGGGATATTGCCGATCACCTCGGCATCGCCATTGGCGAAGATCGCGTTCCACTCGTTATACGTGGGTCGCCAAGCGCCTTTCATATAGGGATGGTCGTTTGGCTGGATGGTCGTCTCGATCGTCTCGACAAGCTGGGCGGTCATGCGAGGGCTCCTTCGGCGGGGGTAAAGCGCGGCCGGGCGGCGGCGGCATCATATTCGGAAACAAGGCGGTCGACGATAGCGGCGACGGGCTCGACACCGCGCACCGCGCCGACGCCTTGCCCGGCGGACCAGACATTCTTCCACGCCTTTGCGTCGTCCTGCGCGTCCGAGAAGTTCGGGCGCTTGTCCTCGGGCATGTTCGCGGGGTCGTATCCGGCGGCGATCAGGCTCGATTTCAGCCAGTTGGCGGTCACACCGGTGATGCCTTTTGAAGGCACGATGTCTTCGGCACCGGCGGCGACGACCATGTCCTTATACCCCGGCGCCGCCATGCTCTCGGCGCAGGCAATCAGCGACGTGCCGAGATAGGCGAGATCGGCGCCCAGAATCTCCGCCGCGCGCACTGCATGGCCGGTCGAGATCGCCCCGCCAAGCACCAGCGGCCCATCCCAGAATTGCCGCACCTCCTCGACGAAAGCGAAACCCGCTGTCGCGCCGGTATGCCCGCCCGCGCCTGCGGCGACGAGCACGAGGCCGTCGACCCCCGCCGCGGCGGCCTTGCGCGCGAAACCGACTGAATTGACGTCGGCGAAAACCAGCCCGCCATAGCTATGGATTTCCTCGACGACCCGCGCCGGGCTGCCGAGCGCGGTGATGACCAGCGGCACTCTGTGGCGGACGACGCAGGCAAGGTCGTCGGGCAGGCGGCTGTTTGACGGATGGACGACGAGGTTGACCGCCCATGCTGCGGCCTCGGGATCGTTCGACAGCGCCGCGTCGATGCGGCTGACCCAATCCTCCAGATCGGCCGAGGTCCGTGCGTTGGGGGCGGGGAAGCTGCCGATCACGCCGGCGCGCGACGCCGCGATCACCATCTCGGGCCCCGACACAAGGAACATCGGCGCGGCGATCGCGGGCAGGCGCAAATTGCGCGTCAGCACTGGCGGAAGGCCGTTTTTCGGCACTGTCTTTCTCTCCCAATTATCTCACTTGCATAACGATACTTAAAGACGATAAGAGTCGCAAGGCCAGAAAAAACATCGCGGGGCAAACCCGACGATGGTGGGAGGGAGAGAGTTTATGAAAACGCATTTGGTTGCGCTGCTTGCCGCATCCGCACTTGTCAGCCCTGTCGCCGCATTCGCCCAGGAAGCGGCTGAAGCCGACGATCAGGGCGGACTCGAAGAAATCATCGTCACCGCCCAAAAACGCGCCGAAGGCCTGTCGGACGTGCCGATTTCGATCTCGGCGATCAGCGGCAAGCAGGTCGAAAATTACGGCCAGACCAACCTCGAACAAATCTCGTCGTCGGTCCCGAACCTTAAGATCACCCAGACCGCGATCGCCAACCGCATCGCGATCCGCGGCATCGCGTCGGGCGACAACAAGGGGTTCGAACAGTCGGTCGCGATGTTCGTCGATGGCGTCTATTACGGCCGCGACCAGCTCTCGCGCCTGCCGCTTGTCGATATGGAGCGCGTCGAGGTGCTGCGCGGGCCGCAGCCGACCTTGTTCGGAAAAAATGCCATCGCCGGGGCGGTCAATATCACGACGCGCAGCCCGACCGACGAATTCGAAGGATCGATCAGCGGCCTGTATGAATTCAACCACAAGGAATTCCAGCTGACCGGTGTGCTTTCGGGGCCTTTGAGCGACGGGATCGAGGCGCGCGTCGTCGGTTATCACCGCTCGATGGACGGTTATTTCTATAATCAGGAGCTCGACCGCGACGAGCCGAATGTCGATGAATATTATTTCCGCGGCAAGCTGGAGTTCGACAAGGGCGGGCCATTCGCCGCCGAGCTGAAGCTGGAATATGCCGATTTCGAAATGAAGGGGCAGCCGCGCGACGTGTTCGGCGCGGTGGGCATTTACAACACCGTTTTCCAGGGCCCCTTTTTCGTCAGCACCGACCCCGATTATGTCCGCGAGGACAATGGCTATGAAAGCAAGAACAAGGTGTTCGGGGCGACACTGAACGCCGATCTGGAACTTGGCGAACACACGCTGACCTCGGTTTCGTCGCTGCTCGATTACAAGACGCGCGAGATTGTCGACGTCGATTTTTCGGGCATCAGCTTCCTCGACGGTACCAATTTGCGCGAGGATTATCGCCAGTTCAGCCAGGAATTACGACTGACCTCGCCGGGAACCGAAGCGTTCAACTATATCGCCGGGGTCTATTACCAGCACGCCAAGCTCGACGTGCAGGATTTCACGCTGTTCAATCCGACCTTCCTCGCGCTGGGGGCGCCGTTCAGCGCGCTGGGCGACACCAGCAACGACCGCGACTACTCGCAGAAATCGGACCTGATCTCGGCCTTTGCGCAGGGCGAATTGTCGGTGACCGACCAGCTTCGCATCACCGCCGGCGCGCGGTTCAACCATGAGAAGAAAAGCGGCAGCCGCAGCCTGGCGATCGTGCAGGGACCGCTCAGCGTCGCGCCCGCGCCCGTCGTCGCGGCGGTGTTCCGCGCGCTCAATATCGAGGCGCACAGCATTTCGGGCAAGATCAGCGAAGACAGTTTCAACCCGATGGTCAACGTCCAGTATGACGCGACCGACGATCTGATGGTCTATGCCTCCTATGCGAAGGGCACCAAGGCGGGCGGATTCGACATTAGGTCGAACTCGCTGCCGACGTCGACGACCGTCGCGCGGCCCGGCGCCTTCATTTTCGAGGATGAAAGCGCCGACAACTTCGAGGCTGGCCTGAAATACAAGGGGCGGAGCATCGCCTTCAATCTCTCGGTATATCGGACCGACTACAAGGATCTTCAGGTCAATATCTTCGACGGCACGCTGAACTTCAACGTCCGCAACGCCGCCGAAGCGCGCACGCAAGGCGTCGAGGCGGATTTCCGCGCCGCGCTCGCTCCAGGGCTGACGGTCAGCGGCGCAGTTGCCTATCTCGACTTCAAATTCACCAATTTCACCGACGGCCAATGCTATTATTTGCAGACGCCAGGACCGAACGGTTTTTGCGACTATTCGGGCAAGCGCAACGCGTTGAGCCCCAAATGGTCGGGCAATTTGAACCTCGATTATACGACGCCGGTGACGAACGACATCAAGGTCGCGTTCAACGTCAATGCCGACTTCTCCTCTTCCTTTATCGCCGCGGCGAACCTCGACCCGCGGACACATCAGGACGGTTATGTGAAGCTCGGCGCACGGCTGGCGCTGGCCCAGGTCGACGATCGCTGGGAGGTGGCGCTGATCGGCCGCAACCTCACCAACCAGCGGATTTTGCAGACCGCAAGCTCGATGCCGCTGGCAACGACGATCACCGGAGGGGCAGGCAACGCCTATAACGGCATCGTCGACCGCCCGCGCACGATCGCGGTGCAGCTGACGGGGCGCTTTTGAGCTTATCGTTTAATTCCGGTCCGCCCTGTCATAAAGACGTCATCCCGGCCTTCTCCGGGATGACGTCTTAGCTAGGGGAGCGAGTGAAACACGACCGCACCATCAGGGCCTGCTCGATCTGGCGTGCGCTCGATGTCGTCGGCGACGTGCCGGTGCTGCTTCTGATGGAACAGGCGTTCCTCGGAATTCACAGCTTCGATGAATTTGCCCGCCGCACGGGCCTCGCTCGCTCGGTGGTCAACGGGCGGCTCAAGAAGCTGGTCGAAGAGGATTGCCTCGCCAAAGTGCCCAAAAAGGGCGGGCGCGGTTTCCACTATGTGCTGACCGAAAAGGGCCGCGACCAGTTCCCGAACGGGCTGATGATGCTGCGCTGGCAGCATAAATGGGAGGCCGACAGCCGCGATTTTCAGGTCCGGCTGCACCATGCGACGTGCGGCCATGCGACCGAGCCGGTGCCCGTGTGCGCGCATTGCCGCGTCGAGATCGATCCGCGCGATGTCGACTGGCGCGAAGGGCCGGGGCTCGCACAGGTCGTGCCGCAATATGAACGCCGCCGCTTCAATGGAGAAATTGGCGCGCGGCGCCCCGGCGGGCGGCCGCTGGTCGATACGATGATCGAACTGTTCGGGGACCGCTGGGCGACGCTCGTCGTCCGCGCGATGTTCACGCACATCAACCGCTTCGACGATATTCAACGCGACACGCTGATGGCGACGAACATCCTGACCGGCCGGCTCGAACGCCTGGTGCGGCAGGGGATTTTGAAGACGGTACCCTATTCGAGCCACGCCGATCGCGTCGAATATCGGCTGACCGCCAAGGGCCGCGATCTTTACCCCGTGCTGCTCGCGCTTCTGCAATGGGGCGACAAATGGTTCTCCGACGAGCGCGGGCCGCCGGTTTTGCTCACGCACCGCCCGTGCGGGCATGACCTTCGGATGGTTGCGGCGTGCAGCCATTGCGGCGACGAACTTGGGCTGGCTAACAGCCGCTTCACGATCGATGAGGCGGACTGATCGATCAGGGCAGCACGCGGCCTTCGTCGCGGCGCGGCATCGGCGCAACGAAGCGCAGAACGAGCGCCGAGAGCAGCAGCCAGCCCGCCGACGCAAGGATCGCATCGGGAAGCGACGTCAGATCGGCCACCGACCCAAGCGCATAAGCGCCGAGCGCCATCGCGCCAAAGGTCACCGCCTGATAGATCGACAGGCATCGGCCAAGGATGTCTTCGGGCGAACGCAACTGCATCGCGACGTTAAGCGTCGTCAGCGTCGATACCCACGCGCCGCCCGCGACGAAGGCGGCGACCATCAACGCGGGCAGGCTGGTGGTCAGCGCGACGGGCAGCATCGCGGCGGCAAAGATCAGCGACGCGGCGGTCACCACGCGGTCGCTGCCCCAGCGGCGTCGCGCCGCCCCTACCCACAGCGCGGCAAAGATCGATCCCGCGCCGAACGCGGCGAGGCAGAGGCCGTAGATGATTTCGGTGCCGTCCAGCCGGTCGCGGACGAGCGAGGGGAGCAGCGCCTGGAACCCCGCCGCGCCAAAGCCGAACGCGAACCCGCGGATCAGCACGCGGCGCACCGGATCCGAATGCGCGCAGAACTTCAGGCCGATGGCGATCGCCGACAGCATCGGCGTGCGCCGCGGCGGCACGGTTTCGGGATGCCAGCGGAGCAGCACGACGATCAGCGCGACATAGCTCAGCGCGTTGAGGCCAAAGGCTGCGGCGGTGCCGACGATCGAGATCAGCAATCCGCCGAGCGCAGGCCCCACGCTGCGCGCAAGGTTGAAAGCGATCGTGTTGAGCGCGATCGCCTGTGGCAGATCTTTCGGCCCGACCTGTATGCGCACCGAAGCTTGCCACGCCGGGCCGTTGAGCGCGGTGCCGCAGCCGACCGCAAGCGTGAAGAAGAGCAGCGTCAGCGGGGTAATGGCGTTCAGATAGGTTGTCAGCGTCAATGCCGCCGAGGCGATCAGCATTGCCGTCTGCGCCGCGAGCATCACCCGCCGCCGGTCGAAATTGTCGGCGATGGCGCCTGCAAAAATGCCAAGCAGCATCACCGGGATCGTCGTTCCCGCCTGCACCAGCGCGATCAGGAGGTGCGAGTCGGTGAGGTCGGTCATCAGCCACGCCGCCGCGACCGACTGAACCATCGACCCCATGTTCGACGCAAGGTTAGCGATCCAGATCGCGCGGAACGCCGGGTAGCGAAAGGGCGCGAACGCGGAGGGCGGTTCAGGGCTCACGGAACGCGCCTACTGGTCCCTCTTCAAGCCCGCAAGCCGGTCATAGGATAACCGTCACCCCGCCCGCGAAATAATCGGTCGCCGCCCACTGGCGCGCGCGGGCGCGACTGGTTACATGGGCCGCCACCAATTGATTCGCGCGTGCCACCCCCGAATGCGCGGGGTTTGGGCACCGCCCGCAGCAGAAAGTGGCGACCCATGGAAATCCTCACCGGCCTGACCTTCGACGATGTGCTGCTGGTGCCCGGTGCGTCCGACATTCTGCCGTCGGATGCCAATCTGGCGACGCAGCTGACCAGCGAGATCAGCCTTAACATCCCGATCCTGTCGTCGGCGATGGATACGGTGACCGAAGCCGACATGGCGATCCTGATGGCGCAGATCGGCGGCATCGGCGTGCTCCACCGCAATCTGACGGTCGAGGAACAGGCGGCGGCGGTGCGGCAGGTCAAGCGGTTCGAGAGCGGGATGATCGTCAACCCGATCACCATCACCCCCGACGCACCGCTGTCCTATGCCACCGCGCTGATGGACCAGCACCGGATTTCGGGCATTCCCGTCGTCGAAACCGGCGGCAAGCTCGTCGGCATCCTGACGCATCGCGACGTCCGCTTCGCTGACAATCCGGGGCAGCCAGTGCGTGAACTGATGACCGCCGAAAATCTCGCGACCGTTCGCCCCGGCGTCGGGCAGGACGAAGCGCGCAAGCTGCTCCACCAGCGGCGCATCGAAAAGCTGCTCGTCGTCGACGACGATTATCACTGCATCGGCCTCATCACCGTCAAGGACATGGAAAAGGCCGTGAATTTCCCCGACGCAACCAAGGACGCCAGCGGGCGCCTGCGCGTTGCGGCGGCGACCAACACCGGCGACAGCGGGGTCGAACGCGCCGAGGCGCTGCTCGAGGCCGAATGCGACCTGATCGTCGTCGACACCGCGCACGGCCACAGCAAGGGCGTGGGGGAGACGGTCGAACGCATCAAGAAATTGTCGAACCGGGTTCAGGTGCTCGCGGGCAATGTCGCGACGGGCGATGCGACCAAGGCGCTGATCGATTGCGGCGCGGACGGGGTGAAGGTCGGCATCGGTCCTGGCTCGATCTGTACGACGCGCGTCGTTGCGGGCGTCGGCGTGCCGCAACTGACCGCGATCCTCGACAGCGTCGAGGCGGCGGCAAAGCTGGGCGTGCCGGTGATCGCCGACGGCGGCCTGCGCACTTCGGGTGACATTGCCAAGGCTTTGGCAGCTGGCGCGTCGAGCGTCATGGTCGGCTCGCTGCTCGCGGGGACCGCCGAGGCGCCGGGCGAGACCTTCCTGTTCCAGGGACGCACCTATAAAAGCTATCGCGGCATGGGCAGCGTCGGCGCGATGGCGCGCGGCAGCGCCGACCGCTATTTCCAGCAAGACATCAAGGATCAGATGAAGCTGGTGCCCGAGGGGATCGAGGGCCAGGTGCCGTTCAAGGGGCCTGCGAAGGACGTGATCCACCAGCTCGTCGGCGGCGTGAAGGCGGCGATGGGCTATACCGGCAGCCGCACCCTCAAGGATTTGCGCGAGCGCGCGAAATTCGTGCGCATCACCAATGCGGGGCTGCGCGAAAGCCATGTCCACGACGTCGCGATCACGCGCGAGGCCCCGAATTATCCGGCAGGTTGAGGATAATAGAATGCACGGCGACGTTGCTTCAGCGGGCCCCTCCCCTTCAGGGGAGGGGTTGGGGTGGGGCCCATCGGCCTTGCGCAAGGCTGATGAGCCCCACCTGCTGCGACTAAGCCAGCAAGCTGGCAAGTCTCGCTGCCCTCCCCTGAAGGGGAGGGCGCAGGTTCAATGACCCCCGCCGCACGGATCCAGACCGCCATCGAAATCCTCGACGCCATCGCCGCGGCAGCGCGCGAGGGGGGGGCGCCTGCGGACGCGATCCTTGCCGACGCGATGCGCGCGCGCCGATATGCGGGGTCGAAGGACCGCCGCGCGATCCGCGCGCTCGTCTATGATGCGATCCGCGCCGTGCGCTCGGCGCCCGAATCGGGCCGCGCGGCGATGCTCGCGCTTGCCGATGCGCAGCCCGACCTAGCGGCGCTGTTCGACGGTTCGGCTTATGGCCCCGCGTCGATCGCCGCCGACGAGCCGCGCGCGCAGACGGGCGTTGCCGCACAGGCGTTGATCGACCTCTTCGACCCGCTTGTCGGCGAGGGGGAGCATGACGCGCTGCTGGCGCGCGCGCCACTCGACCTCCGCGCCAACCGGATCAAGGTGTCGGGCGGTGATCTCGCTGCGCTGTTTCCCGAAGGCGCGCCGATCCCCGGCGCGCCCGACGGCTGGCGCCTGCCGCCCGAAACCGCGGCGGTCCAGCACCCGGCCTATGCCGAAGGCGCGTTCGAGGTGCAGGACGCCGCGAGCCAATATGCGTCGGCGGCGCTGAGTGCCGCGCCGGGGCAGGCGATCGTCGACCTTTGCGCGGGCGGCGGCGGCAAGACGCTCGCCATCGCCTCGCTGACCGCGAACGATGCGGACATCCTTGCCTGCGACACAAACCGCGCGCGGCTTCAGCAGCTCCCTCCGCGCGCCGAACGGGCGGGCGCGACGCGGATCGAAACGCGGCTGCTCAATCCGGGGCAGGAAGTTGCGATGCTCGCCGACTGGCAGGGGAGGGCGAACCGCGTTTTCGTCGACGCGCCCTGCTCGGGCAGCGGCACCTGGCGGCGCAGCCCCGAACTGCGCTGGCGACTCACCCCGGCGCGGCTCGAAAGCCATCTCGCCGATCAGGCAAAGCTGATCGACATCGCCGCCGATCTTGTGGCGCCCGGCGGCAAACTCCTTTATGCTGTCTGCTCGATCATCGCGCGCGAGGGGCGGGCACAGGTGGATGATTTTCTGAACCGGAATCCGGGCTGGACGGCGGACGCGGGCTATCTTCCCGAGGGGATCGGGCGCGCAGCGGGCGGCGGTTTCCTGCTGACTCCGGCGCATGATGGCTGCGACGGATTTTTTCTCGCACGGCTGACATCGCCATGTTAGCATCCCCCTCAATCAAGCGATGGGAGAATGCGATGCGCATCAGTATACTGGCCATTGGCGCCGGTCTTGTCCTGGCCAGCCTGCCGACGGCTTCCGATGCCCAGCGTGCCGATAACGACATCCTCCCGCGCTCGATCGCGCTTCAGACCGAGGGGCAGCAGGCGCAGGAAACAGGCGACCTGAACCTGGCGATCGACTATTATGAATCGGCGCTCGCGGCCGATCCCCGCAACCGGTCGGCGATCATCGCGCTCGCACAGGTCGCGCGCGCGCAGGGCCTGCCCGGCAAGGCGATCAGCCTTTATCGCGAAGCGCAGATCCTGGAACCCAACGACATCGTCGCGCTGACCGGCGAGGGCGAAGCGCTCGCTGACAAGGGTGCGCTCGAACTGGCGCGCGAAAAGCTGGCCGAGGCCGCGCGCGTGTGCAAGGGCCAATGCCCGCAGGTCGCGGCGCTGGAAAAGACGATCGCATCGAACGCATCGAAGCGCGTCGTTGCGGCCGAAGCGCTAGTGCCGAAGCCGGTGGTCGCCACGGTGAAGCCTGCCAGCGGTCAGAATTGATCGTCGCGCCCGCGAGGGGTGCACTTTTATCCGGGCACAATCGGGAATGGCGGCTAGCGACCGATTGCGGACATTGCGGACAAATGCTTTACAAAGGCATGGCTGAATTTCTCTATTCTGCGTGGTTCGTTGATGAATCCGCGCTACCGGACGACCAAGATAGTGAGTGGGTGGCCTGTATCCTCATCGATGCAGATTGCGCCGACGCGGCAAAATCCTGTGGCGACTCATTGGCACAAGCTCGCGCTACCCGTAATTTCAGCGAGCGTTTTGTTTCGTCCTCAATTGAAGACAAGGCATCTCTCTCCGCAGCGACGGACCTGTCGAGCGTGCCGCGCATTGAAGCGGGTCGGCTGGCCTCTAACGAAGAAATCGGATGGTAGTGGCGCGTCCGCTCCCCACCCCAAAGCAGACACTCCGGTGGTCACAACGCAGAAGCGATTTCCGTCAGCGACCCAGCGCGCGCGCCAATGCCACCCACTCGCCGACGCTCACCGTTTCGGCGCGGCGCGTCGGGTCGATCCTCAGGGCTTCGGCGGCGGCGACGGCACCCTCGACGCCCTTCAGGCTCTGCCGCAGCATCTTGCGGCGCTGGCCAAAGCCTTTTTCGGTAAGCCGCGACAGGAGGCGCGGGTCGATGCCTTCGGGCTGTTCGGCGGGCGTCACATGGACGATTGCCGACATGACCTTGGGCGGCGGGGTGAAGGCCGAACGATGCACTTTCATCGCGATCTTCGCATTCGCGCGCCACTGCGCGAGCACGGCGAGCCGGCCATAGGCGTTCGTGCCCACCGGTGCGACGATGCGTTCGGCGACCTCCTGCTGGAACATCAGCGTCAGTGACAGCCAGCGCGGCGGCCACGCCGCGGGCTCAAGCCAGCGCGTGAACAGCGCCGTGCCGACATTATAGGGCAGGTTGGCGACGATATGATAAGGCGCGCCGCCGGTCAGCGCGTCGACATCGACCGCCATCGCATCGTCGGCGATGACCGTGAGCTGCCCCGGAAACACCTCCGCCAGTTCGGCTAGCAAGGGCAGACAGCGGTCGTCGCGTTCGACCGCGATGACCTTGGCTCCCGCACGGAGCAGCGCGCGCGTCAGGCCGCCCGGACCGGGGCCCACTTCGAACACCGTCGCACCATCGAGATCGCCGGGGATCGCCGCGATGCGATCGAGCAATTGTTCGTCGAACAGGAAATTCTGCCCCAGCGCCTTGCTCGCCGACAAACCGTGGAGGCGCACCGTCTCGCGCAGCGGCGGCAGCGGCGTCGTGGGCTGAATCGTCACTTTGCCGGGGTGCAGTTGCGTTCGCGCGCCGCGGCCATGCGCGCGGCCATCGCGATCGCGGCGATCGTCGGGCCGGGATCGGCCTGCCCCGTGCCCGCGATATTGAACGCCGTGCCATGGTCGGGCGAGGTGCGGATGATCGGCAGCCCCAGCGTCAGATTGACGCCGTCGTGGAAATGCAGCGCCTTGAATGGCGCGAGTGCCTGGTCGTGATAGGCGCAGAGCAACGCATCATAGCGGTCGCGGATGCCCGGCGCGAACAGTGCATCGGCAGCGACGGGGCCGTCGATGACGAGACCCTCGGCCGCCAGCTGCGCGACCGCGGGCTGCATGATGCGGATCTCCTCGTCACCCAGCTGGCCGCTCTCCCCGGCATGGGGGTTCAGCCCGGCGAGCGCGATCCTCGGCGTTTCGATGCCGAAATCGCGGCGCAGCCCGCGCGCGACGATCCGCGCCTTGGCGACGATCAATTCGCTCGTCAGCCGCTCGGAAACCTCGGCGAGCGGAATATGGACCGTCAACGGCACGACGCGCAAAGACGGCCCCGCGAGCATCATGACCGCGTTGGTTGCCGTCACTCCGCAGCGTTCGGCGATGAATTCGGTCTGTCCGGGGTGGGTATAGCCGATGCCGTGCAGCGCATGTTTCGAGACGGATCCGGTGACGAGCGCGGCGCTCGCCTGGTTGCGCGTCAGCCCGATGCCCGTTTCGAGCGCGTGCAGGGCGCAGGTCGCGCCTCCTGCAGTCGGCGATCCGGGGGTCAGCGGGCCGCTGTTTTCCAGGTGCCAGACGGGCAGCGCCTCGGCAAAGGTACGGCCCACCTCTTCCATGTCGCCGACCCGTGCGACCGGGCCGTCCCAGACCGCCTCGATCGCAGCGATGTCGCCGATGGCGACGAAGGGCGGCAGATCATGGTCGCGGCGCGCGGCCCAGGCGCGCGCGGTCACTTCGGGGCCGACGCCCGCCGGGTCGCCCATGGTGACCGCGATCGGGCGCCGAAGGTCACTCATCGGCATCAGCTATATTCGATCACCGCGTCGCGGCGCAGGTCGCGCAAATAGCGCTGGGCGCGCTTGTTGACCTTGTCGTCGAGTAGCTTCTGCTCGATCTGCTCGACGTTCGGGGCAGTCGCCGTGTCCGGCATGTCGCGGCCGCAGAGCACCAGGACGCTGACGCCTTCGTTCGCGGCACCGAAAGGTTGCGTCGTCTGGCCAACCTGCAGATTAACCAGCGTCGATTGAAGGGGAGCGGGCAACGCGCGCATCGCGATATTGTCGCGCGATACGACGCTGGCACCCAATTGCTGCGCCACCGCATCCGCAGCGCCGCAACCTGCGATCGTGCGCGTCGCCTGGGCAAACTGGGCGGCGAGTTCGGACGCCCGTGCCTCGGTCGTTCCCGCCGGGAAATCGAGCGAAATCTGCTTCAGACTGAGAACCGCGTCGCGCGGGTCGGCGGTCAGCACCTGTCGCCGGTCGATCAGCAGCATGATCGAAATGCCGCCGGGCACTTCGATCGGCCCAACGAGCTGGCCGGGCTGCATCTGTATTGCGGCTTCGCCCATCGAGGCGGGAAGCTGCGCCGCCTTGACCCAGCCGAGGTCGCCGCCGACAACCGCGGTGGAGGCTTCGGAAAACTGGCGGGCATAGGCGGCAAAGCTGCCACCGGCTTGCAGCGCCTGGATGATTTTTTGGGCGTTTTCGGTGACCGTGGCGATATTGTCGGGCGTCGCCGACAGATAGATTTCGCCCAGGTGAAATTCATCCTGACCCTTTGAGGCTTCCATCTGCTTGACGATGATATCGACCTCTTCGGTCGAGACATTCGTGGTCGACTGGATGTTGCGCGACAGCAGCCGGTCCCACGCAAATTCACCGCGAATCTGTTGCTTCACCGCGGCTGCCGACGACCCCTTCGACGTCAGATAGGCGGTGAACTGTTCGGGCGTCTGCTTGAAACGTGTCGCGAGGCGAGCGAACTGGGCGTTGACAACATTTTCATCGATCGTGATGTCGGCGGCGCGCGCTTCCTGGATCTGCAATTTTTCGTCGATCAGGTTGCTGAACACCTGATTGCGCAGCCGCTGCTCCTCTTCCGGAGGCAGTTCGACATCATTGTTCGCGATGCGGATCAGCGCCATCCGCTGTTCGATATCGGTCGCGGTGATGATTTCGCCATTGATCGTCGCCGAGGGGCGATAGACGTTGGACTGATTGTCACCGTAAAGCTGGACATTGCCCGGAATATTCAGGCTGGTCGTGGGAACTTCGGCGTCGGCGACGGTTTGTGCGAGCACCGGGGTTACACCGGCGGTCGCCAGCGCGATCAGGCCGGTCATGGTCGAAAATTTGGTCATCTTTACCCTATTCGAGAAGGTCCGGACGCTCCGTATCAGCGGATACGCCCGATGGTCCAGCGCAATCCGCCATTGGAGCCATTTGTCTCGCTGCCGATAGCCGGACGACGCTGAACCTAGGCTGAGCGGCGCGGGGTATCAGACGCTATCGAGCGACGCCGCGATCGCATCCCACACCTCCGCCAGTTCGTCAGCTCCGATACAATAGGGCGGCATTACATAGAGGGTATTGCCGAGCGGGCGGAGGAGGACGCCGCGATCGCGGTAAAAGGCCGACAGCCGCGGGGCGAGGCTGGAAAGATAGCCCGCATCGCGCGCCACCACGTCAAGCGCGGCGATGGTGCCGAGGCGCCGGGGATTGGCGACGCGCGGATCGTGCGAGAGGATGGCGAGATGCGCCGCCTGCGCTTCCGCCAGCGCGTCGATGCGCTGCTGCACCGGCTCGTCGCGCCAGATTGCGAGGTTCGCGTTCGCCGCGGCGCAGGCGATGGGGTTCGCTGTATAGCTCGACGAATGATAAAAGGTCTTGCCGCGGTCGGAGGAGAGATGCGCGGCGAAGACCGGCTCGATACAGAGCGTCACCGCGAGTGGGAGCGAGCCGCCGGTCAAGCCTTTCGACAGGCACAGGATGTCGGGGATGACGCCCGCCTGATCGCACGCGAAGCGGGTACCGGTGCGGCCCCAGCCGGTCATGACCTCATCGACGATGAACAGGACTCCATGGCGTGCGCAGATAGCGCGCATCTCAGCGAGCACCCATGCCGGATAGATCAGCATACCGCCCGCGCCGAGGATGAGTGGTTCGATGATGAAGGCGGCGGGTTTGGCTTTGCAAGCGAGCTCAAGTGCGTCGAGCGTCGTCTGTTCTCTGCCTTCGTGCGGGAAGGGGATCGAGCCGACGTCGAAGAGCAGGGGCTGCCAGGCACGGTTATAGACGCCGCGTTCGCCAACCGACATCGTCCCGATCGTGTCGCCATGATAGCCATGTTCGAGGACGAGGATGCGGCTTCGCGCCTCACCGATGTTGAACCAGTAACCGAGCGCCATCTTCAACGCGACCTCGACACTGGTCGAGCCCGAGTCCGAAAAGAAGACACGCGTAAGCGGATCGGGCGTGATGCGGATCAGCTCGGCAGCGAGGGCCTCGGCCGGTTCGTGCGTCCAGCCGGCGAAGATGATCTGGTCGAGCTTTTCAGCCTGCTCGCGGATCGCCGCCATGATGCGCGGATGCGCGTGGCCGTGGGTAGTGACCCACCAGCTGGAAATGGCGTCGATCCAGCTGCCGCCTTCGGCGTTATAGAGTTTGGCGCCTTTGGCGTGGCTGATCAGCGGGATGGGGTCGCCGAGGCCGTGCTGGGTGAAGGGGTGCCAGATGGGGGAGTTTTGCGACATTTTTCCTTTATCCGTTTGTGCTGAGCTTGTCGAAGCACCGTTCTGGTTTTGCGCCGAGAAAGAGCGGCCCTTCGACAAGCTCAGGGCGAACGGTATTCGGGATCAGGTAAAGTCGGCGGGGTTGAAATTTTCGGCAAAGGCGCTGGCCAGATTTTCAGCCGTCAGCGGGTTGACGATAGGCAATCGTCCCAGCCGCCGCACCCCGCCAATCTCCGCGATGATCGCCTCGCTGTCCTCCACCGCATCGCCCAGGAACGCGACACCGTGGATCTGCACGCCGCGTGATTTGAGTGCCTCGATCGTCAGCAGGCTGTGGTTGATCGTGCCGAGCGCGGTGCGCGCGCAGACGATCACCGGGATTTGCCAGCGTGCAAAAAGGTCAGCGTAAAGGGTCGCACGCGTGACGGGAACGAGCGCGCCGCCGGCTCCCTCGATGATGAGGTCGCCGGGGGGCGGGACGAGGGTTTCGACGTCGATCTCGACGCCATCAATTTCGGCGGCGCGATGCGGCGAGGCTGGGGTGACGAGGCGGTAGGCTTCGGGCAGAACGGGGATGCCCGCAAGGCGCGCGACGGTCGCGGCGTCGGTTTCCTCTTCGAGCCCCGACTGGATCGGCTTCCAGTAGGATGCGCCGGTCGCCTGCGCCAAACCGGCGGAAAAGATGGTTTTCCCGATCCCGGTATCGGTGCCCGTAACGACGAAGCGCGTCATGCCGTGGCCATGGCTTCGGCGAGCGTGTCGGCCATGTCGTCGATATCGGCTTCGTCGACGTTGAGCGTGATCGCGATGCGGAGGCGCGCGGTGCCTTGGGCGACGGTGGGCGGACGGATGCCGCGAATGTCGAAACCGGCGTCGCGTAATTGCCCGGCGATCCGCATCGTGCAGTTGTTGTCGCCGATGATGACGGGCAGGATCTGCGTTCCGCTGGCGGGAATGCCGAGCGGGACCAGGCGCTCGGCGGCATGGCGGACGAGCGCGTGGAGGCGCGCCTGGCGCTCGGGTTCGTTCGCAACGACTTCGATCGCCTGACGGACGAGCCACGCCATCAGCGGCGACGGCGCGGTCGAGAAGATGAAGGGGCGGCCGCGGTTGACAAGGAAATCGGTCGCGATCGAAGGCGCGCAGAGTAGCGCACCCTCGACCCCCAGGGCTTTGCCGCAGGTGTGGAGGGTGATGAGGTTGTCGCGTCGGGGCAGGACGTGCGCAAGTCCGCTGCCGCCGGGTCCGAAAACGCCGGTCGCATGTGCCTCGTCGACGATCAGCGCGGCGTCGTGGCGGTCGGCGACCTCGGCGAGCTGGGCAAGCGGGGCGCGGTCGCCGTCCATCGAGTAAAGGCTTTCGACCGCGATCCACGGCGTGCCCGTTCCGCCGCCCGCGCGCCAGCGGACGATGATGTCCTCGAACGCCTGCGCGTCATTGTGCGCGGCGGCGACATGCCCTGCGCGGCCGAGCTTCATCCCGTCATGCGCGCTCGCGTGGATCAGCTCGTCGTGGACGACGATGTCGCCGCGTTGCGGCAATGTCGCGAACAGCGCGGCGTTGGCGGCGAAGCCGGTGGCGAAAAACAAGGCGGCCTCGCTGCCATAATGGCGCGCGGCGTGCGCTTCGAGCGCCTCATGCTCGGCGTGATTGCCGCGGAGCAGGCGCGATCCGCCCGATCCGGCAGGAAGGCCGCGTTCGAGGCCCGCGGCGAGCGCGGTGCGAAGCGCGTCAGAATCGGCCAGACCGAGATAGTCGTTCGACGCAAAATCGCGACCGGTGCGCGGTGCGAGCGTGCGGCGGCGGTTGTCGCGCGCAAGTGACGCAAGATCGGCTCGATGGGCCGTGAAAGGAGAACTCGCCATGAAGGTTCAAGCTATAACGGCAGCGCCGCGGTGGCCTGGCGCTGCTTCAGCGCTTGCCGCTCCGCGTCGGTCAGCCGGTGCGGCGTCGCTATGGGAGCGAGCGTTTTGGCTTCGAACAACTCGGCGCGCCGCCGGTCGCCGGAGATCAGATCCTTGACCGCCCGGACTAGGAAACGGCGCATCAATGTGGCCATACGCAATTTCCGAAGGCCACTTGTATCGCCGATGCCCTCCGCGACGAAAAGGTGCCCGCGCGGCGGACCGATGAGCCGCTCGCGCGCCGCCGCGTCGCATGTCGCCAGCAGGACCGTCAGCACAGGCACCTTGCCGTTCGCATAAGTGTTGAACAGCGGCGTACGACAGCAGACGGCGTACCAGCGCAGCGTCGGCCCGTCGGTCAGATGAAAGCAGGCAAGCCGCTCGCGCCCCGAATCGATCCGCATCCGGGCGCACCGCGTCTGGTAAAGCGCTGTGCCGCCTTCCCGGTCGAGGATATGCGCATGGTCCAGAAAATGCGTGAAATTCTGGCAATCGGTGCAGTGGCAGACGACATGGTCGCCCTCGCCGGAAATGACGCGCATCGTTCCGGTGACGGTTCCGCAGTCGCAGGCGAAGGAGAGATCGGATGCCATGACCCGGCCCTAGCTCCTCGCCCGCGACTGGGGAAGCGGTCAATTCTTCGACTTGTCCACCAGCTGGTTCTTGGCGATCCACGGCATCATCGCGCGCAGTTCGCCGCCGACCTTTTCGATCGGGTGCGCGGCGGCGGCCTTGCGGCTGGCCTTCAGTTCGGGCTGGCCGGCCTGATTGTCGAGCACGAAATCCTTGACGAAGCGGCCCGACTGGATGTCCTGGAGAACACGCTTCATTTCCTTCTTGGTTTCTTCGGTGATGATGCGCGGGCCAGTTTTGATGTCGCCATATTCGGCGGTGTTGCTGATCGAATAGCGCATGTTGGCGATGCCGCCTTCATAGAGCAGATCGACGATCAGCTTGGTTTCGTGGAGACATTCGAAATAGGCCATTTCGGGGGCATAGCCCGCCTCGACGAGCGTTTCGAAGCCCGCCTGGATCAGATGGGTGATACCGCCGCAGAGCACCGCCTGTTCGCCGAACAGATCGGTTTCGCACTCTTCCTTGAAGGTCGTTTCGATGATGCCGCTGCGGCCTCCCCCAACTGCGGATGCGTAGGAGAGCGCGAGCGCCTTGGCATAGCCGTTGCCCGACGCGCCCGCGCCCTGCGCTTCCTGCGCAACCGCGATCAGGCAGGGGACGCCGCCGCCCTTTTGATATTCGCTGCGCACCGTATGGCCGGGGCCTTTGGGTGCGACCATGAAAACGTCGATGTCGGGGCGCGCTTCGATCAGGCCGAAGTGGATGTTGAGGCCGTGGGCAAAGGCAAGCGCGGCGCCGGGCTTCATGTTCGGGCCGATGTCGTCGGCGTAGATTTTTGCCTGATGCTCGTCGGGCGCCGCGATCATGATCACATCGGCCCATTCGGCGGCTTCCTTGTTCGTCATGACCTTGAAGCCCGCGGCTTCGGCCTTTTTGGCGGTTGCCGAACCGGGACGAAGCGCGATCGCGACCTCTTTGACGCCGCTGTCGCGCATGTTCTGCGCGTGGGCGTGACCCTGGCTGCCATAGCCGACGACGGCGACCTTCTTGCCCTTGATGAGATCCTGGTCGGCGTCGCGATCGTAGTAAACCTGCATTGGAAACCCCTTCGTGTATTTGCCTGATCGTCATCCCGGCGAAGGCCGAGATCTGGCCCTTGCGTCAGGCTGCCACGGCGAGACCCCGGCCTTCGCCGGGATGACGAAGTTAGTGATAAACTCTAAAGCGCCTCCGACCCGCGGGCGATGGCGACGACGCCGGTGCGGCCGACCTCGACCAGCCCGCATTCGCGCATCAGCGCGATGAAGCGGTCGACCTTGTCGCTCGTCCCGGTGATTTCGAAAATGAAGCTGGTGAGCGTGGTGTCGACGACCTTGGCGCGGAAGACGTCGGCCATGCGCAGCGCCTCGATCCGTTTGTCGCCGGTCCCCGCGACCTTCACCAGCGCAATCTCGCGCTCGACATGCGTTTCGCCCGCGTCGGTCAGGTCGACGACCTTGTGGACCGGGACCAGCCGGTCGAGCTGCGCGATGATCTGGTCGATGATCGGCGGCGGGCCGGAGGTCACGATGGTGATGCGCGACAAGGCGTGGTCGGCGGTAATGTCGGCCACGGTCAGGCTTTCGATATTATAGCCGCGCGCGGTGAATAGCCCGGTGATCTTGGCGAGCACCCCCGCTTCGTTATCGACGGTGATGGCGAGCACATGGCGCTCGCCGGCTTCGGTCTTTATTTTCATTGTTCCTCCCCGGCACGGGGAGGGGGACCAGCGAAGCTGGTGGAGGGGTACAGGCCCGCATCCGCCGCGCTTGACACCGCGTGCCCCTCCACCATGCTTCGCATGGTCCCCCTCCCCCGATGGGGGAGGATCGCGTTGCTTGCCGCCATCACACCAGCGCCTTGGCTTCGTCGTCCATCGTGCCGACGATATCGTTCGGCTGGAGGATCATGTCGGTATGCGCGGCGCCCGACGGGATCATCGGGAAGCAGTTGGCAAGCTGTGCGACGCGGCAGTCGACGATTACCGGGCCCGGAGTGTTGATCATCGTCTGGATGCCGTCCTCGAGTTCGCCCAGCGTGTCGATCCGCAGGCCGGTCCAGCCATAGGCATCCGCGAGCTTCACGAAATCGGGCAGGCTGTCCGAATAGCTGTTCGAATAACGACTTTCATAGGTGAGTTCCTGCCACTGGCGGACCATCCCCATCCATTCGTTATTGAGGATGAATATCTTGACCGGCAGGCGGTATTGGCTGACCGTGCCCATTTCCTGAATGTTCATCTGGAGCGAGGCTTCGCCCGCGATACAGATGACGAGGCGGTTCGGGTTGGCGATCTGCGCGCCGACCGCCGCGGGAAAGCCATAACCCATCGTGCCGAGCCCGCCCGACGTCAGCCAGCGGTTCGGCGCAAAGAAGCCGAAATGCTGCGCGGCCCACATCTGGTGTTGGCCAACCTCGGTCGTGATGATCGGGTCCATCCCGCGCGTCGCGTCGAACAGCGCCTTGACCGCGCGCTGCGGCATGATGTCGGCGTCCGGCTCCTTCTTTTCGGGGAAGTCGAGGCAGCGCGTCGCGCGCCAGCCATCGACGCGGCGCCACCATTCGCCCAGGTCGCGCGCCTTGTGGCCCTTGTCGCCCCACGCCGCGATCAGCGCGTCGAGCGCGCGGCCCGCGTCGCCGACCACCGCGAGATCGACGGGGACGATCTTGTTGATCGAGCTGCGGTCAATGTCGATGTGGATCTTCTTCGAATCGGGCGAGAAAGCATCGAGGCGGCCGGTCACCCGGTCGTCGAAGCGCGCGCCGACCGCGATGATCAGGTCGGCGCGGTTCATCGCCATATTGGCTTCGTATGTGCCGTGCATACCGAGCATACCGAGCCATTTGGGATCGTCGGCGGGGAAGGCGCCGAGGCCCATCAAGGTCGAGGTGATCGGCGCGCCGGTCAAGGACACGAGCTGGCGCAAAGCAGCACTCGCGTCCGGGCCCGCATTGATGACACCGCCGCCGGTATAGAAGATCGGGCGCTCGGCCGCGGCGATCATGTCGATCGCCTGTGCGATGGCATCGGCGTCGGGTTCGACCTGCGGGCGATAGCTGTTGTGCTGGATGAATTCGGGCACGCTGTAGGTGCCGGTCGCAACCTGCACATTCTTCGGAATGTCGATCACCACCGGGCCAGGGCGGCCGTGCGTCGCGATGTGAAACGCCTCGTGCATGATCGGGCCCAAACGGTCGGGGTCCATGACGAGATAATTATGCTTGGTGCAGTGGCGCGTGATGCCGACCGTGTCGCATTCCTGAAAGGCGTCGGTGCCGATCAGCGTCGTCGGAACCTGGCCGGTGAGCACGACCATCGGAATGGAGTCGAGTAAAGCGTCGGTAATGCCGGTGACGGCGTTGGTCGCGCCGGGACCCGAGGTGACGAGCACGACGCCGGGCTTGCCGGTCGAGCGCGCATAGCCCTCGGCTGCGTGGGTCGCGGCCTGTTCGTGGCGGACGAGGATATGCTTGATCGTCGGGTGCTTGTAGAGCGCGTCATAGATCGGAAGCACCGCGCCGCCCGGATAGCCGAACACCGTATCGACGCCAAGGTCGACCAGCGCCTGAACCACCATGTCGGCACCGCTCATTTCCGTCACGACGAAACACCTTTCCACACAAAAACGCAGCGCTTGTGCGCTGCAACAGGGTTGCGGGCAATAGTTGCATGATTCTATCTTGTCAACAGCATATCACGTAATTTTATTACTAAATTATCGATGTTGTCGATGTTTAATGACTCAGCAATACGTGGCCAGCTCGCCGGGGGCTGATGGCGGAACCAGGTGAACTGGCGTTTGGCATATTGGCGCGTCGCCGCCTGCGCGGCCGCCAGCGCCTCGTCGCGGCTCGTCGTGCCATCGAGGAAGGCCGCGATCTGCGGGACACCGATCGCGCGCATGACGGGAAGGTCGGGGTCGAGGCCGCGGGTGAGCAGCGCTTCGACTTCGCCGATGGCGCCGCCCGCGAACATCTCGACCAGCCGGGCATCGCAGCGTTCCCGCAGCCAGTCGCGCGGCGGCAACAGGACCAGCGGGGCGAGGGCGACACAGTCGGCGATGCCGCCTTCGCGCGCCTGCTGCCAGCTTTCCAGCGTGCGCCCGGTCGAACGCACAACTTCGAGCGCGCGCGCGACGCGCGTTGTGTCGGCGGGGTTCAGCCGTGCCGCCGCGGCGGGGTCGGCGACCGCGAGGGCCGCGTGGGCTTCGCCGACCGAAAGCGCGCGCACGGCCTGGCGGACGGCAGGGTCGATTTCGGGAACCGGCGCAATGCCGAAAAGAAGCGTGCGCAGATAAAGCCCGGTGCCGCCGACGAGAACGGGCACACGGTTTGCGCTATGGGCAGACTCGATCTCGGCGCGCGCTTCGGCGGCCCAGCGCGCGGCGTTACAGGCCTCCGCGCCGTCGATGTGACCGAACAGGCGGTGCGGCACGCCCGCCATTTCGGTGTCGGTCGGCCGCGCCGAAAGCAGCGCAAGATCGGCATAGACCTGGCTGGCGTCGGCGTTGATCACGACCGCGTCGCCCAGCGCCCTGGCCAGGGCGACGGCCAGCGCGCTTTTGCCGCTGGCCGTCGGCCCCGCGATGATCGCGAGAGGCAAGGGCGTGGGGGGCGGGGTCGATGAAGCTGCCATTTTCACCCGCGCGATAGCAGGCCCTGCGCGCGCAGGCGAGACGGCGCGCCTTTCGGCGCTCTAACGGCGCGCTTCGGTCGCCATCCGCACGGCCAGCCCGGCGAGCACGGTCCCCATGATCCACCGCTGAACGCGTGCGAACGACGGGCGGTCGACCAGAAATTTGGCGAAACCCGCGGCGGAAAAGATGATCGCCATATTCACCAGCGCGCTGATGAGGATCTGCACCGTCCCCAGAACGAGCGCCTGCCCAAGGATACTTCCACTGGTAGGGGTGATGAATTGCGGCAGCAGCGACAGATACATCACGGCGATTTTCGGGTTCAGCAGGTTGGTGAGGAACCCCATCAGGAACAGCTTGGACGGCGGGTCCTCGTTCAGCTGTTTCACCTCGAACGGCGATCGGCCGCCCGGCCGCACCGCCTGCCACGCGAGCCACAGCAGATAGAGCGCGCCCGCGAAGCGTATCGCGTCATAGGCAAAAGGGATCGCCATCACGAGCGCGGTGATGCCGAAGGCCGCGCACAGCATGTAAAAAACGAATCCGAGCGCGACGCCGCCCAGCGAAATGATCCCCGCCGCGCGGCCCTGACAGATCGCGCGCGAAATCAGATAGACCATATTGGGACCGGGCGTCACGACCATGGCAAAGGCGATGAGGGCGAAGGCGATCAGATTATCGGGTTCGGGCATTCCATTCCTCCTGACAGAATCGATGCCCAGACGCGCGGCGGAAAGTCCCCGCGCTTCCCGATGGTAACCCATCTCCAGCGTCAGTCACGCGAGCGAAAAGCGTCATTCATCAATCGGATTGATCCGGCAACCCGAAAGTATAGTCGTCAGGTAAAGCTTTGCTTTCAGGGTCGGAAGTACGGTTTGATTGCGGCCTGTGTCGGCAAAGCCGAATTGCCGGACATCCGATCGCTCTTGCCGCTGGCCGACACGACCGCGATAAGATGTGCCATCGAGGCTGTGAAAGACCGAAAGGACCCGCCATGTTCGTCGCGACATTGATTGCAGCCGGAAAGCTGACCGACGAGGTGGTTCGCGAAGCGATCGACCGGCTCGATGCAACGGGGCACGACGTCGGCGCGCCGCACTGGCTGGATGTCGGCGATGCGGCCGACATCGTCTTTCACGGCAGCCTGGTCAGCGCGCGCAGCGAACTGATGCTGATGGACCATGGCGCGCTCGACATCGTGGTTCAGCCGCTGGGCGATCGGACCAAGAAACTCATCATCGCCGACATGGATTCGACGATGATCACCGTCGAGTGCATCGACGAGCTTGCCGATTATGCAGGGCTGAAACCGCAGATCGCGGCGATCACCGAGCGGGCGATGAACGGCGAACTCGATTTTCGTGCGGCGCTGGAGGAGCGCGTCGGCCTGCTCGCGGGGATGGATGAGGCGGTGCTCGTCGAATGCCGGATGGAGCGCGTGCGGCTGACGCGCGGGGCGCGGACGCTGGTGCAGACGATGAAGGCGCATGGCGCTTTTTCGGTGCTGGTGTCGGGCGGCTTCATGCCCTTTGCGGGGCCCGTCGGCGAAGCGGTGGGGTTCGACAAGGTCGTCGCGAACGAGCTGGAAATCGCGGGCGGCAAGCTCACGGGCAAGGTGCTCGAACCGATCGTCGACAGCGCGGCCAAGCTCGCGACGCTGAAGGCTGAAGCCGCGGCGCACGGCCTGCCGCTCGCCGACACGCTGGCGGTGGGCGACGGCGCAAACGACATTCCGATGATCACCGCCGCGGGCCTCGGCATCGGCTATCATCCGCATCCTGCGGCGGCCGAAGCGGCGGCGGCGGTGATCCGCCACCATGATCTGACCGCGCTGCTCTGGGCGCAGGGTTATCCGCGGCGCAACTGGGTGCTCGGATAAAGAGAACCCGGCCAGTGGCCGGGCTCAGGAGGAGTTCCAGTAGGCAGGCGGGCTATTCGGCGGGCACGGGCGCGCGGCCGATGATCATTCCGGCCGCTTTCGTTCCGTCGGCCTGTACCGGATCGTGCGCGACATCGCTTTCGTCGAACACTTTGGTCCACGCTGCAAATTCAAGGCAGACGCCGTCGGGATCGAAGAAATAGACCGAGCGGACGAACACGCCTTCGTGGAGTTCGTCCGACGACTGGGTCGGCGAATCGTCGTGGTTCAGGATCTTCGTGACTTCGACGCCCTTTTCGACCAGTCGGTCATAATATTCATCGAAGCGTTCGGCGGGGACGTTGATCGCGATATGGTTCATCGACCCGTGCGCCGACATGAAATTTCCCTTGGTAGGCAGCGCCTCGGGGGCCGACACGCCGGGCATCGCCTCGGGGGCATCGGGGAACCAGAAAAAGGCGAGGCTGTCGCCATTGCCCATATCGAAAAAGAAATGCTGGCCGCGCCCGCCCGGCAGATCGATCGTCTTGGTCAGCGGCATGCCCAGGATGTCGCGATAAAAGGCGACCGTCTTCGCCATATCCTTGCACACGAGCGCGAGGTGGTTGACCCCGCAGAATTCAAATTCCTTGTTGGCAGCCATCATCCGTCTCCTTGTCAATTCAACTGGGCACTGGGGCGACTTTTCATCCGCTCGTACCAGCGCAATACATGCGTGCAGGCGGGGTCGATCGGTTGACCGACCGACGCACCGAAATCGAGGAAGGCAAACAGCATGACGTCGGCGAGGCTGACCGTATCGCCGGCGATATAATCGCGCCCCGCGATCAGCGGATCGAGCCAGCGGATACCATCCTGCGCGATCGCTTTCAGGCCGACTGCCGCTTCGGGCAGGCAGCGCATCCGCGGTTCGAACAGCGCCAGTCCTTCGGCAAAGCGAAAGCCGTTGGTGAGCGGTTCGCAGATCTTGAGGTCCACCCGGCGCGTCCACATCCGCGTTCGAGCCCGCTCATCGGCCGTCGCACCGATCAGCGCGGGCTCGGGAAACCGCTCTTCCAGATATTCGCAGATCGCCGTGACTTCGGTCAGCATCGACCCGTCGTCGAGTTCAAGCGCCGGGGTCTGTCCCGCCGGATTTACAGCAATATTATACGGCTCGCGCCGATTCTCGCCGCCGCGCAGGTCGATCGTGACCTCCGGGATCTCGATACCCTTTTCGGCCATGAACAGCTTCACGACGCGCGGGTTGGGGCCAACGCTGTTATAGAATTTCATGCTGTCCTCTCACGAGCTTATTAGCAGTTTCATCCATAATCGTCAATTTAATTGACGATTAACTGTGACGCCGTCCGCTCGCGACAACGGCGTTTGGTCGCCCTTGTTGCTCATCCGTCCGCCGGTCGCGGCGCGCTGAGGAAGTCGGCGGCGCTGAATCCTTCGGGCGCGGCGATTTCGACGATCGGGTCTTCGCGCGCGTCATATTCCATGCGCAGCGCGCGCGTGATGACCGCGTGCATGTCGTAAAGGCAGGTGATGTAGGTGAATTCGAAAATCTGCTCGTCGGTCCAGAAGCTCTTGAGCTTGTCGAACACTTCGAGCGGCACGCGGCCGCCGGCCTGGCTCAGGCAATCGGCATAGGCGAGCACGGCGCGTTCCTGATCGTCATAACAATCGGCGACCTGCCAATGCGCGATCGCCGCGATCTTCTCCTCGCTGACGCCGAGACCGCGGAGCGACTTGCAATGCTGCGAAAAGACGAACTGGCTGCCCTTGACCCAGCCCGCGCGCGTCTGGCCAAGCTCGCGCAGCACCGGATCGATCTTGCGCGCGGGGTGGCGATAGACGGCGAAACCGTCGACGGCATGTTTGAAGATGTCGGGGGCGAGGGCATAGACGGTCCACCAGTCGCCGGGCGTGCCCGTGGCGGTGCCGGGCTCGGCAACGGGATCACGCTCGCCGAACAGGCGGTTGTAATAGGTGAGGACGGTTTCGTCGGTGACTTCGGACCGGGGAACCTGGCGCAGGACGGGCATGGGATACTCCTCAGGCGTTCGCAAATTTGCGGAATTCGGCAACGTGCGCGCTGTCGAAATATTCGTCGAGCCGCATGATCTTGCCATTTTCGACCTTGCAGATGATCGCGCAGGGAAGGCGGACGGAAACGCCGTCGTGGACGCGCACGCCCTTCAAGACATGTTGCTGGACGAAGCCGCCGGGAAAGACGGTGAGCTGGCGGTCGGCATATTCGCGATCCCTTATTCGCGATGCCATGCCGGTCAGTGTCTGCGCGGTCTGTGCGGGGGTCACGATCAGTTCGTCGGTATTATGCCAGATTTCGGCGTCGGGCGTGAAGCTGCCCTGCATCGTTTCGATGTCACCCGCCTCGATCGCGTCGAAAAAGCGCGTCGCCATCGCGCGGATGTCGTCCTGCTCGCTCATATCCATCTCCTCAGATTTTGGCGCCGAACATGCGGCCGCCATTGGCGGCGATGAGCCCGTCGATGTCGTCGCCGCGATAGGCGGGATCGGCCGACGGACCGAAGGCCGCCAGCATGTCCTGCGTCACCAGTTCAGCCATTTTTTTCCATTCGGGATGGGTGAAGATCCAATATTCGCCCTTTTCGATCGCCGCGACCACGCGCGCGCCGACTTTGGCGGGGTCCATGCCGCCCGCAAGCACGCCCTGCATCGCCTGGCTCGTCGCCGCGGCCTTGCCGGCCTCGACCTCCACGGGCCGCAGGTCGCGTGTCGTCTCGACAATCCGCGTTGCCGACATGCCGGGCATCAGCACCGATATGTCGACGCAGGTATCGGCCAGCTCGTTGCGCAGCGCCATCGCTATGCCGAGCGTCGCATATTTGGAGCTGATGTAAGCGACCGAGATCGGCGGCGGCACGATCGCGACCATCGACGATGTGATGACGAGATGCGATGGCTCGCCGCTCGCCTTCATATCGCCCAGAAAGGTGCGGCAGGCATAAAGATGCGCGTGCGCGTTGACCGCATAGTTCCAGCGCCAGACGTCGGTGTCATATTGCTCGAACGGGCCCGACCCGCCGCCAACCCCGGCATTGCTGAACAGAATGCGCACCGGGCCAAAACCCTGTGCCTTTGCTCCAGCTTCCGCCCAGCTTTCTTCGCTGGTGACGTCGAGGCGGAGGCCGAGTGCGTTCGCACCGTCGCCGCGCAACGTCGCCGCCGCGGCTTCGGCGCCAGCTCGGTCGATATCGGCGAGAATGACCGAGGCCCCCTTCGCTGCGAGCGCTTTCGCGGTGGCGAGGCCGAGGCCGCTCGCACCGCCGGTAACGAAGGCCGTCCTGCCTGCGACGCCGGTCATTCGGCGAAGTCCTGCTCAAGATAACGCGTCATACGATATTGCGCGATGCCCGCGGCCGCCGCGAAGGGCATCAGCGCCATCAGCGCCCAGCGCAGGCTGTCCACGCCGTGCGCATCCTTCAGCGCGTCGCTGACGATTCCGGCGAAGAGTGGGCCGAGGCCAAGGCCGATGATGTTGAACATCAGCATCAGCACCGCCGCAGCCGTGGCGCGGCTGCGCGGGGGCGTCAGGTTTTGCACGAGCGCGAGCGCCGGGGCGACATAGGCGGTGCACGCCGCCATCGGGATCAGCATCAGCGCGAGCGAAAGCTGCCAGGTGTCGACCAGCAGCGCGGCGATGAAGGTCGGGATCAACACCGCGGTCGCGAGCGCAGGGATCGTGCCATAGGCGCGCGCCGAAGTCTTCGCGCGGTGGCTGACCAGCCAGCCGCCGCCAAGGATGCCAATGCCGAAGGTGATGCCCGCGGCGGGCGCAAACCAGGTCGCCATCGCTTCCAGTGGCATGTTTTGCGTGCGCATCAGAAAAGCGGGGATCCAGTTGAGCATCCCGTAACTGACGAATGCCGCGAGCCCGCTGCCGATCATCACCATGCGCAGCGACGGGCGACGGATGAACATGGCGAGGCTCTGGCTGAAGGGCAGCGCTTCGTCGGCGGGCTTGTGGGTATCCATCGCGCCGCGCGCAGGCTCGCGGACGAGCCAGATCAGCAGCGGAGCGATAAGGATGCCGACGATGCCGATGACGATGAAGGCATTGCGCCAGCCGATATTGGCGGCAGCCCACGCACCGAAGGCCGCGCCGACGAAGACGCCGAACGGCCCGTTGCAGGTGAAGATTCCGATCGCGAGCGGGCGCTGCGCGGAGGGATAATAATCGGCGAGCACCGACAGCGACGGCGCCGTGCCGCCCGCCTCGCCCGCGCCGACGCCGAAACGCATCAGCGCCAATTGCCAGAAATTCGACGCCAAGCCGCACGCCGCCGTAAAGCCGCTCCAGACGATGCAGGCGATGCCGATCAGCCTGATGCGGTTCCAGCGGTCGGCGATCATCGCGACGGGAACGCCCATCGCGGCGTAGAAGAGCGCGAAGGCGAGGCCGGTCAGCAAGCCGAACTGGGTGTCGCTGAAATTCATGTCGGCGCGGATCGGTTCGACGAGGACAGACAGGAGCTGGCGATCGACGAAATTGATCGTGCCGACGATGAACAGCATCACCAGCGCGACATTGCGGCGCAGCGCAAGGCCGCTGTCGGGCGCAGCGGCGCCGGCGGGAACGGCGGTGGCCTCGGTCATAACTCTCCCCAAATCGCGCGATTCTTCGCGCCTGAAAAATACTTAGATATTTAAGTTTATCTGTCAATGTGCTTTACGGTAGCGGGTAAGTTGCCGGGAGAGAAGAGATGGAGATCAGGGGCAAAAGCGCGATCGTCACGGGGTCGGCGGGCGGCATCGGCCGCGCCACAGCGGTGATGCTGGCGGCACGCGGTGCTGCGGACATCCGGCTCGTCGATGTGAAGGCGGACGCGCTTGCCGAAACGGCGCGCCTTGTTGCGGACAAGGGTGCGCGCGTGACGACGCATATCCTCGACCTCTCCGACATCGCAGCGGTCGAAACCTGGTTCCAGACGCATGGCGATGTCGATATTTTGCACAACAATGCCGGGGTCGTGTCGGGCCTGCCGCAATTTCCCGACGTCGATGCAGCGCGGCTGCGCTGGATCATCGACGTCAACGTCACCTCGCTCGTCGCGGCGACGCAGATTGCCGTGCAGGCGATGCGGAAACGTGGTGGCGGCGTCATCGTCAACACCGTCTCCACCGTCGCGCTGGGGACCGGGTTTTACGACACCATGTATGCGACGACGAAGGCCGCGGTGATGATGTTCACGCGCTGCTGTGCGCCGCTGAAGGACGAATGCAATGTTCGCGTCGCCGGGATGCTGCCGGGGCTCGTCGATACGCCGATCCTCGATACGACCGGGGCGGGCGGAAAGTCCGAATGGATGAAGACGGTGCTTGCGAATAATGAGGCGTGCGTGCCGGAGGATATTGCGGGCGGCGTGGTCGCGCTGATCGAGGACGACAGTCTGGCGGGTGGCGACTGGCTGGCGGTGCGGCGCCTGGACGGCAAGATCGAATATCAGTGGGGCCACGCCGACACGGTTTAGCGCCTCGGCGCTTCCAGCATATTCTTGCCGAACAAATTCGACCATTGTTCCTCGGTCAGCACGGGGCGCGCGCTTGACAGGTTCGCGGCATTCTTGACGTCGGTTCCCGCGATCACCGCGGGCCGCTCGCCGATCCGCGCGAACCAGTCGGCAACCGCAGGATAGTCATCGAGCGTCAGCCCGATCGCGCGGATCGCGCGCGTCCACGGCCAGCAGGCGATGTCGGCGACCGAATATTCCTCTGCCAGATAGTCGGCCTCGCCCAGCCGCCCGCCCAGGACATGGAGCAGGCGCAGCGTTTCGTTGCGATACCGCTTGACCGGATAGGCCTGCCCCTCGGGCGCGTAGCGGATGAAATGATGCGCCTGTCCCTGCATCGGGCCAAAGCTCGCCATCTGCCACATCAGCCATTGCTGCGCTTGGGCACGACGCCGGGGATTTTCAGGAAGCAGCCGACCGCTCTTCTCGGCAAGGTAGAGCAGGATCGCGCCGCTCTCGAACACCGGCAAGGGCGCGCCGCCGCCGATGGGATCGTGATCGACGATTGCGGGCAGGCGGCCGTTCGGATTGATGCGGCGATATTCGGGGGTCAGATGATCGCCCTCGAGCATGTTCATCGCTATCAGGCGATGCTCCAGTCCGACCTCCTCGAGCATGATAGAAACCTTGTGGCCGTTCGGCGTGGGCGTGAAATAGACGTCGATCATCGCAGCATCCTTGCGCTGGTCACGGCCGCCGCCGCGCCGTCCGCTTGGGGAAGGCAGCGACGGCGGCCGATCGCAGGGACATCGTCAGAATTTGACGCCGGCTTCGATCGCGATGCTGCGCGCGGGTTCAAGATAATGGATCGACCGCGTGACGTCGGTGATCGGGAAAGGCAGGCGGAAGGCGCTGCCTACGGTCAGCTTGTTCGTCAGGTTGCGACCGACAAAGGCGACATGCCAACGATCGTCGGGATCGCCGAGCTGCACGCGCAGATCGACCTTGGCGTAACCGTCCTGAAAACCGAACACCGGGTCTTGCGTGTCCGAATTGAAATAGCCCGAGCGGAAGGAGACGACGCCGGTGATGTCGAGTTCGAGCGCCGACGAAATCGGGATCCAGCTGTGCGCCTGAACGCTTCCCGACCAGTCGGACACATAGGGGAGCGGCGCGCCCGCGATATTGTTGGCCGCGATGCTCGTCGGGTCCGCCGGATTGCACTCGCTCACCGGCTGGCCGGCAAGGCAGGCGGCGCCCGGATAGTCGAGGTAGCGAATGTCCTGATAGGCGAGCGAAGCGGTGACGTCGAAATTGCGCGACGGCTTCAGGATGAAGGTGCTTTCGATGCCGGTCGACGCGGCGCTCGCGGCATTGCCCGTCTGATAGGTCGAGATGGTCGGATTATAGACCGACACCTGCAGATTTTTGAAGCGCGTGTCATAGACCGAGACATTGGCCGTAACGGCGCCGAAAGTAGCGCGGATGCCGCCTTCGATGTTGCGCGACTTTTCCGGTTCATACTGGAAGGTCGCATCGGTCGTGCCATAGGTGTTCGACACGAAACCGCCCGATTTCGACCCGCGACCATAGGTTGCATAAACCATGACGTCGGGATTGATGTCATATTGCACGGTAATCGACGGATCGACGTTATTCTCTTTCCGCTTGCCCTCCGCTTGCGTGATCGGGCGCAGATTGAAGGGGCCATAGACGCGGCGGCCGTCGAAGGTCGCTTCCTTGGTCGTGTGCGTATAGCGCAGACTGCCGATGAAACGCAGCGCATCGGTCGCGTTCCACGTCGCCTGGCCAAAGACCGAATAGGATTCGCTCTGCTGGTCGAAAAAGGTGTGGAGCAGGCCGAAATAGTTGAGCGCGCTGTTGTTGATGTTGAAACCGCCGAACTGGTCGAGATGATAGTCCGAGGTGTCGTAATAGGCGCCGACGATGAACTCGATCGGCTGTCCGGTCGGCGATGCGAGGCGAATTTCCTGCGAGAACTGGTCAAAATTCTCGGGATAGCTGTTGTACACCGAGTTGGTCGTCACCCCGCCCGGCGGGTTGGGGAGCGTCTGGTCGAACCCGTTGACCATCGCGCTGTCGAACCAGCTGTAGCCGGTGATCGAGGTCAGCGTATAATCGCCGAGCTGCAGGTTGGCCGTCGCCGATGCGATCAGCGTTTCGCCGCGGATGCCTTCTTCGCCAAGTGCCGAATCCTCAAGAAAGCGGCTTTGGCGGAGGCGCGGAGCCGCGACGACGGAATCCGACACGGTGACGCCGCCCTTGATGTCCTGATTGCCATATTCGATGCGCGCGGTCAGGTCGAAGTCGGGGCTTGGTTCCCACAAGGCGGTAACGCGAAGCAGCTGCTGTTTCGTTTGCGGATTTTTCTGTCCGGTTGCGCGGTTGGTAATGTAGCCGTTGTTGTCGACCACGCGACCCGCGACGCGCATGCTCAGCGTGTCCGAAATCGCCCCCGATATATGACCGCTTACCTGGAAGCCTTCATATTCAAAGTCATAGCTCCCCACGAGCGAGCCCTCAAAGTCGCGGGTCGGCGCAGCCGACACGACGCTGATCGCGCCGGCGGCGGTGTTCTTGCCGAACAGTGCACCCTGCGGACCGCGCAGCACCTCGACGCGCGCAATGTCAAAGAAGGGCGCCTGCGTCTGACGGCTGCGTCCGGCATAGACGCCATCGATATAAAGGCTGACCGCCTGATCGAACGAGAAGTTCGAGGGCGGCGAACCGAAACCGCGGATATAGATGACGTCGTTGCCCGCCGTCGTCTGAACGGCGACGTTGGGAACATAGGAGGCCATGTCGGCGAAATCGTTGACACCCATTTCCTCGATCGTGTCGCCGCTGACGACTTCCATCGAGATCGGGACATCCTGGATGCCCTGTTCGCGCTTCAGCGCGGTCACGATGATTTCGTTGGTGGCGCTGTCATCGACCTCGGCCGCTGCGCCGGTGGTCTGCGCCATTACCGGCGTGGCCAGGCCTGCGATCGCAAGTCCCGCGACGCCGGACAGAAGAAACTGGTTTCGAGCCTTCATTATCACCCTCCCATTGAGTGTTTTGCAGACGGTTCCGGGGTCTCCCGGTCCGTCAATTTGATTGACCCTTAGTATACTAATTGTTTTATGCTTGTCCATAGGCAGGAAAGGGATTCGTGACATGAAAGAAGAAATCGCGGGCATTCCATCGACCCCGCTCGCAAGCCGGCATCTATGCACCGTCGAGTTCGAAGTCGGTGGCGGGATCATCGGCCTTGGCGCTTCGCCCTTCGGCGATCAGCGCGTCGGCTATATCAGCGGCGGTCGATTTTTCGGACCGCGGATCAATGGCATAGTTCTGCCCGGTGGCGGCAACTGGTCGCGCAGCGGGCGGATTGGCGATAGCGCTTCGGTCGGCACCTTCGACGCGCGGGCGGTGTGGCAGACCGATGACGGCGAGCTTGTCTATGTCAGTTACACGGGCCGCAGCGTCGTTCCCGATGACGTCCGCGCAACTTTCGCCGATCCCGCCGTGCCCGACGCGGACCCCTCGCGCTACTATCTGCGAATCGCGCCGGTGTTCGAAACCGCGAGCGCGAAATATGGCTGGCTCAACGGCGTGCTGGCGGTCGGGGTCGGCGAGCGCACCGATTTCGGCGTGCGTCATGTGATCCACGAGGTTCTCTGAGATGATCGACCTTCATTATTCGGCGACCCCGAACGGACAGAAGATTGCGATCATGCTGGAGGAGATCGGCGCATCCTATCGCGTCATCCCCTATGACATCTTCAACGGCGACCAACTGACCGCCGAATTCGGCCGTATCAATCCCAACCACAAGCTTCCCGCGATCGTCGATCACACTCCGGCGGAGGGCGGCGATCCGATCACCGTCTTTGAATCGGGGGCGATCCTGCAATATCTGGCCGAAAAAAGCGGGCGCTTTTTGCCGCCATCGGGCGCGGCGCGCGCGACGACGCTGTCGTGGCTGACCTGGCAGGTCGCGGGGCTGGGACCGATGGGCGGGCAGGCGAGCCATTTCCTGCGCTATGCCCCGGCGGGGCAGGATTATGCGATTCAGCGTTACACGAAGGAACTGATGCGTCTGCTCACCGTGCTCGAAAAGCGGCTCGAAAAATGCGCCTATGTCGCGGGCGAGGAATATACCATCGCCGACATGGCGATCTGGCCCGGCCGCGCCTCGGCCTTTGTCATGGGGATGGGCCTCGACGAATGGCCCGCGATGCGCGGCTGGTTCGAACGCATCCGCGAGCGTCCGGCGGTTGTGCGCATGATGGCGCGCGAGGATCTGAAGGCGCCGGCGAAATATGTCGGGCGGCACCAGCGGCTCGACGAGAAGGAGTGGTCGAACATGTTCGGCGATGCGAACCAGGCGGCGGTGCGGGGGGATTGAGGGCGAGGGGCTGGAAACGACCGATTGCGGACCTCTCAATTCGCGTCACCCTGAACTTGTTTCAGGGTCCATGGCCCGGTCGTTTCCTCCAGCGCAGCGCTAGATTAGAGGTAAGACCATGGATGCTGAAACAAGTTCAGCATGACGGAGCTAAAGGGCAGCTCCCACCCCAAAGCCGACATTCGTCCTTACGCGACTCCCTCACCGCTTCATATGCTGCCGATCTCCCCACAGGATGGCGCGATGTTCGTCGGTGAAGCCGGTGAGGCCGCCCTCGATCGTTTCGGCGCGGGCGACGCCAACCTTCATGCCCTCCGCGACCGCTGGCCGTTCGAGCATCGCGGCACCCCAGCGATCGACATGGGGGAAGCGTCCGGCCTTTTCGATCAGCTGGCGGCGCAGATAGGGCAGCGTCGCCATGTCGGCGATCGTATAGTCGTCGCCCGCCAGCCACTCGGCCTCACCCAGCCTTTTGTCGAGCACCATCATCAGCCGGTCGACCTCGCGGCTGTATCGTTCGATGGCGTATTCGTGCCGGTCCTTGGCATAATGGGTGAAATGCGCCGCTTGTCCGAACATCGGCCCGACGCCCGAAACCTGGAACATCAGCCATTGCCAGCAGATCGCGCGCTTCACCGGGTCGGCGGGCAGGAAGCGCCCGGTCTTTTCGGCGAGATAGAGCAGGATCGCGCCCGTCTCCCACAACACGAAAGGCGTCCCGTCCGGGCCGTTGTCATCGACGATCACGGGCGTCTTGTTGTTCGGATTGAGCGCGAGAAATTCGGGCGTCAGCTGATCGCCCGCGAGGATGTCGATATATTCCAGCCGCCAGTCGAGCCCCATTTCGAGAAGCGCGATCGCGATCTTGCGCGCATTGGGGGTCGGGCCGCCGTAGAGCGTAATCATCGCGTCAATCCTCCCGTCCGAGCCAGCGTTTGAGCACGTCGGCGCTATCTTGTCCGACACCAAGAGGGGCGGGTCGGCGCACGCTGCCCGGTGTGGCCGACAGTTTCGGGAACACGCCCTGCATCGTGATCTCGCCGAACTCGTCGTCGGCGACCGTCACTAGCGCGTCGCGCGCAGCGAAATGCGGGTCGGCAAGCATGTCCTCTGCATCGAACACGCGGCCCGCAGGCACGGCGGCCTCGACCATCTTCGCTTCAAGCTCGGCGATGGTCAGCGTGCGCGTCCATTCGCCGATCAGCGCATCGAGCTCTTCTTGCCGCGCGCCGCGCGCGCGGTGCGTTGCATAGCGCTCGTCGCGCGCCAGTTCGGGCCGCCCCATCGCGGCGGCGAGCCGCGCGAAGACCCCGTCCTGATTGGCGCCGATCAGATATTCGCCATCCTTGCATGGATAGACGTTCGACGGCGCGATGCCGGGCAGCGTCGATCCGGTGCGGCGGCGCTTGGTGCCGCTCGCCGAATAGTCGGATACCGTCGATTCCATCACCTGCAACACCGCCTCATAAAGCGCCGAGTCGACGATCTGCCCTTCGCCGGTCTTGCTGCGATGGTGAAGTGCGGCGAGCGCACCCACGCACCCGTAAGTCGCCGCGAGCGTATCGCCGATCGACACGCCCATGCGCGCGGGTGGCAGCTCGGGATAGCCGACAATGCCGCGCCAGCCGCCCATTGCTTCGCCGATGCCCCCGAAACCCGCACGCGCCGCATAGGGGCCGGTCTGGCCATAACCCGACACGCGCACGACGATCAGCTTGGGGTTGGTCTGGCAAAGCTCCTTGGGGTCGAGATTCCATTTTTCGAGCGTGCCGGGGCGGAAATTTTCGATGAGGATGTCGGCCTTGGCGATCAATTCGCGCGCCAGTGCTTGTCCATCTTCGGACCGCAGGTCGCACGCGACCGAAAATTTGTTGCGCGCGATGACGCGCCACCAGCTTGGCTTGTCGCCCTGACCCCAGTGGCGCATCTGGTCGCCTGTCCCCGGTGGTTCGAGCTTGACGATCTCGGCGCCCATGTCGCCGAGCAGCTGGCCGCAGAAGGGGCCGGCGATCAGCTGCCCCATTTCGACCACCCTTATGCCTTCCAGCGCGCCCCCGCTGCCCGTCTCGCCCATATCATTCCTTTCGCGGCCGACTCTGATAGAGACGACCTGCCTCGCCCATGGTCATTCTATACTTAGAATGCTATGTAATTTTCAACCTGCAAATGACCCGGAAAATTCAGGACGCAAGATGTTGAAAAATCATGCCGTGGAAATCGTCGAGGTCGGCCCGCGTGACGGGCTTCAGAATGAGGCGGCGATCGTATCGACCGCCGACAAGCTGGACCTTGTTTGCCGCGCGATCGGTTATGGGATCCGGCGCATCGAGGTGACGAGCTTCGTCAATCCGAAGAAGGTGTCGCAGCTCGCCGACGCCGAAGAACTGGTCGCCATGCTTCCCGACCGCAATGACGTGACGTACATTGGCCTCGTCCTCAACCGCCGCGGCGCCGAGCGCGCGCTGGCGACGGGGCGGATCGACGAGCTTGGCGCGGTGTGTGTGACGAGCGACAGCTTCGGCATTCGCAATCAGGGGCAAAGCTCCGACGAATCGCTTGCGGCCGCGATGGAGATTGTCGCGTTGGCCAAGACGGCGGGGCGCAGCGGACAGATCACGATTGCCACGGCCTTTGGCTGTCCGTTCGAGGGCCGGGTTGCGATCGACCACATCGTCGAAATGGCGAAGCGCGCCGCCGACGCGCACCCGCGCGAAATCGCGCTCGCCGACACGATCGGCGTCGGCGCACCTGCACAGGTCGCCGAGATGATCGGGCGGGTGCGGGAGGCGGTGGGTGACCTGCCGGTGCGCGTCCATTTCCACAACACGCGCGGCACGGGTATCGCGAATGTCTGGGCCGCAGTGCAGGAAGGCGCGGCGACGGTCGATGCGTCGCTCGGCGGGCTCGGTGGCTGTCCGTTTGCGCCGGGCGCGGCAGGCAATGTCGCGACCGAGGACGTCGTCTATATGCTCGAGGGCAGCGGCGTCGCGACGGGGCTGGATTTGCCGCAGCTCGTCGATGCGGCCGGGTGGCTGACGGGTGTCATGGGACGGCCGCTGCCCGCGATGGTCAGCCGGGCGCCTGCCTTTCCCTAAAGCGTCGCGATCAGCGCCATCACGACGCCGCCGACGACGAGCAGCAGCCCCGCAATTTCGTGCCAGCGCACCGGTTCGCGCAGGTAGAAGTGCGCGAAGCCGACAGTGAACACGACCTCGACCTGTCCGACGACGCGCACCAGCGCGGCAGGTGCGGCGGCAAAACCGATATACCAGCAGGCCGAGCCGAGCGCCGACAGCAGCCCGACCTGGCTCGAATTGCGCCATGTGCGCACGACCGCCGCGAGCGTCGCGCGGTCGCGCATTGCGACCCACAGCAGGTGCAACGCCGTCTGGATCGCCATCACGACGACGAGCGTCACCAGCGCCGATCCGATCAGGTCGACGCCTTCCAGTTCGGCCGTCGCGAGCTTCACGGCTATGGCTGCGAGCGCGAACATCGACCCCGCGCCGAGCCCGCAGAGCGCCGCCGGCTGGCCGAGCGCGCGTCCGAGTTCCGCGGCCGAAATGCCGCGCCCCGCCAGGGCAAGGATCAGCACCCCCGCAACCCCCGCGACGATGCCGAACCAGGCGAGCAGCGGCAGCCGCTCGCCGAGCAGGAGAGCGGTCACCAGCGCCGCCTGCACGGCTTCGGTTTTGGAAAAAGCGGTGCCGACCACGAACCCGCGGTGTCCGAACGCCATGATCAGCAGGATCGTGCCGGCCATCTGCGTTACCGCGCCTGCGGCAGCAAAGCCGAGAAAGGCGCCGCCGAGGGCAGGAATGGCGTCTCCCGCTGCGCCGAGCCAAACGGCTGCAAAGGCGAGGGCGAAGGGTACGCCATAAAGATAGCGCACCAGCCCGGCGCCGCTGACGCTGAGCTGCGCGCGCAGCCTTTGTTGCAGCGCGGTGCGCCACGCCTGAAACAGCCCGCCAAACAGCGAAGCGGGGAGCCAGATCGGATTCACTTGGCCATTCCGTGCGGCGCCGCTGGCCTGATTCGTTCCCGATTGCGCATGGCGCCCCATGCAATAGTTTTATTGCTAAGTATATCCGCCTCGCGGCGAAGCCGGTTCTGCTACGGACAGCGGTTCCAGCCGCGCCCGCGCACCGCGCGGCCCGGCGTTGCACCGCTATGCTCGCCGTCCTTCAGCACCTGGGTGCCGTTCACGAACACGTCGCGCACGCCGATCGAATATTGGTGCGGCGCCTCGAAGGTCGAGCGGTCGGCGACCGTCGCGGGGTCGAACACGACGACATCGGCATAATAGCCGGGCTTCAGCGCGCCGCGATGCTCGATTCCCAAATTGGTCGCGGGCAGGGTGGTGAGCCGGTAGACCGCCTGTTCGAGCGGGATCAGCTTTTCATCGCGGACATAGCGTCCGAGCAGCCGTGCGAAATTGCCATAGGTGCGTGGGTGCGCGCCCGATTTCAGGAACACGCCCTCGGTCGCCTGCGACGCCGCGTCGGACCCGAAGCTCATCCACGGCAGCTGGATTTGCTTGCGGACATTATCCTCGGACATCAGGAAATAGACGGTGCCGACGCGCGAGCCATCCTCGATAACCAGATCCATCGCGGTTTCTTCGGGCGACTTGCCGCGCATCGCCGCAACCTCGGCAAGCGTCTTGCCGGTCAGCGGCTTCAAGGCTTCGCTCTTGAATCCCGACAGAATCATCTTGTCGGCGCCCGCGCCGAAGTAAAGATTTTCCCAGTCGCTGCCGGGCTTCTTCATTTCTTCGGCAACGCGCGCGCGGATCGCGGGGTCTTTCAGCCGCTCGATCCACTTTTCCAGCCCGCCCGCCTGCACCCAGGTCGGCATCGCGGCGTCGAGCCCGGTGGCGCCGGCGGTATAGGTGTACATGTCGGTCGTGATCTTCAGCCCCGCGGCGCGCGCATCCTCGATCTTTTTCACGATGGTATCGAGCTTGCCCCAATTGCTACGCCCCGCCATCTTCAGGTGATAGATTTCGGCGGGCGCGCCCGATCGGCGCGAAATCTCGATCAGCTCGTCGACCGCTTCCTCGATCCGGTCGCCCTCCGACCGCATATGGCTGATATACATGCCGCCGCATTTTGCGGCCTCGCTGGTCAGCGCGACGAGTTCGTCCGTCTCCGCATAGGAGCCGGGCGCATAGATGAGCGAGCTGCCGACGCCCATCGCGCCTTCGTTCATCGCCTGCCGCACGAGCGCGCGCATCCGGCCGAGTTGCTCGGGCGTCGGATCGACATCGCCTTCGCCAAGCTCATGGACGCGCACCGTCGCGGCGCCGACAAAGCTCGCGATGTTGGTCGAAATGCCGCGCTTTTCGAGCCAGCCGAAATAATCGCCCAGCGTCGTCCATTCGATCGGATATTTGATGTCGCCCTGTCGCGCGGTTTCCTGCGCTTTCATCGCGGCGTTGATCGGTCCCATCGACCAGCCTTCGCCCATCACTTCCAACGTGACGCCCTGCCGGATGTCGCTCTGGCTTTTGGGGTCGGCAATCAGCGATTCGGTCGCCCAGCTCAGCATGTTGATGAACCCCGGTGCGATCGCCATGCCCTTCGCCGACAATTCGCTTTTCGCACTGCCTTCGACCGTTCCGACCGCGACGATTCGATCGCCCTTGATCGCGACGTCGCCGACGACAGGCGGCTTGCCTGACCCGTCATAGATGGTGCCGCCGCGGATGATCAGGTCATAAGCCGGTGCCTGTGCGGCGACGGGCACCGCGAGCAGCATCGAACTGCACAGCAGCCAAAGCGAGGGTGCGAAGCGCCGGGGCGTGGCCATATGTCTCTCCGTGATTGGGTTATCCGTGCAGGCTCATCAGCGAATCCATCAGCCCGTCGTCGGCGCTCGAACAGACGCCAAGGACCAGCGCTTCGTCGAAACCGTCGGCAACGACATAGGCATGGCCCATCGACGAATCGATGTAGATGCCCTGGCCGACGTCGAGCGTGACGGGGTCGTAAAACTCGCTGTGCACCTCGATCCGTCCTTCAAGGACATAGATGAATTCCTCGCCCTGATGATGGACCAGCTCGCCGAACTCGCGCGCGCTGTGCGCGCGGATTCGCGTCAGAATGGGGATCATCCGCTTTTGCCGGAGGTCGGTGCAGAGGTAGTGATAATCGTAATTGTCGGTGGTGACGCGCGCGGCGCGGTCGATTGCGGCGATGCTACGGCGCCCGGTGACGCGCGGGACGGTATCCTCCTCATCCTCGGCGAACAGGTCGGACATGCGAATCTTCAGCCGCTGGCTCAGTTGCTGAAGCTTGTCATAGCTCAGCGTCAGCCGGTCATGCTCGACCTTCGACAGCGTCGATACGGGGATGCCCGACTTCGCGCTCATTTCCTTGAGCGTCCAGCCGTTTCGCGCCCTTATCCCCTTCATCACCGCGCCGAGCGTCGGCGGGGTTGCACGGTCCGCCATCAGATTTTCCAATCCCCGTTTGACAATTTTCTAATCAGGATCATTATGTCCCTATCGGGCTAACAAATGTTGAGCCCTTGGTAAGGGGTCGCGCGTCTTGCCGCAAGGTGTGACAGGACGCGACAGACAAAAGGGGAAAGCGATGCATTTCATCCGCAAGGCGATGATCGGGCTCGCGGCATTGGCCGCGCTGCCATTGGCGGCGCAGGGGCCGATGCCCGCGCCCGCCGTAAAGAAGGCCGAAACCATGGCGCCAAAGGCGGCGGCGTCGGCGCCCGTCGCGCTCGATCCAAAGGATCTCGAGGCGTGGATGGACGGCTATTTGCCCTATGCGCTCGAACGCGGGCGGATCCCTGGCGCGGTCGTCACCGTCGTGCGGGGTAACGAGGTTCTGCTTCAGAAGGGTTATGGCTTTGCCGACGTCGCAAAGCGCGCGCCGGTGCTTCCCGAAACGACGCTTTTCCGGCCCGGCTCGGTGTCGAAGCTGGTGACCTGGACCGCGGTGATGCAGCAGGTCGAGGCGGGCAAGATCGATCTCGACAAGGACGTCAACGCCTATCTCGATTTCAGGATTCCGCCCTTTGATGGCAAGCCGATCACGATGCGGCACATCATGACGCACACCCCAGGTTTCGAGGAGTCGGTGCGCCATCTGATCAGCAGCGATCCCAAGGCGGTGAAGACGCTGAAAGAGCTGATGCCGCTCGCGCTGCCCGAGCGCGTGTTCGCGCCCGGCACGACGCCGGCCTATTCCAATTATGCGACCGCGCTCGCGGGCTATATCGTCGAGCGCGTAAGCGGTCAGAGCTTCGACGATTATGTCGATAACCGCATCTTCAAGCCGCTCGGCATGACGCATTCGACCTTCCGCCAGCCGCTGCCCGCGCGCCTCGCGCCGCATATGGCAAAGGGCTATGCCGACGTTACGGGCAAGCCGCAGCCGTTTGAAATGGTGATCCCGGCCCCGGCGGGCAGCATGTCGGCGAGCGGCGCCGACATGGCCAAATTCATGATCGCGCACCTGAACGGCGGCGGCGGCATATTGAAGCCCGAAACCGCGGCGCAGATGCACAATTTCAAGGCGCCCGGCGTCGGCCCGCTCAACAGCATGGCACTCGGCTTCTACGAACAATGGGTCAACGGACGCCGCGCGATCGCGCACGGCGGCGATACCGTCTGGTTCCACTCCTATCTGTGGCTGTTCCCCGATTCCGACATCGGTATTTTTCTCTCGATGAACGCGCAGGGCAAGGATGGCGCTACGGGCGCGGTGCGGAGCGCGCTCTTTCACAAATTTGCCGATCGCTATCTTCCCGGCGAGGAAAAGCCGGGGCAGGTCGATGCCGCGACCGCCCGCGAACATGCGCAGATGATGGTTGGCCATTATGTCAGCAGCCGCGGTTCCTTCACCAATTTCCTGAGCCTGCTCGGCCTGTTGGGACAAGCCACGATCTCGCTGACCGAGGACGGCAAGCTCAGCTTCCCCGCGCTCGACGGGCTCGGCGCCGGCGCGCGCGACTGGGTCGAGGTCGAACCCTTTGTGTGGCGCGACACCGGCACCGGCGAGCGGCTTGCGGCCGAGGTCAAGGACGGCCGGGTGGTGCGCATGAGCGTCGATGCGGGCTCGCCCTTCATGGTATTCGAACCCGCGCCTGCCAGCGTCAACGCCGCCTGGCTCAACCCCGCACTGACCTTCGCCTTCGGCATCATCCTGCTCGCCGCCCTCGCATGGCCGGTGCGCGCGCTGGTCCGCCGCAGCTTCAAGGCGGATTTCGCGCTCACGGGCAAATCGCTCCGCGCCTATCGCTTGTCGCGTGTCTTCGCGTGGCTCGCGCTTGGCGCGCTGGCGGGGTGGATCGGGCTGATCGCGGCGTTTTCGGCCGACATCGGCAGCCTCGGCGGGCCGCTCGACTGGCTGATCCACCTGCTCCGCATCCTGACCCCGCTCGCCGCCTTCGGACTGCTCGCGACCGCGGCGTGGCATCTGTGGCTTTGCATCAAGGACAAGCGACGCTGGACGATGAAGCTCGGCGCGGTGCTGCTCATCCTCGCCGCCGCGGTGCTCGTGTGGGTTACGCTCGCCTTCCACCTTTATGGCTTCGGGATGGTCTATTGATGGCGACGCAATCTACCCGGGAACTGACGCTCGACCTGCGGGTCGAGCGTTTTCCCTATCACCAGCCGTTCCGCATTTCGGGGCATGTCTTTACCGAAACCGCGCTGCTCGTCGCCGAACTCTCCGATGGCGAGCATGTCGGGCGCGGCGAGGGGGCAGGGGTCTATTATCTCGGCGACGACATCGACCATATGCTTGGCCAGGCGGCCAGCATGCAGGGTGCGATCGAGCGCGGCGCGACGCGCGAGGATTTGCAGCAACTGCTGCCGCCCGGCGGGGCGCGCAACGCGCTCGACTGCGCCTTTTGGGATCTCGAGGCCAAGCAGACGGGGCGGCCGGTGTGGCAGCTCGCCGGTCTCGACGCGCCGAAGGCGCTGCGTTCGACGTTGACGCTCGGCGCCGATACCCCCGAACGTATGGCGGCCGCCGCGCAGGCGATCGATGCGGAGGCGCCGGTGAAGGTCAAGCTGACCGGTGACCTTGCGGACGATGTCGCGCGCGTCGAGGCGATCCGCGCCGCGCGGCCCGACGCCTGGATCGGCGTCGACGCCAATCAGGGCTATGATGTCGGAGCGCTGCGCGACCTGTTGCCCGTGCTGCTCGCGGCCAGTGTCGCGCAGCTCGAACAGCCGCTGAAACGCGGGCACGAGGCCGATCTTGACGGTTTGAAACGTCCCTTGCCCTTTGTCGCCGACGAAAGCGCACTGTCGCTCGCCGACACCGCCTCGCTCGTCGGGCGCTTCGATGTGGTGAACATCAAGCTCGATAAATGCGGCGGATTGACCGAGGGACTGGCGATCGCGCGGCAGGCAAAGATGCTGGGCCTCGATGTGATGGTCGGCAACATGATGGGGAGCAGCCTGTCGATGGCACCATCCTATCTGGTCGGGCAGCTGTGCGACATCGTCGACCTCGACGGGCCGACCTTCCTCGCGCGCGACCGGGTGCCGGGGGTCCAGTATCGCGACGGCATGATCCATTGTCCGGCAGAAATTTGGGGTTCATGACAATTTGATGTCCTAAACGGGTTGACAATTTTCTGATTAGGACAATAGTTATGAAATTGAGATTTTCGTAAGAGGGAGGCTGGAATGACGCCGTCATTCCCGATGACGCGCCGCGCGATGATCGCGGGCGCGGCCGGGGTCGCTTTGTCTGCACCGATGGTGAGCCGCGGCGCCTATGCTTTCGCGGCGGCGCCGACCAAGACCTATTCGCGCCGCGCGGTCGATCTTGTCGCCTCGTCGCTCGTCATCGACATGCTCGCGCCACTCAAAATAACCTTGGACGAAAATTATGTCGCGCACCGGCTGACCGAAGCCGAAGCGGCCGAGTTCAGGGCGTCGGGCATCACCGGCTTTCACAACGCCTTTGGCCTCGGCGGTCCCGACGCGAAGGCGCAGGCGCTCGAATATCTGGCGGCCTGGCAGGGGTTCGCGGGGCGCAACAGCCATGTCTTCACCCTCGTCGATACCGCCGCCGACCTCGACCGCGCGAAAGCCGACGGCAAATCTGCGGTCATCATGGGCATCCAGAATGCCGAGCATTTCGAGAGCGTCGCCGACGTCGCGCTGTTCCGCCGCCTTGGTCTGCGCTGTGCGCAGCTCACCTACAACAGCCAGAACCGCATCGGATCGGGCAGCACCGATCGCGTCGATGGCGGGGTCAGCGACTATGGCGCGGCGATCATCGCCGAGATGGAACAGCAGAAGATGCTGGTCGACGTCTCGCATTGCGGCGACCGGACGACGCTCGACGCGATCGAGATCGCCAAGGGACCGATCGCGATCACCCACAGCAATGCGTGCGCGCTCGTCGATCACCCGCGCGTCAAGACCGACGCGGCGATTCTGGCACTCGCGGCAAAGGGCGGAGTGATGGGCATCACCGGCGTGCGCATGTTCGTGCGCGCGAGCGATCCGACCAACGTCGGGCATATGGCCGACCATATCGATCATGTCGCAAAGCTGGTCGGCATCGATCATGTCGGCATCGGTTCGGACGCCGACCTGCACGGCTATGACGATATGAAGCCGGAGGAATATGCCGTGCTGAAGGGCGCCTACAAGGACAGCTACGCCTTTCGCGACAAGATCGACATCGATGGTTTCGACCATCCTTTGAAGACCTTCGACCTCGTCGAGGAACTCATTCGCCGCAACTATTCGAACGATAACATTCGGGCCGTGCTCGGTGGCAATTTCCGCCGCCTGCTCGCCCAAGTCTGGGGGTAAGACTATGAAAAAAGGACTCTTCATTACCGGAAGCCTGATCGCGCTTGCGGCCGCTTCTCCCGCGAAGGCGCAAACGGCTGCGGCGATCGAGGCGGGGGGCGAAATCGTCGTCACCGCGCAAAAGCGCGTGCAGAATGTTCAGGACGTGCCGATCTCGATCGCGGTCGTGAACGGCGAGGAGCTGCAGGAACAGGGCTCGGCTTCGCTCGTCGATTATGCGGGTTATGTGCCCGGCATGAACGTCAGCAACGGCGGCACGCCGGGGCAGGCGACGATCACCCTGCGCGGCGTCGCGCCGCTCAGTGGCAGCCAGACGGTCGGCATCTATCTCGACGATGCGCCCGTCGGGTCGAGCGCGATCTATAACCGCGCCGGGGCGTTTACGATCGACCTCATGCCCTATGACCTCGAACGCATCGAAGTGCTCAAAGGGCCGCAGGGCACGCTCTATGGCGCAAGCTCGATCGGTGGCCTTTTGAAATATGTCACGGTTCAGCCCGATACGCGCGAATTCAAGGTGCGCGCGGGCGTGGAGGGTTTCGCGATCAAGGGCGGCGACGGGCTTGGCTGGGGCGGCCAGGTCTTCGTCAACGCGCCGATCGCGACCGACAAGCTCGCGATTTCGGGCAGCTTCGCGTGGCGCAAGACGCCGGGCTGGGTCGACAGTGTCAACAATGCGGCGCTGAAGGACCAGAATGATTATGAACAGCGCGGCGGCCGCGCCGCGCTGTTGTGGCAGCCGACCCCCGAACTCAGCGTCAAGCTGGCGGGCATCTGGCAGTCGCTCGACTCGGACGGCAATGGAACCTACGCCGCCGACCTTGCGGGCAACCGGCTGGGCGACGGGCGCTCGTTCAACAATTTCGTCCCCGAATCCTATGACGTCGATCTCGATTATTATTCGGCGACGATCGATTATGACTTCGGCGCCGCCGTGCTGACCTCGGCGACCACCTTCAGCGAGACGCAGAGCCGGCAGGTGCAGGATGCAAGCTACGCCTTTGGTGTGCTCTTTCCTTTCCTCACCAACCCGCCGATTGCTCCAGGCATCACGCCCTTTTCGCTCAATCTCGGGCTCAAGAAATGGACGCAGGAAGTGCGTCTCGCCTCGCCGAGCGGTGGGCGGTTCGAATGGATGATCGGCGGTTTCTTCACCGATGAAGAAACGAGCAATTCGCAGTTCGTCCGCTCGTTCGACATGGACGGTAACAGCATCCCCGGCCTCGACCCGCTCGCGATCGTCGGCCTGCCCGCGGCGTATAAGGAATATGCTGTTTTCGGCAACGCGACCTTCAAGCTGAGCGAACAGTTCGAGGTCACCGGCGGCCTTCGCTGGGCGCGCAACGAACAGACGTTCCGCCAGATCAGCTCGGGGGCGATCGTGCCGCAGGCCGACGATCCGGGCGAATCGGCCGAAAGCGTCTGGACTTTCTCGGTCAGTCCGCAGTTCCATATCAACGAGGACGCGATGCTCTACGCGCGCGTCGCGACGGGCTATCGCCCGGGCGGCCCGAACGTCATCGTCCCCAATGTCCCGCCCAGCGTCGATGCCGACCGCATGACCAATTATGAGGTCGGGCTGAAGGCCGATTTTGCCGACCGCATGGTTTCGGTCGATGCCGCCTTCTTCTGGATGGACTGGACCGACATCCAGGTCACACGCGCCTTCGGCGGCGTGTCGGGCGGCGCGAACGGCGGCAAGGCGACGAGCAAGGGTTTCGAGGGCAGCCTGGCGCTGCGCCCGGCGCCCGGCCTGACGATCAGCGCCACCGGCAGTTACACCGACGCCAGCCTCAGCGAGGATGTGCCCGACATCAGCGGTGCGAAGGGCGACCGCCTGCCCGCGGTGCCGAAATTCGCCGGCGCGCTGCGCGCCGATTATGAGTTCGAACTCGGCGGCGGCACGACGGGCAGCTTCGGCGCGGGGATTCGCCACGCGAGCAACCGCCTCTCGCTCGTCGAGTCCGATCCGCTCGTGGCGCGCGCCAAGGCCTATACGTCGGTCGACCTCAATGCGTCGGTGACGTTCAATGACCACTGGACGCTGCGCGCCTATGCGCGCAACCTGCTCGACAACAAGGGTGAGATGGCGCGCTCGACGCTAGCCAACGGGTTCAACCAGCCGAGCTTCCTTGCGATCTCGCCGTTGCAGCCGCGGACGGTCGGCGTCGCGCTCGACATGGCCTTTTGAGCGGATTGGAGTTGAACAGCATGAACGCGCCCATCGGCAGGCTGGCCGACAGCCTGACCCTGCCGCAACCCTATCTGCTCTTCCTCGGCGACACGGTCGAGGCAGGCTATGCCAAGACCGCCTTCGGTCTCGCCGACTGGGCGGCCGACCGCTGCGTGGGCGAACTCGGGATCGCCGGCTGCTCCGTCAGCACGGGGTTGCCGCAGCTATCGCCCGAAGAGGCGCGCGCGGCGGGTGCCCGCTCGCTGGTGATCGGCGTCGCCAATCAGGGCGGCGTCATCAGCGAGAGCTGGGTCGCCGCGCTGGTCGAGGCGATGGAGGCGGGGCTCGACATCATCGGCGGGCTGCACACGCGGCTGACGAGCGTTCCCGCGCTGGTCGCGGCGTCGCGGCGCACCGGCCAGCGGCTGATCGACGTCCGCACCCCGCCGCCGTCGATCCCCATCGGCAACGGCCGCAAGCGCAGCGGCAAAAGATTGCTCACCGTCGGCACCGATTGTGCGCTCGGCAAAAAATATACCGCGCTCGCGCTGCACCGCGCCTTCGTGTCGCGCGGTATCGACGCCGATTTCCGCGCGACGGGGCAAACGGGGATCATGATCGCGGGCGGCGGCATCCCGATGGATGCGGTCGTGTCGGACTTCGAGGCCGGCGCGGCGGAGATTTTGAGCCCCGATGCGCCTGCTGATCATTGGGACCTGATCGAGGGGCAGGGGTCGATCTTCAACCCCGCCTATGCCGCCGTGTCGCTCGGCCTGCTGCACGGCAGCCAGCCCGATGTGTTCGTCGTCTGCCACGATCCCAGCCGCAAGGTCATCCTCGGCATGGAAAGCTTTGCGCTGCCCAGCATCGAGGAGGTGATCGACCTGACGATCCGGCTCGGCAGCCGCACCAATCCGGCGATCCGCTGCGGCGGTGTCAGCCTCAACACGTCGAGCATGGGGGTAGGCGAGGCCGAAGCGCTGATTGGCGCCGAGAGCCGCCGATTGGGCCTGCCCGTCGCCGATCCGATCCGCGGCGGCGGTGCCTTCGACGCGCTCGTCGAAAATTGTCTCGCATGAGTGTGGGCGAGGCCGGCAGCGGGTCGAGCTGGTTCCAGCGCTTCCTGCTGCCCGGTTTCGCGCTGAAGGCGGTCATTATCGGCGGCGGCTATGCCACCGGGCGCGAACTTGCCGAATATTTCGTGCCCTCGGGGCCATGGGGTGGACTGGCGGCAATGCTGCTCGCGACCTTGATCTGGAGCGGCGTCGCCGCGCTGACCTTCGCGCTCGCGCGGCGGATGCAAGCATATGATTATCGCAGCTTTTTCGAAGGGCTGCTCGGACCCGGCTGGATCGCGTTCGAACTTGCCTATCTGATCTTCGTCGTGCTGATCCTCGCGGTATTCGGCGCCGCCGCGGGCGCGATCGGCGCCGCGACCTTCGGCTGGCCCGAACTGGCGGGATCGGTGCTCCTCGCACTCAGCATCGTCGCCTTTACCGCTTTCGGCACCGCGATCGTCGAGACATTGTTCAAATATGCCTCGATGCTGATCTACGCGGTCTATGCGCTCTTCATCGTCTTTGCTCTTGCGAGCTTTGGCGAGATGATCGGCAATGGCTTTGCGAGCGCGCCGCCGCCGTCGGGGGACTGGGTAACCGGCGGCATCACCTATGCTAGTTACAATATCGTCGGCGCGGTGATTATCCTCCCCGTGCTGCGCCATTTTACCAGCCAGCGCGACGCGGTGGTGGCGGGGCTGATCGCCGGGCCGGTGACGATGCTACCCGCGATCCTCTTCTTCGCCGCGATGATGGCTTTTTATCCGGCGATCGGCGACGAAACGCTGCCGTCGGATTTCCTGCTCCGCCAGATGGCGGTGCCGGGCTTTCATGTCCTCTTCCAGCTGATGATCTTTGCCGCGCTCCTCGAAAGCGGCGTTGGCGCCATCCATGCGATCAACGAGCGGGTTTCGGGTGTCGTCGAGGCGCGCGGCCGCCCGCCGCTGGGCACCCGTGCGCGCGCGGCGATCGGTTCGCTCATCCTTGTCGGCTGCATGTTCGTCGCCGCGCGCGTCGGGCTCGTCGACCTGATCGCCAGCGGATACCGCTTCCTCGCCTGGCTTTTCCTGATCGTCTTCGTCCTGCCGCTCGTCACAATCGGCACCTGGCGCCTGCTGCGCGCCGAACCCGTTTCCCCCATGGAGACCCTGCCATGAAACGCCTGCTCGCCCTCGCGCTCCTTTTGTCGCTCGCGATGCCCGCATGGGCCGAACCGCCCGCCGACATCGCCGAAAGCGTCGAGGCGCTGCGCCAGAAAATCGGCGCGCCCGGCGTGTCGATCGCGATCGTCGAGGATGGCAAAACGACGCTGGCGCGCGGCTGGGGCGTGCGCAAGCTCGGCGAAGCGGCGCCGGTTGATGGCGAGACGATTTTCCAGACCGGATCGACCGGCAAGGCGATGACCGCAGCGGCGCTCGCGGTACTCGTCGACGAGGGTCGGATCGGCTGGGACGACCCGGTCATCGAACATATGCCCTGGTTCCGCATGTACGACCCGTGGGCCACGCGCGAGATCACGATCCGCGACCTGCTCGTCCACAGGAGTGGGCTGGGGCTCGGGCAGGGCGATTTGATGTTCGTGCCGCGCACGCATCTGACGCGCAAACAGACGGTCGAGCGCGTTGCTTACCTCAAACCCAAAACGAGTTTCCGCTCGGCCTATGCCTACGACAATATCCTCTACGCCGTCGCGGGGCAGTTGATCGAAGAGGTCACCGGGCAGACGTGGGAGGATTTTATCCGCGCGCGCGTGCTTCGCCCCGGCGGCATGACGAATGCGACAAGTGACAGCGAAGAACGCTTCGCCAAGCCGAACCGCAGCTGGCCACACGCGCGCCTGTCCGGCCCGTTGCGGGGGCTGGGGCCGCAGCAGGCGCTCGACGAACGCGACGAACTCGGCCGCAACGGCGCGCCCGCGGGCGGTCTCGCGCTCAGCGCCGACGATATGGCCGCGTGGCTCCGCATTCAGCTCGCGCACGGCGCGCTGCCCGACGGCAAGCGCCTGTTCAGCCAAGAACAGGCGATGGAAATGTGGACGCCCGTGACGCCGATCCCCATCACCCCGCTGCCCGATGCGCTGAAACCCGCGCAGCCGACGCAGCAGGCCTATGCGCTCGGCTGGCAGGTGCAGGACTATCGCGGCCACCGCATCATCCAGCACGGTGGCGGCGTGTTCGGGTCGATCACGCGCGTCGTGCTGATCCCCGACAAAAAAGTCGGTTTTGCGATCATGATGAACAGCGAGGATAGCGGGATGCTGCTCGGCCTCACTTACGATTTGCTCGATCATTATCTGGAGCAGGGCGACTATGGCTGGATCGAAAAATGGGAGGACTGGTATCAGGCTCGTCTCGCGGGGGGCGTCGCGTTTCTGAAACAGTCGAAGGCGTCGCCAGCGCAGAGCGGTCCCTCGCTCGCGCTGGCGCGCTACGCCGGGCGCTACCGCGATCCCTGGTACGGCGATGTCGTGATCGGCGCGGACAAGAAAGGGCTGACGATCGATTTCACCTCGACGCCGCGGATGGCGGGGCGGCTCGATCACTGGCAATATGACAGCTTCGTCACCCGGTTCGGCGATCCGGCGATCGAGCCCGCCTATGTCACCTTTGCGCTCGATGCCGACGGCAAGGTGACGGGGGTGACGATGAAGGCGGTGAGCAAGATCGCCGACTTCAGCTGGGATTATCACGATCTCGACCTGAAGCCCGTGGAGGAAAAGAAGTGAAGCAACTCGCAATCCTGCTGGCCGCAACATCGCTCGCCGCCTGTTCGACCGGCGGCGACAAGCCGAAGGCGCCCGAAGCGCCGCTGCACAGCCGGATGCTCGTGCTGGACACGCATCTCGACACGCCGCTCCATTTCGAGCGCGCGGGGTGGAGCTTTGCCGACCGCCACGGCCAAGCCGACGATATGGTCCAGCTCGACATACCGCGGATGAAGGACGGCCATCTCGATGGCGGTTTCTTCGTCATCTATACCGAGCAGGGCCCGCTGACCGCCAAGGGCTACGCCGACGCGCTCGCCTTTGCGCGGAAACGGTCGGACCTGATCGACGCCACGCTCGCCAAATATTCCGACGCGATCGCCCCCGCGCGCACCGCCGCCGATGCCGAGCGGCTGACGCGCGAGGGCAAGCTCGTCGCCTTCAAATCGATGGAGAACAGCTATCCCCTCGGCGAGGATCTGACGCTGCTTCAGCAATTCTACGCCAAGGGCCTGCGCATGGCGGGGCCGGTGCATTCACGCACCAACCAGTTCGCCGACAGCGCGACGGGCGAGGCGCGCTGGAAGGGGCTGAGCCCGCTCGGCAAAGCGTGGGTTACCGAAATGAACCGGCTCGGCATCGTCATCGACGCCAGCCATTCGTCTGATGCGGCGTTCGACCAGTTGCTTGCGCTGTCGAAATATCCGGTCATCCTCTCGCACTCCAGCCTGCGCTCCGCCTATGACCATCCGCGCAACCTCGACGAAGCGCGGCTGAAGGCGCTAGCGGCGAAGGGCGGGGCGATGTGCATTTCGACGATCTTCATGTCCGAAATGAATATGACCCCGGCGCGCGGCGAACTGTTCGGCCAATATGAGCGGATCGGCACAATGACGGCGGCCGAGCAGGCCGAACTCAACCGCAAATGGCGCGAACTCGACAAGACTGAGGCGCTATGGGCCGCCGATTTCGAGGATTATATGAAGATGGTGCTGCGCGCGATCGAGGTCGCGGGCCCCGATCATATCTGCTTCGGCGCCGACTGGGACGGCGGCGGCGGCCTGAAAGGCATCGAGGACATCACGGCTTTGCCCAAGGTCACTGCGCGGCTGAAGGAGGCGGGCTATCCCGACGCCGACATCGAAAAAATGTGGAGCGGCAACGTGCTGCGCATCCTCGCGGCGCAGGGCAAGTAACGTTCATTTGCGGAACCTTTTGGCGTCGATCCCGAGCCTCGCCATCTTGTCGTAAAGCGCTTTTCGCGGCACGCCGGGCTCCACCATCGTTTCGGCGACGCTGGGCGGGGCCGGGCGCGGGCGCTTGACCAACCAGAACGGTATCTATGATATTGCAGGCCGACGCTTCCATGTCGGTCTAACGGTGAAAGTCTGATGCAAAACAAGACACAAATGGCTTCGGGGCTTCGACGCGCTGCACCCCTGAAAGCCATATGGGCAGCAGTGCTGCTGGCGCTGGCAGGGCCCGCGCCCGGCCACGCGGGCGCCATCACCGGCTCGCATGGCGACGCGGGCGCGGCGCAGGCCGAGCCCAAGGCCGCGCCGCGAACGATCCTGTTCATCGGCAACAGCTTTACGCAAGGCGCGCATTCGGCGGCGCGCAACTGGCGCGCGGAGTCGGTCACCGACCTCAACAGCGCAGGCTATGGCGGGGTGCCGGCGCTGTTCAAGCTGTTCACCGAACAGGCGGGCCTCGACTATCATGTCAGCCTCGAGACGCAGGGCGGCAAGTCGCTGGGCTTTCACTATAAGGAGCGGCGTCAGCGGTTCGACCGCGCGTGGGACGTCGTCGTGCTGCAGGAATTCAGTACGCTCGACCGCGACCGGCCCGGCGATCCCGGCAATTATATGCGCGACGTCGGCCGACTTGCGAAGCTGTTCAAGGCGCGCAATGCCGCGGTCGACATCCGCCTGATGGCGAGTTGGACACGCGCCGACCAGACCTACACGCCCAAGGGACATTGGTATGGCCAGCCGGTGACGGCGATGGCCGAAGATCTGCGCGCGGCGGCCGACAAGGTACGCGCATCCAACCCCGCGGTCACCGGCATCCTGCCGGTCGGACAGGCGTGGAACCGCGCGATGGTACAGGGGGTCGCGGATCCCAATCCGTATGACGGCATCGGCTATGGCCAACTCGATCTGTGGACCTACGACCATTATCACGCGAGCGTCGCGGGCTATTATCTCTCGGCGCTGGTCACCTTCGGCGCGGTCACCGGCCGCGATCCGACAACGCTCGGACCGGACGAGAAGGGCGCCGACGAACTCGGCCTCTCCCGCGCGCAGGCTGCGGCGCTGCAACGCATCGCGCGCGAAACGCTCCGAGGCCCGGGCGCGTCCTGATGAAGGACGACAAGCCATTTGCCTATGCTGTGTTGGGGCTGTAATACGGCCTTGTAAATGACCTGGTTCCGCAAACCCGAAGGCGCCGACCCCACCCTTGCCATGACGCCGGGCGGGCCGTTCGCCGACGTTGCGCCGCCGCTGCCGCCGACCCCGCCGGTTCCCGAATCGCGGCGGCGCAAGTGGATGCGCCGCATCGCGCGCGGTTTTGCGGTTCTGTGCGTGATTTTCATCCTGCTCGTCGGCTGGCTCGCGCTCACCGCGCCACTGTCGAAATCGCTCGAACCGATCGCGCCGCCGCAGATTACCCTGCTCGCGTCCGACGGCACGCCGATCGCGCGGTCGGGGGCCATCGTCGATCGGCCGGTCAAGGCGCGCGACCTGCCCGAGCATGTGACCGGCGCCTTTCTGGCGATTGAGGACCGGCGTTTCTATTCGCACTGGGGCATCGACCCGCGCAGCATCGCGCGCGCGGTGTGGAGCAACATGACCGGCGGCCCGACGCAGGGTGGCAGCACGATCACCCAGCAGCTCGCAAAATTCACCTTCCTGACGCCCAAGCGCACGCTGGGACGCAAGGCGCGCGAGGCGCTGATCGCCTTCTGGCTGGAGGCGTGGCTGACGAAGGACGAGATCCTCGAACGCTATTTGTCGAACGCCTATTTCGGCGACAACACCTATGGGCTGCGCGCCGCGTCGCTGCATTATTTCTATCGCCAGCCCGAAAATCTCACCCCGGCGCAGGCGGCGATGCTCGCGGGGCTGGTGCAGGCGCCGTCGCGCCTTGCCCCGACGCGCAATCCCGAACTTGCCGAAAAGCGCATGAAGCTGGTGCTGAACGCGATGGTTGCGACGGGCCGGATGACCGAGCAGCAGGCGCGCGCAATCCGCACCCCGCGCATCGACGTGCGCGCGCGCAATACCCTGCCCACGGGCACCTATTTCGCCGACTGGGCCTTGCCCGAGGCGCGCAAATTGAGCGACGTCGGCTATTCGCGGCAGACGATCGCGACGACGCTCGATGCGCGGCTTCAGTCGATCGCGCGGCGCGTCACCGGCCGCGCAGGGCTGGGCAAGGCACAGGTCGCGCTCATCGCGATGCGCCCGAATGGCGAGGTTGTCGCCATGATCGGCGGCAAGGATTACGCCGCCTCGCCCTTCAACCGCGCGACGCAGGCGCGGCGCCAGCCCGGATCGACATTCAAGCTGTTCGTCTATCTCGCCGCGCTGCGTGCGGGGTGGGAGCCCGATGACATGATCGACAACCGCGCGATCGAAACCGGCGCCTATCGCCCCAAAAATGCGGGCGACGCCTATTCGCGGCAGATCAGCCTCGAAGACGCCTTCGCGTCGTCCAGCAACGTCGCCGCCGTGCGCCTGTTCGGCGAGGTCGGCAGCGACAAGGTGATCGACATGGCGCGCGACCTGGGCGTCACCGCGCCGCTGGCCGAGGGCGACCCCAGCCTCGCGCTCGGCACGTCGAGCATGACCTTGCTCGAGCTCACCGCCGCCTATGCCGCCGTCGCGGCGAACAGCTATCCGGTCAAAGCCCATGCGTTCAAGGCGGAGGAAAAGGGCTGGCTCGAAAATCTCGTCTGGGGTCCGTCGCGTTTCCGATCGCGCGTGCATGAGGATATGGAGAAAATGCTGCGCGCCGCGGTCAATCGCGGTACCGGCCGCGCCGCGCGGCTATCGCAGCCCAATTTCGGCAAGACGGGTACCAGCCAGAACAATCGCGACGCGCTGTTCGTCGGCTATGCCAATGGCCTCGTGGTCGGCATATGGATCGGCAACGACGACAACAGCCCGCTTCAGGGGGTTTCCGGCGGCGGCCTGCCCGCGCGCATGTGGCGCGATTTCATGACGCAGGCGTCGGGGCAAACGGCGTCGCCGCGGCCGCGCCCCGTCGATCCGACCGGCCCCGTCGAGCCGCAAGACAGCCCGGTCAATCCCGACGTCGGCGACATCTCGATCGGCGACCGGACGCGCGTGGGTATCGAGGATGGCGATGCGGTGATCTCGACCGAAATCAATGGCAGCCGGATCGACCTTCGCCTGCCCATCGAGGATCGCACGCCCCAGCCGGTGGCGCCCGATACCGGCGCGCCGCCGGGGAATTAGCCGGCTTCGTCTGGCAGGATATCGAAAGCGGTTTCCGCCATTATGTGACCATTGACGATCAACTCGACCCGGTGCCGCCCCGGATGATGGCGGCGCGTGGTGAAATCGCGGATCGTCTGCGAAATAGACAAAGCGGCGGTGTCGCGCCCCGCCAACGTAAAGCTTTTGAGCTTGAACACCTTCGGTGCGCTCTTGCCGCCGGGACGCGCATAATGGATGCGGTAATCGACCACCAGCGGCTGATCGTCCGGTGACTCCGACACCAGCTCGGCGGTGATGGTAATCCGTTCGCCAAGGCGGACGGTGGCCGGTTCGACGGCAAAGCGGCGCACCGCCACCGCCGCGCCGTGCCCGACGCCGATCAGCGCGAGCGCGGCGGGATCGCCTTTCTTGATCAGCGTGCGTAGCGCGTGGCGTATGATCCACGCGGTGCGCTCGTCGTCCTGCGGCCAGCCGGCGAGCCGGTCGAGCAGCCAGTCGGGCCGGTCCTTCGCGATGTCGTTGAGATGGTTGGCGACCGACTTGCGGACATAAATGGCGGGGTCGGCCTTCAGCGCCTCAAGGATCGGCGCGGCGCGTGTGGGATCGGCCTTCAGCGCGGGCACCCGCGCCGCCCAAGGCAGGCGCGGCCGCGCGCCTTCGCTCGCGAGCCGCCGGACATGCTCGTCGTCGCTCGCGGTCCAGTGCTCCATGATGCCGAGCGCGCGGTCCGCGTCGGCAGCCAGAAACGGACGGATCGCAAACTCGGCCGAACCGAAGCGTGTCAGTTCGGCAAGCGCGGCCATCGACCGATCGAAATCGTCGAGACCATGGCGTGCCACGACTTCGGTGATCGCTATCGCCTGAAACCCGTGCGTCAGTCGCGGCGCCATTGCGCGCAGCGCATCGAGCGTCGCGCCATAATCGCCGGGAAGCGCGTCGTGCAGCGCATCGGCGATATGGCGCACGCGCTCCATGATCGACAGGGCGTCTAGGCCGTCCGACGCGGCGCGCATGAACATCGGCCGGTCGAAGCGCGGCGTGGCGGCCGCCCCGGCGTCGGCGATCGTCGCGATCGCTTGTGGTCCGAGCAGATTCTTGAGCAGCAGCGTTTCGCCGCTCACCGGGCCGGGCTTCCCGCGCGTTCGACCAGTCCGCCGCCCAGCGCGACATAGAGCGTGACCAGATTATCGACCTGCGCGCGGCGGAGTTCGATCAGCGTTTGTTCGGATGCGAACAGGTTGCGTTCGGCGTCGAGCACTTCGAGATAGGTCGACACGCCCTCGCGATAGCGTTTGCGCGCAAGGTCGGCGATCTGCCGCGTCGCGAGCGTGCCGCGTTCCTGCGCCTCGACCTGTTCGGCGAGATAACGGCGGCCCGCGAGCGCGTCGGCGACTTCGCGAAAGGCGCCCTGCACGGTGCGCTCATAGGTGGCAACGGCGATGTCCTCGCGCGCCTCGGCGACGGTCAGATTGCCTTGCCGCCGCCCGAAATCGAAGATCGGCAGGCTGATCGACGGGCCGAAGCTCCACGTCATGGCATCGTCGCCGAACAGATTGTCGAGCGCGCCCGAGGCGAAGCCGAAACTGCCGGTGAGCGAGATCGACGGGAAAAAGGCCGCGCGCGCCGCGCCGATATTGGCGCGTGCGGCGCGCAGCTGTTCTTCGGCCGCGACAATATCGGGTCGCGCGACGAGCAGGCCCGAGGGCAGCCCGGCGGTCAGCGTCGGCGATCCGGCTTGGGCAACGAGCGGCAGCGGCGCGGGCAAGGGGCCCGTCGCGGGTCCGCCGATCAGAACGCTAAGGAAATTGTCCGCCTGCGCCTTGCCCAGCTTCAGGCTCGCGAGCTGCGTCTCCGCCTGCGTCAGCAGCGTTTCGGATTGGCGATAATCGAGCGCCGAGGTCACCCCTGCGTCGAGACGGCGCTTGGCGATGCGCAACCCTTCCTTGCGGCTCGTAACCGTGGCCTCGGCAAGCTGGATCTGCTCCTCGGCGCCGCGCGACGCGAAATAGGTCGAGGCGACGTCGCGGACGAGCGCGAGGCGAAACGCGCGCTCGGCCGCCTCGGTCGCGAGGTATTGGCTTCGCGCCGCTTCGGAGAGATTCTTGACGCGCCCCCAGAAATCGAGCTCGAACGAGGTGACGCCGACGCCGACCGAATAACGGTTCGTCGTGTCGGTCCCCAAGCCGGTCAGCGAAGGACCGCGCGTCCGCGCTGCATCGGCGCTCGCGCCCACGGTGGGCAGGCGGTCGGCCGCCTGGATACGATAAAGCCCGCGCGCTTCCTCGATCTGCGCGACCGCGACGGCAAGGTCGCGGTTGCGCTCCACGGCCTGTGCGATCAGCGCTTCGAGCCGCGGGTCGATGAGGAAATCGCGCCACGCGATGTTCGTCGCGCGCTGGCCAAGCGTCGCGTCGCCGGCAAATTCGGCCGGATAGTCCGAGGCCGTCGCCAGCGGCGGGCGCTCGTGCTTTGGCGCCATGTTGACGCATCCGGCGAGCGTCGTCGCCGCGAGAAGCAGGATCGCCTTACGCATGACCGGGCTCCTCATGATGGCCTTTTTCGGTGGGGGCAGGGGGCCGCTTGCGGCTGAGCCATTTGCGCACCGACAGGTAGAAAAGCGGAATGAAGAAAATGCCGAGCAGCGTCGCGGCGATCATCCCGCCCATCACGCCCGACCCGACCGCAATGCGGCTTGCAGCGCCCGCGCCGGTCGCGATGACGAGCGGCACCATGCCGAGGATGAAGGCGAGGCTGGTCATGATGATCGGCCTGAGGCGCAGCTTCACCGCCTCCATCACCGCATCGAGCGTCGACTTGCCCTCAGCCTCCTGCTCGATCGCGAATTCGACGATCAGGATCGCATTCTTCGCGGCGAGGCCGATGATCGTGATCAGGCCGACGTTGAAATAAATGTCGGCCGACAGCCCGCGGAACATAGAGAAAAGCACCGCGCCGAGCACGCCCAGCGGCACGACGAGCAGCACCGCCACCGGCACCGACCAGCTTTCGTAAAGCGCCGCGAGCAGCAGGAAGACAACGACGAGCGACAAGCCCAGCAACATGCCGATCTGCCCCGCCGACTGCTTCTCCTCATAGGATATGCCGGTCCATTCGAACGAGAATCCGGGCGGCAATTGCTCCGCGAGCCGTTCCATCTCGGCCATCGCCTCGCCGGTCGACTGGCCCGGCGCGGGTTCCCCCGAAATCGTCATCGCCGGATAGCCGTTATATCGCTGGAGCTGCGGCGGTTCGGCCGACCATTCGGCCTTGCTGAATGACCCGAAGGGCACCATGTCGCCCGTCGCGCTGCGAACGCGCAGGTCGAGTACATCCTGCGGCGTCATGCGGCTCGCAGCGTCGGCCTGGAGCAGGACGCGCAGCACGCGACCTTCGCGCGTGAAATCATTGGCATAGGCGCTGCCGAAACTGATCGCGAGCGTCGCATTGACCTCGCCAATCGACAGGCCGAGCGCGCGCGCCTGGATGCGGTCGATGTCGAGCTTCAGCACCGGCGCGTCCTCTTGCCCCTCGGGGCGGACGTTGGCGAGCAGCTTGCTCTGCATCGCGCCGCCGAGCATCTGGTTGCGCGCGGCGACCAGCGCCTCGCGCCCGTTCGCGCCGCGATCCTGAAGCTTGAAAGTAAAGCCGCTCGACGTGCCGAGTTCGGGGATCGACGGCGGGCTCAGCGAAAAGGCAAAGGCTTCCTTGATGCCCATCAAGGTGCCCATCGCCTTGCCGGCGATCGCGTCGGCGCTGTCGCCATCGCCCGTGCGCTCGTCCCAGGGTTTGAGCGGCGTGAACATGATTGCGTTCGCCTGGCCCTGGCCAAAGAAGCTGAAGCCGTTGACGAGCACGATGTTCGCGACCTGCGGCTGTTCGTCGAAAAAGGCCTTCACCTGCTTCGTCGCTTCGGCCGTTCGCTGCGTCGTGGCGCCCGGCGGCGCCTGGATCACGGTGATCAGATAGCCCTGATCTTCCTGCGGCAGGAAGGATCCGGGGAGGCGCGAGAAGAGGAGCGCGGTTATCGCGACCATCGCGACAAACACACCCAGCCAGCGCAGCGGCGCGGCGAGCATCTTGCCCACGCCGCCCTGATAACGGTCGGTCGTGCGCCCGAACCAGCCGTTGAAGCGGTCGAAGAAGCGATCGAAGAACACACCGACGGGCCCAGTGCGCTTGGTCTGGTCGTGCGGCTTCAGCAAAGTCGCACAGAGCGCCGGGGTCAGCGTGAGCGCGAGCAGCGCCGAGAAGGCGATCGAAATCGCCAGCGTCATCGAGAATTGGCGATAGATGCCGCCCGTCGACCCGGGGAAGAACGCCATCGGGATGAACACCGCGATCAGCACCAGCGTGATGCCGATGATCGCGCTGGTGATCTGGCTCATCGCCTTCACCGTCGCTTCATAGGGCGGCAAATGCTCCTCGTTCATGATGCGCTCGACATTTTCGATCACGACGATTGCATCGTCGACGAGGATGCCGATCGCCAGCACCATGCCGAACAAGGTCAGCACGTTGATCGAGAATCCGAACATCCACAGGCCAAGGCACGCGCCTGCTAGCGCAATCGGCACGACGATCGTGGGGATCACCGTCGCGCGCCAGTTCTGGAGGAACAGGAACATGACGAGGAAGACGAGGATCATCGCCTCGACCAGCGTTTTCACCACCTCTTCGATCGACAATTCGACGAAGGGCGTCGTGTCATAGGGGATCGACCAGGTGATGTCGGGCGGGAAACCCTTGGCCAGCTCATCCATCTGCGCGCGCACGCCCGCGGCGGTCGACAGCGCATTGGCGCCGGGGGTCAGCTGGACCGCAAGGCCCGCCATCGGCTTGCCGTTGAGTTCGGACGAGAACAGATAGCTTGCGGCGCCCAGCTCGACGCGGCCGACGTCGGCCAGCGTCACCGCCGACCCGTCGGGATTGGCGCGCAGGATGATGCTTTCGAACTGCTCGGGCTTGGTAAAGCGGCCCTGCGTCGTGATGACCGCGTTGAGTTCGGCGCCCTTGGCGATCGGCTGGTCGCCGAGCTGGCCGCCCGGCGTCTGGCTGTTCTGCTCCTGCACCGCGCCCAGCGCTTCGGCGGCGGACAGATTATAGGAGGCGAGCTTTTGCGGATCGAGCCAGATGCGCATCGCATATTCGGGCGCGAACGCCTGCACATTGCCGACGCCATTCACGCGGCGCAGCTCGTCGAGCACGCGCGTGTTGGCGAAATTATTGACTTCCATCGGGTCGGTGTTGCCGCTTTTCGACGTGATCGCGACGATCAGCAGGAAGCCCGAATTGGCTTCGGTCACCGAAATGCCCTGGCGCCGCACATCTTCGGGCAGGCGCTGCTCGACGCGGCGCAGGCGGTTCTGCACCTCCATCTGCGCATTGTCGATGTCGGTCCCGGCCTCAAAGGTCAGCGTGATCGACGCGGTGCCGTTCGATTCGCTGGTCGAGGCCATGTAGAGGAAGCCCTCAACCCCGTTCAGCTCCTGCTCGATGACCTGCGTGACATTCTGCTCGAGCGTGCTTGCGTCGGCGCCCGGATAGGTAACGCCAATCGTCAGCGACGGCGGCGCGACCGATGGATATTGCTCCACGGGCAGCCCGCGCAGCGCGATGATCCCGGCGAGCAGGATGCCGATGGCGATGACCCAGGAAAAAATGGGTCGGTCGATGAAGAAGCGGGGGGTCATGTCGGATCAGCGTTTCGCGGGCGGCGTCGAGGCCGTCCCCTTGGGCGGCGCGATGCGCACCGGCTGGCCCGGTTGGACCTTTTGCAGCCCGTCGACGATCACCCGGTCGCCGGGCTTCAGCCCGTCGAGCACCGCCCACTGGCCCGCGACCATCGCGCCGAGCTTGATCGGACGCGGCGTTGCGACATTCTTCGCATCGAGCACCATGACGCTCGCGTCATCGCCGGTCAGCTTGACCGCACGCTGCGGGATCAGCATCCCGTCGGCGCGATTGCCGGCAAAGATGCGCGCGCGCACGAACTGGCCGGGGAGCAGCGCGGCGTTGGGATTGGGGAATTCGGCGCGCAACGCCGCGGTACCCGTCGCCTCGTCGATCGACAGGTCGAGAAAGTCGAGGTGGCCGACGACCGGATAGGCGCTGCCATCCTCGAGGATCAGCTGCACCTCGACGCGCTCGAGCTGCGGCGAACTGACCTGGCCGGTGCTCATGTCGCGGCGCGTCGCGAGCAGGTCCGAACTCGACTGGCCGAAATTCACGTAGACGCGGTCGATCTGTTCGATCGTCGTCAGCAGCGTGCCCTGCGCCGCGCTGACGAGCGCACCTTCGGTCACCTCGGCGCGGCGCGCGCGGCCCGAAATCGGCGCGGTGACCGACGCATAACCCAGGTTCAGTCGCGCTGATTCCAGATTGGCCTGCGCCGCCTGCACATCGGCCTCGGCGGTGCGCTGCGCGGCGACGGCGGCGTCATATTCCTGCTTGCCGATCGCCTGGTCGGCGAGCAGCGGCTGGTATCGCGCGACGACCTGCCGCGCGTTCGCGGCGGTCGCCTGCGCGCGGGCCAGCTGCGCGCGCGCGGCGTTGGAATTGGCGGTCAGCTGGCGCGGATCGATGCGAAAAAGCGCGGTGCCGGCGCGCACAAAACTGCCCTCGTTGAACAGCCGGCGTTCGACGATGCCATCGACACGCGCCCGAACCTCCGACGTCCGATACGCCTGGACGCGGCCCGGCAGTTCGATGACATTGGGCACCGGCTGCGACCGGACGGTGACGATATTCACCTCGGGCGGGGGCGGCGCGGGCGGCGCTTCGGATGAACAGGCGGACAATGACAGCGCCAGCACAGCACCGGCGGCGTAGCCGAGAGAGGAGATGCGACTCATAGGGACCCCTGAAAAACGCTGTTGCGCGCGCCCTTCGTATACGCGAAAGCTTGCGCGGAGGCGCCCTGTAATTTAAATTACAGAAAAGCGCAAGGGAAGAGGAACTGCAAGTTGAATATGTCGGAAACGACTTTATCTCAGATAGATACAGGCTCACCGCGCGAACGGCGTTACAACGCGATTCTCGACGCAGCGGAAGCGCTGTTCCTCGAACAGGGTTATGACCGCACGAGTCTTGCCGACATCGTTCGGCGTTCGGGTGGTTCCCTTGCCACGCTTTATGACCTTTTCGGGAACAAGCAGGGCCTGCTGCGTGCCATTGCTGCGCGATGGGCCAGCGAAACGGCCTTTCGTCCGCTCGATCCGGCGGCGACTGCAACCATGCCGACCGTCGAAATCCTCAAATGCTATGCCTATCGGCAAAGCGACGCGATGCAGTCGCCGCGCGCCATCGCGTTGATGCGGATGCTCGTGTCCGAAAGTTTACGGGACCGCGATTTCGCGGCGGGCATCTATCGCGATCTCCATATATCTGCGATCGACGAGCTGGCCGAACTATTCGCCGGATGGGTCGCCGCCGGCAAGGCCAAAATCGACGATCCAGAAGCCGCGGCGAAATTGTTCCTCAACATCGTCTTCGGCGATTCGATGCTCAACGCGCTTGCCGGGATCGAGGAAGAATGGCTGGGCAGGGACCAGATCGACTGGCGGCTTCAACCGTTCATTTCGCATTTCGGCATCGCGGCGAACCCGACCTGATCTCGACCGGCTGCGATCCTTCCCGCCGACTATCCCGCGGGCTCGACGCCGAGCAGCTCGACGGTGAACAGCAGGGTCGCACCGCCGGGAATCGGCCCCTTGCCTTCGGCGCCATAGGCAAGCTGCCAGGGGATCGCGAGTTCGACCGTATCGCCGATGCCCATCAGCGCGACGCCTTCCTGCCATCCCTTGATGACGCGGTTGAGCGGAAAGCTGGTTGGCTCGCCGCGGCGGATCGAACTGTCGAACTCGCTCCCGTCGGCAAAGGTGCCAACGTAGTGAACGGTAACCTGATCGGTGGGGCCGGGACGTGCGCCAGCGCCGTCGCCCGCGACGCGGCGCCAGCGCAGCCCGCTCGGCGTCACACGCCACCCGTCGGCGCCGTGCCGCTGAGCGAGCGCCGCCATCTGATTGTTAAGATAAGCGGTGCCTTTGGAAGGCGGCGCGGCGCTGGGCTGGGCCGACGCGGCGACGGCCAATCCCAGCGCGGCGGTTGCGATGAACATAAATCTTGTCGGCAGCAGGTCCATTCTATTCCCCTCTATCAGGCACGCATAAAGGCATTCTTTCGCCACTAGGCAAGCGCCTATTGCTCGATCCCCTTGCGTCGGCGCGGAACCTTTGGCCCGCCGATCCGTTCTTATTTCGTACATGACAATCAGCGACTTGGGCGCCCTTTCGCGCCTTTTTTGCTCGAAACTGACGTTTCGAGTCTGGAAGCCGCGCATCTCGTTGTCGGCAATAAGGAGGTTTCGATGTTCAAATGGGCTTTGATTTTTGCCGTGATCGCGTTGATCGCCGCCGTTCTCGGCTTTGGTGGTATCGCGGGTGCGGCGGCAGGCGTCGCGAAGATTCTGTTCTTCGTCGGACTGGCGCTGGTCGTGCTGTTCCTGATTCTGGGTTCGGTCGCCGCGCGCAAGGTCACGTAACGGATCGCAGAGGTAGGGAACTATCCTTCTTCTTCTGCGTTTAAATTACCTGTCCGATCGAAAGAAACGACAGAATTGGTTCCTGTCTTCGGACGGAACCGAGGCAGCCCCGCCGCAGAAATGCGGCGGGGCTTACTCTTTTTCGAAGCATTTGCGGCGCCTTCCCGATTTGCTGCGCCGCTGATCGGCTGAGCCGCTGTGCACACGCGACGAATGACAGCGCTCCGCGCATCGAACGGGCATCGTATCCGTTTGTCAAAAACTAGCCCCGCCTATTCAAGGGAGATTTATATGCGCATGTTCAAGAAAGCAGCAATTTCGCTGGCAGCCTTATCCGTCATTGCTGCCCCCGTGGCGGCTTCGGCCGCCAATGGCGCCCGCGCCACGTCGATCGCGACCGATGCGAGCGAATTGGAAGGCAATTCGAGCTGGATCATCGGGCTGATCGGTCTGCTCGCCGGTGTGACCGCGATCATCCTGGTCGCCGATGACGATGAAGACTCGCCGGTCAGCCCCTAAGCCGACTGTCCGCTGAACCCGATTCGACGGCCGATCGCGGACTTCGCGGTCGGCCGTTTTCGCTTTCGCCCCTATGAACGGCGGCGCGTCCTTGCGACAATTTGCGACAATTTTCCGTCGGTCCGGCACGCGGCTGGGACAAATGGCGCCTAAAACTGCCTTCATCGAACGCGGGGCTCTCCCCGCAGCTTCGCTCGAAGGAGTTTGTGACATGAACAGGAAAATCAGTCTTTTGACGCTGGGTGCCGCGCTGATTGCCGTGCCCGTCTTCGCCGCCCCCGGCGGCCCGCGGGGCGATGCCGATGGCAATGGCACGCTGACGCGCGCCGAGGCCGAAGCCCATGCGGGCGCGATGTTCGCGCGGATGGATGCGAACAAGGACGGCAAGCTTGATGCCGCTGACCGCACCGCCAAGCGCGCCGAAATGCAGGCCAAGATGTTCGAGCGGATCGACGCCGACAAGGACGGCAGCATCAGCCGCGCCGAATGGGATCAGCATGGTGCCGATCGCGCTGCGAAGCGCGCCGAACGCGGCGAAAAGCGCGCCGAAGCGGGCGAGGGCCGCAAGGGCAAGCGCCATGCGATGCGCGGTCATCACGGCAAGCGCGGCGGCCATCACGCGATGATGGGCAAGGCCGACACCGACGGTGACAAGGCGATCAGCCAGACCGAGTTCCAGACCGCGGCGCTCGCGCGCTTCGATGCCGCCGACACGAACAAGGACGGTCAGGTGACCGCCGACGAACGCGCAGCGCAGCGCAGCGCCTGGCGCGCCAAGCGCGCGGCCCCCGCGGCCCCCGCGGCCCCCGCCGGCGAATAAGCCATTTGGCGGGGACGGGCGGCGGCGCGGTGTCTTCCTCCCCCCTCCCGGCATTGCCTTTGCCGCCACGCCCTGCCAGCTATCGCCCACCGGTCCTCTGCGGCCGGTGGGCGAACCAGTTTCCGACGGACGGATGACAAGCGATGACCGATAGCGACCTGCCGCGCCTCCTGCTGATCGACGATGAGCCGTCGATCCGCGAGCCGCTGAGCGAATATCTGACTGCGCAGGGCTTTTCGGTTACTGATGCCGCAAGCGCCGCCGAGGCGCGATCGGTGCTGCGCGCCAAATCGGTCGATCTTGTCGTCAGCGACATCATGATGCCCGGCGAGGACGGCCTTTCGCTCACGCGTCACCTGCGCGAGACGAGCAATATTCCCGTCATCCTGCTGACCGCGCGTGCCGAAGACACCGAACGGATCATAGGGCTGGAGATCGGCGCCGACGATTATGTCGTCAAACCCTTCAACCCGCGCGAACTCGTCGCGCGCATCCGCACCGTGCTGCGCCGCACGCAGCAGGGCGGGCGCGCGCTCGACACCGGCGGCACCTGCTATGCCTTTGGCGACTGGGTGCTGCGCGAGGTCGAGCGCGTTCTGGTCGATAGCGAGGGGGCCGAGGTCGCGCTTTCGTCGGGCGAATATCATCTGCTCCACGCGCTGCTCCGCCACCCGCGACAGGTCATGAGCCGTGACCGGCTGCTCGACCTGGTGCGCGGGCGCGAGGCCGATATTTTCGATCGCGCGATCGACAATCTGGTCAGCCGCCTCCGCAAGAAGATCGAGGTCGATCCCGCGCACCCGCAGATCGTCAAGACCGTCTGGGGCGGCGGCTATACGCTCGCATGCGAAGTCAAACGGCTGGGCCCTGCGGCGTGAAGCTCCGCTTCTGGCCTCGCAGCCTGATCGGGCAATTGGTGTTCGCGGTCGCGGTGATGCTGTTCGTCGCGCAGGCGGTCAATTTCGCCTTGCTCGCGCGTGGACAAAAGCAGCAGATGCTCGCACACGGCGGCGGCATGGCGGTGGCGCGGATCATCGATGCCATCGACCGGCAGGAAAGCGGCCGGATCGCGGCGATGCCGGGCCGCCGCGACGGTCCGCGTCGAGGGCGCATTCCGAAGCTCTGGATCGGCACCGCGCCGCCACCGGTGCCCGAGCGCGCGGTCGCGATGCCGGCGATGGCGGACTATGTCCAAAGCCTGCTCGCCGAGGCCGCGGTCGATGTCGCGAACGTGACCGCGTGGGCGCTGCCGCAGCGGCCGCGGTTGGGGCGTACGCGGCTTCCGGGTCGGACCGTGCTCGTCGTCGCCGAGGTCGACGGGCGCTTTTACGGAGTACGCACCCGCGTTGCGCCCGATAGCAGCCGCCTGCAGGGCTTTCTGGTCTGGCAGACATTGTCGCTTTACCTGCTGCTGCTCATCCCGATTCTCGTGATTGCGTGGCGCGTAGCCACGCCGCTTCGCGGCCTGACCCGCGCGGCGCGGGCTAGTCCGGTGCTGCACGACGCGGTGCCGCTCAAAGCGGCGGGGCCGTCGGACGTGCGCGACCTGATCGCCGCCTTCAACGCCTATCGCGAGCGGATCACGACGATGCTGTCGGACAAGGACCGGATGCTCGGCGCGGTGGGCCACGACCTTCGGACCCCGCTTGCCAGCTTGCGCGTGCGTGTCGAACAGGTCGAGGATGACCGGTTGCGCGAAAAGATGATCGCCAGCATCGACGAGATGACCGCGATGCTGACCGACATATTGGCGCTGGCGCGTTCGGGTGCGGGGACCGAGGCAGTCGAGGCGGTTTCGCTGCGCGAACTGGCGGGTGAACTGGCGGCGGATTATCGCGAGCGCGGCAAGGATGTCGCGGCGGGCACGCTTGCCGAGGCGGCCGTGCGGGCAAAGCCGATGTTGCTGAAGCGTGCGATCCGCAACCTCGTCGACAATGCAGTGTCCTATGGCGCGCGCGCGCGGCTGTCGGTGGCGGTCGAGGGCGGTGAGGCGCGGATCATCGTGTCGGACGATGGCCCCGGCCTGACCGACGAGCAGATCCGCACGCTGGTCGAACCCTTCGCGCGCGGCGAGGAGTCGCGCAACCGCGCCACCGGCGGCGCGGGACTGGGCCTGTCGATCGCGCGCGAGATCGCCGAGAGCGAAGGCGGCACGCTGACGCTCGCCAATCGCGCGGGTGGCGGGCTTGATGCGGTGATCGCGCTGCCGGTTCAGGGATAGGACGTCTTCGGTCATGCCGGGACGGGGCCGGGCAATCGTTCCAAAGTTCAGGAAAGGTCAGCCTTGCGCGGCCGCCGGTTTGGCGCAGGGATCGCGGTATCTTTCCAAAGTTCAGGAAAGGTCAGCCTTGTGCGGCCGCCGATCTGGCGTTCCGGACGGACATGCCGCAGCCAGCTCCCGATCTACAGGTCGGGCAGCAATTGCTTTTGTCCACATATTGAAAGAGCCGGGTTGAAGGCTGGCATAGCCGGCGCATGTAGGACAGCGTTTTTTTTTTTCTTTCGGTGTATGTCCGGTTTGGGGTGGGGAGCCGCCCTGTAGCGCCGTCATGCTGAACTTGTTTCAGCATCCATGGCCTGACCTCTAATTCTGCGCAGCGCCAAACGAAACGACTGGGCCATGGACCCTGAAACAAGTTCAGGGTGACGATGAAGCAAGGGTCCATTTCCGGTCGACTTCGGATATTCCCCTTTTTTTTCGGCTCGTTTCCCGCTCGGTGCGAACGGCGTCGAGAGGCCGGACGTCCCAATCGACTCCAATCAGGCGTAGATCGCAATCGCCTGGCTACCGCTCAGAATCGGCTGGCCTGCGCGGTTCCACAGCATCATGTCCTGCACCGACAGGCCATGGCGCGCATAGCCGGTCTTTGCAGACAGGAGCCACCAGCCGTCGTCGGTCTTTGGCGCGGCGCTCAGCATGTTGACCGTCCAGTTCATCGAGCTGATCGGCCCGAACTGGCTGAACAGCGCCATCGCCGCAGGGGGCAGCGCGTCGCCCATCGCGAGCAGCGCGACCGCGGGGTGGCATATCGGTTCCTGGGCGAAGCGCACCCAGGTCAGATATTCGCCGACCTCGCTTTTCCATCCAAAGCGCGGCCCCGTTGTCGGGCGCATGTCGAAATGGCGCGTGAAGGCGGGCCGCGCACGATGTTCGGGCACCGGCGCCAGCGTTTCGGGATCGGGCGCGTCGGGCATCGCCAGCCGGTTATGATCGACATGGCTCGGCCGGTCGGGCGAGAAGGCGAAGACCGCGGCGGTGCCGAAACCCATGTCGCTCGACACACCGGCGTCGATAAACAGCGAGGATTTCGACTGGCGCAACACGCGCGTTTCGACCGTACAGTCGCCGCCGACGGGGCCGACGAAGCTGATCTGCGCATAGCGCAGCGGTGCCTCGGTCGGATGGAGCGCCATCGCGCCCGCGAGCGCGACCGCCGAGCTGATCCCGCCATAGGCGGTGCGCCCCTGCATCCAGCCGTCGTCAATATGCGCCGTGGCCACGCCCTCTTCGGTGCGCAGCGTCGCGAGCAGCGCGTCGAGCGCGCTGGGAGAGGTCGTCATCCTGTTCTTATTCCTCGATCTGAAAGGTCAGGCCGGCGTTGGCAGTCAGCCGGTCGATCAGCGCATCGCCAAGCAGCGCCCCCGGCGTCCACACGCCGCCCGCGCCTTGGTTTTCAAGGAGCGCCATGCCCGTTTCGGCGAGCATCTTCGACGTCGAGCCATAGCCGGGGTCGCGGTCGCCCTGGACGCTGGCGCGCACCGTGGCGCCGTCGGGATATTCGCCGACGAACAATATGTCGTAAAAGCCGTTTTCGCGCTCTTCCTTGCTCGGGCCTTCGCCGGGCTGGAGCTTGGATTCGCCGAACGGGTTCGCCTTGGCCATGGCTTCGGCCATCGCCTTGCCCGCATCGCCGATCGTCGTCATCACCATCTCGTCATAAACCAGATCGGCGCCCCATTTGTGGCCGAGCAGATAATTGGTGCGGTGGACATTCTTGGTGTTGATCGGTGCCATGATGAAGGGCGCGGTCCAGGTGCCCGTTGCGCTGTCATATTCGGGGATCAGCCCGGTCGGCTGCGAAGGCCCCTCGAACCCCGGTGTCAGCGCGAAAGAGGATTTGAGCAGCAGCGCGAGCGACGGCTTTTTCGCAACCGCTTTCAACGTCTCGGTCAGGCTGGCGATGGTGCCGCCCGATGCGCCGCCCGCCATCTTGCGGACGCGGCCCTTGACCCGCGGCGCGGGCGTGCCGTGGCGGCGCACCGCCTCGTCCTGAAGGAACAGGACGCCAAGGTCGAAGGGGATCGAGTCGAAGCCGCACGAAAAGGTGATCCGCGCGCCCGACGCCTTCGCGGCGGCTTCGTGCGTGTCGATCATCTCGCGCATCCAGCCGGGTTCGCCGCACAGGTCGGCATAGGCGGTGCCCGCGCGGACGCATGCGGCTACGAGGTCGCTGCCGTAAAGCTGGTACGGGCCGACGGTGGTCAGGATGACCGTGGCGCGCGCCGCCATTGCGTCGAGCGTCGCGGGATCGCTGGCGTCGGCGACGACCAGCGGTGTATCGGCAGGCGCGCCGATCAGGTCGCGTACTTCGGCGAGCTTGGCGATGCTGCGCCCCGCCATCGCCCATTTCGGCGCGTCCTTTCGGTCCTTGTAGTGATGCGCGAAATATTCGGCGACAAGGCGGCCGGTGAACCCGGTGGCGCCATAGACGATGATGTCGAACTCACGGCCGGCCATGAAAGCCTCCCTTTACGTTAACGTAAGGGGAGGCTAGCGCAGCGCAGGGCCGATGCCAAGCGCCAAGCACCAGCGCTACCGTGAAGCGTCGCGTCAGCGGCGCCAGAAGGGCCGTTTTTCGACCACGACCGGCTCGTCAACGACAGCTTCCGCCCGGCCCTCGGCGCGGGCGGCGCGCACTTCGGCTTCGGTGGCGCGCAGCTGTGCGTCGCGGGTGGCGATTTCGTCGCGGCGGCGTTGGCGCAGCGCGTCATAGCTCCAGCGGGTATGGCCATAGCCGAACAGGCAGAGGAGGCCGCCCGCGATCGCCAGATTCTTCATCGCCGCCATCGCCTGCACCGGGTCGGTGATTTCGCGGTGAAAAAACAGGATCGTAGCGAGAACAAAACCCGCCAGCAGGACCGACCACAGCCGCACGGCTATGCCGAGCGCGATGCACGCCCCGGCGATCAGTTCGAACAGCCCGGTGGGAATGGCAAGTCCGGCAGGAAGGCCGGTGGCGGTGATCATCGCGTCGGTGTTATTGACGTGGATCAGCTTGTTGATCCCCGAAACGATAAAAATCACCGAGATGAAAAGGCGCCCGATAAAGACAGCGATCATCGACATGCGTCGGTCCTCCAAACGATGCCCCCGCCGCTTGTGCTTTCAGGACGCGCGGAGCGGATGGAGGTTCCGTTTTTCGGTTTAACCGTCAGAGCTTGGGCAGCGTGACGCCCTTTTGCCCCATATATTTGCCGGCGCGGTCGGCATAGCTCGTCTCGCACGGTTCATTGCCAGCCAAGAACAGGAACTGGCACGCGCCCTCGTTCGCGTAAATCTTGGCGGGCAGGGGGGTGGTGTTCGAAAACTCCAGCGTCACATGGCCCTCCCAGCCCGGTTCGAGCGGGGTGACGTTCACGATGATGCCGCACCGCGCATAGGTCGATTTGCCGAGGCAGATGACGAGCACGTCGCGCGGAATCCGGAAATATTCGACGGTGCGCGCGAGCGCGAAGCTGTTCGGCGGGATGATGCAGACGTCGGTTTCGCGGTCGACGAAATTTTTTGGATCGAAATCCTTGGGATCGACGATCGTGCTGTCGACATTGGTGAAAATCTTGAACTCGGGCGCGACGCGCGCGTCATAGCCATAGGAGGAGAGGCCGTAGCTGATGCAGCCGTCGCGCCGCTGCGCCTCGACGAAAGGTTCGATCATGCCCTGCGTCTGGGCGGCTTCGCGAATCCAGCGGTCGGAAAGAATGGCCATGCGTGTCTCTTGTCGGGATGGCGGGCGTTGCGCAAGCGGTCAGTCTGGGATGAGGCCGAGGTCCTTGGGACCGAAGGCGGCGGGAAGCAGTTCGCTGAGCCGGTAGCTCTTGACCGCGCTGCCGTCGCCCGATGCGCAATGGATGAGGATGTCGGTCTTTGACCGTTCGGCGGCCTCGTTCAAAATCTGGCGGCAGCGTCCGCACGGGTGCACGGGATCGCTGCCGATCAGTGCATCGCCGTCGGGACGGCCGCCGACGATCGCGACTTCGGCGAGATCGCCGATCCAGCCTTCGTTTGCGATCTTCGCCACCGCGGCGGTTTCGGCGCACAGCGCCAGGCCATAGCTCGCATTTTCGACATTGGCGCCGGTCACGACATCGCCATTCTTGAGCAGCAGCGCGGCGCCGACATGAAAGCCCGAATAGGGGGCATAGGCGCGGCTCGCGGCGTCGCGCGCAGCGTCGATCAGCGCGTCGCGGTCGGGGTTGGTCATGGCATCTCTCCTCGCGCGCGGAGCGCATTCCAGCCGACGGTGCCGTCGGCGCCCGACAGGCGGACATAGTCGTTCGCCTGCCACATCGCCCAGGGGTGCGCGCCATAGTCGGGTTCGAAAAAGTCGCGCCGCAGCCAGGTCGTGCGCGCGATGCCGCGCGTCACATGATAATCGGCCTCGAATGCCGGGCCGGGCGCGATCAGGCTTTGTTTGCCCATATGCGCCTCGATCTGCGCGAGGAAGGTCGCGAGTTCGGAAAGCAGCAGCGCGCGCGTCGGCCGGTCGGGGCAACGGTCGTCATAATCGAGCCATACCACGGCGGGCAGCATGTCGGCGCGGCGCGGGACGTGGCGGATGAAATTGGCGGCCTGATCGGTCGCGAGGCGGCAGAGGCTGTAACGGTGGATCGCGCCCGCCTGCACCCCCGCTTCGCGCGCGCCGACAAGGTTGCGCGCGAATTTCGGATCGATGCGCGCGGCGCCGCCGGTCGCGGCAATATAGGCGAAATCAGCGCCCGCAGCCTTGATCGATCCCCAATGCACATCGCCATTGCCCGCGTCGATCGTCACCCCTTGCATGGGATAGATGGCGCGGTCGGGGGTCCAGCGCGCGGCCCACCAGAGCGCAAGGCCCGCGGCAAGGAGCAGCAGCACCGCGGCGGCGCCGATGCGGCGCAGGAACCTTGCGATCGCGCCGCGCCAGTCGCCGCCGCGCTTTGCTCCCTGTCCGCCCCTGATCGCCCCCGCCTTCATCGTCAGCCCTTGATGTGGAGCACGCAGATCAGCGTGAATAGCCGCCGCGCGGTGTCGAAATCGACCGCAATCTTGCCGTCGAGCCGGTCCATCAGCATCTCGGCCGCTTCGTTATGCAGCGCGCGGCGCGCCATATCGACCGTTTCGATCTGTTGCGCGGTCGAGGTCTTGATCGCCTGATAATAGGAGTCGCAGATCGCAAAATAATCGCGGATCGGGCGACGAAATCGGCCGAGGCCGAGGATGATCGCCTCCAACGGCGACCCATCTTCGCGTGATATTTCAAAGATCAGCCGCCCATCTTCGACACGCAACCTTAACCGGTACGGCCCGGCATAGCCGTCGGAGTGGCCGCGCTGCGGCACGAACTTGTTATCCTCGATGAGGTCGAAGATCGCGACGCGCCGTTCCTGCTCGACGTCCGGATTGCGCCAGACGATCGAGCCTTCGTCGAGCTCGACCGAAATGATGCGCTGTTTGGAAGGATCGGCGTCGGACATGCTGTCCGTGCTTCTACCGGTCACGCGGCGAAGGGCAAGGGGGGCGACTTATTCACAGCATTCCACAGTTATGATATGCCTGCCGACATCGCCGGTTGCGCCGCCACCGCCACCGGCCCATGAAGGTCACCATGCCCGAACTCGCCCTTATCCCGACCCCGGCAACCGCCGGGGATGAGCGTCAATTACCCCGCAATATCGAGGCGGAGGCCGCGTTTCTGGGCGCGATCCTGATCGACAATCGAGTCGTCGAGGATCTGCCCGTCGCGCTGACCCCCGAACATTTCTTCGAACCGCTCCACGGCCGCATCTTTCAGCAGACGATGGCGCTGATCGAGCGCAACAGCATCGCGACACCGGTGACGCTGAAACCCTATTTCGAGGCCGATGAGGCGATGAAGGCGGTCGGCGGCGTCGGTTATCTGGCGCAGCTGACGGGCAGCGGCGCCGGCCTCATCGGCGCGCGCGACTTTGCGCGGCAGATTTTCGACCTCGCGCTGCTCCGCGAACTCGCCGGCGTCGGACGCACGCTCGTCGAAAATGCGCTCGACACCAGCGAGCGCGTCGATCCGCAGGCGCAGATTGAGGAAGCCGAAACCGCGCTCTATCGCGTCGCGGGGGGTGAGGCCGAGATGGGGTCGGTCAAAAGCTTCAGCCAGGCGAGCCTCACCGCGCTGCAAGCGGCCGAGCGCGCGCTCAATTCGGGCGGCCATCTGTCGGGGATCACCACCGGCATCGCGAGCATGAACGCCAAGATCGGCGGCATGCATAATTCGGACCTGATGATCCTCGCGGGGCGTCCGGGCATGGGCAAGACCTCGCTTGCGACCAACATCGCCTATAACGCCGCCGAACGCTGGCGCCGCGACGAAGAGGACGGGATTCCGCCCGAAAAGAATATGGGCGCCAAGGTCGCCTTCTTCAGCCTCGAAATGTCGGCCGACCAGCTGGCGACGCGCGTGCTTGCCGAACAATCGGGGGTGTCGGGCGAGGCGCTGCGCATGGGCAAGATCAGCAAGGAACAGTTCCAGCAGCTCTCGCGCGCGGCGCAGACGCTCCAGACGCTGCCGCTCTATATCGACGACACGCCCGGCCTGACGATCGCCGGGCTGCGCACGCGCGCGCGGCGACTCCAGCGGCGCCACGGCATCGGTTTCATCATTGTCGACTATCTCCAGCTGTTGCAGGGATCGTCGCGGAACGGCGACAACCGCGTGCAGGAAATTTCGGAAATCTCGCGTGGTTTGAAGACGTTGGCGAAAGAACTTAACGTCCCGGTGATGGCACTGTCGCAGCTCAGCCGCCAGGTCGAAAGCCGCGAGGACAAGCGGCCGCAGCTCTCCGACCTTCGCGAATCGGGGTCGATCGAACAGGACGCCGACATGGTGCTGTTCGTGTTTCGCGAGGATTATTATGTCGCGGCGCGCGAACCCAAACGCCCGATCGAGGGCGATGATGTCAAGATCCATGCACAGCACGAGGAATGGGCTGCGGAAATGGAGCGTGTCTTCGGCCTCGCCGAAGTCATCGTCGCCAAATCGCGCCACGGTTCGACCGGCAAGATCCGCCTGCACTTCGAGGCGAAGACGACGAAGTTCAGCGACCTTGCCGACGAGAGTCAGGCGTATGAGGATTATGAATAGGGTGTAGCAGACCCGCAGTCCGTCATTGCGAGCGCAGCGAAGCAATCCAGAGCGGATTCGCTACTCTGGATTGCTTCGCTGCGCTCGCAATGACTAGAGCGCCGTGCGTTAAATCGGCAACGCCACAATTCCGTTCGTGTCGAGCGAAGTCGAGACACCCATCGGTATGGCGCAAGGTCGATGGGTGTCTCGACTTCGCTCGACACGAACGGGAGATGGCTCAGATTAAATGCACACCGCTCTAGGTAGTCAAAACGCCGGATCGTTCGCGGGATCGTCGTCGATTGGCGTCACGACTTCGTGGATCCCGCATTCGGTCTTGTCCCATCCGCGCCAGCGGCCCGAACGCGGGTCTTCGCCGGGCTTGACCTTCGACGTGCAGGGCGAGCAGCCGATCGACGGATAGCCCTCTGCTTCCAGCGGGTGCCGCGGCAGGTCGTGCTCGGCAAAATAATCGTCGAGCATGTCGCGCGTCCAGTTGGCGAGCGGGTTGAACTTCAGGCGGCCGGTGGCGCCGTCGAGTTCGAAGCGCGGCAGACCCTGCCGCGTCGCCGACTGGAACCCCTTGCGGCCGGTGATCGACGTGTCGAAATCGGTCAGCGCCTTTTCGAGCGGCTTGACCTTGCGGATTTCGCAGCAGCCGTCGGGGTCATAGGACCAGCGCAGTTCGGTCGCGTCCTTTTTAGCCAGATCGTCGGGATCGGGGGTCAGGTTGACGATATTGAGCTTCAGCTTCGCCGCAAGCTCGTCGCGATAGGCGAGCGTTTCGGGAAAATGCTTGCCGGTGTCGAGGAACAACACCGGCATGTCGGGCGCCACGCGGCTGACGAGATGCAGCAGCACCGCGCTTTCGGCGCCAAAGCTCGACACGATTGCGGTTTCGCCGAGCAGTCCGGCGCCGATCACACTCGCGACGACCTCCGCGGCGTCCTGACCGCGAAACAGGTTGTTGAGGCGGATGACGTCGGCCTGCGTGAAACGCGGCGCGACGTCGATGCGGTCGCGCCGACGATCATTCCCAATTCCGTTCGCATCGAGCGAAGTCGAGATGCCCATCGTGGGTGCATGCCCTCTCGGTGTCTCGACTTCGCTCGACACGAACGGGATTTTAGGATCAGGTTTAGCCATGCCTCAATTTCCATATCGGTACCGCGCCATCGGCAGCGCCCTGATAATGTTCGGGCCAGCGCGTCAGCGCGGCCTCGACATCGGCGGGATTGAGCGATTTTTCGGGCGCGAACGTATCGAAGCCGCAGCGCTTCATATAGGCGATCTGGTCGACCAGCACGTCGCCTTGTGCGCGGAGTTCGCCTGTAAAGCCGGCTTCGCGCAGGATCCGCGCCGATGAATAGCCGCGGCCGTCGCGGAATTTCGGGAAAGCGACCTCGATCAGCTTGAGCCGGTCGAGATAGGGGATCAGCGCGCGCGCATCCTCGTCGGATTCGAGCCGCACCGCGGTCGCATTCGACTGTTCGAGAAACGCATCCAGCGTGACGCAGGGTTCCTCGCCGTCGCTGTGCAGATGTTCAACCATAGATCGCCTCCTTGAACGGGGCCATGCCGACGCGGCGGAAGGTGTCGACGAAACGCTCGCCATCGGTTCGTTCGGCAAGATATTTGTCGGTGACGCGCTCGATCGCGTCGACGATGCCGTCCTCGTCGAAGCCGGGGCCGGTGATCGTGCCGAGCGACACATCCTCGGCGCCCGATCCGCCGAGCAGCAGCTGGTAATTCTCGGTGCCCTTGCGGTCGACGCCCAGAATGCCGATGTGGCCGGCGTGATGATGGCCGCAGGCGTTGATGCAGCCCGAAATCTTGAGCTTGAGTTCGCCGAGTTCCTGCTGGCGGCCGAGGTCCGAAAAGCGCGCCGCGATCTTCTGCGCGACCGGGATCGAGCGCGCATTGGCGAGGCTGCAATAATCGAGGCCGGGGCAGGCGATGATGTCGCTGATCAGGTCGAGGTTCGGCGTCGCAAGCCCCGCGCCGTCGAGCTTTTGCCAGATCGCGTAAAGATCGGCCTTGCGGACGTGCGGCAGCACGATGTTCTGCGCGTGGGTGACGCGCAGCTCGTCATGGCTGTACGTCTCGGCAAGGTCGGCCATCAAATCGATCTGCGCCGAGCTGGCGTCGCCGGGAATGCCACCGACGGGCTTCAGGCTGATGTTGACGATCGCATGGCCCGGCACCTTGTGCGCGGCGACATTCTGGTCGACCCAGACCGCGAAGTCGGGATCGCTGCGATCGATGGCATCGGGCGCCGAGGCGTCGAGCGGCGGCATCGCGAATTGCGCGGCGATACGGTCGAATTCGGCCTTGGGTGGGTCGATGCCGAGCGACTTCACATGCGCGAATTCTTCCTCGACCTGGCGGCGATATTCGTCGGCGCCGAGCTCGTGGATCAGGATCTTGATCCGCGCCTTGTAGATATTGTCGCGGCGACCATAGCGATTATAGACGCGCAGGCACGCCTCGGTGTAGCTCAGCAGATCGTCGAGCGGCACGAAATCCTTGATCAGCGGCGCAATCATCGGGGTGCGGCCCATGCCGCCGCCCACGTAAAAGGCGGCGCCGTGCTGCCCGTCCTTCTCGACGATCTGGATGCCGATGTCGTGGAGGCGCATCGCGGCGCGATCTTCCTCGGCGGCGATCACGGCGATCTTGAACTTGCGGGGCAAATAGCTGAATTCGGGGTGAAAGCTCGACCATTGGCGCAGCAGCTCGGCCCATGGCCGCGGATCGGTGATCTCGTCGGCGGCGGCGCCCGCCCACTGGTCGGAGCTGATGTTGCGGATGCAATTGCCGCTCGTCTGGATCGCGTGCATCTCGACCGACGCCAGATCGGCGAGGATCGCGGGCGCATCCTCCAGCTTGATCCAATTATACTGGATATTCTGGCGCGTGGTGAAATGGCCATAATCGCGGTCATATTTGCGCGCGATATGCGCCAGCATGTGCATCTGTCGGCTGTCGAGCGTGCCGTAAGGCACCGCGACGCGCAGCATATAGGCGTGAAGCTGAAGATAGAGGCCGTTCATCAGCCGCAGCGGCTTGAACTGGTCCTCGGTGATTTCGCCCGCGAGGCGGCGTTTCACCTGATCCGAAAATTCGGCGACGCGCGCCTCGACCATCGCATGGTCATATTCGTCATATTTATACATGTCAGATCACCCAGTCGCCGGCCGCGGGATCGGCGGGTTTCAGTGTCAGGTCGGGGCGCACGGTCGGGCCGAGCGCGCGGATGCGGTCCTTGATATGCGCGGGGCGCGGGCCGTCGGGGGTCATTTCACCGCTGATGATATAGGGCGCGTTGACGCGGCGCGCGCCTTCCTCGGCGGCGAGGATCGCCTCGCCATGCTCGCCGACATCGGCGGCGTCCTCGATATGGATCGACCAGTCGCTGCCGGTCCACCAGGTGACGAACCCGGTTTTCAGATCGTTGCCCGTGAGCAATTTCATGTGAAGTCCCTTATTTGAGCGGCGACGCCGGGCGCGCCGAGGCAGTCGAGCGCGTCGGCGCGCGCCGCGACCTTGCCGACGATGATGAGCGCGGGGCTTTGCACCCGTTCGCGCGCGACAAGGTCGCCGAGGTCGGCGAGCAGCGTGCGCAGGACACGTGCATCTTTGGTGGTACCGCGCTCGACGACCGCAACCGGGAGGTCCGGGGAAACGCCGTCGGCGATCAGCTTGTCGGCGATCGCGCTGGCGGTCGCGAGGCCCATATAGATGACAAGTGTGCGGCCATGGCCTGCAAGGCCCGACCAGTCCTGGTCGGTCAGATCCTTGCACTGGCCCGCGACGAAGCTGACCGCGCTCGCATCCTCGCGGTGGGTGAGGGGGAGGCCCGCCTGCGCGGCGCAGCCCGCCGCAGCTGTGATGCCGGGGACGACCTCGACCGCGATGCCCGCCGCGCGTGCGGCATCGAGTTCTTCGCCGCCGCGGCCGAAGATGAAGGGATCGCCGCCCTTCAGGCGCACGACCTGCTTTCCGGCAAGCGTTTCGCGGACGAGCAACGCGTTGATATGGTCCTGCTTCATCGTGTGACGGCTGCGCTGCTTGGCGACCGAAATGCGTGTCACATGCGGCGGGATCAGCGCGAGCACGCCTTCGCCAACCAGCCCGTCGTGGACCACAAGGTCCGCGCTTTCGAGCAACCGCGCGGCGCGCAGCGTCAGCAGGTCGGGATCACCGGGACCGGCGCCGACGAGCCACAGCTTGCCCGCAGGAGGGAGAGTCTTTTCCATGCTGGGAACATGGTTCGCGCGCCGGGAAAGCGCAAAGCAGGCTTTGTTGGCGGGGGTGTAGGTAAAATTGCCCCAACACTTCGTCACCCCGGACTCGATCCGGGGTCCATCACTTCGCCGCTGAAATGGACCCCGGATCGAGTCCGGGGTGACGAGGATTTGTCAGAGATATTTTTTCGTCACCAACTGCGACCCCTCGGGGTCGCGCAAACCCACTCCGATCGAGGCGCGCATCGCGTCGCTTTCGGCGCTCGCGACCGGATAGGCGCAATAGTCGGCGGCGTAGAAGGCACTCGGCCGGTGATTGCCCGACAGGCCGATCCCGCCGAAGGGCGCCGCGGAAGAGGCGCCGTTGGTCGGGCGGTTCCAGTTGATCACCCCGGCGCGCGCATTGGCCCAGAACTGGTCGTAAAGCTGCGGCGTGCCGCCGACCAGCGCCGCCGACAGGCCGAAGGCGGTGTTGTTCGCCTCGGCGATCGCCGCCTCGAACGTCTCGACGCGGATGACCTGGAGCAGCGGGCCGAACAGTTCGATGTCGGGACGCTCCGCCATCGCGGTGACGTCGATGATGCCGGGGGTCAGGAAGGGGCGACCCGCGACGGGGCGCGTCATGTGCCGGATTACCTGCCCGCCGTTCGACATCAGGATCAGGAAGCTTTCGGTGAGGCCGTCGGCGGCCTCATTGTCGATCACCGGGCCCATATAAGGCGCGGGGTCGGCGTGCGGATGATCGACGATCAGCCGGTTCGCAAGCTCGCGTACTTCGCCGATCAGCGCGTCGGCCAGGCTGTCCTTGACGATCAGCCGCCGGGCGTTGCTGCATCGCTGGCCGGCGCTGAGGAAGGCCGACTGGACGATGATGATCGCGGCGGTGCGGATGTCGGCGGTGTCCCACGCGACGATCGGGTTGTTGCCGCCCATTTCGAGCGCGAGCATCTTGCCCGGCTGCCCCGCGAACTGACGATTGAGCGCGAGGCCGGTGCGCGCCGATCCGGTGAAGAGCAGGCCGTCGATGCCGGGATGACCGGCAAGCGCTTTTCCCGTGTCGGGGCCGCCGATGACGAGGCGCAGCACCTCTGGCGGCACGCCCGCGCTGTGGAACAACTCGACGAGCCTGGCGCCGACCGCCGGGGTCTTTTCGGACGGCTTGAAGACGACCGAATTGCCGGCGATCAGTGCGGGGACGATATGGCCGTTCGGCAAATGCGCCGGGAAATTATAGGGACCGAGCACCGCGAGCGCGCCATGCGGCTTGTGGCGCACCGCGCTCCGCAGCCCCATCGCGCCTTCGATGCGGCGATTGGGGGTGCGTTCGGCATAGGCCTTGACCGAAATATCGACCTTGTTCGCGACCGATTCGACCTCGGTGCGCGCTTCCCACAAGGGCTTGCCGGTCTCGCGCGCGATCAGGTCGGCGAGCGCTTGGCCCTCCGCCTTCACCCGGTCGGCAAAGCGGCGCAGCGCCTCGGTGCGAAAGGTGACGGGCTTCGCCGCCCATTCGGGCCAGGCGCGCCGCGCAATCTCGACCTCCATGTCGACGTCGCTCACCGTGCCGCGCCAAAGCTGTTCGCCGGTGGCGGGTTCGAAGGAAAGCAGCTCTTCGCTCATGGTCGTGCCGCTCTTATCGGCGAAAGCGGGCGGCGGCAACCGCGGTGGGCGCTTCCGCGACGGATCGCTTGCACCTTCGGGCCGGGTTGGCGATAGACTTGGCGCGAATCCCGCGCGGCGTGGCGGGTGGGGTGAAAAGCCAAGGGGACGATCGATTCTGGCCAGACAGGACAGCCGCCGCGAATGGGCCGACCATTATTGGTGGTCGCACGACGGCGTCCGGCTGCACGCGCGCGTCTATCCGGGGCCCGAGGGCCGTGAGGGCGCGCCGCCGATCCTGTGTATGCCGGGCCTTGCGCGCAATGCGCGCGATTTCGAGGATCTCGCGCCGCATCTTGCGCAGCAGCGCAAAATGATCGTGATCGAGTTTCGCGGCCGCGGCGAAAGCGCCTACGCCAAAGACCCGATGACCTATGTTCCGCTTACCTATGTGCAGGACGTCGTCGCGATGCTGGACGATCTGGGCATTACGCGCTTCGCGACGATCGGCACCTCGCTCGGCGGGCTCGTGTCGATGCTGATGGCGGCGAGCCTGCCGGGACGCATCGTCGGCGCGGTGCTCAACGATGTCGGACCCGAATTGCAGGCGGCGGGGCTGGAGCGCATTCGCGACTATATCGGCACCGGCGGCAGCCAGCCGACGTGGATTCACGCCGCGCGCGCCTTTGCCGACCTCAACGGCGCCATCTATCCCGATTATGGCATTCACGACTGGCTGCGGCTGACCAAGCGCACGCACAAGCTGACCCCCGAAGGGCGGATCGTCACCGATTATGACAAGCAGATCGCGGCGCCGCTGCGCGTTCCTAACGGCGGCGACGCGGGCATCGACCTGTGGCCCGCGTATCGCGCGCTCTCCGGCATTCCGCTGCTGATCCTGCGCGGCGCGCTGTCGGACATATTGGCGCGCAGCGCTGCGGAAAAAATGGCCGCCGAACTGCCCGGCGCGCGCTTCGTCGAAGTGCCGGGGGTCGGCCACGCGCCGACGATGGACGAACCCGAAGCGCGCGAAGCGATCGATGCGTGGGTAGCGGAGCTTCCGCAAGCGTGAGCGCCGAACAGCCTGCGACGCGCTGGCCGATCCGCATCCTGCACCTGCACTCGAGCTTTTCGCTCGGCGGCAAGGAAGCGCGCGCGGTCCGGCTGATGAACCTGATGGAGGGCCGCGCGCATCACACGATCCTGTCGGCGATGCCCCAGGCGCTGGGTGCCCGCGATGCGATCGAACCCGCCATTGCCGTCGATTTTCCGCAGGATGCACCGCCGCTGCATGGAAAGCCGGGGCCCGCGCGCTACCGCGCGCTTGCGCGATATATGGGCAGCTTCGACCTGGTGCTCAGCTATAATTGGGGCGCGATGGACGGGGTGATGGCGCATCGGTTGTGTGCGCCGTTTATGCGCCTGCCACCGCTGATCCATCACGAGGACGGCTTCAACGAGGATGAAAGCGTCCGGCGCAACTGGAAACGCAACATGTTCCGGCGCCTTGCGCTGCCGACCGCTCGGGCGCTGGTCGTGCCGTCGGCGCTGCTCGAACGCATCGCGGCGGACGAATGGGGCGCGGGCGAACGGACGGTGATGATCCGCAACGGAATCGACACGGCATCCTATCAGGCCCCGCCATCGGTCGCGATTCCGGGGCTGGAGCGGCGGCCGGGCGAGGTGGTGATCGGGACCGTCGCGGGGCTGCGCAAGGTCAAGGATCTGCCGCGGCTGGTGCGGGCGGTGGCGACGCTGCCGTCCAATGTCCGGCTGGCGATCGTCGGCGAGGGGCCGGAACGCGACGCCATCGAGGCCCACGCTGCCGCGTGTGGGGTGGCCGACCGCCTCGTCATGCCCGGCTTCATGGCGGAGCCCGCGCGCTGGATCGGGCATTTCGACCTGCTGGCGCTCTCGTCGCTCAGCGAACAGGCGCCGATCGCGGTGATCGAGGCGATGGCGGCGGGCTTGCCGGTGGTCAGCCCCGATGTCGGCGACGTCGCCGCGATGCTGTCCGACGCGAACCGGCCCTATGTCGCCGCCGACGAGGCAGGTTTCCGCGCGGCGCTTGCGCAATTGGCGGGACAGGCGGCGCTGCGCGCGGACGTCGGCGCGGCCAACCGGCGCGCCGCGGCGGCGCGGTTCGACGAATCGCATATGGTCGGGGCCTATGAAAAGCTCTATGCTCGCGTCCTTCAAGGTTATGGGCCGTTCAGCGGCGGATGGATCGGCTGCGATTGACAAGCGGGCCGAATTTCCGCTTACGCAAGCGACAACGGGGAGCCGGTCCGCGCTCGCGCATCGGCGGAGATAGAGAAGGTTTATCGTGTTCAAAGGTTTGAAGCCCATCCTTTACGGCGGGCGTGAAGTGTGGCCGCTTGTCGAAGGCGGCAAGGGCGTTTCGGCAACCAACCATATGTCGAGCGGCGCCTGGGCCGCCGCGGGCGGTATCGGCACCGTGTCGGCGGTCAACGCCGACAGCTATGACGCCGAAGGCAAGATCATTCCCCAAATTTATCGCGCGCTGACGCGCCGCGAACGCCACGAAGAGCTGATCCAGTACGGCATCGAAGGCGCGGTCGCGCAGGTGAAGCGCGCCTATGACGTGTCGGGCGGCAAGGGCGCGATCAACATCAACGTCCTGTGGGAAATGGGCGGCGCGCAGCAGATATTGGAAGGCGTGCTGGAACGCACCAAGGGCCTGGTCGCCGGCGTCACCTGCGGCGCGGGGATGCCGTATAAGCTGAGCGAAATCGCGGCGCGGCACAATGTCCTGTACCTGCCCATCATCAGTTCGGCACGCGCCTTTCGCGCGCTGTGGAAGCGGGCGTACAGCAAGGTGCCGCATCTGCTGGGCGCCGTAGTCTACGAAGATCCCTGGCTCGCGGGCGGCCATAACGGCCTGTCGAACGCCGAAGACCCGCTGGTGCCGCAGGATCCCTATCCGCGCGTCGCCGCGGTGCGCGAAACGATGCGCGCCGAAGGGATCGCCGACGACGTGCCGATCGTGATGGCGGGCGGCGTCTGGTATCTGCGCGACTGGGAGGATTGGATCGACAATCCCGAACTCGGCCAGATCGTCTTTCAGTACGGCACGCGCCCGCTGCTGACCGAAGAAAGCCCGATCCCGCAGCAGTGGAAGGACCGGCTGCGCACGCTCGACGAGGGCGACGTGCTGCTCCACCGCTTTTCGCCAACCGGATTCTACTCCAGCGCGGTGCGCAATCCGTTCCTGCGCGATCTCGAAGCGCGCTCGGAACGCCAGATCCCCTATTCGAAACAGGAAGCGGGCGATCATGTCGTCCAGCTCGATGTCGGGGTAAAGGGCAAGAATTTCTGGGTCACCCCGCACGACCGCGACCGCGCCCGCGACTGGTATGCCGAGGGCTATACCGAGGCGCTGAAGACCCCCGACAATACGGTCGTGTTCGTGACCGATGCGGACAAGGCGATGATCCGCAAGGACCAGACCGATTGCATGGGCTGCCTGTCGCATTGCGGTTTTTCGTCGTGGAAGGACCATGACGATTACACCACCGGCTACCTCGCCGATCCGCGCAGCTTCTGTATCCAGAAGACGCTGCAGGACATCGCGCACGGCGGCGACGTCGAACAGAATCTGATGTTCGCGGGCCACGCCGCGTTCAATTTCAAGACCGATCCTTTTTATTCCAATAACTTCACGCCCACCGTGAAGCAGCTGGTCGATCGGATTCTGACGGGGGATTGAGCCGCGCACTTGGTTGATTTTTAAGACTCGCACAAAGCCACGAAGCCACAAAGAAGTCCCTCTTTTCCGTTCGTGCTGAGCTTGTCGAAGCACCGTTCTTCTTCGACGTTCAAGTACAGGACGGCCCTTCGACAAGCTCAGGGCGAATGGAGTTTAGAACCTCTTTGTGGCTTCGTGGCTTTGTGCGAGTCCAACCGGAGGTTGGTATCAGGCCCACCCCTCCAGCACCTGATCGGGCGGCCGGTGCCCGTCGCACCAGGCGCGGATATTGGCGATAACCTTTTCGCCCGACGCCTCGCGCCCCTCGATCGTCGCCGAGCCGAGGTGCGGCAGCAGCACGACATTCTGGAGCGCGAGCAGCGCGGGGTCGACCGCGGGCTCGTGCGTATAGACGTCGAGCCCCGCGCCCGCGATGCGCCCGGTCTGGAGCGCCGCGATCAGCGCCTTTTCATCGACGATTTCGCCGCGCGCGGTGTTGATCAGGTACGCCGTCGGCTTCATCGCGCCAATCCGCGCCGCGTTGACCATCTCGTGCGTTTCGGCGGTGTGCGGACAATGGATCGTCACCACGTCGCTGATGCGCAGGAGCGTATCGACGCTGGCATGATAGCTCGCGCCCAACTCTTCCTCGATGGCTTCGGGCAGGCGCCGGCGGTTGTGATAATGAATCGACAGGCCGAACGCGCGCGCGCGCCGGGCGACCGCCAGGCCGATGCGCCCCATGCCGATGATGCCGAGCAGCTTGCCGCCGACGCGGTGGCCCAGCATCGCGCTGGGCGCCCAGCCGGCCCATTTGCCCGATCGCATCAGCTTCTCGCCCTCGGCCAATCGCCGCGGGACGCTCAGGATCAGCGCCATCGTCATGTCGGCGGTGTCTTCAGTAAACACGCCGGGCGTATTCGACACCATGATGCCCTTGGCGCGCGCGGCGGCGAGGTCGATATGATCGACCCCCGCGCCGAAATTGGCGATCAGCTTCAGCCGCTCGCCCGCCGCGCCCAGCACATCTGCGTCGATCTGGTCGGTCACGGTCGGGACGAACACGTCGCAGTCGGCGACCGCGGCCTTCAGCTCGTCCTTGGTGAACGCATGATCGTGCGCCGACAGCGCCACGTCGAACAATTCGGCCATGCGCGCCTCGACATGCGGCATCAACTGGCGGGTGACGATGACGCGCGGGCGCTTCGGGCGGGATGAATCGGGCATGGCCGCCGATAGAGCGTGCCGACGCGGAGGGGTCAAGGGGGCAGGCGCCGCCAAGCCTGTGGACGATAGCGTGTTCGCTCACCGCGGCCGGTTGATAATGGCGCGCGATTTTGACAAGGGAAAGCGATGACCAGCCGGAAATTTGCCCTGATTTTGCTCAGCCTCGCCGTCGTGGGACCGGCCGCTGCGCAATCGGACCCCGCATTGCCCTATTGGGCGTCGATCAGCGTCGACGAGGCGCGGATGCGCAAGGGGCCGTCGCCCGACGTGCCCGTCTTGTGGGAATATCGCCGCAAGGATCTGCCGGTGAAGGTGATCGCGCGCCACGAAAACTGGCGCCGCGTCGAGGATCCCGACGGCACGCGCGGCTGGATGGCGGCGCGGCTCTTGAGCCGCGCGCGCACCGCGATTGTCACCGGCGCAGTCCGCCCGATGCGCGAGGAACCCAGCGTATCTGCCGCCGTCGCCTATCGCGCCGAACCCGGCGTTGTCGGCCGCATCAGCGATTGCGCGGACGGCTGGTGCCGCTTTGACGTCAAGGGCCGCAAGGGCTGGATCGAAACCGACCATATCTGGGGCGATTGACCGCGGCGGGGTAGCGGTGGGTTTCGGCCAATAGTTGCCGTTGCCGCCCTTCCCTAACCCGTTCGCATCGAGCGAAGTCGAGATGCCCCTCGGGCTAGGCTTAGCGTCGATGGGTGTCTCGACTTCGCTCGACACGAACGGAAATAGGGGAAGGTGTGCTCCCCACCCCCAAAGCAGTCATCCAACCCGCCGACAAAAAGAAAACCGGACGATCGCTCGCCCGGCCTTCTTCGTCATTCGCGACGCTTAACGCCAGCGGAAATGGTTCCGATACACGCGGACCACCTTGCCGCTGCGCACATTGACCAGCAGCAGGTCGTTGTAATGGCGCACATAGGTCAGGTTACGGCTGGCGCGCGGTACGCCCCAGCGGCTGTCCCAGGCCGAGCGATAGGCCGGTGCATAATAGTTGGGGCGCAGCGTCGTACCGACGCGGAACGAGTGATAGCGAAAGGGCGCGCGGTAATTCTGGTAACGCTTGTCGCGGCGCCAGTCGCGCTTGCTGTCGCGCAGGTCGCGGCGCGCGTCATTATATTCGCGCCGTTCTTCGCGCACGTCGCCGCGGTCGCCATAGCGGACGGCATCCTTGTATTCGCGGCGCTCCTCGCGTACGTCGCGGCGGTCTTCGCGGATGTCGCGAGTCTGGGCCTGCGCGGCCGCCGGGACGATCATCGCGGCGATCAGGCCGGCGGCGAGAAATTTCATCTTCTTCATGTGCCATTCCTTTCAAATCCGTCAGGGGGGAGGGGGGATCTGCCCGATGACAGAGAGAGGATTAGGCGCGCCCGTTTGAACGGTGCCGGAATGGAGCGTTTATTTTCAGGTCATTAGTGTCGCAAAGTGTCGCGAAGGAGCGATGGAAGGGCGCCGTCTCGCGACGAGCCCGATGAACCTTTCGTTCCGTCATTGCGAGCGACGCGAAGCAATCTCCAGCTATCGGCCTTGTCGGACGATAGCTGGAGATTGCCGCGTCGCTTCGCTCCTCGCAATGACGAGGCCGGTGTTGCTTATACCAGCTCGATCGCCACCGCGGTCGCTTCGCCGCCGCCGATGCACAGGCTGGCGATGCCGCGCGTCTTGCCGTGGCGCTGGAGCGCCGCGATCAGCGTCGTGATGATGCGCGTACCGCTGGCACCGATCGGATGACCGAGCGCGGTTGCGCCGCCATGGACGTTGATCTTGTCGTGCGGAATGCCAAGGTCGTGCATCGCGAACATCGCGACGCAGGCAAAGGCTTCGTTGACTTCGAACAGGTCGACCTCGCCGATCGACCAGCCGGTCTTGGCGAGCAGCTTGTTGATCGCACCGACCGGGGCGACGGTGAAATCCTTGGGCTCCTGCGCGTGCGCGGTGTGTGCGACGAGGCGCGCGACGGGCTTTGCACCTTTGGCATCGGCGACCGACTGGCGCGTCAGCACGACCGCGGCGGCGCCGTCCGAAATCGACGAACTCGTAGCAGCCGTGATCGTGCCGTCCTTGGCAAAGGCGGGCTTCAGCGTCGGAATCTTGTCGGGCATCGCCTTGCCGGGGGCTTCGTCGGTGTCGACGACCACGTCGCCCTTGCGGCCGGCGATCGTCACCGGCGCGATCTCGGCGGCAAAGGCGCCGTCGGTGATCGCGGCCTTGGCGCGGCTCAGCGAGGTCAGCGTATAGTCGTCCTGCGACTGGCGGCTGAGCTGATAGGCGTCGGCGGTATCCTGCGCAAAGGTGCCCATCGCGCGGCCCGCCTCATAGGCATCTTCCAGCCCGTCGAGGAACATATGGTCATAGGCCGTGTCGTGGCCGATGCGCGCGCCCGAGCGGTGCTTCTTGAGCAGATAGGGCGCGTTGGTCATCGATTCCATGCCGCCCGCGACGATCAGGTCGACGCTGCCCGCAGCGAGCGCTTCGGCGCCCATGATCACCGTCTGCATCCCCGAACCGCAGACCTTGTTCACGGTTGTCGCCTGCACCGACTTGGGCAGGCCCGCCTTGATCGCGGCCTGCCGCGCCGGCGCCTGGCCCAGCCCGGCGGGAAGCACGCAGCCCATATAGATGCGCTCGACGTCGTCACCTGAGACCCCCGCGCGCTCGACTGCCGCCTTCACCGCGGTCGCGCCAAGATCGGTCGCGCTGGCGTCCGAAAGACTCCCCTGCATGCTGCCCATCGGGGTGCGGGCGTAGGACAGGAAGACGACGGGATCGGTGGCGGTCATGGCAGGAGACTCCGTAGGGGAAAATGATGTCGGCGGCCCGATTAGCGGCTTTGCTGCGTTTGCGAAAGGGGCAGGGCCAAGATGGGAAGCGCGTTTCATCTTGCAACCCGCCGCGCACCATGGTCAAACATCGCGCGAAAACACAAGGGAGACGGGTCATGGCTACCGCAATCAGGCAGGACATCGCCGGCGAAACGGCGCGGATGCAGGCGGTGCTCGCGGCGCAGAAGGCTAGCTTTACCGCGGCGATGCCCGAAAGCCTTGGCGTGCGCACCGACCGCATCGACCGCGCGATCGCCATGCTCGTCGACCATGCCGAGGATTTTGCCAAGGCGGTGAGCGAGGATTTCGGGCATCGCAGCCGCGAACAGACGCTGATGACCGACATCATGCCGTCGGTCAGCGCCTTGAAGCACGCCAAGAAGCATATGGCGAGCTGGGCGAAGGGCGAGAAGCGGAGGCCGACCTTTCCGCTCGGGCTGCTCGGTGCGAAAGCCGAGGTCGTCTATCAGCCAAAGGGCGTCGTCGGGGTCGTCGCGCCGTGGAATTTCCCGGTCGGCATGGTGTTCGTGCCGATGGCGGGCATCCTTGCCGCGGGCAATCGCGCGATGATCAAGCCGAGCGAGTTTACCGAACATGTGTCCGCGCTGATGGCGCGGCTGGTGCCCGACTATTTCGACGAGAGCGAGATGGCGGTGTTCACCGGCGATGCCGAGGTCGGAATCGCCTTTTCGAAGCTCGCCTTCGATCATATGATCTTCACGGGTGCTACAAGTGTGGGGCGCCACATCATGCGCGCGGCGGCGGACAATCTGGTGCCGGTGACGCTGGAGCTTGGCGGCAAGTCGCCGACCTTTATCGGGCGCAGTGCGAACAAGGATCTCGTCGGCCAGCGCGTCGCGCTGGGCAAGATGATGAACGCGGGGCAGATCTGCCTCGCGCCCGACTATCTGCTCGTCGCCGAGGATCAGGAGGGCGCGGTGATCGACAGCGTGACGAAGGGCGCCGCCGCGCTCTATCCGACCTTGCTGTCGAACGACGATTATACGTCGGTGGTGAACACGCGCAATTACGACCGCCTGCAATCCTATCTGGCCGACGCGCGCGACAAGGGCGCCGAGGTGATCGAGGTCAATCCGGGGCAAGAAGATTTCGCGAGCGCCAACGGCCACAAGATGCCGCTCCACATCGTCCGCAACCCGACCGACGACATGAAGGTGATGCAGGAGGAAATCTTCGGCCCGATCCTGCCGGTCAAGACCTACAAAACCATCGACGAGGCGATCGACTATGTGAACGAACACGACCGCCCCCTCGGCCTCTACTATTTCGGGCAGGACAAGAGCGAGGAGGAGCGCGTGCTGACGCGGACCATCTCGGGCGGGGTGACGGTCAACGATGTGCTGTTCCACAATGCGATGGAGGATCTGCCCTTTGGCGGGGTCGGACCGTCGGGGATGGGCAATTATCACGGAGTCGACGGCTTCCGCACCTTTAGCCATGCGCGTGCCGTCTATCGCCAGCCGAAACTGGATGTCGCCGGACTGGCGGGCTTCAAGCCGCCTTATGGCAAGGCGACGGCGAAGACGCTGGCGAAAGAGCTGAAGAAGTAGGCCACGCGGCATGGCCAGGCACGCCTGGCGCGGTACCCTCGCAGTCGAAGATTTCGTCGCGCACTGGCAGGGCGCTGTCGGCGATGCCGCGCCGCACCGGCATTTCGCGGCGCAGGCGGTATTCGCCGAGGCGCCGGTGCGTATCCACTATGGCGATGGTCGGATCGCCGCGGGGCGCAGCCTGTTGATCGAGCCCGGGGTCTTCCACCGCCTCGAACCCGTCGCGGCAGCCGATATCTATTTCGTGGAGCCGACCGTACGCGCTGGCCTTCCCGAACGGTTGCGCGCCCACCTCGACCCGGTGGCACCGCCGATCCTGTCCGAACCCGGCGCGCCGCGCTTCTGGGACTCCGCCACTGCGCAGGCCCCCGCGCCGCCGCTCGATCCGCGCGTCGTCCGCGGCGCAGCGGCGATCGACCGGCGACTGCAGGACGGCGCGGTGCGCCTGGCCGATATCGCGTCCGAAGCCGGACTCTCGGCGGGGCGCTTCCGCCACCTCTTCGCGGCCGAGAGCGGCATCGCCTTCCAGCGCTATGTCCTGTGGCGACGGGTCGGTGTCGCGACGCGCCGCCTCGCCAAGGGCGCGGGACTGACCGGGGCGGCGCACGCCGCGGGTTTCGCCGACGCGGCGCATCTGGCGCGAACGATGAAGGCGATGTTCGGGATCACCACCGGCGCGGCCTTCTGACGCCCTGCCGACGCGATAGCCGCTGCGTTCAATCCATGCGGCGCGCGATCGCCTATCGTCGGCGCATGAGCGAACCCAAGCCTGACTTCGTCCCCGCGCTCGGCAGGATCGACCTGCCCGGCGCCTATGACCTCGCCGTCGCGTTGATGACGCGCGAAGAACGCTGGCGCCGCGCGCTGGTCGATCTGGTCGACGCGTCCCCGGGCCATCGCATCGTCGATGTCGGCTGCGGTACCGGGACGCTAATGCTCGCGGTCGCGCGCCGCTATCCCGGCTGCCGCCTCGTCGGGGTCGATCCCGATCCGCAAATGCTCGCCATCGCCCGGCGCAAGGCCGTGGCGGCCGGGGTGGAGATCGAGTGGATCGAAGCGATGGGGGATGATCTCGACGGCGTCGCCGCGGCGGCGCGATGCGACAGGATCGTCTCAAGCCTGCTGCTGCACCAGTGCCCGCTCGCCGTGAAGCAGACGATCGCGGATCAGATGCTGCGCCTGCTTGCGCCCGGCGGCACGCTCGTCGTCGCAGACTATGGCGAACAGCGCACGCGGTTGATGCGGCTCCTGTTCCGCCAGATCCAGGCGCTCGACGGCTTCGAGTTGACCGAACCCAATGCGCGGGGCTGTATTCCCGGCATCCTCGAGGCAGCGGGCTTCGCCGACATCGACGAACCCCTCGCGCTCGCGACGCCGACCGGATCGATTTCGCTCTACTGCGCGCGGCGGCCCGAATGACCGGCGCCTACTCCTGCCCCGCGATCTTGATCTCTTTCCCCAGCAGCGCCTTCACATAGACCCGCTGCACCAGCACAAAGGTCACCACCGTCAGCGGCGCGGCGAGCAGCACGCCGAGAAAGCCGAACAGCAGCCCTGCGGCGACGACCGCGAACAGCAGCACCGCGGGCGGCACATCGACCGCCTGTTTCTGGATCATCGGTTGCAGGAAATTGCCCTGAAGCTGCTGGATGACGAGGAACAGGATCAGCGTCCACAGCGCGGTCATCGGCGAGACGGTGAAGGCGAGCAGGACGGCGGGGATGCCGGCGATGATCGGGCCGATCATCGGAATGACGTCGAGCAGGCCGGCAATCAGGCCGAGGCCGCCCGCGGCGGGCACCCCGAGCAGCGCGAGCCCCGCCCAGGTCAGCCCCGCCACGACGAGCGACGAAACCGCCTGACCGACCATCCAGCCCTTCAGCCCGCGCGCGGCATCGTCGAGCGCCAGCGCCGCCGTCGGCTCGGCCCGCGCGGGCATCAGCAGGAGCAGCCCGCGGCGGTAGGTGGTGGGATCGCTGGCGAGGAATATCCCCGCGACGAGCACGAGCACGAAATCGGCCAACCCGCTGCCCGCCGCGAGGGCGTAACCCCCGGCCTGCGAGGCGAGCTGCGAAATATCTTCGCTCCCCACTTCGGCGAGTTCGCGCACCCGTGTGCCGAGTCCATAGCGGTCGAGAAAGGCCTCGACCCCGCGTAGGGCCTGCGGCAGCTGCTCGCGGATCGTGTCGATCTCGCGCGCAAGCTGCGATCCGAACAGGATGAAGGCGCCAGCAAAGACCGCGACGATCCCCGCGACCGACAGCGCGAGCGCAATGCCGCGCCCGACGCGCACGCGGCGGACGAGCGCGCTCGCGATCGCGTCGAACACCGCGCCGAGCACGACGGCGGCGAAGACCAGCATGAAAAAGCGCGTCAGGCTGACCGCGAGCCACGCGACGGCGGCGATGGCGATCACGATGACCGCCGCCATCGCGATCCGCCCGGGGCCGAAAGCGGGCGCGGGCGGTTGCTTGGCGGGCGTGGCGGAGGGGGCGGGGGACGCCTTGCTCTTCTCGGTCATATATCTCTCTTATGCACGAAGCCGCTTATCCACTAGACGAAAAGCATCTTTCTGTGGCAACGGCTGCCCCGCAATGGCGCGCGCGGGAATCGAAGTCTGCGCCGACGCTGTCCACGGGCCCCTGTGGTGAAATTGGTAGACGCGCTCGACTCAAAATCGAGTTCCGCAAGGAGTGCTGGTTCGAGTCCGGCCAGGGGCACCAAAGCCGTCGAAGGCGACGGCCGATGATGAAGCAAGCCGGGGACACGGCCCGCTTTGCGCGCGCCGACGGCGATGACATCGACAGCGTCAGTTTTGTCGCCGGGGTGAAACTCTGGTTCTGAGGCTCTATTCGACCGTCAGTCGGATCGAATTGCTGATTGCCAGCATCCGGCCCGCAGCGTCTTCGGCGACGGCATAAATTGCCGATTTGCCTTTGGGCAGAGTCAGGACAGTCTCGGTTTCGCCAAGGCCCTGCGTGCTCAGATCGCGGTTGCCAATGGCATCGACGATCCGGAGGCGCGTGGCTCCCGGAATCGACGCCATCATGCGGAGCCGATGCACGTCGCCCGATTTCAGCGTCCGCTTTTCACCCATCGCCGAACAGGAGCCGGCGCTGCACAGTGACAGGTCGAGCATCGCGTCGCGGCTGCCGGTCAGGTCGACGAAGGATCGTCCCTTGCGCAGCCCGGCAAGAATAGCGGCAACCGTCAGTCCTTCGGCAAACACGACCGTCGCAGGGTGGCCGATCGTGCCCAGCCCGCCCTCGCGGCCGGGATCGTGATTGTCGCTGCCGCCGATCGGCGGCTTGCCCGCGGCCGCGCCGTGGCGGTGCCAGAAGGCGACGCCCGAATAGGGACCGTCGGGGTTGCCGTCGCTGCCCGCAATCGAACTGCCGTTGATCGCTTCGATCAGGTCGACCCGGTCCATATCGGCGTCGGGCATCGTCCAGCCGCATCCCATGCAGGCTTCGCCCGAAGGCAGCGAAGGATGATTGATCGCAACCAGTCCGCCGAGTGCGTGCACCTTGTCGGCGATTGTGTTGAAGCTGACCGGCCCGCCCGGCTGCACCCGGTAATCGATCGGCGCCGTCACGCCGAAAATATTGAAATGCCCGTAAAAGGTCGTGATCTCGCGCCCCGGAATCAGCAGCATCGTGTCGAAATAAGGCTGCATTTCGACGATCGGCGCGTGGTGGCTGGTCGTATTATGTTCAGTCAGCATCACGAAATCGAGCCCGCGCGCCGCGGCGGCCTCCAGCGTCCGGAACAGTGGACAGCGCGCGCGCGCGCCGCCCTTGCTGTCACACGAGCCGTCGCTATGTGCGCTGTGGAGATGCATGTCGCCGCGATACCAGGCGGGACCGCGCGACTTGATGGCGCCCGCGGGCGCGATCTGCGCCTCGGCGCCGCGCAGGAACCAGAGCCGGGCCTGCCATCGCGCGGTGGAGTTTGCGCGCGCGTTCGGGATGCCGAGCATCAGGTGCCAGCGTCCGGCATCGAGCGGGCCGGGAAGGTAGGAGGGCGTAGCGTCGCTCGCTGAGAGAGTGAACACCGCCTTGTTGCCGCCGCTCGCGCCCCGAAGCCCGTTGGGATCCTCGATTCCGAGGTCGATGACGGTGCGCTGCTCCTTGCCGTCCTGCTCGAACGCCACGACGAGACGCTCGACCCCGCGCGGAAGCTCGAAGGGAATGCGCCGATATTTTTCATGATCGGCGCCCGTCACCACCCCCTCCAGCCGGAGGTCGGGCGCGCGCGCCGGCGGGGACGCCGCAGCCGAAGTGGAGGCGGCGCCCAGCAGGAAGAGGGGCAGCAGGAGGCGGACGATCGAATGAAGCATCTTGCTGCCCCCGGCGATCAGAAGCGGAAGCTGACCGAGGCGCGGACGGTCCGGCCGAAGATCGGCCGGGCGAGGAAATATTTCGCCCCCGCGTCGCCGCTGACGAACGAGCCCGCTCGCGGGTTGCCCTCGGTCAATCCCAGTTCGTTGGTCAAATTGGTCGCGTTGAGCGACAGCGTCAGATTGTCGGTCACATTCGCGCGCAGATTGACGTTGAGCACGGTATAGGCGGGCAGGACCTGCGAATTCGCGACATCGGGGTAGCGTTTTGTATAATGTTCGACCTCGAGTTCGGCGCGGACGCGGCCGTCGAGCAGGTTCACTCCCGGCACGGCGCGCAGTGCAAGCCGCGGCACGCGGATGAGCTGGTTGCCGTCGAAATCGCGCACGACCGGCGCGCCGTTGACGATCTCGGTAAAGACGAAGCCTTTATATTCGGGCCGCTGATAGGTTGCGGCGACGCGCAGATCGGCAAAATGGACCGGCCGGATCGTCATCTCGGCCTCGACGCCCCAGGTTTCGGTGTCGGCGACGACCGTCCGCTGAATGAAGCTGCCGTCGGTTTGGAACACCGTGTCGGTGAAGGTCACGCCCTGAAAGCGCGAGAAGTAGCCGGTGGCAAACAGGCTGAGGGTCGGCGTGCCATATTTGAAGCCGAGTTCGGCCATCTGGATCGGCACCGAGCGCTGGTCGGTGCGGCCCGGATTGCCGTTGTATTCGCCGGCACTCGGCAGACGGAAGGTGTCGGTATAGCGCGCGAACACCCCGCCATAGTCCGAAAACTGCCAGTTCGCGCCGATCGTCCAGCCCCAGTCGTCGAAGCGGCGATCGACAAGGTCGAAGCCGGTCCCGGCGGTCAGCACCTGATTGTCGGCGAGCGTCGTCGGGTCGCCGAGATCGACCGTCTGCTTCTTGGCGACCGATCCGGTGATGTGCGTCCGTTCGTACCGTCCGGCGAAATCGATGCGCAGCTGCGGCGTGACCTGCCATTCGTCGCCCGCATAAAGCGCGACCGACCGCACGGTCATCGAGGCGTCGTCGAACAGCGAGCCATAGCGTTGGAACCCGTTGTCGGTGACGCTGCCCACCACCGCTCCGCTGGCATCGACCGCGACGACGTCGAGCCGGCGGGCATTGTCCTGAACATCGAGCAGCGTTGTGCCCATTTCGCGCTGATAATCATAACTGAACCACGCATAGGTGCCGCCGATCGCAAAGCTGTGCTGCCCACCCGCCTCGAACTCGGCGGTGAAGCGGTTGTCGGTGATAAGCTCGCGGATCGGGACGCTGACCGACAACAGATTGCCGCCGACGACCAGCCCGTTGCCGTTCGAGTTCGCATCGAACGCGGTACCGTCGCTGGTGTAGCGGACGGCCAGCCCGGTTGCGCCCGGAAAGGCCGCGAGTGCAGGGGCCTGGATCGCGGCGAGATAGTCGGCAACGGGGGTGACGTTGCCGGTCGGGAACAGCGCGTTGCGCAAGATGTCGCTGTCGCGATAGCGCGTGCGGGTTTCGAACCCGATGCTGTCGCTGGCCTGGAAGCGGCCTTCCATCGTAACCTGCGTCGATTGCGTGTGCGATCCCTCGCTCAGGTCGAAATCAAAGGTGCGGCCGAACAGCTTGATCGGGACGTTCCGGTTTTCCGGCCCCGCGAGCGTGCCGTGCCGCGCGTCGAAGCCGGGGACTTCGACGATCTCGCCGTCGGTGTTGAAGGTGAGAGGGACGGGCAGATAGAAGGGCGTGCGGTCGTCGATATGCTTGACGTCGAACAGGAACCGGTTCTCGCCATCGTCATAATCGATCGTCGCGCGCAGCTGACCGCCTTCTTCGGCGGTGAAGCCCATGTCGCGAAGGCCGTCGCTGCGGCGATAGAAACCGCCGACGAACACCCCCCAGTTTTCGCCGATCGGTGCGCCATAATAGCCGTCGACGCGGTGAAGGCCGTAATCGCCCCACGTATATTTGACGAGGCCGCCGGGGTCCTTCGATCCCCGCCGGGTGATGAAATTGACCACGCCGCCGGGGGCGTTGGGCGCAAAGATCGATGCGGGGCCGCCGCGGACGGCTTCGACGCGGTCGATCGTCTCGTCGAAACGGAACGACTGGTCGGCGTTCAGATAGCCGAGGCCGCCGTCATATTGCACCGACAGACCGTTTTCCTGAAGAGCGACCGACGAGAAGCCATCGGTGGGGATGCCGCGCGCGCGTACATTGTTCGACCCTTCGCCGCCCGACGATTCGACCCAGAAACCCGGAACCTGCTTGAACGTCTCGGCGGCCGAGATGGGGTTGCTGATGCGCAGCTGCTGGTCGTCGAGTGTGGTGATCGCAAAGCTGACCTCGGCTTTTCGAAGGTCGCTTCCGCCCGCGCGGCCGGTGACGACGATATCGTCGAAATTGTCGCCCGCGCCCGTGCCGTCGGTCGCGGCATCGGGCACCGCTTCCTGAGCCACCACGGCGGGAGCCCACGGCAGGGTTAGTGCGAGAATCGAAACGGAGAGCAGTCGGCGGTATCGCAGAAGCATCGGGGGAGCCCTTCTTTGGAGTGACCGGGGCTTCTCGATGTGGCGGCCCCGTCCGGCGCCAATGGCGGGGAGCGATGACGCGCTGATGGCCGATCCGCGCAAGCGCGGCGACATGGGTATTTCAGTTTGCTTACAGCAGCGCTCGACAGCTTAGGGCCGGCAAGCAAATAGAGTCGGCATCAAGGAAAAGGGCGCGGAAGCCATGCTTCCGCGCCCTCGATCCCGGCAATTCTAATCTAAAGAAGCTTAGCTGGTCGGCTGTCCGCCGGTTGCCTGCGCAACCGCTGTCGCGAACTGTTCGGCCGTATAGGCCGCGGCCAGACCCGACGGCGACATCAGGAAGGCATTGCGCGGCAGGCTGACATCTTCGCCCGCGGGCGTGGTGACGACAACGGCATCGGCGCTCGCCGACTTCACCTTGCCGAGCACGGCCGCGCCCTTGAGGCTGCGAACCTCGGTTCCCGCGACGAGCGCGGCGGCGACCGCGGCGTCATCGGCCGCGGCGGCGGTGTTCACTTCCTGCATCGCTGCGGCGAACTGCTCGGCAGTAAAGCTGGTCTGAAGCCCTGCCTGCCCCGCGAAAAAGGCGTTGCGCGGCAGTTTGACTTCGCCGGTCGGCGTCGTCAGGACCGCGCCCTCGGCGTCGGCAAGCTTGACCTTGCCCAGCACGGCGGTGCCGTTGGCGCTGCGCACGTCGGCGCCGGGTTGCAGCGCCGCGGTCAGCTGCGCTTCGCTGGCAGCCGCGGCCTGATCGACCGCGGCGACGACTTGCGCCTTGGTGGCGCCGATCGTCGGGCCCTTTTCGAGCATACCAAAGGATGCGCTGGGAAGGGTGACCTGTTTACTGTCGCCCAGATCGACGACGACATTGGCACCCTGCACCGTCGTAACGGTGCCCAGCTCGACGCCTTCGGAATCGAAAACCTTGGTGCCGACCGACAGGTCGACGGCAGCAGCGGCGGAATCCTGCGCAAGCGCGGGCGCCGCAGCAGCGGCTGCCATAGTGAGAGAGAGAGTTGCGACAAAGCCTGCGAGTTTCCGCATTGCTTACGGTCTCCTTGAGATAATGAGGATTGGAACGATAAGTCTTGAACGCGCATGGAGGAGCAAGGGCTACGCCATGACTGACGAACCGTGCGTTCGATGCGACGAAGCGAGATTTTTGGTCCCGAAATGGCGCGGACCATCGCAGGCGCTGGTCACTGGAGTTTGCGATTCTCGCGCTGACCGGTCTTGCACCTCGACGCTTTGCCGGATGAAGGGGGTGGGGACTTGCACGCCGCGCGACGGACACCTAAATAGGAATTGTGCGGGCCGGGCCCCTCTGGCGTCGGCGGGATATTTCCCGCTACGTGATGTCGGACCGCATCGGGTGACACCGATGCTCTGGCCCTTCCTCCCCCCCTGTTAAGGGTTCGGCATCGGCGTCACCTGTTTGATTTATCAATCAGGAGGCCCTTTTCGATGATTTTTCACCCCAATTTCTATCGTCTGACCCTGCTCCATCGCCAGCTTGATGAGGCCGAGCGCCGTGAGGCGCGGCGCCGCGGTGCCGACCCGTTTCGCCTGTTGCGGCTGAAGACGCTGAAGCTTGCGGTAAAAGAGCGGCTTGCTGCGCTGACGATGCGCCCGGCGCTCGCCCGCTGATCCAACTCGACCAACGACCGGGGGGCGTCGCCGCAGGGTGGCGCCTCCCGGCATGTGGCAGGGACAATCATCATGGAATTTCTGTTTGCCGACTGGCTGGGCACTCCGGCCTGGTTCTGGCTGGCCTTTATCGCGATGGTCATCGCGCTCACCGCCTTTGACCTTGGCATCCTGAACAGGGAAAACAAGGAGATGGGGATCGGCGAGAGTTTGAAGCTCTCGGCGCTCTATATCGGCATCGCGCTCGCGTTCGGCGCGTGGGTCTGGGCCGCGAAGGGCGGCGAGGCGGGGCTGCAATATTATACCGGTTTCTTTATCGAGAAGGCATTGTCGATCGACAATATCTTCGTCATCTCGCTGATCTTTGCGACCTTTGCGATCCCGCCGCGCTATCAGTATCGCGCGCTTTTGTGGGGCATCGTCGCGGTGATCGTGCTGCGCGGGATCATGATCGCGGGCGGCGCGGCGCTGGTCAATGAATATGGCTGGCTGCTCTATGTCTTTGCTGCCTTCCTGGTGTTCACCGGCATCAAGATGCTGTTCGCGGGCGAAAAGCCGATGGACGTCGCGGGCAACCCGGTGGTCAAATGGCTGTCGCGCCATATCCCGATCACCAATGAACTGCACGGCGAGCGGTTTTTCGTTCGCGTGCCCGACAGCAAGACGGGCAAGCTGGTGCTTGCGGCGACGCCGCTGTTCCTGGCGCTCGTCGTCATCAACCTCGCCGACCTGGTGTTCGCGGTCGACAGTGTGCCCGCGATCTTTGCGATCACCACCGATACGTTCATCGTCTATACGTCGAACATCATGGCGATCCTGGGGCTGCGCGCGCTGTATTTCGCGTTGTCGGCGATGGTCCACCGCTTCCATTACCTCAAATATGCGCTGGCATTGGTGCTGGTGTTCATCGGGTCGAAGATTTTCGTCGCCGATTTCATCCTGGGCGGCGACAAATTCCCGCCGCTTGTGAGCCTGGGCGTTACGGTTGCGCTCATCGCGGGCGGGGTGATCTGGTCGCTGGTCAAGACACGCGAGGAAGAAACGGCGCTGCCGCAATAAAAATGTCCGCCGGAAGCCATGGGCTTCCGACGGACAGGCTTTCCTCCCCAGGAAAGCTCGGGAGGCGCGGGGCGTTTGTGCAAGGCGCCCCGCGCCAAGAGGGGTGGCGCGAGGGGGTGCAACGGACCCCTCGCGCCGAACTCGTGTCAGGCGGCGAACTGGTTCATCGTATTGTCTTTGCCCGCGGCCTTGAGCGCCGCTTCACCGGCGAAATATTCCTTGTGGTCGTCGCCGATGTCGCTGCCAGACATATTCTGGTGCTTGACGCAGGCGATACCCTGGCGGATCTCGGCACGCTGGACGCCCTTGACGTAGCCGAGCATCGCTTCGTCGCCGAAATATTCCCTGGCGAGATTGTCAGTGCTGAGCGCCGCGGTGTGATAGGTCGGCAGGGTGATGAGGTGGTGGAAGATGCCCGCCCGCTTCGCCGCGTCGCGCTGGAAGGTACGGATGCGGTTGTCGGCTTCTTCGCCCAGCTCGGTGCCGTCATAATCGACGCTCATCAGCTTGGCGCGGTCATAGGCGCTGAGGTCTCTGCCTTCCTTCTCCCACGCGTCGAACACCTGCTGACGGAAGTTCAGCGTCCAGTTGAAGCTGGGCGAATTGTTGTACGCAAGCTTCGCATTGGGGAAGACCTCGCGGATGCGGTCGACCATGCCGGCGATCTGTTCGATGTGCGGCTTTTCGGTCTCGATCCAGAGCAGGTCGGCGCCATTTTCAAGACTGGCGATGCAGTCCATGACGCAGCGGTCCTCGCCGGTTCCGGGGCGGAACTGATAAAGGTTCGAGGGCAGGCGCTTCGGACGCATCAGCTTGCCGCCCCTATTGATGAGGACGTCGCCGGGGTTGCCCGCGCCTTCGACCTCTTCGCAATCGAGGAAGCTGTTGTAGCGGTCGCCGAGGTCGCCCGGTTCCTTCGAATAGGCGATCTGCTTGGTCAGGCCCGCGCCGAGGCTGTCGGTGCGGGTGACGATGATGCCGTCCTCGACGCCGAGTTCCATGAAGGCGTAGCGGCAGGCGCGGATCTTCGCGATGAAGTCCTCGTGCGGCACGGTGACCTTGCCATCCTGATGGCCGCACTGTTTTTCGTCCGAGACCTGATTTTCGATCTGGAGCGCGCAGGCGCCGGCCTCGATCATCTTCTTGGCGAGGAGGTAGGTCGCCTCGGCATTGCCGAAGCCCGCGTCGATGTCGGCGATGATCGGCACGACGTGCGTTTCGTGGTTGTCGATCGCCGACTGGATCTGCTTCGCCTTGAGCTCGTCACCTTCGCTGCGCGCGGCGTCGAGTTCGCGGAACAACATCCCCAGTTCGCGCGCGTCGGCCTGACGCAGAAAGGTGTAGATTTCCTCGATCAGCGCGGGAACGCTGGTCTTTTCGTGCATCGACTGGTCGGGCAAGGGTCCGAATTCGCTGCGCAGCGCGGCGATCATCCAGCCCGAGAGATAGATGTAGCGGCCCTTGACGGTGCCGAAATGCTTCTTGATCGAGATCATCTTCTGCTGCGCGATGAAGCCGTGCCAGCAGCCGAGCGACTGGGTGTAGTTCGCAGGATCGGCGTCATAGGCGGCCATGTCGGCGCGCATGATGCGCGCGGTGTAGCGGGCGACGTCGAGACCGGTGCGGAACTTGTTCTGCGCGCGCATCCGGGCGACGCTTTCGCCGCTGATGCCGTCCCAGGTGCCGTCATAATCGCGGATGAGGCGGCCGGCCTGCGCCATGTCTTCCTGATAACCCATCGTCTGTGTCCTTGAGAGGAGGTGATGGGTGGATGTTGGCGAAGGTGTCGCGGGAAGGGAAAAGATTTGTCAATATTATTTGTGAAATACGACCGATAGGTGTAAATTGCGATGTAAAGTAGTAAAGAAAGTTACAAGTATGATCGAGCGGCGGGTGTTTGCGGGGCCGGCGGTGCGGCGGGTGCGGCGCGAGGCGGGGATGACGCAGGCGGCGATGGCCGAGGCGCTCGACATTTCGCCGAGCTACCTCAATCTGATCGAGAATGGGCAGCGGCCGCTGTCGGCCACAGTGCTGGTAAAGCTGGCCGAACGCTTTGCTTTCGACGCGGCGACGCTGGGCGGCGAGGAGGTGCCGGGGGGTGCGGCGGGGTTGCGGCGGCGGCTGGCCGACCCGCGCTTTGCCGACCTGGGGATCGGCGCCGAGGAGGTCGAGGAGTGGCTTCAGACCGCACCCGCGACCGCCGCGGCCTTCGCGCGGCTGTTCGACGCGGCGCCCGAAGCGGCGGCCGAAGGTGACGGCGATGCGCCCGAAGTGGCCGCGGTGCGCCGCGCGATCGAGAAATGGCGCAACCATTTCCCCGATCTGGACGCGCGCGCCGAGGAGCTGGCCGACGAACTGCGGCTGGCGGGCGGCGATCTTTATGGCACGATTTCAGAGCGTTTGCGCACGCGGCACCAGCTGGGCATCCGCATCCTGCCAAGCGATGTGATGCCTGATCGCCTGCGCTGGCTCGACTGGCACGCGCGGCAACTTATGCTGAGCGAGCTGCTGCGCCCCGCGTCGCGGACGTTTCAGGCGGCGGCGACGCTGGCGCAGATCGAGGCGAAGGGCGAGATCGACGCGCTGGTCGCGGGCGCCGAATTTGCCGAGAGCGCGGCGGCGCGGCTGTTCGAGCGGCATCTGGTCCATTATTTCGCCGCGGCGCTGATGATGCCGTACAGCCGTTTCCTGCGCGCGTGCGACGCGACGGGGTACGACCTGTTGTTGCTCCAGCGGCGCTTTGGCGCGGGTTTCGAACAGGTCGCGCACCGGCTGACGACATTGCAGCGCGTCGGCGCACGCGGGCTGCCCTTTTTCATGCTGCGCATCGACCGCGCGGGGCAGGGGAGCAAGCGTTACGCGGGGGCAAGCCAGTCGCCGCTGACCGACGGCGATGCGCGCTGCCCGCTGTGGGGAATCCACGAAGCCTTTGCACGCCCCGGCGAAGTGATCGCCGACCTGGTCGAGCTGGAGGACGGCACGCGCTGGTTCACGCAAAGCCGCAGCGTCGCGGCTCCGGGAGCGACGGGGAGCGGCACGCCCGCGCGCTTTGCGGTGTGCGTCGGCGTCGATGCCAAGGTCGCCGCGCCGCTGATCGCCGCGCGCGGGATCGACCTGATGCGATCGCCTGCGACGCCGATTGGCCTCGGTTGCCGCCGCTGCACGCGTACCGGCTGCGTGCAGCGCTCGATGCCCCCGCGCGGCCGCCCGCTGCGGTTCAGGGATGGCGAGCGCGGGGTGAGCGCGTTCGATTTTGCGGGGGATTAGCTTGACCCGTCATTCCGGCGAAGGCCGGAATCTCGCCGGTGCGTCGTTCCGCGAGGGTGAGATCCCGGCCTTCGCCGGGATGACGATTGGGGGGAAGGGCTGAGGTGCCGCCGCTGCACGCGCATGGGTTGTGTGCAACGGTCGATGCCGCCGCGCGGCCGCCCGTTGCGGTTCAGGGATGGGGAGCGCGGGGTCAGCGCGTTCGATTTTGCGGGGGATTGAATCGCGCTAGCCAGTTTTGCGTTAGCCGATTAACACTGCGACATGGGCGTTGGGGACATCAGCATCGAACGGCTGGAGAAGCTGGTCGCGGAGGTAAAGCCTTCGGGCGGTTCGGAAATGTCGAACTATCAGCTGTTCGTCGAGCGGCTGACCGGCGCGCTGGGCCTGCCGCAGCCCGAGTTTGCGCGCGAGGAAACGCGGTTCAACGATTATGTGTTCGAACGCAATGTGACGTTCCGCCACCCGAACGGCACCAGCTCGACGGGCCGGATCGACTGTTACAAGCGCGGATGCTTTGTGCTGGAAGCGAAACAGTCGGCGAAGCGGCAACAGGCGATCGAAAGCGAGCAGCTGGCGCTGGCGGGGATCGAGACCGCGCAGAAACTGGGCTAGGCCAAGCGCGGCACCAAAAGCTGGGACAAGGTGATGATCGCGGCGCGGCGGCAGGCGGAGGATTATGCCCGCGCGCTGCCGGTCGATCATGGATACCCACCGTTCCTGCTGATCGTCGATGTCGGCAATGTGATCGAGGTTTACGCCGATTTTTCGGGGCTGGGGAAGAATTACGATCATTTCCCCGACCGGCAGAATTACCGCCTGTCGATGGACGACCTGCTGCTGCCCGAGGTGCAGGAACGGCTGGCGGCGATCTGGACCGCGCCGCAATCGTTGAACCCGACGCTGCGCGCCGCCGAAGTGACGCGCGACATTGCCGAACGGCTGGCAAAGATCGCCAAACGGCTGGAAAAGAAATATGCGCCGGTCGACATCGCGCAGTTCCTGATGCGGTGCCTGTTCACGATGTTCGCCGAGGATGTCGGGCCGGAGGATGAGGCGCAGCGCCTGATCCCCAATCGCGGGTTCGAGCGACTGTTGCACCAGATGATCGACACGCCCGAACATTTCGCCCCGGCGCTGGAAAGCCTGTGGCGGGTGATGGACAGCGGCGGATATGCGCCGCACCTGAATGCGTCGATCAAGCGGTTCAACGGCGCGCTGTTCAAGGACAGCCGCGCGCTGAAGCTCGACCAGGACGACATATTGGAGCTGCACAATGCCGCCAGGCGGCGCTGGGGCGATGTCGAACCGGCGATTTTCGGCACCTTGCTGGAAAGTGCGCTCAACCCCGCCGAGCGGTCGCAGCTGGGCGCGCATTATACGCCGCGCCCCTATGTCGAGCGGCTGGTCATCCCGACGATCATGGAGCCGCTGCGCGCCGATTGGGAAGAGGTCAAGGCGGCGGTCGAGGATCTGCGCCGCCGGAACGATCCGGCGGGGGCGTTGCAGGCGGTGCGCGATTTCCACCACCGGCTGTGTACCCTGCGCGTGCTGGACCCGGCGTGCGGCACGGGCAATTTCCTGTATGTCAGCCTGGAGCTGATGAAGCGGCTGGAGGGCGAGGTGCTCGACGCGCTCGACGCGCTGGGCGAAAGCGAATCGAAGCTGTTGCTGGACGGTGAGACGGTCAGCCCGCGGCAGTTTTTCGGCCTGGAGCTGAACCCGCGCGCGGTGCCGATCGCCGATCTGGTGCTGTGGATCGGTTTCCTGAAATGGCAGCTGAAGACGGTCGATGTGAAGGACATCCCCGAGCCGATCCTGAACGCATACGGTACGATCCGGCATCAGGACGCACTGATCGCCTATGACGCCAGGGAGCTGGCGCGCGATCGCCAGGGGAACCTCATCACCATCTGGGACGGGGTGACCAGGAAATTGCACCCGATCACCGGCGAAGAGGTGCCCGACGAGACGGCGCGCAAGGAAACTTATCATTATGTGAAACCGCGCCGGGCGGAGTGGCCCGAGGCGGAGTTTATCGTCGGCAATCCGCCCTTTATCGGCGGCAAGGACATGCGCGCCGAACTGGGCGACGGTTATGCCGAGGCGTGCTGGAAGGTGCGGCCCGACGTGCCGGGCGGGGCCGATTTCGTGATGCATTTCTGGGACGAGGCGGCGCGGCGACTGACCGCGAAGCCCGCGAAAAAGGGCGCGGTCAATCCGTTGCGCCGCTTCGGCTTCATCACCACCAATTCGATCACCCAGACGTTCAGCCGCCGGGTGGTCGAACGGTGGATGAATGCCAAAGACCCGCTGAGCCTGATCTATGCCGTGCCCGACCATCCGTGGATGAAATCGGCGGACAAGGCGGCGGTGCGGATCGCGATGACCGTGGCGCAGGCGGGCAACCATGAGGGCGTGCTGGCCGAGGTGGTCAGCGAAGCGGAGCTGAATAGCGATACGCCGAAGGTCGAGTTGGAGCGGCGCGAGGGGAAGGTGACGTCGCAGCTGCGGATTGGAGCGGACTTGTCGAAGGCCGGCGCGCTGCTGGCGAATGATGGACTTGGGTATCGAGGCGTGTGTGTCGGTGGGGCCGGCTTTGTATCAAAGTCGGCAAGTGGATTTGACTTTCCTCACGCCGGCGATCTCATCCGTCCAATCAGAAATGGCCGCGATTTTGCTCAACGAGTAAGCCCACGCTGGGCAATTGACTTGTTTGGTCTTGGCCTGAATGAAGTTCGAGATCAGCATCCGCAAATCTACCAACATTTGAAAACCACGGTGTACTTGGAGCGGCAACAGAGTAAGCGTGCATCATATCGAGAGATTTGGTGGACCTTCATGGAACCAAGGCCCGCCCTCAGGCAGGCTATCGCCAATTTGGAACGATATTTGGTGACGTCCATGACCGCAAAGCACAGGCTCTTTGTGAGTGTTTCCGGTAGCGACATTGCCGATCAAGGGGTGGTATGCATTGCAAGTTCAGAGTGGGATCAGTTTTCTATTCTCACTTCTCGTTTGCATGTGCATTGGGCCAATAGCGTCGGCGGCTGGATGGGCATTGGCAATGATCCACGATACAATAACACCAGCACCTTCGATTCCTTCCCCTTCCCCCTGAACCCATCGCCCCGCCTGACCGAACTCGGCGAGCGGCTCGACGCCTTTCGCAAGGAGCGGCTGGCGGCGCATGACTTTCTGACGATGACGGGGCTGTACAATGCGCTGGAGCGGGTGCGCGAGCTGGACGCGGGGATCGGCGAGCCGCTGACCGATGCCGAGCGCGACACCTATGACGCCGGGCAGATCGCGATCCTGAAGGAGCTGCACGACGAGATCGATCGCAAAGTCTTTGCCGCCTATGGCTGGAGCGACCTGGGCTTGACGCTGGTCGGCAAGCCCGGCGGAACGACGCCCAGCGCGCACAAGAGCGCCGAGCAGGAGGCGGCGGAGGAGGAATTGCTCGTCCGGCTGGTCGCGCTCAATCAGGAACGCGCGAGCGAAGAGAAGGCGGGGGTGGTCCACTGGCTGCGCCCCGATTTCCAGAAGCCGCGGCTGGCCGCCAAGGTGAAGGGCGCGGTGCAGGTCGAGGCCGATCTGGGCGAGGTCGTGCGCGTCGAGGCGGTCAAATGGCCGAGCGACGGGCTGGACCAGATCCGCTCGGTCCGCGACCTGCTGGCGCGCGCCGAATCGCCGATTGCCGCGCCCGTGCTGGCGGCGGCGTTCGGCGGGCGGACGACGCCGAAACGGCGCGACCGCGTCGAGCAGGTGCTGGAAACGCTGGTCGCGACCGGCGCCGCGCGGCGCGACGAGGCGACGCGCGGATATTACCTGCCCAAATGATCGGGTGGTCCAAGAGCGGCGTGGATTAAGTCTGAGCAATCCTCCCGTTCGTGTCGAGCGCCTCGGCTGCCTTGCAGGCGCTCAAAAAATGGACTTCGACCTTTGGTCGAAGTCGAGACACCCATCGGCATGGCGCCAGGCCGATGGGTGTCTCGACTTCGCTCGACACGAACGGAATGGAGGCGTTGCCGATCGAACGCACGCCGCGCTTAACGACGGGCCAGCTCAGCGCCGGTGATGCGCGCCCAGACGTTAGAGCAGCCGTTTCGGGCGCCTTGCCGGGAAGCCGATGGTTACCCCGCGGCTTAATATGACACGCCCCGTGCCGTATCTGAACCATGCGCGCCCTTTGCCGGGCGCGGTGGGACCGAAAAATGCTCGTTCGAATCAGACCCGAGGACGCCCAGATCGGCATGTTCATCCACGCCTTTGACGGGTCGTGGTTCGATCACCCGTTCTGGCGGCGGCATTTTCGCGTCGAGACCGCCGAGCAGCTGCGCCGGATCCGGCTGGCCGACATCGACGGGCTGGTGATCGATGCCGGGCGGAGTCTGGTGCCCGTCGGCGAAGCGCGGGTTGCGGAAGTGGCCGTGCGGGAGGCGCGGGCGCCCGTCCACGCCAAGCCCGCCGGGGATGGATCGCGGTCGCGGGCTGCCGCGCCCTTCGGGTCGCAGCAGGCGGAGGCGCGCGACGTGCCGCGTCGCCGCCGCGGTTATGCGAGCGAATGCCGCCGGGCGCGGCGGGCGATCGAGCGGACGCGCGACGGCGTCGCCGCGATGTTCGAGGATGCGCGGCTGGGGCGTGCGGTCGATACGCCCCGGATGGCGAAGCTGGCGCGCGCGATCGGCGCGTCGATCGAGCGCGATGCCAAGGCGCTCATCAACCTCGTCCGGCTGAAGGAAAAGGACGAATATACCTATCTCCACTCGGTCGCGGTCTGCGCGCTGATGACAAATTTTGCGCGCCATTTGGGGCTGGAGGAGGATGAGGTCGACGATCTGGGGATCGCGGGGCTGCTCCACGATGTCGGCAAGGTCGCGGTCGCCGATGCGGTGCTGAACAAGCCGGGGCGGCTTTCGCAGGCGGAGATGCGGTCGGTGCGGTCGCATCCGGTGGCGGGGCACGCGCTGCTTGCCGCATCGCCCGGCGTGCCTGAAGCGGCGCTGGAGCTGTGCCTGCGGCATCATGAGAAGGTCGACGGGTCGGGCTATCCGGGGCGGCTGGCGGGCGAAGCGTTGTCGCTCGCGGCGCGGATGGGCGCGATCTGCGACGTCTATGACGCGGTGACGTCGAACCGGCCGTACAAGGATGCGTGGAGCCCGTGCGAGGCGCTGACCGCGATGCACAGCTGGGCGGGGCATTTCGATCCGGTGCTGCTCGACCGTTTCGCCGACAGCCTGGGCATTTTTCCGATCGGGACATTGGTGCGGCTGTCGACGGGCGAGCTGGGCGTGGTTGCGGGGAGCGCGGGGGAGACGGGCGAGGATGTCGTCGTGCGTGCCTTTTTCGATTGCGCGACGCTGTCGGAGATCGCGCCGGTCGATCGCGTGATCGCGCCGTCGGCCGAGCATCCGCGCATCACCGGGCGCGACAGTCCGACCTTTTGGCGCTTTCCCGACTGGGACGCGATGCGGATGCGGATATTGGCGGCGAGCGAAGCGGATTAAAGGAGCAGCCAGCGCGGCACTTTTGCGCGGAAATCGTCATAGGCGGCGCCGAACTGGCGCGCGAGATGCGCTTCCTCGATCCGCACCTGAATGTGGCAGGCGAGCGCGAAAGCCGCGGCGGCGAGCCAGCCCCATGGCGTCGATAACGCGAGCGCGGCGCCGACGGCCATCGCGATCATCCCGACGAAAATCGGGTTGCGGCTGAAGCGGAACAGCCCGGCGGTGACGAAAAGCGGTGCGTCGCCCGCGCGCACGCCGACGCGCCACGCCGCGCCCATCTGCCGCTGTGCGACGAAAACGACCAGCGCGCCGATCGCCATGAGGGCGCTGCCGGATGCGAGCGGCAGCGGCGGTGCGGCGATCCGCCCGGCGGCGAGCAGCGCGACCGCGACCACCAGAACGGCGATCGACAGCGCGAAGGCGAGCCCGGCGAGACGCTGAACCCCGCGCGCATCGGCGAAGGCCCAGGCGCTGATGCCCGACTGGGCGCGAACCGCGCGGCCGCGGACCAGCGTGGCGGCGAGCACGAGCAGGAACAGGGTGAGGGGGATAAATTTCAGCATCGGACGATCCTTTGAAAGATACGATGCCGGGTCTGCTACACCCTGTAGTTGCTACAGGGTCAAGTGGGTTTTCGGGCGGGTTCAGCCGGTCAGGCCTGCGGCGGCGGCCAGTGCCGCGGCGATGGCGGCGACAAGGGCGGCCACGAGCAGCCTTTGCAGTAGCGCGCGGGGGCGCGGCTCTGGGCGCAAGACCATGGCGATAAGCGGGATGGCGATGGTCAGCGTCCAGAAGATCGCGATCAGGGGCGCGCCGTTGCCGAGCAGGATGCGCGCGAGGAAGGTGAGGGTGAGCGCGAGCGGGACGCCCCAGATCACGCCGTCCCACCCCGCGCGCAGCCGTGGCTCGTGAAGCCCGCGCCGCTGGCGCTTGCCGAGCCAGATCGAGGTGCCGGTGGCGACGACGATGGTGAGCGCGAGGCCGAAGACGATATAGGCGAGCTTGACCGGCAGGCCGCCGTAATTGCCGAAATGGAGGTTGTAGGTCGAGGCGGCGAGCTGTTGCCCGAGATGGCCGTCGGACAGGCCGACCTTGCCATGATAGCTGCCGTCGGCGCCGAATTCATAGGTTTCGCCATAGATCAGGCGGCGCGGATGTTCGGCGATGAGCTGGATATGCTGGCCGCGGGTGCGGGGGTCATGGAGGATGATGTAGGTCGGGCGGAGGTCGGGGTGGGTCTTCGCCAGCCAGGCGAGCGGCGCGGCGACGTTGGCGAGCGGGGCGGGGGTGGCGTCGGGCGCGGCCTCTTCGCCGAAGATCGGGGCATAGGCGGCCTCGACGTCGTTCTTGTAGAAGGCGGCGGCGAGGCCATAGGCGCCGACGACGCCGAGCCCGATCATTGCGCCCGTCAGCGCGATCGCGAGCGAAAAGGGCAAGGTCCAGACGCTGAGCCTATTGTGCCAGTCGGCGAGGCCGACGCCGTGATTGTCGCGCGCGCGGAGGCGAAAGGCGTCGCGGAAGATGCGCGGGTGCGCAACGATGCCCGACAGCGACAGCGCGAGGATCATCACGCCGAAGATGCCGACGATCGTCATGCCGACGAGGCCGGGGATGTTGAGCGCATAATGCGCGCCGAGCAGAAATTCGGACCAGGCGTTTTCCTCCGGCCCGGCGATGCGGCCGTCGGCGGTGACGTGCACCGCCTGATGGTCGGTGGTGATCGTCGTGCGCGGCAGGCCCTCGACGGGCATATGGACATAAAGGTGCGTCGTACCGGGCTTATCCTTCTCGGTCGCGAGCACCGCGGCGACGGCGCGCTGGACGGCGTCGGGGGCGATGGCGGCCATTTCGGGCGCGTTCGGCTGTTCGATCCGCTGCCATTCCTGATAGAAAACGACGACGGTGCCGGTGAGGCAGATGAGATAGAGCAGCGCCGAGGCGAGCAGGCCGATCGCGGCGTGGCCCGACAGCGCGCGCTGGACGCTGTCCTTTGAAAAAGCGAGGGTCACAGGGCGCCTCCGATGAAGATGAGGCCGAGGCCGGTTGCAGCGGGCACGGCGAGCCAGGCGAATTGCGACCGGCGGCGTGGCAGCATGAGCAGCCAGAAGGCGAGGATGCCCCAGAGGAGCGGGACGAGCAGCAGCGTCATGGCATTGCCGTCGGCGTCACTCCATCCCGCCATCCCCGCGAGCGCGCGCGCGCCGAGCGCGGCGAGCAGCGATGCGGCAAAGGCGAGCGGGACGGTGAGGAGGAAGGTGAGGAGGCGGCGGCCCAGCGCAAGCGGCTCGCCCTGTTCGGGGAGCATATGCGCTTTGCGGTCCGACGCGCGTCCCTTGCCCTTGGGCGCGGTCCAGCCGGCGTGCGCGAGGAGCAGCGCGGCGGCCGTCATGCCCGCGAGCGACGCGACCGCGAGACCCCACGCGCCATCGCCCGCGAGCGCGAACGCTACGCCGACGAGCAGCAGCGCCCAGCCGATGCCGTTCGCCGCCGCCGAGCGGCGCGGCCGGCCCCATGCGCGGCGCAGTTGCAGCACCGCGGCGATGGTTCCCGCGGCGCCGATCCAGACGAGAGGCGCGGTCTCGGTCACCGGAAGCGGTAGCCGACGGTCGCCATCACATTGCGCGGCGCGCCGACGAAGCAGTCGCCGCGCGCGAGGCACGAGGCGAAATATTTGTTGTTGAGCAGGTTTGTCCCGTTGAGAGCGAAACGCCAGTTGTTCCAGCTCACTTCGGCGAGCGCGTCGACCGTCGTGTTGCTGGGGGTGACCAGCGACCAGGCCGGACCCGTCGAGCGGCGCTTGCCGGTGTAGACGACGCCGGCGCCGAGGCGCAGCTGCGCTTCATCGACCAGCCCGAAGGTCTTGGTCGACCAGATCGAGGCGATGTGGCGCGGCAGATAGTCGAGGTCGGTGTTCACCTCTGATTTCAGCTTGTTATAGCCGTAATTGACGAGCAGGTCGAAATTGCCGGGCAGGCTGTGGCTTGCCTCGACCTCGATGCCCTTGGTGGTAAGTTCGCCCGACTGGGTGATCGACTGGCCCTCGCCGTAGATAACGCGGTTGCGTTCCTTGACGCGGAAGCCGGTGACGGTGACGAGGGTGCCGGGGCCGGGTTGCCACTTCACCCCCGCCTCGAACTGCGTGCCCGTCTGCGGCTTGAACGGATCGCCGAGGTTGCCGTCGACGTCGCTGAGCGACCCCGCGATCGGCAGGAAGCTTTCGGTGTAGCTGAAGAAGGGCGAGAAGCCCGCGCCGATGTCGCCGATGATGCCGGCGCGGAAGGTCGTGGCATTGTCCTTCTGCCCCGACGAGCCGGTCACGCGGTCGCGCCGCGCGCCGAGGACGATCGAGACGCGGTCGAAGAAGCGGATCTGGTCCTGGACATAGACGCCGAGCTGTTTCTGCGAGTCATAGTTGAACGGGTCGGTCGGATCGTAGGTGAGCAGCGCGTCATAATCGATGTCGTAGAGGTCGATGGTCTCATAGCCCCCGGCAGAACGCTTGCCGACCTTGTTCCAGCTGTAATCGACGCCGACGAGCAGCTTGTGCTCGATGTTCGCGCCGGTGTTGAAATTGAACTGGAGATTATTGTCGGTCGAAAAGACGTTCATCCGCGCGTCGCTGGCGTCGGCGTAGAGGCCGATGGTGCGGCGGTCGGCGGCGAAGGGGTCGGTGGGGTTCGAATAGCTGTTGGTGTAGTGGGTGAAATATTCGAGGTCGCTATCGATATAGCGCGCCTTGAGGCTGAGCCGCACCGCGTCGGAGAAGTCGTGCGTGACGCTGGCCATGCCTTGCAGCGATCGGCCCGCATAGCGGTCCCAGCCGGGCTTGCCGACGAAGGTATAGCGGTCGAGCGGCCCCGGCGCGCCGGGATTGGGGCGGAAGGTGCCGATGATCGGCAGGAACTGCGAGGTCGAGCCGGTGTCGTCCTCCTGATAGAGGCCGGTGAGGACGACGTCGGTGTCGGGTGTCGGCATCCAGCGGAGCGAGGGGGCGAACATCACGCGGTCGTCGGGCACATGGTCGACATAGGTGTCGGCATCGCGCGCGCGGCCGACGGCGCGGATCGCGAAGCTGTCGGACAGCGCGAGGTTGACGTCGGCGAGCACTTCCTTGCGGTCGTAGCTGCCATAGACGAGATTGATTTCGCCCTGCGTTTCGAAACCCGGAGCTTTCGACACGAGGTTGACGAGGCCGCCGATCGAGCCCTGGCCGAACAGCACCGACGCCGGGCCGCGGACGATTTCGACGCGGTCGAAATTATAGGGGTCGGAGGTGATGCTGGCGTAGAAGGAAAAGATGTCGCGCATCCCGTCGCGAAATTGCAGCGCGTCGATGCCGCGGACGTTGAAGCCGTCGACGCGGGTGTCGCGGCCATAGGGGTTGGCGAGCACGCCCGCGGCATATTTCACCGTGTCGCTGATGTTGATCGCGCCCTGCGCCTCATATTGGTCGGCGGTGATGACCTTGATCGGTTGGGGCAGTTCGACAAGCGCGGTATCGGTCTTGGTGCCCGCATAGCCGGTGACGACGATCTGGTCCTGATCCTCGATCGCGGCCGAGGCCGCTTCGTCGGCGAAGGCGGTGCCGCTGGCCAGCGCGGTGCAGGCAAGCATGGCGATACGCGCGGTGTTCACTTTGATTTTCCCCTGATTGTTCGGACGAGTCGCGGTGCCGTCTAATGCGAGTCAGTCTCATTAACAACAGGGGATATGGATTATTTGCTTGGAAGCCGTCCGGGATTTCTTGCGCAATCGGCCGCGAAGCCCTCCGTCTGCGAGCGCAGGCGGAGGGCTCTCGAGGGAATCAGGCCTTTTGCGCCGCGACCCAGCGGTCGATCACCGATTCGAGGACCGAGACCGGCATCGCGCCCGCCGACAGCGCGGTGTCGTGGAAGGCGCGCAGGTCGAACTTGTCGCCGAGTGCGGCCTTGGCCTTTTCGCGGATCGCGACCCAGCGCGTCTGGCCGACCATGTAGCTGGTCGCCTGGCCCGGCCATACGCAATAGCGTTCGATCTCGGTGATGTTCGAGGCTTCGGGGGTGCCGAGCGTGTCGTTGTAATAGGCGATCGCCTTTTCACGGCTCCAGCGATAATGGTGCAGGCCGGTGTCGACGACGAGGCGCGCGGCGCGGAACATATAGGATTGCAGATAGCCGAGCTGGCCCCATGGGTCGTTTTCATAAACCCCCATTTCGTCGGCGAGCTGTTCGGCATAGAGGCCCCAACCCTCGGTATAGACCGAATAGGCGGGCAGGCGGCGGAGGCGCGGGATTCCCGTCGCTTCCTGCGCCAGCGCGATCTGGTGGTGATGGCCGGGCGATGCTTCATGATAGGTCAGCGTCGGCAAGGTCCAGCTGGGGTTTTCCGCCGTATTGCGCAGGTTGATATAATAAGCGCCGGGGCGCGAGCCGTCGAGCGCGGGCGACTGGTAATAGCCGCCCGTAGCGCCATCCTCGATGTCCGCGGGGACGCGGCGAACTTCGACCTTCGCCTTGGGCAGGCGGCCAAAGGCTTCGGGGAGCCGCGCCTGGATTGCCTGCATCTGGACGTTGAGTTCGGCGATCAGCTTTTCCTTGCCCGCGTCGGTGTTGGGATAAAGGAAGCGCGGATCCTTGCCGAGCGCGAGCATGCGTTCGGCGACGCTGCCCTTGGTCATGCCCTGCGCCTTGAAGATCGCGTCGGCGCGCGCGCTGAGCGCGGCAACCTGGTCGAGCCCGAGCTTGTGGACGTCCTCGGCCGACATGCCGGTCGTCGTCGCGTAACGCAGCGCATAGGCGTAATATTCGTCGCCCTTGGGCAGTCGCCAGACCCCGCCGTCGTGCGTCGCGCGGGGCCGGACGGCGCGCAGCTCGTCTGCCTGGCGGCGCATCGCGGGATAGATGCGATCCTTGACGATCGCCGTGCAGCGCGCTGCCCAGTCGCCGGGAATGTCCTTTGTCTTGGCGGCCAGGTTGGCGGTCAGACCGTTCGCCTCCGGCGCGGGCGCCCAGATGCGATCGAACTGACCGAGCGCGCGGTCGATGGCGAAATCGGGCGGGATGATGCCCGCGGCGTGATCGGCCGCGATGCGTCCGGTTTCATTGTCGAGCTGGACCGCGAAATCGGCGCAGCGCGCCAAATAGGCCTCGGCATCGGCGGCGTTCGCGATGCTGTGCTGGTTGACGAGGAAATCGGGGATCGAGCGATAGGTGCCGCTCAATTGCGTCACCGGATGCGGTTCAGGCCAGCTGTGAAGGCCGTAGCTGAAGGTATCGTAAGCCTTGACATAATCCTCCCACGGGCCGCGAAAGGTTTCATAGTTGACGAGGTCCATGCCCGACAGTTTCGCTGGGTCGATCGTCGCCAGTTGCTTGAGCCCGTAGCGGTATAGATCGTGGCCCTTGCGGATGCCCGCGGGCGAGCGGTCGGCGAGTTTGGCTTTGGCGGCGGCGCGGTCGCCTTTGTCGGCGCCGAGCGCGGTCGCGAATTCGGGATCCTGATCGAGCAGCATGTCGTAGATGCGCTCGTAAATGGCGGTGAGCCGCGCGCCCTCGCCGTCGGGCGCCGCTGCGAGCGCGGCGCGCGCGGGCGAGCGCACGCCCGCGAGCATCGAAGAGGCCGCGGCGGCGGCAAGGAGGGTGCGACGGTCGAACATGACAGGATCTCCGAAAAATTAAGATGAGCGCGAAAACGACCTCGCGCCAATGAGTGTGTTATTATAGCAAGGCAGTTCGAGTGCAAGGGACTGATGGGGATGGGGCGTCGCCGACCTCTGCGCGAGTGTAAAATTAACCGACAGTTGACGCCTCGGCTCTAGTATCGCGCCCGCATGATCCGATTGTTCAAACATTATGTGCCGCACGCGGTCGTCTGGCTCGCGCTCATCGAATTTTGCGCGCTGCTCGGCGCGGCCGAGGGGGCGTGGCACCTTTATGCCTGGCAGGCGGGGTTCGACGCGGGGCCGCTGGGCGAGCGCGCGCTGCCGCTCATCACCTTTGCCGCCGCCAATTCGCTCGCGATGATGGCGACGGGGATGTACGGCAACGAGGGGCTGCGTTCGATGCGCTTTGCGACCGCGCGGTTGCTCGCCGCGATCTCGCTCGGCGTGATCTTTTTGTCGGTGCTGCGGTTCCTGTTGCCCACCGCGACCTTGTGGCGCGCGAACAGCGTCTATGCGATGGGAATCGCGATCGCCGCGCTGTTCCTGATCCGGCTCGCGCTCACCCAGTCGGCGGGCGCCGACGCCTTTCGCCGCCGCATCCTGGTGCTGGGCGCGGGGCCGCGCGCGGCGCGGCTTGCTGCGCTCGCCGACGCGCCGGGAAGCGGGCTCGACATCGTCGGCTTCGTCGCGATGAGCGGGGCCGAGACGGCGGTGCCGCAGGCGGTGCCGCGGCAGGAGATTGCAAATCTTTCGGACCATGTCGTCGCGCTCAGCGCGGGCGAGGTGGTGCTGGCGCTCGAGGAACGGCGCAAGGCGCTGCCGCTCGCCGACCTGCTGCGCGTCAAGACGACGGGGGTGCATGTCAACGACATTGCCAGTTTCATCGAGCGCGAGACGGGGCGCGTCGACCTGGCGACGACCAACCCCAGCGGGCTGATCTTTTCCGACGGCTTTTCGGCGGGGCAGCGGATTTCCAAGGTCGGCAAGCGGTTGTTCGACATCGCCGCGAGCCTGATCGTGCTGGTCGTCGGCCTGCCGCTGATGATCGTCGCTGCGATCGCGGTGAAGCTCGACAGCCGCGGGCCCGTTTTTTACCGCCAGCCGCGCGTCGGGCTGTTCGGCCAGCCCTATGACATGGTCAAGATCCGGTCGATGCGCACCGACGCCGAAGCCGAGGGCAAGGCGGTGTGGGCGAGCGAGAACGACCCCAGGATCACGCGCGTCGGGCGCGTCATCCGCACGCTGCGGATCGACGAACTGCCGCAGCTGTGGTGCGTGCTGAAGGGCGACATGAGCTTTGTCGGCCCGCGCCCCGAACGGCCGAGCTTCGTTGCCGAGCTGGAAAAGGCGCTGCCCTATTATGCCGAGCGGCACATGGTGAAGCCGGGGCTGACCGGCTGGGCGCAGATCAACTATCCCTATGGCGCGTCGGTCGAGGATGCGCGGGTGAAGCTGGAGTATGATCTTTATTACGCCAAAAATTATTCGCCCTTCCTCGACCTGTTGATCCTGCTCCAGACGGTGCGCGTCGTGCTGTGGCCGGAGGGGGCGCGGTAGCCGTGTCGGCGCTGGCCAGCCTTTCGCAGATCCTGTCGGGGCTCGCACTGGCGGGATCCGCCGGCGCGGCGCTGTGGTTGTTGCTGCGGCGGCGCGCGCGGATGGCGGCGCTGATGCCCGCGCCGCGCTTGCTCGCGCTCGCAGCGGCGGCGACCGCGCTGTGGGCGGCGGCAATGATGGTTCTTACGCCAGGTGCGCCGCAGGTGATCGTCGTGCAGATGCTGCGCGACCTCGCGATGCTCGTCTGGCTCGGCGCGACGTTCTGGCCGCCGCGCGCGCCGATGTCGCGGCCGCTGCGGCTGATCGCCCGGATGCTCGCGACGATCTGTGTGCTGACGTTGTTGCTCGGCGCCGCGGCCTTCTGGTTCGGCGGGGCGGCGGCGGTGCCGTGGATGGGACCGGCGCTGATCTTTTCCGCGATGGTCGTGGCGATCGGCGGGCTGATCGTCGTCGATGCCGGTGTGCGCCAGGGCGGCGCGGGCCTGAGGATGCCGGTGATGGCGGTCGCGGGCGGTTTTGCGATGCTCTGGGCCTATCAGCTCAACGTCGAGCTGATCGGCGCGCTGACGGGAACGCGCGCGTCGACGCTGATCGCGCTGCTGCCCGCGGTCGCGCTGTTGACGCTGCCGACTTATGTCGTCGCGGCGATGGACGTCGGGCGCGAGCGGATGCGACTGTCGCGCACCGCGGCGACGCGCACGCTGATCCTGCTCGGCGCCGCTTCCTATCTGATCCTCATCGCGCTGACGGTGGCGATCGCACGCGCGGCGGGGGGCGATTATGGCGAGCTGGCGCAGGCGATTTCGCTCGTCGCGCTGCTCGGCGCGGCGGTGCTGATGCTCGCCTCGGCGCGGTCGCGCGCGTGGCTGTCGGTGATGATCTCGAAGCATTTTTTCGAGCATCGCTATGATTATCGCGCCGAATGGATGCGCTTTACCGCGACCTTGGGGCAGGGTGCCCAGGGAGATGGGGGCGAGCAGGACCGCAACCTTTATCGCCGCGTCGCCAAGGCGCTCGCCGAGCTGACGGGCAGCCCCGGCGCGCTGCTGATGACACCGGCCGCGGCAGGGGGCTTTCGGATCGCCGAACAATGGCACTGGCCGGGCGGAATTGCCGAGGATGCGACGCTGTCGCTGCGCTCGGCCTTCATGCTCCAGGAAACGCAGCATATCGTCGAACTCGACGCCGAGCGGCGGCGCGCGCCCGGGGAAAATGTGGGGGGACAGGATCTCGCGATCCCCGACTGGCTGCTCGCCGATACGCGCGCGTGGGTGGTCGTGCCGGTGCTACATTTCCAGCGGATGATCGCGATCGCGGTGCTGCACCGCCCCGCGGTGTCGCGCGCGCTCGACTGGGAAGACCTCGACGTGCTGCGCATCGCGGGGCAGCAGGCGGCCAGCTATATCGCCGAATCGCAAAGTCAGCAGGCCTTGTCCGAAGCGCGGCGCTTCGACGAGTTCAACCGCCGCTTTGCCTTCATCATGCACGACATCAAGAATCTGGCGAGCCAGCTCGGCCTGCTCGCGCGCAATGCCGAGCGCCACGCCGACAACCCCGATTTCCGCGCCGACATGACGCAGACGCTGAAAATTTCGGCAGGGCGGCTGTCCGACCTGCTCGTCCGCCTGGCGCCGCGCGAACGCGGGCCGGCGGCCGAGCCGGGGCGGGTGCTGGTCGAGCCGGTGCTGAAGGACATTGCCGCCGAGGTTCGGCCGCGCCGCGAGCTGTTCGTCGGCTGTCAGGCGGGGCTGGCGGCATGGGCCGACGCGGGATCGATCCGCCAGATCGTCGCGCATCTGGTCGCCAATGCGATCGACGCCTCCGCCGCCGGAACGCCGGTGCAGGTCGTCGCCCTGGCCGAACAGCGGCGCGTACGGATCGACGTGATCGATCAGGGATGCGGGATGACGCGCGAGTTCATTCGCGACGAGCTGTTCAAACCCTTTGTGTCGACGAAGGACAGCGGGTTCGGGCTGGGCGCGTTCGAGGCGTTGCAGATCGCACAGGCGATGGGCGGGGCGATCGAGGTGGCGAGCGAACCCGGCAGGGGCAGCAATTTCACGCTGTGGCTGCCGCTGGCCGATGCAGAGGGCGGCGCGGCGATCGAGATGCAGATGATGAAAGCGGGACGGACATGAGCGAGGCGATGGCGGACAAGCGCAAATTGCTGGTGGTCGAGGACGACCCCGGGCTGCAGACGCAGCTCAAATGGGCGTATGAGGATTATCGGGTACTGGTTGCGGGCGATCATGACGCGGCGATCGAAATGCTGCGCGCCGAGGAGCCCGATGTCGTGACGCTCGACCTGGGCCTGCCGCCCGACCCCGACGGCACGCGCGAGGGATTCCGGACGCTGAAAGCGATCATCGAGGCAAAGCCCGATACCAAGGTCATCGTCGTGTCGGGGCATGGCGAACGCGCGAGCGCCTTGAACGCCATCGCCAGCGGGGCGTGGGATTTTTACCAGAAGCCGATCGACATCGACGCGCTGGGGCTGATCGTCGCGCGCGCCTTTCATGTCCGCGAGCTGGAGGTCGAGAATGCGCGGCTGGCGAGCGAGGGAGCGAGCGACAATCATGTGCTCGGCGGGATGATCACCGGGGCGCCCGAAATGCTGAAAGTCGCGCGCACGATCGAGCGTGTCGCGAACCTCGACGTCAGTGTGATGCTGCTCGGCGCAAGCGGGACCGGCAAGGAACTGCTGGCGCGCGGGTTGCACGAAGCAAGCGGGCGGCGCGACGGCGCGTTCGTCGCGATCAATTGCGCCGCGATCCCCGAAAATCTGCTCGAAAGCGAATTGTTCGGGCATGAAAAGGGCGCCTTCACCGGCGCGGTCAAGACGACCGAGGGCAAGATCGAACTGGCGCATGGCGGGACTTTGTTCCTCGACGAAGTGGGCGACATTCCGTTGCCGCTGCAGGTCAAATTGCTGCGCTTCCTGCAGGAGCGGACGATCGAGCGGATCGGCGGGCGCAAGGCGATCGCGGTCGATACGCGCATCGTCTGCGCGACGCACCGCGACCTTGATGCGATGATCGCGCAGCAGAGTTTTCGCGACGACCTTTATTACCGGCTGGCCGAGATGGTGGTGAAAATCCCGTCGCTCGCCGAACGGCCGGGGGACGCGGTGCTGCTCGCGCGCCATTTCCTCCACCAATATGCGCCCGAGATGAACCCCGGGGTGCGCGGCTTTGCCCCCGACGCGCTGCAGGCGATCGACGAGGGCCGCTGGCCGGGCAATGTCCGCGAGCTGGAAAACCGGATCAAGCGCGCGGTCATCATGGCCGACGGCAAGCTGGTGACGCGCGCGGACCTGGACATCGCGGGCGCGGCGGACGAGGGGGCCGAGGCGGCGTGGCTGAACCTGCGCAGTGCGCGCGAGGCGGCCGACCGCGTGGCGATCCGCCGCGCGATGACGCAGAGCGAGGGCAATATCTCGCACGCGGCGAAGCTGCTCGGGATCAGCCGCCCGACGCTTTACGACCTGCTGAAGCAATATCGGATGCAGAGTTGAATGAGGCGACGAAACGCCTTCTTCCTTCGTCATTGCGAGCGCAGCGAAGCAATCCAGAGGTGCGTAAACCGCTCTGGATTGCTTCGCTGCGCTCGCAATGACGAAATTACGGATGACAAATGGATAATCGCAAAACAAGTTCAGGGTGACGAATAATGAGGCGTTTGGCCTTTGCCGCAATGCTGGCGATGCTGCTCGCCGGATGCGGCGGCTCGGCTGAATCGCCGCGTGGTGAATTGGAGGCGCGGCGCGCCGCGTTGAGCCAGGCGATCGCCGACGATCCGCAGGCGATCGCCGAGCGGGTGGCGCTCGCGCGCGTGGCGATTGCGCTCGGCGACGGCATCGGCGCCGAAGCGGCGGTGAAGGGCGCGCTCGCGGCGGGGGCGAACGAGGCGGCGCTGCGCCCGCTGCTCGCGCGCGCTTATGCGTTGCAGGGCGACGGGCGGCGCGCGCTCGCGGCGCTCGATGCGGGGCCGGTGATCCCCGAAATGCTGGGCGAAGCGGCGTGGGTCGCGGGCGATGTTCACCTTGCGAACGGCAACCTTGGGGCGGCGCGCGACGCCTATGACCGTGCGGTGCACGAGTTGCCGCGGAATGCGGCGCTGTGGGTCGATGTCGCCCGCTTTCGCGACGCCAGCGCCGATGCGCGCGGCGCGCGCGACGCGGTCGATTATGCGATCGAACTCGACGCGGCGAACAGCGCCGCGCTGGCGTATAAGGCCAATCTGGTGCGGCGCACCGAAGGGCTGACCGCGGCGCTGGCGTGGTACGATCAGGCGCTTGCCGCCGATCCCGGCAATGCCCGCGCGCTGATCGATCAGGCGGCGACGCTTGGCGACCTTGGCCGCTATCGCGACATGCTGACGGCGCTGCGCCGCGCGGCGGTGCTCGTCCCGCGCGAGCCGCGCATCTATTATCTGCAGGCGGTGCTCGCCGCGCGGGCGGGACATTACCCGCTTGCGCGCAGCCTGTCGCAACGCGCGCGCGGCGCGCTCGATGCCGAGCCGGGGTTCATGTTGCTGAGCGCCGTGGTCGAACTCGAGCTGGGCGGCGAGGCGGTCGCAGCGACATGGGCGGAGCGGCTGCTTTCCGAACAACCGCATAATTTCACCGCGCGGCGCCTGCTGGCAGCGGCCGAATGGGCCGGGGGCGATGCCGAGGCGGCGCTGGCGGCGCTGCGCCCGCTCGTCGCGCGACCCGACGCCGACAGCTGGTCGCTGCTGCTCGCGGCGCGCGCGGCGGCCGAACAGGGGCGCGACATCGAGTCGGCGGACTATCAGGCGCGGGCTGCGACTCTGGGCCGCGGCGAGGCGGTGCCCTTTGCGGTCGATGCCGACTATGGCCTGCTGACGATGGCCGCGGACGCGGCGCCGCTCGATCCGGCCAAGGCGATCCCGGCGATTTCGGCCGATATGACGCGCGGCAATGCGGCGCGCGCGATCGAGCGGGCGGCGCGGCTGCGCGATGCCAATCCGGGGGTCGCCGACGCGCATATGCTGCTCGGCGACGCGGCGCTCGCGGACGGGCGCTATGCGCTGGCGGTCGAGGCGTATCGCGCGGCGCGCGACCTCGACGCCGGCGAGCGCACGACGTTGCGGCTGGCGAACGCGCTCTACCGCGCGGGCGATGCGGCGGGGTCGGGCGCGGCGATCATGGCGCTGCGCGACCGCCAGCCATCGAGCATCGCCGCCGACCGGATCGCGGGGCATCTGGCGATGGAGCTGGAGCATTGGGACGCGGCAATCGCGCATTTCGAGCGCGTGCGGCGCCGGATCGGCGATCGCGACGCGGTGGTGCTGCGCGAACTCGCGCGCGCCTGGGCGGCGAAGGGCGATGACGCGCGCGCGCTGGTGCTGATCGACCGCGCCTATCGGTTGCAGCCGCTGAACGCGGGGATCATGGAATTTTACGCCGCGCTGCTGGAGCGGCGGGGGAAGCGTCAGGCGGCGGCGGATTTGCGCGACAAGGCGGCGCAGATCGGGCGGTAGGGGGGTGTGGCTGGACGCGACCGATTGCGGCCATTCATCTCCCCTCCTGCTTGCGGGAGGGGTCGGGGGTGGGCAGCGACGGTGCGATGGCCCACCCCGCTGCGACTAACGAACAAGTTCGTAAGTCTCGCTGCCCCTCCCGCTTGCGGGAGGGGACTCTAGCTCAACGGCTCAAGGACAGTTCCCCAACCCTAACCGGACAGAAAACCTCAGGCCTCGGTCAAATCGAGCAAGGTTCGCGCATCCAGCCCGATGCGGCGCATCTGCTGCGCGACCGGGGGCCAGACGTTCGTCAGGAAATCGTTGCGCATCAGGTCGCGCAGGCGATCGGTCGCGCCGTCGGCGACGAACATGCCGACGCCGCGTTTCACCGTGACCAGCCCCTCGTCCTGAAAGGTCTGATAGGCCTTGGCGACGGTGAGCGGGTTGGCGCCTTCGTCGGCAGCTAGGCTGCGCACCGACGGCAGCATGTCGCCGTCGCGAAAGGTGCCGTCGAGGATCGCGTTCGCGATCACGTCGCGCAGGCGCTGGTACACGGGTTTGGACTGATCGAGCATGGCGCCTTAATGCCATAAGACAGCAGCACAGTCAAATGCCGCTTATTACACCGAGCGATCGAACGGCGACACTAAATGTCCCAGACGCGAACGACTTCGTCATATTCGGGCCGCGGACGTTCGGATAACGCTGCGCTCGCGGTGCCGAGGAAGAAATAGCCGACAATCGTGTCCCCCTCGCCCGCGCCGAACGCGGCCGCGACGTCGGGGCTGTAGGCGGCCCAGCCGGTGAGCCAGCTGCCGACGAAGCCGTGCGCGTGCGCGGCGTGGAGCAGGTTCATGCCGACCGCGCCCGCCGACATTTGTTGCTCCCAGACCGGGATCTTCGCGCCCTTCACGGGAGTGGAGAGGAGGACGAGCAGGGTCGGCGCCTGATGCGCGAACTGGTCGAGCGCGGAAAGATCGAGGCCCGCGGCGCCGGGATTCTCCTTGACCCACGCGCGCTTGAGCAGCGCGGCGAAGGCGGCGCGCTGGTCGTCGGCGACGGTGACGATGCGCCAGGGGGCCAGCTTGCCATGGTCGGGGGTGCGCAGCGCGAGCTGGATGATCTCGCGCAGCTGGGCGGCGTCGGGGCCGGGCGCGATCATGTCGCGGGCCTTGCCCGAACGGCGGGTGGCGAGGTGGGAGCGGAGCGAGGAATGGTCGTTGAACATGGCCGCCATGTGGCCTTTTGCGCGGCCGCGCGCAAGTGTTGCGAACGATTCGCAACGCTATGCGGCCCGATCGCGATGGTTTCGCGCGCAATTAGATTCTTCCCATACGCAATTTTCGCGCTAGGTTGCCGCCATCAACCCCGTTTCCGGGGCCATAACCATATCCAGGGAAGGGTCGCCATGACCAAAGCCTATGCCCAGCACGGGGATGCCGCCGGGACGTTCCTCGGTCACCCGAAGGGGCTCTTTGTCCTGTTTTTCGCCGAAATGTGGGAGCGTTTTTCCTATTACGGGATGCGCGCACTGCTGATTTTCTACCTGACGAAACACTGGCTGTTTTCGGACGGGGAATCGGGGATCATCTATGGGGCCTATACCGCGCTCGTCTATATCACGCCGGTGCTCGGCGGCTATCTGGCGGACAAGTGGCTGGGGCAGCGCAAGGCCGTGACCTATGGCGCGGTACTGCTGACTTTCGGCCATTTTATCATGGGGTTCGAGGGCGACGGCGGGCAAGATCCGGCGAGCCTCAGCATCTTCTGGCTTGCGCTCGCCTTCATCATCGTCGGTTCGGGTTTCCTGAAGGCGAATATCTCGGTGATCGTCGGCCAGCTCTATCCGCGCACCGACGTGCGCCGCGATGGTGCCTATACGATCTTCTATATGGGGATTAACCTTGGCGCCTTCCTCGGCGCACTGCTCTGCGGTTATCTCGGTGAAACCTATGGCTGGGCCTATGGTTTTGGTGCCGCGGGCTTCGGAATGCTGCTCGGCCTCATCGTCTTCATCTGGGGCAAGCCGCTGCTGCTCGGCCGCGGCGAAGCGCCCGATCCGGCCAAGCTTGCCGCGCCGGTGATGGGCATCAAGCTCGAATGGCTGCTTTACATTATCGGGCTGATCGCAGTCGGTGTGTGCTGGTGGCTTGTGCAGAATCAGGCGGTCGTCGGCACGCTGCTCGGGATTGGCGGTACGATCTTGATCCTTCACGTTCTGGGGACTGCGACATTCAAATTTGTCTATGGCAGCTATGCGGCATCGCCGACGATCCCGGTGTGGATGTTCGCGCTGGGCGGGTTGCTGTCCGTCGCCGCGTTTTTCGGGATGTTTCTTGGAATCATGGCCGAAGGGGGCGCGCGCAATCTTGCGCTTGCCGGGTTCGCCGTTTCGATTCTGGTCGTGATCTGGCAGTCGATCGGCAGAACCAATCACGACCGTGACCGCATCTTCGCCGCAATGTTCCTCATTATCGGGTCGATCCTGTTCTGGGCGTTGTTCGAACAAGCAGGTTCGTCGCTTAACCTATTTGCCGATCGATATGTCGATCGCGGCGGCGTTCCGGCTTCGGTTTTCCAGTCGCTGAATGCCGGCTATATCGTCTTGCTTGCCCCCCTGTTTGCTGCACTGTGGACATGGCTCGGCCGCCGCAACCTGGAGCCATCGACGCCGATCAAATTCGGCCTTGCCATGCTCCAGCTGGGTCTCGGATTCCTCGTTCTGAAGTGGGGCGCCGAAGCCGCGGGGATCGGCAATGCCACGCCGGTGCTGTTTATTTTCCTGATCTATCTGCTCCACACGACCGGCGAGCTCTGCCTGTCGCCCGTGGGCCTCAGCGCAATGAACCGTCTGGCGCCCGCGCATATGGCAAGCCTCATCATGGGCACGTGGTTCTTTGCGTCGGCCACCGGGAACTTCGTCGCGGGGCTGATCGCCGCGGCGACGGGCTCCGAAAAGGCAAGCGGCGAGGGTGCAGGCAAGGCGTTGGTGCTCGACGTTTATCAAACGATCGGCCTGTGGGCGATCGGCTTTGGTGTGCTGGTGATCGTCGTGTCGCCGCTGATCAAAAAGCTGATGCACCTCGACACGCTGCGCGATGCCGACGAGCTTGCCGGACAAAAGGAACTGGCCGAGCCGCAGGCGGCGGGCGTTCATCCCGAACCCAAGGGGGCATAATCCATGAATACTGGTGTGAAAGGCAGCCTGCTGGCTGCGGTGTCGCTGGCGCTTGTCGGCTGTGCAGCGACGGGCGGTAGTGCCGCGTCGGCGGGCGACAAGCCCGCGGCAAGCGCGGAGAAGCCCGCGAAGTTCGACAAAAACCCCTATCCGTCGACCTATGCGCCCTATGCGGGGCGGCCGACGGCGGTGCGCGGGGTGACGATCTTTGACGGCGAAGGCGGGCGGATCGACAATGGCGTCGTGCTGTTCGCGGGCGGCAAGGTCGAGGCGGTCGGCGGCGCCGACACCGCGATTCCGGCGGGTTATGACGTGATCGACGGCACGGGCAAGGTGGTGACCCCCGGCATCATCGACATCCACAGCCACCTGGGCGACTATCCCTCGCCCGGCGTCGAGGCGCATTCGGACGGCAACGAGATGACGTCGCCGACGACGCCCGAAGTCTGGTCCGAACATAGCGTGTGGCCGCAGGATCCGGGGTTCAGCCGCGCGCTGGCCAATGGCGGCGTCACGAGCCTGCAAATCCTGCCCGGCAGCGCGAACCTGATGGGTGGGCGCTCGATCACGCTCAAGAATGTGCCCTCGCGCACCGTGCAGGGGATGAAGTTCCCCGATGCGCCCTATGGCCTGAAAATGGCGTGCGGCGAAAATCCGAAGCGCGTCTATGGCGCCAAGGGGCGCGCGCCTTCGACGCGCATGGGCAATTTCGCGGTCAACCGCCAGACCTGGGCAAAGGCGGCGGCGTACAAGAAGAAAATGGACGACGGCAAGGCGGTCGACCGCGACCTGGCGATGGAAACGCTCGCCGGGGTGCTGGCGGGCGAAATCCTGATCCACAATCACTGCTACCGCGCCGACGAAATGGCACTGGTGATCGATATGTCGAAGGAATTCGGTTACAAGGTTTCGACCTTTCACCACGCGGTCGAAAGCTACAAAATCGCCGACATGCTGGCGAAAGAGGGCATTTGTTCGGCGATGTGGGCCGACTGGTGGGGTTTCAAGATGGAAGCCTATGACAGCGTGAACGAGAATGTCCCGCTGGTCCACAATGCGGGCGCCTGCGCGATCGTCCATTCGGACGACGCGAACCAGATCCAGCGGCTGAACCAGGAAGCGGCGAAGGCATTGAAGGCCGGGCGCCGTATGGGCATCGACGTCAGCGACGCGGTGGCGTGGAGCTGGCTGTCGCTCAATCCCGCCAAGGCGCTGGGCATCGCCGAGCAGACGGGCAGCCTGAAGGCGGGCAAGATGGCCGACGTCGTGCTGTGGAACGGCAATCCGTTCAGCGCCTATACGCGGCCCGAAAAGGTCTGGATCGACGGCGCGCTGATGTTCGACGCGATGGACCCGAAGCGGCGGCCGGTGAGCGATTTCGAACTGGGGCAGCCGGGTGAAGGAGATGTGAAATGATGCGCGCGCTTCTCCTTTCGGCGGCGGCGCTGATCGCGCTGCCCGCAGCGGCGCAGGATGTCGCCATCACCAATGCGAAACTCGTCATCGGCGACGGCAGCGCGCCGATCGAGGGCGGCACGGTCGTCGTGCGCGGCGGCAAGGTCGTCGCTGCGGGCGCCGGGGTTGCCGTGCCCGCGGGTGTCGAACGCGTCGACGCCGAGGGCCGCTATGTCACGCCGGGTATCGTTGCGGCGTTCAGCCGCGTCGGGCTGACCGAGGTCGATGCCGTCAGCGGCACAAACGACCGTTCGGCGCCGCGCACGCGCTTTTCGGCGGGGCTCGACATCGCGCCTGCATTGAACCCGATGGGGTCGCCCGTCGCGGTGAACCGCGCGTCGGGCGTGACGCGCGCGATCGTCGCGCCGGGCAGCAGCAGCAATTTATTCGCAGGCCAGGGCGCAGTCGTCGACCTGGCCGACGACATGGACATGGTGACGCGCCCGCGCGCATTGCAGTTCGTGGCGTTTGGCGAGGACGGGTCGGCGAAGGCGGGCGGCAGCCGCGCCGCGACCTTCCTGTTGTTCCGCGAACAATTGCTGGCGGCGCGCAGCTACGCGCGCAATCCCGCGGCGCTCGCCGAATGGGGCAATGACGCGATGCTCCAGCGCGCCGATGCCGAGGCACTGGTGCGCGTCATCGACGGCACGACGCCGCTGTTCGTGCGCGTCGATCGCGCCGCCGACATCGTCAATGTGCTGAAGCTGAAAGGCGAGTTTCCGGCGATGAAGCTGGTGCTGGTCGGTGTCACCGACGGCTGGCTCGTCGCGCGCGAGATCGCCGCGGCGAGGGTGCCGGTGCTCGTCTCGCCGCTCAGCGACCTGCCCGGCAATTTCGAGCGGCTGGCGGCGACGCAATCGAACGCCGGACGGTTGAAGGCCGCGGGCGTCGATGTGTCGGTCGGCGTGTTCGACGACGATGATGCGCACAAGATGGGTTATGCCACGCAATATGCGGGCAACCTCGTCGGGCTGGCGCGCGTCCCCGGCGCGAGCGGGATGACGTGGGATCAGGCCTTTGCGTCGATCAGCAGCGCGCCCGCGCGCGCGGTGGGCATGGACGGCAGCATCGGATCGCTGCGCCCCGGCCGCGCCGGCGATGTCGTGATCTGGGACAATGACCCGCTGGAGCTTGGCAGCCGCCCGACCGCGATCTGGATCGACGGCAAGGCACAGTCGCTGACGACGCGGCAGGATCGCCTGCGCGACCGTTATGCGACGCCGCAGGAGGGCGCGCTGCCCAAGGCGTATGATCGGTAGGAAGGCATTGCTTTTCGTCATCCCGGCGAAGGCCGGGATCTCGCCGTTGCCTGAGAACGCGAGGGTGAGATCCCGGCCTTCGCCGGGATGACGGGTATGGATTGCGGTTAAAGCGATCGGAGAGCACGACTATGTTGACGATGTTAGCTTTGTCGCACATGCTCCTGTCACCGGACCCAATCCGAGTCGCCCGAGCGGGCGGACGGAGGGTACGGAAAGGCTTTTGACGACCGAAGGGGCTGGCCATGCAACCGATGTCGCTGTTGATTACCACCTGCGTCCTGTTCGTCGGCACGCACCTGTTGCTGTCGCATCCGCTGCGGACGGGGCTGGCGAGCCGGCTGGGCGAGCGCGGGTTCCAGATCGTCTATTCGATCGTTGCGATCGCGACCTTCATCCTGGTGGTGCAGGCGTGGCGCGGAATGCCGCCCGAACCGCCGCTGTGGGCGGTCGGCGACGGGCTCTGGATATTCGCGTCGCTGATCGTGCTGTTCGCCAGCATATTGTTCGTGGGGTCGCTGGTCGGCAATCCCGCGCTGGCGGCGCCGGGGGCCGAGAAGGCCGCGCAGGCCGCGCCGCGCGGGGTGTTCGCGATCACGCGGCACCCGATGATGTGGGGTTTTGCCTTGTGGGCGCTGGCGCATGTCATGGTGGTGCCGACGCCGGGGCAGATTGTGCTGTCGGCGACGATCGCTTTCCTCGCGCTCGTCGGATCGGCGGGACAGGATGTCAAGAAGGCGCGGCTGATGGGCGACGCCTGGCGCGGCTGGGCGGCGCGAACGAGCTTTGTTCCTTTCGCCCGGCAGGTCGGCGGTGCCGCGCCGTGGGGCGATGCGATGCCGCGCCCGCATGCGCTGCTCGGCGGTATCGTCATCTGGCTCGCGGCAAGCTGGGCGCATGGCGCGCTCGGCCATATGGTCGCGGGGATATGGCGCTGGGTGGGATAGCCGCGGCGTGAACGCCGAAACCCACCTCAACGACCTGTCGCTGCGCCTGCTGGGGCGCGCGTTCGACGAACTCGAACCCGAAGAAAGCCGGGTGGTGCAGGCGATCGCCCGGCGCGCGCCGACCAGCCGCGACGCCGCCGACCTGAGCGACGCGCAGTCGAGCGCGGGCGACCGGCTGGCCGACCGGGTTGCGGCGGTCGGCGGCTCGTGGGGATTCATCATCGCCTTTGCCGTGGTGCTGTTCGGCTGGATGTTGCTCAATTCGCAGGTGCTCCAGCATTTCGGCATGGCGTTCGACCCCTATCCGTTCATTTTCCTCAACCTGATGCTGTCGACACTCGCCGCGGTGCAGGCGCCGATCATCATGATGAGCCAGAACCGGCAGGCGGCGAAGGACCGGCTGACCGCGAGCGTCGATTATGAGGTCAATTTGCGCGCCGAGCTGGAGATCATGCGGCTGCATCACAAGATCGACGCGCTGGTGGAGAAGGTCGATGCGCTGAGGGTGCGGGGAGATGCGAAGGGGGCGTCGTAGGGGCGGGGTTGCTTGATAGTTTTGGGGTGGGGAGCTGACGCGGGGGCTCCTCCCCGGCACGGGGAGGGGGACCATGCGAAGCATGGTGGAGGGGTACGCGGTGTCGAGCACTGCGTATGACCTCGCGTACCCCTCCACCACCCTGCGGGTGGTCCCCCTCCCCCCTTGGGGGAGGATCGCTCCAGGCCGCAATCGGTCGCCGACGGCCGAAGCCTTACAGCCGCACCATCCGCATTCCCTGTTCGCCATAGCGCGGGCCGCTTGTACCGCCCTTGGGCGCTGCGGCTTCGATCGCCGCGAGGTCGTCGGCGGTCAGCGTGAGGTTGGCGGCGCCGATGCTGTCCTCCATCGTCGCGCGGCGCTTGGTGCCGGGGATGGGGACGATGTCCTCACCCTGCGCGAGCAGCCAGGCGAGCGCGACCTGCGCTTTTGACACGCCGTGCGTGTCGGCGACCGCGCCGATGGCATCGACGATCGCGAGATTGGCGGGGAGGTTTTCGTCCGAATAGCGCGGGTCGTTCCGGCGCCAGTCGGTTTCGGGCAGTTCGTCGCGGCTGCGCACCGCGCCCGCGAGGAAGCCGCGGCCGAGCGGCGAATAGGGAACGAAGCCGATGCCATGTTCGCGGCAGACGGGCAGGATTTCGTCCTCCACCTCGCGCTCCCAGATCGAATATTCGCTTTGCAGCGCGGTGATCGGTGCGGCCCTGGCGGCGCGGCGGAGCGTCTCGGGACCGGCTTCGGACAGCGCGATGTGGCGGACCTTGCCTTCCTTGACCAGCTCCATCATCCCGCCGACGACCTCCTCGATCGGGATCGCGGGATCGACGCGGTGCTGGTAGAAAAGATCGATCGTGTCGATGCCGAGCCGCTGGAGCGAGCCTTCGCAGCTTTTGCGGGCATTTTCGGGCGACCCATCGACGCCGGTGATCTGCTTGCCTTCGAAGCGGAAGCCGAATTTTGTGGAGATGACGAGGCCGTCGCGCTTGCCCTTGATCGCCGCTCCCAGCAGTTCTTCGTTGCTGAGCGGGCCATAGATTTGCGCGGTATCGAAAAAGGTGACGCCCAGGTCGATCGCGCGGTGGATGGTGCGCGTCGATTCGTCGAGGTCGGCGGCTTCGCCATAGAGGATATTGCCGCCCTTGATCATCGGCATACAGCCGATGCCGATCGCCGAAACGGTGAGGCCATGGCCGAGGTTGCGGTATTTCATGGAGACTCTCCTGCGGGTTCGTCCGCGACGCCGTCGGCGGCATATTTGGTCGCGGCGACGTCGCCTATCACATTGCCGAGGGTCCGGAAAATATCGGGGAAGGTCTCGACCGCGACGAGCAGCCCCAGCGGCGCGACGGGGACGCCCATCGACACCGCGATCGGCGCGATCGAGGTTACGAAGCTGATCGATCCGGGCAGGCTGACCGAAGAGAGCGCCGCGGCGATCGCGACGGCAAGCCCGACCGCCATTTCCCATGCCGTCAGCTCGATCCCGAACAGCCAGGCGACATAGATGACGACGGCGAGGTTCATCGCCGGGCTGGTGAAGCGGAACAGCGCGACGGCGAGCGGCAGGACGACGTCGGCCTTTTTCGGATCGACGCCGAGGTCTTCGGACGCCGAAAGCATCGCGGGCAGGCTGGCGAGCGAGCTTTGCGTGCTGAGCGCGACGGCGAGCGTCGGCACCATCGCGCGGACGAAGCGCGGCAGGGGGATGCCGACGACGAACCAGGTCAGGAGCAGGCCGAGGATGATGCAGCACACGCCGATTCCCGCGAGGATCAGCACATAATGGACGAGGCCGCCGAACGCCGCGAGCCCGGCCTTCACCGCCAGCGCATACCCCAGCGCAAAGACGCCGATCGGCGCCAGCGCGAGCACCCAGCCGATGACGATCAGCATCGCGTCGCCGAGCGCCTTGAACAGGCCGGAGAGCGTTGCGCGCTGAACGGGTTCGAGGCGGGTGATGGCAAAGGCGAAGATGGTGGTGAAAACGATCAGCGGCAGGATCGCCGTTTCGGCGGCGGCGGCGATCGGATTGGTCGGGATCAGCGACAACAGGAAGTCGCCAAAGGTCGGCGACGATCCCGCCTCCGCGGTGCCGCCGAGCCCTTCGCGCAGCGCCGCGGCGGCGCCTGCCGATAGCGGGAACAGGCGCAGCAGCAGCGGCGTCATCACCAGCGACATCAGCCCCGACAGGGTGATGGCGCCCAGGAAGATCATCACCGCGCGAAAGGCCAGCCGGCCCGCGCGCGCCGCGTCGGCGGTCGCGGTGATGCCGGTGATGAGCAGCGCGACGACGAGCGGCACGATCGTCATCTTGAGCGCGTTGAGCCAGAGGAGGCCCACCGGCTCGACAAAGGCGAGCGACGCGGTGCCGGCATCGGGCGCCACCAGATCGATGGCGATCCCGAGCACCATGCCCGCGACGAGCGCCGAAAGGATGAACCAGGCTGATTTCAAGACGGATTCTCCCCGCGTGTGTTTTGGGCCTGCTTGCCAAGCAATTGAGCGTGACTTAGAGCAGCTTGCAGACGAAACGGGAACCGGTTTTTGGGCCGGATATTGCCCCCGGGGGGAGCGTCCCGCCGGGCGACGCCCCGAACGGGCGGCGGATCGAACGACAGAGGTGGCATGCGCAAATTTTTCGGAACCGACGGGATTCGCGGGCTGACGAACAAGGTCCCGATGACCGCCGAGGTGGCGATGCGCGTCGGCATGGCGGCGGGCGCGCATTTCCTGCGCGGTGACCACAAGCACCGCGTCGTGATCGGCAAGGACACGCGCCTGTCGGGCTATATGCTGGAAAATGCACTCGTCGCGGGGTTCACCAGCGTCGGCATGGACGTGGTGCAGGTCGGCCCGATGCCGACCCCGGCGATCGCGATGCTGACGCGCTCGATGCGCGCCGACCTGGGCGTGATGCTGTCGGCGAGCCACAACCCCTATCAGGATAACGGGATCAAGCTGTTCGGTCCCGACGGTTACAAGCTGTCCGATGCCGACGAGGCGGAGATCGAACGGTTGCTGGGCGAGGAACCGCGGCTTGCCGACGCCGCGCATATCGGGCGCGCGAAGCGGATCGACGACGCGCGCGGGCGCTATATCCACGCGGTGAAGCAGAGCCTGCCCGAAACGGTGCGGCTCGACGGGCTGCGCATCGTGCTCGATTGCGCGAACGGCGCCGCCTATAACAGCGCGCCGACAGTGTTTTGGGAATTGGGCGCCGACGTGGTCGCGATTGGCGTGACGCCGAACGGCACCAACATCAACGATCAATGCGGATCGACCGCGCCCGCGCTGCTCCAGGAAACGGTTGTTGCGAGCGGTGCCGACATCGGCATTGCGCTGGACGGCGACGCCGACCGGCTGATCGTCGTGGACGAAAAGGGTCAGTTGGTCGATGGCGATCAGATCATGGCGCTGATCGGCGCGAGCTGGGCGCGGCAGGGGCGGCTGAAGGGCGGCGGCGTCGTCGCGACGGTGATGTCGAACCTGGGGCTCGAACGCTTTCTGGAGGGGCAGGGGCTGCGGCTCGAGCGCACCAAGGTCGGCGACCGCCATGTGCTCGAACGCATGAAGGAAGGCGGCTTCAACGTCGGCGGCGAACAGTCGGGGCATATGATATTGTCCGACCATGCGACGACGGGCGACGGGACGCTCGCCGCATTGCAGGTGCTGGCCGAGCTGGTCGCGGCGCAAAGGCCCGCGAGCGAATTGCTCCACCAGTTCGATGCCGTGCCGCAGCTTTTGAAGAATGTCCGCTTTGCGGGCGGCAAGCCGCTGGACGATAAAAATGTCATCGCGGCGATCGCCGAGGGCGAGGCGGCGCTGAACGGCCGCGGGCGCCTTGTCATCCGCCCCTCGGGCACCGAACCGCTGATCCGCGTGATGGCCGAGGGCGACGATGCCGGTGAGGTCGAGCGCGTCGTCGACATGATCTGCGACGCGGTGCGCGCGGCGACGGTCGCTTAGCCGAAGCGGGAGGAGAAATGTGATGGCGCGCCTATGTCCGAACTGTTCTGCAAGGCTGAGTTCTTGGTTATTTCTTGTACCCCGATTCGTCCATCAGTATCGCTGTCCTTCCTGCAATTCGGCTATCGGTTTTACGGGGACATTTTCATGGGGCCTGGGGGGCGTCGGCCTACTGTTGAGTTATGCCATTTACCGTATCGTAGACGGCAATTTTATGCAGGCTTTGGCGGTTCTGCCGATTGCGCTCCTGATTGTGGGGTTGGAATATCGCTTTGCCCGCCTCAAGGTGGTTGATCGCTGACCCTCCATGTCCCCCTACGGAACCTTCTCGGGCGGGTGTAGCGTGCGAGATGGACGCTTTTACAGACCTAGAATATGCAGATTTGCAGGAGTTTTTGATGCTTGAAATGCGACCCGATTGCGAACGCTGTGGACGCGATTTGCCTGCCAACATCCATGGCGCCTTCATCTGCTCGTTCGAGTGCACTTTTTGCGCGAATTGCGCCGACAAGCTCGACGAGCGCTGCCCCAATTGCGGTGGCGACCTGCTCGACCGGCCGCTGCGCGAAGGCGCGGCGCTGGCGAAGTTTCCGGCCTCGACGGAGCGGAAATTCAAGGGGTGACGCCTTTCTCTCTTCGTCATGCTGAACTTGTTTCAGCATCCATGGCCCGTCGCTTCCTTCGGCGCCGGGCCGAAGGAGATGACGGGCCATGGATGCTGAAACAAGTTCAGGGTGACGGCAGCTTTGGGGCCGCTCTATGACCCCCCGCGTCCTGATCATCGCCGGATCGGACAGCGGCGGCGGCGCGGGGATTCAGGCCGATATCAAGGCGGTGACGATGCTCGGCGGCCACGCGATGACCGCGATCACCGCGATCACGGCGCAGAACACGCTGGGCGTGCAGGGCGTGCATCCGGTGCCGACCGACATGGTGCTGGCGCAGATCGACAGCGTTGCCGCCGACATCGGCGTCGATGCGATCAAGATCGGCATGATCGGCAGCGCCGAAACCGCGGCGGCGGTCGCCGAGCGGCTGTCGCGTCCCGACCTGGCTGACGCGGCGCTGGTGTTCGACCCGGTGATGGTCGCGACGAGCGGGTCGGTGCTCGCCGACGCGGCGACGATCGACGCGTTTCGCGCGCTGCTCAGGCGCGCGACGGTCGCGACGCCGAACCTGCCCGAACTCAAAGCCTTGGGCGGCGAGGAGGCGGTGCTTGCGCATGGCTGTTCGCTGCTCGTCAAGGGCGGGCATGGCGCGGGCGAGACGGTGACCGACCGCCTGCTCGAACCGGGCGAAGGCGAGGTCGCGCGCTGGGAAGCGCCGCGGATCGACACGCCGCACAGCCACGGCACAGGCTGCACACTCGCGAGCGCGATCGCGTGCGGGCTGGCGGAAGGAATGCCGCTGGAACCCGCGATCGCGCGCGCGCGCGATTTCGTGCGGTTGGCGTTGCTCGATGCGCCGGGGCTGGGGCAGGGGCATGGCCCGATGGGGCAGCAGAGGGTGCGCAACGACGGGCTGTTCACCGGCCCCGCGCTCAACCAGATCACGCTGCCCGCGCGCGATTATGCGGCGTCGGTTGCCTTCTACAAGCAGCTGGGCCTGACGCAGATCGTCGACAGCCCGGACAATGGATATGCGCGGTTCGAGGCTGCGAACGGCGTGACGCTGTCGGTGCATGTCGGCGATGGCGAAGTGGGCGGCGCGGCGACCTATCTGGAGAGCGGCGCGCTCGATGCGTGGGTCGCCTATCTCGCGCGGCGCGGGGTGCGGTTCGACCAGATGCCGAAGGACGAGGATTGGGGCTGGCGCGAGGCGCGGCTGACCGATCCGGCGGGGAACTGGCTGTGCCTGTATCAGGCGGGCGAATATCGGAGGTATCCGCCGTGGCGGATTTGATTTTCCGAAACCGTATATTCTTCCGCTCGTGTCGAGCGAAGTCGAGACACCCATCGGCTTCGCGTAACTCCGATGGGCATCTCGACTTCGCTCGATGCGAACGGAAATTGAGGTTCGTTCTGGAGCGACGCATATGATCGTCGGCGTCGACGAGGCCGGGCGCGGGCCGCTTGCGGGGCCGGTGGTCGCGGCGGCGGTGCTGCTGTGCGAGGGGGGCATTGCGGGGCTGGACGATTCGAAGAAGCTCAGCGCCAAACGCCGCGGGGCGCTGGAAAGCGAGATCAGGGCGCGGTGCCGCTGGGGCATCGGCGAGGCGAGCGTCGAGGAAATCGACCGGATCAACATCTTGCAGGCGACATTCCTGGCGATGACGCGCGCGGTCGAGGCGCTGGAGTTCGAGCCGCAGGACATATGGGTCGACGGCAACCGGCTGCCCAAATGGCGTTATTCCGCGCGTGCGATCGTTGGCGGCGATGCGCTGCACCCGTGCATTTCGGCGGCGAGCATCCTCGCGAAGCAGCATCGCGACCGCTTCATGGTCGCGGCGGCGCGCGATTTTCCGGCTTTTGGTTGGGAGAGCAACATGGGCTATGGTACGGCCCACCATCTCGCGGCGCTGCGCCAGCATGGCCCGACGCCGCTCCACCGGACCAGTTTTGCCCCGGTCGCACAAATGCAGCTGGTCTGAAGCCCGACAGCAAAAAGGGGGAAGGCGATGCGCAGGGGATTTACGGCCGACGACGTGTCGGCGCAGTCCGGCCGCACCTTCCTGGTCACCGGAGCCAATGCCGGGCTGGGCTTTGCGGTTTCCAAAACGCTTGCCGCGCGCGGCGCGCACGTCATCCTCGCCTGCCGCGATGCTGCGAAAGCCGATGCTGCGATGGACCGCATCCGTGCCGACGTGCCCGACGCGATATTGTCATTCCAGCCGCTCGACCTCGCCGACCTCGATCAGGTGAAAGCGGCGGCGGCGGCGGTGCTTGCGGGGCCGCGGATCGACGTGCTCGTCAACAATGCCGGGGTGATGATCCCGCCGCGGACGCTGACAAGCCAAGGATATGAGTTGCAGTTCGGGGTCAATCATCTTGGCCCCTTTGCCTTCACCGGGCTGGTGCACCCCCATATCGACGACCGCATCGTCGTGACCGCCAGCATCGCGCACAAGAGCGGGACGATGGATTACAGCGACCTGTCGGCGTCGCGCGGCTATCATAATTGGGCGCGCTACCAGATGAGCAAGCTGGCGAACCTGCTTTACATGTTCGAGCTCGATCGGCGGCTCGGCGCCGCGGGGCGGGCGACGCAGGCGATCGGGTGCCATCCCGGCGTTGCGCTTACCGAGCTTCAACGGCATCTTCCGCTGCCCTTGCGTTATATGACCCCGCTCGCCGCGCCCTTTTTCAACAGCGCGGCGCAGGGGGCGTGGCCGACCTTGCAGGCGGCGACCGGCGCGCATGTGCAGGGGGGCGACTATCTGGGGCCGCAGGGGCTGGGTGAAGTCACGGGGCGATCGGGTCCGGCGCGCGCGAGCCGTGCGGCGCGCGATCCGAAGCTGGCGCGCGAGCTGTGGGAGCGGTCGGTCGAGCTGACGGGGGTCGATCCGGGGATTTAGTTCATCAATACTCTCTCGTTAAACCCTCTCCCCTTGCGGGAGAGGGATGCGCAGACTTGCGAGCTTGCTCGCTAGTCGAAGCTGGGTGAGGGGTTGCGGTCGAAGACCGCGCGAGCCTTTGGCTCGCATCCCCCTCATCCAACTGCGCCTAGCGCCTTCGGCGCAAGGCTCCGTATCCTTCTCCCGCAAGGGGAGAAGGTTTTTGCGTTTTTTTTTTTTGCCGGTGAGTCCTCATCGCCACACTACCAGTGGTTGAGTCCCCGCGCCGCGGCAGACTCCATATGTCGTGGGGGACTCGTTTCGTTCCTGTCCCGTTAACCATTATGACACCGGGAATCCCTAGAATCCTTGGCTTGACGGCGGACTCTGCCGGACTCATCAGGGGCTTCTTTCGATCGAGCAATGGGGTGACGCATGGGTGTGATGGAACGGGTGAAGGCGCCGGCGAGGAAGCTGCGGACGCCGACGATCGCCCCCGCGGACCTGCCGCTCGACAGCATCTTGCAGGGCGATTGCATCGAAATGATGCGCAGCCTGCCCGCGGCGTCGGTCGACATGATCTTTGCCGATCCGCCGTATAACCTCCAGCTCGGCGGCGACCTGCTGCGTCCCGACGGCAGCCAGGTCGATGCGGTCGACGATGATTGGGACAAGTTCGACAGCCTGGCGACCTATGATCGCTTTACCCATGCGTGGCTGAAGGAAGCGAAGCGCATCCTGAAACCCGGCGGCAGCATCTGGGTGATCGGCAGCTATCACAATATCTTTCGCGTCGGCGCGGCGTTGCAGGACCAGGGTTACTGGATCCTCAACGACGTCGTGTGGCGGAAAGCGAACCCGATGCCCAATTTCAAGGGCACGCGCTTTACCAACGCGCACGAAACGCTGATCTGGGCGTCGATGGGCGAGAAGGCGCGCTATACCTTCAACTATCGCGCGATGAAGACGCTGAACGACGAGTTGCAAATGCGCAGCGACTGGCTGATCCCGATCTGCGGCGGGCAGGAGCGGCTGAAGAAGGGCGGGCACAAGGTCCACCCGACGCAAAAGCCCGAAGCCCTGCTTTATCGCATCCTGCTCGCCTGTTCGAACCCCGGCGACGTGATCCTCGATCCCTTCTTTGGCACCGGCACGACGGGCGCGGTCGCGAAGCGGCTGGGGCGCCATTATATCGGCATCGAGCGCGAGGATGATTATATCGCCGCCGCGAAAGAACGCATCGAACTGGCGCTGCCGCTCGACGAAAGCGCGGTGAAGACGATGATGGCGCCGAAGGCTGCGACGCGCGTCGCCTTCGGCACGCTCGTCGAATGCGGGCTGATCGCGCCGGGCACGGTGCTGACCGACACCAAGCGCCGCTGGAAAGCCAGGGTGCGGGTCGACGGCAGCCTTGATTGCGAAGGACAGGCGCCGGGGTCGATCCACAAGGTCGGCGCGGGGGTGCAGGGCGCGCCGAGCTGTAACGGCTGGACCTTCTGGCATGTCGATACGGGCAAGGAACTGCGCGTGATCGACGCGGTGCGGCAGGATTGGCTGCTGGCGAACGAGGCGTAACATCACATCGTCATTGCGAGCGGAGCGAAGCAATCCAGAGTGTGCATAAACCGCTCTGGATTGCTTCGCTTCGCTCGCAATGACGGATAGGGGATAAGCATGTTCCAGCCACTCACCAAGCCCGACCTCGGCAAGATGTGGGAGGATGCGCGCGTCTACCTCCGCCCGACCTGCTTCGTCGACCGCCCGCACGAGCTGGACGAGGGCGCGCTGCGCATCGCCGACACGATGGTCTGGTTTGCGGCGTGGCACGTTAGCCTGCGTGAAAACGATGCGGTCCGCTCGGCGGTCGTCCCGGTCGCCGAACTCGACGACTGGATCGCGGCAATGCCGGACCGGCAGGGCGAAGCGGCGCAGGCGCAACGCGCGGGAGTTACCCGCTCGCGCGGCAATCTTCAGCTCGGCGAACGCACGATCCGGCTCGGCGAACCGCAGCTGATGGGCATTTTGAACGTCACGCCCGACAGTTTTTCGGACGGTGGCAAGCATGTCGATGCGGTCGCGGCGGCCGATGCGGGCTTTGCCATGGCAACCGCGGGCGCGGCGATCATCGACGTCGGTGGTGAATCGACGCGGCCCGGCGCGCCGCTGGTGTGGGAAGGCGACGAGATCCAGCGCGTCGAAGCCGTCGTTTCGGCGCTGGCAAAGGGCGGCGTCGCGGTGTCGATCGACACGCGCAAGGCCGCCGTGATGGAAGCCGCGCTTGCGGCGGGGGCGGGGATCGTCAACGATATTTCGGCGCTGCGTTATGACGAGCGCGCGATGGACGTGGTGGTGCAGGCGCGGTGCCCGGTGGTGCTGATGCACGCGCCCTCGGCCAAGAGCGATCCGCATGAGGGCGGCGGTTACGCCCATGTCCTGTTCGACGTCTATGACATGCTCGCCGAGCGCGTTGCGGCGTGTGTGGCCGCGGGGATCGATCCCGCGAAGATCATCGTCGATCCGGGCATCGGCTTTGGCAAGGGGGTGGGCGACAATCTGGCGCTGGTGAACGGGCTGGCGCTGTTCCACACGCTCGGCTGCCCGATCCTGTTCGGCGCGAGCCGCAAGCGGATGATCGGCGCGCTCGACAATGAAGCCGCAGCCTACCAGCGGCTCGGCGGCACGGTCGCGCTGCATTATCAGGCGGCGGCGCAGGGCGCGCAGCTGCTGCGCGTCCACGATATTGCCGAGAACCGGCAAGCGCTGCGGGTGTGGCGCGGGCTGAGGGATGCGGCGTTGACGGCCTGACCGCATCTGTCATCCCGGCGAAGGCCGGGATCTCGACCTATCGTAATGATACACCGGCGAGATCCCGGCCTTCGCCGGGATGACGAAAGGCTGGAAGGATAGCGTCAGGCCGCCGTGTCGATCCCGAGGTCGCTGAGCTTGCGATACAGCGTCGAGCGGCCGATGCCGAGGCGGCGGGCGACTTCGCTCATACGGCCGCGGTAGTGGCCGATCGCGAGGCGGATGACGTCGGCCTCGATCTCTTCGAGCGGGCGCAGATTGCCGTCGGGCAGGTAGAGCGTGACGCCGATCGCCTCGCCGTTGATCGCAACCTCGCCATCGCTCGCCGTGCCGCCGCCGAGCGTCGCCTCGATCGCGCGGAAATCGGCGGCGGTGAGGACGTCGGTCGTGCTGGCGACCGCGGCGCGGAACAGCACATCCTGAAGCTGGCGAACATTGCCCGGCCAGGCATAGGCGGCGAGCAGGCGCAGCGCGTCGTCGGTGATCCCGATCGGCCCCATGCCGGGCAGGCCGCCGATGCGCGCGAGCAGGTGGCGCGCGAGCGGACCGACGTCGCCGCGGCGCTCCGAAAGCGAGGGCAGGGTGAATTGCGCGCTCGACAGCGCATAGAACAGGTCTTCGCGGAAATGCCCCGCCTCGATCAGCTTGTCGAGCGGGCTGGTGCTGGTCGCGATGATGCGTACGTCGACGGTCTGGCGGATCGATCCGCCGATCATCTGCACTTCGCCGCTGTTCAGAAACTCGACGAGCTTCGCCTGCGTTTCGAGCGGGATGCATTCGACATGGTCGATGATGATGCTGCCGCCGTCGGCCTGCACCAGCCGGCCGACCTGACGGTCGAAGGCGCCGGGAAAGGCCCCGCGTTCGTGGCCGAACAGTCCCGATCCGATCAGGCCCGGCGACACCGCCGAGCAATCGACCATGACGAGCTGGCCGCGCGCGCGCGGGCTGGCGCTGTGGATCGCGCGCGCAAAGACCTCCTTGCCGGTGCCGGGCTTGCCGTTGATCATCACCGGAACGCGCGCGCGCGCGGCCTTGGCGGCGATGGCGAGCGCGCTGCGGAAATTGGGGCTGGACCCGATGATTTCCTCGAACGCGAGCGGTGCGCGCAGCTTTTCGGTGAGCGGGCGCAGTTCGCCTTGCGGGCCGCTGTCGGCCATCACGCGGTCGAGCGCCTCGAGCAGCCGGTCGGGCGCGATCGGTTTCTGCACGAAGTCGCTGGCGCCGGCGCGCATCGCCGCAACCGCAACCTCGACGCCGTTGCGCATCGTGATGACGACGAGCGGCAGCGCGGGGCGCCAGCGGCGCAGTTCGATCACGAATTGGGCGATGTCCATGCCCGGCGCGCCCTGATCGACAAGCACGGCGTCGAGCGCCATGCCTTCCTGTGTACCGAGCTTGGCGAGCGCAGTGTCGGTGTCGGCGGCGACCATACTGCGCCAGCCGCCGCGCGAGACGAGCGCCGACAGAAAGCGCTGCTGCGCAGGCTCGCTGTCGACGATCATCACCATTCGCGTGTCGCGCGTGCTTGCCATCGTTTCGTATCTGCCCCCTGGAGCGCCATGGATATGGTTGGTGTCGTGAACGACCGGTGTATCGGCGATGGGTAAAAGGGCGATTAAGGCCATTCGCCTTTTGCCGCGCATCGACGATCGAGCCAAACCGGCTATTGAGCATCGCCATAGGCGTGGCTAAGACCGGCGCGACGGCCGATTCTGGCGATACCGGGCGGCGCGCTGGGCGCGGTCACCGGGACGGGTGAAGGGGAAAAGCGATGGCACAGCAGGAAATGAAGGCGGCGAACGAAACCTATTCGGGTTTCCTCAGCTTGCTCAAGGTCGGATCGATCCTGACCGGGATCGTGACGGTTTTCGTCGTGCTCCTGATCGCGTCCTGACCTGTCCGGCATGCGCATCGCTGTCCTGAAGGAGCTCGCCCCGGGCGAGACCCGCGTCGCCGCAACCCCCGAAACCGTGAAGAAATTCATCGGGCTGGGCGCCGAAGTTGCCATTGAATCGGGGGCAGGCGAAGCGGCGTCGGTCGCCGATGCCGACTATGCCGCCGCGGGCGCCAGCGTCGGCGACCGTGCCGCGACGCTGAAGGGCGCGAATATCATCCTGGCTATTCAGGGGCCGGACCCCGCGAGTCTTCAGGGCTTTGCCGAGGGCGCCTGGCTGGCCGCCGGGCTTAACCCCTTTGGCGCGCGCGCGCGCGTCGATGCCTATGCGAAGCTGGGGATCGAGGCGCTCGCGATGGAATTCATGCCGCGCATCACGCGCGCGCAGTCGATGGACATTTTGTCGAGCCAGGCGAATCTGGCCGGTTACAAGGCGGTGCTGATGGCGGCGAGCGCCTATGGCCGCGCCTTTCCGATGATGATGACCGCCGCGGGCACGGTGAGCGCCGCCAAGGCGTTCGTCATGGGCGTCGGTGTCGCGGGCCTCCAGGCGATCGCGACCGCGCGCCGCCTCGGCGCACAGGTCAGCGCGACCGACGTGCGCTCGGCGACCAAGGAGCAGATCCTCTCGCTGGGCGCCAAGCCGATTTTCGTCGAAAATGTCGCGGGAATCGAGGGCGAGGGCGCGGGCGGCTATGCCACCGAAATGTCCGACGAATATAAGGCGGCGCAGGCCGAACTCGTCTCGTCGCATATCGCCAAGCAGGATATCGTCATCACCACCGCGCTGATCCCTGGGCGCCCTGCACCGCGGCTGATTTCGGACGCGCAGCTGGCGACAATGCGCAGCGGCAGCGTGATCGTCGACATGGCGGCCGAAAGCGGCGGCAATGTCGAAGGGTCGGTGTCGGGTGAGGCGAAGCGCATCCACGGCGTCACCGTCATCGGCGCGAAAAATATCGCGGCGCTGATGCCCGCCGACACGAGCGCGCTGTTCAGCCGCAACCTGTTCAACTTCCTCTCGGCCTTCTGGGACAAGGAAGCGGGCCGGCCCGTGCTCGACGAGGAAATCGGCAATGCCGTGCGGCTGACGCAGGGCGGCAAGGTCGTGAACGAGCGATTGCTGGGATAACCGAACCATGGGCCTGTTCAGCGCCGGCGACATCGAGTTTTCGCGAGCGCAGGCGGAGTTTCAGACGTGGCTGATCGACGGTGAACAGGTGCTCGCCGCCTTTCGCACGATTCGCGACACGGTGCTGCTGACCAATTATCGCTTCATTTTCGTCGATGTGCAGGGGCTGACGGGATCGAAGAAGGATTTTCAGAGCATTCCCTGGCGGTCGGTGACGCGCTTTTCGTTCGAGACGGCGGGCACCTTTGACCTCGATGCCGACATGAAGGTCTGGGTTTCGGGTGCCGCGACGCCGCTTGAGGTCAAGATTTCGCGCAAGAGCGACCCGCAGCGCATCCACCAGCTGATGGCGCGCCTGATCGTCGGGCGCTGACGATAATGAAAAAATGGCCGATTTGGGCCTTTAATTGATCGCGCGGCTGGTTACTATGGCGACCTTAAACCCCAGTCGTTGAACAACCGGAGATTGCCCGATGCCGCGCGCGAAGTTTGTCGCTTTTCCCTCGCTTGCCCTGACCATCGCCCTTTCGCTGACCCTTGCCGCGTGCAGCAGCGAGCCCGAAACGACGACCGAGACGGAAACGGTCGGCGATGCGATCGGCGCCGACGCGGCGGGGGGCGGGATGGCCACCGACAAGACGATCGCCGACAATATCGCGGCGTCGTCGATTCACACGTCGCTCGCCGCGGCGCTGACGCAGGCTGGGCTGGCGCAGACCCTGTCGGACGCTGGGCCCTTCACCCTCTTCGCCCCGACCGACGCCGCCTTTACGCAGGTGCCGCCGGTGACGCGCGACGGCTGGATGCGCCCGGCGCAGCAGAGCGTGCTCGCGGGCGTGCTCAACTATCATGTCGTCCCCGGCAAGCTTACTGCGGCCGATCTGGACGCGCAGATCGACGCCGCGGGCGGGCAGGTCACGCTGAAAACCGCCGACGGACAGGATCTGATGGCGCGCAAATCGGGCGATTCGATCCTGCTGACCAGCGCGTCGGGCAACAAGGCGATCGTGACGCAGGCGGATGTCGAGCAGGCGAACGGGGTCGTGCATGTGATCGACGCGGTGCTGTTGCCGCGCATGTAGGCGGCTGGCCTTCTCGTTCTCGTTCCCGCGCGGCGGGTGGGGGAGGTGAGTTTCGGCCGGTTGCTTCCTTATTCCCGTTCGTGTCGAGCGAAGTCGAGACACCCATCGATGCCGCGCCTAGCCCGAGGGGCATCTCGACTTCGCTCGACACGAACGGGAAAAGGAGTGTTAGAGAGCGACCGGAAGTGGACGCAATCTCCCCTCCCGCAAGCGGGAGGGGCCGGGGGTGGGCAGCAACGTCGCGGAGGGCCCACCCCGCTGCGGCTAGCCAGCAAGCTGGCAAGCCTCGCTGCCCCTCCCGCTTGCGGGAGGGG